>Ga0207774_100023_pt1 | contig 195431 bp, 170 predicted proteins | sample TtaePargueraPR_13_FD_187754 | JGI IMG/M metagenome (GOLD analysis project Ga0207774, IMG submission 187754) | Aerobic enrichment media microbial communities from Bioluminiscent Bay, La Parguera, Puerto Rico - Tt and M2 (2) (SPAdes) | ecosystem: Environmental > Aquatic > Marine > Unclassified ... | reverse complement strand
CGGTTCTGATCGACTGCCATTCGATGCCCTCCAGCGTGAAGTGCCAGACGACCGATACCCGCCCGGATTTCATTCTGGGCGACCGTTACGGGACAAGCTGCAGCAGCGACCTGACGGAATTCGCCTGCTCCATCCTCAAGGAGATGGGCTACAGCGTCTCGCGCAACAAACCCTATGCCGGCGGCTTCATCACCGAACATTACGGCAGGCCCGCCAGCGGCCTGCATGCCCTGCAGATCGAGATCAACCGCGGCCTCTATCTTGACGAGGCAAACAACAAGCCGTCCGCGGGCTTCGGCGATCTCTTCCACAATCTGCGGGAATTTGCCCGCGAACTCACCTCGATGCCCGACGCGGCATTGCCCGCCGATTCCATCGCAGCCGAATAAAAAAAAGGCCGCTCTCAAATGAGGCGGCCCGAGTCTAGGGAGGAAACGCCCAAGGAGGGCGGTGCGATAGAACGTATCGCACTGCAATAAAATCGCACCGCACCGCACAAAGGTCAAGCCCATAGCACCCCGATTTCTGATCAAACAATGGGCAACTAAACCGGTTTTGCAGGTTCATTTTTCAGCAGAACCGGTTATACAGACGGCAAACTGGATTTTTTTCGCAAACTAAACAAATTGCCGCTTCCCGTGAGATCAAAGGATGTGCGATCGATCGGACATCCGGATATTGACCGGTCTGAAAGAATTCGAGCATCCTGCCCGGGACGCTCTGTTTGGAAGAAATTGATGACGCAAGGCCCCGTTGCCAGTTCGAACGAATTCGCTCCCTTTCTCGACAAGCTCGCCGATGCCGCCAGTGCGGCGATCATGCCGCATTTCCGGCAGGCCTTTGCCGTCGACAACAAGCGGCAGGCCGGTTTCGATCCGGTCACGGTTGCCGACAGGAATGGCGAAACGGCCATGCGGGCGCTGATCAACGGCACCTATCCGGCGCACGGCATTCTGGGGGAAGAGCACGGGCCGGAAAACCTGGATGCAGAAAATGTCTGGGTCCTGGACCCGATCGACGGCACCCGGGCCTTCATCACCGGCCTGCCCACCTGGGGCACGCTGATCGGCCTGCGCACTAGCGGCAAACCCGGCCTCGGCATGATGGCCCAGCCTTTTATCGGCGAACGCTTCGGCGGAGACTGCGAAACGGCCTGGTACGAAGGCCCGCTCGGAAAGAGCGCACTCAAATCCCGCCCCTGCAGCCGTCTGGAGGAAGCGACGATCTTCACCACGACCCCCGCCCTCTTCGACGAGACGGAGCGCGCGGCCTACGACCGGGTGGAAGCCGCCGCCCGTCTCGCCCGCTACGGCACCGACTGTTACGCCTACTGCATGGTTGCTGCGGGACATGGCGACGCGGTCATCGAGAGCGGCCTGCAGGCCTACGATATCGTCGCGCTCGTGCCGATCATCGAAGGCGCCGGCGGCGTGGTGACCACGTGGACGGGCGGTTCGCCCTCCGACGGCGGCCAGATCGTCGCCTCCGGCGACCCGCGCCTGCACGAGATCCTTTTGAGGGAACTTTCCCGGGCTGCCTGACGCCGGGAACCTGGCACACTCAGAAGACTTATCGCCTGATGCTCTAATTTATCATCCCGGCCAAGCGCCAGCGCAGAGCCGGGATCGGAGAGGCTCAAGCTTTTGTTTTTCCTGAAAATACCAAATGGCCGGACCGGGGGCTCTCCGATCCCGGATCTTCGCTACGCTCCGTCCGGGATGACGATCTGAGGCCCCCTGTCTCACGGCACTTTCAAAGCCGGGCGCGTTCCAGCTCCTGTTCGGCTTCCAGTCCCGGAACGAACGCGTCGAAAGCGGCCCAGAACTGGTCGCGGAAGATGTCGCGCTCCATCATCAGCTCGTGTGCCGCACCGGGGATCTCCACATAGGCGGCGGCCTTGGTCCGGGAGACGAAATCCTCCACGAAGGGGGTCGAAACGATCCGGTCGCTGCCCGCCGCCAGAATGAGGCAGGGAAGTTTCATGTTCGGACCGGCCTCCCGCCTGCGCAGGGCGAGCATCGCGCGTGCCGCCGCGTTCAGCCAGCCGAAGGTCGGAGCGCCGACGCCGAGTTCGGGAGCAGCTTCCAGCACCTTGTTGAAGCGGTCGAACCGGGCCTTGTCGGAGGTCTGGCGGTTGATATCGAAGGGCACGAAGATCTCGCTGTTGCCGCCCGGAACGAACATCCGTGCGAGACCGGTCGCCGAACAGATGCGGGCAAGCGGAAAGCCGATACGTTCGATGAAGTCGGGCTTCTTCTGCACATCTGCCTGCAGCTTGGGCTGGCCGAGAATGCCGAAGCTGACCGCCTTCAGGACGGACCTGTAGACATCCACCAGCCGGGGAGCCCATGCGCCCGACGGCAGGCCGAGCAGCGGCGAGGTGATCACCGCCCGGTCGAGCATGGTGCGCAGCCGTTCCGTGTCGGACAGAAGCACCAGGCCGCCGGTCGAATGCGCCAGGGCGAAATGCGGCCCCGGATAGGTGGCCAGCGAAATTTCCTTCAGCACCGTGCGCAGATCGAGCCGGAATTTTGCGAAACTGGAGACATGTCCGCGTTTCGGATTGCGCGTCAGCCGCTGGGACCCGCCCTGGCCGCGCCAGTCGAAGGTGACGACCGCGAAGCCGCGCCCGCGCAGGTCCTCGATCACCTCGAAATATTTTTCGATGAATTCGGCCCGCCCCTGCAGGAGCGTCACGGTTCCCCGCCGCTGATGGCCGGAAGCCGGCCAATGGGCATAGCGGATCCTGACGCCGTCGGGCGCTTCGACAAACCCGCTCTTCACGCCGTCCGGCACCGGGTTGTCTGGAAGATCGATCAGGCTCATGGCGGTCCGATTCACAAGATCAGCTTTTCTGCGGTCGTCCGAACGCAGGATGCTCCAAAAGACCGCCCTGTGATAGCGGGCTTCGGGCAAGCTCACAACAAACTTCAGGCCGGCACTGGGGAGTGCCGGCCCTGAAAGAAGCTATCTGGAAAACATATCGGCCGTGTTACCAGCGATGACCGTAACCGATCGGATGCATGCGGACGATGTGGGCGCTACGGGAATCGACCACCAGCCGCATCGGCACGCCACGCCAGCCCTGGGCCGTGACGATATACATCGGACCGCGCCGGTCGACGATCTCGACCCGGTGGAATCCCCGGTGGCGCAGGCTGCGGCGGATCTGGCGCGGCCCCATGTGCTGGTTCCAGCCGTGACCGCGGTTCCAGCCATGACCCCGGTTGCCGCGATGACCGCGGTCCCAGCCCTTGCCGCCCTTGCGATGATCGACCTTGACGACCAGTTCGGCTTGCGGCGTCTGAACGTGGTTCCTGCCGGCCTGAGGCGCGGCGGAAGCGGACGTGACCAGTCCGGCGGACACCAACAGAATGGCGCCGGCGATCGGGGCGGAAATTTTCGAAACCTTGGCAAACATCTTGGATCTCCTGTCTTTGCCGCCAGCGCCGTGCTGACGTTGAACAGAAGATGCCCCAGGCCAGTTGAACCGAACCGGAAGGCTCCGTTCATCGGGCATTCATTTTCAGACCGGCGCCGGTCCTTCCCCCTCTTGAAATGAAAAATCGCAGTTCCCACCTCTTATCGTGCAGGCGCCGATGACGGGTCTGCACCGCGATCCGGTCCCGCCAATCCGGGGGACTTCAGGAAACGCAAAACCAGTGAAGTATCAGTTGCTCAAGGAGAGGACAGACACATGCGTCACTTCGACTTTTCCCCGCTTTACCGGTCCACCGTTGGGTTCGACCGTCTTTTCTCGATGCTGGACACTGCCGGCAGCGACACCCCGAGCTACCCGCCCTATAACATCGAGCGGACCGGCGAAAACGCCTACCGCATCACCATGGCTGTCGCCGGTTTCACCGAAGCCGAACTTTCCGTGGAAGCCAAGGAACATGTTCTCACCATTAAGGGTGAGAAGGCGGAAGAAGATTCCGACCGGGAAATCCTGTACCGCGGCATCGCATCGCGCACTTTCGAGCGCCGCTTCCAGATCGCCGAACACGTCCGCGTGGAAGGCGCCAGCCTGGAAAACGGCCTGCTGCATGTCGATCTCGTCCGGGAAATTCCGGAAGCCATGAAACCGCGCAAGATCGAGATCTCTTCCGGCGCGGCCAAGCAGATCGAATCCACCGCCCACTAAGGCTTATCGCCTTCTAGAGGCAGTGAACCTGCAACACGTGAGGCGCTCGGGAAACCGGGCGCCTCTTTTGATTTGCAGAGCCGGGAGGGAAAAGCCGTCCCCCACGGGACCGTGGTCCCGCATGCGATGATCGTGTCACCCCGGACGACCGCAGGTAGATCCGGGGCCTACTCGTTTCCAGAGCCGTCGAAACGCGGCAGGTATCCGGTGAACTGAGCGTTCATTGTAAGCAAGCAGGTATGAGAGTAGGCCCCGGATCTGCGCTACGCTTGTCCGGGGTGACACTGGGCCTAACGGCACCACCGAAGCCCTGCAGTCCGCTCTACTCTCAAACCGTCTCCCCCAGCACCTTCAGGAACGCGTCGACATCCTCGTCGGTGGTCGCGAAGCTGGCGACCATGCGCAGGCAGAGTTCGTCGGCGGCCGGCGCGATATTGGACGAAAGGTCCTTTGCGGCCCAGGGGTAGAGTTTGGCGCCAACGGCTTCCAGAGCTTCGAACTGGCTGCGCTTGAGGATCGGGAACAGCTCGTTGGCTTCCACCGCCCAGGCGGTCCGTCCGCCCTGCGCCCGGATGCCCTCCGCGAGCCGGGTCGCCATGTCGTTGGCGTGACGGGCGGTTGCGAGCCAGCCATCGTCCTCGAAATAACCTTCGAACTGCGCGGCAATGAACCGGCTTTTGGAGAAAAGATGCCCGGCACGCTTGCGGACATATTCAAAGCCTTTTGCCGCCTGTGGATCGAAAAAAACCACGGCCTCTGCGCACCAGCAGCCGTTCTTGGTCGCACCGAAGGACAGGACGTCTACCCCGGCCTTCCAGCTCATCTCCGCCGGGGTGCAGCCGAGCGTGACCAGCGCGTTGGCGAAGCGCGCACCGTCCATGTGGAGCGGCACGGCGCGCGAGCGGGCGGCGTCCTTGATCGCCGCAATTTCATCGAGCGTGTAGACGGTACCGCTTTCCGTCGCCTGGCTGATGGAGACGCTCGCGACCTGGCCGTAATGCACGACCCCGTCGGGATAGGCGGCCATCGCCTCTTCAAGCGCAGATGCCTGGATCTTGCCGCCCGGCCCCGGGACGCCCACCAGCTTGCTGCCGCCGGTCATGAATTCCGGGCAGTTGCACTCGTCGACCTGGATGTGTGCCTCGCTGTGGCAGAAAATGATGCCGCCCGGCTTGGCATAGGCCGCCAGCGAAAGCGAATTCGCCGCCGAGCCCGTCGCCACGAAATAGACGGCCACCTCGCGCTCGAAGATCTCGTTGAAGGTTGCGGAAATACCGTCGGTCAGCGGATCCGTGCCATAGGCGGGCGCGAAGCCGGAATTATGGCGGGAGAGCGCCGACATCACCGCCGGAGCTGCACCCGCCCAGTTATCGCTTGCGAAATTCATGGGCCGGTTTAATCACCCGGCCGCGCGGGCGGCAAGCTCATTCTGGCGCCACCCGGATCTGCCGCGGGAACCTCAGTAATACATTTCCCGTTTGCGGTAGTAGCGCCCGAGCAGCCAGTCGAGCGAGATGACACCAGGTCCCTTGAGCGTCGGCACCAGCAGCAGGAAGATCCACAGCAACCGGTCGTCGGAGATGATCGCGTAGGGCTGGCCGTCGAACAGCGCCCCGATCGTTTCCGCATCCGCCCCGTGGCCGTAGATATCCACATAGGACATGACGACGATGAAGACGATCATGCCGAGGCTGGCGAACCGCGTGAACAGGCCGACGACCACCATGATCGGCAGCAGAAACTCGCCCCAGGTGCCGAGCAGGACCATCAGGCCATAGGGAAAGAAGGCGACCTGGCTGGTGTCGTAGCTGACCTGTTCCATCAGCTTGGGCAGCATCTGCGCATAGGCGCCGGCTGTCGGCGTGAACAGGTTCAGGACGTTGCCGCCGATTTTGGTCATCGCGGAGTTCCAGAAGAACTGGAACAGGATCGCCGCGAAGATGAACCGGGACGCCAGCCCGAGAAACCAGCCGTTGGTGAGGCGTTCCAGCGCGCCGAACACCATCGTGTACAATCTTACGAAGAAGCCGATCAGCACACCCATGAAATCCCCCTTTTTGAAAGTCCCAACTGACCCTGAAGCGAACCTTAGGTCACTTTTCCTGAAGAGCGGTAAACGCGCCGCTGAACAGGAGATCCGAAAGGCAATCCGCCAGCGCGAAGTCCGTATCTTTCTCCTGCGCCAGGCCCGCGGCTTCCCCGAGAGGGACGCCCTCGAACAAGGCTTCCGCAAACACGTCGCCGCCCAGGCGCAACAGAAGGACACCGACATCGAGATCGGATCTCGTTACCAGTACTGCTTGCGGTTCATTCAGGTCGATTTTCTCGGCCATGCCCGCGTCCAACCTGTTGGCGCGGATCAGGTCCAGCACCGGCCATTTGGAGCCAACAACCGCTGCAGCCGGATGTTTGATGAAACGCGCTTCGGCAACGTCTTCCGGAGCGAGCGCCCCCAGGACCGACGGGTCGAGCGGCGCGGCGTCGGCGGCATGATAGGCCTGCAGCCAGGCCCATTCCACCCGGGCCACATCGGCCAGATAGGGATAGGCCTCCAGCGGCGGGAAGGTCTCGATGAAATCGGCCAATTCCCGGCCATACCAGATGAGCACCGGCGACACCGGCAAATGCGTGCTTACGAAAACCCGCGCGAGCGCATTGAAATAGTCTTCGCCGAGCAGGGTCTTGACCGCCGGAAAGCTCTGCCCGAGGGCTTCGCAAAGACTCACGATCACGTTGTTGCGGTAGACATTGAAGCGTTTCGGCGCCGTCTTGCCGTCGGGCCCGATCAACCCGACGGGCGTATCGGCCTGCGGATCGAACAGAGCCCGGCTGAAGTCGTCCGATCCCACCCTTGCCGGAGAGCCTATTGCGGAAAGTGACTTCGGAATTGCCATGTTCAGCCCACGCGCCTGATACCGGGTACGGCCGTCCGCGACAGAATCCGCTCCGCGGCCTCGGCCTCGGCCAGCAGAACCGGCCAGGCCGGCACGTCATTGTCCCATTCGATCAGCGTGGGCAGCGGGCCGTGGCATTGAACGACATGCTCGTAAAGCCGCCAGACGGCGGCGTCCACTTCCCGGTCGTGCGCATCGATCAGAAGCGGACGGCCCGCGTCATCCGTGTCCGGCGCATGACCGCCGAGATGGATCTCACCGACTTCGCTCACCGGAAACGCCGCGAGATAGTCTTCCGCGGAGCGCTGGTGGTTGGTGCAGGAAACATGCACATTGTTGATGTCGAGCAACAGGCCGCAACCGGTCCGGCGGACGGTCTCCTTCAGGAAATCCAGCTCGCTCATCGTGCTTTGTTCGAAGGCAACGTAGCTGGACGGGTTTTCCAGAAGCATCCGCCGCCCGACGGTTTCCTGGACCTCGTCGATATGATCGCAGACCCGGTTAAGCGCCGCCTCGTCGTAGGGAACCGGCAGAAGATCGTTGAAATAGGCGGTGTCGTGGGTCGACCACGCCAGATGCTCGGAAAAAAGGCCCGGTTCGTAGCGGCGGTTGAGCTCCGCGAGCCGGTTGAGATGGTCCCTGTCAAGCGGCTGCTCGCCGCCGATCGAAAGGCCCACGCCATGGAGCGACAGCGGATAATTCAGCCGGATGGCCTCGAGCTGCCGGTGCGGCGGACCGCCCGCGCCCATGTAGTTCTCGGCATGGACTTCGAAAAATCCGATATCCGCCCTGCTTTCCAGGATCTCCGCGACATGTTCGGGTTTCAGTCCGGCCCCTGCGCGCGCCGGAACCACCGCACCGATACGGGCCGGTTTTTCGGAGGACGCTTCGGAAAACATGGCGGGCTCCATGGGGGAAGGGAGGATAGCGGACAGGCGGTATCGGAACCGCCTGTCCGAAACGAACCGCTGCCGGGGTCAGGCTTCCGGCAGGTCGCGCTTGAGTTCGGTCAGGGAACCGTGACGCCCCCCCGGAAGGTCCATCGTCACGCAGGTGCCTTTCGGAACGAGAGTCCAGGCGTTGCCCTGATAGTCGACGGTTGACGTTCCGGCACAGGTGGTTCCGGCTCCGGCCTTGCAGTCGTTCTGTCCCTTCAGGGAAACGCCGTAGCATTTCTCCTTGGCCTGCGCGTGAGCGGGCACGGTGGACGACAGACCGGCAACCGCGGTTGCTACGGCACCTGCGACAATCGCTGCGGACATCGCTTTGTGATTCATCTCGAACTCCTCTGGTCGTTCCTCAAATCCCAGTATGAACCAAGGCTACACCAAGGTAACCCGGCAGGGATTTACATGAGCGTATTGACGATAAATAGGAAATCAAACGGACGTTACTCTTTCGAGAACAACGGCGGGACGGATTTAACAAACGCAAGATTCTTTCTTAAAACACGTTGAAATAGACCTTTCCAGACGATTGGCACTTTTTGTGCGAAACAATTATAATAGCCGGTGGAAGAAACAGACTTGCTCCTGAGAGAGAAATCTGTCATGGTCGCGCCGCCTGGAATAGGACAGGGATACTGTCCCATTTGCGGCCGCTGCCGGCCTAGGGATGCCGGATCAGGAGCGGCGGACAGGCCGACCTTTCAGCAGGTCCGGGGAGGATCTGCTATGAAGCGAGACGGAAAGTTTCGGCGGCGGAGTGTCCGCTGCGTCATTGCGACGGTTTGTTTTCATGGACCGGCGCAGTAAATACAACAACAGAGCCGGGGCAGGAAAGCCAGGGTTCGCCGAGCCGCATTCTTGATGGAATGCGACCCGAACGAAACCGGACGCTTCGAGCCACGGCGACACTGGGTTAACAGTGAGGGCGCACATGAGGAAAACAGAGCTGACGACCAGCACAGCCATGCAAGCCGCAGGCGTGGACAGGAAAACCACAGCCACACTTGCCGATCGACTGAGCGCGGCCGCCGACAATGGGCTCTATAATCCTTCGCGCGAACATGACGCCTGCGGCGTCGGGTTTGTCGCCCATATGAAGGGCGTGAAATCCCACAAGATCATTGCGGACGGCCTGCAGGTCCTGCAAAACCTCACCCACCGGGGCGCCGTCGGCGCGGATCCGCTCATGGGCGATGGCGCCGGCATGCTCGTGCAGATGCCCCATGCCTTCTTTTCGGAGGAAATGGCCAAGGCAGGCGCCGAGCTTCCGGACGCCGGACAATACGGCGTCGGCTTTATCTTCCTGCCGCAGGACGACGCCCTGCGCGCGAAGTGCGAAGCGATCGTCGAGCGCATCATCCGGGAAGAAGGCAAGGACCTGATCGGCTGGCGCGACGTGCCCGTCGACAATTCCACGCTCTCCAAGGCACCCGACATCGCGGCCACCGAACCGGTCTCCCGCCAGGTGTTCATCAACAAGGCCAACGGCGACGACGGGGACGCGTTCGAACGCCGGCTTTACGTGCTGCGCAAGGTGATTTCCAACCGCGTGCGCGCCGAAACCGATGCGGTCGGCAAGGGCTTTTACATCGCGTCGCTGTCCAGCCGCACGATCGTCTACAAGGGCATGTTCCTCGCCTATCAGCTCGGTGCCTATTATGCCGACCTGAAGGACGAGCGCTTCGCGTCGGCGCTTGCCCTGGTGCACCAGCGGTTCTCGACCAACACCTTCCCGTCCTGGGAACTGTCCCATCCCTACCGGATGGTCGCCCACAACGGCGAGATCAACACGCTGCGCGGCAACGTCAACTGGATGGCCGCGCGCCAGGCCTCCGTCTCGTCGGCGACGCTCGGCGATGACATCTCCAGGCTCTGGCCGATCTCCTATGAGGGCCAATCGGACACCGCCTGTTTCGACAACGCGCTGGAATTCCTGGTCATGGGCGGCTATTCGCTGGCCCATGCGGCGATGATGCTGATCCCGGAAGCCTGGGCCGGCAACCCGCTGATGGACGACAACCGCCGCGCGTTTTACGAATATCACGCCGCGCTGATGGAGCCGTGGGACGGTCCCGCCGCCGTCGCCTTCACCGACGGCCGCCAGATTGGCGCGACGCTGGACCGCAACGGCCTGCGCCCGGCCCGCTACATCGTCACCGACGACGATTTCGTCATCATGTCCTCCGAGGTCGGCGTGCTGCCGGTCGAAGAAGAGCGTATCGTCCAGAAGTGGCGCCTGCAGCCGGGCAAGATGCTGCTGATCGATCTGGAAGAAGGCCGCATCGTTTCCGACGACGAGATCAAGCGCCAGCTGTCCACCGCCAATCCTTACAAGGACTGGCTGCACCGCTCGCAGATCGTCCTGGAAGACCTGCCGGGCGTGCGCCAGCGGGCGCCCGTCGCCGGCGAGAGCCTGCTCGACCGCCAGCAGGCCTTCGGCTACACTCAGGAAGACATCAAGCTTCTGATGACGCCGATGGCGACCGTCGGCCAGGAAGCCATCGGTTCCATGGGCACGGACACCCCGATCTCCGCGCTCTCCGACAAGTCGAAGCTGCTCTATACCTATTTCAAGCAGAACTTCGCGCAGGTCACCAACCCGCCGATCGACCCGATCCGCGAGGAACTGGTGATGAGCCTCGTCTCCTTCATCGGCCCGCGCCCGAACATCTTCGATCTGGAAGGCCTGTCGACCTCCAAGCGCCTGGAAGTGCGCCAGCCGATCCTCACCAACGAGGATCTGGAAAAGATCCGCGCCATCGGCGACATCGCGGACAATCAGTTCTCCGCGAAGACGCTCGACATCACCTATAATTCCGAAAAGGGTGCCGGCGGCATGGCCGGTGCGCTGGAGGAACTGTGCGAGCGCGCCGAAAAGGCGGTCACGGACGGCTACAACATCATCATCCTGTCCGACCGGCTGATCAGCCGCTCCCGGATCGCGATCCCGGCCCTCTTGGCCACCGCCGCCGTGCATCATCACCTGATCCGCAAGGGTCTCAGGACCTCCGTCGGCCTGGTGGTTGAAACCGGCGAGGCGCGCGAGGTCCATCACTTCTGTGTTCTGGCCGGCTTTGGCGCCGAAGCGATCAACCCCTATCTGGCCTTCGAGACGCTGCTTTCCATGCACATGGAAATGGACTTCCCGGAAGAGGTCGATCAGGACGAGGTCGTCTACCGCTACATCAAGTCCATCGACAAGGGCATCCTGAAGGTCATGTCCAAGATGGGCATCTCGACCTACCAATCCTATTGCGGCGCGCAGATTTTCGACGCGGTCGGCCTCGCTTCGGACTTCGTGAAGAAGTATTTCTTCGGAACCGCGACCATGATCGAGGGGATCGGGATGGATCAGGTTGCCGAGGAAACGGTCCTGCGCCACGCGGAGGCCTTCGGCGACGTCGCCATCCTGCGCCGGTCCCTGGAGGTCGGCGGCGAATACGCTTTCCGGACCCGGGGCGAAAGTCACATATGGACGCCGGATTCCGTTGCAACGCTGCAGCATGCCGTGCGCTCCGCGCTGCCGGAGATGTACCGGTCCTTCGCCAAACAGGTGAACCAGGACAGCGGCCGCTACGCGATCCGGGGCCTGTTCCGCATCAGGAGCGCGGAGGAAATCGGCCGCAAGCCGATCGCCGTCGACGAGGTGGAACCGGCGGAAAGCATCGTCAGGCGCTTCGTGACCGGTGCCATGTCCTTTGGCTCCATCTCCCGCGAGGCGCATACGACGCTCGCCATGGCCATGAACAAGATCGGCGGCAAGTCCAACACCGGGGAAGGTGGCGAGGAGCCGGAGCGCTTCAACCCGCTGACGGACGGATCGATGAACCCGCAGCGGTCCGCCATCAAGCAGGTGGCGTCGGGACGTTTCGGCGTGACCAGCGAATATCTGGTCAACTCCGACATGATCCAGATCAAGGTCGCCCAAGGCGCGAAGCCCGGCGAAGGCGGCCAGTTGCCCGGCCACAAGGTGGATGCGGTGATCGCCAAGGTGCGTCACTCGACCCCGGGTGTCGGCCTGATCTCGCCACCGCCGCACCATGACATCTATTCCATCGAGGATCTGGCGCAGCTCATCTACGACCTGAAGAACGTCAATCCGGATGCCGATATCTCCGTCAAGCTGGTGTCGGAGGTCGGTGTCGGCACCGTCGCCGCGGGCGTTGCCAAGGCGCGCGCCGACCACATCACCATTTCCGGCTATGACGGCGGCACGGGTGCGTCGCCGCTCACGTCTATCAAGCATGCCGGATCTCCCTGGGAAATCGGCCTTGCCGAGACCCAGCAGACCCTAGTGCTGAACGGCCTGCGCTCGCGCATCGCGCTTCAGGTGGACGGCGGCCTGCGCACCGGCCGGGACGTCATCATCGGCGCCCTGCTCGGTGCCGACGAATTCGGCTTCTCCACCGCGCCGCTGATCGCGGCGGGCTGCCTGATGATGCGCAAGTGCCATCTCAACACCTGCCCTGTCGGCATCGCGACCCAGGACCCGGTGCTGCGCAAGCGCTTCAAGGGCACCCCGGAGCATGTCATCAACTACTTCTTCTATGTCGCGGAGGAAGTCCGCGAGCTGATGGCGGAACTCGGCGTTGCGAAGCTCGACGACCTGATCGGCCGCTCCGACTTCCTCGACAAGGACGCCGCAATCGATCACTGGAAGGCCAAGGGCCTCGATTTCTCCCGTATCTTCTTCCATCCGGAAGCCGAACCGGAAGAAACCCGCTGGACCACGCGCCAGCAGCATCCGATCATCGATATCCTCGACCGCCGCCTGATCGCGGCGGCAAAGCCCGCTCTCGACAACCTGGAGCCGACCGTCATCGACGAGACCATCTGTTCGGTCGACCGGTCCGTCGGCGCCATGCTCTCCGGCGAGATTGCCAAGCGCTATGGCGGCAAGGGCCTCAAGCAGCCCGACACCCTGAAGATCAATCTGAAGGGGACCGCGGGTCAGGCCTTCGGCGCTTTCGTCGCGCGCGGCGTCACGATCGATCTCGTCGGCGATGCCAACGACTATGTCGGCAAGGGCCTGTCCGGCGGCAAGCTGATCGTGCGGCCTCCGGAAAACACCCGGATCGTCGCGGAAAACTCCATCATCGTCGGCAACACCGTTCTTTACGGCGCGACCGAGGGCGAATGCTACTTCCGCGGGGTCGCAGGCGAACGCTTTGCCGTCCGCAACTCCGGCGCCATCGCCGTTGTCGAAGGCGTCGGCGATCATGGCTGCGAATACATGACCGGCGGGGTCGTCGTCGTCATCGGCCAGACCGGACGCAACTTCGCGGCCGGCATGTCAGGCGGCATCGCCTATGTGCTCGACGAGGACGGCACCTTCGGGTCGCGCTGCAACCTGGCTATGGTCGAGCTGGAGCCGGTGACCGAGGAGGACGACCTTCTGGAAAAGCTGCACCACCATGGCGGCGACATCGAACACAAGGGCCGGGTCGACCTGTCCTGCGACATGTCCCGCCACGACGACGAGCGGCTTCGCCAGATGCTCGTCAAGCATCTGGAGCTGACGGGTTCCACCAAGGCCGAGGCCATCCTCGACGACTGGGCCACCTACCGGCCGAAATTCGTCAAGGTGATGCCGGTCGAATACCGGCGCGCGCTGCAGGAGATGGAAGAGCAGCGCCTGGGGATGGTGGCCGCCGAATAACGGAACAATCGAACGACATGGCTCTCGGCCGCTTGCCGCGGCCGATTGCAGCCACTTGAAGACGCATACAGTTGAGGAGGTCGCCTTGGGGAAGGTAACCGGTTTTTTGGAAATCGATCGGCAGGAACAGAAATATCAGCCTGCTTCTGACCGCATCCGCCATTTCCGCGAATTCACCATTCCGCTGAACGAGCAGGAAGTCGTCAACCAGGCAGCCCGCTGCATGGATTGCGGCATCCCCTTCTGCCACGGTCCGGACGGCTGCCCGGTCAACAACCAGATCCCGGACTGGAACGACCTCGTCTATCAGGGCGACTGGGACATCGCGCTCCGCAACCTGCATTCCACCAACAACTTCCCGGAATTCACCGGCCGCATCTGCCCCGCGCCCTGCGAGGAAGCCTGCACGCTCAACCTGGAAGACGTCCCGGTCAACATCAAGAGCGTCGAACAGGCCATCGCCGACAGGGGCTGGGAAGAAGGCTGGATCGTTCCCGAACCGTCCGCCACAAAGACCGGCAAGGCGGTCGCCATCGTCGGCTCCGGTCCGGCAGGCATGGCCGCTGCCCAGCAGCTTGCCCGCGCCGGCCACACCGTGCATGTCTACGAGCGCGAGCCGAAGGCCGGCGGCCTGCTGCGCTACGGCATTCCCGACTTCAAGATGGAAAAATACTATATCGACCGCCGCGTGAAGCAGATGGAGGCCGAAGGCGTCAGCTTCCACTACGGCGTCAATGTGGGCGTGACCGTCAGCCTGGAAGAGCTCGCGGAACGCCACGACGCGGTGATCCTGTGCGCGGGCGCCGAGCGTCCCCGCGATCCCGGCGTCACCGGCATGGAGCTTGAGGGCTGCCACTGGGCGATGCCCTATCTCGTCCAGCAGAACCGCCGTCTCGGCGGGGAGCCTGAAGGCGACGAGGCGCCGATCTGGGCGGGCGGCAAGCATGTGGTCGTCGTCGGCGGCGGCGACACGGCGTCGGACTGCGTCGGCACCGCGTTCCGCCAGGGCGCGCTGTCCGTCACCCAGCTCGATATCCGGCCGATTCCGCCGCTGAAGGAAGACAAGCTCGCCGTCTGGCCCTACTGGCCGACGAAATTCCGCACCTCGTCTTCCCAGGCCGAAGGTGCCGAGCGGGAATTCTCCGCGGCCACCCTCGCCCTAGTCGGCGAGGACGGCAAGGTCGTCGGCGTCAAGTGCGCCCGCGTGGACGAAAAGCGCCGCCCGATCGAAGGCACCGAATTCATCCTGCGCGCCGATCTGGTGCTGGCCGCCATCGGCTTTTCCGGACCTCTGCTCGACACCTATATCGCGCAGGCCGGCGACAAGCTGGAACTGGACGGCCGCACGAACGTCAAGGCCAATACCGACGACTACAAGACCAGCATGGACAAGGTGTTCGCCGCCGGAGACGTCCGCAAGGGTCAGTCCCTGGTCGTCTGGGCCATCCGCGAGGGCCGCCAGGCCGCCCGCTCCGTCGACGAGTTCCTGACCGGAACGACCGACCTGCCGCGGTAAGATATTGCGACGAAAACTCCCCCGCCGGCCGGCAGCCGGCGGGTTTCCAGACCTGTTTCCTTCAGTCTGAACCAGGCCCGCCGGCCGGATGAAGGGTCACCGAAATCCGGGACTGTCCGTTTTCGGCAGGATCGGCGGCCAGAGGTCCGCGCAAGGCAGCCGGCGCTGGAGAGGACACATCTTCAACTGGCGAAGCGGCGGAAACTTCCTCCCGCAAACGCGGATCGTCCACGCGGCCGGGCATCGGCGGCAGCGGGTCTCCCCTGACGAAGAAACCGTAGGCGACGCTTTCCGGATTGATCTGCGTCGCCGCGTCCTCACCGCCGAGGAGCAGCGTCTCGGGCGAGGTGGTGCGGCCCGTCAGAACGATGAAGTTCGGATCGTCCTCGACCCCTTCGAAGGCGAGCCCGCCATAGCCGCCGAGAAGCCGCGACAGCTCCCGCTCGACGAAGAACGCCACCTTCCGGTAGCCCGCCCAGGTGAAACCGATGCGATCGTTCGTCCGGAGCCGGGCGTTCTTGCCGTCGACGTCCGGGCCGTAGGAGGAATAGCTCCCGTCCTCCGCCAGGAAGATGTCCCAGATATCGACATAGCGTACCCGCCGGTCTTCCGACGCGCTCTGGAAAATCGAATTGAGCTGGGTGAAGTCTCCGTTGACGAGTTCCTCGTTGGTCGGCGGCAGACCTGCCCAGACGACCGGCTTTTTCTCCTGCCGCACCACCCGCACCAGCGCATCGACCTTCTTCCGGTACAGGTCCAGCCACTCGGCGGTCATGAATTCAACCGGCGGATCACCCGGAAAGGGTTTGCCGAGATCCTCCCGGCCGATCATCACCACGACCGCCTTCACATCCGCCCCGCGGATTTTCGACAGCACCTGTGTCGACCAGTCGGGCGCGTTCTCTCCGGCAAGGCCGGCCTTGTCCTTGGTGACGGGTTCGACACGGATCTGAGGCTTGTCCGCGAGCGTGAAGCTGAGACCGTCGGCGACCCCGCGCGCCATCCGGTCGCCGACCACCAGGATCAGCCCCGCGTCCGGGTCTTTCGGCTGGATTTCGAACTTCGGCGGCGCACCGGCCGGCCGGGTCACCCGGGGCTTCTGCTCGGTCGGCGGCTGCCGCTGGATGCGCTGCCGCCGCTCCCCGCCGCCACCGAACAACCGTTGCAACGGTGCGAAGGGATTGAAATTACGCAGAAGCCCGCTCTGCGCCACAACGATTTCCTTCGCCGGCGCGTCCTGCGCCCGGGCAGCCGGAATACCATCGCTCAACAGAGCGGCGCTCAAGGCGGCGGCTGCAAGCTGAAGGACCAGCCTGGAAGTCTTTCCGGCGCGTTTCTGGCGGACCCTGGATGTCACACTCGGCTTGCCTGCATTCGAAGATCGATCAACGGCCGGATGTCCGATCGTTCCAGACAGGACATCCGCCAATCCATTTTAGCCGTCCAGCTTCAGGCGCGCCAGCAAAACCACGGAGGCATAGCCGTCCGGGATCATGCCGCGAGAACTTTGATAGGCGCGGATGCCGCGCCGCGTCGCCGGCCCGACCTTGCCGTCGGGCGTTCCGACGGAGAAGCCGCGGCGGTTGAGCAGGGTCTGGAGCTCGGCCGTTTCCGTTCGGCTGAGTGGCAGATGTTCGCGCGACCAGTCGCCTTCCAGAGGGCCGCCGCCGATGACCCTGTCTGCCAGCAGCCCGACCCCGAGCGCATAGGCGGTGGCGTTGTTGTAGCGCTTGATCACATAGAAATTGCGAAGCATCAGGAACGCCGGTCCGCTGGCCCCGGCAGGCAGAACCAGGATGGCGTTGTCGGAAGGACGCGGGAAGCCCTTGCCGTTCGAGCGCCGGATGCCGTATTTGCTCCATTCGCCCAGGGTCAGCGTCTTGTCGCCATCCGCCATGTGATAGTCGAAACCGGCCGGCAGCTTGACTTCATAGCCCCAGGTCTTGCCGGTCTGCCAGCCGTGCTTGTGAAGATAGGCGGCGGTCGACGCCAGCGCGTCGGGTATGGACGTCCAGATATCCCTGCGGCCGTCGCCGTCGTAATCCGCCGCGTAGGCCTTCCAGCTCGACGGCATGAACTGGGTATGCCCCATGGCACCGGCCCAGGAACCTTCCATGTCCTGGAAACGCACATGACCGGCCTGAACGATGCCGAGCGCCGTGATCAGCTCCTTTTCCCAGAAGCTCTTCCGGCGCGGCGCCGCATAGGCAAGCGTCGCCAGGGCCTGGATGACGTTGTGGCGGCCCATATAGCCGCCGTAATTGGTTTCCATGCCCCAGATCGCCAGCACCGCTTCGCGGTCGACACCGTAACGCGCCTCGATCTGCTGCAAGACCGTCCCGTATTCCCGAAGCAGCTTGCGGCCTTTCTCGACACGGTCTTCGGAGACCGCGCTGTCGAGATAATCCCAGATCGGTTTGACGAATTCCGACTGCTTGCTCATCAGCCGCAGTGTGTCCTCGTCCGGCTGCATGCCGGAGAACACCGCGTTGTAGGTCTGGGAGGAAATGCCGGCTGCCTTGGCCGTCGGCCAGAACCCGGAAACGAAGCGGTTGAACCCCGCATCGGCCTGGGCCGGCAGTACACCGATCACAAGGCCGCCAGTCAGAACAGCGGCGCCAAGCAATTGTGGCAACTTGGATTTCAAGGTTTCAGCGTTAGGCGTGAAGAACTTCATATTTGCAACATGACGCAAGAAAGTCCGCATCTGGGCCTCCTTCAGCCCGTGTCCGTGTTCGCTTCTGCCCCCGCACCATCAATGGTCTTGTTTAGGTTACCGTACCGTTAATGCCGGAATCTGAGCCCTGCTTCAACCGCATTTTCCGTGTAGTCGCTGCCCTGCTGGGAACTGTCGAAGCGGTTGTGGGTGTAGTCCGCGGTCAAAGCCACGTTCCGCGTCAGCGCGAATGTCAGTCCGCCGAAGCCGGTAAGCGTGCGCTCCTCGATCGAGACCCCTTCATAGGTGCGATAGCTGTATCCGAGCCCGGTCTCTGCGACGAACCGGTCGCTGAACGCATGGGCAAGCCGGAGGTCGCCGGAATAGATGATCGAGCCGCTCGCCCCGTCGATGTCGGTCGATTCAAAACTGGTGCCCAGGCCCGCCGTGACGGTGGTCAGCCGGCTCGGCGACCAGACCAGAGACCCGTTCACCACCAGCCCGGACAGGTCGTCCAGCCTGCTGTCCTCGATATCCTCGATCCGCCAGCCGGCTCCGAGCTCGCCCGTGACCTTCGGCCCGGACGCGATGGTAACGCCGCCCCGGAGCTGATAGCCGTTGGCGTCGCGTTTCTCGCACAGGCTGTCGCTGCAGGTCTGATCGTAGCGCCTGAGCAGCAAAGACCCCTCGACAAAGGGCGACAGGACGCTTCCGGTATTGCCGTCGAGCCGCAGGCTGGTCGAATAAAGGGTATTGTCCCGCCCCCCCTCCGAGCCGCCCCCGTCGGTCGTATAAGTGTTCCGTTCCGCCCCTAGAGATGCGGTTGCCGCGACAAGGCCGATGGCCCTGGTGGCGCCCAGGCTGCCCGTGAGGGTCTGGACGTGGTCCGTCTCGCCGGAGGAGGATTCCGCGCTGCCGTCCTGTTCCCTGGAATAGGTGTAGGACAGCCCGCTGTTAACCTGCGTCGCCTCGCTGATGTCGAGACGCAGATTGGTTGCGGCCGAAACGGAACCGTCGTTGTCGTCGGGCGATTCCGGGTATCCGGTGTAGGAACCGCGCAGGGAAAAGTCGAGCTGATGCCGGGACCAGTTCGAGGTCAGCGACACGTCCGGCGCGATTCGGTAGAGGCCGCCGGATGTGCCGTTTGCCGCTTGTGCGGTGTTGTCCGTATAGCCGGAAGACAGGGTCAGTTGCGGCGTCAGGGTAAAAGACCCCAGGCGGATGCCTTCGGCCGCGTCGAAACTGGTATCGCCGTCAAAGACCGTGGTATCGATGCCCGGTTCCGACAGGGGAACAGCCCGATCCACCGCCGCGATCCGGTCCGAAAAGGGCCGCACGGGCAAGACCCGGGCACCGGTCCCAAGCCCCGTCGAGCCGGTTTCCGCCTCCGCGCTGTTAAGCGTGCCCCTGAGCGGATAGACGTTTGCCTGCGTCGGATTGGCTTGTGTGTTCGCCGGCGCCGGATCGGCAGCCTCTTCCGAAGAGAGCGATTCGTCCAGGTCTCCCGTCCCCCGCAACCCCGATGCGGCCGTCTGCGCAGCCGCAGGCAAAGCCTGCAGGAAGGCAGAGCAGATGATCAGGAGCAGGATGCCGCGCATTAACAGTCAGAACCGGTCGATTTCAGGATCCGCTCCAAACTGACGAAGGATGGTTAATGCTTCGTTTCCTTTTCGCAAATTGACACGCCAAAAAAACTTTCTCATTTAAATCCATTAAAAATATAGCAACTTCTTGATCCCGCACGGGGACTGGCCTAGAGCTAAATCTCGAAATCATTCTCGCTTCAGGCGATTGCAAACAATAAGATATAAGTCATGGCCAACCCCTTGCTCGACCCTATCACCGAAGAAGACGTGGACATGGCATCGCTTTGCTTGGTTTCCGCCGAACGGACCCTGGAAACGGAGATAGCCGGTCTGAGCGCCGTTCGCGCTGCGCTTAAGAACGGGCTCGCCGCCCCGTTTCAGCAGACCTTCGAGCTTATTCAGAAGAGCAGGGGCCGGGTCATTCTCACAGGTGTCGGCAAGAGCGGTCATATCGGCACCAAGATCGCGGCCAGCCTGGCCTCCACCGGCACGCCGGCCTTTTTCGTGCATGCGAGCGAGGCGAGCCACGGCGATCTGGGCATGATCACCGAAAGCGACGTCGTTCTGGCGCTGTCCTGGTCCGGCGAGACCCAGGAGCTTGCCGGCATCGTCAGCTATACGCGCCGTTTCAAGGTACCGCTCGTCGCCATCACCTCGCGCAATGAAAGCACGCTCGGACGGGCCGCGGACATCGTGCTGAAACTGCCGAGCGTCGCCGAAGCCTGCCCGCACGGCCTCGCCCCGACCACGTCGGCACTCATTCAGCTTGCGATCGGCGACGCGCTCGCCGTGGCGCTCCTGGAAGGCCGCGGCTTCACCGCGCAGGATTTCCGCATCTTCCATCCGGGCGGCCGCCTGGGCGCAAGCCTCAAGACCGCCAGGGACATCATGCATTCCGGCGAGTCGATGCCGCTGGTGCCCGCCACCGTCTCCATGAGCGAAGGCATCGTCCTGATGACGCAGAAGGGATTCGGCGTCCTGGGTGTCACCGACGAGCTGAAACAGCTCATCGGGATCATCACCGACGGTGACTTGCGCCGCCATGTCTCCTCCAATCTTCTGGAAAAGTCGGCTGGCGAGATCATGACCCGTGCGCCGAAGACCGTTGCGCCGGACACCCTGTCCGCTTCCATCCTGGAACTGGTGAACAGCCTGTCGATCACGTCGGTCTTCGTGGTCGCCGACGGTCATCCGGTCGGTATCGTCCATCTGCACGATCTGCTGCGGATCGGCGCCGCCTGAGCGTTTTCCGGGGCCTGTCCTGCCTCCGTAAAACTACAGGCAGGAGCGAAAAAGTTACCTTGAATCGGCAGATTGCGCGCCGCATTAGGATTTGATTAGCCATAACGCTCTTACACTGCGTCCAAGTTTCATTGGCTTAAAAGCCGCAGACCTTGGTGTGTGTACAGAATGGATCTGGCGACTCTTATCGGCATTGTTGGTGCGTTCGGCATCGTCACGACCGCTATTTTCCTCGGCGGCAGTTTCGGCCAGTTCGTCGACGTTCCCTCGATCCTGATCGTGTTCGGCGGCGGCCTTGCCGCCACGCTGATCCGGTTTCAGCTTTCCGATATCGCGTCCGCCTTCGTGACCGGCTTCAAGGTGGCCCTTGCCGGCCGCAGCGCGAGCCCGCGCGATCTGATCTCCGAAATCACCCATCTCGGCGAGATCGTCCGCAAGTCCGGCCCGCTCGGCCTGGAAAACGTCGATGTCTCCGACCCGGTTCTGGCCAAGGGTGTCCAGTATATCGCCGACGGATACGAGCTTGAGTTCATCAAGGAATCCATGGAACGCGAGCGCGACCTGCAGCTTTCGCGGTTGTCGGAAGGCAAGCGCGTGTTCAAGGCCCTGGGCGATTCGGCACCGGCCTTCGGCATGATCGGTACGCTGGTCGGTCTGGTGCAGATGCTCGCCAACATGGACGATCCCGCAGCAATCGGTCCCTCCATGGCCGTCGCCCTCCTGACCACGCTCTACGGTGCCCTGATCTCGAACATCATCTGTCTGCCCCTGGTGGACAAGCTCGACGCGAAATTCGACACCGACGACCTCAATCAGACGCTGATCATCGATGGTGTGTGCCAGATCCGCGAATCCAAGAGCCCGGCGCTCATCAAGGAGATGCTGGTGGCCTATCTGCCGGAGAAGGTGCGCGCCGAGCTGGTTGAAGCGGCTTAGATCGATTTAGGTCAACGAACGTTCAGTCGGAACCGGTCGAACGTTCAAAAGTTGATTGATTTTAAAGTATTAGAGCATCTTGTCTGCTTTCACTAGACCGCAGGATGCTCTAGGCAACGGCGGACCAGAGGCATGGCAAAGAAGAAGAAGCAGCAAGGCGGCGGCGGCGCACCCGACTGGCTGGTGACGTTTGCCGACCTGATGTCCCTGCTCGTGTGCTTCTTCGTTCTGATCATCTCCTTCTCCATCCAGGACAAGGAAAAACTGCAGGTCGTCGCCGGCTCCATGCGCGAGGCCTTCGGCGTCAAGGAAACCGCCCGCAAGACCGGCATCATCGAAGTCGAAGGGATTCCGATCCGCGACTACATGAAGGATATCAGCCAGATCGAACAGGAAATGGATTCGGACTTCGCGTCGGAGCCGCATGAAAAACGGCACAAGCAGGGCCCCGAAGCCAACACTCACGACACGATGGAAGCCGATATCGAGAAGCCCCGCCAGTTCGCCACGGCCGCCGCTTCCCTGCGCCAGGCCTGGCAGGAAATGCCCGAGATCACGGAAATCTCGAACAACATCATTCTGGAGGAAAACGAGGACGGGCTGAACATCATGCTGGTGGACCAGGACGGCCGCTCGATGTTCCGAGAAGGCTCGAAATATCCTTATGAGACCACGCGCCGTCTGCTTGCGAAGATGGCCCCCATCCTGGCAAGAATGCCGAACCGGATCGAAATCACCGGCCATACGACGGCCGGCCAGATGACGACCGACCCGAGTTACACCGGCTGGGATCTTTCCAGCGAGCGGGCGAATGTCGCGCGTCAGGTGCTCGCCGAATACGGCGTTCCTGAAGATCAGTTCTATGCCGTGATCGGCAAATCGGATACGGAACCGCTTTTCCCGAACGATCCTTATCTTGCCGCAAACCGGCGCATCGGCATCCTGCTGAAGGCCGAGGAACCGCCGATCCCGCCCGGCCATAAACCGTAATACCAACCGGACTTGATAGGAACCTATCTGACCGCCCCGGCGTTACTCCGCCCGCGAGACGACCAGCCGGGCGCCGTCGATGGCGTCGACCCGTACCTTGGTTCCCGCCGGCAGATCCGGACCGGTGATCCGCCAGATCGTATCGTCGATGGACAGGTTGCCCGCCCCTTCGCTCAGGGGCCTGGTCAGCGTGAATTCGCGGCCGATGTAGCGGCTGCCGCGCTGATTGAGCCCCGGGTCGCCCTTTTCAGACGCCAGCCGGGTCATCAAGCGCCGGCCGATCAGGAGGCTCGCCAGCGAAAGCAGCAGGAACAGGCCGACATGGACCTGCCAGCCGAAGCCGAAGGCGAGCGCCACCACGCCCACGACAAGCGCGGAAACGCCGAACCACAGGAAGATCGTGCCCGGGGCCAGGATCTCCAGTCCGAGCAGGATCAGCCCCAGGACGAACCAGCTCCAGGGGCCCAGGAAGGCAACGATGTTTTCGGTCAGGCTCACGCAGGATCTCCGTCGGTGCGGCCCGTATCGGGAATGCGGGACGAGCTCACGCCATCCTTGCCGTCATTGCCGAAGGCTTCCTTGGCGATTTCCCCGATCCCCGTCAGCGCACCGAGCAGCGAACTCGCTTCCATGGGCAGAATGAGAGTCTTCTGGTTGCGCGAGGTGGCAAGGTCCTTGAAGGCCTCGATATATTTGTTGGCGACGAAATAGTTGATCGCCTGCACGTCGCCCGCCGCAATGGCCGCACTCACGAGTTGCGTCGCCTTGGCTTCGGCCTCGGCCTCGCGTTCCCTGGCCTCCGCATCCCGGAACGCCGATTCCCGGCGGCCTTCGGCTTCCAGGATCAGCGACTGCTTCTGGCCTTCCGCCTTCAGAATTTCCGACTGCCGCTTTCCTTCGGCCTCCAGGATGTAGGCGCGCTTTTCGCGCTCCGCCTTCATCTGGCGCGCCATGGCATCCACCAGGTCGCGCGGCGGATTGATGTCCTTGATCTCGATACGCGTGATCTTGATCCCCCAGGGCTCCGCCGCCGCATCGACGACGCGCAGGATCTGGGCGTTGATCTCGTCGCGGTTGGACAGAAGATTGTCCAGGTCCATCGACCCCATGACGGAACGGATGTTGGTCATGGTGAGGTTCAGGATCGCATTCTGCAGGCCGAGGACTTCGTAGGCGGCGCGCGCCGCGTCGAGAACCTGGTAGAAGGTCACCCCGTCCGCGCTGACCGTCGCGTTGTCGCGGGTGATGACTTCCTGTGTCGGCACGTCCAGAACCTGCTCCATCATGTTCAGCTTGTGGCCGACCCTGTCGATGAAGGGAATGATGAAGTTCAGGCCCGGAGCCAGGGTCTTCCTGTAGCGCCCGAAACGCTCGATGGTGTAGTTGTAGCCTTGGGGGACAGTCTTGACCCCGGCGAAAAAGACCAGAATGACCAGCACGAGAAGGCCGATCAGGAAAATATCGAATCCGGCAAGTGGCATGAAAATCTCCCGCAAAATTTTGAAGCCACTATGCTCTGTTTTGAGATGCCGTTCCAGCTATTTACCGCCGGTCAGCGCGATCCGCCAAGACCCGGGGAAACACCATCCGGGCACATGACCTGCAGCACCTGACGATGCGCTAAATCCAGCCGCCCAGCTCGCGGCGGACGACATGCGCAACGACTTCCATGCCCAGTTCGCTGTCGTTCAGGCAGGGAATGTGGCTGAAATTCTCGCCGCCATTGTGCTTGAAGATCTCGTCCGCCTCGCCTGCGATTTCCTCCAGCGTTTCGAGGCAGTCGGCGACGAAGCCCGGATTGAACACCGCGATGTTCTTCACACCGTCCTTTGCAAGCTGCTCGACGGTCTTGTCCGTATAGGGCTGCAGCCATTCTTCCGGGCCGAAGCGGGACTGGAACGTGATGCGCAACTTTTCCTCGTCCCAGCCAAGCACCTCGCGCATCAGCCGGGTCGTCTTCACGCAGTGGCAGTGATAGGGATCGCCGCGCCGGAAATAGGATTGCGGAATGCCGTGATAGGACGCCAGGACCACGTCCGGCTCGAAATCGAGCCCCGTCAGATGCCGCTCGACGGACTTCGCCAGCGCTTCCACATAAACAGGATCGTCATGATAAGGCGGCACGGTGCGGATTGCCGGCTGCCAGCGCATCTCAAGAAGCGTCTTGCAGACCACGTCGTTGACCGTCGCGGTGGTCGAGGCAGAATATTGCGGATAGAGCGGAAACACCAGGATCCGGTCGCAACCGTCGTCCTTCATGGCCTTCAGACGGTCGGGAATGGACGGCTGACCATAGCGCATCGCCCAGTCGACCTTCAGACGGCCAGCCCCATCGCCGAGCATGGCGCCGAGCATCTCGCCGAGCTTTTCGGACTGGCTGCGGGTGATCGTGCGCAGCGGCGACTCGTTTTTCTCGTGGTTCCAGATTTCCTCGTAGGCCTTGCCGGACTTGCCCGGCCGGGTCATCAGCACGATGCCGTAAAGGATCGGATACCAGATCGCCCGCGGCCACTCGATCACGCGCTTGTCGGACAGGAATTCGCGCAGGTAGCGGCGCATCGGCCAGTAGTCCGTTCCGTCCGGCGTGCCGAGATTGACCAGGAGCACACCGACCCGTCCGCTTTTGACGGAAGGATGTCCGTCCGGCAGCCGCACGTCTCTGAACGCCTCGGCCTGGTCTGCTGAAGGTGTCGCGGTCGATTGAACGGTCATGGGCGGGGCATTTCCTGATTTCTTGTCGCTTTGCCGCACTACATAGTCCAAGCCGGCGCCCGGGCCAATGCGGCAATGAGCATACGTTCCGGAAAACCGCCGGATCACCGGGAAGGCAGAGTTCGCTGGAAGAATGAGGAGCCGCACACTCGGTGCCGTCCCGGACTTGATCCCGGGCCCATGAAAAGACCCCGGCTCAAGGCCGGGGCGGCGCACTGGAGGAGCATATGCCTCAATTCCGGCGCTTCCGTGCCGGTTGCGAACTCAAGATAGAAACAGATAAGCCTTTCCAGCCTTATGTCAGCCGTAATCCCGTTCGTCGGCGATCACCTTGCCGTCGTTGGGCAGGCCTCCCGGCGCCACCAGTTCGACGTCGCCCTTCAGCCGCGTCACGTCGCGCAGGGTCGCTGCCACCCGTTCCGAAAGGCCGTTGCCGGTTTCGACGGTTTCCACCGAAAGGATCATGGCATCGCTCTCGCCGACGCGGCTCACCGCAAGCCGGGCCTTGCTGACTTCCGGATGCGCCGCGACGATCTGGGCGATCTGGACGGGATCGATGAACATGCCCTTCACCTTGGTGCGCTGGTCGGCGCGCCCCATCCAGCCGGCAAGGCGCATGTTCGTGCGCCCGCACGGCGACCGGCCCGCAACGATCTTGGAAAGGTCCCCGGTCGCGAAACGGATCAGCGGATAGAGGCTGTTGAAATTGGTCACGACGAGTTCGCCGACCTCGCCTTCCGCGACCGGCTCCCCCGTTCCCGGGCGGACGATTTCGACGATAAAGTCCTCGTTGACCACCATGCCTTCCCGCGCTTCGGTCTCATAGGCGATCACACCGAGATCGGCTGTCGCGTAGCACTGGGCGACGCCGATGCCCTGATCCTCGTATTCCTGACGCAGCGAGGGAAACAGCGCACCGCCGGAAACCAGCGCCTTGCGGATGGAGGAGACATCCCGGCCCTGTTCCCGGCCCCGGTCGAGAAGGATCTTGAGATAATCCGGCGTGCCGACGAAACCCGCCGGCTTCAGGATCTCGATCGCCTCAACTTGCGTGTCGGTGTTGCCGACGCCGGCTGGAAACACGGTGCAGCCGAGCGCGATCGCTCCCTGATCCAGAATGAAACCGCCCGGCGTCAGGTGGTAGGAAAAGGCGTTGAGGACCACGTCGCCCTTGCGGAACCCGGCGGCATGGAGGCTGCGCGCGCCATTCCACGGATCGAACCCCGGCGCCTGCGGTTCCCAGATCGGGCCCGGCGACATGAACACCCGGGCTGCGCCCGCCAGGTCTCCGGCCAGGAATCCGCCGAAAGGTGGCTTGGCCTTCTGCCTTTCCAGAAGCTCGGACTTGCGCAGCACCGGCAGCCCGGCCAGAGCGGCCCGGTCCGTCACGGCGCGGGGATCGTGACCGGTCAGCTGGGCGGCCCAGCTCTCGGAATGGGCCGCGGCATGGGCAAGCAGGGCCGGCAATCTGGCAAAAAGATCCTGCTCGCGCTGAGCCGGGGCCTGCCGCTCGCGCGCATCGAACTGGGTGTCGCTCATGGTCGTCTCCGCTTGTTAGAACCCGAAAATTCAGGCCAGCCAGCGTTTCCTTCGCTTGTAATGTTTGACGTTCCGGAACGACCGGCGGCCTTCGCCGCCGACGCCCAGATAGAATTCCTTCACATCCTCGTTCTCGCGCAGCGCCTTGGCATCGCCGTCGAGCACGATGCGGCCGGATTCGAGAATGTAGCCGTAGGTGGCGTATTTCAGCGCCACGTTGGTGTTCTGCTCCGCCAGCAGGAAGGACACGCCCTCGTTCTGATTGAGCTGGCGGACGATCTCGAAAATTTCCTCGACGAGCTGCGGCGCGAGACCCATGCTCGGCTCGTCCAAGAGGATCATCTTCGGCCGGCTCATCAGCGCGCGGCCGATCGCGCACATCTGCTGCTCGCCGCCGGAGGTGTAACCGGCCTGGCTCTGCCGCCGTTCGCGCAGGCGCGGAAAATAATTGTAGACCATCTCCAGGTCGGCCTTCACCGCGCCGTGGCCGTCCTTGCGGGTATAGGCGCCGGTGAGCAGGTTCTCCTCGATCGACAGGTGGCCGAAACAGTGCCGGCCTTCCATCACCTGGATGCAGCCGCGGCGCACCAGATCGTTGGGCGACAGCGCCTGGACCTCTTCGCCGTCGAACAGGATCTTGCCCTTGGTCACCTCGCCGCGTTCCGCCCCGAGCAGATTGGAAACGGCCTTCAGGGTCGTCGTCTTGCCCGCGCCGTTCGCGCCGAGCAGCGCCACGATCCCGCCTGTGGGGACCGTCAGCGAGACACCCTTCAGCACCAGGATGACATGGTCGTAGATGACCTCGATATTGTTGACCGACAGGATCGTCTCCGCGGCCTGAGCCGCCTTGCCGGAACCGGGCTGTTCGATATCCGCTAGTGCCATTCCGTCCTCTCCTTGGAGGCTCCGCCGCATGAGAATTTCACGCGGCGGAGCGGACTGCCGTCAGTTCGGGCAGGGTTCGGTGCGCGCCGGCCACGGCGCATTCTTTTCGGCATAGTCCTTGGCCGCTGCTTCCAGGAGCGGGCGGACGATGTCGGTCATCGGCTCGATCCAGCCGGAGGCCTGGCGCCATTTCTGGCCGTCCCACTGCTGGATGAAGACGGGCTGGCTGCCGGCGTGGTCGTCGCAGGTAACCTTCATCGGGTGGGCGAAACCCTTCAGGCCCAGCTCCTCGAGACGGGCCTCGTCGAGATTGAGGGCTTCAAGACCCATCCTCATGTCTTCACCGGTGATGACCTTCTTTCCGGTCAGTTCCTGAGCGGTCCGGATGCCCTCGGCGATGATGACGGAGTTCAGGATGCCGCGATTGTAGAGCGTGCTGCCCACGGTTTCCGCGTCGGTCGAACTCTTGCCCGCGTCGATGACGAATTTCTTCACGTCGTTGAGCGCCGGATAATCCGGGCCGACACCGGAGAAGTTCAGGGCCTTGTAGCCCTTGGCGCCTTCTCCGCCGGCTGCCGCGTCATCGTCGCCGGCCGACCACCACACGCCGATGAACTTGTCCATCGGGAAGCGGATCTTGACGGCTTCCTTGACGGCGGTCGGGTTCATGGCACCCCAGCCCCACATGACCATGTAGTCCGGACGGTCGCGCCGCACGTTCAGCCATTGCGAGGACTGGTTCTGCATTTCCGCACCCGGCACCGGATACTGCAGCAGCTCGAAGCCGTATTTCTCGGCAAGCTGTTCCAGGAGCGGGATCGGCTCGCGGCCGTACCCGGCGTCCAGGAAGATGTAGCCGATCTTCTTGCCCTTGAGCTTGTCCAGGCCGCCTTCCTGCTCGCCGATATACTTGATCACCACCGACGCGCCGTCCCAGTAGGTGTCCGGCACGTTGAAGATCCAAGGGAAGACATTTCCGTCAGCGGCGGCCGACAGGCCGTAGCCCATGGACAGCACCGGGATCTTGTCGACGCTGGCCTTCGGGATCAGCTGCAGCGTGATGCCGGTGGAATAGGGATTGTAGACCAGCGCGCCCTTGCCCTTGGTGGCTTCGTAGCACTCGACGCCTTTCTGGGCGTTGTAGCCGGTCTCGCATTCCTCCAGCTCCAGCTTGACGCCGCCGATGCCGCCGTCGCGCTCGTTGAGCATGGCCAGGTAGTCGTGCATGCCGTTGGCGATGTGGATACCGGAGCCGGCATAGGGGCCCGTCCGGTAGGTCAGAAGCGGCACGTAGTTGCTATCCTCGGCCTGGGCCGCCGGCGTCATGACGCCGGTCAGTCCAAGCCCGAGAGCAACAGCGGTTCCCAACGCGAGTTGCCTGATGTCTTTCATAAGTCTCCTCCCATGCGGCAGGTTCAAATTCACCGCCGGACCGATTGCGCCATTCCTCACCGGCCTGGTCCAGGGTCCGGATGGCGGGCGAATAGTCCGGCCGTTCTAGTAGGGGAACGGCCAGACCCTGAGCTTCTGTTTTCCGATCTGCCACAGCCGCGCGAAGCCGTGCGGTTCGACGATCAGGAAGAAAATGATCAAGGCGCCGACGATCATGAAGGTCGCGTGCTCGACCGTTTCCGCGGCGATGTCGACCCCGAGAACCCCGGGCACGAACTTGAGCAGCACCGGCAGGATCCAGATGAACGCCGCGCCCATGAATGCGCCGCCGAGGCTGCCGAGCCCGCCCAGGATCACCATGAACAGGATCTGGAACGACAGGCGGATCGAATAGGACGACGGCTCGGCCGCGTTCAGCCAGAAGAACACCATCATGGCGCCGGCGACGCCGCAGATATAGGACGACACGGCAAAGGCCATCAGCTTGGTCTGCAGCGGACGGATGCCCATCAGTTCGGCGGCGATGTCCATGTCGCGGATCATCATCCAGGAGCGGCCGATCCGGCCGCGCAAGACGTTCGCCATCAGGAAGGCGATCGCGACCGTGATGCACAGGACCACGAAATAGCGCACGATCGGCGTCGCTTCCGCGCCGGAGACGACCATGCCGAACATCTCCCGGTGCGGCACCTCGATGGCGCCGGAGGAATTGTAGTTGTAGAGCCACGGAATGCGGATGAAGCACCATTCCAGGAAGAACTGGGCGGCAAGCGTCGTCACCGCCAGGTAGAGCCCCTTGATGCGCAAGCTCGGCAGGCCGAAGACGGCACCAATGGCGGCCGAGAACACGCCCGACACGAGCACCATGACGATGACGTTGGCATCGGGAAAGATCGTCGTCAGCTTGTAGGCGGCGTAGGCGCCGACGCCCATGAAGGCGCCGGTGCCGAGCGACAGCTGCCCGCAGAACCCGGTCAGGATGTTCAGCCCGATCGCCGCCAGCGCGAAGATCAGGAACGGGATCATGATCGACGACAGGAAGAAGTCGTTGGCAAGGACGGGGATCAGCACGAAGGCGATCAGCAGGATGGCGATGACGCCGATCCGGTCCTGCAGGATCGGGAACAGCGCCTGATCCGCCTTGTAGCTCGTCTTGAATTGGCCGGCTTCGCGATAAAACATGAAAGGCTCTCTCTACCCCTAGATCCGCTCGATGATGCGTTCGCCGAAGAGGCCTTGCGGCCGGAACAGCAGGAAGACCAGGGCGATAATGTAGGCGAGCCAGCTTTCGATGCCGCCGCCGACGAGGCCGCCCCAGTAGAGCTCGCCGATCTTCTCGCCGAAACCGATGATCAGCCCGCCGACGATGGCGCCGGGGATCGAAGTGAAGCCGCCGAGGATCAGCACCGGCAGCGCCTTGAAGGCGACGATTTCCAGCGCGAAGGAGACGTCGGAGCGCGCGCCCCACATGATGCCGGTGGCGAGCGCCACGAGGCCGGCCGCGAACCAGACGATCGCCCAGATCTGGTTGAGCGAGATGCCGACGGAGAGCGCCGCCTGGTGATCGTCGGCGACCGCTCGGAGCGCCCGGCCGATGCGGGTCTTGTTGAAGAAGATCCCGAGCGCGGTCACCATGACCACGGCGATCACCGCCGCCGCGATGTCGATATGCTGCAGGATGATCAACCCGCGCTCGCCGATCTCGAACGCGGTCGAGCCGGTCGGCAGGCCGAGCTGTTCGGTGATCATCTGCTTCGGCTCGCCGCCGAAGACGAACTCCCCGAAGCCGACCAGGAAATAGGTCAGGCCGATGGTCGCCATCAGGAGGATGATTTCCGGCTGGTTGACCAGTGGCCGCATGACCACCCGTTCCACCCCGTAGGCGAGCACGCCCATGACCGCAATCGTCAGGATCAGCGCCAGATAGGCCGGCACGCCGTTCTCGTTGAGGCCGACCAGCGTCAGCCCGGCGAACACCACCATGATGCCCTGCGCGAAGTTGAAGACGCCGGACGCCTTGAAGATCAGCACGAAGCCGAGCGCGATCAGCGCGTAGAGGATGCCGGCGACGAAACCTTCCCAAAGCACCTGCAGGAAGAAGTCCGGCATGTCGTACATCTGCACGAAGGGATCGATGAAAATGTCGTAGAGCATATCTTTATCCTCCCTCTAGTGGCTGACGCCGAGATAGGCGTCGATGACGGCCTGGCTGGCCTGGACTTCCTCGGGCGGGCCGTCGGCGATCTTCTTGCCGTAGTCGAGCACCACCACCCGGTCGGAGAGGTCCATGACGACGCCCATGTCATGTTCGATGAGGGCGATCGTCGTGCCGAATTCCTGGTTCACGTCGACGATGAACCGGCTCATGTCCTCTTTTTCTTCCAGGTTCATGCCGGCCATCGGCTCGTCGAGCAGAAGCAGGTCCGGCTCCATGGCGAGCGCCCTGCCGAGTTCCACCCGCTTCTGCAACCCGTAGGGCAGACGGCCGACCGGCGTCTTGCGGATCGCCTGGATCTCCAGGAAGTCGATGATGTCCTCGACCTTCTTGCGGTGCTCGATCTCCTCGTTTTCCGCCGGGCCGCGCCACAGCATCTGCCAGAAGAAGTTCCTGTGCATCTTCAGCGAGCGGCCGGACATGATGTTGTCCAGCGTGGTCATGCCCTTGAACAGCGCGACGTTCTGGAACGTGCGGGCGATGCCCTGCTTGGCCGCCTCGTAGGGCTTCATCTTGCGGCGCACCTTGCCCTGCCAGGTGATGGTGCCTTCCTGCGGATGATAGAAGCCGTTGATGACGTTCAGCATCGAGGTCTTGCCGGCGCCGTTCGGGCCGATGATCGCGCGGATCTCGCCCTTCTGGATGTCGAAGGAGATGTCGGTGATCGCCTTCACCCCGCCGAAGGAGAGCGACACGTTGTCGACCCGGAGCAGCAGGTCGCGTTCCTGGGTCCCGGGTGTTCCCGCAGGCTGGAGCGTCTTGTCGGCGACAAAGGCGTTCATTCGGCGGCCTCCGGCAGGTTCGTCGAGGCCACGTGCACAGTCATGTCTCTTATTTCCACATTTGCCTCGATGGCGCCCTTGCGGCCATCCTCGAAGGTGACTTCGGTCCGCACATGCTTGGACGTCGAGCCGTCGTAGAGCGCGTCGATCAGCGGTGCGTAACGCTCGGCGATGAACGAGCGGCGGACCTTCTGCGTACGGGTCAGCTCGCCGTCATCGGCGTCGAGTTCCTTGTGCAGCACCAGGAAGCGGCGGATCTGCGCGCCCGCCATCATCGGCTCGCCGGCAAGGTCGCGGTTGACCTGGTCCACATGACCCTCGATCATTTGATAGACATCCGGATGGGCGGCCAGTTCCTGGTAGGAGGCGTAGTTGACGTTGTTCCTCTCCGCCCAGGAGCCGACGGCAGTCAGGTCGATGTTGATGAACACCGCCACCCTGTCCCTGCCGTCGCCGAAGGCCACCGCCTCCTTGATGTTGGGGAAGAACTTCAGCTTGTTCTCGATATATTTCGGCGCGAACAGCGAGCCGTCGTTCAGCTTGCCGACATCCTTCGCCCGGTCGATGATCTTCAGGTGGCCGTTCTCGGCGATGATGCCGGCGTCGCCCGTATGCACCCAGCCGTCCGGCGTCTTGGTCTCCGCCGTCGCTTCATCGTTCTTGAAATAGCCGACGAACACCCCCGGCGAGCGGTACATGACCTCGCCGCTGTCGGCGATCTTCAGTTCCACGTCCGGCGCCGGCTTGCCGACCGTGTCGCCGTAGATCTCGCCGTCCGGCTGCAGCGTGATGTAGACGCTCGCCTCCGTCTGGCCGTAGAGCTGCTTCAGGTTGAGGCCGAGCGAGCGGAAGAAGCGGAAGATTTCCGGGCCGATCGCCTCGCCCGCCGTGTAGCCGACCTTGATCCGCGTCAGGCCCATGCGGTTCTTCAAGGGCCCGTAGACACAGAACTCGCCAAGCGCATAGAGCAGCCGGTCCTTGAAGGAGACCTGTTCGCCATTCAGGATCTTCTCGCCCACCTTGCGGGCGAGGTCCATGAAATAGTCGAACATCCGCCGCTTGACTTTTCCGGCGTCCTCCATGCGCACCATGATGCGCGTCAGCAGGTTCTCGTAGACGCGCGGCGGGGCGAAGAAGTAGGTCGGCGCGATTTCCAGCCGGTCGACATCGATCGTGTCCATGCTTTCCGGGCAGTTGACGCAATAGCCGGCGGTGAACGCCTGGGCGAGCGAGAACACATGGTCGCCGATCCAGGCCATCGGCAGGTAGGCGAGCACTTCTTCGGTTTCGTCCAGCCGGTCGAAGGCGTTGCCGTTGCGCGCCGAGATGACCAGGTTGTCGAAGGAGAGCATCACGCCCTTCGGCCGGCCGGTGGTGCCGGACGTATAGAGCATCACCGCGATGTCGGAACCCTTGCCCCCGGCGAAGCCTTGTTCCCAGTCCTTGGCGAGCGACGGCGTCTTTTCCAGCTCCGCGCGGCCCTTCGCCTGGATGGTCTCGTAGGCGTGGAGATGGCTGTGGTCGTAGTCCCTGAGGCCCCGCGGCTCCTCATAGACGATCTCGGTGAGGCTCGGGACTTCGTCCGCCATGGAGAGCAGCTTGTCGACCTGCTCCTGGTCGTGCACGACCGCGAACCTGACTTCCGCGTGGCCGAGCACGAAGGCCATCTCCTCGGCGACGGAATCCGCATAGACCGGCACCGGCACGGCGCCGAGCGCCTGGGCCGCGACCATCGCCCAGTAGAGCCTGGGCCGGTTCGCCCCGACAATGGCGATCTTGTCTCCGGCCGTGAGGCCGAGGGATTTGAGACCGATGGAGAATGCGCGGATTTCCTCCGACACCTCGGACCAGGTCCAGCTCTGCCAGATCCCGAAATCCTTTTCCCGGAACGCCGTCCGGTTCCCGAAAACCTCCGCGTTGCGCAGAAGAATTTTCGGAAAGGTGTCCTCCCCGCGCGTCGCAGCGCTGGCTGACCCAACCATGTATCGTTTCTTCCCCTTGGAGTTGCCCGCGAGACCGCGGACAGGTGCTCCATCTTTTTCCAGTCGATCCGCCCGCCGCCACCTCCTGACTGCAAGCGTCTCGGATAGGCGCCCCGGTTTTCCGGGGTCGTTTCCTCTAAGTCAGGCTCTCACGAAACAATCCGACCCTTCAACCGGTAAATTGTTAAAGGCGGTCCGGCAGCTGGTTCCAGGCCCGATGCAGTCACGCTAGAGCGGCCGATTTGCAGCAGTATGTTTCAATCGTATCGAATTGTTTCAGGTGTGCTGCGGGTGCGAAGGGGGGATGGGCAAACTGAAATTTCCTTACGCGGTAAGTGCGAATAGTAAAATGCCATTTATTATTGTTGCAAAAAAACGTTAGCGATCATCGACAGATAAGAGGAGAAACTGATCACAAAGTTATTTTTTTGCATTAGGCACTGTTTTTGACACGGAATAAAAAAACACAACAAATTCAATTTAAATTACATAGCACTACCAACAAGTATGTAAAATATTGAAACATTTTGACAAACCATATTATTTGGCTTACCTACCCAACTATTTTCATAATAGCAATAATTATACTTTTTGAAAAATTTCATCGGCAAACCCTCATATCAAAAAATAATAGAACATTCAAAAATACTCGTTTAGGATGTTAATAACTAATTTGAAAGGTTCTTTAGGTTTGGAAAGATTTGCCGTTATTCTAGGCCCAACACTGGGCAAATTGATACTTTCCGCAATGTTTGGCCCCCAAATAGGCGGCATGGGAGGGTCACTTATTTCTGTGGCCGCAAATAGGTTCAAGGATCAGAAAGAAGCTCGTAGAGCTGCAAAACGAATTGAAGATATAGGCGCTCAAATTGCCGAAGATATGCAGGCAGCCATAAAGGGTGAAGGCGCAACAGACGAAGAAATTGAAACCGTTGCCAATGAACTTGATCTTTTATTGCGCAATATATCTCTAGCATCAATTTTGGTCGACGCGTCGTTAAATGAAGGTCAAATTAGTCAACAATTACGGCAGTTAAAAAAACCGGCAGGATTAAACGAAAGAGAAATTGAATATATTAACTTCGCTCTTTCGATTGGCTCCAAAAAACTTAGAATACTTGCCCCAACTTTATCAGGATATTCTCTAGAACGAGATGAAGTTATACTGACAACACTGGATGCCCTATCCAAAAACTATCAGACGATAAAATCAGATACGAGCAAATTGAACGACGTTTGCGAGAAAGTTTTATCAGAATTAGGTGGCATCAAAACAAAAGAAGAGAGAGAGATTTTACAGTTCGAGACAAACTATCTTAGACACATCGAAAACCTACTTAATTACGTAGAGATACTTGGATTAGATAATATACCCTATACCAAGCAAAACGCTGAACTAAGTGTTGCGTATCTTTCACTTTCCTTGTTTCATGGTGAAGACGAAACAACGAGTTTCGATTTCACGCAATTAATTCCTAAATTGCGAAACTCCTCTGTAAGAATGGTTATAGAAGGAGGTGCTGGATCTGGAAAAAGTACACTGCTCAGATGGGCCGCTTTAAATCTAAATGACGAAAGCCTCACCTCTCAGTGGCAAGATTCATTTAATTGGGCAAAATCTTCTATTAAAGAAAGTTTATTTAGACGATATCACAATTTACATCAAAGACGATACAGAAGACTGCCAAGTATAGATAAAAATATAGTTACAAGAAAAATAGATAAAAATTTTCTTATCGATTTTTCAGAAGCCAAGACCTTTTTCACTAAATCTATTAATTTAGCCAACGAGGCAATCTCTCAACAGAAATTTAATCATACCATATTCAACAAATATATTAAAAAATATCCTGAAATTCTGAATTACAGCAATACTAGAACAAATTATATACCTATACTAATTAGATTGCGTGAGCTTGAAGATGGATTACCTGGAATTTCTTCATTCCATCAACTGATATCTCCCACAGTGTCCAATTGCCCCTCAGGATGGCTTGAACACCATCTTCATGCTGGAACAGTCTTGGTCATGTTTGATGGTGTAGACGAGGTACCTTTAGGCGATCCGCGTGACAAAATCTTGGCACAGATTTCGGAGTTCGCGAGGCAATTCCCTGAGTGCAGTATACTTGTAACAAGCAGACCAGGCGCATTTTCACACCGGAACTCGCGAATCGGAAATTTCGAACATGCAACTATCGATGATTTGGATTATACGCAACAGCAACAATTTGTTCGTAATTGGCACTCAGCGTGGTCAAAAAAATGCGAAATTCCAGAAACTGAAGCTACAAAGAAGCAAGAAAAACTTTTAAGAAAGCTTGACGAAGACAATCATCTCAAACGTCTCGCTACGAATCCTCTGATCTGCGCGTCAATTTGCGCACTTCACGAGCACGATGAAGAAAATTTACCCCGCGATGAAAGAGGTTTGTGCGAAGGACTAACCAAGATGCTCGTGGAGCGACGTGACAAAAGTCAGGGGATTGCACATCCTCCAATAGATTTAGCAAGATTTAGTTCCGCTTACCAGATATCTTTTGAAAAAAAGAAGGTTATTCTCGCAAAGATCGCTGCAGAGATGTTACGAAGCGGCGAGTCAACTCTTTCCTTGGAAGATTTACTCAGAGTCTTACCTAACTCGATAAGCTCAATCGGCAAAGAAACAGATGAAATTCCAGAGATTTGCGCAGCACTTGTTGAAAGAAGTGGCGTGCTTCGCGGGTGCAGCCCTAAGAATAGCGCTAACAGTGACATAAATCTAGGTCAGTACAATTTACCTGAAGGTGTTGAATTCCTACACAATAGATTCAAAGAATGGCTTGCTTCCACATTTTTTCTTTCTGAAGGCACCCCAAACGAATTAGTAAAGCGCGCAGACGAAGAGGGATTTGCAGAAGTTTGCGTTTTTGCTGCGGCAGCACCGGATCAAGCGACTTTTTCGAAACAGCTTGTCAAAGGCATTTTAAGTCGAGTAGAGACCGAAAAATCGCGAATTCTAAAACGAAAGTTGCGTGTGTTAGCGGTAAGATGTTCTAACTCAGCTCCTTCTCTTAACGCGGAGTTGAGAAAGACAATAGACAAATTAAGTTCTGGTCTACTACCGCCAAAAACTCTAGAGGAGGCACATGCCTTAGCGGAGCTTGGCGACTACGCAGTACAAAAACTAGCCCCTAACGAAAAAATCAGAAAAGCTAGCGATTTAATTCCTACAATTCGCTGCTTATCTCTAATTGATACCGAAAACGCAAAAAAAGTACTAAGAGAATACCGGGACGACAATCGATGGACAGTTGTAGATGAGTTATCAAAAAGCATCAACCCTATAGAGATGCAGCTCTTTATTAAGTCTATTACAAACAAAACAAAAATATCCAATATTTCTATGAAAATCAGGAGAAGATGCAAAGAAATACCTAAAAGTTTTTATGCAAAAATAAAAGACCATATCCTTGATCTTCGTGGAACTGAAATAAGAAGCATTAAAGGAATTTCAGCTGCGCAGAGTCTCCGGAAAGTTTCGCTGGACGAGACATTCGTAACAGACTTTAGAGAACTTTCCCAACTCGAGAACCTTGAGGATCTGTCACTCTCTGGCTGCCAAATTGAAGATGAAGATAATATTAAATATTTCTCTAAATTGTATTATTTGGATATTTCTGGTTCTAAACTGATTTCAATTGATGGAATCTCAAGTGCAAAAAGATTGAAAATTTTAGTTATCGATTCCTCAGCGGTTGAAGACATAAGCGATTTGGAGAAAGTTGAATCGCTCATACTTTTAAGCATGTGTGACTGTGTCAGCGTTTCTAATTGGAAACACCTGAAATCATTGAGAAATATTTCTTATTTAAACCTCTCAGGCTCTAATTTTGATAGTCTAAGACTACTTCCTGAAAATAAGGAAATTAAAGAACTTTATCTGAGCGAAACCTTAATCGATGATTACGATCTAATAAGCGAGCTACGATCTCTCGAAGGACTCTCTCTACATGGTACATCCGTCAACAGCGCAGACTCAATAAGCGGTCTCACAAATTTGATGAATCTCGATTTCGGAAGAACCGGTCTGCATGACCTCCGCCCCCTTGAGCAACTAACAGAAATTCGGAGCTTAGGTCTCCATCAAACTGAAGTTTCGGATTTATCTGTTTTAGAAAACATGAAAAACTTAGAAAGGCTTTACATCGGGCATACGAAAGTTACGAGCTTAGAGCCATTAAGAAATCTAAAAAACCTCAACCATCTGGTAGTAAGCGGTCTCGAAATTTCCGATTTCGAGCCCATCAAACATCTTAGAAATCTAACAATTCTAAATTGATTTTATTGTAATGCTTACGATCTAAGAATAGGTTTTTAATATATTGAATTGTACCATTAAATAAATGATAAGAACTTAAGATGAATTGGAGGTCGATTAAAATCACTGTCCAATAAATTCAGAGATTCAAGTTTCCACTTTCAGTCAAAGCATTGCGATTGCATTCGCTCCCCTTTACCCCACCCTCCGCGTCGCCCAGCCCGCAATCGCCCCGTGCAGGGCAACAATCAGCACCGCCCCGACCACATACTGCACGAGGCTCGCCGGCACCGTCGCAAAGATCCACGCCGAGAGCGGCAGGAACAGCACGATGGCGGTGACGAGGCCGGGGTTGTAGTCCCGCGTGCGCAGCGCGGCGGCGATGTGGACCAGGGCGTTGATCGCCATCAGGTACGCGGCGGCGACGCCCCAGCCGGGGTTGAGACGGCAAAGGTAAAAGACGCCGAGCAGCAGGAACCACACGAAACCCACATTGATGACCCAGACGGAGCAATGGGTCAGCCCCCGGGCGCCCGGGCCGAGCATGAGGTTGATGCTCTTGCGGAAGCGGTCGGCGTCGTGCTCCTCGTACTGGTGCAGCATGTAGACCGGCAGGGCGAGGTAGACCGGCAGCGCGATGCCGCCGACGAAGGGCGCGAACAGGATCAGGAACACGGCAACAGGCAGCGCGCCATAGACCCAGTTCGCCGTCAGCCGGCCCATCCGGTCCAACGAACACGGCCGGCCCCCGCCCGCTTCATTCATGCCGCCGTCCGTCATGATCCATTCCCCCTGGCCGGAGGGAGTCCCGGCCGCCGATTGACATCAAGATCCCGCGCCGTGCTTCCGACTGCGGCGCTTTGCTGGAAACCATAGACCTCGCCGGTTTACACAATGCCAACGGTCTGGAGGAGGTTCTCTCCCGGTGTCACCCCGGCCAAGCGCAGCGCGGAGCCGGGGCCTACTCGCCGGTCCGCATGGCGCAGCGCATGAGACCTGCACAGGTCAACTCTGAAGCTCTGGAAACGAGTGGGCCCCGGATCTCCCTTCGGTCGTCCGGGGTGACAATCTGGGCGCACCGGATGCCGCATTGCGTCGTCCCGGACGCAGCCGATATGCGCCGTCATTCCAGACAGCACCAGCTGCACGCCGATCTGGACTCCAGTGTGTCAGCGCGAACGAAGTGAGCTCTCAAGCAGAAAGAGAAGCGGACGCGCGAAGCGCGAAATATGTCTGGAGTCCAGATCGGCGCGCAGTTTCGCTACGCTTGTCTGGAATGACGGCGCATATCGGCTGCCTTCCGGGTGCCTCAAAGCGGCCCCCTGGCATAAGGATCGGGCAAAATTCGCCAGAAGAGCCACACACTCATCCTCATCCTGAGGAGGCGCGTGAGCGTCGTCTCGAAGGATGGGCCGAGTGCTCCGGCGGGTGCCGCCCATCCTTCGAGACGGACCTGACGGTCCTCCTCAGGATGAGGGTGTCGGGCTGGAGAGGCTACAGGCCGGATACCACATCCCGTCCTCCCGCTCCGCAGCCCCTCTCCCCCTTGAGGATAGGACAATCGCATTTGACCGAAAACGTCTGGAATAGGCTTCTGTAACCTCTCCCATGGGGAGAGGTCGGAGCGCAGCTCCGGGTGAGGGGTTGTGACTCTCCGCCATTTTCCGGCGTTTGCTCCCTCACCCCAACCCTCTCCCAATGGGAGAGGGAGTCGCGCACTGCAAAATGGCGATTGCCCTGCCCCTTGAGAGGGAGATGTTAGCCTCACATACGGCTTTTTCTGAGTCCGCGGAGCCGCTTCACCCCTTCTGTCTCCTGGCGGAGACATCTCCGGCTCACGTGCCGAACACCCGCCCCGCGTCTCCCGCGCCTTCCGATAGCGTCGCGGAGATCGTCTTCACCGTCTCTCTCAGGTCGTCCGCGTAGCGCTCCGCGAAGCGGTCGGCGGTGAGGTAGCTCTTCGCCCAGAGCAGGGAGACGGCGCCCATCAGCCGGGTGCCGGAATAGATCGGGCAGGCGATGGCGGCGAGGCCGTCGTCGAAGACGGTTTCGCCGACATAGGGCGTGAGGCGCACGCCGTAGCCGCGCCGGCGGGTGGCGCGCAGGTGGGCGAGATAGTCGGTCCGGTTCATCCGGAACCGGGCGAGGCCCCAGATCTTGTCGCCTCTCGTATGGGCGGCGATGCGCTGGAATTCCGCGTCGCCCAGCTCCGCCAGGCAGCACATGCCGGTGGCCGAACCGAAGATGTTGATGTCGCGGTTGACCACGCCGCGATAGAGGTGGAACGGGCTGAGCGGCCTTGTGGAATCGACCACACGCATCCGGTCGCCGGAAAGAAGATGGATGTCGGACGGCCACTCGATCGCCCGGGTCAGCGCGATCACGTGCGGCAGGGCGACATCGACTAGCCAGGCCATGCTGGCCGGCAGCGGCGCGCCGGCCGAGACCGGGAAGGTGACCGACGAGCGGTAGCGACGGTCGGAGAGCGAGCGGCGCACCAGCCGCCGCTCGATCAGGGTGGCGAGCAGGCGGCGGATCGAGCTTTTCGAGATGCCCGTCAGCCGGTGCAGATCGGCCAGGCTGCAGTCGCCCTCCTGGGTCAGCGCCTCCAGGATCGCCAGCCCGCGGTCGAGCGATTCATGTTTAAGTTCCGGTGCCATGAAACCGATTGTGCCGCTGAGCGGCACGATTTGGCAAGTCCGCTTGAGGCGTCCGGCCATCTGCGCGACAGTCTGCGCGGGAGGAAATCGGTATGGGCTTGCGCCTTTCGCGCTTCTTCGGCGTCCTGGCGACGGCGGTTGCGGCGGCCATGTCGGCCTTTGCGATCTATGTCGCCGCCTTCGGCGTCTTCGACAACGTGCTGGTCTCTGGCCTGACCGTGCTCTTAGCGGTCGTCTACGGCTTCCTCGCCTACCGGCCGCCGGGCGACGCGCCGCCGCTCGTCCTCATGCTCCTGCACGGGCTGATGTGCGCGGCGATCATAGTGCTGATCGTCCAGTGGATCGGCCTGATGTTCGAGCAGGAGATCCTGATCATCTCGATCACCCCGTTCCAGGACATCTGCGCCTGGATCGCCATCGGACTGATCGCCTATTGCACCTGGCTCTATTTCGGCTTCCCGATGGTGCTCGTGGTGCTGGCCGCCGCCGTCTACGTGCTGCTGCCGCCGGGCTGGGGCGGCGGCGAGAGCTGGATCCGCGTCGCCGAAAACCTGTGGTATTCCAGCGACGGCGTCTTCGGCCGGCCGGTCGAGGTCGTCGGCCGGGTCGTGCTGGTCTATATCGTGCTCGGCTCCGTGCTGCAGACGGCGGGCGCCGGCGAGGTGCTGCTGCGCATCGCCTTTGCCGCCACCGGCCGCTTTCCCGGCGGCCCGGCGCATGCGGCCATTGCGGGATCGGCGCTGTTCGGCACCATGTCGGGCGCGGCGGTGGCGAACGTGGTCTCCACCGGCGTCTTCACCATTCCGGTCATCAAGAAGGTGGGGTTCCGCGCGCGCTTCGCCGGCGGCATCGAGGCGGCGGCTTCCACCGGCGGGCAGATCATGCCGCCGGTCATGGGCGCGGTCGCCTTCCTGATGGCCGACGTGACCGGCATCCCCTACGTGCAGATCATCCTCGCCGCGACGATCCCGGCGCTCATGTATTACGGCTCGCTGTTCGCCATCGTCCACGTGGAAGCAAAGCGGCTCGGCATCCGGCCGGTCCCGGCCTCGGAACGCGTGCGGCTCAGCCGCGCGGACCTGATCGGCTCGCTCGCCTTCTGGGTGCCGCTGGCGGTGATCGTCGGCGTGCTCCTGACCGGGCGCACCGCCCAGAACGCCGGCGCCTACGCGCTCGCCGTCGCCTTCGTGATGTGCGTGATCCTGTTCCCGAAGTTCCGCAATCCGAAGCGCTGGTGGGACGCGCTGGTCGATGCCGGCCGCGGCGCGGCGACGCTGATGGTCGTGGTTGCCGCCATCGGCTTCGTCATCGGCGTGGTCAACATGACCGGCGTCGGGCTGATGTTCGCCGAGAGGGTGCTGGCCTTTTCCGGCTCGTCTCTGTCGCTTTCCCTGGTGATGGTGATGCTGGCGAGCCTGTTCCTCGGCATGGGCGTGCCGACGGGCGCGGCCTACCTGATCATCGCCATCGTGCTCGGGCCGGCGCTCGAAGGCCTCGGCGTTCCGGCCGTCGCCGCCCATCTCTTCGTGCTCTATTTCGGCGTCATGAGCTCGGTCACCCCGCCGGTAGCGCTGTCGGCCTTCGCCGCCGCCCCCATCGCCCAGGCCGGGCCGATGGAGACCGGCTGGGCAGCGGTGCGGCTCGCCGCGGCGGGCTTCATCATTCCCTATGTGTTTGTCTATCACCCCGACATCCTGCTGATCGTCGAGGGCGCGACGTTCTTCGGCGTGGTCTGGGCCTGCGGCGCCTTCGCCCTGTCCACCTGGGGGCTGGTTACGGCCATCGGTGGATGGGAAGTCCAGAGCCTCAACCCGGCCCAGCGGGCCGTCCGGCTGGTGGCGGGGCTCGCCGTGCTCTCGGTCGACGCCAGGCTAGCCATTCCGGCCGCACTCGCGCTTGTCGCGGCAAGCCTCATCCGGTGGTCCCTGTCCCGGACCGCCGCGGCACAACAATGAAGACCAAGGGACATTCAGGGAGGAACAGTGAAATGAAGAAATCCTGGATCGGACTGGCCGCCGCCCTGGCGCTCGGCCTATCGGGCCCGGCCCATGCGGCGGAAGACCTGAAGATGGCGACCATCGCCCCGGGCACCTCGGCCTATTTGGCGATGACCACCATGGCGACCCTCGTCAACCAGTCGCTCGACGACGTCAACATCCAGGTCGACGCCACCGGGGCCGCCACCAAGCACATGGTCGAGGTGGCAGAGGGCAAGCTCGACATGTCGATGACCTCGCCGACCGTCTACAACTTCATGAAGAACGGCACGGCGATGTACGCCAAGATGACCGACGCGCCCAAGCTCGCCGAGCAGCTGCGCCTGGTCTACTGGTTCCCGCTCGGCCAGTACCACATCGTCACCTATGCCGATTCCGGCATCGAGACCCCGGCCGACATCAAGGGCAAGCGCGTCTTCCTCGGCCCCCCCGGCGGCGGCGCCTGGCAGGCGGCCAACAAATGGGTGAACATCGTCACCGGCTACAAGCCCGACGAGGACTACGAGAACGTCAAGGCGAGCTGGTCGTCGGCCTTCCAGGGGTTCCAGGACCGGCAGTTCGACGTCTATGTCGTCTCCGGCATCGCCCCCTTCCCGCAGCTCGAGCAGCTGGCGCAGACCTCGAAGCTGAAGATCCTCGGCCTCTCCAAGGACGAGTTCGAGGCGAACCCGGCCGCGCAGGACTTCGTCTACAACGTCCAGGGCGAGGAGCTCGGCATCATTCCGGCGGGCATCTACGGCGACGGCGTGGTCAATACGGAAGACGTCTATACGCTCGGTGCGGTGGTCGGCGTCACGGCGCGCGCGGATCTCGACGAGGAGCTCGTCTACCGCATCACCAAGGCCTATTGGGAGGCCGCGAAGGATGCGACCGAGACCCATCCGTGGCTGAAGGACATCACGCTCGACTACGCGGTGCAGGACGGCGGCATGAAGCTCCACCCGGGCGCGCTGCGCTACTATGAAGAAATCGGCGTGGAGATCCCCGAGGAATCCCGCTGAACCATGCCCATACCGGTCCCGTTCGCGGGGCCGGTCCCTGACCTTTGAAAGACCGGAATGATCCGCAACATCCTGTTCATCATGTACGACCAGCTCAGGTTCGATTATCTGAGCTGCGCCGGGCACCCGCATCTTCAGACACCCCACATGGACCGGCTGGCATCGATGGGCGTGCGCTTCACCGAGGCCTATGTGCAGTCGCCCGTCTGCGGGGCAAGCCGGATGAGCTTCTATACCGGCCGCTACGTTTCCAGCCACGGGGCCGCTTGGAACAACTTTCCGCTCAAGGTCGGCGAGATGACCATGGGCGACCACCTGCGCCCGCTGGGGCTGGACTGCTGGCTGATCGGCAAGACCCACATGCAGATCGACGACGCCGGGCTCGACCGGCTGGGCATCTCGCGCAACGGCGTCATCGGCGCGCGGCTTTCCGAATGCGGCTTCGACGTCCACACCCGCGACGACGGATTGTGGGCCGAGGGGCCGGCGGGCTTCTACGATGCCAGGCGCTCGCCCTATAACGAATATCTGAAAGCGCGCGGCTATGCCGGTGCGAACCCCTGGGCGAACAACGCCAATGCCGGGATCGACCCGGACGGCAACATCGCCTCCGGCTGGCTGATGAAGAACGCCCGACTGCCCGCGAACGTGCGCGAGGAGGACAGCGAGACGCCCTGGCTCACCTCGCAGATGATCGACTTTCTCGACAGCGACGCCGGGCGGAAGCCCTGGCTCTGCCACCTCTCCTACATCAAGCCGCACTGGCCCTATATCGTGCCCGCGCCCTATAACGAAATGTACGGCGCGCAGCATGTCGTTCCCGCCGTGCGCAGCGAGGCCGAGCGGCGGCACGCCCATCCGGTCTATGCCGAATTCATGAGGAGCCCGGTGGCGACATCTTTCTCGCGCGAGCAGGTCCGCCGCACGGTGATCCCGGCCTATATGGGCCTGATCCGCCAGTGCGACGACCAGCTCGGCCGGTTGCTTGCGCATCTGGAAGCCACCGGTCGGATGAAGGACACGCTCATCGTTCTGACCTCCGATCATGGCGATTATCTCGGCGACCACTGGCTGGGCGAGAAGGACCTCTTCCACGCGCCCTCCGTCAAGGTGCCGATGATCGTCGTCGATCCCCGGCCCGAGGCCGACGCGACCCGCGGCACCACCTGCGACGCGCTGGTCGAGTCGATCGACCTCGCCGCGACCTTCATCGAGGCGGCCGGAGGAAAAGTCCCCGGCCATATCGTCGAGGGCCGCTCGCTCCTGCCCTTCCTGCGCGGCGAGACGCCCGCCGGCTGGCGCAAGTTCGCCGTCAGCGAATACGATTATTCGGTCAGCCCGATGGCCGCCCGGCTCGGCATCGAGCCGAAGGACGCACGGCTCTTCATGCTGGCGACGAAGCGCTGGAAGCTGATCCATGCCGAAGGCGGCTTCCGCCCGCTGCTCTTCGATCTCGAAAACGATCCCGGCGAACTGACGGATCTGGGCGCGAGCCCCGACCACGCCGGCATTCTCGACACGCTCTACGGCAAGCTGTTTTCCTGGGCGCGCCGCATGTCCCAGCGCACCACCATCGGCGACCCGGAGATCCTGGCCCGCCGCAACGGCGGCGGCTCGGCCCGCAAGGGCATCCTGATCGGCCTCTACGAGGAGGACGAAACGGAGCCTGAAAACCTATCCCGCTACACCGGCCCGGCGCAACCGCCGCCGACCTGACCTTTCCCGCGCCGGGGCGAGGCGCACACACCGTGCCGCCCCGGACTTGATCCGGGGCCGTCATGGCTGGCCCCGGATCAGCGCCGGGGCGACCGTGTCGCGAGTCCACATGGAAGACGATTATCCCCGTGACAAACCTGCCCGATGCGGCGAAGAATGGCGCGGTAAACGTTCAAGCTTCAGAGTTTCAACAGATTGTCCTTGGGCGAGGCAGAGATCGCTCCTGTAGACAGAACCTCATCCTGAGGAGGACCGTCAGGTCCGTCTCGAAGGATGGACCGCTTGCTCAAGAGTATGCAGCCCATCCCTCGAGACAGCGCTTGCGCGCTTCCTCAGGATGAGGGAGAGCAAGTTGCGCCGCACACCGAAGGACACTCTGTCGATCTAGCGAGGAAATGATGGAATTCGTGCCTGCCCTGCTCGCTCTTGCCGGAATGCACATCCTGATGGCAATGCTTCCCGGCCCGAACACCGTTGTCATAAGCTGGTTCTCCGCGAAACGCTCCAGAACCGACGGCCTGAAGGTCGTCGCCGGGGTCGGCGCCGCGACCCTCCTGTGGGTGGCACTGGCGCTTTGGGGTGTCGGCGCGCTGCTCCTCGAGGCGGGATGGCTCTACCGCCTGCTGCGGCTCGCCGGCGCCTGCTATCTGGTCCTTGTCGGCCTGCGCCTGCTGCGGGCGGGCCTTGCTGCAAGCGGTTCCGCGCCAAGCCAAACTCCCCGCTTCGCGCGCCGCAATCCGTACTTCACCGGCCTGATGACCACGCTGAGCAATCCGAAATCGGCGGTCTTCTGGACCAGTGCCTTCCTGGTCGCGGTGCCGCCCCATGCGCCGGGATGGGTCTATGCCGCCATCCTGGCAATCGTGACGCTGCAAACCTTTCTCTGGTACGCGGCGATCGCGCTGTTTTTCTCCACCGGCTTCGCGCAGAGGCTCTACCTGCGCGTTACCCACGCGCTCGACGTCCTTGCCGGCGGCGTGATGACCGCCCTCGGCCTGAAGCTCGCGGACGAAGTCCGGCGGGAAATCCTGCTCAAGACGGCCTCCTGACCCCGGAACAGCCTGCTGGTGGAGCTAAAAAAACACCACGCCTGCAACTCGGCCCGCAAAGGTACCAGGTTCATGCAGAAAACCGTCCTGCTTCTCGACGGCCCGATCGGCGCCGGCAAGACCAGTCTCGGCCGGGAATGCGCCTCCCGGCTGGGCTTCGCGTTCATCGACGGGGACGACCACTGCGCAGGCCCCTGGCTGCGCTCCGTCCTGACGGCCAGCCGCAGCATCGCCGCCGCAAGCCTCGAAGCGCTCGAGGATCGTGCGGCGGTCATCGTCGCCTATCCGGTCCGATGCACCAACTGGGTGTTCTACAGCCGGACTTTCGAGCGCAGCGGGATAACCTGCCGCTGTATCGGCCTCATCGCCGACCCGAACCATATCGCGACCCGGGAGCGCATCCTGAGCGCAGCGGAACTCGCCCGCAGCGCGGAGATGATCGGCGAGGGTTACGGCCAGCGGACCTTCAGCGACCTGATCCTGCGCACGGACGAAGCGGGTTTCGACGAGACGAGCGAACGCCTGACCCGGGCCATTCGGCACCTGTTGGCGCAGCCGGTTGCTTAGGATTGCCCTTGGCTCAAGAGCCTTGCGCCCCTAAATGGATAGGCAACGGACGGGGGTCCCCACGGAGTTCCTTATGCAGCATTTTTCTCTTCTGGATCTGTCGCCCGTGCCGGAAGGCCAGACGGCGGCCAATGCGCTCGCCAACACGGTCGGCCTGGCGCGGACGGCCGAAAAGGCGGGCTATCACCGCTTCTGGCTCGCCGAGCATCACAACATGCCGGGCATCGCCAGCGCGGCGACCTCGATCGTCATTTCCCAGGTAGCGGCGGCGACGGCAACCATGCGCGTCGGCGCGGGCGGCGTCATGCTGCCCAACCACGCGCCGCTGATCATCGCCGAACAGTTCGGCACCCTGGCAACGCTTTTTCCCGGGCGGATCGACCTCGGCCTCGGCCGCGCGCCGGGCACCGACATGGCGACCGCCCGGGCGCTCCGCCGTAACCTTGCCGGCGGCGAGGACAGCTTTCCGCAGGACGTCCAGGAACTCATGGCCTATCTCGGCGACGCCCGGGACGACATGCGCGTCCGCGCCGTTCCGGGCCAGGGCACCCATGTGCCGGTCTGGATCCTCGGGTCGAGCCTCTACGGTGCGCAACTCGCCGCCGCGCTCGGCCTGCCCTACGCCTTTGCCTCCCACTTCGCCCCGCAGATGCTGGAGGACGCGCTTGCGATCTATCGCCAGACCTTCCGTCCGTCGGAACACCTGACCGAGCCCTATGCGATGATCGCCGCCGGCGTCTTCGCCGCCGACACGGACGAGGAGGCCGAGTACCTGAACACCTCCCAGAAGCTCGCCTTCGCCCGGCTGCGCATGGGCAACCCCGGCAAGCTGCCCCTGCCCGTCAGAGATCTCGCCGCCGAAATCCCGCCGCCCGTTCTCGCCCAGGTGAACCTGGCGCTCTCCTGCTCGGCGACCGGTTCCCCCGCCACGGTCAAGCGCCAGCTCGGCGCGATCCTCGACCGCTACCGGCCCGACGAACTGATGATCACCGGCATGATCCACGACCACCCCGCCCGCCTCCGTTCTTTCGAATTGGCCGCGGAGGTGCTGGGCGAATTGCGGGAAGAAAAGCGGGCGGCGTGATCCGAGGGCAGAAGCCTCTCCCCCGATTTATCCGCTTCCCCGGCATCGTCATTCCAGACAAGTGCAGCACAAGCTGCACGCCGATCTGGAATGACGGCCTATATGGACCGCTAGTTCCTCAGGATGAGGGAGACGATTCGGGTCAGCATCGGCCAGAAGCGATGAGCTGGTGTTCCATTGCCCGTAAAACGTTGTCATCCCGGCCTTCCGCTCGCGCCGCTTGCGCAATCCCCATTGCCCTCCGAACCGCCGCCTTGCAGTATGCGGCCATGAACATCCTCTTCATCATGTACGACCAGCTCCGCTTCGACTATCTGGGCTGTGCGGGTCATCCCACGATCAGGACCCCCAATTTCGACCGGCTGGCGGCGAGAGGCGTGCGTTTCACCCGCACCTATTGCCAGTCTCCCGTCTGCGGCGCCAGCCGGATGAGCTTCTACACCGGCCGCTACGTCTCCTCGCATGGGGCAAGCTGGAACAATTACCCGCTCAAGGTCGGCGAGATGACGCTCGGCGACCACCTGCGCCCGCTCGACATGGAAACCTGGCTGGTCGGCAAGACCCATATGCAGCCGGATTTCAAGGGCATGGACAGGCTCGGCATTTCGCGCAAGGGCGTGATCGGTGCGCGCCTGGAGGAATGCGGCTTCGATGTCTGGGTGCGCGACGACGGGCTCTGGTCCGAAGGCCCGGACGGCTTCTACGACAGCCGCCGCTCGCCGTACAACGAATACCTGAAACTGAAGGGCTACGCCTCGGACAACCCCTGGCACGACAACGCCAATTCGGGAGACATGGACGGCGAGGTCGCCTCGGGCTTCCTGATGAAGAACGCGATGCTGCCCGCCCATATCAGGGAAGAAGACAGCGAGACCCCCTGGCTGACCTCCCGCGCGATCGATTTCATCGAAGGACAGGCCGGATCGTGGCTCTGCCATCTCTCCTATATCAAGCCGCACTGGCCCTATATCGTGCCCGCGCCCTATCACGACCTTTATACGGCTAAGGATATTCCTCCCACTGTGCGATCGGAGGCGGAACGGGTGGACCCGCACCCGGTCTACGAAGCCTTCATGGACGGCCAGATCGGCAAGGGCTTCAGCCGCGACGAGGTGCGCGAAGCGGTCATTCCCGCCTATATGGGCCTGATCGCCCAGTGCGACGACCAGCTCGGCCGCCTGCTCGACTGGCTGGAGGAAACCGGCCGCGACAAGGACACGATCATCGTCGCAACCTCCGACCACGGCGATTATCTCGGCGATCACTGGCTGGGCGAAAAGGATCTCTTCCACGACCCGTCCGCGCGCATCCCGCTGATCGTCGCCGACCCGCGTCCGGAGGCCGACGCCACGCGCGGCACCACCTGCGACGCCCTGGTGGAGGCGATCGACCTCGCGCCCACCTTCGTGGAACTCGCCGGCGGCGAGCCCGCGGGCCACATTCTCGAAGGCCGCTCCCTCGTGCCCTTCCTGCATGGAGAGGCTCCGGAATGGCGCGACTTCGCCGTCAGCGAGTACGACTATTCCGGCCATCCGGCGGCCGCCAGGCTCGGCGTCTCGCCGAGCGACAGCCGGCTCTTCATGGTGGCGACAAAGTCCTGGAAGCTGATCCACGCCGAAGGCGGCTTTCGGCCGATGCTGTTCGACCTTGAAAACGATCCGGATGAATTGACCGACCTCGGCGCAAGTCCCGATCATGCGGAGATCATCGAAGAGATGTACGGCAGGCTGCACGCCTGGTCCCGGCGCATGGCGCAGAGAACGGCAATTTCCGACGAAGAGATCCTCGCCCGGCGCGGCAAGTCTGGACGCAAGGGCGTGCTGCTCGGCCTCTACGGCGACGAGGGCATACCGGACGAACTCCTGTCGAAATACCGCAACAAGGCCGCTCCGCTGCCGGAGTAGGTGCCTCTCGCACCGTCATTCCAGACAAGTGCAGCCACGGCTGCACGCAGATCTGGGATCCAGACATCAGGGTGAGCGCAGCGAACGCTTTAGATCAAAAAAAAGCCGCGCCTGCAGCGCGAAATATGTCTGGATTCCGGATCAGCGCGCAGCTTACGCTGTGCTTGTCCGGAATGACGGATGGAGAGGCGATGCGCACCTTTCCGGCGTCACCCCGGACGGAGCGCAGCGGAGATCCGGGGCCGGAGAGCCACGGACTACCGGACTGGGCACTCCTGAAAAACCACGAACCGGGTTCACCGGTCCCGGCTCGCGCAGCGCTTGGCCGGGATGGCGACGGATAGTATGTTTCTTCTTCGACGGCGCTGGCCTCACCCCGTCTCTTCCCCGGTCTCCAGCCCGCTGCACACGACAAGAATACGCGCGGGGCTGTCGCCGGCGGAGGCATAGAGGTGGCCACGGCGGCTGTCGAAATAGAGGCTCTCGCCAGCCGAAAGTTCGACCTCCTCCGCATCCTCGAGCTGGATCACCACCCGGCCCTCCAGGACATGGAAGAATTCCTGGCCCGGATGGCTCACCATGCGTTCGAAGCGCATCTGTTCCAGCGGCTTCAGCGTGCCCATCATCGGCACCATCGCCTTGCCCCGGACATTAGGAAAGAGCATTTCGTAGGTGTAGTTTTCCGTTTCCAGATAGCCTTCGTCGCCCTTGCGCGAAACGGCGAGCTCGCCTTTGGCGAACGTGTTGCCGCCTTCCGAAAACAGCTCGCTGATATCGACGCCGAGCCCTGCCGCGAGCATGGAAAACCGGTCGTAGGTCGGCGAGATCAGCGCCCGTTCGATCTTGGAAATCGTCGACACCGCAAGCGCCGAACGGTCCGCCACATCCTGAAGCGTCAGGCCTTTTTCAAGGCGGATCTGTTTGGCGCGCCGGGCGAGCGCCGCCCGGCTTTCGGCAAGATTGTGCGCGGTCTTGGTCATCGATCCTTCGTAGCGGCAATTTCGCGGCCGGTAAAGATTCCGGGTTTTTCCAATTGGAAAATTGATCTATGGTCACCGCGATGACGGAGACTTTCGACATAATGGTGATCGGCGGTGGCATCGCCGGTCTCTCGGTCGCCGCGGAGCTTTGCGGCGACGCGAAGGTCGTCGTTCTGGAGACCGAACCCCAGCCCGGTTATCACGCGACAGGACGGTCTGCGGCGATCCTTGCCCAGAACTACGGCAACGCGCTGATCCGGGCGCTGACCGCCTGGTCTCTGGATTTCTTCAACGCCCCGCCGGACTGGATCGGCGGTCCGCTGCTCACGCCGCGCGGACTGATGCGGATCGCCCGCCCGGACCAGGAAAACCGTCTTCGCGCAGCCTTTAACGACATGAGCCGGGAGACCGCGCTCGAGTGGCTGCCCGGGAGGGAGGCGGAGGATCGTGTCCCCCTGCTCCGCCGCGGTCATGTCTCGGCGGCTTTCTATAATCCGGCTGCGGCCGATATCGACGTTCACGGGATGCTGCAGGGTTATCTGCGCCGCCTGCACGGCTGCAGCGGTCAATTCAGAGGCGGAACGGAAGTTCAAACGCTGACACGCCATGCCGGCCTCTGGCAGGCGCAGACACGCCAGGGCGCTTTCGCGGCGCCTCTGGCGGTGAATGCCGCCGGAGCCTGGGCCGACCGGCTCGCCGGGCTTGCGGGAGCCCCGCCGGTCGGCCTCGAGGCCCTGAGACGCTCCGCCGTCGTCTTCGACGCGCCGGCAGGCTGCGGCCTTGCATCCATGCCCATGACGGTCGACGCGGACGAGGACTTCTACATCAAGCCCGAGGGTGGCCGTCTGATGGCCTCGCCCGGCGACGAGACACCCGTGCCGCCGTCCGATGTGCGCCCGGAGGAGCTGGATATCGCGATCGCCATCGACAGGGTGCAGACGGCTTTTCGGGTCGATGTCCGGCGCGTGCACGCGTCCTGGGCGGGCTTGCGCAGCTTCGTCGCCGATCGCGCCCCGGCGGTCGGGTTCGACCGGGATCTGGCCGGTTTCTACTGGCTGGCCGGTCAGGGCGGCTACGGCGTCCAGACCGCACCAGCCCTGGCGCGGCTCGCCGCCGATGATCTTCTCTGCCGCAGCGCGCGGCTGCAAATACCGGGGGCTCCGGTGGAAAGGCTCACGCCCGCGCGGGTGCAGGGTAAAACACAAAAACAGGGAACAGCGACATGAAGAAACTTCTCGCGGGCCTTCTGACGGCCCTCACCATAAGCTCCGCTCCGGCGCTGGCTGACTGGAGCCCGTCCGGACCGATCAACCTGTGGATCGGCTTCGGCGCCGGCGGCGAAACCGATACGCTCGGCCGCCTGGTGGCGGAAGAGATGTCGGAAAGCACCGGCTGGAACATCGTTGTGGAGAACAAGCCCGGCGGCGGCGGCATGGCCATGTTCACCCAGCTTGCCGTGATGCCGCCCAACGGCCAGATTGTCGGCATGGGCGTGACCATGCCCGTCCTTGTGAACCTGACCGTACGGCCGGGTGAAGTGCCTTTCGACCTCGACAGCTTCGACTACCTCGGCACGGTCGCGCTCGCCCAGCTCGCGATTGTCGCCCCCAAGGACGCACCGTTTGACGACCTGGCCGGTCTGATCGACTATTCGAAGTCGAAGGGCGGCGCCCTGATCGGCTTCGACGCCCCGCCGCAGGAATTGCTGATGAAGTTCGTCGACAAACAGGCGGGCGCAGGTTTCCGCATGGTCTCCATGGAAAGCTCCGCCGAAGCCATCCAGAACCTGCTCGGCGGCCACGTGGATGCCGCGTTCAACGCAGGCGCGCACATTCCCTACCTGGAGACGGGCGAACTGAAGATGATCGCGACCGCCAACGCGGACCGCGCCTCCTATGCGCCGGACACGCCCACGGTCAAGGAGGCGGGCTACGATATCTATGTCGATCCCTGGTTCTACATCGCCGCTCCGGACGGTTTGCCGGAGGACGCCAGGACGGCGCTTTCCGACGCGCTCGCCGCAGCCCTTGCCAGCGAAAAGGTGACCAAGGCGATCGAGCAGGCAATGCATACCGAGCCCGCCGCCAAGGGCCCGGCGGAGACGAAGAAGATGATGGAAGACGGTCTGAAGAATGTCGGAGCCCTCTTTGGCAAGTGAGCGGAACGCCGGTCCCTCCCGGACCGGCAACCGCCTCGTCGGCGCGGCCGTCCTGGCCGGCGCGCTTGCGCTCTGGTTCTGGCTGATCCCCTGGCAGGTCGATGCGGCCGATACGGGCTTCATGCGGCCGCAGACCCTGCCGCAGACTTGCGCCGCGGGCCTGGGAATCGGCGGGCTTCTGTTGATCGCCTTCCCCGCGGGCGCAACCCGATTCGATGCGCGGCGGACGCTGAAGTCCGCTTGCCTGCTCGGTGCCGCGCTGATCACCGTCTGGACGATGGCCCATCTGGGTTTCCTCTGGGCCGCCCCCCTGCTCTCGGCGATCCTCGCGCTTTCCCTGCGCGAGCGCCGCTGGCCCTGGCTCGCCGCCACGGCGATCGGCCTGCCGCTTGCCATCTGGCTCATCGTCGAGCCCCTGCTTGGCCGCTCCCTTCCCTGACGAGGCCTCGACACCATGCCGCCCATCGACGTGATCCTCGCGGGCTTCGCAGACGCCTTTACGCTGGTGAACCTCGCCTTCGTGATCTTCGGCGTCGCCATCGGTCAGCTGGTCGGGGCGATCCCGGGCATCGGGCCGGTCATGGCCATGGCAATCGCCATCCCCTTCACCTTCACGCTCAGCCCGCTGGTTGCGATTTCCTTTCTGGTCGGCATCAACAAGGGCGGTCTGTTCGGCGGCGCCATCCCGGCCGTGCTGATCAATACGCCCGGCACGCCGGACGCCGCCGCGACGGCCACCGACGGCTTCCCGCTCGCAGCCCGGGGCAAGCCGCGCAAGGCGACCAAGATGGCCCTCTATGCCTCCGTCACCGGCGACACCTTCTCCGATCTCGTCCTGATCGCCGCCTCTGCGCCGATTGCCGTTCTGGCGCTGAAGCTCGGCCCGGTGGAAGTCTGCGCCCTGATGATCCTGGCCTTCGCGGTGATTGCCGGGCTGGTCGGTGACTCGCTGATCAAAGGCCTGATCGCCGCCTTCCTGGGCTTGCTTCTGTCCACCGTGCGGCTCGATCCGGAACGCTTCTCGCCGCGCTTCGACTTCGGCTATTTCCAGCTCTACGACGGTCTCAACCTGGTGGCCGTCGCCGTCGGCATGCTCGCGGTCGCCGAAATCATCCGCCGCATCGCCGGGGCGGGATCAACGCCGGCTCCGGCCGCGGCGCCCCAAATCGACACCCGCGAGGCGAAATCGGTGAGCTGGGCCGAATACTGGTCCTGCCGCTGGACCATGCTGCGCGGCGCGCTGATCGGCACCGCCCTCGGCGCCCTGCCCGGCATCGGCTCCACCGCCGCCGCCTATATCAGCTACGCCTCGGCGAAACGCAAACCCGGCAAGGGCGAGGTGCCGTTCGGCGAGGGCAATCTCAACGGCATCGCCGCGACCGAAAGCGCCAATTCCGCGGTGATGGGCGCCAACCTGATCCCGCTGCTCGGCATCGGCATTCCCGGGTCGATTTCAGCGGCACTGCTCATCTCGGCCTTCGTGATCCACGGCATCCAGCCCGGCCCGCTGCTGTTCCGCACCCAGGCGGAACTGATTTACGGCCTGTTCGGCGCCATGCTGATGGCCAATCTGTGCAACCTCCTCGTCGGCCATGTCTCGCTGCGCGCCTGGACCTTCGCCGTCAAGGCCCCCGCCTCGCTGATCTTTCCCGGCGCGATGATCTTCTGCATCGCCGGCGTCTATCTCTCCTCCGGCGGCTTGTTCGGCGTCGTCATCATGCTGCTCTCGGCTGCACTCTCTCTCGTCCTGACCAGCGCCGGCATCCCGGTCGTGGTCCTGCTGATCGCGTTTTTCCTTGGCCGCCGCTTCGAGACCACGCTTTCCCAGTCCCTGACCATCCTGAACGGCGACCCTTTGCTTCTGGCGGACCATCCGATCGCGTTGGTGCTTCTGCTCCTATCGGCGGCACTGGCTGTCTGGATGGCCTGGCGGAGATAAACGGTAGAAGAGCCCTGGCCTACGCCGCATCGAGGGACCTGGTCCGCAAAGGTCCTCTGGGCCGATAGGTGCTGATCACCACACCCGATGAGACGGCCTTCGTGGCGACAGCCGCGAGTTCGCGCGGGGGTGTGCCTTCGGAAAAGAAACGTTTGCCCGAGCCCAGAAGGACCGGATAGACGAGCAACAGGACCTCGTCGGCAAAACCGTGTTCGAGCAGCACCGGCGTCAATGTCGAACTGCCCCAGACGATCAGATCGGGACCCGGCTTATCCCTGATGCGGCGAATGCCGTCGGCGATGTCCGCCCCAAGCCCCTCAGCCGGTCCCCAGGCGAGGCTTTCCGGCCTGTGGGTCGCCACGTATTTCGTTGCCCCATTCAGCCTGTCCGCCATGGGGCTTTTCGCCGCTTTCGGCCAATAGTTGCTCCAGATATCGTAAGTCTTGCGCCCCAGAAGCAGGTCGAAAACCTCACCCTGCGCCGCATCGACGGCCTCTCCCACGGCCGGGTCGGCATGCGGCCAGATCCAGCCGCCGTGCTCGAATTTCCCGTCCCTGTCTTCGGAGGCTCCGCCGGGCGCCTGGATCACACCGTCCAGCGAGATATGTTCGATGATCCTGATCTTTCTCACCATCAGCCTCCCTCTGTCAGCCGTTGTGCGGCCCGGTTCCGGCACCGCACCCGCATCTCACGTACACAACATACCAACTGGTTGGTATGTTGTCAAATAACCGGACTCCTAAGAGCCGGTTTTGCGCTGGATGCAGCAGCCCGAGGCGAATACCTTCCATCCCCGGTCTGCTTCTTCGCTCTGCACCTCTCTCAACGGGGTATGCCAAACCGTTTCAGTCTGCCTCCGTTTTGCACTAGTCTCTTCCCATGGAGGAGACACAGCAGTTACAGACGCAGCTTGATCTGATGCAGGCGGCGCTCGATCACATCAATCAGGGGTTTTCCGCCTTCGATGCCGATCTGAGACTTGTCGCGTGGAACCGCGGGCTTTGGGAGATGCTCGATTTTCCGCAGGAACTCGCACGCCGCGGCACCCATCTGGAAGCCTTTCTGCGGGTCAATGCCGAGCGCGGCGAATACGGGCCCGGTGACATCGAGGGCAAGATCCAGCGGCGGCTGGAACGCGCCAAGCTGTTCGAGCCGCATTATTTCGAGCGCATCCGGCCGAACGGCCAGGTGATCGCGGTCTCGGGCACGCCGCTGCCCAATGGCGGCTTCGTGACCACCTATTCCGACGTAACCGAAGACCGGCGCCTTCAGGAAAAGCTGGAGCGCACGGTCGAGGAACGCACCCGCGCCCTGCAGCAATCCGAGGACTGGCTCAGGCTGGTCACCGACAACATTCCGGCGCTGATCGCCTATCTCGCGCCCGGTCCCGTCTTCCGCTTCGCCAACCGGCGCTATGCCGACTGGTTCGGCCACTCCGTCACCTCCATCGCCGGCCGCACGGCCCAGGAGGTCGTCGGCGAGGAACTCTACAAACTCATCGAGCCGCACATTCTGCGCGCCTTCGAGGGCAACGCAGTCAGCTACGAGTATCAGCGCAAGCGGCCCGACGGCACCGCTGCCTATATGCGCTCGACCCTGATCCCGGACATGACCGCGGACAGGCGCACACTGGGGATCTTCGTCCTGTCGCTCGACGCCACCGACCAGAAACAGGCGGAGGCCGCCCTGGTGCAATCCCAGCGCATGGACGCGGTCGGCAAGCTGACCGGCGGGCTCGCCCACGACTTCAACAATCTGCTCGCCATCCTGATGGGCAATCTCCTGAGCCTCAGCCGCATGGACGCCCCGGTCGGCAAGCAGACGCTCGACAGCAAGCTGGCGCCGATGCTGGAGGCAACCAAGCGGGGCTCGGACCTGATCCAGCGCCTGTTGCTCTTCAGCCGCGGCCAGGCGGTCGATCCTCAGAAGGTGCCGCTTGCCCGGGTGATCGCCAATGCCGGACGGCTTCTGGACGGTTCGCTGCCGTCGTCAATCGCGCTGACGACCGCAATCGCAGACTGCGGCATCGCCGCCTGCATCGATCCGACCCAGATGGAAACGGCGCTGATCAACCTGGCCTTCAATGCCCGCGACGCCATGCCGGACGGCGGCACGCTGCACATCGCGTTGAGCGCGGCGGACCTGGACAAGAAGGAAGCCTCCGAACTGGGCCTTGCCGCCGGCGCCTATGCACAGATCGCCGTGGAGGACACCGGCACCGGCATGGACGAGGAGACGCGGCTCAGGGTTTTCGAACCGTTTTTCACCACCAAGACCTTCGGCACCGGCAGCGGGCTGGGCCTGTCGATGGTCTATGGCTTCATCCGCCAGTCCGGCGGCGCCATACGGATCCGCAGCGCCCCCGGGACGGGCACCTGCCTGACGCTCTACCTGCCCTTGGAGCGTATCGAGATGCCCTCGGGACGAGACGCCGAGCAGACGGACGACACCGGACCTCAGCGCGGCCAGGGCGAATTGCTGCTGCTCGTCGAGGACGATCCCGATGTCGCCAACACGGTCACCGACCAGCTCCAGAACCTCGGCTATACGGTGCTGCGCGCCGAAAGCGCGGACGACGCGAAGAGCCTCGCCCTCGATCTGCCGGAACTGCGCGGCGTCCTGAGCGACATCATCATGCCCGGGCAGACCAACGGTCTGGCACTTGCCCGCGAAATTAAGAAGAAGCGCGACGATCTCGGCATCGCGCTGATGTCCGGTTATGCCGACTGGTCTTCGCTTGCCGGGCAGGACAGCCAGTGCGAATTTCCGGTGCTGGCAAAACCGTTCGCGGACGACCAGCTCGCGGATACGCTGAAGCAGATACTTTCCCTGAACACCCCGGCCATCGATACGTAAGTGAGGGAAACCACATTGGACAGAGCCTTGCAGACACGCTCCGATCAGTCCGTGAAACGAACGGTCTACATCGTCGACGACGAACCGGACATCGGCAACCTGCTGCTCGATGCCATGGCCCAGTTCAACATTCAGGGCAAGGTCTTTTCCACCGCCGCGCAGATGCTGACTGCGCTCGGTTTCGACACGCCGGATGCCTGCATCGTCGACCTTGGCCTGCCCGACATGGAGGGCATGGCCCTGATCAACGAGATCCGCCGGCAGTCCTCCGTGCCGATCATCGTGCTGTCAGCGAGAGGGCATTCCAGCGACCGGGTGATGGGTCTGGAACTCGGCGCGGACGACTACGTGGTCAAGCCCTTCGACCCTCGCGAGGTGGTCGCCCGCATCCGCTCCATCCTGCGCCGCGCCTCCGACCAGGCCCCGCAGCCGGCAAGCGCCGAACAGGCCCGCTTCGAGGGCTGGACCTATCAGCCCTCCTCCCATTGCCTGATTTCGCCGGAAGGCGAGGAAACCTTTCTCTCCACAGGCGAGGCGACATTGCTGGAAGCCCTGCTCAGGGCGCCCAAGCGGGTGCTGACACGGGATTATCTCCTGGAACACGGCGGCCGGGACGAAAGCCTCGACCGGTCGATCGACGTGCGCATCTCGCGCATCCGCAAGAAGCTCACCCGCAAGAACGAACCCGCCCACATCCGCACCATCTACGGCTCCGGCTACATGTTGGCGTGTGATGTCAGGTGGGGGTAGAGCGTCCGGGCCGGACCCGTCCTCCGTTGCAATAATCCCGAATTGCGTGTCCTCCACGTCATTCCAGACAAGCGCAGCACAAGCTGTACGCAGGTCCGGTATCCGCATTCGGCTTCACCCGGAATGATGCGGATATGGCCGTCGACACAGAAAGAAAACTCAACCTATCGCCAATCTCTGGTCATCACCGGGCTTGACCCGGTGATCCATGCCGTAACCTTTCAACTTGTCGAGGCTGATCGAGTGGAAAGGAATCGGCATGGATGCCATGGTCAAGCCATGGCATGACGATGGAGAGGACGGTTTCAAAATCCGCCGCCCGCCATCCCGGCAGAACGAAATGTGCCGCCGGGTGACGTGACGATCCTCAGAAGCTCAGCGAGACATCCCGGTGATCGGAGAGGCAGGCGGCGACGTCGAGGGCCATGTCCTTCGGCAGGCGGTCCTGCTGGCGCAGGCCGATGTTGTTGACCACGGCGGCGTCGTATTCGGCGAGCTTCGGCAGGATTTCCTCGGCCGCCTTCTGCCGCCAGGCAAGGTCCGCGTCGAGAGCCGCGATCGACTTGTCGATCTCGGCCACGGCCTCTTCCGCGTTCGGTTGGCGGCTGCGCATGATCTTGCGGGCTTCGCTCAGGCCGTCGCGAATATCGCTGGTGCCTTCCGCCTCGCCCACCTTCGAGCGCATCGCGGAAATCGCTTCCTCGGCCGCCTTCGGCTCAAGCTGGGGAACCTGTTCCTTCAGGGCTTCCAGCTCGGGCCGGAGGCTTGCGACCAGATCCGCATCCGCCAGGATGGCCTTCAGCTCCACAATCGGCTCATAGGCCTGGTCGACAGTGCGCCGGTAGGTCAGGCGGGCGGTGTTCTCCGCCTTCTGGATCTTCGCAAACGCCGCGTAGGTGTCGTCCCAGTCAGCCGGGACCTGAGCCAGCAGCGCATCGTGCTCGGCCTGCAGGACATCGATCCGGGCCTGGGCGCGCTCGCCCTGGGCTTCCGTATAGATGCCGGTTCCGCCGGACCGGCTCACGATAACCTTGAGCGCGTCGATACGCTCCTCGATCCTGCGGGCATCCCGCTCCAGCGCGCGGACCTGGACATGGACCGGCTTGTAGTCCCCGGCGGCCGCGGCCACCGCGTCTTCCGCGTCGCTGATCGCCTGCATCTGCGGCAGCGCTTCCCGGGCCTTCTCGAAACCTTCGGCCAGATCCTTCTGCAGGTCTTCCGGCAGGTAGCTCACATCGATGTTTTCGGCCGCCTGGATCGACGCCAGGATGCTGTCGCCGTTCCGCTGGAAGTCGTCGTGAACGATCTGTTCCATGCAATATTGCAGTCGCGGGTTCTTCGGCGGCGGCGCGGTTTCGGAGAGCAATGTCGAGCGGTTCGGCAGGTAGTTCACCAGCTGCGGGTAGAGCCCGACAATCCCCAGCGCCACGAGCTGCAGGCAGATGAACGCCACCACACCCTTGTACATGTCGATGGTCTTGACGATCGCAGGCGCCACGCCGCGCAGATAGAACAGCGCGAAACCGAAGGGCGGTGTCAGGAACGAGGTCTGGATGTTCAGGCCGATCATCACGCCGAGCCAGACGGCGGTGACGTTGGCTTCCGGATCCGCAAGCAGGATCGGCGCCACGATGGGCACCACCACCACCGCGATTTCGATGAAGTCGAGGAAGAAGCCCAGGACGAAGATCACCAGCATCACGATCAGGAACTGCGCCCAGAAGCCGCCGGGCAGGCCCTGCAAGAAGTTCTTGACCAGTTCCTCGCCGCCGAAGGCGCGGAAGGACGAGGTCAGCATAGCGGCGCCGAGCAGGATGATGAACACCAGCGAGGTGGTCTTGGCGGTTTCCACCATGACGCCACGCAACGTGTCTTCCAGTTTAAGGGTCCGCCAGCCCGACCACAGGATGGCGATCAGCAGCAGCGACACCGCAATGACTGCCAGGATCAGCGCCAGCAGATCGTCGCTGGTCTGAATCAGCTTGATGTTCACCGAGCCGAAGAAACTGATGATCACCGCCAGGCCGAGCAGCGCCAGAATGGCGACGATCGCCGGCGAATAGGCCCCGCGCTTGCCGTCGCGTAGACGATAGCCGGCCATGATCATGGCGCCGACGGCGCCGATCGCGCCGGCCTGGTTCACGGTGGCGATGCCCGCGACGATCGAACCGAGCACGAGGAAGATCAGCGCCAGCGGCGGAACCAGCGTCAGCACGACCTTGAACGCGAACTGCCGCGTGAACGTGCCTTCCTCATGCACCGCCGGAGCCGATTTGGGGTTGAGCAGCGCGAAGCCGAGGATGAACAGCATGTAGAGGCCGACCAGAACCAGGCCGGGCAGGAAGGCGCCGAGGAACATTTCGCCGGCACTGGTCGAGACCACGGAGAAGTCCGACGGCATGGACAATTCGCCGGTGCTCGCCTTGTAGAGCGTCTGGCGCAGGGAGCCCGCCTGGTCGACCGCGCTGGCCAGCTGGTCGGCCAGGATGATCAGCACGATGGACGGCGGGATGATCTGGCCGAGCGTGCCGGAAGCCGCGATCGTGCCCGTTGCCAGCGGCACCGAATACTTGTTGCGCAGCATGGCCGGCAGGGAAATCAGGCCCATGGCCACCACGGTCGCGCCGACGATGCCGGTGGTCGCCGCCAGAAGCGCGCCCACGAAGACGACGGAAATACCCAGGCCGCCCGGAACCGGACCGAACAGGCGGGCCATGGTCACCAGCAGATCCTCTGCGATCTTGGACCGCTGCAGCATGATGCCCATGAAGACGAACAATGGAATCGCGATCAGCGTATCGCGTTCCGCCTCCCAGTAGATCCCCCGGAAGTTGGTCACCCCGGCGCTGAGCCACTGGGCCGGGCCGCTGTGGGAGAAATAAGCCCCCGTATCGCCTGCGAACAGATAGCCGGAACCGGCCGCGATACCGATGGTCAGGATGGCGGAGCCCGGCAGGGCGAAGGCGACCGGAAAACCGGAGCCGAGTGCAAACGCCATCAGGACAACAAGAAGAAGAAGGAAGAAGAGTTCCATATCGGGCTGTCTCGTCAGGCTCTATTGAACAGAATGGCTGTCATGATCCCGGCCACCCGGCTCGCCACGGATATCGGCGACCGCATCCATGAAGTAGGAAACGAACTGGATCATCATGGAAACGGCGAACACGCCGAGAAAGCCCGCCATGAGGTACTTCACGAACAGGCCGAAACCGGCCTGCGTGGTTTCGTAGGCCAGGATCGGGCTGTTGATGATGTTCTGCTTGCCGCCCATGCCGATGGCGAGGATAACGGTGCACAGGCTCATGCCGAGGATGACGGATCCGATGGCGTTTACATAGCCCTTGGCCCTGGCCGAGAAACCCGCATAGAAGATGTCCACCCGGACGTGGCCTTCCTCCAGCAGCGTGTAGGCGCTGGCGAACAGGAACAGCGCCGCGTACCAGAAGCGGACGAGGTCGGCCAGGAAGGCCTGCTCGTAGGAAAAGATGAAGCGGCCGATCACGATCAGGAGCTCGGCGACCACCACCAGAAGCGCCAGCCAGGTGAAGCCGAGCGTACGGGTGAACGCGGCGATCACGACCGACAGCGCGATCAGCGGCATGTGCACGTAGGGGCCGCGGAACTGGGAGCGCCCGAGATCGTCCGCGAGCTGCTGGCCGACGATGTCGGGCAGGAAATCCTCGATGCGCAGGAAGGAGATGGCGCTGTCCACGAGGCCGACGATGAGCACGGCGAAGAAGGCCGCGCGGATCAGGAAGGCGTTGATGCTGGAGATGCGCGCACTGTCCTCGCGCAGCGTGCGGCTGCTTCTATAGACATAAGCCGCGGCCCACAGAACCAGCACGGCGTAGAGCCCCAGTTGCAGCCAGGACCACAGGACCGGGAGCGAGCCGTTGGCCGCTCCGCCGTAGATCGGCGCGATGCCCGGAAGGTCTTGCCAGTAGGTCAGGTAGTTGTTGAGCAAAAACGCCGTCATGATGGCCAATACGATCCAGCCGAACAGGCGAAAGATGCGGGCGCTTTCCGGCGACGGCACGTCACCGGACTTCATAACAGGCGAGCCGTCTTGAACACTGTCCAAGGCCGTCATCGTGGCTGTGCCTTTTTTATCTTTGTCAATGAAAGAGGGACGGGATTTCTCCCGTCCCCTTTATGAGCTTTTCGCTTATCCCGGAATGCCGAGGAAGCGGTTGCGCTTGTTGCTGTAGGCGATGTCGGAGATCGCCATGTAGCTGCCGATTTCCTGACGCGCATTGACGACGCTCTCGAAGATCTTCTTGGACAGCGGGGAGTGATCCATCGCTTCTTCCAGAACTTCCTGAGCGGCTTCGCCGAATGCGTCATAGATCTCGTCGGAGAACTCGCGCAGCTCGACGCCGTGCTCGGTGATCAGGCGCTCGAGATACTTACCGTTGTTGGCGTTGGTTTCCGCCATGGTGTTGGAGTTCTCTTCCGCGCAGGCCGCGACGATGATCTGCTGATCGACCGCGTCGAGACCGTCCCAGAACGCCTTGTTCATGCCCAGGGCCAGCATTGCGCCCGGCTCGTGCATGCCCGGATAGTAGTAGTACTTGGCCGCTTCGTAGAACTTCATGAAGTAGTCGTTGAACGGACCGACCCACTCGGTTGCATCGATGGCGCCGGAAACGAGGTTTTCGTAGATCTGGCCGCCCGGCAGGGACACCGGAGATGCGCCGAGTTTCGCCATGACGTCGCCGCCCTGGCCCGGAATACGCATCTTCAGACCCTTCAGGTCGTCGGCGGTTTCGATTTCCTTGTTGAACCAGCCGCCCATCTGGACGCCGGTATTGCCCATGGCAAGATTCTTGAGGCCGAATTCACCGGCCAGTTCGTCCCACAGCTCCTGGCCGCCGCCGAATTTGATCCAGGCGTCCATTTCGGTATAGGTCAGCCCGAACGGCACCGCGGTGAACGCCGCCCAGCCCGGATGCTTGCCCTTCCAGTAGTAGTCGGCGCCGATATAGGCCTGGGCGTTGCCGGATGCGACTTCATCGAAGGAGTCGAACGCGCCGACGCGCTCGCCGGCGGCGAAATACTGAACGTTGAGACGGCCGGCGGTCAGCTCGGCGATACGCGCCGCCAGGCGCTGAGCCGGAATGCCCAGACCCGGGAAATCCCGCGGCCAGGTGGACACGATGACCATTTCCTTCGTGCCCTGCGCAATGGCCGGAGCGGCCAGAGCGGAGCCGGCGGCTACGCCACCAACACCAAGGCCGGCTTTTTTGATAAACGAACGACGATCCATTAGTTTCCTCCCTAAACGGACCCGGTTTCGGACCGGAATACACACTTGCACCGATCTCGACGTATGTCTAGTTGACGGAGTGGCTGATGCGCTATTCGTGGTTCTGCGCAGCTTCTCAGTAGTACTACTGAGAGTTCCGTAAGAGAACTTCACGACCTGAAAGACCGGCGCAACAAAAGGGCGAACGAGTGACGTTTAAAACCAAATTACTGCTCATCACGATCCTGCCCCTGATCGCGGTGTCCTTTCTGATCGGGGGCGCGACCTATTACCAGTCGCGCGAGCTGATCAACGCGCAGACCCAGGCCGTGGAACAGCGCATCCTGTCCGCCAAGAGGCAGGAGATCCGCAACTATATCAGTCTCGCGCTGACCTCCATCGAGCAGATCTACCGGGACGAGCCCGGCGGACGCGAGGCGGCTCAGGCCAGGGTGAAGGAAATTCTGCAGCACCTTACCTTCGATTATGACGGCTATTTCTTCGTCTACACGCTCGACGGCACCAACATCGTCCATCCCAAGCTGCCGCACCTGATCGGCGGCAACTGGTGGGACCTGCAGGACGACAACGGCGACTACGTGATCCGCAACCTCATCGAGGTGGCCAGGGACGGCGGCGGCTTCCACCAGTATGTCTGGAACAAGCCTTCGACGGGCACCGTGGAGGAAAAGCTCGGCTACGCGATCCTGCTCGACAAGTGGGGCTGGATGCTGGGTACCGGGCTCTACACCGACGACATCGCCCGCGAGGTCGCCGCGATCCGCGCCGACATCGCCCGAAGCATCCGCCAGACGCTGCTGGTCACCTTCATGATCACGCTTGCGGCCATCGTCATCGCCGGCTCCCTGATCGCCGGCGTCCGCTTTTCCGAACAGCGCTTCGCAGACAGCAAATTGAAAGAACTGACCAACAGGATCTTCCAGGTGCAGGAACAGGAGCGCAAACGAGTATCGACCGAGCTCCATGACAGCATTTCCCAACTGCTCGTCTCCGTACGCTACGGCGTGGAAATGATCCACAGCGAAGCCAACCGGGAACCGGAACTGCAGGCCCAGGCCGCAAAGTGCCTGAAGACCCTGGACGGCACCATTGCCGAGGTCCGCCGGATCTCGCGCGACCTAAGGCCGAGCGTCCTGGACGACATGGGCCTTGCCGCCGCGCTCGGCAGTCTCGGCAAGGAATTCCAGAACCAGTCGGGCATCGTCGTCAACGTGACCGCCGACCAGTGCCGCAACCGCCTGTCAGAGGGCGCCAAGACCGCGCTCTACAGGGTGGTGCAGGAATGCATGACCAACGTCGCCCGCCATGCCTATGCCACCGAGGTCAATATCAGCCTGAAGGTCGGCCTGCAGAACCTTGTCTTGTCCGTCGACGACAATGGCGTCGGCCTGCCCCGCCCGTTGCCGCGAACCGGCGGCCTGGGGTTCCGCAACATGCGCGAGCGGATCGAAACCTATGGCGGCCGGTTGACCGTAAGCCGGAGATCCCCGGGGGGAACCCGGATAAAAGTCCAGATGCCGCTCGACAACGAAGCCGCAAAGGCAGCATGATCGCAAGATGACAGTCCATTCACCTTCGCCAACGCTTCAACAGACGGGCGGAGCCATCCGGGTGCTGCTCGCCGACGACCACGAGCTTGTCCGGGACGGCATCCGCGCCCGGCTTCAGAAAGTGCCGGACCTGCAGGTTGTCGGCGAGGCGACCAACGGCCGGGACGCGGTGAACCTGGCCGAGGACCTGCGCCCCGACGTCCTTCTGATGGACGTCTCCATGCCCGTGATGAACGGCCTGGAGGCTGCTAGGCAGGTGCGCCAGGCGGTGCCCGAAACCGCGGTCCTGATTCTGTCGGTCTACGACAATCCGGAATATGTGCGCGGCGTCGTGCAGGCCGGCGCCCGCGGCTACATCCTGAAGGACATCTCCGCGGCCGAGATGATCACCGCCATCACCAGCGTCGCCAATGGCGGCTACTATTTCTCCTCCGCAGTCGGTCCGACCCTCGTCGGCTCCGGCACCTCCGCGGCGGTCGAGGATCCTTACGGCCTGACGGACCGGGAGCGCCAGGTTCTGACGGCGATCGCAAGGGGCCAGCCGAACAAGGAAGTCGCCAAGGAGCTCGGCATCAGCGTGCGCACGGTCGAATCCCACCGGCTGAACCTGCGCGAAAAGGTCGGCAACAAGAACGCCGCCCAGCTTTACAAGGTGGCGCAGGATCTGGGATTGCTCGATTAGCCGTTCTTCCGCTACATCTGTCGTCCGCGCACCATCGCGGGACCCACTTTTTATTTCGCAGGCACACACATGACCAAACCGCTCGTCCTGGTAACCGCAGACGTGAAAGCCATTGACGGCTACAACTGGCATGCCGCGATTTCGACCTATCTTCACGCAGTGCTGAAGGGATCCGATGCGATCCCGATGATCCTGCCGTCGCTCGGCGCGGAGCTCGATCTGGACGCCGCACTGGACCAGGTCGACGGCGTTCTGGCGACCGGCGCGCGCTCCAACGTCAACCCGCAGCTCTACGGCCAGGAACCGACCGAAGAAAACGGTCCCTACGATCCGGACCGGGACGCCACCACCCTGCCGCTGCTCAAGCGCGCCGTCGAACGCGGCGTTCCCGTCTTCGCCATCTGCCGCGGCATGCAGGAACTGAACGTCGCCCTGGGCGGCACGCTCCTGACCGAGATCCAGCGGCTTCAGGGACGCAAGGACCACCGGGCGCCGACATCCGAGCACCAGGACGAACGCTTCCGCATCGCCCATCCGGTCGAGGTCACGGCCGGCGGCAGTCTGGAACAAGTGCTCGGCGCCGAACCCTTCGAAGTCAACTCCCTGCACCGGCAGGCAGTCGGCGACCTGGGCAACGGACTGGTCGTCGAGGCCCAGGCGGAGGACGGCACGGTCGAGGCCGTCTCCTTCCGCGACAGCCCCGGCTACGTGCTGGCCACCCAGTGGCATCCGGAATACTGGGTCATGACCGACGGCCCCTCGAAAACCCTCTTCAAGGCCTTCGGCGACGCCGTCCGCGCCTACCGGGAAAAACGCCTGGGACTTTGAGGACGGCGCACGACCGCTGAGTTTCCGAACGCCCCCGGCGTCATTCCAGACAAGTTCAGCAGATGCTGCACGCAGATCTGGAATCAGGCCGCGCTTTCAGCGCGAAATATGTCTGGATTCCGGATCAGCGCTCGGCTTCGCCTCACTTGTCCGGAATGACGGTTGATCGGTCTTAAGATGCGCTAGGCACCCCTACCCCCAGCCGAGCGTTGCGACCAGCAGGGTGAGACCGAGCAGGAAGACGATCGTGGCGCCGACGATCTCGATGGTCCGGTGGATCCTGCCGGACATCGGGTTTCCCTCGCCGAAAAGCCGCACCGCGAGGCCCTTCGCACCGACGGCCAGTCCGGCAAGGGAGGAAACGGTGATGCCGGTTCCGACCGCCATGACCAGGGTCGAGGCGATGCCGGCCGCGATCATGCCCTGCGACAGGGCGAAGACCAGCACGATCAGCGCGCCGGTACACGGCCTCAGGCCGACCGCAAAGACGATCGACACCGCCCGCGCCAGCGTGATCCTGCCCTGAAGCATGTCCGGCGTCGGCGCGTGGGCATGGCCGCAGGTCGAGCAGACGCCGTCGGCCCCGATCTCATGAGAATGGTGGTGGTGATCGTGGCCATGATGGTGACCGTGATCGTGGAGCCCCCCGTGCAGAGACCCGTGCGAATGGCCATGCACCCCCGCATAGGCGAGTTGGCTGTCCGTCATCCGGGCGGCGGCGAACGCCAGGAGCGGCCGCCCGGCCTTCTGCCAGAGCAGCCAGCCGCCGAGACCGGTGACCAGCACATAGGAGCCGATCTCGAACCAGCGGGCGGTATCCTGGATGGCGATGCTGGTCAGGTTGAACAGGACCGCGAGCAGACCGACGAGAACGATGGCCGTCACCGCCTGGGCAAAGGCCGAGGCAAAGGACAGCAGGATCCCCTTCCGCAGGGTCTCGTTGTTGGCGACCAGGTAGGAGGTGATGACCGCCTTGCCGTGTCCCGGCCCGGCCGCGTGGAAAATACCATAGGCAAAGGACAGTCCTATGAGCAGCCACATCGCGTGCGGATTGGTTCGGAACGACCGGAGGCTGGCCACCAGGTCCTGATAGAATTCCTTCTGCTTGATAGCGATCGTCCCGAAGATCCGGTCGAGGATACCGGGCTGAGCCGCGGTCTCGGCAGGAGGATCGATCACCGCAACGGTCGTCTCCGTCGCACTGACGACCTCTGACGCACGGGACTGTTCGGCGCGCACGGGGTCCGCGGAGGAGCCCGCCCCGGTTTCCGTGTTTCCGGCTGCTTCGCCGCTTGCGGGCTGAGCAGCGGTCGGCGCGGCAGCGGCAGAACAGTTGACGATCATCTGGTTGACCAGAGACGCCGCGGCCGTTTGCAGTTCCGGCGGCAGGTCCCGCTGTTCGGCACCGATCTGCGCAAACGCATAGGCCGTCGCGTCATCGAGGGGCGGCGGTTCCTTGCGGGTCACCTGGCAGGTGCCCGGCGCATTCACCGTGCCGACGGCGTTCTCCTCCGCGCCGAAGCGGAAATCGACGTAATAGGTCGGGTCGTAGACATCGAGCGTGATCGGGTTGGCCGCGTCGCTCGGCTCCTTCAGCGGCAGCGTGAAGTGCAGTTCCAGCAGATCGACGGTCTCCGGAATCGATCCGCCGTTCATCTTGACGTCCTCTTCCATCGCCTCGAAATCTTCCGGCTTCATCGCCCAGTAATCCTTGAGCGGAACCGTCGTCACCTCCAGCCAATAGTCGGTCGGAGCGTTGAAATCGAACTCGATCCGGGTGTTGTCGCCGAAGGTGAAATAGCCGAAATCGGCCATGCTATCGACGTTGACCTTGGCCAGCTCGCTCAATTCCTGCCGGGAATAATGACCGTCCTGGTTGGTGTCGAAGCCCTGGATCGCGAAGGCGGTGAAGGCATCGTCGAAGCGGAAGATATGCTGGACGGCGACGGCCTCGCCCTTGTCGTCGAAAACAAGTTTCGACCGGGCCTCCACGAAGACATGAGGATGGGCAAAGGCGGCACTCAGCAAGACGGGCAGCAAGGCGAGGCCAAGGAGGATCCGGTTGCCGGCCGAAACCAGGGCCCTGAAACAAGAGGCGGAAAGACAATGCACCGGAATCACCCGTCAGGTCAGACGTAAAAATAATATGTTTACACGACCTAGGCCAGAGAAGACGGCAGGAAAATGGCGGCTGGTTGCGGCGCAATATCACAAAGGAAAGATTTTCACGATCTTCCCGCAAAACCGGAAGGTTTCATCCGAATTTCCTCCGACAATTAGGAGAAAAAAGACATTCTTTCCCTGAATCGGCCTAAAATATTTGTAACGATAACCAGCCGGACATGCCAGCCATGAATGCCTTGCACACCACCGTTCATCACAGTGCCGTTTTCGACCACCCCGAAATGGGCGAACACGAGAACATCGTCTTCGTTCAGGACAGGGAGACCGGCCTGAACGCGATCATCGCGGTCCACGATACCACGCTGGGTCCCGCGCTTGGCGGCTGCCGGGTCTGGCCCTACAAGAAACCCTCCGAGGCCCTGACGGATGCCCTGCGCCTGTCGCGCGGCATGACCTACAAGAACTCGCTCGCCGGCCTCGATCTGGGCGGCGGCAAGGCGGTGATCATTGCCGATCCCCGCAAGGACAAGACCGCCGATATGATGCAGTCTTTCGGCCGTCACGTGGAGCGTCTGTCCGGAACCTACATCACCGCGGAAGACGTCGGCGTCTCTCCCGAGGACATGGAGGCCGTCGCCCGACACACCGGCCATGTGCGCGGCACGAAGGCGACCGGTCTCGGCGACCCCTCCCCCTATACGGCGCTCGGCGTCTTCGAGGGCATCAAGGCATCCGCACGCCATGTCTTCGGCGGCGACGATCTGGAAGGCCGGACCGTTTCCGTTCAGGGCCTCGGTCACGTGGGCCACGACATCGCCCGCCGGCTCCACGAGGCCGGAGCAAAACTGATCGTTTCCGACATCCACGCACCTGCGGTCCTGCGGGCCATCGATGCTTTCGGCGCGACTGCGGTCGACCCTGCAGAAGCCCACATGGTCGAAGCCGACATTTTCGTTCCCTGTGCGCTCGGTGCGGGCCTCAATGCCAGAACCGTCCCGCAGATCCGGGCGAAAATCGTCGCAGGTGCCGCCAACAACCAGCTTCAGACCCCGGCGGACGGCATCGCCCTGAAAAAACGCGGCATCCTTTACGCACCCGATTACGCGATCAACGCCGGCGGCGTCATTTCCATCGCTCTCGCGACGCCCGGCGGCAACGACGCCCTCGTCCGCGAAAAGACGCTCGCCATCGGCGACACGCTCTCCGTCATCTTCGAGCGCGCCGCGAAGGAAGAGACCACGCCGGAACGCGTCGCCGACGCCATGGCCGAGGAAAGGCTGGCGAACGGCCGGCAGGGCTGACGGGGTCGGAATTCAGCGCCATCGTGGCCACCCCGGACTTGATCCGGGGTGGCCACGATGGAGTGACCGGTCGCAATCGCCAGTTCGCTGTCACCCGCTTTTCTGTGAGAACCGAAGAACGGCCGCGCCTCAGGACAGCCGCTTTTCCCTGGCGTCCTTGAACATCTGGCGGACCAGCTTCTTGGCATCTTCCACGGCCTGTTCGCGCATCTCCGCGTAGCAGGCCGTGACGCCCTCGTGCAGAAGGTAAAGCGTCGAGGCGAACTGTTCCTGCCCGGCAAGCTCGCCGAAGAACTTCAGCAGTTCGCCCTTGTGGCGTATGACCGTGGCCTTGATTTCGGTACTGTCCGGATTGGCCGCGAGTGCCTGGCGGAAGAAACACTCCTTGCCGTCGGTAATCCGCATCCAGCCGCCCAGCTTGTCGAAGAGCTGCTCCGCAGCCGCCTGCCCGGGCCCGGTGACACCTTCGCGCACATATCTGAGGTAACGGCGGTGGCGGTATTCCAGCGCGCCGAGGATCATCGCCTCCCGGGACGGAAAATGCCGGTAAAGCGTGCGCATGCTGACGCCGACGCCAGCCCGTAATTCGGGAACGCTCGGCTCCGCAAAGCCCCTGCTCCAAAACACCTGTTCCAGGCCCGCAGCAATTTGCTCTTGAGCATTGTTCATGGGAAGATTCTGTCGGGCCTAAATCTGAATTGCAAGTTCCACTTTCACAAAAAGAGAGAACAACGTAGTATTACTTACCTTACTCTAGGTGGAAATCGGCAAAGAACAGGTATTACTGGTATCTCAAATGCTCATTTCTTGACTTTCCGTCCGGTCTTCCTGCGAAATCCGGCTGAAAAATTACCTAGGAAAGATGCCCCAGCCTTCCGGTGATCGGCCACCTGACCGTCCGGAGCCCGTCTCCGCCCCATGCCGCCTCGACCTCCGCAACGCCCTGCATGACGACATCTCCGCATCCTGCTTTCCCGGCTGCGCGCACCGCGCTCCACGTCATCAGATAACCCGCCAGATCGGCCGCTTTCCACCGCCTCTCGATCGCCAGCGCAGGAAACGCGCGTTCCGTGAACGGAAAAGCCAGGTCTCTGTATCCGGTTTCCACATGACGCCGCTCTGCCGGCCAGAAGCGGTGAATGTCGTGCCAGTAGAACCGCTGCAGGCGCTCGCCCACGGCTCCGTCCATTTCCGGTACACCGTAGGTGACCAGCGCAATCGCCCCACCCGGCCGCAGCACGCGGGCCGCTTCCCCAAAGAAGGCGTCAAGATCGAACCAGTGGGCCGCTTGCGCCGCCACGACGAGATCGACGCTTGCGTCCGGCAGCCCGATCCGCTCGGCCGCCTCCTGCCGGTAAGTAACCCCCGGACAGGAGACCGCATGCGCCAACTGGTCTCCGCTCGGATCAGTTGCCGTCACAGAGGTGAAGCAGCCGGCCAGCAGCATGGAGAGCTGGCCGGAGCCGCAGCCGACATCGAGCGCATGGCCGTGGCCGGCACATTGCGCGGCAAGCGCTTCGGCGAGCGCCGGCGGATAGGTAGGACGGAAGGCCGCGTAGTCCTCACCGCCCTGGCTGAACGGATTGTCCGAAGCGCCCGTCATTCGTTCTCCTCCAAGAGATCGGCGGCTTTTGCGGCATCGCCGATGCGCTCGCAAAAGCTCCTGCGCCCAAGCGCTTCGATCGCATCCGCCAGGGCCGTGCGAAGCGGCAGGCGGATCTCCGCCTCCAGGTGCTCGATCGCGGCAAGGCGGAGCCCCCACTGTTCCACGAGCCTCGGATAGAGTTCCCTGCCCCTGTCGGTCAGCTCGACCGTCCGCTGCCTCCGGTCCCTGCCGGGCAGGCGCCGGATCAGGCCGTCCCGTTCCATCAGCGTCAGCGTCTGGCTGACGGCTCCCTGGGTAACGCAGGTCCGTTCGCAGAGTTCGCTGACGGTCAGGATCTCCTCGCCCAGGGCGCGCAGCAGCGGCGTATAGCGCGGACGGAACGGAATACCCAAGGTCCTGTAATGTTCTTCGGAGCCGCCGTCGACGAGGTCGGTCAGGTGGCGCAGCAGCGTGCCGAGGCCGTTTCTGTCGGCGTCAGAGCGATGGGTGAGCGAAGGGTCGGGATCGGTCATGACAACAAATTATATTAGCGCTAATGTATATTGGCAATCGTTCAATCCGGAGGTTTCATGTTCAAGCCGTCCCTTTTGCCCGGCCTTACCCACGAGGCCACTTTGGAAATCACCGAGGCCCTGACCGTACCGCAGGTTTCAAGGCAGCTTCCCGCCTTCGCCGGCATGCCGCCGGTATTCGCGACGGCCTTCATGGTCGCCTTCATGGAAGCGACCTGCGTGGAATGCCTGCTGGACCATCTGGACGAGGACGTCCACACCGTCGGTGTTCATGTGGATGTCTATCACACGGCCGCGACCCCTGTCGGGATGACGGTGCGGACTTTCGTCGAGCTGCGCTCGATCGAAAACCGGACCCTGACCTTCGACGTCAGGTCGGAGGACGAGGCCGGCGTTATCGGAGAAGGCACCCATGCGCGGGCGCTCATCCGGCCCGGCCCGTTCATGGAGCGGGTCAACCGCAGACGGACGGACGCGCGAACGATGCGCGTGCCCGTTTGACGTCAGGAATAGGCTGTCTCGCCGGAAGCGTACCAGTCGACGAGAAAGTCGACAAAGGCACGGACCTTGCCGCTCAGGTGCCGCCGGTGCGGATAGACCGCGTAGATGCCGCGCATGGGCTCCTCGTAAGGCTCCAAGAGGACGGTCAGGTTGCCCTTGCGGATATCTTCGGCGACAAAAAACAGCGGCGTTCTCAGAAAACCGAGATCGCACAACACCGCCTCCCGGGCCGCCGCCGCGCTGTTGACTTCGAGGGGCCCCTTCACGGTCACCGAAATCCGCTCGCCATTATCGAAAAACGTCCAGTTCTGTCTGAAACGGTGATTGGTGTCGATGATGCAGGGGCGCGACGCCAGATCCGCCGGCACCTGCGGCGCGCCGTATTTTTCGATCACCTTCGGAGTCGCGCAGGTGACGATGCGAAAGGGCGCGATCTTGCGGGCGATCAGGCTGGAATCGTCGAGCTGCGCCACGCGGACGGCCAGATCGAAGCCCTCCTCGACAAGGTCGACGAACCGGTCCTCGAGCCGCAGATCCAGCGTAATATCCGGATATTTCACGAGAAACTGCATCATCGCCCTGTTGAGCATGTCGTCGCCCATCGACCGGGGCGCCGAGACCCGAAGCCTGCCCCGCACCTCCTTGTGAGAGGATTGGACGGAAGCCTGGAGATCGTCGATCCGCTGGAGGATTTCGGCGGCTTCCTTGTAATAGGCCTCGCCGACCTCGGTCAGGGACACCTGCCGGGTCGTCCGGTTCAGCAGCCGGACACCCAATTCGTCTTCCAGCTCGCCGACATATTTGGAAACCAGGGCTTTGGAACGCCCCATTTCCCGGGCGGCTGCCGAAAATCCCTTTGAATCGACAACTTGAATGAAGCAGCGCATCCGCGTGATTGCGTCCATCCGGGCTCCTTCCCGCCTGATCTGCCGGCTTTTGTCTCAAAGCCTCTGAAAGCAGGTATGGTGATCGCTCAACGACAAATATGGAAGGGGCTGCTTAGCGTATTTTTCACTTGGCGGTCAAAGGAGTTAGCCGGACGGGACTTTCAGCCGCCCACTGCCTTACGACGGCGGCCGAGGCGCGCCACACCGACCAGAAGACGCATGATCAGCAACCCACCGAGCGCCCCGGCGCCGGCGCTGGCAAACCCGGCCGGTGTCACCGGCACGGCCGGCTCGTAATCCTCCGCGGTCGCCTGCGCCAATTGCGGATCGAAGCCCCGCGCGAAGACGGCCAGCCGCTGGATCGGACCGGCGCTCAAAAACTCTTCCTGCTGCTGCTTCAACCGGCTCAACCGGATTTCCGCCTGCAGCATGCTTTCACCCCGCGAGCGGATGAAGGGATCGCTGGAGGATTTCTGACGCGCGATGGCGTCCGCCGGGGTCAATCCGTGTTTTTCGGCATCCCGCTTGAAATCGGCGAGGATTTCTTCGAGCGCATCGATCGCCCCGCCCAGGCGCTGGCGGTATTGCTGCGAAAATTCCGGCAACTGGGACGTCGCCGTTCCGCTCAGCAGCATGGCAATCAGCATCAGGATCCGCGCCATCGTCCCGTCCGAGTCCTCAAGGTTTAAAGTGTCTCCTGCATCGGCCCGCTCTTCTCCAAAACCGCCTGAAAGCGGAAAAGTTCATCGGGCCGTCGTGTCTTCAATCCTGCAGGCCGACGATCCCCGCCTCGCCCGCTTCGGTTCCGAAGGCCAGCCGGACGCCTTCTGCGTCCCAGTTCATCGACGAGACCGGTCCGTTTCCCGGGCGCCTGAGCAGGACTTCCGCATTGTCCTCGAACCGGCACATCAGGATCATGCCGTCCTGATAACCGAGTGCGGCGACTTCCTCTTTCGGGTGGCAGGCCACCGCGCAGACCAGATTGTCGCCACGCACGCCGAGCTGCAAGGGGGTCTGGCCCATCGGGCCGGTCTTTCCGGAAAACGGCCAAAGGACCGCCGCATTCGCTCCCGAGGTCGCCAGATACTTGCCTTTGGCCGACCAGCTGAACGACTTCACCTTGGCCGGATATCCGGTCATGCGCATGTCCTGGCTATCCGCCAGCCGCCAGGCATGCAGCGCATTTTCCTGCATGGCCGTGACGAGATATTTACCGTCCGGCGAAAAACTGACGCCGAGATGGGCGCCCTTCCAGGTCAGCTCTACCGGCGCCCCGTCCGTTCCGACCCACCAGAGCGTCGCGCCGTCATAGTGGGAAACCGCAAGGCGAAGCCCTTTCGGTGCGAAAGCCAGCCCTCCGACAGCCCGATCATGCGCGAATTCCTTCTCCCGGCCGTCGGCGAGCCGCACCCAGGCGGTCCGTCCGCTGGCAAAGGCGACCGCCCCCGAGGGACCGCAGGCAATCATATCGATCCACTTGCGCGGCCGTTCCGCGACGAGCCCGCCGGACCCGTCCGCAGCACTTTGATGAATGCAGCCGTCGTCGCCGGAGGTGATCAGCGCCTCGCCGTCCTGTGACGGTTCGGCCGCCAGCAGCCCGCTCTTGTGCGGCCTGCTCCTCTGTTCGCCGGTTCCGGAAAAAACGATCTCGCCTTCTCCGGTGGCGAAATACGCGCAGTCCTTCAGAAATCCGGCGCGGACGACGAACCCGTCCACGTCCACTGGTGCAACTGTGGGCAAAGTCCGGTTCCTTGTACCAAAAGAGTGTTGATTATTGCGCGGCGCAGGCCTGGAAACTGTCTCGCAGCACATCCCAGTTGAGATCGCGGCCGATGAACACGAGGCGGCTTTCCCGCGCCTCGTCCGTCTTCCAGTCGCGCTGGTGATCGCCTTCGACGATCATGTGCACGCCCTGGATCACATAGCGCTGCGGATCGTCCTTGAACGCCAGGATGCCTTTCATGCGCAGGATGTTCGGCCCCTGTACCTGGGTTATCTGGTTAATCCACGGAAAGAACATGTTCGGATCCAGATCGCCCGCCTTCAGGGAAATGCTTTTCACGGAATGCGGATCTTCCTCGTGGTGATGGTGATGATGCCCGTGCCCGTGATCATGATCATGGTCGTGGTGATGATCGTGGTCATGATGATCGTGATCGCAGTCCGGACCGCATTCGTCGGCGTGATGGCCGTGTTCCAGGAAATGCGGATCGAGCGACAGGATGCGGTCGAGGTCGAAGGCGCCGCGGTCCAGCACCTTGGCGATATCGACCCCGCAGCGCTCGCTGTGGTGGATGACGGCGTAGGGATTGATCGACCGGATGCGCGCCTCGACAGTGGCAAGCTCTTCCGGCGAGACGAGGTCGGTCTTGTTGATCAGGATCACGTCGGCGAAGGCCACCTGGTCCTCCGCCTCCTCGGTGTCCTCCAGGCGCTGGAGAACATGCCGGGCGTCGACGACGGCGACGACCGCGTCGAGCTTGGCGGACGCCCGCACGTCGTCGTCCATGAAGAAGGTCTGGGCGACCGGCGCCGGATCGGCGACACCCGTCGTCTCCACGATGATCGCGTCGAACGCATTCTTGCGCTTCATCAGGTTCTGCACGGTGCGGATCAGGTCGCCGCGGACCGTGCAGCAGATGCAGCCGTTATTCATTTCGAAGATCTCTTCGTCGGATTCGACCAGAAGGTCGTTGTCGATGCCGACCTCGCCGAATTCATTGACGATGACGGCATAGCGCTGACCGTGGTTTTCGGTCAGGATCCGGTTGAGAAGAGTGGTTTTACCGGCTCCGAGATAGCCCGTCAAAACGGTGACGGGGATCTGTGTCCGGGCGTCCTGGGTCGCAGACATCAAGCAACTTCCTGACAAGAGGATTTCCGATAGGCCTGCTGAGGGCGGGCCGCTTTGCGGGGAATATAAGCATATCCCGGTCGCTTTGGGAGGGTGTCCCCGGAAATTACGACACAGACAAAAGGATGTACCCGCAGGCGCGAACCGTTTGCCGCCAATTCCGCCTTTGCAGGACGGGGCCGGCGAACTACCCTCCCGGAAAACACCAGGGTTATCGAGGGAGGCAAAGATGTTACGCACGATCGCAGGGTTCGACCGCATTGGCGAGGAAAACGCCTTTGCCGTTCTGGCGCGGGCGACCGAGCTCGCCGGACAGGGCCGCCACATCATCAATCTGGGCATCGGCCAGCCCGACTTCAAAACGCCCGAACACATCGTCGAGGCCGCCGTCAAGGCCCTGCGCGACGGCCATCACGGCTATACGCCGGCAACCGGCATCGCGCCTTTGAGGGAAGCTGTTTCGGCGGATCTCCTCAAGCGCCACGGGGTCGAAACGGACCCGGGCAACGTGGTCATCGTGCCGGGCGGCAAGGTCACCATGTTCATGGCCATCCTGATGTTCGGCGAGCCGGGAGCGGACATTCTCTATCCCGATCCCGGCTTTCCGATCTACCGCTCCATGATCGAGTTCACCGGCGCGCGTCCGGTCCCCGTTCCGATTCGCGAGGAGAACGATTTCGCCTTTTCCGCGGAGGAAACGCTCTCGCTGATCACGGAAAACACCCGTCTCCTGATCCTCAATTCCCCGGCCAACCCGACCGGCGGCGTGACGCCCCGGGCGGAGATCGAGAAGCTGGTATTAGGCCTCGAACGCTTCCCGGACGTGGCGGTGCTCTCCGACGAAATCTACTCCCAGATGACCTATGACGGTATGCAGCATGTGTCCCTGCTCGAATTCCCGTCGCTGCGCGACCGCCTGATCCTGCTCGACGGCTGGTCGAAGACCTACGCGATGACCGGCTGGCGCATGGGATTCTCGCTTTGGCCGAACGGGCTGATCGACCATGCGCGCAAACTCGCCGTCAACGCCTGGTCCTGCGTCAACGCACCGGCGCAATATGCCGGCCTCGCCGCCCTGACCGGACCGCAGGACGCCGTGCGGGAGATGGTCGCGGAATTCGACAGCCGGCGGAGGGTCATCGTCGACGGATTGAACGCCATCGAAGGGATATCCTGCCGGACGCCGCTCGGCGCCTTTTACGCCTATCCGAATATCGGCAGCACCGGCTGGAAGGCCAAGCAACTCGCTTCCGCTTTACTGGAAGAGGCCGGAGTTGCCGTAATTGGCGGTCCGGATTTCGGCATTCTCGGCGAAGGTTACATCCGCCTGTCTTACGCAAATTCGACAAAAAATATCGAAATTGCATTAGAAAGGATCAACTCTTTTCTTAATGGTAGTAAGAATAATTATTAGTATAAGTAAAAATACCAATAATTATAGCAAGTCTGGAAAAATAATAATAGATTGAATTCCAATCAGACACTTTACGTATCCCTTTTATTAAACTTTGTTGTCTGTAATGGACCGAAACCTCTGGGAACAAGGCGGTTACAGGACGAAAATGGCTGAGAGCGTTACCCTGGATCTGGAACAATCGTTCGGTGAACTGAACGAATGCGTCCTCGTGACGAATCCGGACCGGGTCATCGTGTTTGCGAACCAGGCCATGGAACAGCTGCTGCGGGTCGACCGCGCGGAACTGATCGGCGCGACGACGCAACGGTTTTTCGCCGACACCGCCCAATTCGAACAGCTTGGGGAACTCTACCAGTCTCCCGGGGACCGGCGGAACCGCAACAAGGCTTACGCGATTGAAGTGATCCGCGGCGACGGCACCGCGACATCGGTCGAGGTCGTCAGCGCGCCGCTGTTCAACACGCATCATGTACTGACCGGCTTTCTGTTCTTCATTCGCGACACAAGCGAACGCAAGGCGCTGGAAACGAAGCTCAGCGACATTGCCCTGACGCTCGAGGACGCGCTCGACGCGATCTCGGAAGGCTTTGCGATCTTTGACAGCGAAGACCGCCTGATCATCTGCAACGACAATTACCGCGACATCTACGAGCCTTCGGCGCCGGCGATCTTCCCGGGCAACCGGTTCGAGGACATCCTGCGGTTCGGCCTCAACCGGGGCCAGTACGACACCGGCGGCCTGAGCGACGAGGACTGGCTCCGCCAGCGCCTGGACAGACACCGTCACGCCGACGGAGCCGTCATCGAGCAGAACCTGGGCGACGGCCGCTGGCTGAGGATCTCCGAAACCCGCACGCGCAGCGGCGGAACCGCCGGCATCCGTGCCGACATCACCGAGCTGAAGCAGGCAAGGGCCCAGGCCGAAAGCGCCTACCGCAATCTTTCCCTGATCGCGGACAACGTCTCGGCGAGCATCACCGAGGTCGATCCCGACGGCAGGTGCGTGTTCATCAACAAGACCGGCTGCGAGTGGTTCAACGGCTCGCCGGAGGAACTGCTCGGAACACGCCTGCGCAACCGCCTGCCCTGGAAGGACCGGGAAACGGTCCGCTCGGTTTTCCAGGAAGCGCTCCAGGGCCGCAAGGTTTCCTCCGAAGTCAGCCTGCACTTTCCCGACGGTTCCCTACGCGAATGCCACATGGATTGCACGCCGCGCATCAGCGGAGATGGCGATGTCGACGGCCTGGTCGTGCTGATCACAGACATCACCAGCCGGAAGAAGACGGAACGGACACTGGCCGAGCTATATGCGATCACCTCGACCCGCGAACTCGGTCATGAAGACAAGATCGCCGAGATCCTGCGGTTGGGCTGCGAGCATTTCGACGTGCCGTTCGGCATCATCAGCCATGTCATTGACGATCTCTACACGGTCACCCACGCACACAGCCCGACCGGGGAAATCGCCCCCGGCCAGTCGCTCCCGCTGGCCGACACCTATTGCATTCTGACGCTCAATACCAACGAGCCGGTCGCGACCGAAAACGCCGCGAACTCGGATTTCGCCCGCCATCCCTGTTACGAACTGTTCGCGCTCGAGACCTATATCGGCGCCCCCCTCCTGGTCGACGGCATCGTCCACGGCACGATCAACTTCACCGCCCCCGAAATCCGCAAGCGCGCCTTCACGCCCGCCGATATTCAGATCGTCCGGCAGTTCGCCGACTGGATCAGCCACGAGATCGCCCGCCAGCGCGACCACCAGGCGCTGATGGATGCCAAGATCAATCTGGAACGGGTCGCGAGCATCGACGACCTGACCCAGGTTCTCAACCGGCGCGCCTTCCTGGAACAGGCCGGCACCGAAATCCAGCGCTTCCGTCGCTCGAAGCAGCCGATCACTGCCGTCATGATGGACATCGACAACTTCAAGCAGATCAACGACCGCCACGGCCACGCCGCCGGCGACGAAGTTCTGCGCCGGTTCGCCAGGGCCATCTCCGGCTCGCTGCGCGCCGTGGACGTCTTCGGCCGCGTCGGCGGCGAGGAGTTCTGCATGATCCTGCAGGAATCCGGCGCGGACGAGGCTCTGGCGGTCTGCGAGCGGCTGCGGCAGAAAATCGTCTCGGACTGCCAGATGGAGCAGATCGGCCAGACCATCACCTGCAGCATGGGCCTTGCCGTCGCCGCACGCGAGGACATTGAGTTTTCGACCCTCATGCAGAAAGCCGACACCGCGCTCTACGAGGCGAAGGCTTCCGGCCGCAACAGATGCATCGTCCACCGGCCGGAGCCGGAACCGGCCGTCAGCTGACGGCCCGCGATGATCCGCTGCGCCCTGAACCGGCGATAAGGATTCCGCTTTCCAAGGTCGGCTGAGAACCTGTTTATGTCGTTCTTTGACGCCGCCCCCACCATATGCCACAGTATCCTCATATGTTGCGGAGCGGACTGAAACCGAAATAAAAACAACAACTATACTATAGCGGACCCTCCGCTGAACCGGATCGATGGCGAGAACATCATTTATTCTTGCCAGGATGAAGCAGGGAGGGACATTTGTTCAAAAAAATACTTATACCTATAGACCTGACCCACGCGGACAAGCTCGAAAAAGCGGTTTCCACGGGCGCTTACCTTGCAAAAACAGATGACAGTCCGGTTGTCTTTGCCGCGGTAACCACCGCCGCGCCGGGTCCTCTTGCGCATACCCCGGACGAATTCCGCGCAAAACTCGCCTCCTATGCGGCCTCGGAAGCGGAAAAATACGGCATCACGGCGACGGGACACGCGGTTTTCTCCCACGATCCGGCAATCGACCTGGAAGATGCGCTGTTGAAAGCCATCCACGAAACCGGCGCCGATCTGGTGGTCATGCAGACGCATATTCCGAATGTCGCGGACCATTTCTGGCCTTCCAACGGCGGCCGGGTCGCGTCCCACTCCGACGTGTCCGTCTTCCTCGTCAGGTAACCGGAATTTTCAAGCAACAAGGAACACGTCCATGAGTGACAATGCTTCCAATCAGGGCATCCCGGATCCGGAAGGGGCTGCCGGTATCATCGACACCGATTACGAGATCGGCCAGGACAATATCGAAACCAGCCTCGGCCCGTTCAATCTCGACATTCACAATCCCGTCTTCATGGTCTCCGGCCTGACGATCGTCGCCTTCGTCTTTCTGACGCTGGCCTTTCAGGCGGAGGTCGGACCGCTGTTCGACGCCCTGCGCAAATGGCTGACGTCGAACCTCGACTGGTTCTTCATTATCTCCGGCAACATCTTCGTGATCGTCTGTCTCGTGCTCATCGTGACACCGCTCGGCAGCGTCCGGATCGGCGGCAAGGACGCGGATCCCGATTACACCTATTTCGGCTGGTTCGCGATGCTGTTCGCCGCCGGCATGGGCATCGGCCTGATGTTCTTCGGCGTGCTGGAGCCGGTCTATCACATGGCCTTTTCCGAACCGGTCGGCGTGCCCTCGCCGTTCGACGCGGACGGCAATCTCATCGAGGAAAACGTCGCCGCCGCGAAGGCCATGGGCATGGCCGCGACCATCTTCCACTGGGGGCTTCACCCCTGGGCGATCTATGCTGTCGTCGCGCTCGCGCTCGCCCTGTTCTCCTTCAACAAAGGGCTGCCGCTCACCATGCGCTCCGTGTTCTATCCGATCTTCGGAGAACGCACCTGGGGCTGGCCGGGCCACATCATCGACATCCTGGCCGTGTTCGCGACGCTCTTCGGTCTCGCCACCTCCCTCGGCTTCGGCGCACAGCAGGCGAATGCGGGCCTGAATTTCGTGTTCGGCGTGCCCGTCGGCAACACCGCCCAGATCGTCCTGATCATCGGCATCACGGCGATTGCGCTGATTTCCGTCCTGCGCGGTCTCGACGGCGGCGTCAAGGTGCTCTCCGAGATCAACATGCTGATCGCGGCCCTGCTTCTGGTCTTCGTGATCGTCGCCGGTCCGACGGGCACCCTGATTTCCGGGTTCTTTTCCAACCTGGGCGCCTACGCGGCCGAGATCGTGCCCCTGTCCATGCCCTTCGGGCGCGACGATGACGGCTTCCGCCAGGGCTGGACGTCCTTCTACTGGGCGTGGTGGATCTCCTGGTCGCCCTTCGTCGGCATGTTCATCGCCCGCGTCAGCCGCGGCCGGACCGTGCGCGAGTTCGTGATCTGCGTCCTGATCATCCCGACCATCGTGTCGGTGATCTGGATGACCGCCTTCGGCGGCACCGCGATCGAGCAGGTGCTGACCAATGAAAACAGCCAGGTGCATGAATACGTGATCGCCAGTTACAATCCCGAACTCTCCCTGTTCGGCATGCTGGCGGACCTGCCGATGGCGTCCATCACCTCGTTCATCGGCATCGTCCTGGTGATCGTCTTTTTCGTGACCTCGTCGGACTCCGGATCGCTGGTCATCGACACGATCACAGCCGGCGGCAAGGTCGATGCCCCGGTGCCGCAGCGCGTCTTCTGGTGCACCTTCGAGGGCCTGGTCGCCATCGCCCTCTTGCTCGGCGGCGGGCTCGGCGCCCTGCAGGCAATGGCGGTCTCCACCGGTTTCCCCTTCACCATCGTGCTCCTGCTCGCCTGCTACGCGATCTTCAAGGGCCTCAGGGACGAACCGCGCTGACGTCCACGTTATCGGGAAACGAAAAACGGGCGGCTTTGCCGCCCGTTCCAAAGAATATGCACATTCCATGGCTGTCCCGGACGGCGTGAAACGGAGATCCGGGATCTCACGCACTACAACGAAAATTTTCCATCCCTCTACCGATGCCCGATTTGACGGAAAAGGAGATCCCGGCTCGCGCTCCGCTTGGCCGGGAAGGCGCTGCATTTGCAGCAAGTCTGCCGGCATTTCCTCAACAGGCTCGCCACCCGTCAGTGTTTGAGAACCTACTCCGCCAGCCGCGGTGCGAGGCGCACGCCGGGAGGCGGCGAGCTTTCCCGGATCCTCAGTTCCGGTTCGACGACGATCGGCGTGTTCGGCACCCGCTCGCCGGCGATCTGCCGCAGGAGCGTCAGCGCCGCCAGGCGGCCGATCTTGTCCGGCTGGTTGCAGATCGTCGTCAGTGCGGGTGTGCGCGCGTCGGCGCCGTCGATATCGTCATAGCCGGTGATGGCCATGTCCGGTCCGGGCTCGATGCCCGCCCGGCGGAACGTCGTCATCATGCCGAGCGCCACAAGGTCGTTGAAGCCGACGATCGCCGTCGGCCGGATCTTGGCTTCCATGATTTTCGGAACGGCGGCGCGGCCGTCCGCCTGTGTCATCAGTTCCGGGAGGTCGATCTGGCCGTCCGGATCGATCCCGGCCTCGCTCAGCGCCTGGCGCCAGCCGGCATTCCTCAAGCGGCCCGTCGAGCTGTCGCGCCGGCCGCCGACCATGGCGATGTTCGTGTGACCCTGTGCGATCAGGTGTTTGGTGATCATGTAGGTTCCGGCCAGATCGTTGCCGCGCACGCACGGCGCCCAGACCCCCGGCACTTCGCGGGCGACCAGCGTCACAGGGATGCCCTGATCCACAAGACGGTTGATCTCTTCTGCGGTGGTGTCGACGGAAGGGCACAGGATCAGGCCGTCGGCCCTGTGCTGCAGGAGCGTGTTCACGAAAGCGCGCTGGCGCTTGACGTCGTCCCGGTGGTTGCAGATGAAGATCATCTGTCCCTGTTCCTCCAGAACGTCCTCGAGCGCGGAAAACACCTCGGCGAAATAGGGATTGAGAATGTCGTGAACCGCAACGCCGACGATCTGGCTGCGGGCTGTGCGCAAGGAGGCCGCCGAGCGGTTGTAGATATAACCGATCTCCTCGGCCGTCTGCTTGACCTTCTCGCGCGTTTCTTCCGCCACCAGCGGGCTGTCGCGCAGGGCCAGGGAAACCGTCGCCGTGGAAATTCCGAGCTGGTCTGCGATATGACCGAGCGTAAGCCGCTTTCCGGGCTTCTGCGGTAAATCCGGTGGCGGGGACTTGGCGTCGTTGTCTTCAGACATTCACTATTCTCAATGGCCGCAGCAGAATCGCGAGAGACCGTTATAGCCCTCTCCCACGGGCGTAAACAGATAATTTGGTATTATCCGGGCCAGCCCGCTGTCGGATGAAAATTTCCGGAAGCGGGCTGAGAGGATCGCAGGATACGTGCTCGGCACAAATTCTCCTGAATGGCTTGTCCCCTGCATTGGCAGGAAAACAGGAGGTTTAGCGGTATTGCGGAGCGGACTCGTCGAATTCCTCTCTGAGGTTGACGACCACCCGCCGGTTTTGCGATTCGCAGGTCACGGCGTCGCAAACGTTGACCGGGCGTTCCACCCCATACCCCTTGGCCCACATTCTCTTGGGACCGACACCCAGCTTGACGAGTTCGGCCATGACGGCGTTCGCCCGTTGTGTCGACAGAGTTTTCTGAGCGGCCTCGCTGCCGGGGTCGTCCGCATGGCCCTGAACCTTGATCAGCCACTTCTTGTTCTTCTTGAGCCACTGGGCCTGCTTCTCGATCGTTATTCGGGCCTCATCGGAAACAACGGCCGAGCCCTGTTCGAAATAGATCCGGCGCCCGACATTGACGATGAACTCTTCCTCGGACCCGGGAGCGATGTCCACATATCCGGCAAGCGGTGCATTGGTTACGTCCGGCGACGCAAATCCGCCCGCGCTGTTGCAGGCCGTCAGCCCGAATCCGCACAGCAGGGCGACGACCGCGCCCCGGCCCAAAAGGCCAATCCGATTTCCCAAGGAACCCCCCAATCCAGTCAGTCACACATGAAAAAAATGCCGGCTTCAGCCGGCACTGGAATCTGCACCCAGATGCTCGAGGACGAGAACGGCCGTCCCTTTCGGGCAACGCTGGTAGAGATCGATGATGTCTTCCGGGAACATGCGGATGCAGCCGCTGGAAACGTCGTGCCCGATACTCCACGGCTCGAGCGTACCATGCAGCCGGTAGCCCAGATCGGTTCCGTCGCGGTAGAGATACATGGCCCGCGGTCCGAGCGGATTGTTCGCCGCCCCACCCTCGACGAGACGCGGCAGATCCGGCTGGCGCTGCAGCATTTCGGGCGGCGGCACCCAGCGCGGCCACAGCGCCTTGCGGTCGATGCGCGCGCGTCCGAACCACTGGAAGCCCTCGCGGCCGACGCCGACACCGTATCTGAGCGCGGTGTTGTTTTCCCAGACCCAGTAGAGAAAGTGATTGTTGGTATCGACGACCACTGTGCCCGGCGGCTCCGGGCTGAAATACTTCACCATCTGGCGGTGCCAGACCGGATCGATCCGTTTGAAGTTGGTTCTGCGGTACCGGAAGCCGGTGTCTTCCTGGTAACCGCTGAAATAGGCGTTCGCGGCAGCATTGGCCCGCGCGATTTGGGGCATCACGAGAGTGCCGGCTGCAGCTGCGGCTCCTCCCAGAAACGTACGGCGGCTGAGTTCCATCCCATTCCTCCTAAAACAGGCTGGCGACAATGTCTTACCGGCTGTTCGGCGCGATGGCCCAATAAGACTGGAACTCGTCAAATCCGTCAACCTTTGGCCACCGAAAGACCCGCGCGCGGCCTCATTTCCGGAGCGGCGGGCTTCCGGTACCGGCCTGTGCCTCGCCACCGGATGATCTATATGCCCTTCACCCGTTCCCGGTAGAGAATGTAGAGGCCGGACCCGACCACGATCGCCGCGCCCACGATCGTGCTGAGGCCTGGGACATCGGCAAAGATCAGGTAGCCCAGAGCGATCATCCAGACGATCTGGATGTAGATGAACGGCGCCAGAACCGGTGCCGGAGCGATCCGGTGGGCCATGATGAACAGGAAATGCCCGCCGGCACCCAGTGCTCCGGTAATCGACAGCAGCCCCCAGGTCCAGGCATCCTGCGGCGTTTGCCAGACGGACAGCCCGACCGGTGTCATGGCCACCGCCGCAACCATGCCGGAGATGATCAGCATGCCGGCGGAGCCGTCGGTGGCGGTGAGCTGCCGGGTCAGGAGCGCATAGAGCGCGTAGGTGCACATGGCCCCGACCGAATAGATCGCCGCCCAGTGCATGCCGCCCATGCCGGGCCGGGTGACGACCAGGACGCCGGCAAACCCGACGACGATCGCGGCCCAGCGCCTCAGGCCCGCCCATTCCCCCAGCAGCGGCCCGGCAAGAGCCGTGATCACGAAAGGCGCAGCGAACATGATCGACATGGTTTCCGCGAGCTGCAGATAACGCACGGCGAGGAAGTTGAAGACCGTCGTGGCAAGCAGGCAGGAGGCGCGCACGAGCTGCAGGACCGGACGCCTGGTCTTCAGAAGAGACGGCTTTTTCCAGACCTGGAACAGGATGAGCGAAAAGACCACATGGGTGGCGAAGCGCATCCAGACGATCTGCAGGGTCGGCAGGCTTGCGGACAGGTATTTCGCGGTGGCGTCGAGCACCGCGAAACACAGGCACGCCAGGACGATGAGGCCTATCCCGGCAAGCGGCGCCGCGGAGGGCGCTGTGCCGCCGGCGGAGGAGTTCTGACTGTCATGCGCCATCGGCGGCAGGCCTTTTCCCTGAAATCATCCGCGGATGAACGGGCACGGGATCGGACATGTCCCGAGAGAAATGTCCAGTTGAGATAACACCGGCCAGCCATTACCTAATGGGACAAGCAAAGCGGGGACGGAAATGCCTGTTGCAGAAATTGAAACATGGCTGGGGCGCCTGACGATCCATGAAACTGACGGCGCGATCACCCAATTACAATGGAATGGTCATAGAAGCCAAGAGGAAACGCCTTTGCTAAAAGAGGCGGTCCGGCAGGTCGGCGCCTACATGGACGGCCGCCTGAAGGAATTCGACCTGCCCCTCGCCCCCAAAGGAGGCGAACTGCACCAGGCCGTCTTCAAGGCCATGCTGGCGATCCCCTACGGGCAGACCAGAACCTATGGCGACCTGGCGAAGGAACTGAACACCTACGGCCAGCCGATCGGCCAGGCCTGCGGCGCTAATCCCATTCCTCTCATCATCCCCTGCCACCGCATCCTGTCCGCCAACGGGTTGGGCGGCTATTCCGGCTCGGGCGGCACGGACACCAAGATCGCCCTCCTGAAGATGGAAGGCGGATTCCCATTCCTGCTTTGAGGCCCGGCTTCGAAGCCTTGCCGGGAGGAACAACCCGACCGCGTTTTTCCGAATTCCGCCACCCGCCCTTGACAAGCCGCCTGCCATGCGCTCGTCTGACCGGCATTGCCACATCTAGCCATGACGCAACGCCACACCACTCCCGCCGCACCTGATCCGTTCCCGTCTTGACCGAGATCAACACCTGGCCCGAAAGCGTGTGCGAGTGTCGCCCGACCAAGCCAGAGTGGAGGGTGAGAGAAGTGAATACCAGGCTTCCGGATTTCACGCCTGCCGTCGATCTGACCGTCAAACACGGTACCGGCCCGATCCGCTACCACAAGCCGCTTTACGTGACACTGACACCGCCCTGCAGCAATGCCTGTCCCGCCGGCGAGGATATCCGCGCCTGGCTGGCCGAGGCACAGGCCGGCCGTTATCGGGAGGCCTGGGAGATCCTGACCGGCGAGAACCCGATGCCCGCCGTTCACGGCCGGGTCTGCTATCACCCCTGCGAAAGCGGCTGCAACCGCTGCGAGGTCGACGCGCCGGTGTCGATCCATGCCGTCGAGCGTTTCCTGGGAGACATGGCGGCCGCCGAAGGTTGGGAATTCAAGACCGTCCGGCCGCCGACGGACAAGAAGGTATTGGTGGTCGGTGCAGGGCCTGCCGGACTGTCGGCGGCCTATCACCTGGCCCGGCTCGGCCATACGGTCGAGATCCGCGAAGCCGGTCCCGTCGCCGGCGGCATGATGCATTTCGGCATTCCCGCCTACCGCCTGCCGCGCGCCGAACTGGCGCGGGAAGTGGCGCGCATCGAGGCGCTCGGCGTGAAGATCGTCACCGACCACAAGGTCACCGACCTGATGGCCGAAAAACGCGAGGGCGGTTTCGACGCCGTCTTCCTGGCGATCGGTGCCGGCCTCGGCAAGCGGGTCGACATTCCGGCCCGCGACGCCGCCCGCGTGCTTGATGCGGTCAACGTGCTGCACGAGACCAGCGAAGGCCAGCCGCCCCTGCTCGGCCGCCGCGTCGTCGTCTATGGCGGCGGCAACACGGCCATGGACGCGGCGCGCACCGCAAGACGTCTCGGCGCGTCCGAAACGCTGATCGTCTACCGGCGCGACCGCGAGCACATGCCGGCCCATGCCTTCGAGGCCGACGAGGCACTGGAGGAAGGCGTCAAGATCAAGTGGCTGACGACGATCAAGGAGATTTCCGGGCCGGACCTCACCGTCGAGCGCATGAAGCTCGACGAGAACGGCCGGCCGCAGCCGACCGGCGAGTTCGAAACCCTGACCGCCGACGCAGTCGTCCTGGCTCTCGGCCAGCAGACCGACAGCGGCTTCCTCTCCAAGGTTCCCGGCATCGCCTTCACGCCCGACGGCGCGGTGGAAATCGGCCCGGACCTGATGACCGGCGCGGAAGGCATTTTCGCCGGCGGCGACATGGTGCCGAGCCAGCAGTCCGTGACGATTTCCGTCGGCCACGGCAAGCGGGCCGCGCGCCACATCGACGCCTGGCTGGCGGGCCAGACCTATCGCGAAACCGAAGCCTTCGAAATCGTCACCTTCGACAAGCTGCATCTGCCGGTCTTTTCCGACGCCGATCCGCATGAGCAGGCGAAACTTGGCGCAGACAACAGGCTCGGCGGCTTCGCCGAAATCGTCTCGGGCCTCAGCGAGAGCGAAGCCCGCTACGAGGCGCAGCGCTGCTATTCCTGTGGCGAGTGCTACGAATGCGACAACTGCTACGCCGCCTGCCCCGAGGATGCGATCATCAAGCTCGGCCCCGGCAAGCGCTACGAATACGACTATGACAAGTGCACGGGCTGCGCGACCTGCTTCGAGCAGTGCCCCTGCCACGCGATCGAGATGATACCGGAGGCTGCCGTCAATGGCTGAGGGAGACACCGTCAAGGCCACGATGGACGGCAACTCCGCCGTCGCCCATGTCGCCTACCGGGTGAACGAGGTCTGCGCGATCTATCCGATCACGCCGTCCTCGCCGATGGCGGAGCTCGCCGACGAATGGACGTCCCGCGGCATCACCAACATCTGGGGCAACATCCCGGTTATCCAGGAGATGCAGAGCGAGGGCGGCGCGGCGGGCGCCGTGCACGGCTCGCTGCAGGCCGGTGCCCTGACGACCACCTTCACGGCCTCGCAAGGGCTGCTCCTGATGCTGCCCAACATGTTCAAGATCGCCGGCGAACTGACGCCGTCCGTCTTTCACGTCGCCGCCCGCTCGGTGGCGACCCAGGCATTGTCGATCTTCGGCGATCATTCCGACGTGATGGCCATCCGGCCCACCGGCTTTGCCATGCTCGCTTCCAACTCCGTCCAGGAAGCCCATGACTGCGCGCTGATCGCCCAGGCGGCGACGCTCAAGGCGCGTGTGCCCTTCGTGCATTTCTTCGACGGCTTCCGGACCTCGCACGAGGTCAATACGCTGACCCTGGTGCCCGACACCGTCATCCGCGCCATGATCGACGACGACATGGTGCGCGCTCACAGGTCACGGGCGCTCAGCCCCGACAATCCGTTCGTGCGCGGCACGGCGCAGAACCCGGACGTGTTCTTCCAGGGACGCGAGGCCGCCAATCCCTTCTATGCGGCGACGCCGGGCATCGTCGCCGACGCCATGGAGGAATTCGCCAGGCTCACCGGGCGCCGCTACCGGCTGTTCGACTATGCCGGCGCGCCGGATGCGGACCGGGTCATCGTCGTCATGGGCTCCGGCGCGGAGGTCGTGCACCAGACGGTGGCCGAGCTCAATGCACGCGGCGAGAAGACCGGTATCGTCACCGTCCGGCTCTACCGGCCGTTTTCGGCCGAGCATCTGCTCTCCGTCCTGCCGCAAAGCTGCAAGGCGGTCGCGGTGCTCGACCGCACCAAGGAACCCGGCGCCACCGGCGAACCGCTCTATCTCGACGTGGTCTCCGCCCTTGCCGGCGCGGTTGCCGGCGGAGCGCGGGACGCCATGCCGAGGATCGTCGGCGGCCGCTACGGACTGTCGTCGAAGGATTTCGATCCGGCCCAGGTCAAGGCGGTGTTCGACGAACTGACCAAGCCACAGCCGAAAAACGGCTTCACCGTCGGCATCAACGACGATCTGACCCACACCAGCCTCGACGTCGACACGAGCTTCGATACCGAGCCGGACGACGTGGTCCGTGCGGTTTTCTACGGCCTTGGCGCCGACGGCACGGTCGGCGCCAACAAGAACAGCGTCAAGATCATCGCCGAGGATGCCGGCCGCTATGCGCAGGGCTATTTCGTCTACGATTCCCACAAGTCCGGCGCCCAGACGGTGTCCCATCTGCGCTTCGGGCCACAGCCGATCCGTTCGCCCTATCTGATCCGCTCGGCGAATTTCGTCGCCTGTCACCAGTTCCATTTCCTTTTGAAGACCGACGTGCTGCGGCTGGCGGCCCCCGGGGCCACCTTCCTGCTCAACAGCCCCTACGGCCCGGACGAGGTCTGGGAGCACCTGCCGCGCGGCGTGCAGCAGGAGATCATCGCCCGGAAACTGAAATTCTTTGTCATCGACGCAACGACGGCCGCGCGCGAGGTCGGGCTGAAGAACCGCACCAACACCATCCTGCAGACCTGCTTCTTCGCGCTTTCCGGCGTGCTGCCGCGCGAGGAGGCGATCGCGAGCATCAAGGAAGCGATCGCCAAGAGCTACGGCCGCAAGGGCAAGCGCGTGGTGGAGCAGAACTGGGCCGCCGTCGACGGTGCGCTGGAGCGCCTTCACGAGGTCCAGGTGCCCGCCGCGGTGACCAGCGATTTCGACCGGCCGCCGATCGTTCCCGACACGGCGCCCGATTTCGTGCGCCGGGTGACCGCCCGCATGATGGAAGGTCTCGGAGACGAGGTCGCAGTCAGCGCCATGCCGGTCGACGGCACCTTTCCCTCCGGCACGGCCGCGTGGGAAAAGCGCAACGTCGCTGACGAGGTGCCGGTCTGGCGGCAGGATCTCTGCATCCAGTGCGGCCAGTGCAGCTTCGTCTGCCCGCACAGCGTGATCCGGGCGAGATATCTCGACAAGGACAAGCTCAGCGACGCACCGGAAAGCTTCAAGTCCGCCCCGGTCAACGCGCGCGGCTATCCGGATGCCAAGTTCACCCTGCAGTTCTATGTCGAGGATTGCACCGGCTGCAGCCTGTGCGTCGAGGCCTGCCCGGCGCACAGCCCGGTCGAGCCGGGCGTTAAGGCGATCAATATGCACGACAAGGCCGGGCTGGTCGAAACGGCCCGCGGGAACCTCGCCTTCTTTGAGAACCTGCCGGTCAACAACCGGTCGCGCGTCGATTTTTCCAACGTGCGCGGCGTGCAGTTCCTCGAACCGCTGTTCGAATTCTCCGGCGCCTGTGCCGGCTGCGGCGAGACGCCTTACGTCAAGCTCTTGTCGCAGCTCTTCGGCGACCGGCTGATGGTCGCCAACGCCACCGGCTGCTCATCGATCTATGGCGGCAACCTGCCGGTGACGCCGTGGTCGAAGAACGACGAGGGCCGCGGTCCGGCCTGGTCGAACTCGCTCTTCGAGGACAATGCCGAATTCGGCCTGGGTTTCCGCCTTGCCGCCGACAAGCATCTGGCGCTCGCCCAGGATCTCTTGCGCGATCTGGCCGGAACGGTCGGCGAGGATCTCGTCGCCGGCATTCTCGACGCTCCGCAGATCCGGGAATCGGAAATCCGCCGCCAGCGCGAGCGCGTCGCCGAGCTGAAAACCAAACTGCTCGCGCTCAAGGACAACGCGACGGCCGAACACCTTCTGTCGGTCGTCGATCACCTGGTCCGCCGCTCGGTCTGGATCGTCGGCGGCGACGGCTGGGCCTACGACATCGGCTATGGCGGCCTCGACCACGTGCTCGCCAGCGGGCGCAACGTCAACATCCTGGTGATGGACACGGAGGTCTATTCCAACACCGGCGGCCAGGCCTCCAAGGCGACCCCGCTCGGCGCTATCGCCAAGTTCGCCGCGGCCGGCAAACGCACCGCGCGCAAGGACCTCGCCCTGCAGGCGATCGCCTATGGCAACGTCTATGTGGCGCAGGTGGCCATGGGCTCCAACCCGCAGCAGACCCTTCAGGCCTTCCGCGAAGCCGAGGCCTGGGAGGGCACCTCGCTGATCCTCGCCTACAGCCATTGCATCGCCCACGGCTACGACCTGCGCAAGGGCCTGTCGCAGCAGGACAAGGCCGTGGCGAGCGGTTACTGGCCGCTCCTGCGCTACAATCCGGCCCTGCGCGATGTCGGCGCGACGCCGTTCCGCCTGGATTCCCCGCGCCCGACCCTGCCCTTCAAGGACTACGCCTATAACGAGCTGCGCTACAGCGCGCTCGCCGCGAGCCGCCCCGACGAGGCAGCCGCCCTGCTCACCGAAGCGCAGGCGGCGATCTACGACAAGTATCACACCTACGAGGAATTCGCCCGGATGGACGCCGGGCCGAACCCCTCGGAAATCATGGGCGCGGCGCGCAAAATCTGAGGGAGGCCGACATGGATCTGACCACCAGCTACCTTGGCCTGGACCTGAAGAGCCCGGTCGTGGCAAGCGCCAGCCCGCTCAACCGGCATCTCGACAATCTGAAGCACCTGCAGGATTGCGGCGCCGGGGCCGTGGTCCTGCCGTCGGTGTTCGAGGAACAGATCGAGCGCGAGCAGGAACTCATCGACGCGCTGATAGACCATGGCGCCGAGAGTTTCGGTGAGGCCCTGTCCTATTTCCCCGCCCAGACAAGCTATGCCTTCGACACGTCCAATCACCTGGCGCTGATCGAGGAAAGCGCGCGGGCGCTGACCGTTCCCGTGATCGCCAGCCTCAACGGCGTCACCGGCAGCGGCTGGGTCGACTATGCCCGCGACATCGAGGAGGCGGGAGCCGCGGCGATCGAGCTGAATATCTTCTTCGTTCCTTCCGATCCGTCGATGAGCGGCCGGGACGTCGAAGCCCGCTATGTCGACGTCGTCCGCGCGGTCTCCTCGACGGTGAAGATCCCCGTCGCGGTCAAGATCGGCCCCTATTTCTCATCGCCCGGCTACATGGCGGGTGAACTGGCGGGAGCCGGTGCCAAGGGCCTGGTGCTCTTCAACCGCTTCTACGAACCCGACATCGACCCGGCCACGCTGACGGTCCAGCCGAGCCTGGAACTCTCCAATCCTTACGAAATGCGCCTGCCGCTCCTGTGGATCGGCGTGCTCTCGGGCCAGACCGACGCGTCTCTTGCCGCGACCACCGGTGTGGAGACCGCCGAAGACGTCGTCCGCTACCTGCTCGCCGGGGCCGACGTGGTGATGACCACGTCCGCCCTCCTGCGCCACGGCGTCGGCCACATGCAGGTGCTGGTCGACGGCCTCGCCAACTGGCTCTCCTCGCGCGGCCTGACCTCCCCCGCCGACATCCGCGGCAAGATGAACCACACCAACGTCGCCAACCCGGAAGCTTACGAGCGGGCGAACTACATCAAGGTCCTGCAGGAATTCGCGGGTTGAGCAACCCTCAAGCCCGTCCCTGTTTCATCGCGATTCCGGTGCAGGGCGTTCGGGAAAGGAAACCGCCCTGCTGCCGCGCACAATCGTATTGGGCTTCTGACCGCTCACGAAACCGACCTTCGTTTTCTCCCTTGAGACCGGATTAGCAGGGCTGTTTCCCTTGGGATTTTGCGGCCTGATCCCGGGGGTTTCCCCGTGCGGCAATTTGTAAGTTTTGCCGAGATAAAAATCCTGATAGAAAGACTCATGTTTTCATAGTGGCAACCCGCGCCTTGCGGGAACACGCCGTATTGGCCCTCGAACCGTCCGGAAGGCGGCGTTGCTTCGATCGAAAACAGCTCCAGTTGGGAGATAGCGATGGTATGCGCAGGCTGTGGTGGCGCGCTGAGTTCAGCGGCGCTGTTTTCCGCATCGGAAAAACGCGAACAATCGAACGGATGTCCTGAAGGGCAACGTGCCGGGAACTCGGGCTGGATGCCGCATCGAGCGTCCGCCCCGTCTTTAGCAACGGAGCGCATGTCCTGATGCTGGCGCCGTTTCTGATCATGCTGCGCGAGGGACTGGAAGCCGCCCTGATCGTCGGTATCATTGCGAGCTACCTGCACCAGACCGGCCGCGCCGCCTGGATGCCCGCCATCTGGGCCGGGGTTTTCTTCGCCGCAGCGAGCGCCCTCTTCGCAGGTGCCGCGATCCAGCTTCTCGCCGCCGATTTTCCTCAGAAGGCCCAGGAACTGTTCGAGGCGGTCATCGGTCTCCTGGCCGTGATCATCCTCACCATGATGGTCTTCTGGATGCGCAAGGCCGCCCGCTCGATCAAGTCGGAGCTGCACGGACAGATCGAGACCGCCTTTGCCGGCGCCGCCTCGGGATGGGCGCTCACCGGAATGGCCTTTCTCGCCGTCGCGCGGGAAGGGCTTGAATCGGTCTTCTTCCTTCTCGCCATCTTCCAGCAAAGCCCTGGTGCCGCAGCCCCCCTGGGCGCGCTTCTGGGCATGCTTGCGTCCGTCGCCATCGGCTTTGCGATATTCAAGGGCGGGCTGCGGCTCGATCTGCGCCGCTTCTTCCGCTGGACGGGGATCTTCATCCTGTTCGTCGCGGCGGGCATTCTCGCCGGCGCGCTGCGCAACCTGCACGAGGCGGGCGTCTGGAACGGCCTGCAGGCCGTCGTCTGGGATACCAGCCAGGCACTGCCGGTTTCCTCCGTGCTGGGCACGATCCTCTCCGGCCTTGTCGGTTATCTCGACGCGCCGACGGTGGGCGAATTGGCCGCCTACGTGCTTTTCCTCGCCGTCTCCCTCTTTGTCTTCCTGCGCCCGCTGAACGCCACGTCGACGGAGCCCCGTGCTCCTTCCGGAGTACCCAAAGATGCCTGAAACCGAAAAGTCTTCCGCACCCGGTCCCTCGGGCCTGTTCCGCGTGCTGGTTCCCTTCGGGGCGGTTCTGGTCATCGCCGGCATCGGCGCCTTCTGGTGGGCAAGCCAGCGCAACGCGGACCGCCCGCAGGCAGACGCGTTCGAGCCGGTGACGGTAACCAGCAAGGCCTGCGATCCGATGGAGATCACCGTCGCCGCCGGCCGCCGGACCTTCGAGATCACCAACGGGTCCGACCGGCCCATCGAGTGGGAGATCCTGGACGGCGTGATGGTGGTCGCGGAACGCGAAAACATCATACCCGGCTTCAAACAGACGCTCAGCGCCAGGCTCGCGCCGGGAGACTACGAGATGACCTGCGGCCTTCTGAACAATCCGCGCGGCGTACTGCATGTGACCCAATCCGAAGAATGGGCCGCCGATACGGCGAATGTCGAACTGCGGGACTTTCTTGGGGCGCTCGGGGAATACAAGGTCTATCTGATCCTGCAGGGCAATGAAGCCATCGGCGGAGCCGAAACGTTGCGTGACGCAATCGCAGACGGCAACCTGGCCGCAGCTCAGGGTGCCTGGCGGACCGCCCGGGCGCCCTACAGGCGGATCGAGCCTCTGGCTTACCGCCAATCGGATCTGGAAAACGCCATCGACCCGTCAGCCGAGTTCCTAAAAGCCCGTGAGGAAGACCCCGGTTTCACCGGCTATCACAGGCTGGAATACGGCCTCTTTGCCCGGGAAAGCACCGAGGAGCTGCGGCCTGTGGCGGAGAAGCTGGTCGCCGATCTGACCGAACTGAAATCCCGGCTGTCCTTCTTCGAGATCACCCCCGCCCTTCTGGTGACACTGCCGGGCGACATGGCCCGGCAGCTCGCCGACGGCAAGATCGTCCAGGGCGAGAACCTATACGCCGGAACCGACCTTGAGGATCTGGCCGCCAGCCTGGAAGGGATCGCCAAGCTCTCCGGACTGCTCGGCAGCATCGTCGGCCCGATCGACCCGGATCTGCGGAAGGCGGCCGATGACCAACTGGCCGCGACCCGGACAGCACTTGAGGCGCTCAAGGGTCCGGACGGCTATCCGCCTTATGGCGACGTCGGCGAAGACAGCCGGACCGCGCTTGCCGCTTCGTTCGACAAACTCGCCGATACGCTCGACCGCCTGCACTCAGCCTTGGGAGGTGTCTGAAATGGACCGCAAGACCGATCGCATGAAACCGCCCGCAGGCCGGTCCTGCCCCATGGCGAACCGGCGGCAGGTTCTCGCCGGGTTTGGCGCGGCGGGCGCGGGAGGGGTCTTGCTCGCATCGGGCACCGCAGCGCGGGCGGAAGCGCCCGCGCATGTAACCGACGCTCCTGCCGCCGATGCCAACACCAGCCGCCGGTCCACGCCCTTCCATGGCGCGCATCAGGCCGGAGTGGCCACGCCGCGTCCGGCCAACGGGCTGCTTGCCTCCTTCAACACGGTGCTGACCGGTCCGGAAGACATGGAAGACCTGTTCCGCCGCCTGACCGCCCGCATCGTCTTTCTGACCCAGGGCGGCAGCGTTCCCGAGCTCGATCCGAAGATGCCGCCCGCTGACTCCGGCCTTCTGGGCTTCAAGATCGAACCGGACAATCTGGCGATCACGATGGGCCTGGGCAGTTCGTTTTTCGACAAACATGACTGGCTTGACGGGCTGAAGCCGAAGGCGCTCATCCGCATGGAGCAGTTCCCCAACGATGCGTTGCGCTCCGAGCTTTGCCATGGCGACCTGTCGCTGCAATTCAACGCCAATCTGCAGGACACCAACATCCACGCCTTGCGCGATATCGTGAAGAACCTCTCCGAATATCTCGTCCTGAAATGGATGCAGGACGGCAACGTGCCGCCGGAAATTCCGCCCGCCGACGGCAGCCGTGCCCCGAGCGCGCGCAATTTCCTCGGCTTCCGCGACGGCTCTGCCAATCCGGATTCGACCGACGCGGCCCTGATGGATCGGATTGTCTGGATCGGCCCGGAGACGGGCGAACCGGACTGGGCTGTGGACGGCACCTACCAGGCGGTGCGCATCATCCGCAACTTCGTCGAACGCTGGGACCGCACCCCGCTGCAGGAACAGGAGGCGATCTTCGGCCGCAAGAAGGCCGATGGCGCTCCACTGGGCGGAAACCACGAATACGAGGATTTCGACTATTCGGGCGACCCCGACGGCGCGGTCACACCGCTCGACGCCCACATCCGCCTCGCCAATCCGCGCGACATGGGCGAGCTGCCTTTCCTGCGGCGGGCGTTCAACTATTCCAACGGTGTGGAGAAAAATGGCCAGATCGACCAGGGGCTGCTGTTCGTCTCCTACCAGGCCGATCTCTATGCCGGGTTCATCTCCATCCAGAACCGCCTGAACGGCGAGCCTCTCGAAGAATACATCAAGCCGATCGGGGGAGGTTATTTCTTCGTCCCTCCCGGCGCCAGGGATACCGGCGACTATGTCGGCCGGACACTTGTGGAAGCCATCTCGAAGACAGCCACCACGCATACTTGAACTCAAATCGAAAGAGGAGTTTCAGAATGGGCGTTTCACATAAACTGGCGACCACCGCTTTGGCTGGCCTGCTTCTGGCCGGCGCCGGCAGCTTTGCGCAGGCTCAGGACGCTTCGCTCGACCTGGTCGGCCCGCTTGCCGAATACAAGATCTACGTGGCCGAAAACACCGCCGAACTGGTCAAGGACACCCAGGAATTCGTCGCCGCGATCAAGGCCGGCGACCTCGAGAAGGCCAAGTCGCTCTTCGCGCCGACCCGCACCAGCTACGAGGCCGTGGAACCGATTGCCGAACTGTTCTCCGATCTCGACGTATCCATCGATGCCCGCGCCGACGACTACGAGAAGGCCGAGGCCGATCCGGCCTTCGTCGGTTTCCACCGGATCGAATACGGTCTGTGGGAAGATGGCACCACCGACGGCCTCGACGAATATGCCGACAAGCTGCTCGCCGACGTGACCGACCTGAACAACCGGATCAACCAGCTGACCTTCCCGCCGGAAGTCGTCGTGGGCGGCGCGGCCGTTCTGATGGAAGAGGTCGCGGCAACCAAGATTTCCGGCGAGGAAGACCGCTACAGCCGCACCGATCTCTGGGACTTCGAAGCCAACTTTGCCGGTTCGGAAAAGATCTTCGATCTGTTCAAACCGCTGATCGCGGAAAAGGATCCGGAATTCGTCGCCTCCGTCCAAGCCAATTTCAAGACGGTGGACGACATCCTGGCCAACTACGAAGCCGAGGGCGGCGGTTACGTCTCCTACCTCGAACTCAGCGATGACGACCGCACGGTGCTTTCCGCCAAGGTCAACACGCTCGCCGAGGACCTGTCGACGCTGCGCGGCAAGCTCGGCCTGAACTGATCCCCAGCCAGGGCCGGAGCATCCCGATGCTCCGGCCCGAACGAACAAGACCGTCTTGAGAACCACGTGAAAGCGGGGAACGGGAGTTGACGAACGAAATTCTGACGCTGAAAGGCGTCTCGGTTACGGCGGGCGGACAGCAGGTGTTGAGGGACATCGACCTGACCATCCGGGAAGGCGAGCTGCATGTGTTGCTGGGTCCCAACGGATCCGGCAAATCCTCTCTGTTGGGCGCGATCATGGGTTTGCCCGCCTATACGGTCACCGCAGGCGAAATCCGCTTCGGCGGCACGCGCATCGACGGGCTTTCCCCGGACAAGCGGGCCGCGCTCGGTCTCGGCATGGCCTTCCAGCGCCCGCCCAGCCTGAACGGCGTGACCCTGCGGGCATTCAGCGACGCGTTGCGGGCGAACGGCACCTTCGCACGCGAGGCAGCCGCCCTCGATCTTTCAGGTTTCGGCGAGCGCGAGATCAATGTCGGCTTCTCCGGCGGCGAGATCAAGCGCTGGGAAATCCTGAAGCTGTTCCTGCAAGACGCCCGCTTCATGATGTTCGACGAGCCCGAGAGCGGTGTCGACCTGGAGCATATCTCGGCGGTTGGCGGTGCCATCGGCCGGCTGGTGACCACCACCGATGACGACGATACGCCCCGGTCCGGCCTGGTGATCACGCATACCGGTTTCATTCTCGATCACATTCACGCGGACCGGGCACACATGATGATCGGCGGCCGTATCGTCCATTCGGGCGAAGCCCTGCCGCTTTTCAGTCACATCAAGCAATCCGGCTACACGGTGCCGGCCGGTTGAGCCGCAAAAGGAGCACGAAATGGCGACGGAACTGACGACACCCCTGAATGAACGCGAACGCGCCGCGCTTGCAAAGGTCGGCTATGCCGACGAGGCCGGGCGCGCGGGAACCTGCGTGATCACCGATCACGCGGTGCGCCATATCTCGGTGAATGACGACAGGGTGGAAATCCTGCCGATCGCGGATGCCCTGGCACGCTATGACTGGGTGCAGGACCTCTTTTTCGGACAGATCCGCGAGGACGAGAACGACGAGGTCCGCGCGATCGCCCTCTCCCCCGAACCGCCGGTCGGCCATTTCATCCGCGTCCGCGCAGATGCCAAGCTCGATACGCCCATCCAGGTGTTCTGCCTGCTGGAAACACCCCAGGCCCGGCAGGTGCTGCATAACCTGACAATTGTCGAGGAAGGCGCCGAGGCGTCCATCATATCGGGCTCAGCCGTGGCGGAGAATGTCCACACGGGCCAGCATATCTGCCTGTGCGAAACCTACCTCCGCGAAGGCGCCGTCTGCCATTCCCTCTCCATCGAGCAATGGGCCGAAAGCGTCGACGTCACCTGTTACGACCGGTCCGACATCGCGAAGGATGCCCATGTCGAAGCCAAGGCGGTGAAGATTACCCCGGTCCGCAACCACCGGAGCCTGACCCATATCAGCGTCGGCGAAAACGGCACGGCGAACGACCAGACCGTCGTCTTCGCGCCCGAAGGCGCCACCCGCGTCATGGACAGCGAATACCGCCTGGAAGGCAAGGGCGCACGCTCGGAAAACCTGACCCGGATGGTGGCAGGCGGCGGCAAGATCGACAACCGCGCCATGATCGTCGGCGAAGGCGACGACTGCTACGGCTTCCTCGGTTGCGACGGGCTGAAGCTGAGCCGGGCCGGTGAAATCCAGTCGGTTCCCGCTTTGAAGGCGATCAGCGAGAAGGCCCAGCTTTCCCATGAAGCATCCATCGGCATGATCAGCGAGGAAAAGCTCGCCTATCTGGAGTCCTCCGGCATGGACGAGGAACAGGCGAGCCAGCTCATCGTTCAGGGCTTCCTGGAACTCAAGGAACAGGAAATGCCCGAACAGGTGCGTGAAACCATGATCGACATGATCGCCGCGGCACGTTCCGGTTCAATGTGATCCCGGGGCCTGTCCCGGATCTCCGAACAATCGCGGCGGACCGGACCGGCGAGACACGCTCTAGAAGACGACAAAGCCGATGAAGGCCACGATCACGCCGAGGACGCACCACAGCAGGAACTGGTTGAGTTCGGTCCGGCGCAATTGAGAGCCTGCCGGCCACACGCCGAACTGCTTCCGACCCAAAGACTTGTTGGAGACCTTGCGGAACCGGCGGCGCAGCTCCGCCGCCCGCCGGGCACCCCGTTCTTCGTTGATCGTCTGGTACATCATCTCGAATACCTCTGTCCAAAAACCTTGAGAAACAGGTGGTTGCGGAAAAAGAGGATTGCAAATGACCATTTGGTAATCTTGCAGGCCGGTGGGAGCCGTCTTGCGGCTTTCACAGAGCCCGCGTAGGAAACAGGATCTTTTTCAAGACAAGTTTCCCGATGAAAGAAGATCCGATCCCGGATGAAACAGCGCCGACCGACAAAGAGGTGAAACCGTCGCTTGCCGAAGTCACCCGGGTTTCGGTGAAAGTCGGCCTTTTGTCGTTCGGCGGGCCGGCGGCACAGATATCCGTCATGCACCAGGAATTCGTCGAGAACCGCAAGTGGCTTTCGGAGGATCGCTTCCTGCACGCGCTCAATTACTGCATGCTGCTGCCCGGTCCGGAGGCGCAGCAGCTTGCGACCTATTGCGGCTGGCTCAGCGGGCGCACCCCCGGCGGATTGATCGCGGGACTGCTGTTCATCCTGCCCGGCGCTTTCGCAATGGCGGCCGTCAGCTACGTCTATGCGGCTTACGGCGACACCTCACTGATATCGGCGCTGTTCTACGGCGTGAAGGCCGGCGTGCTGGCCATCGTGCTGCAGGCCTTGCTCAGGATCGGCAGGAAAGCGCTCACATCGCGTCTCGCCTGGATGATCTGCGCGGCATCCTTCTGCGCGCTGTTCTTCTTTTCGGTGCCCTTCCCCAACGTCATAGCCGGCGCAGCGCTTCTAGGCCTCGTCTTTGGACGGGTTCCCGCGTCCGAAAAGATCGGCGACGCCACGCCGCCGCAGGCCGCCTCGATCATCCGAACGGCGAGAACCCTCCTGACAGGCATCGTCCTGTGGGGCGCCCCGCCGCTGGCGGCCGCCGCATTTTTCGGCCCCAACAACGTTCTGGTCGAAATCGCCGAGTTCTTTTCGCTCCTGGCCGTGGTCAGCTTCGGCGGCGCCTATGCACTGCTCAGCTACATGGCGCAGGTCGCCGTCGAGACGAAATCCTGGCTGAGCGCCGGCGAAATGCTCGACGGGCTGGGGCTTGCCGAGACGACGCCCGGCCCGCTCATTCTGGTAACGCAGTTTGTCGGCTTTCTCGGCGGCTGGCGCGATCCGGCGCCGTTTCCAGGGTTGACGGGCGCGCTTCTGGCAGCCGCCATGACGACATGGGTGACTTTCGCGCCGAGCTTCCTGTTCATCCTGGCCGGCGCCCCCTGGATGGAAAGGCTGCGCGGCAATCGAAGGCTGGCAAAGGTCCTTTCCGCGATCACGGCCGCGGTTGCCGGAACCATTCTGAATCTTGCTGTCTGGTTCGCCCTGCACGTCCTGTTTGCCGAGACCAGCAGCTTGAGTTACGGCGCGCTGAACGTGCTGTGGCCCGATGTCTCCAGCCTAGATCCCGTCCTGGCAGGGATTGCCGTCGCCGCCGCCCTTCTGGCGTTCGCCGCAAGGCGCGGCATGGTGACCGTGCTGACGGTTACGGCTGCACTCGGCCTGGCCTCGAAATTGTTGCCAGGCTGAAGAGGTGCTTGCCGGTTTGGTCCTAACCTGTCACGACAACCTAGGGCCTGTGGGGAATAAGGTTTCGGCCGTGGCGCGTGTCGGATTTCGGTCTCCGAGAAGGAGGGAAGTCCGCGGTGGTGTCTCCCACCACAAGGACTTTCCGACGCGCTTGGGACCGAAATCCGCCGAGTCTCGAAGAGATTTGTAGAAAGTCGCTCACCTCGGCGTCGCAAAGCCTTGAAAGGGTTCACCCTTCCCGCGACTTTGCTTCTTGATCTGAGCGACTTTCTACAAACCGCGGCCAAATCCTAATGCCCCACAGACCCTAGGCGGCGGTAAGTTCTTTTTCCTTGCCCTTGCCGTCTTTGGTACCGGCCTCCGCCTCGTCGCCATCCGTGTCGAAGTCCGACTCGTGTTCCGGGTCGTCGTCGACGGACAGCGACAGGTTCTTCTCCACCTGCCTGAGCAGCTTGCGCAGCTTCTTGCGGTCCTTGTCGTCGAGGCCGGACATGGCCTCGCGCTCCAGCCGCTTCCAGGCCTTGTCGACGGAGAGAACCAGCTCACGGCCGACATCGGTCAGATAGACCCGGGCGAGACGGCCGTCCGTGTCGGAAACCTGCCGGCGGACATAGCCCTGGCTGGACAGCCGGGTAACCATCTTGGTGACCGTGGGCGGCTGGACCCCGAGCGCAAGCGCAAGCTGGCTCATCGTGCGCCCGTCCGTATCGGCCAGAACCTTGAGCACGAGTTCCTGTCCCGGATGCAGGCCGATCCGCATCAGGTGCGCTCCGGAGCGCGCCCGCTGCGCCTTGGCGGCCTGAACCAGACGAAACGTTATGCTTTTCTTGTAGTTGAAAGCCATCGATCCACCCGTCCTCAACTCGTATCGAATCACGTTCACCTTCGACGCGGCGCACCCTACCGGTACTATTTAACCGTCAAATGACACCTTCGATTCCGGAAGCGATTTTTGAGGCGGTCCGATGACTTGATCCCGCTTACCCGCCTAAAAACAGGCTTTCCGGCAGAGGCGGCGGGAACCGCCCGTTGCCGGGAAGACCGTCTGGCGGCACCGGATGGCGGCAACGGCAAACTTCCCTTGAGCCCGCCTTTCCGTTTCTGAAGCCGTCTTACGAAATCAGCGCCGGAGAGAAAAGCGGTGGGCATCAGCTCCTGATCTTCAAGGCCCCGGCCAGGAACGGCAGCGCCAGGGTGAGGGCCGCGACGGCGCCGAAGGACGCCCGGAGCGACAGCGCATCGCCGATGAAACCGAGCATGGGCGGGCCCAGCAGGAAAGCCCCGTAACCGAGTGTCGCGACCGCCGCGAGGGCGGCTCCCTTCGACATATGCGGGTCGCTCGCGGCCCGGGACATGGCAAGCGGAAACAGCACCGCATAGCCGATCCCCATGACGAAGCAGCCCACCCAGACCACCCAGATGCTGAGCCCGGAAACCAGCAGCAGGCAGCCGAGAAACGCGACCACGCCGCTTGCCCTCGCGACCCGCACCGGACCGTATCTGGCGATGGCACGGTCCCCGGCGAGCCGCATGACGACCATGGCGATGGAAAACACGGTGAAGGCGGTTGGAGCGATCGATTCCGAGTAGCCCAGGTCATCGATCTGATAGAGGGCCGCCCAGTCCGTGACCGCTCCTTCACCGAGCGCAGCCACGAGGGCGATCAGCCCGGCAAGGGCCAGGGTGCCCCGGGGCAGCGCGAACAGCGGCGCCTTGCTGTCCGGACCGCTGCCCTGCCTGCCGTCTTCCGCCTTCGGCCAGGGCTGCCTGCAGAACCAGACGAGGAAGGGTGCGGCAACCGCCATCCAGAGCCCGAAATGCTGCGGCACGCTGAGCCCGGCCTTGATCGCCAGACCGCCCGCGGCAGCCGCGACCCCGGCGCCAAGACTGTACAATCCGTGAAACGACGTCATCACCGGCTTGCCGAGCGCCTTTTCGACTTCGGCGCCCCAGCCGTTCATGGAAATATCCAGCGCGCCGAAGCAGAACCCGGACAGGAACATGGCCACCGCCAGAAGCGGCGTCGTCGGCGCGAAGCCGATCGTCGTGAAGACCGCGACCAGGGCCACGGACAGAATTTTGGAGGCAGGAGCCGCGCCCAGCCGGTCGATGAGCACGCCGGTAAGAGGAAACGCCACGAACGCCCCGCTGGCCATGATAAGCAGCAGCAGGCCGAAGCCGCTTTCGTCGAGGCCCGTCGCATTCTTGACGTCGGGAATCCGGGACGCCCACAGACCGATGGCCGATCCGCACATGAAAAAGATCGCCGAAACAACCCGGCGCGCGGCTGTTGCTTGCATGGTTTGACCAGAATTTCAGGTGTCTTTCGGCGTCGCGAGCGCCGGCGGGGACCGCCTTTGTGTCATGCCTGCGGCGGCTACTCAAGTGCTGTTTGGACAATGCCGATCAGGCGACAAGCGCCGAGAACAGGGACTGGGCGTCGCTGACACGCTGAAGCGCCGTTTCATAGGCGGATGCAGCTTCGCGGTTTTCCGGCCGTGAGGCGCTGCCGGTCGAGGGACCGGAGCTGTCCGCCGCAGCGTTTCCAGTCTGGTTCGCGGATGCTTCGTCCTCTCCGCCGGCCGAGGCCGTCGTCTTTTGCTCGCGCAGTTCCGCCTGGGCTTCGGCCAGTTGCGACCGGGCCTGCTGGGCGACCTTCAGATCCTGGGAGGAAGGTTCGGCCGGAGCGGTCGCCGCGCGGATGACGATCTGCATCTTGCGCACGGTTGCTTCGGGCGTGCGTTCCTTCGCCGTATCGATCTGGACCTCGCCGCCTATGGCGTAGCGCTTGCCGTCCGGCCCCTGTTGAAAGGTATAGCTCGGCGCACCCGCATAGGCACCGCCGGTCCGGGCATGGGCCTGTTCATGCGCCCGGACTTCCTGGTCGCGTTTCTTGAGTTCTTCGACCTGCTTTTCTTCCTCTTCGTTCAGACCGTCGCCGTCCGAGTCTTCATCTTCCCCTTTGTCCTGGGACTGAGCCGCGCCGCCTGCGGCGCTGTCCGCAGCGGAAAGCGCCCCTTCGGCTTCGGGCTGGGAGGTTTGATCATCCGTGCTGGACGGGTCCTCATCGGTGGCTGCCTGCGGCCGGGGTCCGGCCTCCTCCGCGTCTTCGGCTTCCTGAAGGGCGAGAACCGCCTCAGAGGTCAGCAGCGGTCCGGCTGAGATCCTGAGAGCGGAGGCTTCCGACCGGCCAAGACTTTCGCGCGCAGCTTTCCCCTCCCGGTCCTGGGTGGTGTCCTCGGAACCAGGTTCAGGACCGCCGGCCACGGCGCCACCTTTCAGGGAACCCGCCGGCAAATTGGATACGAGCGCGCCGATCATGGGGCGATTGTCGGCAAGGAGGGTCAGCAAATCCTAAACACCGGCGGAAACCCGCATCATATGTTCGTGAACGGGCCAGTGAGGTGATTGCCGCACACCTTGCTCTGGGCTGTGCAGTGAAAACACGAACTTCGTCGTCGACGCTGTTATTGCCAGCTCCGGAAGGCTGCACCTCGCTGCCGCCCCGGACTTGATCCGGGGCCCTCATGATAGATCCCGGATCAAGTCCGGGAAGGCACAGAGTATGCAGCTTGGCAGCATTCCAACCATCCGGGTCATCCCGCCCTTGCCTGCCCCGTAAGCCTGTGCGAAGAGGGCGCGGACACCCTCCAGGACAGGACAAGACCATGCTGCCCAAGCGATTCTGGCACGAGATGACGACGGTCGATTTTCAGGATCCCGGCCGGGAAGACTGGATCGCGGTCCTGCCGGTGGCGGCAATCGAACAGCACGGGCCGCATCTGCCGGTCTTCACCGACACGGCCATTGCCGAAGGCCAGATCCGGCGCGTTCTGGAGCTCCTTCCCGAGGACCTTCCGGTCACCTTCCTGCCCGTTCAGGCGGTCGGCAAGTCGGACGAGCACATCTCCTCGCCCGGCACCCTGACCCTCTCGTGGGACACGGTAACGCGCTGCTGGCTGGAGATCGGCGAAAGCGTTGCCCGGGCCGGCATCCGCAAGCTGGTGCTGATCAATTCCCACGGCGGCAATGTTCCGGTTCTCGATATCGCGGCAAGGGACCTGCGCGTGAAGCACGGCATGTTCGTCACCGCGACCAACTGGCTGCGCTTCGGCCAACCCGAGGGCCTCTTCCCGGAGGAGGAATTTGCCTACGGCATCCATGGCGGCGATATCGAAACGTCGCTCATGCTTCATCTGCGCCCGGATCTGGTGCGCATGGACGAGGCGAAGGATTTCACCTCCGAACAGCAGAAATTCCTGAAGGAATTCAAGCACCTTCGCGGCCATGGCAAGGCGCAGTTCGGCTGGAAGGCACAGGACCTGAACCCGGAGGGAGCGCTCGGCAACGCGGCGTTGGCGAGCGCGGAAAAAGGCCGCCTCTCCCTGGACCATGCCGCACGGGGCTTTATCGAGCTGCTGCAGGATGTCGACGCCTACGACCTCGGCCGCCTTTGGGAACCACTCGCCTGATACGTGTTGCCATCAAGAAATACAAGCAAATCTTGAGGAGATGACTTACGTTGACTGAAACGTAAGCAGTCCGCGACTGTATTCGGAAACCGGATTAGATACCGTTTTAGTAAAAGGAAATCGAAGACGTTCAAAGACTGCCTGGCGGCCGAGTGTAACAGCGCCATAGTTGACCTGCCCCAAATTAAGGGACACATTAAACGAAAATAAAGTCTGGGGGGCGGTTCTAGAGGAACCATGAATCTTTCAATCCGGCAACTGGCCACCTTTCGGGAGGTAATGCGGAGCGGTTCGATATCCGAAGCTGCCCGCACGCTCGGCCGGACACAGCCCGCCGTCAGCTCGACGATCGCCGGATTGGAGGCCGAACTCGAACTGAAGCTCTTCGTGCGCGAACAGGGGCGCCTCGTGCCGACCCCGGAAGCCGAATTCTTCCTGGAAGAAGCCGAAGCGATCCTGAAGCGCCTGGAAATTTCCAAGCGCACCCTGCGCGGCCTCGCCAACCGCGAGCACGGCCAGCTCCGCATCGCCGGCATTCCCGAAGCCGCCGCCGATTTCCTGCCCAACAGCCTGTCGCATTTCATCGCCGACAAACCGAGCGTCAAGGTCGCTCTGGCGAGCCGGACTTCTGCGGAAATCGAGGAGCTGATCGCCGCCCAGCAATTCGATGTCGGTTTCGCGGAAACCCCGCGGGCACGCAATTCCTTCGATCAGATCGATTTCGACCTGGAATGCATGTGCGCCGTTCCGGCGACCGACCCGCTGGCATCGAGGGAAGTCATCACCCCGGCCGAACTGGACGGCTACCCGCTCGCCCTGCTTCACTCCGAGCACCGCAGCCACAAGCAGACCCTGGCAAGGTTCCGGGATGCCGGTGTGCGGTTCAACCAGCGCTTCGAGCTGCAGACCGCCCCGCCGGGACTGCATTTCGTCGAGGCGGGCCTGTGCGCGCTGATCTGCGATATGATCACAGCCTACAAGGCTCAGGAAGACAGCCGCCGCGGCATGGGACCGCCGCTGATCGTCTTCCGCCCCTTCCGGCCGCGCATCCAGAACAGCCTGTCGATCCTGACGCCGACGCACCGGCCGATTTCGATCGTCGCCAAGGATTTCTGCGATTTTCTATCGGCGGAAGTTGCAACCATCCGCTCGGCGATGGTCAAGCGCGGCGCCTGAGCCGCGGTCTGTCGGCAAATCTCTTTGGCTGGAGTCCGAGGGCGGAGTTTCAGAGGCGGCACGCTCGATGCGCCGTCCCGGCCCTGAGCCGGGACCTCCTCCCCAGGAGTGTGACGGGTCCCGGATCACGTCCGGGACGGCGCGGAGAACACATCCCGGCACCGCGTCACGAACCCGCCCCGCGTCCCTCCCGAAGACGGTGCGTCAGGCGCTGGCGTTCCGGAAGATCGCGCTGTTGGCGGCAACGATGGCCACCGCGTTCGTCCGGTTCTTCGCTCCAAGCCGTGTGATGGCGTTGCGGATGTGAACCTTGATAGTGGCGATCGAAACGTCCAGCTCGTAGGCGATCTGCTTGTTCACCTTGCCCTCGCACAGGAGCAGCATGATTTCGAGCTGGCGCGGCGTCATCACCGCACGCAGGTTGATCGGCCAACGGATATTTCCTGCGACGGATTTGCCGTCACCCGTCAGGTCGGCGCTGGTGTCGAGAGCAAAATGAGCCGTCATCGTCTTGTCCCAGGTTCGTTGCGTTTTGTGGATCGGGGGACTTTTCACCAGTATGACGGTTTTGTAAAATGTAAAAAAGCATACTGTATATTGCTAATAATTTGCATTTAGAGCATCGTATCCCTCGAAAGAGTTGCGGAGAGGGAGACCGCGCCTTGAGCAAGAAACTCTATTCCGGCCACACGCTGCGGCAGATCCGGTCCGAATTCGGCCTGTCCCAGGGGGATTTCGCCAAGAAGATCGGCCTCTCGACCGCCTACGTCAACCAGATCGAGAACAACAACCGGCCGGTCACCGCCTCGGTGCTGCTGTCCATCAACCGCATCTTCGGTACCGACCTGGCCGCCTTCGAGAAGAACGATCTCGACCGGGTCGTCCAGGATCTCCAGGAGATCTTCGCCGACACCCAGTTCCACAGCGCCTCCATCAGCAAGCAGGAGCTGCACGAACTGGTCACCCGCGCCCCCGGCATCACCAAGGCGATCATGGACCTCTACGGCACCCTGCGCAGTTTCCACGACCGGGACGCCAGCGAGGACGAACTGGTCCATATGAACGGCACGCCGGAGGGCGGCGCCAACCTGAAGAAGTCGGCCTATGACGAGGTCCGCGACTATTTCCATTACATGGACAACTACGTCGACACGCTCGACCGGGCGGCGGAAAAGCTCTCCTACGAAATCGGCCTGCCCAACGGCGCTTCGAAATTCGGCTGCCTGACCCGCTGGCTGGAGCAGCGCTTCAGCATCGCCGTGGAACAGCACCCGGAATACCAGGGCACCCTGATCCGCCAGGAGGACTATACGCGCAAGATCTCCCTCTACCGCGCCATTCCGCAATCGACCAAGAATTTCCTGCTCGGTTCCGTCATCGCCGAGCTCTGCGTGAAGGACCTGATTTCGGCGGAGGTCGAGCGGGCGAAGTTCAAGACCAAGTCCGCAGAGAGCATCGCCAGGCTCGCCTTGCGCAACTATTTCTCCGGCGCCCTGCTGCTGCCCTATGACGACTTCCTGCGCGCCGCCACACGGTGCCGCCACGACATCCAGCTCCTGTCGAACCGGATGGATGCCAGCATCGAGACCGTCTGCCACCGGCTGTCGACCCTGCAGCGGCCCGGCGCGAACGGGTTGCCGTTTTATTTCGTCAAGATCGACCGGGCGGGCAATGTCGTCAAACGCCACAGCGCCACCCGCTTCCAGTTCGCCCGCTTCGGCGGTTCCTGCCCGCGCTGGAACGTCCATCAGGCCTTCGAGCAGAACTCCAACAAGTTCACCGCGCAGATCGCCCAGATGCCGGACGGCGTTCAGTATCTGTGCATGGCCACCAGCGTGACCAAGCACCAGCCCGACTACCAGACCGGCGAGCGCCGCTACGCGCTCGGCATCGGCTGCGAAGTCAAATACGCCGACGCCATCGTCTATGCCGACGGCATCGCCGTGGACGAAATCGCCTCCCCCGAGCCGATCGGCGTCAACTGCCGCATCTGCCCAAGGGACAATTGCGACCAGCGCGCCTTCCCCGCCCTCGACAAGGACCCCTTCATCGACCCCGGCCAGCGCGGCATCGTCCCCTACCGGGTGACCCCGGCGGATTGAGGGAAAGAAAGTCTATTCGCGATTTACCCCAGCGTCTTGGCTCACTCAGGTCATTGCCGGGCTCGACCCGGCAATCCATGCCGTGACATGTCAACCTGTCGAGGCTGATCGAGCGGAAACGGAACGGCATGGATCCCATGGTCGAGCCCACTGGTGTCCGGTTTATATTGGCACTGGCGAAGGGGAAGAAATTGGCAGCCACCCATTTGCCGCCCCTGCGCAGGCAGGGGCCCGGTAAACACCTTCGTTTGCGAAACGATCTTCATCGAGCTACTGGATCCCGGATCTCCGCTCCGCTGCGTCCGGGAAGGCAAACGAGGATATGTCCTGCCATGTCCCTCAGAACTGCGGATGAAAGTTTCCAAACATCATCAATGCTCTGTCCGGAAGTTCCGGATTTTATCCGGACGCCATCGGGTCAAGTCATGACATGACCGAGGAGAGGACGGCCTCTGAACCTCAAGGCTGTCATCCCGGCCAAGCGCAGCGCGAGCCGGGACCCAGGACTCCCGGGCCGAAGATCATTGCGCACCTGCGATTGATGACGTCCCCCGGTTTCCCGCTTTCGCGGGAATGACAGCCGAGGCTTGAGGAGTCAGGCAGAGCCCGGCAAACCGCCCCCGATAATCCCGTTCACGTCGACCACCCGCATCCCGGCGTTGCGCGCCGCCTGGATGCCCTGGCGGCTGTCTTCGAAGACGAGGCAGTCTTCCGGAGCCATGCCGAGCCGCCTGGCCGCCTCCAGAAACAGGTCCGGCGCCGGTTTCGGGTGGGCGACGTCGTCGATGGTCACGACGGTCTCGAACAGCGGCAGCAGCCCTGTGCTCGCAAGCGACGCCCGGACGATTTCCCGCGGGCCTCCGGAGGCAACCGCCATGGGTTTCTGTCCCGCGCAGCGGCGGGCGATGCTAACGACCGCGAAGATCTCGCGCACCTCGTCGATCCGGTGCAGCACGGCGGAGCGCATGGCGTCGACGACGCACTCCCGGTCGAGAACGACATCCCTGTCCTTCTCGAAATCGTCCAGGAGGACATTCTCGGACATGCCGGCGCGTTCGTGATACCAGTCGGCCGCCATGTTCTGCCCGGCCACCCTGAAGGCCTCCTGCCAGGCGCCCGCATAAAGGTCCGGCGTTGCCAAAAGGGTACCGTCGCAATCGAAGATCAGGGCCTTCGCACCTGAGATGAGCGCGTCTATGTCCGGCAGGCCTGTGGCCTCCAACCGGCTGGTCTTCGAAGTCATCCGCTCACCCCGAGGCTCGATTGCCGCTTGATCAGTTCGACGCTGTAATGCTTCGTGTCCGGCGGCCGCTTGCCCTCGACGATCCAGGCGAGCATCGCTTCAGCAGCATTCTTGCCGAAGAGCGCGGAATCGCAGCGGATGGAGCTGAGACGGGGATAGGAGAGCGAACATTCCTCGATATCGTCGAAGCCGACGATCCGGAAGTCCTGGCCCACTTTCACGCCGAGTTCGGCAAAGCCGCTTAGCATGCCGAGGGCGACAAGGTCGCTGAAACAGACCGCCGCCTCGATATCCTTGTGCTCCTTGGCGATCTTCAGGGCGATCTCCCGGCCGAACAGCCGCGAGGGCCGGCCGTAAAAGGCCCGCGGATCGAGCGCGTTGGCGTGCATCACCTGATTATAGCCCGCCATGCGCTCCAGCGTGATCGGCCGGTCTTCGAGACCGCCGGCAAAGGCAATGCTCCGGCAGCCCGTCTCGATCAGATGCTCCGTCGCCAGAGCGCCGCCGGCGGAATAATTGTGCGAGGCAAAGGGGAAGACATCGGTCCGCGCGTCGAGCTGGCGCAGCACCTGAAGCGTCGGGATCCCGGCGCGCTGGATCCGGTCGAACGGCCGGTCGTCGCCGCCATAGGTCGGCGAGATGACGAAGGCGGAGACACCGTGCTCGATCATCGTGTCGATCACCTGAGCCTGGACGTCCGGGTTCTCGTCGGTGTTCGCGATGACGGTAGAATAGCTCTGCTGCGCGAACGCCATCTGCGCGCTTGCAGCGAATTCGGTGAAGAACGGGTTGCGCAGGTCGTTGATGATCAGCCCGATCAGCCCGGAGGACGCACCGCGCAATCCGGCCGCCGAGCGGTTATAGACGTAGCCGAGCTCGGCAATCGCCCTCGTGACGTCGGCCCGCGTCGTTTCCTTGACCAGCGTGGAATTCTGCAGGACCAGCGACACGGTGGATTTCGAAACCCCCGCGTGCCGTGCCACATCCAGAATTGTCGGTCGCTTGCCCATTTCGTCCCAACCCGGAGCTAGATCAGCGGACGTTCGATCGAAATCGATTGACCGTCCAAAAGCTGATCGCTCTTAAAATGCTAGAGCATCATGTCTGCGTTCACTTGAACGCAGGATGCTCTAGCCGATCCCATGCAGTTTCAAAAGCAGGGTCATCCGTTCCACCGCGACATCAGGCTTTGACAGCAAACGCGCCTGGTCCGCAAGCCGGAAGACTGCGGCATAATGGGTGATTTCCCGCGACGACTGGAAGCCGCCCGGCATGATGAAATGGCTCTGCGCGTCGTTCAGCCAGGCCAGAAACGCGATCCCCGCCTTGTAGAACCGGGTCGGCGCCTTGAAGATTTCCCGGCTGAGCGGCACCGTCGGCGCAAGGAGCCTGTGATAGGTCTCGCGGTCGCCCTCTGCCAGAGCTTCCAGCGCCTGGCTTGCGGCCGGCGCGATCGCCGCGAAGGCGCCGAGGAGCGCATGGGAGAAGTGCTTTCCATCCCCCTCGATCAGCGCCGCGTAATTGAAGTCGTCGCCGGTATAGAGCCGCACGCCCTCCGGCAGGCGGGCTCGGAAGGCTTCCTCATGAGCCTGGTCGAGCAGCGAGATCTTGATGCCGTCGACCATAGAGGCATGGCTTTCAATGATCGCCAAAACCGCGTCGGACGCTGCTGCGACGTCGTCGGATCCCCAGTAGCCTTTCAGCGCCGGATCGAACATGTCGCCGAGCCAGTGCAGGACGACAGGCTCGGACGCCTGCTCGAGCAGCTTGCCGTAGACCACTGCATAATCCTCCGGTCCCGCGCCGATCGCCGGCAGGGCGCGGGTCGCCATCAGGATCACCTGGCCGCCAGCCGCCTCGATGGCCGCCATCTGTTCGCTGTAGGCGGCAATGATGTCATCGGTGGTCCTGAGATCCTCGAGCGCGACCTGGTCCGTTCCCGCGCCGCAGGCGACGCGCGGCTTCAGCGGATGGGCCTTCGCCTCCTTCATGGTGCGTTCGATCAGTTCCTTAGCCGTCTTCCAATCGACGCCCATGCCGCGCTGCGCGGTGTCCATCGCTTCCGCAAGTCCAAGCCCCTGGTCCCAGAGCCAGTGCCGGAAACGCAGCGTGTTGTCCCAGTCGACCGCCGGAGAGCCGACCCAGGGGTCGCGTTCGCGCAAGGGATCGGAGACCACATGGGCGGCGGCAAAGGCGGTGCGGGTCAACGGCACACGCGGCGCGCGCGGCGTCAGGGCGTCGCCCGAAAGCCGGTAGGGTTCCAGTCGGTTGTCGAGGGTCGGAAGGGTCAGCATCGGATACTCCGCAATCTGGTGCTCCGCCGCGCTCAAGCGCGGACGGGAATGTCGAGAACGAGGATGCCGTCGAGCCCGCCGACCGCGTTCTCGACCAGCTTGGCGCCGAGCGCCTTGTGATCGGGATGGGACTGGTAGGCTTCGAGCGCATCCCAGTCCGTAAAGTCGGCGACGAACCCGTGCATGTAGCCGCGCTCGATCTTTTCCGGGCTTTCGCTGCGCCCGGCGGTGATGCCGAGAATTCCGGAAACTTGTGTCTCGATCGCGCGCAGCTCGTCGAACAGCGCGGCGATCGTCTCTTCGGAAAGCCCGGGTTTGAACCTGATCAGAACGATATGGCGGATCATGACAACGCACCTTGGTCCTGGCGGATCATGTCGGCGACCTTTTCGCCGATCATGATCGCCGCGGCATTGGTATTGGAGGAGATCACCCGCGGCATGATCGAGGCATCGACGACGCGCAGCCCCTCGATGCCGTTGAAGCGCAGCCGGGGATCGACCACCGCCTTGTCGTCGCTGCCCATCCGGCAGGTGCCTGCCGGATGGTGCGAGGTCTTGGAATGCTCGCAGATGAAGTTGAAATAGTTTTCGTCGGATTTCACGTCCGGGCCCGGCAGCCGTTCCGCCTTGATGAAACCTTCCAGCGGCTTCTGCGCCAGGATTTCCTGGGTCAGCTTCAGCCCGCGGATCGACATTTCCCGGTCCTGCGGATCGGCGAGGTAATTTGGATCGATCAGCGGCGCGTCGGCCGGGTTGGAACTCTGCAGGCGCACGGAGCCGCGCGAGCGCGGCCGCAGGTAGCAGGAATTGAGCGTCACCCCACCGTCGGGCATTGCCGCGACACCGGACTCGATCCCCGTGCCGAGGCCCAGATGGAACTGCAGGTCCGGCGAGCGGGCTTCCGGATCGGCGTACCAGAAGCCTCCGGTCTCGAACAGGCTGGAAGAGACCGGGCCGCGCCTTGTGAAGAGATATTGCAGCCCGGCGACCGCCGACCAGTGGATCTTCGCATAGCGGTCATAGGTGAAGGGGCCGCTGACCTCGCAGATGCAGTAGAGATCCAGGTGATCCTGCAGGTTCGAGCCGACCTCCGGCTGATCGAGAAGCACCTTGATGCCGAGGCTTGTGAGATGATCCGCCGGGCCGATGCCGGAAAGCTGCAGCAGCCGCGGCGAGCCGATGGAGCCGGAGGAGAGAATGACCTCCGAAGCCGCGGCGAGCTTCGTGCCGTCGGTCAGTTCGACGCCGGTCGCCCTGCCGTTCTCGACCGTGATCCTGCGCACCTGCGCACCGGTCCTGACGGTGAGGTTCGCCCGCCCCCGGTTCGGCGCGAGATAGGCCATCGCCGCGGACGACCGGCGGGCGTTTCTCTGGGTGAGCTGGTAATAGGCGACGCCGTCCTGCGTCTCGCCGGTCACGTCCATGTTGCGCGGAATGCCGAGTTCGGCGGCGGCCTCGAAATAGGCCTCGCAGATCGGCAGCGGCGCGCAGGGTTTCGACACCCCGAGCGGGCCGCCCTTGCCGTGATAGCGGTTGTCGTAGGTGTCGTTGTCTTCCGCCTTGCGGTAGTACGGCAGGACATCCTCGTAGCCCCAGCCCTCGCAGCCCATCTGGCGCCATTCGTCATAGTCGAGCGGATTGCCGCGGGTGTAGATCTGCGCGTTGATGGCCGAGCCGCCGCCGATCACCTTGGCCTGGGTGTAGCGGAACACGCGGTCCTTCATGTGCTTCTGCGGCACCGTGTGCCAGCCCCAGGAGCCGATCCCCTTGGTCATCTTCGCGAAGCCCGCCGGCAGGTGGTAGAACGGATGCCGGTCGCGCCCGCCCGCTTCGAGAAGCAGCACCTGGATAGCCGGGTTCTCGCTCAGCCGTGCGGCCACGACCGAGCCCGCACTGCCGCCGCCGATGATGATGAAGTCGTAGCCTTTTTCCATAATCAACACTTTTGGTATTAAAGCCGTGGGATCGACAAACCGCCGTCGACGGAAAGGGTGGAACCGGTCGCAAAGGCCATGCGGCCTTCCGCGAGCGGCAGAATGGTCGAGCCGATATCGGCCGGCTGGCCCCAGCGCGCGGCGGGCACAAGCCCGCCTTCGATCCGGGTCGTGTAGCTGTCCTTCACGCCCGCCGTCATGCCGGTTTCGATGATGCCGGGCCTGAGTTCAAAGACGCCGATGCCGTGCGGCGCAAGGCGGACGGCGAAGAGCCCCGCCATCATCGCAGCCCCCGCCTTGGAGATGCAGTATTCGGCCCGCTCGACGGAAACCATCGTGGCGCTGACGGAGGTAATGAAACTGATCGACCGGTAGGGTTCGTCGGGCAGGCTCACCATGCGCCGCGCCGCTTCCTGCGCCAGGAAGAAGGCCCCGCGCAGGTTCACCCCGAGCACGAAGTCGAAACTGTCCGGCGCGAGCTCCAGCATGTCGCCGCGCACTTTTGCCGGAACGCCCGCGTTGGAGACGAGTGTCGTGACCGGCCCGAACCGCGCCTCCACCCGGTCGAACAGGCCGGCATGGTTTTCGATATCCTGCAGGTCGTGGGTGAAATAGGCTGCATTCGCTCCAAGACGGCCGAGCGCGTCTTTGACTTCCGGTGCGTCCCGCTCGACCTGCGCGGCAAGTGCCACCTTGTAGCCGGCGCCGGCTAGCACTTCGGCGATGCCGAGCCCGATGCCTCTCTGGCCACCGGTGATGAGCGCAACCTTGCTCATGACGCGAGATCCCGCTTGATGGTTTCCGCGGTGCGGAGCGCAAGCGCCGCGACCGTGAGCGCCGGATTGACGGCGGCGGAGGTCGGCAGGACCGCGGCATCGGTCACGAAGAGATTCGGATGGTCCCAGGAGCGGCAGTCCGGATTGAGCACCGAGGTCGCCGGATCGTTGCCCATGCGCACCGTGCCGCACTGGTGCGAGGGAACCCGTCCGTCGAACAGGCGCGACAGGACAATCGGGAAACCGGCCTTGCGCAGGGTCGCCTTGGCCTTGGAGACCAGCTTGCGGTGCGCGGTCATGTTCGACCGCCGCCAGAGGAGCTGGATCTTGCCGTCCTTCAGCACCACGCGGCTTTCCGGATCGGGCAGGTCCTCGGAAATCAGGTAGAGATCGAGCGCGTGGCCGGAGATCCAGCGGGCGGCGAACATCGGCAGCTGCGGCACCTGGATCTTCAGGATATCCGGCGTCACCCGTCCGAGAAGCTGGAGGTTGCCGAGCGGCTTACCGTCCTCGCCGTCGCTCAGGTACCAGTCGTTGATGCCGAAGGTCTTCTGGTAGACCGCGTCGTTCTTGAAACCCGGATCGATCGCGATCAGCGCCGTGGCGTTGTGGTTCATGAAACAGCGGCCGACATAGCCGGAGCTATTGGCGATGCCGGATTTCAAGAGCAGCGCAGCCGACTGCACGGCACCTGCGCAGAGCACGACGACCTTCGCGGAGAGCCGGGTCTCGGCACCGTCCTTCTCGTAGACGACCTCCCCGATCCGTCCCGTTTCCGGATCGGCCTTCAGTTCCGTGACGCGGGCGCCGGTCACCAGGCTGACGTTGTCATGGGAAAGCGCCGCCGCCAGCCCGCAGGTCTCCGCGTCCATCTTGCCGCAGCGCAGATCCGGATAGCCGTCCCAGCCGGTGTTGCCGGCCTTTAGCCAGCGGTCGATATCGACGCCGAGCGGAAGATCGAAAGGCCTCGCCCCGGCCCTTTCCAGACGCTTTCTTGCGGAAAGGATGATCGGCTCGTCCGGCACCGGCGGGAACGGATAGCCGTTCGAATGCGGCGGTTCTGTCGGATCGGAGCCCGCGTTGCCCCGCACCTGGTAGAGCTGTTCCGCCACGTCGTACCAGGGCGCCAGCTCGTCATAGGAAATCGGCCAGGCCGGCGAGACGCCGTCATAATGTTCCAGCTCGGAAAAGTCTTCCTTCCGGTAGCGGATCAGCACCGCGCCGTAGAGCTTGGAATTGCCGCCGACATTGTAATAGTTGCCCGGCTCGAACGGCTCGCCGGTCTCGCTCAGCCAGGTTTCGGGAGAGCGGAACGCGCTGTTGGTGTAGATGCGCCAGGGATCGCGCGCGGGCGCGCCTTCCGGGATCTGCTGCCCCCGTTCCAGGATGACGATCCGCGCACCGGTCGGTGCGAGACCGGCGGCGAGCGTCGCCCCGCCCATCCCGCTGCCGATGATGACGATATCCGGTGCCGCGCTCATGGGTCAGACGATCCGGTTCTCGCTCTGCGGATCGAAAGCCACCGCCTTTTCCATGTTGAACGCGAAAGGGAAGGTCTCGCCGGCATTCACCGCAACATCCGCGCGGAACCGTCCGGTCACGTCCTTGCCGCCGATCTGGCTGACGACGAACGTGTCGGACCCGGCCGGCTCGGTCACCTCGACCGGTGCATTCACCACGTGGATCGCCCGGGAGTTCCGGTCCGCGCCGTCCTGGTCGGTGATCGCTTCCGGCCTGAGGCCCAGAACGATGTCCCGCCCGACGCTGGAGGACAGCATGCCGTTGGCGAAGGGAATGGCCGCCGTGTTACCGTCGGCGAGCTTCACTTCCGCGGCCGCTTTGCCATCGGCGGAAACGACCTTTGCCGGAAACAGGTTCATCGACGGCGAGCCCATGAAGCCGGCGACGAACATGTTCGCCGGGTTGTCGTAGATTTCCTTCGGCGTGCCGAGCTGCTGGACATAGCCGCCGAACATCACCGCGATGCGGGTCGACAGCGTCAGCGCCTCGATCTGGTCGTGGGTCACGTAGACGATGGTGGTGCCGAGCTTCTGGTGAAGCTTCTTGATCTCCGTGCGCATGTCGACGCGCAGCTTGGCGTCGAGGTTGGACAGCGGTTCGTCGAACAGGAACACGTCCGGCTCGCGCACCAGGGCGCGCCCCATGGCGACGCGCTGGCGCTGGCCGCCGGAAAGCTGACCCGGCTTGCGGTCGAGCAGGTGGGAGATCTGCAGGAGGTCGGAAACCTGCGCAATGCGCTTTTCCCGCTCCGGCTTCGGAATGCCGTGCATCTCCATGCCGAAGGAGATGTTGCCGCTCACCGTCATGTTCGGGTAGAGCGCGTAGGACTGGAACACCATCGCGATGTTGCGGTCCGCCGGCTTGACGCCGTTCATGCTCCTGCCGCGGATGGCGATCTCGCCGGTGGTGATCTCCTCAAGACCTGCGATCATGTTGAGCAGGGTGGACTTGCCGCAGCCGGACGGGCCGACGAGCACGAGAAACTCGCCTTCCTCGATGGAAATGTTGGTCTCGTGAAGGACCTGCACGGCTCCGTAGGATTTGGTCGCCTGCTTGATGTCGAGAAAGCCCATTGTCTTATCCTTTTACTGAGCCAGCCATCAGGCCGCGGACGAAATAACGCCCGGCAACGATGTAGACCAGGAGGGTCGGAAGGGCCGCCATGATCGCGCCGGCGAAATGGACGTTGTATTCCTTCACCCCCGTGGAGGACTGCACCAGATTGTTGAGCGCGACCGTCATCGGCTGACTGTCGAAGTCGGAGAAGGACGCGCCGAACAGGAAGTCGTTCCAGATGTTGGTGAACTGCCAGATGATGCAGACGACGGCGATCGGCCCCGACGACGGCAGCAGGATGCGCCAGAAGATCCGGAAGAAGCCGGCGCCGTCGATCTGCGCCGCCCGCACCAGCTCGGTCGGGAAAGCCGCGTAGTAGTTGCGGAAATAGAGCGTCGAAAAGCCGATGCCGTAGACCAGGTGCACGAAGATCAGACCGGGCACAGTGCCGGCCAGCCCGATCAGCCCGAGCACCCGCGCCATCGGGATCAGCACAATCTGGAACGGAATGAAGCAGCCGAAGAGCAGCAGCCCGAAGAGCACCGTCGCGCCCCGGAAGGTCCACTTGGTCAGCACGTAGCCGTTGAGCGCGCCGAGCAGCGTCGACAGGGCGACCGCCGGAACCACCATGATGATGGAGTTGATGAAATAGGGCCTGAGGCCCGTCGCCTCGACGCCGACCTGCGCGGTCGACCAGGCGCTCTGCCAGGGGGCCAGCGTCCAGTCCCGCGGCAGGGCCATCATCCCGCCGGCGGTGATCTCCGACAGCGGCTTCAGGGAATTCACCACCATCACGTAGAGCGGCAGAAGGTAGTAGATGCAGAAGAGAGCCAGCAGCAGATAGAGGATGACCCGCGCCGGGCGCAGCGACGTCTGCAGGATCTTCCGGCCGGAGCCGGCGCCAGCCGCCGTCGGGTCGAAGGCACGTGTGTCGGGAGCCGTGCTCATCACTTTTTCTCCCGCAGTTCGGACCAGAGATAGGGAACGATGATGGCGGCGATCGTCATCAGCATGATCACGGCGGAGGCCGCACCGATCCCCATCTGGTTCCGGGTGAAGGTATAGGAATACATGAAGGTCGCCGGCAGTTCGGTCGAGGTGCCGGGACCGCCGCCGGTCAGCGCGATCACCAGGTCGTAGGACTTGATCGCCATGTGGGCGAGCACGACGAAGGCGGACATGAAGGCCGGGCGGAGCTGCGGGATGACGATCCGGCGGTAGAGTGCGAAGGTCGAGGCGCCGTCGATCTGGGCTGCCTTCAGCATCTCGTTGTCGATGCCGCGCAGCCCGGCCAGGAACATCGCCATGACGAAACCGGACGTCTGCCAGACCGCCGCGATGACGATCGTGTAGATCGCCATATGACTGTTCTTGATCCAGTCGAACTGAAAGCTCTCCCAGCCCCAGCCGTGCACGACCGCTTCCAGGCCGATGCCCGGATCGAGGAACCACTTCCAGGCAACGCCGGTGACGATGAAGCTCAGCGCCATCGGATAGAGATAGACGGTGCGGATGAAGCCTTCCGCACGGATGCGCTGGTCGAGCAGGATCGCCAGGAGCAGGCCCAGGGCGCAACAGATCGCGATATAGAGCACGCCGAACACGACGAGGTTCGAGACGGCGGTATCCCAGGCCCGGATCCGGAACAGGTTGTGGTAGTTCTGCCAGCCGACCCAGCCGAAGGACGGCAGGATCCGGCTGTCGGTGAACGACAGGTAGAGCGTGAAGGCGATGAACCCGTAAACGAAGATCGCGACGATCGCGACGGTCGGGCTCAGGACCAGTTTCGGCAGGGCGTCGCGCAGCCGGTCGACCGCGCCTGGACGGTTCGCCGTGTCGGCAATAGACATTTCGGAACTCCTGGGACGTGAAGGGCGGCAGCCGGCCGCCGCCCTTCTTCATTTCGTCTCGATCACTTGTTGATCTGGACTGCCGTCACCAGCTCGTCAACGGCCGTTGCGCTGTCATACTCGCCGTTGAAATGCGCCGTGATCACGTCGTACATGGCGTTCTTGACGGCGGCCGGGTTGGCGTGGCCATGCGCGAAGGAGCCGAACAGGTTGCCACTCTTCGAAGCCGCCTTGAACTCCTCGTAGCCCTGCTGGCCGCAGGCATCGAGCTCGCTCACGTCGAGGTCGGTGCGCGCCGGAACCGAACCCTTCACCTTGTTGAAGGCGATCTGAAAGGTCGGCGACAGGATGGCGGTTGCCAGCGCGGCCTGTTCCTTGCCGACTTCCGGCCCCTGCGCGAACATCGCGAACTGGTCGGAGTTGAACGTCACCTGGTCGCCGGTGCCCGGGAAGCGGTAGCACAGGAAATCCTCGCCCGGCGTCTTGCCGGCATTCAGGAACTCGCCCTTGGCCCAGTCGCCCATCAGCTGGAAGGCGGCCTCGTCGTTGATCACCATGGCGGTGGCAAGGTTCCAGTCGCGGCCGGAGAAGTTGTCGTCGACGAAGCCGCGCAGCGTGCCCATGCGGTCGAAGACCTGCTTCATCGTGTCGGAGCCGAGCGTTTCCTCATCCAGATCGATGAACGCCTTCTGGTAGAATTCCGGACCGCCGGTGGTCATCGCCACGGCGTCGAAGATCGTCGCTTCCTGCCAGGCCTGGCCGCCATGGGCGAGGCCCACGTAACCGGCGTCCTTCGCCTTCTGCAGGGCTGCAACGAACTCGTCCCAGGTCTTCGGCTGTTCGATGCCGAGTTCGTCCATGATCTTCTTGTTCGCCCAGACCCAGTTGGTCGAATGGACGTTCACCGGAGCGGCGACCCACTTGCCGTCATATTTGGAGAACTTCTGCAGGGCTTCGGGCACCACATCGTCCCAGCCTTCCATGCCGGCCAGGATGTTGAGGTCGGCCAGCGCGCCTTCCTTGGCCCAGTCGGTGATGTCGAAGCCGAGCATCTGGACGGCGGTCGGCGGGTTGCCGGAGGTCACGCGGGCGCGCAGCACGGTCATGGCCTGCGAGCCACCGCCACCTGCAACCGGCATGTCCTGCCACTCGATGCCCTGGCTGGCGAGATCCTCTTTCAGGACGTTGAGGGCGGCGGCTTCCCCGCCCGACGTCCACCAGTGCAGAACCTCCACTTCCTGGGCATGAAGGCCTGTGCCGGCAGCCATCAAGGCGGCAGCGGCAGTCATCATGGTTGTCAATTTACGCATGGAATCCTCCCTAATTTGCGCAACAACTTCCCACCCGCGGCGCTTAGGCCGCCCGCGGGTCCACCCAAGGCGCGCGCGTGCGACCGATCCGCATCGTCACGGTTTTCGCCTCGAGAAATTCCTCCAGTCCGTATTTGCCGAGCTCGCGGCCCTGGCCGCTTTCCTTCACACCGCCGAAGGGCAGTTCGGCAAAGCCGTCCATCCAGGTGTTGGTCCACACGGTTCCGGCATGGGCACGGCGGGCGAATTCCAGGCAGGTGTGGACATTCTCGCTCCACACGCCCGCGGACAGGCCGTATTCGGCATCGTTGACCAGTTCGATCGCTTCCTCGAGCGTCTTGAAGGTCAGAACCGACAGGACCGGGCCGAAGACCTCCTCGCGTGCGATCGGCATGTCGCTGCGCACGCCGGAAACGACCGTCGGCTGATAGAAATGTCCGGTCAGGCCGGGCACCGCGAGGGGGCCGCCGCCCAACCGGACATCTGCTCCGGATTTCGCCGCATCCCGCACATACTTATCTATTTTCTTCTGATGTTCGGGGGTGATTATCGCGCCAACCTTGGTCGATGGGTCCAAGGGATCGCCGAAGGGAACCTGACGCGACAGGGTGACCGTGCGCGCCAGGAAATCCTCGGCGATGTCTTCATGGACGATAATGCGGGAACCGGAGTTGCAACACTCACCGGCATTGAAATAGACGCCGAAAACGACGGCATCGACCGCGCTTTCCAGATCCGCGTCCGGGAAAATCACCTGCGGGTTCTTGCCGCCGAGTTCGAGCGACACCTTCTTCAGCGTGCCGGACGCCGCCTTGACGATGGCTTTGCCGACGCCGGTCGAGCCGGTGAAGGTGACCATGTCGACGCGCTTGTCGGCGGTCATGGCGGCGCCGACCGGATCGCCGTATCCGAGCACGATATTGACCACGCCGGCAGGCAGGCCCGCCTCCAGGCAGAGCTCGCCCAGAACGACCGTCGTCGCCGGCGTCATTTCCGACGGCTTGATCACTGCCGTGCAGCCGGCGGCAAGCGCGAAGGGCACCTTCTGGGAAACGATCAGGAACGGAAAGTTCCACGGCGTGATGATCGACACCACCCCGACCGGTTCCTTCAGAACGAGCCCGAGCATGTCGCTGCCGAGCGAATTGTAGCTTTCCCCGTGCTGGGTGCGCGCGAGCGAGGCCGCATACCGCCATATGTCGGACGCGCCTTCGATCTCCGCCCGGGCCTGGCTGATCGGCTTGCCGGATTCCAGCGTTTCCAGGAACGCGATCCGATCCCGCTCCCGGTCGATCAGGTCGGCGATCTTCAGGAGGAACGTTGCCCGGTCCTTGCCGCTCGTGCGCGACCAGCGTCCCTTGTCGAACGCTTGACGGGCGGCAAAGACGGCGGCATCCACATCCGCCGTTCCGCCCTTGCAGGCGCGCGTGACGACAGTGCCGTGCGACGGCGACACCCGCTCGAACACGGCTCCGTCCGTGCTGGAACGCCAGTCGCCGTCGATCAGGTGGCGGGCGATGAACGGCTCCGCCGGGATCTGCGCTTTGCTGATGGAAACAACGTTCAGTTCGCTCATGACACTCTTCCAGAAAAATTCGGTTTGCGCTTGTCGCAGAACGCGGCGACGCCTTCGGTCCGGTCCACCGTGGCGCCGATCATGCCAGCGCCCAGCGCCTCGATCATCGCGCCGCTGTCTTCGCCCGCCGCCGCATGGATCATGTATTTGGCGACCTCGATCGCGCAGCCGGACTTCGAGGCGAGCTTTTCCGCAATCTCGAAGGCCGTCTCCCGCGGGTCCTCGGAGATCTCGGCGGCGAAGCCCGAAGCGAAGGCGCGCTCCGCCGAAATCCGGCGGCCGAACAGGGCCATTTCCTTGACCATGGGTTCGCCGAGCAGGCGGATGAGACGCTGGGTGCCCGACCAGCCCGGCACGATGCCGACACCCGCTTCGGGAAGGGCGAGCGTCGCTCCCGGCGCCATCACGCGGATATCCGCCGTCGCGGCGAATTCCAGTCCGCCGCCGAAGGCATGCGCGTTGAGCGCGGCAATCGTCGGCTTGGAAAGGCGCGCCAGCCGGTCGAAGACCCGGTGGCCTTCGCGCACCCAGTGGCGGGCGAATTCGTAGGGTTCGAGTTCCGACCAGGCGATGATGTCGGCCCCGGCGCAAAATGCCTTGGCATCCTCGGCGGTGATCACCACGGCCTGAACATTGTCGTCCCGTTCCAGCTCGTCGCAACAGGGCTCGACCGCCTTCAGCATCTCCACGGTAAAGGCGTTGAGCTTCGCCGGATTGTCCAGCCTCAGCTCCGCGACTGCGCCGTGGCGTATCAGGTGCAGGGCACTCACAGGCTCAGCTCCATCGGTCCCCTGCCGAGCAGCGCCTTCGGCATTTCGGCGAGGTTGTTGGCAAGCCGCACCCGCCCCTTGGAGGCGTCGACAATGTCCCGGCTCGGATCGATCCCGGGCATAACTTCCGTCGCGATCAGTCCGGTGTCGGTCAGCTCGATGACGCAGCGCTCGGTGACGTAAAGCACCTCCTGGCCGAGCTCCCGCGCCCGGCGTCCGGAAAAGGTGACGTGCTCGACGGTGTCCACCATCTTGGTGAACTTGCCCGGCGTTTTGACTGTCAGGCTTTCCTCGGTCAGCTCCAGCTCGGCGCCCGCCTCGAACAGGCCGGAAAAGACGATCTTCTTCGCATTGGCGGTGATGTCGACGAAACCGCCGCAACCCGCCGTCAGATAGGGTTTCTTGCCGAGCTTGGAGACATTGACGTTGCCTTCCAGGTCGATCTCCAGGAACGACAGGAAGGAGACGTCGAAGCCGCCGCCCTGAAAATAGGTGAATTGCTGCGGCGAGGGCATGAAGGCGTCTGCATTGGAGGCGCAGCCGAAGGCGAAGCCGGTCAGCGGCATGCCGCCGGTCGCGCCCTGTTCGATCGCCCAGGTCACCGCCTGTTCCTGGCCGGCTTCCAGGAGAACACGCGGCACCATGGCCGAGATGCCGAAGCCGAGATTGGCCGCCTGCCCGGATTTCAGCTCCATGGCGGCGCGGCGCGCGACGACCTTTTCCACCCCGTGCTCGGCGAGCGTGAAGCTGGACCAGGGCCGCATGATCTCGCCGGAGATCGCCGGGTCGTAATCGGTCTCCGTGGTCTGGCGCTGATGCGGATCGACGACCACCAGATCGACCAGATGGCCGGGCACGCGCACGTCATGAGGACGCAGGGAGCCGGACGCGGTGACGCGCTTGACCTGCGCGATCACGAGGCCGCCGTGGTTGCGCACGGCAATCGCCTGTTCCAGCCCGCCGAGATAGGCGCCTTCGTGCTCGTAGGTCAGGTTGCCGCGCTCGTCGGCGGTCGTCGCCCGGATGATCGCAACGTCGGGGACGATGTTGGGAAAATGCAGCCAGGTTTCGCCCGCAAGGTCCATGCGCGCGACGATCGGTTTTTCCGCCGCCGCATCGTTCATGGCGCAGCCCTCGCGGATCGGGTCGACGAAGGTGTCGAGGCCGACCTTGGTGAGAACGCCCGGACGGCGCGCCGCCACGTCGCGGTGCATATCGAACAGGATGCCGGAGGGCACGTTATAGGCGGCCACGCGGTTCTCCACCAGCATGCGCCAGATTTCCGGCATCGGCAGGGAGGACGGGCCGGAGGGATAGGACCCGGCGATGATGGTCGAAAGCAGGCCGTCCTTGGCGATATGGTCGACGCCCTTGATGCCGTACATGTCGCCGGCGGCGATCGGATGCAGCGTGGTCAGATTTCGCGGATGCCCCTCGCGGTCGAACCGCTCGCCGATCGCCTGGAGGATCCTGTCCGGACAACCGAGACCGGAGGACGAGGAAACCGTCACCACCGCACCATCCTGAATTCTGGCGGCGGCCTCGTCCATCGAGACGATCTTGGACATCACGGGCATGAAGGTCATGGATCAAAAGCCTCCGTAGTCGACACGAATGGCCTTGCCGGATTGCGCCGCCTCGCGCACGGCAAGCGCGACCGCCAGCGACTTCACGCCGTCCACGCCGTCGGCGGAAGGACGCCCCTCGCCTTTGACGGCATTCGAGAACAGGCCAAGAGCCCGGTGGTAGAGATTGTGCTTGTCGAAGGGGATCTGCGTCTCACCGCTCTCGGTCACGAGACGGACCTCGCCGACGGGCTCCTGGGTCATTACGTTGCGGGCGTAGATCGAGCCCTTCGTGCCGTGGACCTGGATGCCCGTCTCGGCGAACCGGTGGGTGAAGCTTTCGTGGGACTGCACCATGGCGCCCGACGGCATCGACCAGACGGACATAACGCTGTCCTCGACCCCCTCGCCCATGCCGGAGCTTCCGGCCATCGCCACGACCTCCGTCGGATCCTCGCCAAGATGAAAGCGGATCGTGTCCGCGTCATGCACGGTGATGTCCGGGATGACCCCGCCGCCGGCCGACAGGTTGTTGATCCGCCAGCCCCTCAGGTGTTCCGGCAGGTTGACCGCGTGGAAGACCCGGACGCTCAGCCCCTCGCCGATCCGGCCCGATGCGATCGCCTCGCGGATCGCCAGATGCGACCCGGCATTGCGCAGGTGATGGTTGGTGGCGAAGACCACGCCCTTGTCCGCCGCAGCCCGGACCATTTCGGACGCTTCGGCAAGCGTCATGCCGAGCGGCTTCTCGCATAGGACATGCTTGCCCGCGGCGATCGCCGCCAGCGCCTGGGGATGATGTTTCTCGTTGGTGGTGGAGATATAGACCGCGTCGACGTCGTCGGCGGCGAGCAGTTCTGCCAGATCCGTCGTGTGGCGGGCGATCTTGTGTTCTTCGGCAAAGGCCTCGCCGCGGCTCCGGTCCGCGCTGAGCACGGAAACGATTTCCGCTCCGTCCTGTGCGCGTATTGCGTCGATCATGTAGCTCGACGCAATACGGCTCGCGCCTATCAGGGCCCAACGCATGAACACCTCCCGGATATTTTTCCGATCCTTTTTCGGGATCGTTTTGGATCGTTCCAAATTTGTTGCTCGAGTCTTTACTGGAACGTTCCAAATCTGTCAAGCGGGTGCGCCGGATGTTTTTCAGGGCTCACGAAATGGGAGCACGACAGGGAGTTGTAGAAATCGGAAAGCCGGCCGCCCGGATCTCAGGCCTCAGCCACCAGGTGCCGGCCGCCGATGTCCCGGTAGACCACCCGCTCCACACCCCTGTCGAGGGGAACGACGGGAGACGGCACTTCTCCCGCCGGCACGTCGAAGACGGTTCTCCGGCGCGCGGGATCGGGGACGGGCACCGCCTGCATCAGCCGTTTGGTGTAGGGGTGCTGCGGATTTTCGAAGATCTGCCGGCGGGTGCCCGTCTCGACGATCTGGCCGAGATACATCACCGCCACCCGGTGCGAGACCTGCTCGACCACCGCCATGTCGTGGGAGATGAACAGGTAGGCGAGCCCCAGCTCGTCCTGGAGTTCCTTCAGGAGATCGAGCACCTGTGCCTGCACCGAAACGTCGAGCGCGGAAACGCTTTCGTCGGCGATGATCGCTTTCGGCGACAGCGCCAGCGCCCGGGCGATGCAGATGCGCTGGCGCTGGCCGCCGGAAAACTCGTGCGGATGACGGCGCATCTGTTCGTCCGTCAGGCCGACGCGCCGGAACAGCTCCGCCACCCGGTCTTCCAGCTCCTGCCCCCTGGCCAGCCCGTGAATGACCAGCGGCTCGCCAACTAGGTCGCCGACGGTCATGCGCGGATCGAGGGAAGCATAAGGGTCCTGGAACACCATTTGCAGGTTCCGCCGGTAGGCCCGGTTCGCGGCCGAGGTTCGTGTGCGCATCACGTTTTCGCCCACCACTCGGATGGCCCCTTCCCAGGGCACAAGGTTCATGAGCGCCTTGCCGATGGTCGACTTGCCACAACCGCTTTCGCCCACCAAACCCAGCGTTTCGCCCCGGGCAAGCTCGAAACTGACACCCTCGACCGCGTGGACCCGCGAGACCGTCCGGTTGAGCACGCCGCCCTTCATGTCAAAGCGGACGGTAAGATCGGTCACCTCGACCACAGGCGCGGCCGCCCCGTTCCGGCTGTGGCTGTTTTCCGCGTCCGTTCCGGTCATCGCCCCGAGCTTCGGCACGGCTGCGAGAAGCTCGGCCGTGTAGGGAGACGCGGGCTTTTCGAACAGCGGGCCGGCGGCGTTTTCCTCGACGATCCTGCCGTCCCTCATGACGATCACCCGGTCGGCCATTTCCGCCACCACGCCCATATCGTGGGTGATCAGGATGATCGCCGCGCCGGTGTCGCGCTGCAGGTCGCGCATCAACTGCAGGATCTGCGCCTGGACAGTGACATCCAGGGCAGTGGTTGGCTCGTCGGCAATCAGCACCTTCGGATGGCAGGCAAGCGCCATGGCGATCATCACCCGCTGGCGCATGCCGCCCGAAAGCTCGTGCGGATATTGTTTCAGCCGCCGCTCCGGCTCCGAGATGCGCACGGACCGCAGCGCCTCCAGCGCCCGCGCCTCCGCTTCGCGCCGGGAGACGTCCTCATGGGCCAGAACCGCCTCGCGCAGCTGCCGTCCGATGGTCAGCACCGGGTTCAGCGAGGTCATCGGCTCCTGGAAGATCATCGCGACATCGCCGCCGCGGATCCGGCGCAACTCGCCTTCCTTGAGCGCGGCCAGGTTGCGGCCACCCATCAGGATCTCGCCGCCCGCCACCCGCGCCATCGGCTCCGGCAGCAGGCCCATGATCGAAAGCGCGGTCATCGACTTGCCGGAGCCGGATTCGCCGGCAATGCAGATCGTCTCGCCCGCGTGGAGGTCGAAGCTCAGCCCGTCCACCACGATCCGCTCGCCTTGGGCCGTCGCGACGGCGGTCTTCAGGTCGCGGACGCTGAGGACGGTTTTTCTGTTCTGGACGATCCCGTTTGCGGTTTCGTTCATGTCCGAAGGCATCTCTTGTTTCCAGATCAACGGACGTTCAAGCGGAACCGGTTGAACGTTCAAAAGTTGATCGATCTTAATATGTTAGAGCATCTTGTCTGCGTTCATTTGAACGCAGGATGCTCTTGACCTGCCCCGATATCCCGCGCCTGTCATCCCCGCGAAAGCGGGGACCCAGGACTCCGTGACGCCTGTTGCTTCAAAAAGCCACGTGGTTCCTGGGTCCCGGCTCTCCGCTTCGCTTCGGCCGGGATGACACTAGGTGTTTGAAACGTCGGCCCGAAACCCGGACCGCCCGCTTCAGTTCAGCACCACCTTCGGGAAATAGAACGACACCACCCAGTTGGGCGCGTCGACGATTTCCGAGATGCGCAGGTCGCCGCAGACCGAGCAGAGCATATAGGCATCCACCGGATCGTAGTTGTGGCGGGCGCACAGAAGATCGATCATGTTCGAGACGGCGGCCTTCGCGCCCTCCAAAAGATCTTCCCCGATGCCGGTGGTCACCTCGTAGCCCATCTCGTCCAGGTGACGGGTGACCGGACCCGGCGTCTCGAAGCGCGGCATCTTCAGGTTCGCGCCCTTGATCAGGTCCAGTTCCATCACCGTGTTCATCGGGCTCTCGATGGCCGTGCCACAGACCTCGCCGTCGCCCTGGGCCGCATGGGTATCGCCGACAGAGAACAACGCCCCCGCCACTTCCACCGGAAGATAGAGCGTCGTTCCGGCAGCCAGGTCGCGGATGTCCATGTTGCCGCCGACACGGCGCGGCGGCACGATGGAATGCAGCCCGGCTTCCGCCGGCGCCACGCCGATCGTGCCGGCGAACGGCTTGAGCGGCACCTTGCCGAACGGCGCGAAGGCCGACGTGCCGAGCTTGTCCTTGTCATAGGACCAGACATGCAGCGCCGGGTCCTTGAACTGGTCGGCAAGCAGGCCGAAGCCCGGAATGTTCGCCGTCCAGCCGAAGCCGGAGGGCTTGAACTCGTGGATCTTCACCACCAGCGCATCCCCCGGCTCGGCGCCGTCCACATAGATCGGACCGTTGACCGGGTTGATCTTGCCGAAGTCCAGCTCGGCCACATCCTTGACCGTGCTCTCCGGAGTCAGCTGACCCGCGGAGCTGTCGAGACACTCGAATTCGAGCACGGTTCCGGGAGCCACCGTCTCGGTCGGGGCAAACGAGTTGTCCCAGCCGAAATGGTGCTGTGCCGCATGGATCGTGTATGCGGCCTCGCATTTACTGCACATCTTTCGCCCAAACGTAATCGTAGTTGACGGGAATGTGGACCGGGTCGACGAAGATGGCATCGGGGCCACCCAGCCGCTCGGACCGCATGGTGAAGCGCTGTTCGTGGAAGACCGGCGCCCAGGCCGCGTCGTCCATCACCGAGATGAAGATCTTGCGCCAGGCTTCCTCGCGTTCCGCCTTCTGTGCCGGATCGGTCATGCTGTCGGCCGCGGTCGCCTGCTTGTCGAGCTCCTCGTTGCAGTACCACGACCAGTTCCAGCCGCCCTTGACCGCGCCCGCGCAGCCGAGGATCGGGCCGTAGAAGTTGGAGGGGTCCGGGAAGTCGGCGATCCAGGCCATGCCGCCCGACCAGATCATCGGCGCCTGGTCCGGTTCGCCGCCGGCCGCGATCACGTTGGCCTGGGCCAGCGCCTTGATCTCCGCCTTGATGCCGATGGCGGCAAGGTCGGCCTGGATGGACTGGGCGATGCGCGGGTTCGGGTCGGTGTTGTAGACGTAGAGTTCGGTCTGGAAACCGTCGGCGAGCCCGGCTTCGGCGAGCAGTTCCTTCGCGCCGTCCGGATCGTACGGATAGCCCGTGTAGTTGTTGTCATAGCCCGGCATGGTGGGCGGCAGCGGCTGGTTCGCCGGAACCGCGCGGCCGTTGATGATGCGCACGATGCGGTCCTTGTTGATCGCCATGTTCACCGCCTTGCGGACTTCCAGCTTGTCGAACGGCGGCATCTTGACGTTCATGGTGACATAGCCGGTATGGAGCTGGCCACCCTCGATGATCAGGTCCTTGTATTGCGGGTCCTTGGTGACTTCCAGGAACTTCGCCGGCGGAATGCCGTCGCCCGGAATGTCCGCCTCGCCGCGCTGCAGGCGCAGGAGGGCGACGATCGGCTCCTGGCCGACTTCGAAGGTGATCTGGTCGAGCTTCGGCACGCCGGCGCGCCAGTAGTCCTCGTTGCGATTGAACACCAGCCGCTGGCCAAGGGTCCATTCATCGAGAGAATAGGCGCCGGTGCCAACCGGGTGCTTGCCGAAGTCGGCGCCCCATTCCTCGACCGCCTCTTTCGGCACGACGGAGGAGAAGTTGATCGCCATGACATGCAGGAAGGTGGCGTCCGGACGGGACAGTTCGATCTTGACCGTGTAGGGATCGACGACCGTCACGCCTTCGAGCGTTTCGGTGTCGCCGGCCGCCATGGCATCGAAGCCCTTGATGGAGCCGAAGAAGCCGGCGCCCGGGCTCTGGGTCTTCGGATTGGTGACGCGCTCCAGGGAGTATTTCACGTCGTCGGCGGTCATTTCCCGGCCGTTGTGGAACTTGACGCCCTCGCGCAGCTTGAAGGTGAACACCGTGCCGTCGTCGGAGATGGTGTAGTCCTCGGCGAGGTCGTTCATCAGATTGGTTGTGCCCGGCTCGTAATCCATCAGCCCGTCGAACAGGCTCTTGATCATCGACCAGTTCTGCCAGTCATAGCCGATGGCCGGATCGAGGGTCGAGACGTCGTCCTTGTAGGTGACAACCATGGTGCCGCCCTGCTTGATGTCGTCCGCCTGCGCCGGTGTCAGCGCCGTGGCCGCCAGCAGAGCAGCCGCTCCTGCCAATAAAGCTCTTTTCATAACTATTACCTCCGGTTCAGGTGATACCCACCGGACCGTTCTGACGACGGTTTATCCGGCAGCGGTTTTGCGCCTCAGCGCAGCTTGATCCTCGGATCAATGAAAGGTGCGATCAGGTCGGCGATGAAATTGCCGAGCACGATCGCGAATGCGGAAACAAGGGTCACGCCCATGATGATCGGGATGTCGACCCGCTGGATGGCCTGCCAGGCGAGCTGGCCGATGCCCGGCCAGCCGAACACGCTTTCCACCACCACGATGCCGCTCATGAACAGGCCGATATCGATGCCGATCATGGCGATGATAGGCAGCAGCGCGTTGGGCAGCGCGTGGCCGAACAGCACCTGCGTGCGCTTCAGCCCCTTGGCGCGGGCGGTGCGGATGAAGTCCTGGCGCAGCACGTCGATCATCGAGGAGCGCATCATGCGCGAGTACCAGCCGGCGCCCAGGAAGCCGAGCGTCAGCGACGGCAGCACCATGTGCTGGAAGGTACCGTAGCCGCCGATTGGGAACCAGCCGAGCTGCACGGCGAAGATATAGAGCAGCAGGATGCCGATCACGAACTGGGGCGAGGACACGCCGACGAAGGACAGCACCATCAGGCTGGTATCCGCCGCCGTGTTGCGGCGCAGGGCCGCGACAATCCCCATGGTCAGTCCGATGATCAGCTCGCAGACGATGGCCCCGAGCATCAGGAGCAGGGTTGCCGGAAGGCGGGAGACGATCAGCGCGCCGACTTCCGTCTTCTGCAGGTAGGAGCGGCCGAGATCGCCCTGCAGCAGGCCGGTCAGATAGCGAAAATACTGCTGGTAGAACGGCAGGTTCAGACCGAGCTGTTCGCGGATGTTTTCGACCGTCTGCGCCGTTGCGCTGCGGCCTGCGATCTGGCGGGCCGGATCGGCGGGGATCAGATAGAGCAGCACGAAGGTCAGGAAGGAGATGCCCAGCAGGATGAGCAGCGACTGCAGGATCCGGCGCAGGATATAGCTGCCCATGGCTCAGGACCTCCCCTTCTGGGTCGGATCGAGCACTTCCCGAAGCGCGTCGCCGAGCAGGTTGAAGCCGAGCGCCAGCGCGATGATCGCCGCGCCCGGGAAGAACACCAGCCAGGGAGCCGAGGTGAAATAGGTCTGGTTCTCGTAGATGATGTTGCCCCAGGACGGGGTCGGTGGCTGGACGCCGATGCCGAGATAGCTCAGTGTCGCCTCGAGCAGCACGGTGGTCGATATGCCGAGCGTGCCGAATACCACGATGGACGACAGCAGATGCGGCAGGATGTGACGGAACAGGATGCGCAGCGTACCTGCCCCCATGGAGCGTTCGGCTGCGATGAATTCCCGCTCCGACAGCGAGCGGGTTTCGGTATAGACCACCCGGGCCATCTGCACCCAGTTCACCATGGCGATTACCATGGCGACGATCCACAGCGAGGGGCGAAACAGGGCCGCGAGCGTGATCGCCAGCAGGAGCGCGGGGAAGGCCATCATCAGGTCGGTGAAGCGCATCAGCACGGTCTCGACCCAGCCGCGGAAGAACCCGGCCAGGATGCCGACGAAGGCACCGACCGCGACGGCAATGCCATTGGCGACCACACCGATGATCAGCGACGTCCGGGCGCCGTAGATCAGGCGCGAGAGCAGGTCCCGGCCGAGCAGGTCCGTGCCCAGCCAGAAGTCCGGCCCGGGCGGCAGGGGCGCCCCTTCCAGCGTCAGGCCTTCGAAGAACTGTTCCGACGGATCGTAGGGCGCGACCAGTGGCGCGAAGACGGCAGCGAGCACGATCACCGCGATCAGAAATAACGCGAAAAGGGCGAGCTTGCGCCGCAGGAGCCGTTGCAGGACCGTGCGTTCCGGCATTCCGGCCGTTTCCGGATGAAGCGCCGCCTCGCTCATTCGCTTCCCTGTTTCCGCTCGGGGGTCCGGTCCGCCGCCTGGGCGATCAATGCGTCCGCCGCCTCTTCGATCGACACCCGTCCGGTCATCGCGAGCGAGCGCAGGTGACCATAGGCCTCTTCCGAACCGCAGGCATGCAGGTCCATCAGGAACAACACTGCCTCGACCACGTTCGGCCTGCGCGCCAGCCGGGATTCCAGATCGGCGATCTTGCCGGCGTATTCCCTGTGGGTCTGGAACGAGCGCACGGCGACGACCATCGCCCCGAACGCGCCCGTTGAGCCGATCGGCTTGCTCAGGTGCCCGCCCGCGCCCCGCTGGATCGCCCAGTCCACCCGGCCCGGAGCTTCAGAGCCGATGATGGCGACCATCGGCATCGGCACGTCGGACTGCGGCCAGGGAAACTGCTCCTCGTGGCCCATGTCCGCATCAAACAGGATGACATCCGCCGACTTGTGCTCCGGCTCGAGCCGGGGCCAGACCAGCGTCGCCTCCACGCCGAGGCGTTCGAGCTGGCGGAGCAGCCGGTCGGCATCCGGGTGCGGCCGGTGCAGGATGACGGCTTTCCAGCCGCGGAAGTTCGGGGTCCTGAACGATTTCAATCTCATTTGACCACCCTCAGAAACCTGCCACTCTGCGCCCCCGAACCGGAAGGACGGCCGGGCTCGCGGAGCGGCCTGTCGCTGTTCAGGTGAACCAGATAGGGGTCGGGCGCCACGCGCCGCGCCAGCGGATTGACGACCCGGAATTTCGCCGGGCCGGAAGACGGCCCCTTCGCGCCCTCGACCACGCCGATATAGGGGGTCAGGGTCGCGTGCTGGGTGCTGCGGTCGATATGGATGTCGCCGGCCGGGGTCGGCAGGGGCAGGCTGGGCAACAGGTCCCGCACGTTGTCGGGATCTGGGGACCCGCAGGCCTTGATCGCCTGCGCCAGCGCCCAGACCGCCTGATAGGGCGAGGTGAACATCGCCGAAACCCCGGCACCTGCCCCGCGCCTTGCATGCATGCGCCGGACGAATTCTGCGTTCATCGGAAAATCGGCGGTCTCGAAATAGGTCGCCGTGGAAATGACGCCTTCGGCCGCCGGGCCGATGATCTGGAGCTCCGCCTCCGTCAGGTTGCAGCTCAGGACCGGCATGACCTGCGGCCGGAACGCCGCATCCTCCACCGCCAGATCGCGAAGCGCGCGCAGGAAGGCGTAGCTGCTGTCGCCGATCAGGTTGTTGAAGATGAAGTCCGGGCGGGTTTCGGCGATTTCGTCGATCAGGTGGCCGACCTCGACATCGCCCAGCGCCACGTAGCGCTCGCCCAGCACCGCACCGTTTTCGGCCGCCAGGAGTTCCCGGGCGATCCGGTTCATCTCCCAGCCCCAGATGTAGTTGGACCCGAGCAGGAAGCCTCTTTTGCCGAAATCCGGCAGGATGTGCTGGAACAGCGGAACGACGTTCTGGTTCGGGCAGGCACCGGTGTAGATGACCCGGTCGTGGCTCTCGAAGCCCTCATAGGGCATCGTGTACCAGAGCAGCCCCTGGAACCGCTCCATCACGGGAAGCAGTTCCTTCCGGCTCCACGAGGTCTGGCTGCCGATGATATGCCCGCAGCCGTTCTCGCGCATCATGCGGTTGGCAAGCACCGGATACTGGTCGGCCTTGCCGGCCGGATCCGCCGTGACGGCCCGGAAGCGGAAATCGAACAGATCCGAGGCGTTCACCTCCTCGACCGCGATCATCGCGCCGAAATAGGCTTCCCGGCCGATCACCGAATAGGATCCGGTTTTCGAAAAAAGCACGCCGACCGGGATTTCCGTTTCCGCCATGTCTCTTTCCTGCCGTGGCACCTGCCCGCGGGCCAGTGCCGAAAAATAAAAAACCCCGACCCGCAGCCATGGAAGGCCTGCGAAAGATCGGGGCGCATTTGCCGTGCAGCGATCCGTTTGCCGCTATGTTGCCTTTAGCATTGCCAAGGCCGTTTGGCTTGTCAATCGACGGCACGCACAAACAAGCGGCATGCCCATTATTCGACCAAGCGCTATTGGTTCAGCCCGCCCTAAGACGGGGCTCCCGCGCCCACCTCAGCGCGCACCCTTCTCCCACAGGCGCTCCCTGACTAAAAAATCATTTAATTTCAACAGGCAACAGCCATAAAAGAGAAATGCCGCCCCGAGAGGCGATCTCCATGGCAAGCCAAAGTCTCGTCTCAAACGGTCGCCGAACGGGCCCAGAAGCGCACCAATCAGGGGACCGATTAATATTTAGTCTCTCTGACTACTTTTCGCGCAAATTTGACAAGTGCTTGATTCAAAGACCTTTTCCACAAGTCAGGCAAACAAATTCGCCAACCGAAAATCATCATAACAAATTGAATTATATGAATTATTAGAAAGAAATATAAATTCGGTCAACCGTCTGCCTCCAACACGGCGAAGCGAAGCACTTGTTCAATTCAGGCTCTTGAACATTCGCAAATTCCGATGAAAGAATGAAACCAATTTAGATTGGTACCCTTGGATACGATGACGGAAACCGACAGACCCACCCAGAGGAACTCCAGCCTGGCGCTCGAAAGGCTGCGGATCATCGTCGACCAGCTGATGGTCGAAGGCGCGGAACAATTGCCCACGGAGCGCGACCTTTCGGAGCAGATCGGCGTGGGCCGCCGGGCCGTCCGCCGGGCGCTGGAAGTGCTGGAAGCCGAGGGGCGCATCTGGCGCCGCCAGGGCGCGGGAACCTTCCTCGGACCGGAACCCGCCCGCTCCGACCAGCATCTCAGAAGTCTTCCGGAAAACAGCAACATGCTGGAGGTCATGGAAGTCCGCCTGCGCATCGAGCCCGTGCTCGCCCGCCTAGCCGCCCTGCGCGCCTCCCATGCCGATATCGCCTCCATGCACGAACTCGCCAAACGGGTCGGCGACGCCCATGACATGGACAGTCGCGAACTCTGGGACGGAGCCCTCCACCGGGCGATCGCGCGTGCCGCCGGCAACACGCTGTTCCTGGCCCTGTTCGACGTGGTCGACAGGGTCCGCCAGGATACCAATTGGCGTCACGTCCGCGAAGCCTTGCGCACCAATGACGCGATCACCCTCTACAAGTCCCAGCATGTGGATGTGATATCGGCGATCGAGCGGCGCGATCCGGTCGCCGCCGAACGCGCCATGCGCGCCCATCTGCTCGCTCTGCAGGAACGACTGATGTTCGAATCCGCCGGAGAAACCTCCGATGCCGGCTGAAGACAGCCTCGCCGGACACGCTGTCCTCAGCGTCACCGGCCTCGCGCTGCGCTTCAAGGGCGCGGCGGCGAATGTGGTCGACGGCGTCTCCTTTTCAGTCGGGGCCGGCGAAACCCTGTGCATCGTCGGCGAAAGCGGCTGCGGCAAATCCGTCACCGCCCTGTCGCTGATGGGGCTCCTGCCGCGCTCCGTCGCGCAGATCGTTTCAGGCACCGCACTGTTCGACGGCCGGGATCTGCTGTCGCTGCCGCCGAGAGCCATGGCCGATATCCGCGGCGACAGGCTGGCGATGATCTTCCAGGAACCGATGACCTCGCTCAACCCGGCCTACCGGATCGGCGATCAGATCGCCGAAGCCGTCATCCGGCACAGGCGGGTCGGGAAACAGGACGCGCGGAAGCGAGCCCTGGAGATGCTCGACCGGGTCCGGATTCCCGCCGCCGCCAAGCGCCTCGACGACTACCCGCATCAGCTTTCCGGCGGCATGCGCCAGCGTGTGATGATCGCCATGGCGCTCGCCAACGACCCGCAGCTGCTGATCGCCGACGAGCCCACCACCGCGCTCGACGTGACGATCCAGGCGCAGATCATCGACCTGATCGGCGAGCTGCAGAAGGAGACCGGCACCGCGCTTATCATGATCACCCACGATCTCGGAGTCGTTGCCGAGATCGCCGACAAGGTCGCGGTCATGTATGCCGGACGGATCGTGGAGGAAGGCGGCGCGGGTGCCATTTTCGACGATCCCCAGCACCCTTACACCATCGGCCTGATGAGCTCCGTGCCGTCCATCGGTCCGCGCTCGGGACGGCTCGCGACCATCGGCGGCATGGTGCCGACGGTCGACCGCATGCCCTCCGGCTGCCGTTTTGCTCCCAGATGCCCCTTCGCCCGGCCCGCCTGCGATACCGTTCCTCCGGATCTCGCGCCGATGAGCGAAGGACACAGTGCCGCCTGCATCAACGCGCCCCTGGAAACCACCTTCGCGGAGGCCGGCGCATGAAACTGAAGACCAGGGACAAGGTGCTCGAAGCCCGGTCTGTGACCAAGCGCTTCACCAGCAAGGCGGGCTTCTTCGGCCCCGCAAACGTGGTGCGCGCCGTCAACGAAGTCTCGCTGGAGATCAAGCGCGGCGAGACCTTCTCCATCGTCGGCGAGAGCGGTTGCGGCAAGTCGACCCTGGCGCGCCTCCTGGTGCGCCTGCTGAAGCCGTCGGAAGGCGAGGTCCTTTACGAGGGCAACGACATTTCCACGCTGACGGAAGTCCAGATGCGCCGCCTGCGCAAGGATCTGCAATTCGTCTTTCAAGACCCGTTCTCGTCGCTCAATCCGCGCATGAGCGTCGGGGCGATCGTCGAGGAGCCGATGAAGGTGCACAGCACCCTCACACGGACCGAGCGCCGGGAGAAGGTCGCCGAGCTGCTGCGCAAGGTCGGCCTGCGCGCGGAATTCGCCGGCCGCTATCCGCACGAGTTCTCCGGTGGCCAGCGCCAGCGCATCGGCATTGCCCGCGCGCTGGCCAGCGGCCCGAAGGTGATCATCGGCGACGAGCCGGTCTCCGCCCTCGACGTCTCCGTGCAGGCGCAGGTAATCAACCTGCTTGAGGACCTGAAACGGGAATTCGACCTGACCCTCATCCTGATCGCCCACGATCTTGCCGTCATCCGCCACATGAGCGACCGCATCGCGGTCATGTATCTCGGCGAGGTCGTCGAACTGGCGGAAAACGACGCCCTGTTCGACAAGCCGCTGCATCCCTACACCCAGGCCCTGATGCGGGCCATCCCCATTCCCTCGCCGCACAGCCGGGCGATCGACGTCGATCTGAAGGGCGACATCCCCTCGCCGCTCGATCCTCCGGACGGCTGCCGCTTCCACACCAGGTGCCCGCATGCGAGCCAGCTCTGCGAGCGCGCCAAACCTCATCTGACCGGTGTCGGCAATGGCCGCCAGGTGGCCTGTTTCCATTGGGAGACGGTCGCCGACGCCCAGAAGAAACCGGAACAGCTTCCTCCCAGATCCGCCGCCGCGGAAACCCGGTTCGCGCTGTTCCGGCAATTAAGCCAGAGAGACAAAAAAGCCCCGGCTTCAACCATAAAAGCACCTTCCGAGAGGAGTACCGAAAATGCGTAACAAGCTACTCGTGGCGCTGCTGCTAGGCGTCACCGCACTCACCACGCCGGCACTGGCCGACGATCTGCGGATCGGCCTGCAGGAAGACCCGGACGTTCTCGATCCGGATCAGTCCCGGACCTTCGTCGGCCGCATCGTCTATGCCTCGCTGTGCGACAAGCTGGTCGACATCACGCCCGAGCTGGAAATCATTCCGCAGCTCGCCACCGGCTGGAGCTGGTCCGACGACGGCATGGTCCTGACCATGGACCTGCGTGAGGGCGTGACCTTTCACGACGGCACGCCCTTCGACGCGGAAGCCGTGAAGGCCAATATCGAACGCTCCAAGACCCTCCCCGAGAGCCGCCGCAAAAGCGAGGTCAAATCCATCGAGAGCGTCGAGGTCTCGGGCCCCCTGCAGGTCAAGTTCAACCTGACCGCGCCGGATGCGACGCTCGTCGCCCAGTTCGCAGACCGCTCCGGCATGATGATGTCGCCGACGGCGGCGGCCGAAGCCGGTGCCGATTTCGGCGCCAATCTGGTCTGCTCCGGCCCGTTCAAGTTCGTCGAGCGCGTTCAGCAGGACCGGATCGTCCTGGAAAAATTCGCCGATTACTGGAACGCCGACGCGATCAATTTCGACAAGGTCACCTTCCTGCCGATCCCCGACACGACCGTGCGCCTGGCGAACCTCCGCTCCGGAGACATCGACATGCTCGAGCGTCTGGCCGCGACCGACGCCGCTTCGGTAAAGGATGACGCGGACCTTCAGTATGCCGAAGCCGTCAGCCTCGGCTATCAGGGCATCACCGTGAACCTGAACAACGGCGAGCGCGGCGACAACCCCTTCGGCAACGACCCGAAGATCCGCGAGGCCTTCAGCCTGTCGCTCGACCGCGATGCCATCAACCAGGTCGTGTTCGAAGGCGCGTTCGCACCGGGCAACCAGCCCTTCCCGCCGACCAGCCCCTGGTACGACAAGGATTATCCGGTTCCGGCGCGCGATGTCGACAAGGCCAAGGCGCTGCTGAAGGAAGCCGGCTACGACAGCCTGGACGTCGAGGTCCAGGTCGCCAACAACCCGGTCCAGACCCAGATGATGCAGGTCGTCCAGTCGATGGCCGGGGAAGCCGGCTTCAACGTCAAGCTGAAGTCGATGGAATTCGCCAGCCTGCTCAAGGACCAGTCCGCCGGCAACTACACGGCGAGCCAGGTCGGCTGGTCCGGCCGCGTCGATCCGGATGGCAACATTCACCAGTTCATGACCTGCAAGGGCGGCATCAACGATTCCAAGGTCTGCCTGCCGAAAGTCGACAAGCTGCTGGATGAAGCCCGCCAGAGCACGGATATCGCCACCCGCAAAGCCAAGTACGACGCGGCCCGGGACATCCTGATCAAGGAACTGCCGATCATCTACCTCTACCACCCGACCTGGATCTGGGCACTGTCCGGCAAGATGGAGGGCTTCACTCCCTATCCGGACGGCATGATCCGGCTCGAGAACGTCAAGTTCAAGTAATCCGAAACTCCGGATCCCGGCACTCTCCTTGCCGGGATCCGGTCCCGCACGACCTGCGGCCGTCTCCAACGGAAATGGTACCAAAAATGCTGTCCTATATCGCCCGCCGGCTGGCGATCGCCATTCCGACGCTGATTCTGGTGTCGATCTTCGTCTTCGTCCTGCAGAAGCTTCTGCCGGGCGACCCGGCGCTCGTGCTCGCCGGGGAAGAGCGCGATCCGGAAATGCTGGCGTTCATCCGCGAGAAATACCGTCTGAACGACCCGATCCTCTACCAGTATTTCTATTGGGTGAAGGCGATGCTCCAGGGCGATCTCGGCATCTCCCTGCGCACCAGCCAGCCCGTGACCGAACTCATCGCCGACAAGCTGCCCGTCACCATCCAGCTCGCCGTCATGGCGATGGTCATCGCGCTCGTCATCGGCATCCCCGCCGGCATTCTGTCCGCCGTCAGGAAGGGCACTGCGGTGGACTATGCCGCCAATTTCATTGCCCTGTCCGGCCTCTCCATCCCGAATTTCTGGCTCGGCATCATGCTCATCATGCTGGTCTCCGTGCATCTCGGCTGGCTGCCCGCGTCCGGCTACGAGTCGCCCTTCGTCGATCCCTTGCGCTCGCTGCAGACCATGATCATGCCGGCCTTCGTGCTCGGCACCGCCCTCGCCGCCACGCTCATGCGCCACACACGCTCCGCGATGCTCGGTGTGATGAAGGCCGACTACGTACGCACCGCGCGCGCCAAGGGGCTTCTGGAAGGTGCCGTGATCCTCAAACACGCCTTCCGCAACGCGCTCCTGCCCATCGTGACCCTCGGCGCACTGCTCTTCGGCGAGCTCCTGGCCGGTGCCGTGCTGACCGAGCAGATCTTCACCATTCCCGGCTTCGGCAAGCTCATCGTCGACGCCGTCTTCACCCGCGATTACGCCGTCGTCCAGGGCGTGGTGCTGTGCACTGCCGTCGGCTTCATCTTCATGAACCTGGTGGCCGACGTGCTCTACTTCCTGCTCAACCCGCGCATGAGGAGCAGCCTGTGAGCGACATGACTGCCTCGGCGGAAGCCGAAATCCGGCTGGAGAACCGGGCCTGGAAGAAGCTCAAAGCGAACAGGAGCGCTCTCTTCGGCTTCGTCCTGGTGGCCTTCTTCATCGTGATCGCCACGGCAGCTCCGATTTTGCCGATCGACGATCCCACGGCCACGAGCTGGAGCGCCGTGCGCAAGGCGCCGTCTGCGGCCCACTGGCTCGGCACGGACGAGATCGGCCGCGACATCCTGTCCCGCATGATCTGGGGCGCGCGCGCCTCGCTGATGGCCGGTGTGATCTCCGTGCTGATCGCCGTTTTCGTCGGCGTGCCCTTCGGTCTCGTCTCCGGATATTTCGGCGGCTGGACCGATCAGGCGATCTCCCGCGTCACCGACGCCCTGCTGGCGACACCGTTCCTGATCCTCGCAATCGCGCTCGCCGCCTTCCTCGGCCCGAGCCTGACCAATGCCATGATCGCCATCGGCCTTTCCGCCATGCCGATCTTCATCCGCCTGACGCGCGGCCAGGTGCTCGCCGTCAAGACCGAGGATTACGTGGAAGGCGCGCGCGCCATCGGCCTCAGCCATGTGGCGATCATGTCGCGCTACATCCTGCCCAACGTGTTCGCGCCGGTGCTCGTCCAGGCGACCTTGACCGTCGCCACCGCGATCATCGCCGAGGCGAGCCTTTCCTTCCTCGGCCTCGGCCAGCAGCCGCCTGCGCCGAGCTGGGGCTCCATGCTGAACGTCGCCAAGAACTTCATGACCCAGGCGCCCTGGATGGCCTGGTGGCCGGGCGCGGCGATCTTCCTGGTGGTGCTCGGTTTCAACCTCCTCGGAGACGGCCTGCGCGACGCCCTCGACCCCCGCGAAAGCTGACAGCGACACCTAATTCAATTTCATAACCCTACTCGAGTATTCCATGCCGACCTTTACCACCCGCCCCGAAATCAAAGGCACATTCGGTGTCGTCACCTCCACCCACTGGATCGCCACCGCCATCGGCATGAGCATCCTGGAAAAGGGCGGCAACGCCTTCGATGCCGCCGTCGCCACCGGCCTCGTCCTGCAGGTGCTCGAACCCCACCTGAACGGTCCCGCGGGCGACCTGCCGATCCTTCTGCACGACGCGGCTCGCACGGAGACAAGGGTGATCTGCGCCCAGGGACCCGCACCTGCCGGTGCGACACTGGACCATTACCGGGCTGAAGGCCTCGACCTCATCCCCGGCAACGGCCTGCTCGCCACCGTCATTCCCGGCGCTTTCGACGGCTGGATGCTGATGCTGCGCGACTACGGCACCATGGGCCTGCGCGACGTTCTGGAGCCCGCCATCTACTACGCCGAAACCGGCCAGCCGATGCTGCCGGGTGCCGCCAGCACGATCGGCGGGCTGAAGGAGTTCTTCGAGACCGAATGGCCGACCTCCTTCCAGACCTGGCTTCCGGACGGCAAGGCCCCGCAAGCCGGGGAGATGTTCAAGAACCCGGTCCTGGCCGCAACCTGGAAACGCCTGCTCGACGAAGCGGAAACGGCCACAGGCCGGGAAAACCAAATCGACGCGGCGCGCGACTGCTTCTATCGCGGCTTCATCGCCGAGGAGATCGGCGCATTCCTCGAAACCGCTGACGTCATGGACGGCTCCGGTCAGCGCCACAAGGGCGTACTCACCCCGGACGATCTGGCGGGCTGGAGCGCGACTTACGAGGATCCGCTGACCGACGACTATCACGGCTGGACGGTCGCCAAGACCGGCCCCTGGGGGCAGGGCCCGGTTCTGCTCCAGTCGCTTGCCCTGCTGCGCGGTTTCGACATCACGTCGCTCGATCCGGCCGGACCGGAATTCGTGCATCTGGTCACCGAGGCCATGAAGCTCGCCTTCGCGGACCGGGAGGTCTATTACGGCGACCCGGCCTTCCAGGAGGTCCCCATGCGGGATCTCCTGTCGGAGACCTACAACGCGGAGCGCCGCAAGCTGATCTCGGAAACCGCCTCCTACGATCTCCGCCCCGGCCTCCTGCCCGGCTTCGAGGCACAGGCGGAGCGCAGCATGGCGATGATCGGGAAAGCCGGCGTCACCAATGCCGGCATCTACGAGCCGACCATGGCCCATCTTTCCGAAAAGCGCGGCGACACCGTGCATCTCGACATTATCGACCGCTGGGGCAACATGGTCTCCGCGACCCCGTCGGGCGGCTGGCTGCAATCCTCGCCGATCATCCCCGGCCTCGGCTTCTGCCTCAATTCGCGCGCCCAGATGTTCTGGCTTGAAGAAGGTCTTGCGGCCACGCTCGCGCCGGGCAAGCGTCCGCGCACGACCCTGACGCCGAGCCTCGCCTTCCACGAAAACGGCGCGAAGCTCGCCTTCGGCACGCCGGGAGGCGACCAGCAGGACCAGTGGCAGCTCTCGCTGTTCCTGCGCCTCGTCCACCATGGGGTGAACCTTCAGGAAGCGATCGACATGCCGCTCTTCCACACCACCCACTTCCCGACCTCGTTCCATCCGCGCCAGTGCCAGCCGGGCCATCTGATGGCGGAAGGCAATTTTTCCGAGAATACCCTCGCAAGCCTCAAGGCACGCGGCCATTCGGTAGACGTTTCCGGCACATGGGCCATCGGCCGGCTGACCGCGGCGAAGCGCGACGCGGACGGCCTCCTGCGCGCCGCCGCCACCCCGCGCCTGATGCAGGCCTATGCGGCGGGACGGTAAGCCAGCGAACCCTCGCAAAACGGAGTTCACGCTCTTAAGGGGGATCTAGTCCGTTCTCGGTTTCCAGCAGGTTCAGCTCAAGGATTTGAGGCCCGAAATCATCTCGGGCGTGTCCCAGACACGCTCGCCGATCGCCGCAAGAATGACCTGCCCCTCGCCGTTCAGGATATAGGTGACCGGCAGCCCTCGGATGAGCCATTTGCTCGGCAGATCGCTGTTGCCGGCCAGGAGGACCCGCAGACCCTCGTGGTCGGTTTCTTCCAGAAACCTCCTGACCCGCTCTTCCTTGTCACCGACATTGACGGCCAGGACGACGTAGCCGTCGGTTCCGAGTTCCCGGCTCAGCCGCGCCAGCGACGGCATTTCCTTCCGGCACGGCGGACACCATGTCGCCCAGAAGGAGATCACCATGGTCTTGCCGCGATAGTCTCCGATGCTGTGGGTCCTGCCCGACAGATCCGGCACGTCGAGTTCCGGCGCCTCGATCGCCACAGGCGGCTCGGCCAGGCCGAGACGGCGGAAATCCTCCGCCTGCGTGGAGGCCCGGACGCCGGATGTCATCCTGCTGGGCGTTACCGCAGCGGCCAACCCGCCCGCGGCCACGGTGAGGATCTGACGCCGGTTGAACATCACCATCTGGACACCCTGATCTTGAACTGATGACAGCCCGGACGCACAAACGGGTACTTCGTCATCCATCGGCCGGTCGATCATGTCATAGGTATGCCGTTCCGCCTGGTGCGCCACCTTTCCGGCCTTCACAATCAACAGCCGGCCGGTATCCGGGTCAACGGAAACCTTCGTCTGACCCGGAGAAATCCTACGCGAACCTGATGCCGATCTTGCCGAACTGCGTGCCGCTCTCCAGCCAGTCGAAGGCGGCGTGCAGGTCGTCGAAGGCGAAGACGCTGTCGGTATGCGGCTTGAGCGAGGTACGTTCAACGAAGGTCAGGAGCTGCGAAAATTCCGAGCGCGTGCCGAGCGTCGAGCCGAGCACCTGAAGCTGGCGGATGAACAGCCGCCTGAGATCGGCGGATGGATTGTCGCCGGTGGTCGCCCCGCAGGTGACGATGCGCCCGCCGCGCACCAGGGCGCGCATGGCAAGCGGCCAGACCGCCTCGCCGATATTCTCGACCACCACGTCGACGCCCCGGCCGCCGGTCAGCTCCATCAGCTCCTCGATGAAGCGCGGGCCGTCCGTGTGCAGGCCGGCAAAGGCTCCAAGCCTCTGCGCCGCTTCGAGCTTATCCGGATCGCGCGACGTCACGATGGTGCGGATGCCGGAAGCGGCGAGAAGTTGCAGGGCCGCCAGGGACACCGAGCCGCCGATGCCGAAAACCAGCACCGTCTCCCAGGGTTGAACCCGCGACCTTGTGTGGATCATACGCCAGGCGGTCAGTCCGGCAACTGCAAGCGATGCGGCCTCGACCCAGTCGAGATGCGCGGGCTTGGGAAAAATATTCTGTTCCGGCACACAGACGAATTCCGCCAGCGTGCCGTCGATATGTTCGCCCAGATAGCGCACCGAGGTGCACAGCATGTCCTTGCCGCGCAGGCAGAACTCACAGCGTCCGCAGGTCCGCGCCGGATAGGTCAGTACCGGATCGCCGGGCCGGAACCGCGATCCGTCCTCCGCCTCCTCGACGACGCCTGCCCCGTCGAGCCCGAGGATCATCGGCAGCCCGTGGGTGATCCCCGCACCGCTGTTGCGCATATAGAGATCCACGCGGTTGAGCCCGCCGGCACGCATGCGCACCAGCACCTCGCCCGGTCCGCGGACCGGCTTCGGCCTCTCGCCGAGCTGAAGCACCTCGTTGCCGCCATGGCCTGTCAGGAAGGCTGCCCGCATCGTTTCCATGCTCTTTCCCTCACAATCCGGCGAAGGTTTCACCGCTCTCCGCGAGCCGCCTGAGCAGAGGGGACGCCTGCCAGGCAATCGGGTCCTCAGCAGCAAAGGCATCGATATTCTCAAGGACGGTCTTCAGGCCGATCCGGTCGGCATGAAACATCAGCCCGCCCCGCCAGCGCGGAAAGCCGTAGCCGTGCACGGTCACCAGGTCGATGTCGCTGGCGCGCTGCGCGATGCCTTCCTCCAGGATGGCCGCCGCCTCGTTGATCATGGCCGAGAGCAGGCGTGTGCGGATCTCCTCGTGGCTGTAGTCGCGCCGCGTGACCTTGGCGAAATGCGCCTCCTCGCGCACGAGATCGTCGACCAGCGGATCGACCACCGCAGCGCCGCCGCCCGGATAGCGGTACCAGCCGACACTCGTCTTGCGGCCGAGACGGCCCTCGTGAACCATGCGGTCGGCAATCGGGATATAGCGGCGCGCCGGATCGCGGGTCGGCGCCTGCCGCTTGCGGTTGGCATAGGCGATATCGAGACCGGAAAGATCCTGGGCCTCGTAGGGTCCCATCGGATAGCCGAAGTCGACCATTGCCTCGTCGATGTCCCAGAGCGTCGCTCCGTCCATCAGCACCGTATCGGCCGCCTCGCGGTAGCGCGCCAGGATGCGGTTACCGATGAACCCGTCGCAGACGCCGGAGAGCACGGGGATCTTCCTGAGCCGCTTGGCGACGGCAAACCCGGTTGCAAGCGCCCGGTCCGAACTGGCGGCGCCCCGGACGATCTCCAGGAGCTTCATGATATGGGCGGGGCTGAAGAAATGCAGGCCGATCACCCGTCCGGGATCTGCAACGCTTCTGGCCATCTCGTCGATGTCGAGATAGGAGGTGTTGGTCGCCAGGACCGCATCCTCCGGCAGCACTTTTGCGAGCTGCGAGAGGATCGTCTTCTTGACCTCCATGTCCTCGAACGCCGCCTCGATCGCGAGCTGGGCGGGCGGCAGGGCGCCATAGTCCGTCAGGATGTCGATCCGGTCCTTCACGTCGGCCGCCTGGTCCGGCGTCAGCAGGCCGCGTTTTTCCGCACTGCCGGTGAGCCGCGCCACATTGGCGGCCGCCCGCTCCGCGGCCTCAGCATCGTGTTCGACGATTGTCGTGCGGATGCCGGCGGCATCGAGGGCATAGGCGATGGAAGCGCCCATGTTGCCGCCGCCGACAACGACGGCCCGGGTCACCGTCAGCGGTTCGGCCGAGGCGATCGGCTCCGGCGCCTTTGCACCCCGTTCGGCGAAAAAGACGTGCCTGAGCGCCCTGGCCTGATCACCCGCCCGCAGGCGCAGGAACGTCTCCCGTTCCCGCGTCATGGCCTCGTCGAAGGGCAGCGTCGCTGCGGCTTCGATCAGGTCGATGGCTTCAAGCGGAGCCACCTGCCCGCGCAGGCGTTTTCCGGCCTGCTCCCTTGCCGCGGCGACCGCCGCCTCGTCGGGTGCGGGCGCCGGTTGCCGGGAAAGCGGTCCCTCGGCCAGAAGCGCGAAATCCACGCCAAGCGCGGCCGTGACCGGGTCGTCGTCGATCCGGTCGATCAGACCCGCTTCGAACGCCTGGGAACTTTTCAACACCTTTCCCGGGGGAATGAGACCGAGCGCGGCAGCAAGACCGATAAGCCGCGGCAGTCGTTGTGTCCCTCCGGCTCCGGGAACGACGCCAAGCGTGACTTCGGGCAGACCGGCAGACGCCGCGGGTGCGGCGATGCGGTATCGGCAGCCGAGCGCGATCTCGAAACCGCCGCCGAGGGCGGCACCGTTGATCGCGGCGATCCAGGGCACGGGACTGTCTTCGATGGCGGCAATCACGTCCGGCAGATGCGGTTCGACCGGCGCCATGTCGAACTCGCGCGCGTCCGCACCGCCGCAGAAAATCGAGCCTGCCCCGGTCACGACCACGCGCTCCAGATCCGGCACGGCCGCCAGATCCCTGACAGCGTCGAGCAGACCCCGGCGGATCTCGGCAGAAATTCCGTTGACCGGAGGGTTTTCAATCACGACGACAGCGGCGGTTCCCCGCCTTTCGATAACGACCGGCATTTACAATTCCCCTCCCAAATATGATTTATAATGCATATCATGTTTTATAATGCAATATTCAAACAGGAAGGATCTTGCACCATGCCGGAGGCAATCATGGAGGAAACCGTCACGCTCGGTATAAGCGACGGGATCGCGACGCTTGTCCTCAACCGGCCCGACCGGTTGAATGCGCTCACGCGGAACATGCTTGTCCGGCTGCGCGCAGCACTTGAGGAATGTGCCGCCAGGGACGATGTTCGGACGGTGCTCTTCACCGGCGCGGGTCGCGGCTTCTGCGCCGGTCAGGACCTGAGCGAGCGGGACCCGCGCAAGCTGGACGGTCCGCTCGATCTCGAAGCGATCCAGAAGGAGCTCTACCATCCGGTGGTCGCACTCATGGCGGAAATGGACAAGCCCGTCATCGTCGCCGTCAACGGCATTGCCGCCGGGGCCGGCTCCGGACTGGCGCTGGCCGGCGACATCGTCATCGCCGCCCGTTCCGCCCGCTTCATCCAGTCCTTCGTCAAGGTTGGGCTGTCGGTCGATGCCGGCGGCGGCCTGCGTCTCGTCCAGGCCCTCGGCCCCGCCCGGGCCCGCGCCCTGCTCATGACCGGCGGCGCGATCGGCGCCGAAGACGCGGCAGCGGCCGGTCTCATCTGGCAATGCATCGACGACGATGCTCTGGAGGCAACCGCAAGAGACATCGCCCTGAGCCTCGCACAAAGCCCCAGGACTGCGCTCGCCGCCATCAAGAAGGCCGTCGCGGCGGCTGCCTGCGCCGACAGTCTCGAAGGCTATCTCAAAACCGAAGCCGCCCTGCAGCGCGAGGCCGGGTTCTCAGCCGACTACCGCGAGGGCGTCCTGGCCTTTCTGGAAAAACGAAAGCCGCGGTTCCAGGCCTAGATCGCTCCCGTTCGAAAAAAGCTGACGGCTCCAGCGACCAATCACAGGATAGTGCACAGCCCCTCCACCCGCCGTCCCGGACGCAGCGCAGCGGAGATCCGGGACCCGGCACTCCCGGGTCTCTTTCATCATAAAGCCATTTGGATACCGGACTCCCGCCTTAGCAGGAGCGGCACCTGGAGGATAAGGTCAGAAGATCCCCAGCTTGCGGACCGCATCCAGGACATCCTTCAGGCTTTCCTCGACGGTCTTGCCGCTGGTGTTCACGATGCTCTCCGCCTTGCTGTAGAGCACTTCGCGGCTGGTCAGGATGGACTTCAGCTCCTCCATCGCCTTCGGATTGCCCGCCATCGGCCGTTCGTCGCCCTGAAGGCGCACGCGGCCCATGTGCTCTTCCGGCGACGCCTTCAGCCAGATCGTGTGGAAATTGCGCAGGAGAAAACCGTAGGTCTCGGGCTCGGAGACGATGCCGCCGGCAACGGCGAGGACCACGGAATCGGACGTCGCCACGACCCGCTCGACCGCCTGGCGCTCCAGGCGGCGGTAGCCTTCCTGTCCGTAGAGCGCCATCAGCTCGCTGACCGGCATGCCGCTCTGTTCCTCGATGTCGCGGTTGAGCTCGATGAACGGCAGCGACAGTTCCTTGCCCAGAAGCCGGCCGAGCGTCGACTTGCCCGCACCGCGCAGTCCAATCAGGCAGATGCGCTGGCGGCGCAGCTGCGCCGGGCGGCCCGGGTCGAGGATCTGCATGACCCGCTGGCGCTGCTCGGTCGTCGCCTGGCGGAAGAACTCCGCCACCCTGACCGTTTCGGAGCCCCAGGGATCGTCCTCGCCGACCAGCCATTCGACCCGGTGGTCGAGCGCGTTGGCGACCTTGAACAGGAGCGCGATCGAAATGTTGCCGCCGCCGTTTTCAAGCTGCGCGAGATACCGCTGTGAGACGCCCGACAATTCGGAAAGAACCCGGCGGGTGATTCCCTTGCGCTCGCGCGCCCGGCGCACCCGTTCGCCGACGGCGGCGACGAAGGCATCCACCTCCCCGCCATGGGCCACGAGCCGATCGTCGGGTATCACCTCGCCGCGAAAATTGGTTATCTCGCTCATCACCGGATCCAATTGCATTCCTCAAGACGCAACCTAATTGCCACACCCGGGATGTGCAATATAATTCCCCTGAGGAAACGGCGAATATCGGGCCAGAATGCCGGTTTTTCCTCCGCTTTCGGTGAGGTGGACACCTTTACCTCACCTCCTCACCCCATCATTCCAGACAAGTGCAGCCTTCGCTGCACTTGTCTGGAATGACGGAGGGGACACCCCTCACCCGACCACAAGCGCCTCGAGCTTCGCCCGCATGTCGTCGGGAACGGGGATCTTCCGGTGCGCGTCCGCCTCGACGAAGACCTCGACGAACTCGCCTTCGAAGCAGAGGACGCCGTCCTGGGAACCGCGCACGGAGAACCGGACGGAACTGCCACCGACCTTCAAAAGCCGCACCTCGCACAGGAGCGGATGGCGCGGGGTGACCGGGCTGCGGAAATCGAGCGACATGTGCACGAAGGGCGTGCCGACATTGCGGTCGACATTGCCGCGGAACCAGTCGAACCCTGTATGGACGCCCCACCATTCGTCGATCGCCTCGAGGGCGAAATTGGGGATCCGGCCGGTATAGGCGATCCGGGCCGGATCGCAGTCCGCCCAGCGCACCGTGATCGTGTGGGTGAAGACCTTGCGGTCCAGGCCGGTGTGCGAAATGTCATCCATCAATATGTCTCGACGTGATAGCGCCCGTCCTCCCGCATGCCGTTGCGCACATCGGGCCAGTCGAGGCCGATCTCGCGCGAGATGTCGGAGAACGCGCTCTCGACGCCCTCCTCCATCGAACGCAGTCCGCAGATATAGATATAGGAATTGGGATCCTTGAGGAACTCCGCCACCGCCCCGGCTTGCGTGCGCAGCCGGTCCTGGACGTAGTGCTTTGGCTCGCCCTCGATCCGGCTGAACACCAGGTGCTTCTGCAGGATCGTATCCGGGACCTTCTTGAGCGGTCCGAAATAGGGCAGCGATTCCGGCGTCCGCGCGCCGAAGAACAGCATCATGCCGCCCGAACGGGTGCCGCCGTAGCGCTGGCGGCGCATGGTGAAGGCGCGGAACGGCGCGGAGCCCGTTCCCGTGCAGATCATCAGGAGCTTCGCATCCGGATCGTCCGGCATCAGGAAGGTCGACCCGAACGGACCGGTGACCCTGACCTTGTCGCCCATTTTCAGATCGCAGACATAGTTGGAACAGACGCCGTGCGGCTCCCGCTTCACCGTCAGGGAAAGGTTGTTGTAGTTCGGCCGCTCGCCGTCGCGCGGGCTTGAGACCGAATAGAGGCGCGGCAGATGCTCCTTGCCGTTCGCGTCCGTGCCCGGAGGAATGATGCCGATGCTCTGGCCTTCCAGAACGGGAAAAGGCTGTCCGTCGAAATCCAGGATGATGTGGCGGACGTCGGTATCCGCGTCTTCTGCCGTCAGGCGGTAATTGCCCTGGATCGTCGCCATGGCGGGCTTGCCTATGGTGTAGAGATTGACCGAGGGTTTTGAGGCGGACGCAGGCGCCTTCGACTTGCCGCCGGCACCGGAATGGGCTTCCGCCAGCAGCGCGGCCATCTCCTCGTCCAGCGCCTCGATGGAGGTGTCAAACGCGCCGTTCGCCGTGCCGAGATCCTGCTGTTCGGGCAGTTCGGCCCAGGAGAACTGCTCGTCCACCGAATAGGGCTCCGTAACCACGCGCCATTCGTCGATCGACCCGGTCGGGCAGACCGGGATGCAGGCCATGCAGAAATCGCACTTGCTGAAATCGACCACCACGTTGGAGCCGTCATGCACGATCGCCTCGACCGGGCAGGTCATCTCGCAGGTGTAGCAGCGGATGCAGATTTCCGGATCGATCAGGTGTTGTTTCTGGGGTGTGCTCATCGTTCCTCCCGGCAGCGCTCTTCATGGCACTTTCTGGAGCTTGTTTGCTCTGGATGTCGGGGAGCGCGGCCGGGCCGCGCTCCTTATGTGTCCGGCTTTCAGCCCAGCCTCAGGCCATGTGCAGCTTGACGTATTCGAAGTCGCCCGGCTGGTTGTTGATGCCCACCTTCGGCGGGGCGATCCAGCCGGCGAATTTGCCCGGCTCGCGTTCTGGCTTCATCAGCGACTGGATGTAGTCGCCGTCCGCATGGGTCGGCAGCCAGTTCTTCACGCCCTCGTCGTATTCGGCACCGCTGACCAGCTTGCCGTCCGGATCGAACAGCTTGTCGGAGAAGACGCCGATCTTCCGGTTGAAGGATTCGTGCGGCAGCTTCATCTCGAACCGGATGCCGGCCTTCTCGATGATCTTGTTCCAGCGGCCGACACCGCCCGCCGCGTCGCGGGTGTAGTCGTCGCGCAGGCGCATGTTGATCGCCGTCAGGGCCGGGACATCGCGCTTGATGATAGCGCCGTTTTCCACGTCGAGCACCTGGTAGGTGTCGCCGGAGAGCCTGTGGTCGTCCTCGAGCCGGTTTTCCATGTAGCGGCCCTTGATGCCCGCGTTGAAGGCATTGGCCGCGTTGGTGGAAACCTCCTGGCCGAACAGGTCCAGCGACAGGGTGTAGTGCAGGTTCAGCTTCTTCTGGATCGTCGGCAGGTCGATCACGCCGTAAGAGCGGATGCGGTCGATGTCGTACGGATCGTCGATGCCGTGCTCGTTCATCACCTGGCAGGTGCGTTCGATCGTGCGGCCGACGCCGGTCTCGCCGACGAACATGTGGTGCGCTTCCTCGGTCAGCATGAAGCGGCAGGTGCGCGACAGCGGATCGAAGCCGGACTGGGCAAGGCTCTCGAGCTGCATCTTGCCGTCGCGGTCGGTGAAGTAGGTGAACATGAAGAAAGACAGCCAGTCCGGCGTCTCTTCGTTGAAGGCACCGAGCATGCGCGGCGCTTCTTCCGAACCGGACGACCGGCGCAGCAGGTCGTCGGCTTCCTCGCGGCCGTCGGCGCCGAAATACTTGTGCAGCAGATAGACCATTGCCCAGAGGTGCCGGCCTTCCTCAACGTTCACCTGGAACAGGTTACGCATATCGTAGAGCGACGGCGCGGTCAGGCCGAGGAAACGCTGCTGTTCGACGGAGGCCGGCTCCGTGTCGCCCTGGATGACGATCAGGCGACGCATCAGGGCGCGGTATTCGCCGGGCACTTCCTGCCAGGCCGGTTCGCCGGCATGTTCGCCGCAGGGGATCTTGCGGTCCTCGACCTGCGGTGCCAGCAGCACGCCCCAGCGGTATTCCGGCATCTTCACGTAGTCGAACTTCGCCCAGCCCTTGGGATCGACGCTGACGGCCGTGCGCAGATAGACGAGGCTCTGCTGGAAATTGTCCGGGATGAGATCGTTCCACCAGTTGATGTAACCGGGGTGCCATTTTTCCAGAGCCTTGAGCACCCGCTTGTCGGAGGACAGGCCGACGTTGTTGGGTATCTGGGTATCGTAGCTGACATTGATCAGATCGAGCATTTCGTGTCTCCCTTAAAACTCCTCCCGCCGGTCACTCAGACCCGGCGCATGTCGTAATCACCGCGGACGCCGGTGCCGTAGCGCTGCAGGGCGCCGTTCTCACCGACCGCGTTCGGCCGCTGGAAGATCCAGTTCTGCCAGGCGGTCAGGCGCCCGAAGATCCGCGTCTCCATGGTTTCCGGACCGGCGAAGCGCAGGTTGGCTTCCATGCCGGTCATGGCATCGGGGGAGAAATTCGCCCGCTCCTCGAGGAAGATGCGGATCTCGTCCTCCCAGTCGACGTCGTCGAAGGCGAAGGTCACCAGGCCGAGTTCGCCGGCGTCGAAGGCTTCCAGCGCCTCGCCGATGCGTTCGCGGGCGGCGTCCACCCGCTCCGGCTCGCCCAGGAACCGGGTCTGCAGGCGGGTCAGGTCGTTGGACATCGGATACGGCCCGAAATTTCCGTCCGTCAGCGTGATCGCGGCGACCGGCCGGTTGTCGCCCTCGAAATCGCCTTCCATCATGTAGCTGCGGTCGCAGGCGAACGGGATCTCGGCCAGGAAGCCGGCGAAGCACGAGCCGTTCTCGATCATCGCCACGAGTGAGCGCGAGGTCAGGTCGACGCGCTTCAGGACGCGTTTCCAGTAGAGCAGGATCTCCCGGGACAGCCAGTCGCCGTCCTTGTGGTCGAGCAGGAACTTCTCGTGCGCGACGACCTTTTCCGGATCGCCCTGGGACTTGAACACCACCACGCCGGTCTCGAGTTCGTTGAGGCGCAGGTGCAGGATGGCGTCGTCCAGCTCCCGGGCAAGGCGCAGCATCCAGGTCGACGCGCCCTCTGCATGCAGGGCCTCGACGGAGGCCGGCGCATCGCCGTCCGGCCCGGACAGCATGATCGTGGCGATGCCCTTGGCGCGGTTGACCTGCACTTCGACCAGCGAATAGACGACCGAGCCGTCGTCCTCGAAGCGCCGCTGGATCGGGGTCAGCTCGATGCCCTTGGCGGCGGTGTTCCGGGTCTCGCCCGCAGCGATCTCCCCGGCCCGTCCGGCAACCATTTCGTCGAATTTCGAATTCGGCACCACTTCGTCCACCAGGCGCCAGTCGACCGCGCGGCGGCCCTTCACGCCTTCCTCGGTGGAGCAGAACACGTCGGCGAGGTCCCGGCGCACCTTGCGCTTGTCGGTGACCCGCGTCAGCCCGCCGGTGCCCGGCAGAACCGCGAGCAGCGGCACTTCCGGCAGGGCCACCGTGGTGGAGCCGTCGTCTGTCATGATGATGTGGTCGCAGGCAAGCGCCAGCTCGTAGCCGCCGCCAGCGCAGGCTCCTTTCACGGCGGCAACATAATGCTGGCCGGATTCGGCGCCCGCGGCCTCGAACGTGTTGCGGGTCTCGTTGGTGAACTTGCAGAAGTTCACCTTGTGGGCATGCGCCGCGCCGCCGAGCATGCGGATGTTCGCGCCGGCGCAGAAGACGTTGGGCTTGCCGGAGCGCAGGACGACGGCGGCCACTTCCGGATGCTCGAAGCGCATGCGCTGGACGACGTCGGCAAGCTCGATGTCGACACCGAGATCATAGGAGTTGAGCTTCAGCTCGTAGCCCTCGAACAGCCCGCCCTTTTCGTCCACGTCCATGTAGAGGGTCGCGACCGGACCGTCATACTCGACACGCCAGTGGCGATAGCGTGAAGGGTCTGTCTGAAAATCGATACGTTTGGCCACCTGTTCGCTCCCGTTTGGCTGGTGATTGTGCATTATAATGCTCTTTTCTGGAAAAGCAACGCGAAAACCAGAATTCCAGACTGCTATTTAAGCATTATAATTCAGTTATTTGACGAAAATTCTCCGAAAAAGAGGAATATGCATTATATTTCTTGATTGAACTTCAACCGTCCGCAGAACCGTCCGTCACGCAGGTCCGAGGCCGCCTGCAGGAGGTCCCCGGAAGCTAGTCCCATCAGGACGTCGCCGCCGCCGTGCGGGAACGCCGCCTCGATCGATTTGCGGCCAAGCTGCGCCAGCCGCGACCGCGCCCGCGGACGGCCCATGATCTCTTTCAGCCGGCCGTTGGCGAGATGGATCAGCGCCTGGACCAGATGCCGTTCCCGGCTGTTGGGGACCGCGTTGAGCCACACCGGTTCGAGAACCTCGTGCGCCTCCCAGTAATAGCCCTCGTTGAAGAGCCTGACGCCGTAACGCCACGCCGGATTGTCCGCGGCCCTCGCCGAGACGGTCACCGCGGGCACCTGCGCCTTCACAGCATCGAAGGCCGCCTCGTCCGGGCGCCGGTTCACGCCGGGAACGTGCCGGCGCTCCGGCAGGGGTATCGAGGCCGCGCCCATCGCCCGCTACAGCGCCGCTTCCGCGGCGCTCTCCGCAAGACCGGCAAACGCGGTCGGCGATCCCTGGATCGCGCTGCGCTGCATATGCAGCCTCAGACCGCGCAGGCCGCCAAGCTCCTCGCCGCCTCCGGCCCGCCCCGGGCCGCCATGGACGCAATGCGGCATGACGATCGCGTGCCCGGTGTGGTTCCGTCCGGTCTCCTCGTCGACCATCATGATGCGCCCGTGCCAGGGGCCGAGCGCGCTTGCCGCCTGCAAACGTGCTTGCCGGTCGCCGGAAAACAGGCTGAGCGCCAGCGAACCGCCGCCCCTGGCCGCAAGGGCGACCGCGTCGGCAACCCCGTCATGGGGCATCACCGTCGCGCAGGGACCGAACACCTCGATGGAATGGACACGTTCCGCGCCATGCGGATCGGCGCAGGAAAGCAGGGTCGGGGCAACGAACGCCCCGGTCTTGGCAAGCTGCGGGCCGATCCCGTCCGGTACGCCTCCGCCGGTCACGACCTGCGCCTCCGCGCTCAACCGCGCGATCCCCTCAAGCGCGTCTTCCTGCTGCCGCCGGTTCACCAGCGGGCCGATGCGGACGTCCTCGTCTGCCGGGTCGCCCACCGGAGAGCGCGCGACGACTGCTACGACCGCCTCCTGGAATGCATCGAGATGCGCCCGGGGCACGAAAACGCGGCGGATATTGGTGCAGAGCTGGCCGGCCTTGACCGACAGCGCCTTGGCGACCTCGCGGACGGCAAGGTCGAACAGGACATCGCCGGGCCCGGCATCGGGGCCGAGGATCGTGGCGTTGATGCTGTCAGCCTCGATGTTGACGCGCGCACCGCCTTTCAGCACGGCCGGATGCGAGCGGATCGTGTGTCCGGTCGCGGCGGAGCCGGTAAAGGCGACCGAATCCATCGGCCCGAGCGTGTCCAGCAGGCCTTCGCCGTTGCCGCAGACCAGATTGAAGACCCCGGCCGGAACCACATCCGCGGCGACAACGTCGCGCATCATCTCGTGCGACAGCCAGGCGGTCGCCGTCGCCGGCTTCGCCAGGCTCGGCGCTCCGGCAATCGTGGCGGCCGCAATCTTCTCCCACATGCCCCAAGCGGGGAAGTTGAAGGCGTTGATCTGCAGCGCGACGCCGGGCCGGGTCGTCCAGAAGTGGCGCGAGAAGAATACCGGATCTTTGGCGAGCTGATCCTGACCCGCTTCGGCAATCATCGTCGCATCGCCGAGCGACTGGCCGAGGCGGGCATAGTATTTCAGCGTGCCGATGGCGCCGTCGATATCGATGGCCGCGTCGGTCTTGGTGTTGCCGCCGTTGAGCCGGGCGATGTCGCCGTATTTGTCGCGGTTCTGCACGAGCACGTCGGCGACCGCCTTCAAGAGCGCGCCGCGTTCGGCAAATGTCATGCCGCGCAGGGCCGATCCGCCGCTCTGGCGCGCGAATTCCATCGCGGCCGCAAGATCCAGCCCGCTCGCATCGGCCCGGGCGACGGTCTCGCCCGTCACCGGATTGACGAGCGCTCGGCCGTCTCCGCTGCCCTTGGCCCAGTTCCCGGAAATCAGGCTTTCCAGCATCATGCGACCATCACCCCGGTGGTCTCGATACGCTCCAGCCGCGCGCAGAACTCGGCGACCGCGGCAAGCGTCTTCTCCGGCTGGTCGATAAAGGGCGAATGCCGGCAGTCCGGCAGGATCACCGTATCGACCGGCGAATAGATACGGGTCTCGATCTCCTCGATCTGCGCCAGCGTGCCGTACTGGTCGTTGGCGCCCTGGATGGCCAGGACCGGAATGCGCAGATAGTCGATCGCCTCTGCGATGTTCCAGGACTTGAACCCGGGATCGAGCCAGGCGTCGTTCCAGCCACGGAAGGCGTTGTCGACGTCCTTGTGATACTTGGCCAGCCTTGAACGCAGGTCGCCGCTTTCGTAGGCCGCCTTCGCCTCGGCGATGGAGGCGAGCCCGCCGTCTTCGGTGAAGAAATGCGGCGCCATCAGCACGAGCCCGCGCACCCGGTGATCCTCGATGCTGCCCGCGTAGATCGCCGCGATCGAGGCACCGTCGCTGTGGCCGAGCAGGATGCCGCTCCTGAAACCGATGGCGTCGAGCACGGCCGGCAGATCGTCGACCGCCTCCCGCGTCATGTAGTCGAGCGGACGCGGCAGGTCGACCGGGTCGGACTGCCCGTAGCCGGCGCGCGACCAGACGAACACGCCGAAACCGGTCGCCTCGGCCAGCTTCTCCGGGAACCCGCGCCACAGCGCGACGCAGCCGAGCCCTTCATGCAGCATGACGATGGTCGGCGCCTTGTCCGGCGACGGGCCGTAGCAGACCGCTTCCAGGCTCTTTCCGTTCACCGTGATGGCGGTCTCGGCGCCGTCCCGCCATTCGAAATCAGACATGACAATCGTCCCTCAGTTTGAAACGCTGGATCTTTCCGGTCGCGGTCTTCGGCAGGTCCGGAACGACTTCCACCCAGCGCGGATATTTCCACTTGCCGATATGTTCCTTGACGATTTCCTTGAGTTCCTCCGACAGATGCTCGCCGGCGGCGCCGTTCTTGAGAACGACGAAGGCCTTGGGCTTCTCCAGCCCCTCCTCGTCCCTGGCGGCGACCACGGCCGCTTCGAGGACGGAAGGGTGCGAGATCAGCGCCTGTTCGATTTCGAAGGGAGAGACCCAGATGCCGCTGACCTTGAACATGTCGTCCGTGCGGCCGCAATAGACCAGGCGCCGTGTCTCGGTCACCTCGTACTTGTCGCCGGTGCGGGTCCATTCCCCTTCGAACGTGGAACGGCTCTTGCTGCGCTGGTTCCAGTAGTCGGAGGCCGAGGACGCGCCCTTGACCAGCAGTTCACCGATCCCGCCCGGACCGACATCCACCCCGCTCTCGTCGACCACCCGGATGTCGTATCCCGGCACCGCGATGCCCGACGTGCCGTAGACGACGTCGCCCGGACGGTTGGAGAGGAAGATGTGCAGCATCTCGGTGGAACCGACGCCGTCCAGGATGTCGCAGCCGGTCAGGTCGCGCCAGCGGGTGCCGATCTTTTCCGGCAGCGCCTCGCCGGCGGAGATGCAGCGCCGCAGCGGCGCCTCGATGCAGGCATTGCCACCGTCGATATGGGCGACCATTGCCGCGTAAAGGGTCGGAACGCCGCAGAAGACGGACGGCCTGTAGGTTCCCAGCAATTCGCAGACGGATTGAGGTGTCGGACGGGCATCGAGCAGGATCGTCGTCGCGCCGACGGACATCGGAAAGGTCATCCCGTTGCCGAGGCCATAGGCGAAGAAGAGCTTGGCGACCGAATAGACGACGTCATCGTGCTTGATGCCCAGCACTTGCGTGCCATAGGTGTCGGCGGTGTATTTCAGATTACCGTGGACGTGGCGCACGCCCTTGGGCTGGCCCGTGGAGCCGGAGGAATAGAGCCAGAAGGCGCATTCGTCGGCGGAAACATCCAGCGGCTCGCGGAAACTGCTGGCGGCAAGCTCGGCATCGAAGGAGAGATAGCCGCTGTCGCCCGGATCGCCGATCACAAACACCTTCTCCAGCTGCGGACAATTCGCCAGGATCGGCTGGATGACGGGCAGCAGTTCCCGGGACACGAAGAGCACCCGCGCCCGGCTGTCGTTCAGGATGATTTCATAGACGTCCGATCCGAGCAGCGTGTTCAGCGCGACCGGGATCACGCCGGCCTTGAGGCTGCCCCAGAAGATCAGCGGAAAGGCGATGCTGTCGAGAACCAGCATGGCGGCCCGTTCCTCGCGGCGGATGCCGTGGCGCTCGTAGAGATCGGCCAGACAGCCGGTCTCTTTCGCAAGCTTCGCGTAACTGATTTCCTTGCCGGTACCGCTTTCGACGAAGGCCGCCTTGTGGCGGTAGGCCTCGTCCGCATGCCGGTCCACGAAGTAGACGGCCGCGTTTTCGTTCGTCGTAATCATCTATCCTCCCTCGCGCGCCTTACCTCCCGCGCGCCGACGCATGTAATCTTTCAACACATTGCCCTTCGGTGAGGGCAGAAATCGATCCCGAAACCAGAACCTCATCCTGAGGAAGGCCTGCAGGCCCGGTCTCGAAGGATGGGCCACTTGCTCCTGAATGTGCCGCCCCTCCTTCGAGACAGCGCTTCCGCGCTTCCTCAGGAAGAGGAGAGTGGTTCACACGGGTTCCCAGGGACACCCTGCTGGAAGCTCACATCTAGCGGCCGGTGAATTCAATCGCCCCGTCGGGCAGCAGGTAGAGGACATAGGCATCCCCTCCCGCCACGGTCGGGTGATGATCGGAGCCCGGCCCGTAGACGTACCAGCCTTCCGGAAAGGCATCGAATTTCGGCTCTCCGGAAATCGTCATGACGGCACCGATCTCGCCGGTCGTGTGGACATGATGGGGTCCCTTGACGTCCTTCATGCGCACCACGTCGACGCTGAAATTCCGCGCCTCCGCGCCCGGCTTCACCGCGCGCCCGAACTTGATGCCTCCGGCCTCGCGCGCCATCAGCCAGCCGTCCGCTTCGCCTTCGGCGCACAGCGATTTCAGTGCCTCAAAGGTCTCGCCGTCCGCGGGAAATTCCGAATTGAGATAACTGGCCAGATCGTCGTCGAGCGTCCGGTCGCCGATACGCTCGGCAATGGTCGAAACGGTTTCCAGGAACTGCTGCTGTGACATTCCGTCCTTCTCCTCCGGTCTCGGCGGCGCGATGCCCCGTCGCGTGCCTATTATGCATAATAATACATATTCACAGAAAAAGATGCAATATAATACTCATTCCCAATACCCGTCATTTTCACACGCCGAGCCATTGCCGGTGCAGATCCTCATCTGCGCGCAAGGCCTGGCAGGGGCCGGTCCAGACGCATTTGCCGCGGCCGAAAATGCTGGCCGTGTCGGCAAGCTGGGTGGCGAAATGGAAGTTCTGCTCGACGAGCAGCATGGTCAGGCCCTCGTCCTTGAGGTCCTTCAACTTGTCGAAGATCTGCCGGACGACGATCGGCGCCAGCCCCTCGGTCGGCTCGTCGAGAATGAGCAGCACCGGGTTCATCACCAGCGCGCGCCCGATCGCCAGCATCTGCTGCTCGCCGCCGGACAGCTGGTTGCCGCCATTGTCGCGCCGGCTGGCGAGATTGGGAAAGAAGTCGAACACCCGCTCGACGGTCCACCTGCAGTCCCGCCCCGACGATAGCCTGGCGGCGAGCTTCAGGTTTTCCAGCACCGACAGGGAGCCGAAGACGTCGCGGGTCTCGGGAACATAAGCGAGCCCCATCCGCGCGATGTCGAACGGCCTGCGGCGCTCGACCGCCTCGCCCCGGAACACCACGTCGCCGCCGAAAGCGGGCAGCAGGCCGACGATGGTTTTCAGCGTGGTCGTCTTGCCGACGCCGTTGCGGCCGAGGATGGCATGGAACCGGCCTTCCTCGACGGCGATGTCGACGCCGTGGATCACCTGGGTCTCGCCATAGCCGGCGAGCAAATTGCGCACCTCAAGCATCGCCTTGCCAATCCCCGAGATAGATTTCCCTGACCACGTCGCTTCCCTTCGTCTCCTCCGGCGTCCCCTCGAACACCACCTCGCCGTAATTCAGCACCGTGATCCGGTCGGCGACGTCGAAGCCGAGATCGAGATCGTGCTCGATGATCACGATGGTCAGTTCGCGCGGCAGCGTGGCGATCAGCTTGTGAAACGCGTCGATCATTCCGGGACCGACCCCGGAGGTCGGCTCGTCCATCAGGAGAAGCTTCGGTTTGGTGGCAAGCGCCAGCCCGACCTCGAGCTGCCGCCGGTTGCCGTAGGACGCCTGGGCAACGCCGACATCGAGCCGGTCGGACAGACCGACCATCGCCGCGACCTCCTCGACCGTCTCCTGCACGGCAGCGCTCTCGTGGGTGCGGGTGAAGCAGGAGAACGTCTTGCCCTGCGCGGTCGCCGCCGCGAGCGCGAGGTTCTCGCGCACGGTCAGACCCTCGAACAGGTTGTTCTTCTGGTAGCTGCGCGACAGCCCGCGCCGGGCGCGCTGCTCGACATTCATGCCGGTGATGCGCGCGCCGTCGAGCAGGATCTCGCCCGAGGTCGGCTTCAGCGTGCCGGCGAGCAGGTTGAAGAGCGTCGTCTTCCCGGCGCCGTTCGGGCCGAGAACCACGCGGCGCTCGCCCTTCTCAAGCTTCATGCCGATGTGGCGTGAAACCCTGAGCCCGCCGAAATTCTTGCACAGGTCGCGGACTTCAAGCATTGGCGGTCCTCAGGGCCCGGCGCTGGAAGGAATGCTCGATCTGGCCGTAGACGCCGCGCCCGCCGGCCATGACGGCGGCGATCAGAAACAGCCCGATCACCAGGTGCCAGTGCTCGGTCCAGGCGCCGGTCTCGTGTTTCAGGAACACCAGCAGGGCAGCACCGGCGATCGGACCGGCCAGAGTTCCGAGCCCGCCGAGGATGACCACGATCAGCACCTCGCCCGACACGGTCCAGACCAGCAACTCCGGCGAGACGAACATCGTGTGCTGGGCGGCCAGGATGCCGGCCGCTCCGGCCAGAAAGGAAGAGAAGGCGAAGGCTGCCGCCTTGTGCTTCCAGACGCTGAGACCGAGCGCGCGCATCCGGTCCTCGTTGACATGGATACCGGTCAGGGTCCGGCCGAAGCTGCTGCGCAGGACGGCGGCGGCGACCGCGTAGACGATCACCACCACGGCTAGGCAGAACAGGGCGAACTGCAGGGAGTCGTTCAGGTTGAGACCGATGGCGGAAAGATCGTAGCGGGAGACGCCCGAGAGGCCGTCATCGCCGCCGAGCGCCTTCCACTCGAAGATCACCACATAGGCCATCTGGCCGAAGGCGAGGGTCGCCATGATGAAGAAGATGCCGGAGATGTTCGCGGTCACCCCGCCGACGACGAGGCCGAACAGCGCGGAGATCGCGAGCGCGGCCACGGTCGCGGTAAAGCCGTCGAACCCGGCGAGCGCGGTCAATCCGGCGAAGGTATAGGCGCCGATCCCGGCAATCGCGCCGTGGCACAGGGAGACCATGCCGCCATAGCCGGCGACGACATCGAGGCTGATCGCCAGGATCGCCAGGATGGCGATCTCCACGACGATCTCCCGGGGGAAATACCCGCCGGCGATCGCGTAGACCGCCAGCGCCGCGAGCACCGCGGTCACGGTGATGGTCTTGAGGGAAGTCTGGTAGAACATCGTCAGCTCCGGGCCGGCAGCAGGCCGGACGGTTTCACGATCAAGACGGCCGCGAGCAGGATATAGACCAGCACGGAGGCGAAGCCCGGCAGCACCACGGCGCCGAAAGTCTGGATGAAGCCGATGATCAGCGACCCGACGATCGCCCCGCTCAGGCTTCCCAGTCCGCCGATCACGACGACGATCAGGGTGGGGATGAGAATGTCGGTCGCCATGGACGGGGTTGCCGAGAAGACCGGCGCGGCGACGGCTCCGGCGAGGCCGGCAAGCGCGCAGCCGACGCAGAAGACGGCGAAGAACAGGCGCTCGACATTGATGCCGAGGCACGACGCCATGGCGTCGTTCTCCACCCCGGCGCGCACCATGGCACCGATCTGGGTGCGCGACAGCACGAGGCCGAGCGTGACCAGGACGACGAGCCCGACGGCGATGATGAACAGCCGGTAGGCCGGGTAGACGACGCCGAAGATCTCCACCGGACCGGAGAGCACCGCCGGCTGCTCCATGCCGAGCGCGATGTCGCCCCACAGGATGCGCACCAGGTCGACGATCACGAAGATCAGCCCGAAGGTCACCAGCACCTGGTTCATGGGGCCGGCGCGGCGCATGCGGCGGATGACGGCGACGTAGAGGAAAATGCCGACCAGGGTGACGGCCAGAGGCGCGGCAAGAAGCGCGATCCAGAAATTGCCGAGCGAGGCGGCCGCGGTCACGCCCGCATAGGCCCCGACCATATAGAGCGCGCCATGCGCCAGATTGACGAAATGCATGAGCCCGAAAATGATCGTCAGGCCGATCGAGAGCAGAAACAAGAGCATTGAAAGCTGCATTCCATTCAGGAACTGCGTCAGCCAGAAGTCGGCATTCGCGACCATATCCGTCCCTTCCACCAGGTCAGCGCGTGGCAGGCCCGGACGCCGGAGCGCCCGGGCGGTCTGCGTCTCAGTTCAGCTTGCAGCCATTGGCGGGATCGCGCACCAGATCCACAGTGCCGACGACTTTCTGCGTCAGGGCGTCGCCGTCGGCGACGGTCTCGTAGACGTAGATGTTCTGCACGATGTTGTTGGTGTTCGGATCGATCAGGAGCGGACCGCGCGGCCCGGAATAGGACACCTGGGCAAGCTGTTCCTTGATGGTCTCCCGGTCGCTTGCCCCGGCCTTGACGGCCTCGGCGAGAACGCGCCCTGCATCATAGCCCTGCACGGCGAATTCGGACGGTGCATGGCCGTATTTCGCCGTGAACATTTCGACGAAGGACTTGTTCTCCGGCGTATTCAGCGTCGGCACGTAGTGAAGCGCAGTCGTCACCCCGATGGCCGCCGGACCTTCGGCCGCGACATAAAGCGGCGACGTCAGGAAGCCGGAACCGAACAGCGGGATATCCTTTTTCATGCCGAAGGAGTCGTACTGCTTGACGAAGGTGATCGCCTCGCCGCCGGCATAAAACACGTAGATCGCGTCCGGCGCGGCCGCCTTGGCCTTGGTGAGATAGGGACCGAAATCCTGGGTCTTGCCGAAGGGCGTATATTCGGACCCGACGATCTCGCCGCCATTGGCGATGAAGGTCTCGGTGAAGGCGTCGATCATCTGGTGGCCGGCCGCATAGTCCGGCGCCAGCGTGTAGACCTTGTTGAAGCCGCTCTTGGCCAGCCATTCGCCCATCGGCCGGTTGACCTGGGCGTTGGAGAAAGACACGCGGGTGATATAGGGGCTGCAGCTTTCGCCGGTCGCCTCGTTGTTGCCGGCATTGGCCACGATGAGCGGCACTTTCGACCCGTCGACGAAGTCGCGCACGGCGCCGAGCACGGCCGACGACACGATGCCGGCCATGACATCCACCTGGTCTTCGAGCACCAGCTTGCGGGCCTTGGCAACGCCGACCGACGGCTTGGCTTCGCTGTCCTCGACGACGAGCGTAAAGTCCTCGCTCATCCCGGCCTCGTCCAGGGCCAGAGTGAAGCCGTCCTCTATTTCCTTGCCCAGGGCGGCATAGGTGCCGCTCTTCGGCAGGAGCAGGCCCACCTTGATGTCGGCCGCAGCCGCGGTATTAGCGACCAAAACTGCGGATGCGCACGCGGCAAGCGCGGCAAATGTATGGAATTTCATCTTCTCTCCTCCCTAAAGACAGCCACCCGCAGCTCGGTCGGCTTACGGATAGTGCACCAAATAATGCATTATATTGCCTGTTATGTTTTTATTCCGGCAATTTCTGCAATTTAATACACATATCGAAACCCGATTCAAGCATTATGTTGCATATTTGAAAATGAGCCGGGAAACCTGCCGGACCAGTCCGATTGCCGGCACCGCACGGCCATCTACCTTGAATCCCCTGCGGAAATTCAGCGCAATGACGGCCGTCGCTCCCCTGCTGGAGCAGACCGTCGAGGCAATTTGTGATTTGGGAAGTCGCGTTTTCCCGAAGCGGCCAAGCGGCGGTGCGTCAGAGCACGATCCGGATGACCAGACCGTCTTCGCCGCCCGCGGCGATCTGCTTCAGGTCCTCGATGACGCCTTCGAGATCGTCGACATCGACGATGGTGCGGCTGCCGTCCCGGCTTTCGGTGATCAGGTGGATATGATCGCTGTCGTTGGTATCGTAGAAATAATTGCCGTCCCCGCACGGCACCTTGCGGACCAGCCCCCGCTCGCTGAAGGCGTTCAGGACATTGTAGATCGTGGCAAGCGAGATGTTGGATCCCGCGTCGGTGAGCCTGGCATGAAGGTCGAGCGCGGAAACGTGGCGCGGCTCGCCGCCGGCAAAGATCGCGATCGCGATCGTCATCCTTTGCTGGGTCAGGCGGAACCGGGCCTCTTTCAGCCTTTCCTGAAGCGCACCGTACCAACAGGCCTCATGGCGCGTCTCGCTGATCTGCTTCATCCGCCTTCACTCCCGATATATGTATTATATTTCCTAAGATGTATTATTATTCATATTTCACTTTCTGTAAAGGGAACCTGTGGCGGCCGGTGAAACAGACCGGCTTCGTCAGCCATGCACGGAGAGCAGCGGCATGAGCAGGGAGAACAGCTCGCCTTGCGAGGAAATCTCGCACTTCCGGTAAAGCTGCTTGCGGAACACCTTGACCGTCTGCGCGCTGATGCCGAGGCGCAGGCCGATGGAGACGGAGGAGTGCCCCCGCAGGATCAGAAGCGCAATTTCCGCCTGGCGCGGACTGAGCGCCACTTCGTGCTCCTGCTTCAGGGCCCCGATCAGGTGGTCGGTCAGATCCTCGTCCTTGTAGTCGCCGCTCGACTGCAGGCCCGACCAGCGCTGTTCGATCAGCCCGCAGACGATGGGGGCGATGCGCTCGGCTTTCTGCATGTCCCGGACGGTGAACCGGCGGCTTGAGCTCTCGTCCCGGCCGAGGCAGATATGCACGGAGACGCCTTCGGCCGGATAGGCGACATAGGCCATCTCGTCGATCAGGGTCGTGCGCTGGTAATAGGCCGCGAAATACTCGTTGCGATGGAACTGGTCGGGCGCGATATCCTTGAGCCGGTAGAGCCCCGCGGGCGCGGCCTCGACGTGAAGCGCGTGGAACGGATCCAGGAGATAGGCCGCCGGAATATAGTCGGCCTCCAGCTTTTCATGGACCTTCTTTTCGACCGCCTGGGTGAACAGCACTTCCGGAACCCGGTTCTGGAAATAGGCCAGCATAGTGGTATTGTCGATCTCGAAGCACCGGGTAAGCCATTGATAAAGCGTGAATTCGAACCGCTCCGACGCAAGCTCGGAGATGGCTACTCCTAAGAGTTTTTCGGCCGAATTCGGCAGCTCCATCAGACATACCTCTTTGGGGGTATATACCCCTTCACATAGACCGTATTACCGTTTTCCCATAGAGACCAGGGGTATCAGAGAAGAGGCGTCCATGGCGAATACCGGCATTGCGGTCGACATCGACAAGGTGGTCAAACGCTACGGCCCCGTCACCGCGCTGCACGGCGTTTCCATGGATATCCGCGAGAACGAGTTCTTCACGCTGCTTGGGCCCTCCGGCTGCGGCAAGACCACTCTCCTGCGCTCCATCGCCGGCTTCGAGGACGTGACCGAAGGCGCGATCCGGCTGAAGGGCGAGGACATCACCGGCCTGCCGCCGCACAAGCGGCCGGTGAACACCGTCTTCCAGCAATACGCCCTCTTCCCCCACATGACGGTTACCGAGAATGTCATGTTCGGCCTGCTGCGCAGCGGCTGGGCGAAGCCGGAAGCGACCCGCCGGGCCGTCCAGGTGCTGGAACTCGTGCGGCTCGCCGAGTTCTCGAACCGCAAGCCCGCCCAGCTTTCCGGCGGCCAGCAGCAACGCGTCGCTCTCGCGCGCGCCCTTGCTCCGCGTCCCGAGGTTCTGCTCCTCGACGAACCTCTGTCCGCGCTTGACCTGAAGCTCCGCCAGGCCGTGCGCATGGAGCTGAAGGCGCTGCAGCGGGAAACCGGCATCGCCTTCATCTTCGTCACCCACGACCAGGAAGAAGCACTGACCATGTCGGATCGCATTGCGGTCATGTCCTCCGGCCGTGTCCAGCAGATCGGCAGCCCGCGGGAAATCTACGAGGCGCCCCTGAACCGCTTCGTCGCCGACTTCATCGGCGAGACCAACCTGCTCGATGTCGAGGTCCGGTCCGTCGCGGGCGGCATGGCGCAGATCGCACTGCCCGGCGGGCATGCCTTCACCTGCCCGGCCGCGGCCGTCGTCGATCCCGGCAAGGGCCACCTGTCCGTCCGCCCGGAACGGATCGGCCTCTGCGCCGCCGGAAGCGGCGATCTGCAGGCGACCGTCACCGGCCAGGTCTATCTCGGCACGGACATTCACCTTCAGGTCCGCCTCACCGACAGCGAGGAGATGACTGTCCGGCTGCAGAATTCCGAAACGACGCAGGTACCGGAAACCGGCTCCGCCGTCGGGCTCAAGCTGGAGGCGGGCGCCGCGCGCCTGCTCGCCGACTGATGGCCGCCGGCGCGCCGATGGGCGCGGGCTCCGGCTCCAGTATCTACAAGGGCAGCAGCTGGAAACTGCTTCTGCCGGCCTGGGCGATGATCGGCGTGTTCCTGCTCGCCCCCGTCGTGCTGATGGCGATCTATTCGTTCCTGACCAAGGAATTCCGCGGCGGCGTCATCTGGGAATTCTCGCTCGCCGCCTACGACCAGTTCTTCTTCGACCGCGGCCTGTTCGGCGACGAGCCGCCGACCATCGAATGGACCTATATCGGCATCTTCTGGCGCTCGATCTGGCAGGCGGGGCTGGCGACCGTCGCCTGCCTGCTGATCGGCTTCCCGACGGCCTGGTTCATCGCGACGCGGGACGTAAAGACCCGCTCCGTGTGGCTGTTCCTGGTGACCGTGCCCTACTGGGTCAATCTGCTGATCCGCACGGTGTCGATGAAGTTCCTCATTCGCGACACCGGCCCGCTCAACGAACTGCTGCTCTGGTCCGGCGTCATTTCCGAGCCGCTCGGCCTGATCAACACCAATTTCGCGGTCCAGCTCGGCCTGTTCTACAGCTACCTGCCCTTCATGGTGCTGCCGATCTACGCGGCCGTCGAGCGCTACGACTTCTCGCTCTCGGAGGCCGCAGCCGATCTCTATGCCGGCGCCTGGACCACCCTGCGCCTGGTGATCCTGCCCGTGGTCAAGCCCGGCATCGTCGCCGGCTGCATCCTGGTCTTCGTGCCGTCGCTCGGCGCCTTTCTCGCGCCCGACCTGCTCGGCGGCGCGAAAACCTTCATGATCGGCTCGCTGATCGAGGAGCAGTTCAAGGGCGCGGCCGGCAACTGGCCCTTCGGCGCCGCCGCCTCGACCATCCTTTTGACCATCGTCATGGCCGTCCTGCTGGTCTATGCGCGCAACCAGAACAGGGGCGGCTGACATGCGGACCAAGACCGACATCCGCCGCTTCCCCGGCTTCCTGACCGTCACGATCCTCTGCCTGATCGTGCTCTACGCCCCGCTGATCGTGGTGGCGGTCTATTCCTTCAACGCCTCCACCTCGATCACCCGTTGGGGCGGCACGTCGCTCGCCTGGTATGTCGACGTCTTCACCGGGCCGGAAGCGCCGAAATTCCAGCAGGCGGCGATCAATTCCTTCGTCATCGCGGTGACGGCGGCGATCGTCGCCACGGTGATCGCCACCGCCGCCTCCGTCGCCATGACACGGGCCGGCAGATTCAGGACCAAGACGCTGAGCTTCGCGCTGATCAGCCTGCCCCTGATGGTTCCGGAAGTGGTCACGGCCGTGGCGAGCCTTGTGTTCTTCTCGGCCATCGGCTTCACCACCGGCCTGATGACCATCCTGATCGCCCATATCGTCTTCTGCATTCCCTTCGCCTATCTGCCGATCTCGGCGCGCATGCAGAGCATTCCGGACATGTACGAGCAGGCGGCGATGGATCTCTACGCCACACCGCGGGAGGCCTTCCGGCTGGTGCTCTTGCCGCTGATGGCGCCGGGTATTCTCTCCGGTTTCCTGCTCGCCTTCATCATTTCGCTGGACGACTTCCTGATCACCAACTTCGTCAAGGGAGCGGGTGTCGAGACCCTGCCGACCGCGATCTTCGGTTCGGTGAAGCAGGGCATCAAACCCAACATCATGGCCATTTCCACGCTGATGCTGGGCGTGTCCGTGATCTTCGTTTCCCTGTCCTGGCTGATCGGCCGGGCGGGGCAAGACAAAAAACAAAAAACCTAAAACAGAGTGGAGCATCTCATGAAGAAACTTCTTATGACCACCTCCCTGGCGCTGCTGGCCCTGACCGGCGGTGCGCAGGCCGAAGGCAAACTGTCGATCTATCACTGGTTCGAGTACATTCCGCAGGAACTGCTCGACAAGTTCGCCGCCGAATACGATGTCGAGGTGACCATGGACACCTACGACAGCAACGAGGCGCTGCTCGCCGCGCTCAAGGCCGGCAAGCTCGGCAGCTACGACGTCGCGGTGCCGGGCGACTACATGGTCAAGATCCTCGGCAACGAAGGCATGCTCGACACGTTCGAGCCGTCCGACCTCTCCAACTTCGGCAACATCCAGGACCAGTGGGTGGACGTCTCCTTCGATCCGGGCCGCAAGAGCTCGATCCCCTACCAGTGGGGCTCGACCTCGTTTTCCGTCAACCGGGACGTCTACAAGGGCCCGATCGACAGCCTGGCCGTGATCTTCGATCCGCCGGAGGAACTGAAGGGCAAGATCAACGTCCTCGACACGGCCGGCGAGACCCTGACGCTCGCCTCGCTCTATAAGGGCATTCCGCAGTGCAGCTCCGACCGTGAGCAGCTCAAGGCGCTGAACGACACGGTCCAGACCGCGAAGGCGAGCTGGGCGTCCTTCGGTTCGGACGTCGCCAAGGACGTGCTCGTCTCCGGCGACGCTGCCGCGGGCATGATCTGGTCCGGCTTCTCCGCCAAGGCCCGTTCGGAAGGCGCGAATATCGAATACGCCTTCCCGAAGGAAGGCTACATCGTCTGGATGGACAATGTCGTTCTCCTGAAGGACGCACCGAACCGCGACAATGCGCTGAAGTTCATGAACTTCCTGCTCGAGCCGGAAAACGCCGCCGCGGTGACCAACTACGCCCAATACACCGCCGGCGTGAAGGGCGTCGACGAGTTCCTCGATCCGGAGGTCAAGAACTCTCCGGAATCGAACCCGCCGGAAGGCCAGAAGGGCGTCTTCGTCGAGGCCTGCCCGGAAGAGGTCCAGGTTCTCTACGACGCCATCTGGACCAACCTGAAGAAATAAGCGGACCGGCCATGAAACTCGCACTCTACCAGGGACCCGCGGCCAGCGGCGACATCGAGGCAGGCTTCGCCCGCATCGAGAGCCAGTTGTCGGCGGCAAGCCGTGCGGGCGCGAGCATGGCCGTTTTCCCGGAAGTCTTCCTGCCCGGCTACAACCGGCCGGACCTTCACAAAAGCCTCGCCCAGCCTCTGGGCGGGGACTGGACCCGGCGTCTGGCCGCACTCGCCAGAACGACCGGCTGCGGCATCACCATCGGCTGGGCGGAGGCGGCGAATGGCACGGTCTACAACGCCGCCACCTGTTTCGACGGCCGGGGCGAACTGCTCGGCCATTACCGCAAGATCCAGCTCTTCGGGCCGATGGAGCGCGCCAGCTATTCCTATGGCAACAGCTACACAATGTTCGACCTGAATGGCCACAAGGCCGCATTGCTGATCTGCTACGACATCGAATTCCCCCAGCACTGCGCGGCACTCGCAGCCCAGGGCGTGACTCTGGTGCTAGTGCCGACCGCCAATCCGAAGGGCTACGAGCATGTCTCCGACGTGCTCGTGCCCGCCCGCGCGTCCGAAATGCGCCTGACCATCGCCTATGCCAATTACTGCGGCTGCGAGGGCGACCTGAGCTATGGCGGCCATTCCGTCATCGTCGGCCCGGACGCCAGGACACTGGCCTTCGCAGGGCACGGCGAAGCGCTTCTCGTCGCCGATCTCGCCCCGGTGAACGAGATCGCGCCCGAAATTCTTTCACTACAACGCTTGGACTACAGGGAGGTTAGGACAACCGATGAAACTTGACCTGGACATGACCACCGACGCGGTGCTGACGGCAGATACCCATCTGATCCAGTCCTTCGCCGACCTAAATGCCCTGAAACAGAACGGCGCGCGCACCGTGATCGTCGGCGCCGACGGCGCGATGGTGCGCGACAGCGAGGGCAACGAGCTGATCGACGGCATCGGCGGCCTGTGGTGCGTGAATGCAGGCCACCGCCGCAAGGAAATCATCGACGCGATCCATGAGCAGCTCAACGAGCTCGATTTCTATTCGACCTTCTACAATTTCACGCACCCGACAGCGGCCGCCCTGGCGGACAAGCTGGCGAGCCTCGCACCCGGTTCCCTGAACAAGGTCTATTTCGGCAATTCGGGCTCCGTCGCCAATGACAGCGCGGTGCGCATGCTGCACCATTACAACAACCGGCTCGGCCGCCCGAACAAGAAGAAGATCCTGAGCCGCATCGGCGCCTATCACGGCTCGACCCATCTTTCGATCGCCATGACCACGCCGCTCTATTCGGTCGGCTGGGACGGCGCCAACGATCTCGTCCATCACCTGCGCTCGCCGCATTACTGGCGCGAGGGCGACGGCATGACGGAGGCGGAATTCCTCGACGCCCTGATCGACGACCTGAAGAGTGCCATCGAGGAGATCGGCGCGGAAAACATCGCCGCCTTCATCGCCGAGCCGATCATGGGCGCCGGCGGCATCATCGTCGCGCCCGAGGGCTATCACGCACGCGTCGCCGCGGTCTGCGCCGACAACGACATCAAGTACATTTCCGACGAGGTGGTCACCGCCTTCGGACGCCTGGGCCATTTCTTCGCCTCCAAGGACGTGTTCGGCGTGACCCCGGACATCATCACCACCGCCAAGGGACTGACCTCAGGCTATCAGCCCATGTCCGCCACGATCCTGTCCGACGAAATCCACGAGGTGATCTCCGGGCCCGGCGGGCTGTTCCTGCACGGCATGACCTATTCCGGCCACCCGGCGGCGGCCGCCGCCGGCCTCGCCAACATCGCCCTGATGGAACGGGACAAGCTGCCGGAGCAGGTCCGCATCACGGGTAAGATCTTCGAGAACGCCCTGCGTGGCCTCGCCGATATGGACATGGTCGGCGAAGTGCGCGGCAGCCATTTCATGATGGGCATCGAGTTCGTGACGGACAAGGCGACCAAGGCCCCCTTCTCACCGGAAGACCAGATCGGCCTGAAGGTCGCCCGGGCGGCCCAGAAGCGCGGTCTGATCGCCCGGCCGCTCGGCAATATCCTGATCCTGTCCCCGACCCTGATCCTGACCGAAGAGCAGATCGCCCGGATCGCCGGCATCCTGCGCGAGAGCATCGCGGAGGTGACGGCCGCGCTCTAGGGTCTGTGGGGCATTAGGATTTGGCCGACCGGCTCATTTCTTTGAATTTGCGGCAATGTCCCAGGCAAATTCCGGGGACGCGCCTTTCGAGCCGTCTGGCCGTTGCTCGGTGTAAACGATTTTGTATTCGCCGAAATTCAAGGCGACCATCTCGACAACCCGATCATCGGAATCATTGCCGTTGATGCTCATGCTTGTGACGATGATGTCCGCCAGCTCGATCTTGAGGTAATCCAGCGGACTTTCCCCTGCAGCCTTGCGGGCAAAGAGTGTTCCTTTTCCGATGTGTTTTCCGGTCGACAGGAACTGGAACAGCACGGGCGACGATTTGTCGAAGTACTTCGTGACGACAAGGTCCTGAAACTGGGCTTTTCCCGATCCCGACCCGCTCCCCAAATGCGTCGTGCCGGATTGCGAGCCTCCCCAGGTCCACGACATGATATCTATCTCATCCTTGTGAGTCTTGTCCTGAGCCTCTCCTTTGACGCCTTCCAGATTCAGAAAATTATCAATTGCCATTTCAAGTTTCCTTCCTGCGTTTCTTTCCGTAACGCTGACAGGCCGCAAGAGTAGGCAGGCACCGTTTTACGTCCGTCACAAAACCCGGCCGGAATGCCTGCCGGGCGTCAAATTTTCGTAAAATCGGGTGCACGGCTGTCACCGAAATGACGGCTACGCCGGCGACGTGCCGGAGCCACCCGTCTGCGGCATCCTTGAACGCAGGATGCTCTAGGGTTGTGACTCGAGCTGTAGTAAGCTGCCCGCATGACCACAGCGTATGACATTCTCGACCGGCTGATCGCCTTCCCGTCCGTGAGCCGGGACGGCAATATCGACCTGATCCGCTACGTTGCCGGCCTTCTGAAGGAGAACGGCATCGACTGTCGGCTTTACCCGTCGGAAACCGGCGACCGGGCCAATCTCTTCGCCACGGTCGGGCCGGACGGTCCCGGCGGGATCGTTCTGTCCGGCCATACGGACGTGGTGCCCGTCGACGGCCAGGACTGGAGCCGGGATCCCTTCCGCATGACCGAGGCGGACGGACGGCTCTACGGCCGGGGGACGACCGACATGAAGGGCTTCGTCGCCTGCGCCCTCGAGGCGATCGCCGCCGCGAAGTCCCGGACGCTCTCCCGTCCGCTCCACATCGCGCTTTCCTATGACGAGGAGATCGGCTGCATCGGCGTGCGCCCCATGCTGGCGGAGCTTGCCAAGGCCGGCGTGAAGCCGGACTGGGTGCTTGTCGGCGAACCGACCTCCATGCAGGTGGCGGCCGGCCACAAGGGCAAGACCGGCATGCGGGCCAATTGCTGCGGTATCGCGGCCCATTCGGCCCTTGCGCCGACCGGGCTCAATGCCATTCATCTTGCCGCGGATTTTCTCAAGGACATTCGCGCCTTGCAGAGCGAACTGGCGGACACCGGCAACCGGGACGACGATTACGACATTCCCTATACCACGGTACACGCCGGCATCATCCACGGCGGCACCGTGGTGAACATCGTTCCCGACCATTGCGCACTCGATTTCGAGATCCGCAACATTGCCGCCGACGATCCCGGGACCCTGCTCAACCGCCTGTTCGAAAAAGCCACGATCATCAGCTCCAGGGCCAAGGCGCGGTTTCCGCGGGCCGGGATCGAGTTCGAGGCCCTCAACGCCTATCCCGGACTGGACACCACGTCCGAAGGAGACACGCTCTCCAGCGCTCTCGCACTTTCCCAGACCAACCGGGCGATCAAGGTCGCCTACGGAACGGAAGGCGGGCTGTTCACCTCGACGCTCGGCGTGCCCGCCGTCGTGTGCGGCCCGGGCAGCATGGAACAGGGCCACAAGCCGGACGAGTTCGTCACCCGCGAGCAGATCGAAGCCTGCCGCGCGATGCTCGGCCGCGTGACCGATCATCTGGCTAATTAGGATTTCTTGAAGTAGAATATAAAAAAGAAAGAATTTACCTAAGCAGGACTTCCTGCCACCTTCTCCCTTCACGACGAATTGGGCGGACCTGCCAGCCGGACGGAATGGCCGGGGCCGCCGGAGAAGAGATGGCAAGAAAAGGATCCGGCAATGCCAGTCGAGAAAGTCGAAGCGCTTGTGGTGGGAGGCGGCCAGGCGGGACTGGCGATGAGCGCGCATCTCAGCCGGAACGGCATATCCCACTTGGTTCTCGAACGGCACCGGATCGCCGAGCGCTGGCGCTCGGAGCGATGGGATTCTCTGGTTGCCAACGGCCCGGCCTGGCATGACTGTTTCCCCGACATGGACTTTCCGGACGCGGATCCCGACGCCTTCGTTCCGAAAGAAGATGTCGCAGACTATTTCGTTGCCTATGCGGACAAGATCGACGCCCCGATCCGCTGCGGCGTGGAGGTCACGGAGGTGCGCAGAAACGAGGGCCGCCGCGGCTTCCATGCCAGGACCTCCGACGGCGAGATCGAGGCCGATTACGTGATCGCGGCGACCGGTGCCTTCCAGAACCCGGTGATACCGGACCTCGCTTCCGATGAGGACGGGATCGTGCAGATGCATTCCACCGCCTACCGCAATCCCGGGCAGTTGCCCGAAGGCGCGGTGCTGGTGGTCGGGGCCGGATCGTCGGGAACCCAGATCGCCGAAGAGCTGCTGGAGGCCGGCCGGAAAGTCTATCTTTCCATGGGTCCCCATGACCGCCCGCCGCGCAGCTATCGTGGCCGGGACTTCGTCTGGTGGCTGGGTGTCTTGAACAAATGGGACACCGAGGCGACACCGGGCGTGGAGCATACGACCATTGCCGTGAGCGGCGCCCATGGCGGCCACACCATCGACTTCCGCCGCCTTGCCGCGCGCGGCCTGACCCTTGTCGGCAGGACGGAAAGCTGTGCAAACGGCGTGATGCGCTTTGCCCCGGACCTTGCAAAGAACCTGGCCGGCGGCGACGCAAACTACCTCTCCCTGCTGGACGAGGCCGATGCCTATGTGGCGCGAAATGGCCTCGATCTTCCCGAAGAGCCCGAGGCCCGCGTGATCGGCCCGGATCCGGACTGCGTGGCGAACCCGATCCTGGAACTGAACCTGGCCGAGGCAGGTATTACCACGATCATCTGGGCGACCGGCTTTTCCGCCGATTTCGGCTGGCTAAAGGCCGACACCTTCAACGACAACGGCACGCCGAGGCACAAGCGCGGCGTCTCGGAGGAACCGGGGGTCTATTTCCTCGGACTGCCCTGGCAAACCCGCAGGGGCTCCTCCTTCATCTGGGGCGTCTGGTACGACGCCAAGTATCTCGTCGACCATATCGCCAAGCAACGCGACTACATGGCGTTCAAGCGCCCCTCTTAAACGGAAGACCCCATGGCCCACAAACGCATCCGCTGCTTCAATACCAGGGACACCTATCCGGAGCAGAAACTCGACAACGATCTCTGCCAGGTCGTGGTAGCCCGCGGCACCATGGTCTTCGTACGCGGCCAGATCGGCCAGGATCTCGACACCTCGGAGAATGTCGGCGTCGGCGACGTCACCGCCCAGGCCGAACAGGCGATGGCCAACATCAGCATGCTTCTGGAGGAAGCCGGTTCGGAGCTGTCGCATGTCACCAAGATCGTCATCTACCTCGTCGACCCGCGCTACCGCGAGGACGTCTACCGGGTGGTCGGCAAATGGCTGAAGGGTGTGTTTCCGGTGTCGACCGGGATCGTCGTCTCAGCCCTCGCCCGGCCGGAATGGCTGGTCGAGATCGACGTCACCGCCGTTATTCCGGACGAAGCCTGACCGCTCACGGCCACGCGCCGCCAGATGAGATCTTTGCCATGACATTTTCCATTTCCGCCGTCTGCCCCAGAACCGGCATGATGGGGATCGCCATCTCCTCCTCCTCTCCCGCCGTCGCCGCGCGCTGCGCCCACGCGCGCGCCGGAACCGGGGTCGTCGCCTCGCAGAACATCACCGACCCGTCCCTGGGCCCGAAGGCGCTCGACCTGCTGGCGGACGGACTGTCGGCGGAAGCCGCCCTGGAGACGCTGCTGTCCGGCTACCCGACGCGGGAATGGCGGCAGCTGGCCGTTCTCGACCGGGAGGGCAACGCCGCGCTCTTTTCCGGCGAGCACACGCTCGGCATCAACGCGACCGCCAAGGACGAAAACTGCGCGGCGGCCGGCAATCTGCTTGCCAATGAAGGTGTTCCTTCGGCGATGGTTGAAGCTTTTGCCGGGGCCAGGGGCGATCTCGGCGACCGGCTGATCGCCGCCATGAAGGCCGGGCTTGCGGCCGGCGGCGAGGCCGGGCCGGTCCATTCGGCGGGTCTCTACATGGTCCGCAACGTGAGCTGGCCGGTGGCCGATCTCAGGGTCGACTGGGCCGAGGACGATCCGATCGGCGCGCTGTCGGATCTCTGGGACCTCTACAAGCCGCAGCTTGAAGACTACGTCACCCGCGCCATCTGCCCGACCGCGGCCCCGAGCTACGGCGTCCCGGGCGACGAATAGGCGTCCCCGTCATGATGCGCTTCACGCTCAGACAGCTTGAATATTTCGTCGTTGCCGGCGAGACCGGCAGCATCACCCGGGCCGCCGAGCGCATCAAGATTTCCCAGCCGTCGATTTCGACGGCGATTTCCCAGCTCGAAAAAGAGCTCAACGTCCAGCTCTTCATCCGCCACCACGCCCAGGGCCTGTCGCTTACCCCTGTCGGCCGGACGCTGCTTGCCGAAGCCAGGCAGCTGCTCGAGCGCGCCGAAACGCTCTATGACGTCGCCTCGGAGGCGAGCGACGACATCCGCGGCCAGCTCAACCTCGGCTGCCTGACCACGCTGGCGCCGATGATCCTGCCGGAACTGGCGCTAGCCTTCACCTCCGCCTTCCCGCAGACCACGGTCCGCCCCTGCGTGGACCATCAGGAGACCATGCTGACCGGGCTCCGGAACGCGACGCTCGATATTGCCCTGACCTATGATCTGGCGGTCCCGGAGGATATCGACTTCCTGCCGCTGGCAGAACTTCCCGTCCATGCCCTGGTTGGCGATAGCCATCCCCTCGCCCGCCGGGCTTCGGTTACCCTGGAAGAGCTCGCCGGCCTGCCGCTGGTGTTTCTCGACCTGCCGCTCTCGGGAGAATATTTCCAGGCGCTCTTCATGGCCGAAGGGCTCACACCCAATATCGCCTACCGCTTCGGCCATCCGGACGTGATCCGCACCATGGTCGCCAACGGCTTCGGCTATACGCTTGCCAACGTCACGCCGCGCTCGGACGCCGCCCTTGACGGCCGCAAGGTCGTCCGCATCCCGATTTCCGGACCCCACCGGCCGATGACCATCGGCCTTGCGAGCCTGAAGTCCCTGCGCCGGTCCCGCCTGACGGAAGCCTTCAGGTCCCACGCCCGGTCCTTCATCTCCAACGCCTATATCCCCGGCATGGCGGCGCCGGGCCTTTAGCTCGACTAGGTCACGGACCCATTTCATCCTCATTTATGGGTCCGTGACCTAGAGAACCTTCGCGAGAAATGCCTCCGTCCTCCGGTGCGCCAGCTCGGCCGCGTCTGCGACATAGGACGGGCGCGCGTCGTTGGCGAAGGCATGCCCGGCTTCGTACATCTGGACTTCAAGCTCCGGCAGATAGGCTTTCGCCTGCTCGAGCACTTCCGGCGGTACGTGGTCGTCGGCGGCGCCGAAATGGCCAAGCACGGGCGCTTTCAACGGGCTGTCGAGATATTGCGGCAGCCTTGTGCCGTAAAAGGCGACGGCTCCGGCGACATCGAGTTTCTGGGCGGCCCGGATGGCGAGCCCGCCGCCCCAGCAGAAGCCGATCGCGGCGACCTTGCCGCCATGGGACTTCAGGTGCCCGACCGCCGCTTCGATATCCGCCATGATTTCGGAAAGGTCCGAGGCAAGCATCATGTCCCGGCCTCTCGGCGCCTGGTCGAACGGGATCACCGCGCCGCGTTCCTTGCGGTCGAAAAGAGCCGGAATGGCCACCTCGTATCCGAGCGCGGCATAGCGGCGGGCAACGCCCTTGAGCTGATCCGTGACGCCGAAAATTTCCTGCAAGATGACAATTCCGCCTTTCCGGCTTCCCTCGGCCGGCTCGATCCAGCAGTCGAACCGATGGCCGTCGGCGGCAGTCAGAGTTGTCATCATGGGTTCTGTTCCTGTCTTCGTGCGATGAGAGCGGTGAGAGGCCGCGGACGCGGCCTCCCATGGAAATTACTGACCGACGGGAATGCCGGCTTCCTGATAATATTTGACCGCGCCGGGATGGTATTCAACGGCATTGGCCGGAGCCATGTTCTCGGTTTTCGCGCGGCCGAAGGCGCCGAACGATGCCTTCAGCGCGTCCTTGTTCTCCGCGATCGCCTTGGTGATGTTATAAACGAGCTCCTCGTCCACGGAGGCGTTGGTCATCATCATCCACGGGATCTCCATGATGGTCGCGCCCGCCTTCTGCAGACCGTTGATATTGTCGTTCTGCGGCATGCTGACGAGGTCTCCCGCCGGAAGATATTTCTTGAACGCAGCCTGGCCCTCTTCCGAGTCGTCCTGCGAGACGTAGCAGAGCCCTCCGCGCGACTGCAGCTTGACCGAAGCCTGCTGACCGGCCCCGGCGTTCAGGCTGACGAGCGCGATATCGACCAGCCCGTCTCCCAGGGCGTTGATCCCGGCAACGAAGCTTGCGACCGGCACCTTCTGGAAGTCGTCATAGCTCAGTCCGCCATTGGCGAGCCCGCCGGCAATGTAGAACGGGATGATCGTCGAGGACGTGTATTCCGACGCGATGCGCAGATCGGAAGCCTTTGCCTTGACGTCCGAGATCGTCTTCAGGCCGAGATCGCAGGGCGCCATCAAACCGGTCGCCAGAGGGAACATCGTTCCGACGAGACGCAGCTCCGGATGCGCGCGGTCGTAGTTCCCGGTTCCCTTGAAAGCGTATTCGACCTCCACCCCGTTGGAGAAGCCGAAATCCACCTCGCCGCTGTTGATCAGCGGCAGATAGCCGACGAGGGGCTGGGTGCGGGCCGTGATGCCGGCCTCATTGGCGACCTTCGCGACCGCCTGCCCGGAATTATAGGCCAGGGACCCCTGCGCGCCTGTGGCGATCGTCACGACCTGCGCTTGGGCCGCAAGGCTCCCGGCCAGCAGGCCGATGAGGCCCACGGCCAGTCTCTTGGATATGCTTCTCATCTCGGTTCCTCCCTTGAGATTGTTTTCCGGTAATTATTGAACGGCCTCAGGTCATCCCGCTATCCTGGAGCGGCCGGACGATCTGCCTGCCGGCCTGAATGCGAATTGCAATCGCCAGGCAAATGGACACCACGGCGGCAACGATATGCACCTCGTCCATCGACGGCAGGAAGCCGAGCGGCAGTGCGAGAAACCCGGAAACAACCAGGCCGAACCGCATGGCGGGGCCGAGATCCCGGCTCCAGAAGCCGACGATGCCCGCCGTCACCGCGGCGATACCGACGGCCGTCAGCAGCGTTGCCAGCGCGATCTCCACCGGCGTTCCGTCGAGAAGCAGCGCGGGCGAGGCCACGAACACGAACGGCAGGATGAACGCCGCCCATCCGAAGCGCATGGCGGCGAGACCAGTGCCGAGAGGATCAGCCTTGGTGATGGTCGCAGCCGCGAAGGCTGCCAGCGCGACCGGCGGCGTGATCATCGACATCATGCCGAAATAGAGAATGAAGAGATGCGCCGCGATCGGCTGGATGCCCGCCTCGACCAGCGACGGCGCGACGAGCGCCGCAAGCAGGACATAGACGCCCGAGGTCGGCATGCCCATGCCGAGGATCACGCAGATCAGCGCGGAGACCAGCAGGAGCAGGACCACGTTCGACCCGACCGTATCGACAAGCACGAGCGTCAGCGCGAACCCGAGCCCGGTGACGTTCAGGATGCCGATGACGAAACCGGCCGACGCGACGACCAGGATGAGATCGACCATTCCCGTGCCGGTTTCGACGAACACTCTGCCGAGCGATGCCAGCGTCAGGCGCCGCCCCCGGTAGCCGCGCAGAAAGCCGACTGCGACGATCGCGATGGAGGCCAGGAGCGCGGAATCCTCCGGATCCATGCGCCAGTAGAACAGGGCGGCGAGCAGGACCGCAAAGGGAATAGAGAAATGCCATCCGTCCGCCAGTACCTGTCTCGTGGTCAGCATCTCCTCGTCGGCGGCCCTGATCCGGTCGCGGCCGGCGATGAGATCGACCTGCACGAACACCCCGAGATAATAAAGCATTGCCGGGACCAGCGCCGCCGCCGCGACGACCATGTAGGAGATGTCGAGGAACTCGGCCATCAGGAACGCCGCCGCGCCCATGATCGGCGGCGTCAGCTGGCCGCCCGTCGACGCGACCGCCTCGATCGCTCCGGCATCCTTCTTGGAATAGCCGCCGCGCTCCATCAGCGGGATCGTCACCACGCCGGTGGTGACGACATTGGAGACGGCGCTGCCGGAAATCGATCCGAACAAGGCCGACCCGACCACGGAAATCTTGGCGCTGCCGCCCCGCGATTTGCCCGTCGCCGCCATGGCGAGATCGGTGAAGAAAGTTCCACCGCCCGCCGCGAACAGAAGTCGGCCGAAAAACACGAACAGGAGAACGATGATGGTGCCCACCGCCAGCGGCATGGAAAACACCGCGCTCGGGTCGAACCCGACATATTGCACCAGCCGGACCGGACTGAGTTCCTTGCCGATCAGCCGCCCGGGCACCTTGTCGGCGAACAGCGCATAGACCAGGAACACGCCGACAATGGCGAACAGCATCCAGCCCGCCCTGCGCCGGATCCCTTCCATGACGGCGATGGTGACGACTGTGCCGATGACCGTGATCTGCCAGGGACGGTAAGCCTGCTCCTTCAGGAGCCAGCTGAAATCGACGGCCGCGTACATGAGGACCACGAAGGCTATCAGCGCGATCGCTCCGTCGGCCCAGCCGACCCTGGAGGTCTCCTCGCCCTTCCGGTCGAAGCGCAGATAGGCGATGGTCAGCGCAAGACCGAGCTGAAACGCCATGTATTGCTGTGTCAGGATCGCCACGCCCATGCGCGTCGGCGCCTCGATGTTCCACAGGATGCAGGCAACGCACATCGCTGTCGCCAGCAGCGCGACGATCCAGTCGACCGGTTTGCTGCCTGTGGAGCCGGTGGCCGTCATGCGCTGCCTCGCATTTCCTCCGGCCAGTAGAGGCGCATCGGATTGTCGACGAGAAGGGCCCGCTGCAGGTCCGGCGTTGGCGCGATTTTGGGGATCACGTCGACAAGCGCACCGTCGTCCGGCATATGCGATTTCATGTTCGGATGCGGCCAGTCGGTCCCCCAGAGCACCCGGTCCGGAAACTCCCCGACCAGCGTGCGCGCAAACGGAATGACGTCCTCGTAAGGCGGTCCCGCCACGGTCAGCCGCTCCGGGCAGGAGACCTTCACCCAGATGTTTTCGGTGTCGCGCATGAGATCGCGGAACGCGGTGAAGGACGCCGCCTGCGGTCCGGCCGCGACGTCCGGCCGCCCCATGTGATCCACGACGATAATGCCGGGCAGGGACAAGAGGAATGGTTTCAGTTCCTCCAGGTCCGGCGCCTCGAAATAGACCACCACGTGCCAGCCGAGCCGGACGACCCGTTCCGCGATCTCGCGGTAGGTTTCCTTCGGCGTGGCATCGACGAGGCGCTTGACGAAATTGAACCGCACGCCCCGGACGCCGGCCCGGTCCAGGTCTGACAGCTCCGCATCCGAGATATCCTTGCGGACGACCGCGACGCCCTTCGCCATGCCCGACGAGCTGTCAAGCGCGTCGACGAGCGCCCTGTTGTCGCTGCCATGGCAGGTCGCCTGAACGATCACGTTGCGGCTGAAGCCGAGATGATCGCGCAGGGCGAACAGCTTTTCCTTCGGCGCGTCGACAGGCGTGTATTTGCGTTCCGGCGCAAACGGGAACAGCGCCGCCGGTCCGAACACGTGGCAATGGGCATCGACCGCACCGGCAGGCACCGTGAAGTCCGGCCTTTTCGGTGAGGGATGAAACGGCAGATAATCCGGCGTCATGCGGCCTCCCAGCCCTCGGGACCTGAAAAGACCCGTCCGATGACCGGCTTGCGGATCTCATGCAGAGCAACATGGCGCCTGCCATTGTCGACCAGGCCCGCCGCGCGTCCCACGACCCTGTCCCGCCTCTGGCACGGTCCAGCCCTGCAATGACCGAAGCAGCGGAACGCATCTCGCCGACACATCGAGGTCCCGCCCGCTTCCATGTGGAACAGGCAGACAACGGCCGGTTCATTCTCAGATTTCTGACGCAACGTGACAACACCGCCCCACAGCCGGATAAAACCCGCAGGCTGTGTAACACTGTCAGGCGCGGCTCCAACTCCGCCCATTTTTCCTCCCAAACGAATAATCGTTTGACAAAGCATACGTATTTTACCGAAGCAAAACCAACGAAAATCGGTAATTCCTGATAAGAAAAGCTCTCGTCAATTCCCTGAAGATCGCCGGACCGGTCGACGACTGCAGCCAAGGCTGAACTTTACCGAACCCGCATCGGCCCTCTCTCGGGAATCTGGATCTGGGTGTCATCAGCCCTAGAACGTCAAAAAGCCCGCCGGACGAACCGAGCGGGCTTTTTGATTATTGGTTTCGGGGTTTGGATTTGAGCATTTCTGCCCTGTTGCGTCGGGCTAAAGCCCTGCTTGCAGGGCCCCGGTGAGGTTCAGATCCTCGCCCCCGTTACCAAACAAAAAAGCCGCCCTTGTCGGACGGCTTTTATGATTTGGTTGCGGGAGCAGGATTTTTCGTTCGCGTTGCTCCGCTGCGTCTGCGGGCTTCGCCCTTGCCGTGAACCTGCCAACCCTTTGTTTTCACAAAGCCTTGGCGAGCTTCCCCTCCATATGATCACCGGCATCCAGATACGACAACAGCCTCAACCGTGAAGGGTTGAGGCTGTTGTTATGTTTGGTTGCGGGAGGGCGCAACCAGCTTGACTTACCTAATCAATATGGAAAGCAGGATAAGATGGTTGCGGGGGCTCGCAACCAGCTTGTCCTACTTCTGTTAGCAAAGGATATCTCGGGATGGCGTTACGTCTCCTAACGCATTGACTGTGTTGGGGGAGTTGTTTTCGCCGCCAGACTGGGTCCGGAAAGGACACGTTATGGCAAAAACTCTTATCAATGTTCCATTCTCACTTCGTCTGACGTTCGAAGAACGGACGAAGCTGGAAGAGCAAGCGGCTGGAATGCCACTCGGAGCGTATATCCGTAAACAAGTTTTTGGCGAACATGCCACGCCTCGCAAAACGCGCAGCAAACACCCGGTCAAAGACCATGTTGCTCTTGGTCGAGTACTGGGTGCATTGGGGCAATCCCGGCTGTCCAGCAATCTCAACCAGCTGGCACGAGCCGTCAATACCGGCTCGTTGCCGGTTACGCCAGACACCGAACAATCCCTTCTGGAAGCCTGCAAGGCAGTCGAAGAAATCCGCGAAGAACTGTTGAAGGCTCTTGGTATGCGTCCGGGAGGTGCTGAATGATCCTCAAGGGTTCGGTAAGAGGAAGCGCACGGGAACTCGCATCCCACCTTCTCAACGTGAGCGACAACGAGCATGCGGAAGTTTACGATCTGCGCGGGTTCTCAAGTGATGATCTGACTGTTGCGCTCATCGAGGCTGAATGCGTTGCCAAGGGTACGCGCTGCTCAAAGCACTTGTTCTCGCTCAGCCTGAACCCACCGTCGGATGTGTCCGTTTCCATCCAAGAATTCGAAGATGCGGTTGAACGCATAGAAGCTGAACTCGCGCTCGAGGAGTGTCCGAGGGCGATTGTGTTTCATGAGAAGGACGGAAGGCGGCATTGTCATGCGGTCTGGAGCCGGATTGATAGCCAGGAGATGAGGGCCGTCCCCATGCCGTTTTTCAAGAATCGGCTCATGGACATTTCCAGAGACCTGTTCCTGGAACATGACTGGCACATTCCGTCCGGCATCCTCGACCGGTCTGCGAAGAACCCTTTGAACTTCAACTTGGCTGAATGGCAACAGGCCCAACGGACCAAACAAGACCCAAGATTAATCAAAGCCGTTCTTCGAGAGTGCTGGCAAGGCTCGGACTCCAAGGAAGCTTTCGAAGGTGCGTTACAAAGTTATGGCTATTATTTGGCCAAAGGGGATCGTCGAGGTTATGTGGCCGTCGACATCCAAGGCGAAGTCTTTTCTCTTTCCAGATATACGGGCACAAAAACCAAGGAACTCTCCAACAAGCTGGGCAATCCCTCCACACTACCAAGCGTCGATGAGACCAAAGCGCTGGTGAATGCCCGTTGGACGGAAAAGCTACAAAACTTGACCGAAGATCTGGAGGCTAAACAAGATCGGCAAAGAAAGCCGATCAAAGACAAACTTCACCAGGTCAAAAAGCGCCAACAACAAGAGCGGCAAACACTGAAGGCCGCGCAGCAAAGCCGCTGGGATGAGGAAAATGAGCGGCGTGCAAAACGGTTGCCTAATGGCCTTGGCGGTATCTGGAGCCGTGTAACCGGCAAATACGGCAAAATCCGGCGACAGAACGAATATGAGGCCTGGGAAGCGCTCAAACGCGATGAAGCGGAAAGAGACGGTCAGATCACCAAACATCTTGAAGAACGACAGGCGCTTCAAAGGTCGGCCCGCAAACTAAAGCAGCACCATCAAATGGAACGCGCTGAACTCCAGCGCGAGATTGCCGCAAGAATGGAACCCAGCAAACAACGCCAGCAGAGCTTGAGCAAGGAATTCAACACGCCGAACCAATCCAAAGCACAGTACCTGCGCCGCGCTCGTGGACTTTATCGAGGCGATGATGACCTGGAACTTGAGCCATAACTCTCAGCTCAATGTTCTCTTTTTGCAATCATTTCTGCCAATATGGTAGAATAGAGGCATTGACTAGATAATTGTATTTTATTGAGATTTTAGAATAAGGACATGCATACAAAGGAATTTAATCAGATCGCGCAAGCGCAAAAAGAGCGAGCCAAAGCGCAGGATCTTGAAGACTACAACAACGAACTTCAGGGCAGCGAAGTTGGACGCCAGCATCGTTTCCTGAGCGATGAAGCCTTCGACGAGATTCATTCTGCCAGAACGGGCAAGAAGGGTTCGAATGGCAAGCTTTCGACGCTGGAGTTTCTGCTTCTCAACGATCTGGCCTATGCCCAGTTGCACCATGAAGTGGCTGAGAATAACCGGGCAGCTCAAGCGCGATTGACAGAATTACAGGATCGCATTGATCACGCCGCTGCCAGATTGGAAAGCCAGATCGAAGCAACGCTCGATCAGTCGGTCACGCTGCCTGATGGCCGCAAGGCATTCATGCGTGACGACGGCGCAGTTCTTACAGCCGATGGCGAATTGGTCGATCTGACAATTGTGCAAGGCTTCAATTGGGGTGGTCGCCCAACCTATGAGACATATCTTGAACTGATAGAAGGGCGCTCAAGGCTCGAAGAGCTTAAGGCAGAAGGCGATAAACACAGTCTTCGCCTTGGGGAGATTATGGATGCTCTGGAAGATGAGGATGGCCCGCCAACGGCAACTGAGTTGCAGTCGATAAACGATGAACAAGACAAGATCTCTGAAGCCATTGATGCGCTTGATAGCGAGGTCTCGGCCATAGAACGCAGTTTCGATAGTCAACCATCAGCCCTTAGATCAGAGACTGGCGCATCGGTCACGCCCGCCGCGAATCCCACAGACCTGACTTTTTAGTTCTGCCCATACTGGAATGACCCGCATTCCTTTTCCGCGATGGCCAGTATGATGGCGACCGGATGGTGGTCGGTATTCTTCTTCATGACGTCATAGATGTAGTCGTTGGCGCTATCTTTGTTACGATCATACCATTCGCCAATGCAGGTTGACTGGGTTTGGTCATTCCGGCTGGCAATCGTATTCGCGGTGATCAAGGCGATCTGAATGTAGGAAGACCGCTCGTCTTCTTTCCATTCCAGAAAGTCCTTTGACGTAAATCGCTCTTCTGCATACGAAGGCATGCAAAAACCCAGCAAAAACACGATAAAGCTTGCAAGAAACGCGTGATATGCTGCAAACATAAGGGAAGGTTTTTGTTATACTTATTTTGAATTAGAAATATGGAATATTTGCAGCAAAGAGGAATGCATTTCTGCGTTTCTTTTATCGATATCGGGGCGATTTTGCTCCTCTTGCCACGACTACAAAAGGGTTCCCTTTTGTCGACGACAGGAGGCACAAATGCCTGACCATTGGCCGCTCATTGAAAGCGTTGGACGTAAGATCGGCTATGCCCGAGTTTCAACGTTTGATCAAAAGCTTCGCATTCAGCTTGATGCCCTGACATCCCTCCCCTGCGATAAAATCTTTACAGACCATGGTGTGTCTGGAGCAAGATCAGCACGCCCCGGATTGGACGACCTTCTGAAGGAACTCAGAACTGGCGACACGGTTGTTGTGTTGAAGCTTGATCGCTTGGGCAGGTCTGTGTTGCACCTGTCGGACCTATTGGTCCGCTTTCAGAAGGACGGAATTCACTTCTGCTCCATTGCCGAGGCTATCAATACCAGCACTCCCGGCGGTAAGCTGGTCTATCACTTGTTTTCTGCATTTGCGGAGTTCCAGCGTGACATTATCATTGAGAACACCTTAGCAGGCATGGAAGCAGCCCGGCGGCGCGGCAAACATATAGGTCGTCCCTATAGCCTTCTTCCGCAACAAATCGCGACCGCCCATGCAGCAATCCATCAACAGGGAGAACCCCGCGAGAAGATCGCTGCGCAATATGGGGTCAATCCTGTGACGCTGGTCCGCGCGTTCAAGCGAATGGAGTTGACCCCATGACAACACCAATCGTAACAAATGCCGAACTTGATCATTTGATCGACACTTTGACCCGTTTAATAGAACTGGAGCGCACTATACAGCGCTCCAGACTGCGCCTTGAGCAGATGACCGATGCGCTATTCCGGCATCAGCATCTGCCAAATGTTCAGGACAACATTGATTAGCTGGATGCATATAGCGCCCGGGAATTGAGTGGGAGCGCTCCAGCGCTCCCATTTTTCTTAGTCTTTCACATCATCCATCGGCTGGCGCATGACGATCCGGCCATTGATGGGGACGACTTCGAGCTGGATCGTGAAGCCCTTGTCGTCCTTGTGTTTCCAGGCGGCTCCGACTTTGTTCCAGAACGACTTTTCGCCTTTGTCGATGACGTGCCAGGCAAGAAAGTCCGGTGCGTTCTGGGATTGTTGATTGGTTTGGTTTTCGTTTTGATTGTTAGCCATGATTTCCTCCTTTGGTTCGGTTTGGCTTGTCTACGCCGCTCCGATAGACCGGGCGGATTAGGGCTCGCGGTCATGTCCAACACGGGTGAGCGATAGCGAACTGGCGCGGGCAGGCACTTGACGGCAGCCCACGTTCGGTCAGGACGAATTGCGTAAAAGACATGCCTTTGCCGATCCAACGGCGGATCACTGGCGCTTCGAATATGTTCCAACAACGCCTATCCAAATTTCAACGCACCGTTTCTGCTGTCGCTGCGATCACGCGGGTCTATGGCTTTTTTCGGTTCTGGCATAGTCTGCCTGCTGAATGACAATGATGGCTTAGGCCTTCCTGCTCCACTTTTGATGTTGCGCCCCTGATGGGTGTTATCGCCGAGCAGCCGCATGCGTCTCCGATCAGCAAGACGACCCGGATGATCTGGGTCCGAAGCTCAAACGGAGGCTAAAATGAATGGATGGATAGGACGAGATGAACTTAGAAGGCTGAGTGATCACGCGCTTTATGGATTGCAAAAACTGCTTTTCCGCGCCCTGACCTGCCCGCAGATCGATCCTGCGGACTTGCCTGCGATCCGCGCCGCACTGGCCGCTATCGGGGCCGAGCTTGCATGGCGAAACCATACTCTGAAACTCGAGCCATAAGGAAGGTAGTTGCTTTAATCTCGAACTGTCGGTGCAGAAAATCGATTCGAATTATTGGGTACCAGTGTTTACTCGCTTCGGAAAATTAAAAGAGAATTGATTCCCTGCCAGTTCAACGCCCTTTCCAATGATTCAAAATATACTCAATCAAATCAATTGCAGTTATGATAGCGTTACGAACTGCAATATTTCTGATTCCATCTTGTGTGCTTTCGTCTAGCTGTGATTTATTTCGAGCGACATCCGAGACGCCTCGAATAGAAAATAGGAACCCAGGATTTAGCCAATTTCGGAGTTCATTCGCTGCCGCAAAAAAGCCTAAAGTTTCCATATCAACAACAGGAACGCGCGATTTAAACCAATTCACCTCACTTTTTTTGTCTTTCTTTACAGAGTTTTTTTGGTTGTAATAGTCCATATCGATGCTGTTGTTTCGTTCTAGCAAAAAGTCAGCGAACTCCTCACTGTCCACCACGAAATCACCGCTCAGTATGGTGCCCGAAATTACGTTTGGGGTAGCATTTGCCAGTTTATTAAATTCTTCGGGAAGCTCCGAATCTGCTCTTACTGGGTGCAAAATTTCCAAAGGATATGACTTCAGATGATTGCAATACCTGCTTACCCAGTCGGAACTTAATTCCCATCTATGGAATCTTCTTTTCAGCCTAAAAAAACTGTCGCTCATTATTTTTTTTCGCGGATCAATTTTAAATTTGCCTTCGCCTGCGTCACTTAAGTCAGAAAAAACTTCAGTAGTCTTATCAATTTTCTTTATTTTATCCGGATAGATCGTCTTTACTTCGTACGCAATTAAAACGTCACCAAGTTTGCACTGATTAGGATCGAGTGAACCGCCGAGACCAACTAGTATAGCCATCTCAATATCCGAGATGCGAACAGCTTTTGCCAATTTTGTCGCAGAAACCAGATTCCCCATATCCCCAAGCACTATAAACTTTAGGCAGATAGATTCTCGCCTAGGGACATGATAGTGAAAATTGTACTCACTTATATTTTCATCATAAAATTCCTGTGTTGCAACAGCTTTGTTTTCATGAGTTAGATAGTTGAAAATGTATTCCATCTCCTCTTGGAGAGGAACAAATATTACAATATTCTTCACGGACCCCCCCGGCGACTTACTGAGGATTGATCTCCAAATCCACAACCCCAAAACGAGCTTTAAACTCCTGCCATTCTTTAGAGTTTTTTACAACCTCTTGATCTAAGAATGGAACAGGTCCCGTTTCCGGCGTAAGCTTTGCCGGGGTATGCACGGCATATTCGAACCACACACACCCTAAACCAAATGTTTTAGCGCTCATTTTGTACGGCACCAACTCCAACAACGCATTGGAAAACCGTTTCAGCTTAGCAATATTAAATTCGTCAATTAAGCTATCCTCAAAATCCATGCCGCTTTTGGATACTGGAAAATCCACATCCAATACTGCTGTAATATTAGCACCACTACGGAGCAAAGAAGGATCGCCAGTTATCTTAACAGAGTTTACTTTGTGTAAATTTATTGTATAATAAGAAAGATAGAGTTCATCATAGCTCGCGTAAGTGGACTTTAATATTATATCTTTCGATGTAGTTATTTTATCTTCTATGCCACTTTCTATTCCCGAGCTCCATTGGCTGAATTCGTCCCTAACAGCTTTCAAGCCAGTTGCGCTTAAAAAAATTCCTCTATCCATCGCATTTGATCCTTAGCTGGGTTAGAGGTATTCGGAATCCATCTAAAAAATATTCTGACATGATTTGCCACTTATGATAAACAACGCTTGTTAAAATGCTCTGAATAAATTGTTAACAATCGTTCATCACAGTTTCAATAGGCGATTATTCCTCACTTTTTGACTGAGCAATAATCCGGTGCTCACATAAACAGAGGCCAGTTGTTTTTTAGAATAGGTCGAGCTGTGAGGGTATCGAATCCAGCTTCTGCAAATGGATGAAGTCATTCAGCAGATGGGAGAATTTCAGGCTGATGGCGACGTGCACATCATCGCAGCTTCTTGGGCTGACATCGGGTTGGTGATTTTCCCTGTAGGCCGATAGGTTCCTCACCGCCCTGCGATAACCGCTCATGTCCCTGCGCAGCCCGTCCATGATTTCAGCGCGGGTCTTTGAAAGCGCTGCCGTGCGTTTGGGCTCGGGCAATCTGTGCACTGCATCGATTTCTTCTGCCCTGTATCCGCGCTTTTCAAAACGCTCGGCATAAGCACTGATTTGCTTCAAGGTTGGGCGCTTGCCGCCGAGCAAATAATACCAAGGATGTCCGGCGCAGTATCCGCCGCATTCCAATTCTTCTTTCAAAGTTTCGGTCTGTTTCATGATCCCCTCCCTTACGCGCAGCGATAGATGAGGGGTTCACCAGCGATGACGGTCTCGGTGTATTCCACCGACAGGTCACGGGCAATGGCATCGTAATCGAGGTAGTATTGCAGGCGTTCGGGGATCTCCCCGAACAGGCCTTCTTCGACAAACTGCCCGGCCAGCTCGCGCATGCTGGACACATAGTAGATGTCCAGATCCAGGCCGCCGATATAGCCAAGAACACGCTCGATGTCGTAGCCGCATTCACCAACGGCTAAAATCACTGTTTTCTTTTCGTCTGCGTCCAGTTCATCAACAGCGCTGAAATAGCTTTCCAGATTGGCCTGATTGATCCCGTAGGCTTTGGCGAGTTCGCAATCGATGTCATCGCCATCGATAAACTGGATCTCGAATTCTTCGACGGGTTGCCCGTAGCTGTTTACGGCCTTGGCTGCCTTGGTTTGATAGTCTTCAAAATCAGAAAAATAGTAGCCTTGCGCCGAAATGTCGTAAGGCTGGGCAAAGAGATAAGTCATTGATTAATCCTCCAAATCAAAAGTGGGTTGTTCATGCAACCCTGCTTCCGGCCGAGGATGGAGATGGGAGGGGACAAGGAAAATCGATACTGGGTGGTGCGGGCGCAGGCAAAGCCGAGCCACGGCCAGTGTCTATTTTCCTTGCGGGGAGAAAGAGGCAAAGCTTCTTGGCTTCCCCGACAAACAGGAAAGCGCTGCAAAGCAGCTCAATGCTCATGCGTCAGGGATGGAAGCCAATTGGCCGAGACTACAGGCTCGGTTCACGACAGCCCGCCTGGACGGTCAAACATAACCGGCCATCAAAGCGGCCAACGAGTTGGCCATTAATCAATTATCCAACTGAAATATCGCTCTAATTTAACGATCCCAAACCGGCCAAATTACCGGCCAATCGGAAGCGTCTTAAGATGCTTTTCAATCGCCTCGATCACTTTCTCAGAAAGAGGCAAATGGGCTTTTTCGGCTGCCCAAACTTCATGGAAGGCTGCAACTGTATCGCGGCAAATATCGAGAACACGCTTTTCAGGCAAAGCGGCCTTGGCAGCAAAGTGTTTGAGTTCATCCTCATTTAGCTTCGTAAAGTCGCGTGTCCGACTGAAATTCAAAGCCATGGTATCGCCCGGTATATAGGGAATTGTCGAAACAAAGTCGTAAGCCGGCGCCAGGGCTGCACCTACTCGATCCGGGTAAATTAGGGACCAGTTTTTAAGGTGCATATCGCCATTGCCGATCAGCGCATTGAAGATCGCACGGCGAATAAACTCCTCAACATCGCTTTCCCCACATTCATTGGCGATAACGTTGGCAATAACGCGCAAACTGGCTTTTTCGTATTTGTCTTCGGCATAGACATCGAACACTTGCGCGAAGTCCTCGATATGAACGAGGCCACCATCCGGCAAACGGTCAAAGCGCTCGATCACAAAGGCTTTGTCCCCAAAGCGCTCTATGCCATCCGGCAAATTTTTAATGTCGGCAACATCGACCAGCTTGATCGGCGGCACGTTCATACCCATCATGGCTGCCATGGTCATCATGGAGTATTCGTTTTCAGGAACACCGTGATGCTCGGATGAGGGCAGCTTGACGATCCATGATCCTCCTGCGCCCGAAGCCGGAATAGTCAGACCGCCATGTCGATCTCCTACGGCAGAAAACTTGAGCTGCACGCCGGCAAGAGAAAAGCGCAAAGGCTCTGGCTTGCCGTCATCATCACCGTGCCGATCATCGTCATCATCATGATCAGGCCACTGCGCACCATCGGCAGGTGCAACACTGATCGCGCCAGGAAGATCACGACCAAGCGCCCAAAGAAGAAAGAATTCCCGCTCCGCTTTCACACCTGCACGATCCGCTAGATATTTCCGCATTTTCCCTTCCGGCAGAAGGTTGGAAAAGAACGGCATAACTTTGGTTTGATAAGTGCGAAAGTCCGTAATCAGCTCGCCATATTGATCGCGAAAACGAAGGCCCAGGGTAGGTCGATTAGGGTCTTCGATGTAGCCGTCATTAAATGCAAACAAGGTGCGATCGCCTTGCAGACGCGTCAGCGTGCCGACGGGCTCTCCATAGAGCAAAACATTGAGGACGTTCACATCAGCCATCATCATCCTCCAGTGTATATGCTGGACGAGCGGGCTGCTCTCTAGCCTCTTCGCCGACAGCGTGGACTGCTCGGTTGCGAAGTTGTGTTGAAGCTTCTGCAGCTCTTCTCAGAGCGCGGACAACATCCTTTTGCCTTTGCGCAGCCTCTGTAAGCCTTCTGACATTTTCGAGCGCCGATATATCGATAACCGCACTTGGTAAGTTTGCCACGAGTTCAGTTTGCTGCTTTATTTGATCAAGAACGGCCTTGACTTTCGCAGTTGGTTCCTGGAAGCGCGCAAGGGCGTTAGCTATGCGCGCTGCTTCCTTGCCGACTTGTGTGGAGGCAACATGCAGTTCTTTGCTTTGCGCTGTCAGAGATTGAACGGCAGGCAGACTCCTTCGCGGCACAAGCTCTATTTCCAGATCAAGTGCATGCGCAAGGTTGGCGAGAGTGGACAGCCGTAGATCGACAGTATTGTTTTCTATTTTCGAGATTTGCGCTTGGGGTATGCCGGTTCGTTGGCTCAAGTCACGCTGACTGATCCCTTTTCGCTCACGAGCGGCTTTGAGTTTTTGAGCTAATTTTTCAAACGCATATTCCATTCGATATATAATAGCATATTAAATACCGTTTTCGATAGTCTTTTCAACATCACAAAAGTTCGATATGGAATTCGACATGAAATGCGAAAATGATACACAATTCGATATCGTATTCACTTCATTTAAGGCCTTGGATTCAGTACCGGACTTGTTGAAATAATTGTAAGTGATCGGGCGCCGCGCGTGAGGGCAACGTACAGCTCTTTTTTTGAAAGGGAAGTCGCATCGAGGACTATTGCATGATCGAATTCGAGACCTTTAACCAGTAGCGTCGTTCCAATAAGCCTGCTTTTCCCTACAGGGCGCCCTTTATGACGAAATTCACTGTGGTACTTTTCAGCAGCTTCGGGCAAGGAAAGCTCTGGGTGCAATATATGTTTCGAAAGCACTCCTAACGCCCGAAAAAACAGGTCTGCACGAACGATTTCAATGCCTTCTCTGTGCCGCAGCGCCTGCAAAAACTCCATCATCGCAGAACTTGTCGGACTCGCAAGATAGGCATTAGCCTTAATAGCTGCTTCGGGGTTTCTCGTATTCGCACGGATGTTCACACGTTCGCCACGTACTGTCCCTGCAGGAAGGTTAGCATTAACGGCGGTCATACATCGCTTTGAGAATTCTATGACTTCTTTGAGTCTATCCGCATCTGCTCGCGTCCGTTCCAACTTCTGAACAAAAGAAAACAGATCTCTGCCTTCGACTTCTTCGATTGAGGAGAACCTGCCTGAAAGGTTTCGTGACAGCGTATGGCACTTTGCCTTGTACTCTTGGCTGCCCTTGTGAATGGCTATAACTGCATCCAGGGGATCGCGTTGAAAATAGCGGCAAGTGTTACCTTGTGATTGAAGGAGTGCCTGCGGGTCAGCATTCGCAGGTATGAAGGTAACTGAGGCTGGGCGATCTGCGGCGTTCAAGTCGATTGGCCGCCCATTTACCAGGCTTGTGCGAACACCTTGTAACCATTCGCCTAGATCGCCCGCACCTGCCTGAACCCATCGGTGAGGGATTTCCAGCTCTCCAAGAAGGTCAAAGTGTTGATTTCCATTGAGAAGTGACCCGGCATTTCCACCGAGAATTGACCCGCCTTTTAGGTATGTTTCGGGTCTGTGGGTTCGGTCAAGTTCTTAGCTTTCTCCTTCTTCGTTTTGGGCTCCTGTGC
>Ga0207774_100022_pt1 | contig 195810 bp, 180 predicted proteins | sample TtaePargueraPR_13_FD_187754 | JGI IMG/M metagenome (GOLD analysis project Ga0207774, IMG submission 187754) | Aerobic enrichment media microbial communities from Bioluminiscent Bay, La Parguera, Puerto Rico - Tt and M2 (2) (SPAdes) | ecosystem: Environmental > Aquatic > Marine > Unclassified ... | reverse complement strand
TCGTCATCGCAAACGCCGTCATCAGAGACCAAAAACCTTATGCTCCATGAGACAACAAACACAGTTGCCAGACATATTTCGCGCTGAAAGCGCGGCCGGATTCAAAAAGTTTAGGCGTTCGCTTTGCTCACCCAGATTTCTGGATTCCAGATCAGCGCGCAGCTCCGCTACGCTTGTCTGGAATGACGGAAAGAGGCTCCGGAATTCAGCACCTCTTCACACCGCCACCGGCTGTCGGTCCGCGTACTGCGCGATGCCGTTGCCGAAGGACCAGTTTTCCATCTTCGTCTCCACCAGGTTGATAAAGATGTCCTCCGGGCGTACGCCCGTCTCCCGGACCAGACCCTTCGCGATCCGGGCAAAGAGCGCCTTTTTCTTTTCGACCGTGCGCGTGTCGCTCACCGTGAGCTGGATGAGGATCAGGTCGTCGGAGCGGGGGATGTTCATGTAGTGGCGGCCGAACAGGAAATTCTCCGGCGGGAGTTCCGTGATCGTCATGAACTTGTCGTCCTGCGGCACGTCGAATGTCTCCCGCATGGCCTGGTAGATCTCGTCCAGGATCGCCGCTTTCTGCGCGGCGGTCTTGGAGCCCTTCATCAGGAAAACGTTTGTAAGCGGCATGATGTCCTCCAACTGAAATCGTTGCTGGACCTAAATTAGTTGCCCCGTTATCATAAGAAAAACAAATCTTTGATATTTTAAAAATTCGAAATTAAAATGATGGCATGATCAATCTCGACATGGATCTCCTGCGCGCCTTCGTCCGGGTCGCCGAGACCGGGAGTTTCACCAGGGCCGGACAACTGACCGGCGCCAGCCAGTCGGCCGTCAGCCTGAAGATCAAGAAGCTGGAGGGCCGGCTCGGTAATGCGCTTCTCAGCCGCTCACCGCGCTCCGTGCGGCTGACGAGCTTCGGCGCCCGTTTTCTCAATGATGCCCGCAACCTGCTCGACCTTCACGACAGGGTCGCGGTCAGCGCCACCGGCGCGGATCTGCGCAGGCGCCTCCGGTTCGGCATCAGCGATCACGCGGCGGGCGGCCGGCTGCCGGCCATCGTCGCCGGGCTCACGCGCTCCCTGCCCGACCATCGGCTCCACGTTTCCGTGGGCCTGTCAGACGACCTCTTCGGGGATTTCAAGGCGGGCCTGTTCGACGCCGTCATGATCCGCTCCGAAGAAGTGGATGTTCCCGGACAGACAGCCTTCGAGGAGGACCTGGTCTGGACCGCCTCGAAGGAATTCGCCTGGGAGACCGGCAAACCGTTTCCTCTGGTCGCCCTCGCCGAGGGCTGTGCGCTCCGCCGGTTCGCCATCGGCGCGTTGAAAGAGGCGGGCGTGAACTTCGAGGACGTCTTCACCGGCGCCGGCGTCGGCGCGATCCAGGCCGCCGTCGTGGCCGGTCTCGGCATCGCCTGTCTCGACCGGCGCAATATTCCCGAAGGCTGCCGGGATGTCGGCGGTCTCTTCGCGCTGCCGCCGCTGCCCAGAACCCGCATGCAGCTGTTCACCCGGGAAAGCCGCGCAGAAGGCGGTGCCATCAGCTCGGCGATCCTGAAGGCTTTTCAGGAGCTCGCTTGACTTGGAGCGACTCCAGCCGCGTAGGTTGGCAATCGCAACACAAGAGCAGGACCCATGCGGATTTCGGAAGCCTCCACCAGGAGCGGCCTGAGCGCCGACACCATTCGCTATTACGAGAAGTCGGGCATCGTGCCCGCCATCGACCGCGGCCCGGACGGCCTGCGCCGCTTTTCTCCGGAAAACGTGGAGTGGCTCACGCTGCTCTACTGGCTGCGCAAGACCGGCATGCCGATGAAGGAGATGCACCGCTTCGCCGCCCTCTACCGGGAAGGCAACAGCACCGTTCCGGAACGCAAGGCCCTGCTGCTCAAACACGCCGAACGGCTGAAGAAGAGGCGGGCCGAGCTGGACACCTGCGAGGAGGTCCTCGCCGTCAAGCTCGCCGCCTACAGGAACATAGAAGGAGAAGGGTCATGAAAATCATCGTTGTCGGGGCGGCGGGCGCCATCGGACAGGCGGTCTGCGACGAACTCGCCGGCCGTCACGAGGTCGTCACCGCCGGGCGCACGTCGGGCGATATCCGGGTCGATCTCGCGGACCGGTACAGCATCGAGGCGATGTATGCCGCCGCCGGTCCGGTCGATGCCGTCGTCTGCGCCGCCGGAGAGGTCGAGTTCGGCCGGCTCGCCGAAATGACCCATGAAAAATACCTCTACGGTCTGAAGAACAAGGTACTTACCCAGATCGATCTGGTGCTCGCCGGACTGAACGTGCTGACCGACGGCGGCTCCTTCACGCTCACCAGCGGCATTCTCGACCGGGAACCGATCCGGGTCGGCTCGGGTTCCGCCACCGCCAACGGCGCGCTCGCCGGTTTCGTCAAGGCGGCCGCCATAGACATGCCGCGCGGCCTCAGGATCAACGTGGTCAGCCCCGGCCTTCTGGAGGTTTCGGCGGACAGATACGGCGCCTGGTTCCCCGGTTACGAAGAGGTCTCGTCGAAACGCGTCGGGCTCGCCTACCTGAAGTGCATCGAGGGCGCCGCGACGGGACAGATGGTGCCAGTGGACTGACCCCGGCGCGATCAGGCTTTCTTCACGAACTCGGTGAGGATGACGATCCGCTGGTCGTTGACACGGCCTTCGATCTGCGCCGGATTGTCGGCCACGAGGCTGATGTTGCGGACCGCGGTTCCGCGCTTGGCGGTAAAGTTGGCGCCCTTGACCTTCAGGTCCTTGATCAGGGTGACCGTGTCGCCGGAACTCAGAACGGTGCCGAAGGTGTCCTTGTGAACCACGCCGGCATCTCCGCCGGTTTCGGCGCCGTCGAGACCGGCCTTCGCCCAGGCAAGCACTTCGTCTTCCAAGTAAAGCATGTCGATGAGATCGCGCGCCCAGCTTTCCTCGGGCATCTTCGCAAGCAGGCGGTAAGCCGTGACCTGAACGGAGGGAACCTGGCTCCAGGCGGTTTCATTCAGGCAGCGCAAGTGGTTTGGATCGAGCTCCGCAGCACCGGTGATCTGGCCGGCGCATGCCGGGCAGGCAAGCAGCGCCGTCGCCGCGGTGCCATCCGGTTCCGGACCGACCTCCAGGACGGAAAGCGACACGGTGGCGTCACAGAGTTCGCAAGCATTGCCCGCGCGCTCGCGGAGGTCCTGTTCAACGCTCATGGTGTTTCCTTCTTGATGGGCGTTTTCCCGACGGCTTCAGCCCGCTCGACGGCACTTCGTGCCTTACTCTCACAGGCGTTCGCCCCTTCGATTGATCCACTGGATCAATCGATCACGCGAAGCGTGACCAGGGCTCACTCATCCATCTTCAGGGCCTGGATGAAGGCTTCCTGGGGGATTTCGACCTTGCCGAACTGGCGCATCTTCTTCTTGCCGGCCTTCTGCTTTTCCAGAAGTTTGCGTTTACGCGTGGCATCGCCACCGTAGCACTTGGCGGTCACGTCCTTGCGCAGCGCGGAGATGGTCTCGCGGGCGATCACGCGGCCGCCGATGGCCGCCTGGATCGGGATCTTGAACATGTGCCGCGGGATCAGCTCCTTCAGCTTCTCGCACATGGCCCGGCCGCGCCGCTCCGCCTGGCTGCGGTGCACGAGGACGGACAGCGCGTCCACCGGTTCGTCATTGACGAGGATCGACATCCGGACGAGATCGCCGGCCCGGTAGTCGGAAAGCTGGTAGTCGAAGGAGGCGTAGCCCTTGGAGATCGATTTCAGCCGGTCGTAGAAATCGAACACCACCTCGTTGAGCGGCAGGTCGTAGGACACCATGGCGCGCGATCCGACATAGGAGAGATCCACCTGAACGCCGCGCCGCTCCTGGCAGAGCTTCAGGATGCCGCCGAGGAATTCGTCCGGCGTCATGATGGTGGCGCGGATCCAGGGTTCGCGGATTTCGGAAATCTTGACCACGTCCGGCATGTCGGCCGGGTTGTGCAGTTCCACTTCCGAACCGTCGGTCAGGCTCATCTGGTAGACCACCGACGGAGCCGTTGCGATCAGGTCGAGGTCGAATTCGCGCGACAGCCGTTCCTGGATGATTTCCAGGTGCAGAAGGCCGAGGAAGCCGCAGCGGAAGCCGAAACCGAGCGCGGCCGACGTTTCCATCTCGTAGGAGAAGCTGGCATCGTTGAGGCGCAGCTTGCCCATGGCGGCGCGCAGATCCTCGAAGTCATTTGCATCGACCGGGAAGAGACCGCAGAACACCACCGGCTGGGCCGGTTTGAAGCCCGGAAGCGCTTCGGCGCAGGGCTTCTTGTCCAGGGTGATGGTGTCGCCGACGCGGGTGTCGGCCACTTCCTTGATGGACCCGGTGATCACACCGATCTCGCCGGCATGCAGCTCGTCCACCTGCAGGAATTTCGGGGTCATGACACCGACGCGGTCGACGTCGTAGGCGGCACCGGTCCCCATCATCTTGATTTTCTGGCCCTTCTTCAGCGAGCCGTTGATGATGCGCACCAGAACCATGACGCCGAGATAGGTGTCGTACCAGCTGTCGACCAGCATGGCCTTCAGCGTGTCGTCCGGATCGCCTTGCGGTGCCGGCAGTTTGTGGACGATCGCTTCCAGCACGTCCTCGACGCCGAGGCCGGTTTTCGCCGAGATCATGCAGGCGTCCGACGCATCGATGCCGATCACGTCCTCGATCTGTTCCTTGATCCGCTCCGGCTCGGCCGCCGGCAGGTCGATCTTGTTCAGGACGGTGACGATCTCATGATCGTTGTCGATCGCCTGGTAGACGTTGGCAAGCGTCTGGGCTTCCACGCCCTGCGAGGCGTCGACCACGAGCAGCGAGCCCTCGCAGGCCGCCAGCGAGCGGGAGACCTCGTAGGCGAAGTCGACATGGCCCGGAGTATCGATCAGGTTCAGCGTATATTGCTGGCCGTCCTTGGCATTGTAGATCAGCCGGACCGTCTGGGCCTTGATCGTGATGCCGCGCTCGCGCTCGATGTCCATCGAATCGAGGACCTGCTCGGTCATTTCGCGGTCGGTCATCGTGCCGGTCATCTGGATCAGCCGGTCGGCCAGGGTCGATTTGCCGTGGTCGATATGGGCTACGATGGAAAAATTCCGGATGTTGGAAAGCGTCTTCGTCGTCATGGCCGCCCGTTTACCACCGCATTTTCATTTCGACCAGTGAATTGCGCGCGCGGCCAGCGGAAATCTGGTGGTTTTGAGAGGCGGCCCCGGATAAGACCGCCGGCATGGAAACCAAAGATGGAGATGGAACAATCGGCGCCCTGGCCGATTACCCCCTCGATGCGCTTCGCCAGTTGTGTTAGCCGTGTATTGATAGATTTAACAAGGGATATTTTATGAAAGTCCGAGACGCCGAGCCGAAGGACATTCCGGCTATTCTCGCCATCTACAACCGCGCGATCCGGGAAACCACCGCCGCATGGACCAACAGGGAAGAAACCCTGGACGACAGGCTCACCTGGTATGAAGGCCGCAAGAAGCAGGACCTGCCGGTCCTGGTTGCCGAGGGAGACCGGAACGAGGTGCTCGGTTTTGCCAGCTTCGGTCCGTTTCGTCCGCGCGAAGGCTACCGGTTCACGGCCGAGCATTCCGTCTATGTCGATCCGAAGGTCCAGCGGCGGGGGATCGCCCACGCGCTGCTGGACCGATTGCTGGAGATCGCCGGCGCCAAGGGCCTGCATCTCATGGTCGGTGTGATCGACGGCGGAAACGAGGCGTCCATCCGCCTGCACGAAAAATTCGGCTTCAAGACCGCCGGCCGCTTTCCGGAAGCAGGCACCAAATTCGGCCGCTGGCTGGACCTCGTGCTGATGACCCTGGTCCTGAACGAAGGCATGCCGGCACCGGACAAGTGATGCAGGGCTTCCGGGGAAGCCCTGCATCTTCTAGGAAATCAGCTGAGGTTCACGCGGCCGCGTGCTGGCCGCAGCAGGAGTTGCTGATTGCGGAAATGTGCCGGTGGTCGGTGCCGCAGCAGCCGCCGAGCACGCGCACCCAGGGCATGGCGTCCACGATGAAGCGGTAGCGCTCGGCCAGGTCCTGCGGGTCGCCGCTGTCCAGCTCTTCCGCCGCATCCAGCTCCTCATGGCTCATCTGCGAAGCGTTCGCGCGGATGCCGCGGATGCGTTTCACCCAGTCGCCGCCCTGTTCCAGCACGTCGTTGAAATGGACCGGATGCGCGCAGTTGATCATGTAGTAGGCGACGGCATCGCCGGCGGCTTCGTCCACGGCCCTGATTGCATCGCCGAGGTCGTCGCCGGCGGGCAGGCGGCCGTCGGTCTCCACGGTGAAGGAAACCACGCACGGGATGCCGATCGCCTTGGCGGCGATGGCGATCCCGGTCGCTTCCGGAATATTGGTCATGGTGATCGCCGAAACGAAATCCGCACCGCTTTCGCAGAACACCTCGATCTGGCGGGCATGGTAATCGCAGGCTTCCGAAACGCTCATCGCTTCACCCGCGACGTAGCCGTCGCCGCGCGGCCCGATGCAGCCGCTGATCGCAAAGGGGCTGTCCTTTGTGCCGTATTCGTCTTTCAGTTCCTGTAGGGCTTCGATGGCTTCCCGGTTGGCGGCGTCCAGCGCATTTGCGGAATAGCCGAGCTTTTCGGCCCAGTCCGGATTGGCACGCCAGGTCGGGCTCTCCAGAACGAAACCGGTGCGGCTTTCGACCGCCGTTTGCGCATAGGGGCGGAAGTAATCTTGAAGCTGGCTGCGTCCTTCCTGCGTGCGCAGCAGGGTGAAAGAGGCGAAATACGGCAGGTCGACGCCTTCCAGAAAGATCAGGCTGGTTTCGATGCCGCCGTCGGTCAGAAACATCTTGTCTGACAGGTGGGGAAGTATTCTTTGTGACGAATTCATGAGCATATCCAATATGGTTCAGTTGAAACAGTTTCCCTGGTGGTAGAGCCAGGGGGAGCCGGAGATGCGTGAATGTCGTCGTTCGTTCCCTTTCAGTCCAGAGACCTCAAGGTCAAGTTGAGTGAAATAAAAAAACGGAAGTGATATCAGTCACATCCAAAGTGACGCGGTTTTTCTTACCCGGAAGGGGCGCGGTCCGGTATGAAAAACTGTACCGGTGGTAAAGTTCAGTGACTTTGGGCGAGGAGTAAAGCGGATGGACAAGCCGACGGACAAAAGGCAGCGGATTATCGCCGCGGCCCGCAGTTCCATCCTGGACAAGGGCTTCGGAGCGACGTCGATCGATGAACTCTGCGCGGAAGTGAAGATCACCAAGAGCGGTTTCTTCTATCACTTCAAGGACAAGGGCGAACTGGCCCGGGCACTTCTGGAGGAATATATCGAGGAGGAGGAGCGGCTGTTCGACGAGATCTTCGACCAGGGCAGGGACCTCGCCGACGACCCCCTGCAGGCCTTCCTGATCAGTCTGAAACTGCTGGCGCGCATGGTCGAGGATCTGCCCAGCGGCCACCCGGGATGCATCATTGCCACCTATTGTTATCAGGAGCGGCTGTTCGACCGGGAAATCCGTGAGCTGAACCGGCAGGCGGTCCGCGCCTGGCGGAAACGCTTCCGCGGCACGCTTGAGGAAATCGCCGCGCGTTATCCCCCCAAGGAGAATATCGATCTGGATGCGCTGGCCGACATGGTCTCCACCATCCTGGAAGGCGGTGTCGTCATGTCGAAAGCTCTTTCGGAGCCCAAGGTTCTGTCCCAGCAGGTGCTCCTGTTCCGCAGCATGCTGAGGGCGATGTTTCTGCCCGACGCCCAGCTCGCGAACGCGGCGGTCGGCGCCTGATACCCGCTGGTGGCGCGGCTAGCCAGTCTGAAACAAAACCTCATCCTGAGGAGGGCCTGAAGGCCCGTCGCGAAGGATGGACCGCTTGCTCCTGAGTGCGCAGCCCATCCTTCGAGACAGCGCTGACGCGCTTCCTCAGGATGAGGGCAGTGGTTAGCGGCAACTTATTGAAGAATCAAAGATTTGCACCGCCCGAGCACTCAGTTGGCGGTGAGGACCGAGCGGCAGTCCTGCGGCAGGGCGGCGAGCGCCATCGGCCGTTTCTTGACCACCTTGGGCTTCTCGCCCGGTTTCGGCGGGTTCTTCGGCACCCAGGGTTCGTCGGAAAGCCAGTAGGTCAGGTTCGAACCGCAACCGTCGCCAGGCGGTGGCGGGTTCTGGTTCTTGCAGCCGACACTGCCTGCCGGGCACGAAATCCGGACGTGGAAATGGTAGTGATGCCCCCACCACGGGCGGATCTTGCGCAGCCACGCCCGGTCGCGGCTTTTCTCGAAATCGCAGAGCGCTTTCTTGATCGTCGGATTGACGAAGATCCGGGCGACCCGCTTGTCCGACGCCGCCCGGCGGATCAGCCGCGCATGGGTATCCGTCCATTTCTTCGGATCTACCCGCCTGTCCGCTCCTTTCACGTCCAGTGGACCGATCAGCATGGACGTCGCCGAGATCTCCTCGCGTTCTTCCGGGGTGAGCCGGCGGCTGGGCATTTCGGTCAGCCAGATATCGGCGTCGAGGCCGACCTGATGGCTGGCATGGCCGGAAGTCATCGGGCCACCCCTGGGCTGGGCGATGTCGCCGACGAGCAGGCCGTTCCAGCCGACCTTGGGGGCGTCGTTGGCGAGGTCTTCCAGATAGTCGATCAGTTCCGGATGGCCCCAGTTGCGGTTGCGCGACAGCCGCATGACCTGCCAGGTCGGCCCGTCCTTGGGAAGCGCCGTACCGCCCGCCAGGCAGCCCTTGGCATAGGAGCCGATGGACCGGGCCTTCAGGGGAGCGGGACCGGCAGCCGCACCGAAATAATCCTTGGCGGGAAGCTGGGAATAAAGCACGAGCTTGGGCTTGCTGGCGACATAACCTTCCGGGACATCGCGTTTTCGGACCGGAATGGGAACGCCGGCAACAAGCTGCACGCTCGGCCGGAACGCTGCGTCGGGAGCAACGGTGGCACCCGCGGCTGCCGGTTTTGCGGCTGGAACGGGCGTCACGGCACGGGCATCCGGAACCGCGCCCGCCGCCAGCAGCAGCACGGCGAGCAGTCCACTCAGCCGGGTCGCTGGAAGTTTCCGGTCCCGCAGCACGGCTGGCCGCGCTGCCTGTCTGCGCATGGTCACCTTGGAACCTCGTGCGTCACGTCCTCAAACAATCTTCAGGCAGCATGCACCAAATCGGGCGTCTCCGCATCCGATTCTCCGGATTCCACCTGCGCTTTCAACATTTCAGCGAGGTCGTCGAGCAGAATCGTGTTGTCCCGGATCACCCGGTCGGCTGCTCCGTTGAGCGCGATGATGTTGCCCGGCCGGGCATTGTCGATGTCTTCCGCTTCCGGCTCCAGCGTTGCGTCGAGCCGATAATAGGTCACATTGGGCAGTTGCTTGAACAGGTGCCGGGCCTCATAGGATGCCGTCTGGGACTGTCCGTCGGAGAAGATCGACAGGATGGGAACGCCCTTGGAAGGCTGCATCCAGCCGAGCGCGCCCCAGCCGGTCGCCTCCTTGTAGGGGAACGGCCGTCCCGGGGCACGGCCGGTGCCGAGCGACAGGATGACGAATTCGTCGTCTTCCCAGCCGATCTTGCGTGCTTCCAGATAGGCGGCGATCGCCGGATCGTTCATGAAGACACCGCCGTCGACCAGCGCTTCCTCGCGTTTGCGGGTCAGGTTTTCCACCCTGGCCGGCTCGAAATAGGAGGGGGCGGCGGTCGTCGCGCGCACCGCCTGCCAGAAATAATAGTCGTCGGGGCGGCTGCCGTTGTCCTCCAGCCCGTTGGTCATGAAGACGGCACGCCGCTGCTCGATGTCATAGGCGGTCAGGACCAGTTTGGTCAGGCCGCTCGCCATGGAAGTCCAGCCGAACCGTTCCTTCAGGAGCTTTTCCAGCGGACGGGCATCGTAGGTCTCGTCGAAAAGGCCGAGCGGGTTGGTCACGGCGCGCCCCAGCCGCGCGCTCAGGGAATGGCTGAAGATGTCCCGCGCCTCGCGTTCGTAGAAGGTCCTGAGTTCCGATATCGTGGCGGCGGCCTCGCCGGCAGACCCGCCGGGACGCGGTGCGCACAGGCCGGCGGCGATCAGTCCGCCGGTAGAGGTACCGGCCATAAGGTCGAAAACCTGGTGCATCGGCGCGGCGACGCCCCGGTGGATCAGGCGGCTTTCGAGGGCTTCGAGAATGCGCAAGGGAATAAGGCCGCGCACGCCGCCGCCGTCAATGGAAAGAATGAAACGTTTTTTCTGGGTCATTATTCGTCCCCGGATGGTCGCAATAAAGAAGCTGCGCTGGGCTGTCGTGACAATTTAACGATCCTGGCTCAACCCCGGATGGGTTATGGGGAAAGCGGGGCATTTCCGCGTCGCGCGTCTTCGAATATGCCCCGCTTTCCCTGCGGCGTCGCCAAACGTTAGATTGTCACTACGGCCTAGGTCACAGCAGTGATTTTGATCTTTCCCTGAATGTTTGTCATCAAATACGACACGGCAATGGCAAAGTGCAAAAGAGTCGACCGGATTTTGAAATATTGACCACCGCAACGTTAAGAGAAACGGCATAAAAGCGCGGCTTTCGACGAATTCGGCAGCCGGCTCGGTCCTCAGCCGTCTTCGCTCTTTATCCGGGCGCGCGTTTCAGAATAGGATCGGAGACATTTTTTCAAAACCCCGTTACAGGACGTTCCATGAATATCGATCTCCTCCGCCGTCTTTGCGAAACCCCCGGCGTGCCGGGCCACGAGCACCGGATCCGCGACCTGATCCAGGCTGAAATCAAGGGCCTGTTCGATGAGATTACGGTGGATCCGATGGGGTCGCTGCTGTGCCGCCGGGAAAGCCGCAAGCCGCCGAAAAAGGGCGATCCGCAAAAGGTCATGCTGCTCTGCCATATGGACGAAATCGGTTTCCTGGTTTCCCACGTGACGGACAAGGGCTTCGTCCATGTTCAGCCGGTCGGCGGCTTCGACGCGCGCAATCTCTTCTCCCGCCGCGTGCTGGTGTCGACCGATGAAGGCGACTTCAAGGGCGTCATGAACCCGGGCGGCAAACCGATCCATATTTCCTCGCCCGAAGAGCGCAAGAAGGTTCCGGAGCCGAAGGAGTTCGTGGTCGATCTGGGCCTGGGCGAGAAGACCAAGGAGATCGTCAAGATCGGCGACATGGTCACCATGGACGAACCGCTCATCGAGATCGGCGACAAGGTGGTCTCCAAGGCGCTCGACAACCGCATCGCCTGCTGGCTGGGCGTCGAGGCCGTGAAGGGCATCGGCAAGGTCAAGCACGCCTCTGAAATCCACGTCGCCTTCACCTGCCAGGAAGAGGTGGGCCTGCGCGGCGCGCGCACGGCCGCCTTCGCCATCAAGCCGGATATCGGCCTCGGCATCGACACGACGCTGTCCTGCGACACACCGGGCGTGCCCGAGCAGGACCGCACCACGGTCCAGGGCGCGGGCTTTGGCCTGCATGTCAAGGATTCCAGCTTCATCGCCGACCGGGAGCTGGTGAAGGAATTCGAGGCGCTGGCCGCGAAGGAGAAGATCCCCTTCCAGCGCACCATGCTGGCCGCCGGCGGCCAGGACGGCGCCGCCGCCCAGCAGGCCGCCGCCGGCGCCAAGGCCATCGGCATCGTCGTCGGCACCCGCTACATCCACACGGTCACCGAAATGATCCACAAGTCCGACCTTCAGGCGGCCCTGGATATCCTGGTCGCCTATCTGAAGAAGGCGTAACGGAGACCGGAGCTTTAAAGGGCCAGAAGCTCCGTGCATCTCCTGGCTCTTTCCTGTCCGTTGCTGAAATGACCTCACACTCCCTCATGCCCTCATGCTGAGGAGGGCCAGAGGCCCGTCTCGAAGCCTGGGCCGCTTGTTCTCTAATGTGCCGCCCATCCTTCGAGACAGCGCTTCGCGCTTCCTCAGGATGAGGGAGAGTGTGCGGGAAAGGCGGACCGGCAATCCCAGACTTTGTGTGAAGGGCTCCGATAACTGCCGCAACCTTGTCATCCCGGCTGAAGCGAAGCGGAAGGCCGGGATCCAGTAATCGTTTATCTGACTGTCTTTTCCAATCACCGGCCACACGGAGTTCTGGATCCCGGTCTTGCCGCTGACACGTCAAACCGGGATGACAATCTGATGATTGGTAGACAATCTAGCCTGAAGCGCTTCCCGTTCATCCGTATGATAGTGGATCAAGCCCGGTCGTGACCGGGGATTTCGGGCGGGATTCAGTACCTGGAATTGGTGGAAAGGCTTGTCAGGCGACCAACCCGGCCAGGTTGGACACCTGCTCGCCGGTGCCGGCGTAGAGCTCGCTGACGGCGGCGCTCTGGTAGCTGAAGGAACCGCCGTCGAAGTCGCCCTCGATGGACGAGGTGCTGGCGGTGCGCACCGAGAGACCGGTTTCGTTGTTGAACGACACCCGCTCGAAGGAGACGAACTGCGCGGAAACCGTCTCACCGTCGATTTCGGCTTCGATGGTGGTGGTGGAGATCGTCGCGCTTTCATAGGCCACGGACGCGGATGGGCCGCCATCGTCCTCGCCGAGGGCCGCCTTCAGCTTGTCTGCGGTTTTCTGATAGTCCTCGACGGTCGCCAGTGCGCCGTCCTTGTCATCCGTCTCGCCGTCCTTCTCCGCCTTGCCCTTCTCAACCGCTTCCTGAAGGGCGGCGATCACGACGGCGTCTTCCTCCGCCTTCTTGCTGGCGGCTTCCAGAGCGGTGACGGCAGGGGATTCTGCCTCGCCGGCCCCCTTTCCGCAGGCCTTGCCGTCCTCGCAGCCGCCACTCGAAAAGGAAGCCGAAAACAGGCTTGCGCTCTGGGTGGTGGTTTCGATGGAAATCTGCATGGCGCTCGCATCCTGGCAATCACGGAGCCTTCTGGCCCGGCAAAGAGACCGGTTCAGCATTCGGTAAAAAGGTTAATTTGGCATTAACCATCAAAACCGGGCTGGTTGAGGGGAAGCGAAGATCATTTGAAAGGGTGTCATCCCGGCCAAGCGCAAGCACGAGCCGGGACCCAGGATTCCTGGGCAAATGCTGTTTGCAAACCAGAAATCTCTGAAGTTTTCTGGGTTTGTGCTTGCGCGGGAATGACACTGCGATTTGACGTGAGCCGAATGTCCTGGTCGATCGTTCTTCCGCCTTTCAATCGCTGCGGGAAAACGCCTTTTCCAGAAACCTCCCGCCCAGCACCATGCCGCGTTCGTCGATCCCGTGGCCGAGGCCCGTCAGCTCCTGCAGCGTCGTCTCGACACCCGCCGCGCCGAGCGCCCCGTAGGCGGCTTCGGCGTGATAACAGGGCACCACATCGTCTTCCGTGCCGTGGACGATCAGCACCGGGCTGCCTGTGTTGATGCCCGCCAGACGGTCGGCTCCCGGCAGCAGTCCGGAATAGCCGATCAGGGCGGCCGGCGCCGTCCTGCGGCGCAGGCCCGCCTGGAAAGTCATCATGGCGCCCTGGCTGAAGCCGACCAGCGCAAGTGACCTTTCATCCAGAGAGAGGGCCTCCAGTTCGGCGTCGAGAAACCGGTCCAGAACCGGCTGGGCCGCTTCCGCGCCGAGCCGGTATTCGGCAGGCGTACGTTCCGTGAGCGCGAACCACTGGCGGCCGCCGAAGGCTTCGAAGGGCAGTTGTTCCGGCGCGTCCGGGGCCACGAAGGCGGCGTCGGGAAGCTGGCCCTGCCAGGCGCGTCCGAGATCGATCAGGTCCGCGCCGTCGGCGCCGTAGCCGTGCAGGATGACGACGAGCTGACGGGCGGGTTTTCCGGAGGCCGGCGCTAGCCTGGGACCGTCGAGGAGGAGGGGACCGGCAGCCACGTTATTCCGCCGCGACCAGCTCCGGCTGTTCCCACTGGCCCTTTTCGATGTCGGAGATCTGCTTGTCGATCTGGGCGGTGACGAAGCGTGAGAAGGGGCCAAGGTGGACGTAGAGCGCCAGCATCATCATCACTGGCTTGATCGCCCGGAAATTGGTGAAGGCGGTCTTCAGAAGGGTCTGCCAGAAAGGTCCGCGATAGGTCGTTTCCTGGAACGTCATCGCGAAGATCAGCCGGCCGAACATCCTGATGTCGTGGAAGAAGCCGGCCCCGAAAATCGATCCGTTGGCGCCGTCCATGTTGAGCATGCTGGCGACCTTCTGCACCCGGCCGAAATAGGCCTCCGGGCCGTAGACCCTCTCAATGACCTTCTTGAAGTCGGCCAGGATCTGCTCGCGCGGGCGCACGGTGGTGAAGTTGAGGCCCGCCGTGCACTGGTCGCCGTGTTCCGTCGTCTCGTCGTCGGTGCCGAAATCGGCGTGCAGGCGGCCTTCCCGGGCAAGCCGGCGGGTGAGCTGGGTATTGGGCAGGGCGTAGAGCAGCCCGGTCATGGCGACGGGAATGGCGGCATCCTCGATCAGGGCCGAGATCTCGTCGGCCACCCTGTCGCTTTCCTCGTCGAAGCCGACGATGAAGCCCGCCAGGACGAAGATCCCGGCGTCGTAGATCTTGTGCACGCTCTTGGCGATGTCGCGGCGGGTGTTCTGTTTCTTGCGGGTGGCGTTCAGAACGTCCGGATCCGGGCTTTCGATGCCGATGAACACCGAGAAATAGCCGGCCTCCTGCATCATCTGCAGAAGCGCGCTGTCGTCGGCCAGGTTGAGCGAGGCTTCCGTCGACATCTCGAACGGATAGCTGCGCTCCTTCTGCCAGGCTGCGAGTTCCGGCAGGAACCCTTTGACCGCTTTCTTGTTGCCGATCAGGTTGTCGTCGACGAAATCCACGTGGCCGCGATATCCGAGTTCGTAGAGCCGGTCGAGTTCGGCGAGCATCTGCCCGTTGGTCTTGGTTCTCGGCACGCGGCCGTAGAGCTCGATGATGTCGCAGAATTCGCAGGTGAACGGGCAGCCGCGGGAATACTGCACGCCGATCTGGACATAGTCCTCGAATTTCAGGAGGTCGAATCGCGGGATCGGGCTGGACGTCACGTCGGCCTTGAATTTCTCGGCGAGGAACCGGCCGTTGCGGGCGCCTTCGTTCCAGGCGTCGACAAAGGCGCTCAGAATGCCCTCGGCTTCTCCAAGAACGAGAAAGTCGGCGGCTTCGTAGATTTCCGGCGAAGAGGTCGGATCCGGCCCGCCGACGACGACGGGAATGCCCTTGCCCTGCGCCCGGTGGATGATGGCCAGGCAGTCGGCCTGCTGCGGCAGCATGCCGCCGGTCATGACCATGTCGGCCCAGGCAAGGTCCTCGTTGGCCAGCGCGCCGGTATTGCGGTCGATCAGCCGGACGTTCCAGTCCTCGGGCAGCATGGCCGCGACGGTGATCAGCCCGAGGGGAGGGGCGGGATATTTGGCGCCGACAAGTTCGCAGGTCGCCCCGTAGTTCCAGAAGGAACCGGCGTTAAACCGTGGGTAAACCAATAAAACATTGCATTCCGGCATTCAGTATCCCTCCGGACGGACCATCCGTCCACCAATGGCGACACCGTAGCAATTTTACGCAAAGGCACAACAGTCCAAATACCAGCCAGCGCTGATAAATTCCGGGTGCACCTGCTCAAATTCTAGGATGCCAAGATGGTGTCAGGCTTGCGCAGGTGAAAGATGAGGCCGTGGACTTCCTGCCCGAGTTCCTGGCGCAGGACCACCTCTTTTTCCTTGATGTAGGTCAGACCCGCGGCTTCCGCGCTCCGCCGCAGATAGGCGGGCGTGTGGGCATAGCGGCCCGTCGGGTCGACCCGGTAGTCGGGCCCGTCCGGATCGGCAAGATGTTCCACGCTGGCGATCAGCAGGCCGCCCGGTTTGAGGGCTTTGTAAAGCGCGTTCATGAAGGGCTGCAGATCGCCGATATAGCACAGCGTATCGACGCACACCGCCAGGTCGAACGGCGTCGGCAGGTTGGAGTTCAGAAAGCCGACCAGTTCGCCTTCCAGCAGGAAGTCGTAGACCTCCAGGGTAGCGGCCTTGCGCAGCATGCCGGGGGAGAGATCGATGCCCGTCAGCCTGCCGCAATTCTCGCGCATGAGCGGCCCGCACAGGCCGGTTCCGCAGCCCAGATCGACCACGTCCTGGAAGGGGACGCCTTTTTCCGCGGCAAGGGTATTCACCTCCTCGGCAACCAGTTCCGGCGCGCGGTAGCCGAGGTTTTTCAGAACGTCGTCGAAACTGTCGGAGAAATTGTCGAAATGGGTTTTGACATAGTCTTCCGGCGCCTGGTCCAGCTTGTCGCCGCGCACGGCGGCCAGCTGATAGCGGGCAAGCGTGTTGTCCGGATCGGCGGCGACGACGCCTTCCAGATGTTCGACGGCCCGGTCGCGCCGGCCGAGCGCGCAGAGCACCCTTGCGTGCCAGATCGGGTCCGACCAGACATCGGAGCCGAATTCCAGGCACCGTTCCAGGGCGTCTGCCGCTTCGTCCCTCCGGCCCGCCAGCATCAGGGACAGGCCGTAATTGTGCCAGGCGTTGGGATTGTCCGGATCCAGGCGGACGATCTCCGTCAGGATCGGCAGCAGATCCTCGTTGTTGGTCGCGCCTTCCATCATCACGTTGATATTGGCCCAGGCCTGGTCGTGGCGCGGCTCGATCTCGACCGCCTTGACATAGGCCTCCAGGGCTTCGGCCTGCCGGTCGCTCAGTTTCAGGATATTGCCGAGATTGTTAAAGGCGGACGCGTTCCTGGGGTTCTGTTCCAGGGACTTGCGGATGAGAACGATGGCATTGTCGGCCTTGCCGGCATCGAAATGCAGCAGGCCGAGGAAATGCAGTCCGTCCGCATGGTCCGGGTCTGCGGTGAGCACATCCTTGTAGGCGGCCAGCGCGGCCTCCAGATTGCCACTCCGGTGGGCTGCAATGCCCTCCTGCAATCTCTCGTCTGTTTGCATGCCTAATTCCAATCTCGATAAAAAAACGTTCACGCCAATAAAAAAGGGCGGTCGAACCGCCCTCGTTTCCGGTAAGACCTCTTAGGGGACCTTACAGGACTTTCAGATCTTCAGCCACCATCCGACCGCGGCGCCACTCCAGATCGAAAGCCACGAGCTGGCCTTCCTTGAGGGTGTCGATGCCGGATCGGCGCAGTGCCGAGATATGGACGGGAATGTCTTCCCCGTCTTCCGGTTCGATCGTGCCGATTCCCCGGCCGTGATCGAACCATTTCACGTTTCCATGTTGCATGGACTTCCAACTTTCCAAATTATCGCATCAAGGCATACAAGCGGCTTATGTAGCCGCACATTTCAACGTCTTGATGACAGTGTTGCTGATACTGCTAAAGTACTTTTCAGATCCCGATCGGAAATAAACATCGGGAGGGGCAGTCTAGAAACGCTGCCTCAATCCAAAATGCAGTTCCTGCTAAGTTGGGATCGCGTTGCCCGGAATTCAAGCCCGGGCATTTCTATAGCTTGATTTAGTATGGTAACGAAAAAGTTAATGTCAAGACGGGCTCAGCGTTTGAGCTTGCCGTCGATGACATAATTGAGGATATCGACCACTTGCTCCGAGGTCTCGGCGACTGCAAGTGCCGCTGCGTCAACTTCCTTGAGCGGATGCGTCAGCGACGGGTCGTGTACCACGATCAGGGATTTACCGAGCGCGGATGCGTATCCCGCGTCGAAAGCCGCGTTCCATTGCTTGTACTGGTCGCCGAAGCGCACCACGACGATATCGGCCTTTTCGATCAGCGAGCGTGTGCGGATCGCGTTCACCTTGGCACCCTTGTGGTCGTACCAGAACTTGCTGGCTTCATCGCCGAGGATCGCCGCGCCGCAATCGTCGCTGGCCGCATGGTCCGTCACGGGAGCGGAAAACGCCACCGGCAGGCCGAGCGCCTTCACGCCCTCCATGATCTTCTCCCGCCAGTCCGTATGGATTTCGCCGGACAGATAGACGTGCCAGTGCCCCATTGGTTTTCTCCCGTTCAAGTTTTTGAATTCAAGGGCAAATCCGTTTGCCTTGTTGTGCTCAAAGCTGGGAAGGAAAGGGAGCGCCGTCAACCCCTCCGGGCCCTTGCTCCTTCGTCGGGCACAGTGAGGACTGGACAAAGCGGGACAAAACCTGAAGGTTGAGGGTCCGCATATCATCGTTTTTCTACCCATGAGAAATTTGACAGGAGGTCATGCATGTCCGCACTTTTGATCGGCGACGAGGCTCCGGATTTTGAAGCCGACTCCACAGCGGGTCCGGTCCGCTTTCACGAAGCGATCGACGGGTCCTGGGCGGTTCTGTTTTCCCATCCGAAGGACTTCACGCCGGTCTGCACGACCGAACTCGGCATGACCGCCAAGCTGAAGGACAAGTTCGAGGCCCGCGGCGTCAAGGTCTTCGGCGTGTCCGTCGACCCGATGGAAGATCACAATGCCTGGATCGGCGATATCGAGGATACCCAGGGCGTGGCGCTGAACTTCCCGCTGATCGCCGATCCGGAGCGCAAGGTCGCCACCGCCTATGGCATGATCCATCCGAACGCCAGCGACACGCTGACTGTCCGCTCGCTGTTCGTGATCGGTCCGGACAAGAAGATCAAGCTGAAGATCGAATACCCGGCCTCAACCGGCCGCAACTTCGATGAGGTGATCCGTGTGATCGATTCGCTGCAGCTCACGTCGACCCACAAGGTCGCCACACCGGCCAACTGGGTTTCCGGCGAGGATGTGATCATCGTTCCGGCCGTCAGCGACGAGGAAGCGAAGGACAAGTTCCCCGAAGGCTGGAAGACGCTGAAACCCTACCTGCGCATCGTGCCGCAGCCGAAATAGGCTGGTTTTCCTCACGACAGGAAAGGAACTCCGGTGCTGCGCCTCGCCGTGCGCGGCGCGGGACGGTCAGAATTGTTCCGTGAAGGCTAGGCCATACACTCAGTGCCGTCCCGGACCTGATCCGGGACCTGCATGAGGCCCCGGCTCAAAGGCCGGGGCGGCGAGGGGGGGCAATGATCGAGGCCCCACAGCCCGCCTCACACCGTCGCCAGCAGGTCCTTCAGCGCCGCCCGGAATTCCGGATAGCGGAAGGAATAGCCGAGTTCGGTCTTGATCCGCCGGTTCGAGACCCGTTTGTTCTCACCGTAGAAGGAGCGCACCATCGGCGTGAGTTCGGCGCTGTGGAAGTCGATTTCCTCCGGCGGGTCCACGCCCAAAAGCCCGGCGGCATAGGCGACCACATCCTGTGGCGGGGCGGGCTCGTCGTCGACGACATTGAAGATCCGCGTGGACGGCTTCGCCATGGCGGCCTTCAGAGTGCCGGCGATATCGTCGACATGGATGCGGTTGAACACCTGTCCCGGCTTGACGAGCCTGCGCGCGGTGCCCTGCTTGAATTTTTCGAACGTGTTGCGGCCGGGGCCGTAGATCCCGGCAAGCCGGAAGATCTGCACGGGCAGTTCGTGGTCGGATGCAAGGCCGAGCCAGGCTTTTTCGGCCGTCACGCGCTGCACCGAGCGTTTGGAAACCGGCTTGCAGGGCGTTTCCTCGTCCACCCAGGCACCGTCGTGGTCGCCATAGACACCGACCGTGGAGAGATAGCCCGTCCACTGCGGCCTGCTTGCGGCGATATCCTCGCCGTGACGGTTCAGGACCGGGTCGCCCCGTTCGTCGGGAGCAATCGAAACCAGCACATGGGTCGCGCCTTTAAGCGCCTGCGCGATGCCTTCGCCCTTGCTCTCGCCGTCGAACAGGAACGGCTCGACGCCCATCTCCCTGAGGCCTGCGGCCTTGTCCGCAGAGCGGGTCGTGCCGCCGATCCAGTCGAACCGGTCGCGGATTTCCCCGATAAACGTCCGGGAGGAAAACCCGGTGCCAAAGACGAACAAACGCATTCAGAGCCCTCTTGAGAAAGTCGGACCGTCGGCCGGCCGAACCGGCCTGTTTCCGGCGTTGCCGGGCCTGCCCGGCCCCCGGCGCCGCATCGCGTCCCGCGTGTTATATATGGACTGACACGCCCCCATCAAGCGGCTCTCCGGTCTTCAAGCACGGCGCCGGGCCGGTTTGCCGATCCATGCGCCTCTTCAAAGCGTCAGATGCTTGCGGCGGATCTCATAGAGTGCGACGCCGGTGGCGACGGCGAGATTGAGGCTGTCGGCCTGCCCGGCCTGCGGGATGCGGATCAGGGTGGAACAGGCTTCGGCCATGTCGTCCTCCAGCCCCTTCTGTTCGTTGCCCATCGCCAGCAGCACCGGTTCGGCGTAATCCGGCACGCGGTAGTCGACCGAGCCTTTCAGATGCGTCGCCGCAACCGTGCCGGGCCAGGTGCGGGCGAGGGCCTTGAACTCCTCCTTGCTCATCTTCGCAAGCGGGACGTGAAAGAGCGAGCCCATCGTCGCACGCACCGCTTCCACGGCGAACGGGTCCGTGCAATCTCCGACCAGCATCACGCCGGCGCCGCCAACGGCATCGACGGTGCGGATGATCGTGCCGAGATTTCCCGGGTCCCGCACCCGGTCGAGCGCGACCCACAGGGTCGCTCCCGTCGGGTCGATGTCTTTCGCTGCGAGGATCTTCTGCTCGTAGACCCCGACGACCGTCTGCGGATTGTCCTTGCGGGTCATGGCGGACATGACGGCCGTCGAGACCTCCAGGATCAGCGCGCCTCGGGCCTTTGCCGCCGCCGCCGCTTTCTGTGCGGCCGGATTGTCCCGGGCGTCGGGCCCGAGCGCCAGGTAGCGCACGCCCCAGCCGGCGGCGAGCGCATCGGTTGCCAGCTTCAGGCCTTCGGCGACGAACAGGCCGGACTGGCTGCGGTGCTTGCGTTGGGCGACCAGCCCCTTGATTTCCTTGACGATCGGATTGGAGTGGCTGGTGATCTGTTTGACCGCGCCCTGGCGTTTTTCGATCATCGGCTGCTCCAGCGCGAAAAGAGCGAGGTCGACAGCGCCCGTTTGCCGTCCTCTTCGCGGATCACCAGTTCGCCCGATTCAAGCAGCCCGCCCTGAGTATCGAGCACCTCGGCCATCAGCTCGTGGATGGCGAGGAAGCTGGAGCGGATCGCGTAGGCGGTCAGGATCATGAACAGCGCGTCGTCGTCGAGAAGCTGCTTCAGGTCGGCGAGCATGCCCGGCAGGCTGGTATAGATATCCCAGACCTCGCCCTTGGGCCCGCGGCCGTATTTCGGCGGATCCAGGATGATGCCGTCATACCGGTTGCCGCGCCGCACTTCCCGGGCGACGAATTTCGAGGCGTCCTCGCAGATCCACCGGATCGGCAGGTCGTCCAGGCCGGAGAGCGCCTGGTTTTCGCGCGCATAGCCGATGGCCTTCTTGGAGGCGTCCACATGGGTGACATGCGCGCCCTCGGTTGCCGGCAGCAGGGAGGCGAGTCCGGTATAGCCGAACAGGTTCAGGATCTTCAGCGGCTTGTCGGGCGCGCGTTCGCGCTCAGCGCGGATCTTGCCGTTGACCCAGTCCCAGTGGGCGGCCTGCTCGGGAAAGACGCCGACATGGCGGAAGGACATGAAGCGGCCGTTGTAGCGGACCGGCCCGTAGGCCATCTGCCAGATTTCCGGCACGTTGCCGGAGAATTTCCACCGGCCGGGGCCTTCTTCCTCCGTGTCGCCGGAAAAGACCGCATCGGCCCGGTTCCAGACGTTTTCGGCCTGCCTGCGGGCGCCCATGGCCTGGGGTTCCGGCCGGATGATCGTGAACCGGCCGTAGCGTTCCAGCTTCTCGCCCAGGCCCATGTCCAGCAGCCGGTAGTCCTTCCAGCCCTTCGTTTCCAGAATGACCGGCCAGGACTGACTGGGAGGATTGCCGGGCGCGGCAAAGGAGGCGCTGCTGTGGTCCGCCAAGATGGTCTCTCGTATGTCTGAAGTCACGGATGCCGTCCCGCCTTAGTCTTCTGCGGCGGCAAGGTCAATCTTTTGAGCTTTGAGAGCCTGAGCAGAAGCCAGTTTTCCGATTTGGGTATGTGCAGATTGGCATGAGACAGCAGGGGCATCAGAGCAAGATGGCGGTTCTTGGTTTCTCCATCCGTCGCGAACCACAGACAAACCCGGATTTAGTCATCCCGGACGCAGCGAAGCGGAGATCCGGGATCGACGAGCCCCGGCCCGGAAGCTTGAAATGTCGAAAACACCGATGCCTGATGCTCTCCGATCCCGGCTCTGCGCTGACGCTTGGCCGGGATGACCAACTCGGGTTTGTAAAATTCTTGCTTCAGCCCTCGACCAGCCACGAAAAAGGGCGGAAGTGACCTGCACTCCCGCCCATGTTTTCTGGTCACGCCTGGGGTCAGGCCGCGGCGACGTCCGAAAGGAAGCGCTCGACTTCCCGTTTCAGCTCGTCGGTCTTTTCCGTCAGCTCGCCGGAGGCCGACAGGACCATGTCTGCGGAAGACGAGGTCTGGTCGACCGCCTGGGACAGTTCGCTCATGGAAGAGGAGACCGCCCCGGTTCCCTCTGCCGCCCGCTGCACGTTCTGGGAAATCTCCGCCGTGGCGGCACCCTGCTGCTCGACGGCCGAAGCGATCGCGGTGGTGTAGGAATTGACCTCGTTCATGGTCTCGGCGATCTCGCCGATCGCGACGACGGATTCCTTCGTCGCGCTCTGGATCTCGGTGATCTGCGAGCTGATCTCCTCGGTCGCCTTGGAGGTCTGGGTTGCCAGCTCCTTCACTTCCGCCGCAACCACCGCGAAGCCCTTGCCGGCTTCCCCGGCGCGGGCGGCTTCGATGGTGGCGTTGAGCGCCAGGAGGTTGGTCTGCTCGGCGATCGCCTGGATGAGCGTGACCACCTCGCCGATCTTGGAGGCCGCTTCGGCGAGACCCTCGACCTTCTGGTTGGTCATGCGGGTGCCGGTGGTCGCCCGGTCGACGATTTCGGTGGTCTGGGCGACCTGCCGGGAGATCTCGCCGATGGAGGCGGCAAGTTCTTCCGCCGCACTGGCCACGGTCTGCACGTTGTTGGTGGTCTCGTTCGAGGAGTCCTGGGTCTGGCTGGCGTAACCGGCGCTGTCCCGGGCGATTTCCGTCAGGGCCCGGGCAGTGGAATCCAGTCCGCCGGCGGTCAGTTCGACGGATCCGAGCGATTCCTCGGCTTTCGCACGGAAGGACTGGATCAGGTTGTCGATGCGCTGCTGGCGTTCGAGCCTTGCTTCTTCCTCGCGCGCGTTCTGGCTCTGCAGATGCGCCCGCTCGACGGCGTTGTCGCGGAAGACCTGGACCGTGCGGCTCATGTCGCCGATCTCGTCGCCCCGGTCGATGCCCGGAATGTCGACTTCGTTGTCGCCGTTGGCGAGCCGGTCCATCACGTTGGTGATCGTCCGGATCGGCCGGGTGATGGCCAGGTTCAGGATCACGGCTAGGCCGATACCGCCCAGAATGGCCAGCAGGATGGTGACGATGATCTGCATTTCCGCCGAGGCCGCCGCACCGGAAGCCGCTGCCGACTGCGACGCAGTAATGCCGGCGATCTCGTCGCTGACCTTGCCGGTCAGGGCGTCGAGCTGCTTGCGCTTGGCGTGCAGCTCGGCCTGCGCGGTCAGCATTTCCTTGAACGCGCGGTCGAATGTGGCGATGGAAACCGGAATCTCATTGATGGCATCGGCCGTGGACGGCAGAAGCTTCGCATAGGAGACCATATCCTCTTCCAGGGTTGCCAGCGCGGCGATCTGGGCCTCGGCAGGCGCCGGATCGTCCGCGCCGAACTGGCCGAAGAGGTTCAGTGTTTCCTTCTGCGCCCTCAAGGAGAGTTCCTTGAGGTATTCCGCCTTTTCGGCAATGCTGCGGATGCTTGCCAGGCGGGTGTTCGCGGTCAGTGCCGTGGCTTTGGATTTGCTCACCGCGCCATTGGCCTGCTGGCGGATGTCGCGTGCGATTTCCAGCATGGCCTCGATGGATGTGCCGACCGCAGTCCTGGCCTCATAGGCTTCGGCAAAGCCGAGATCCTCGGAGAGTTTCTCGATGGCCTTGTTCAGGCTGTTCGCCTGGCCGGCAAGCTTGGAGACGGTCTTGCTCTCGATGCCTTCGATCTGTCGGTAACGCATTTCCTTGGTCCGGCCGACCAGGTCTTGAGCGGTGCTCAGCGCGTTCGTGTGGGCTTCGCCTTCCAGCGAGCCGCTGCCCTTCAGGTAGGCGAGCTGGATGGCGACGACGTCTTCCTGAAGTTCGAAGACGCTGCGCTGCATGTTGTTGGCGTCGTCCAGAGTGCTGTTTGCGGTGAAGACCTCGGCGCTGACCTTCTTTTCCTCGGCCAGCACGGCATCTGAGATCGACGAGGCCAGGTTTTCCAGGTTGCCGGCGCTTTCCTGCAGCGTGGCAAGGCGGTCGGCCTGCTGGGTGGTCTGTGTGGCCACCTGGTCGAAGGTTGCGGTGAATTCCCTGACCGCATCCAGGGCTGTGTCGACCTGCGCCCGCGCGGTGGCGTCATCGGCAACGTCGTTGCTGAGATCCTCGAGCGTGGCGTTCAGCTGCTCGATCTCCGCATGGACGGCGGCGTCAAGCTCGGGCGACGGATTGTTGAGATAGTCTTCGCGCTTCAGCGAGGTCGCCTGGACCTGGCTGGCCGCGGCAGCCGAATGGTCGGCCACGACAAACAGCGATGACAGGTTATGGATCGCGAGAAAACCCACGCCGCCGACGAGAGCGGTTAAAAGTAAAATCGCGAAAAATCCACCTCCGACTTTGAAACCGAACTTCAAGTCGACAAGTTTCTTCAAAATCCGTTGCATTGGGTCCCCGCAGCGCCGAAAGAACAGCATTGTTGACCGGCAGTATTGCGCGGGGCGATGAATATTAGGTAAATCGCCTGAAATACCTTAACGTTCCTTTTGTGCCCCTCCCTTGTGAATATTTCCAAGTAATAGGTGCGCCGCACAAAATAACTTAATCGTCGAATTTGTCCGGAATTGCTTTCGGTTTATACGTGCTGGCCGCCGTTGATATGAATTTCCGATCCCGTGACGTAGGAAGAAGCGCCGGAGCAGAGGTAAAAGATCGTATCGGCGACCTCCGCCGGCTGCCCGAGCCTGCGCAGGGGGATATCGGCGACGAGTTTCTCCGTTCCGGGCGACAGAATGGACGTGTCGATCTCGCCCGGCGCGATGGCATTGACCCGGATGCCGTGCGGTCCGAAATCGGCAGCCATCTCGCGGGTCAGGGAGGCAAGCGCGGCTTTCGAGGTCGCATAGGCCGTTCCGGCGAAGGGGTGAACCCGCATGCCGGCGATGGAGGTGACGTTGACCACCGAGCCTTCCGCGTTCTTCAGTTCCTTGAACAGGCCCCGGCTCAAAAGGATCGGAGCGAAGAAATTCACCTGAAACACGGTCCGCCAGTCATGCATCGCCGTGTTGAGGGAGTTGAGCCGTTCGCCGTCTCCGCCTTTCGGGCTGATGCCCGCATTGTTGACCAGCGCATTCAGCCGCGAGCCGTTCGCTTCCAGCCGCTTGCGGATTTCCTGGGTGGCGAAGCCGAGGTTTTCCGGGTCGGACAGATCCACCTGAATGTGGTCCTCCGGGCCCATCGGCCAGGGACACTTGTCGGAAAAGGCCTGGCGGGAACAGGTGATCACCCGCCAGCCTTCGGCGGAAAAGCGCTTGACGGTCGCATGGCCGATGCCGCGGCTTGCGCCTGTCAGCACGATGGTGGGACGGTCATCCTGGGAGGCCTTGCCGGTCATTTCGGGTCCTTGCTGGCGAGTTGAGATTCAGAAAAAGTTGACTCAGATAGTCGAGTTTCGTTATTGCGCAGATACCGGAAGATGCCAATATGGCGGAAGAAAGGGACACGATCCGGAATCCGCAATGATCATATGCTCCTGTAACGTTCTGTCTGACAAGCAGCTCCGCCAAGCGGCGGAAGAAATGCGCGCGGACCCCAACGGAAAGTTGCCGACGCCGGGAGCGGTGTTCCGTCATCTGGGCTGCCGCCCGCGGTGCGGCGGCTGTTTTCCGGCCGTCATTGACATCATTCATCAAAAAGGCTCTGAAGAGGCAAATGAAAAAGAACCGCTGCCTGCACCCGTCAGACGGGCGGCGAGCCGGTAAACTGGAGAGGGCTGCATGAAAGGCGAACCGCGAGTCATCGACTATCTGAACAAGGCGCTGCGCCATGAGCTGACAGCCGTCCATCAGTACTGGGTGCATGCCCGGCTGCTGGCCGACTGGGGGTTCGGCAAGCTGGCGGACAAGGAACTGGCGGAAGCCGACGAAGAGCGCCAGCATGCGCAGGACATCATGGACCGGATCATCTTCCTGGAAGGCCTGCCCAACCTGCAGACGCTCGACCCGCTGCGCATCGGCCAGTCGGTGAAGGAGTGCATCGAAGCGGATCTGGCGGCCGAATATGTGGCGCGCGCGCTCTATCAGGAAGCCCGCGAAGTCTGCCGGGAGCTCGACGACTACGTGACCAAGGACCTGTTCGAAAAACTGCTCGGCGACGAGGAAGGCCACATCGATTTCCTGGAAACCCAGCTCAACTTGATCGAACGGATCGGCATCGACCGCTATTCCCTCCTGCAGGCAAAACCGGCGGACACGGCGGAGTAACTGCGGCGGGATGTCCGTAACCTGGCATACCTCTCGTTCGGCACCCCTCTCCCCCTCAAGGGCAGGGCTATCACATATGGCAGTGCCTAGCTCCCTCTCCCATTGGGAGAGGGTTGGGGTGAGGGGCTAAACCGTTGAAAAATGAAGGAAAGACCTATCCCCTCACCCGGCGCTGCGCGCCGACCTCTCCCAATGGGAGAGGTTACTGGGGCTGATCCCAACTGTTTTGATTAACTGCGATTGCCCTGCCTCAAGAGGGGAGAAGGGTGCTCCGGGGAGACGCCCCGACCTTTATCGAAGGTTTGTTTGCGGGATTTTCGTCTCTCGATCGAATGTGAATAATCTTCACTCCCCGTCAAGCCGGTGCACGTCCCCGCCGGCCGCTGCGGCGTCCTCCTCGTCGTGGGTGACCAGCAGGACGGGAAGTCCCTTCTTCCTGGCGAGGTCGAAGACCAGGGCGCGAACGTCCGCCCGGCGGGAGCGGTCGAGGCTTGAGAACGGTTCGTCGAGCAGGAGCGCTTTCGGTTCGGCGAGCAGGGTGCGCATCAGCGCGACGCGCGTCTGCTGGCCGCCGGAAAGCGTTGCCGGGTCGCGCGGTCCGAAGCCCGCGAGGCCGACATCCTCAAGCGCCTGTTCCGCCAGCCTCCGCCTTTCCTCCCGGCCCTTGATGCCGGCGGGAAGGGCGAACATCAGGTTCTGCACAACGGACATGTGCGGAAAGAGCAGCGGCGCCTGGAACATGAGCCCGATATGCCGGTCCTGCGCGGGCAGGAGCGTGAGGTCGCAGCCGTCCAGGATCACGCGGCCCTCCGCCCGGAAGTCGGGTCTCAGAAAACCCGCGACGAAATCCAGGAGGCTCGATTTGCCGCTGCCGCTCTCGCCCATGATCGTCAGGATCGACCCGGGCGCGATCCGGCAATCGATCTCAAGCAGCCGCGCGCCGTTCAGCCGGAGCACGACGTGATCCAGAACGAGGCCGGAATTGGGGTCGGGTAACGCCATGCCTGTCACCTTTCCAGCCGTAAGGCGGCGCGGTTGCGGAAAACGAGCGCCGGGAGGAGGGCTGCCAGGCTGAATGCCGCCAACGGTATGACAAGCTGCAGAAGGGCGTAAAGGGCGGCGGCCTGCCGGTTTCCGCCGCTGGCGAGCGCCACGCTTTCCGTCGTCACCGTCACGACGCGGCCCGCGCCGATCATCAGCGTCGGCAGGTATTGTCCGGTGGAGACGGCGGCGGCGACCGCAAAGGTGACCAGAACCGGACGCAGGAGCAACGGCAGCCGGATCTGCCAGAAGACCTTTGCCCGGGACGCGCCGATGGAAAAGGCCGCCTTGGCATAGCGTGGGTCGAGCCGGTTCCAGGGATCGCTCAAAGCTAGGAAGGCATACGGGAAGACGAAAATCAGATGGGCGAGCAGCACCGCCGTCAGCGTGCCGCTCAGGCCGGCCAGCAGAAACAGCATTTGCAGTCCGAACAGAAAGCCGATCTGGGGCAGGAGGAGGGGCAGGAAGATCAGCGTCTTCAGCCGTCCGGTCTCGCGCCTGTCCCGATGGCCGCGTGCTTCGAGCAGCCAGAGTGTCAGGGCGGTGGCGATCAGGGCCGCGCCGCAGGCGATGACCAGCGCTGCAGCGAGGCCGGGCGCTCCCGCCCGGAGGCCGTCCAGCAGGCGGCCGAGGCTCCAGGCCTGTGGCAGGGTTGCGGGAAACCACCAGGATTTCGCCAGAGCTCTGAGACCGAGAAGCAGAAGAGCGAGACACATGGTGGCGAGGATCAGCAGCATCGGCAGCAGCGCGACCGTCCTCCCGGCAGTCTCCCTCGCATGGCGCTCCCCGCTTGGGACGCGGTGACGCAGAAACCGCGTGACGAGGATTTCCAGCAGCAGATAGGTGAGCAGTGCGCCTGCGCTGACCGCCAGTTGCAGCAGGGCGCCGGCGGAGGCCATCAGCCGCCTGGTGAGGTCGGGATCGTTCATCCAGCCGACTAACCGCAGGGCGAGCGGCTGGGGCGTGGTGGGGCCGAGGATCGCGGCCACGTCGACGACCGAGGTGGCATAGGCGATCACGGCCAGGACCGGCAGGCGGATGAGCGGGTAGATCTGCGGCAGAACGATCTTGAAGAATGTTGCCATGCGGCCGTAGCCGAGGCTCGCCCCCGCCTTGAGATAGTCCTGGATGTGAGGCCGGTTCAGCGCGGCGAGCGTCATCAGGAAGAGGAACGGCACCTCCTTGGCCACCAGGCCGAAGGTCATGGCAAGGCCTAAGGGATCGTTCAGGATCAGAAGGTCGGGCGGGCGCGCCCAGCCGGTTGCCCAGGGCGACAGCAGGCGGACGAGAAAACCGGACGGCGCGATCAGGAAGGCGAGCCCGATGGCGGCCGCGGCATGCGGTACCGACAGGAGCGGCGAGAGGAACCGCGTCAGCCGCCGGAAGGTGTCGGTTCCGGCCCAGCCGGCGGTAAAGACGAGAACGACCGCCAGGGAGACAAGCGAGGCGGTGAGACCGGTGCCGAAGCTGAGCAGGACGGAAGTCGCAAGACCCGGCTTGGCAAACAGCATCCGGAAGGGTTCGAGCGAAAAGCCGTCGAACCCGAGCACAGGCAGGTAGCCGAAGGCCGGTAACACCGTGCCCGCGAGGCCGGCCAGCACCGGACCGGCCAGCAGCGTGGTCACAAGGAGGGTCGGGACGTCCGGGAGGGTCTCGGCTTTGGCCATCGAACCGGGGTCACCTGGCGCCGTAGCGGGTGCTCCAGGCCTCCTCCAGCGCGCTCACCCAGCTCGGGTGCGGTTCCGGCAGCACCGGGCCGAGCTCTTCCGGGGTCAATGCGGCAGGCCCGAAATCCTGTGCCTTGAACAGCGCCTTTTCGTTGTCGGGCAGGTCCGCGACGTTCAGCACCGTCGGATCGCCCCAGATCTCCGGCTCCCGTTTCCGGGTCTGGGCCATCGGCGACAGCAGGAAATTGGCGAAGACCTTGGCTCCCGCCCGGTTGGAACTGTTGAAGGGAATCGCGACGAAATGGGTGTTGCCGATCGTGCCGCCGTCCAGCACGAAGCTGCGCACGCTGGGCGGCAGCTCGCCATTGGCGATGGCGGCGGAGGCATCGCCCGGATTGAAGGAGAAGGCAATGTCCAATTCGCCGTCGGCCAGGAGCTGGCGCATATGCGCCGCGTTTTTCGGGAACGCCTCGCCATGATGCCAGAGCAGCGGGTTGATGGCGTCCAGATAGGCAAAGAGCGGTGCGGTGGCCGCCTCGAAATCGGCTTCGGAGACGGGCTTCGACAGCAGGTCCCTGTCCGGAACCGTGCTGACCAGCACCTGCTTCAGGAATGTCGTACCGTAGAAATTCGGTGGCTGCGGGTAGCTGAAACGGCCGGGATTCGCCTTGGCGAAGGCAAGCAGTTCGTCAAGCGTCGCCGGGGGTTGATCAAGACGGGCGCTGTCATACATGAAGACCAGCTTGGCCATGCCCCAGGGACTTTCCTGGCCATCCGTCGGCACGGTGAAATCGACGGCCACTGTCGGCTTGTTCTCCACGTCGACATATTGCCAGTTCGGCAGGGTCTTCGCCCATCCGGGGGCCGCCAGCAGGCCATTCTCCTTCATGGAGGCGAAGTTCTCGCCGTTGATCCAGATGAGATCCACCGCCCCGCCGGACGTCTTGCCGACCGACTTTTCCGTCAGGACTTGCGAGACCACGCTCGCCGCGTCGCTGACCTTCACATGCACCACCCGCACGCCGTAATCCCGCTCCACTTCGCGGGCGGCCCAGCCGATATAGGCATTGATGCGCGGCTCCCCGCCCCAGGCATGAAAATAGACCGTCTGGCCCTTCGCGGCGTCGAGAACGGCCTGCCAGCCGGCAGCCTTGTCCTGCGCGGATGCCGAAAGCGGCGTCAGGAAAGCTGCAGTGAGGCAAAGGCCGGCGGCAAGCAGTCGGAACATGTTGCTTCCTTTTCGTTTGTCACCTGTGCCTCGCGCAGGCGGCACGACACGGTCAAGACAACGCTTTGTGAACGGATTTGCTCCGACCGGCCAGCAACCGCGGAGTTAATGAGTCCGTGACCTAAACCGGCAGGATATGCGTGTCCTTGATCTCCTCCATCACCGCATAGGTATGGGTCTCGCGGACGCCGGGAAGGGCGAGCACCACATCCGACAGGAAGGCGCGGTAGGCCTCCATGTCCTTCACCCGGCTTTTCATCAGGTAGTCGAACCCGCCCGCCACCATGTGGCATTCCATAATGTCGGGTGAGCGTTCGACCGCGTAGCGGAACGCGTCGAAGATCTCCGGAGATGTCCGCTCCAGGCGGATTTCGACGAACACCAGCAGGCCGCGGTCGACCTTCTTCGGGTCGAGGCTCGCTGAGAAATGTTCGATATAGCCGTCCCGCACCAGCCGCTTCATCCGCTCCGCCGTCGCGGTCGCCGACAGGTTCACCCGTTCGGCCAGCTCCGTGTTGGTTATGCGGCCGTCCTGCTGCAGCACCTTCAGAATTCTCCGGTCAATCGGGTCAAGCATAGTGAAATTCTCTACATTTTTCGAACTTCCAGTTAAATAGTCTAAACAGGGTTTGAAAAATAGCGAAAATCGTCCTTAAAATTCAGGTAGTCTAGGGAAATCTGATGGTCAGGCCCGTTCATGGCCCATTCTGGAGATTTTCATGACCGCCACCGCTGCTGCCGTGACGAAGGCCGAAACGGCCGATCTGGAGCCGTTTCGCGCCGCCTACGCCCCCGACGACGCGGCGCTCGTCGAAGCGCTGCTCAAAGAGGCGGAAGGCGATCCCGTTGTGGAGAAGCTGATCGACCAGCGGGCCAGCGGTTATATCGGCGACATGCGCTCCGTCCAGACCGGTCTCGGCGGCGTGGAAGACTTCATGCGCGAATTCGGCCTGACCACCCGCGAGGGCCTGGCGATGATGGTGCTCGCGGAGGCACTGTTGCGCGTGCCGGATGCCAACACCGCCGACAAGCTGATCGAGGACAAGCTGGCCGCCGCCCGCTTCGACGACCCTTCCGGCCACAAGTCCGACACTTGGCTGGTCTCCGCCTCCTCCTGGGCGCTGGGCGTGACCTCCCGCCTGCTGCATCCGGGCGACACGCCGCAGAGCATTCTCTCCAGCCTCGTCAAGCGCATGGGCATGCCCACGGTGCGCATGGCGACCCGCAAGGCGATGCGCCTGCTCGGCCACCAGTTCGTGCTGGGGGAAACCATCCAGAAGGCGCTGGAACGCGCCAGGGGCCAGGAAGCCAAGGGCTACCGCTATTCCTACGACATGCTCGGCGAAGGCGCGCGCACGGCAGGCGATGCGGAACGCTATTTCCAGTCCTACGCCAAGGCCATCGAGGCGATCGGCAAGACAGCCGGCGACAAGCCGCTGCCGGCCCGGCCGGGGATCTCGGTGAAGCTCTCCGCGCTGCACCCGCGCTACCAGGCGGTCAACGGCGAACGGGTGCGCGACGAACTCCTGCCGAAGCTGCGCGAGTTGGCGCAGATGGCGAAGGACCGTAATCTCAACTTCACCATCGACGCGGAAGAGGCCGACCGCCTGGAAATCTCCCTCGACGTGATTGCGGCGCTCCTGACCGATCCGGTGACGGAAGGCTGGGACGGCTTCGGCCTCGCCGTCCAGGCCTATCAGAAGCGCGGCATCCATGTGATCGACTGGCTGGTGGAGGCCGCCCGCAAGACGAACCGCAAGATGATGGTGCGCCTGGTCAAGGGCGCCTACTGGGACACGGAAATCAAGCACGCCCAGGAAAGCGGCGCCGAAGGTTATCCGGTCTTTTCCCGCAAGGCTGCGACCGATCTCTCCTATCTTTGCTGCGCCAAACGCATGCTGGCCGCGCGCGACGTGCTCTACCCGCAATTCGCCACCCACAACGCCCTGACCGTCGCCCAGATCGTCGAGTTCGCGGGTGGCTCCGCCGAAGGCTACGAGTTCCAGCGCCTGCACGGCATGGGCGAAAGCCTCTACAAGGCCGTCTGCGAGCGGGACGGGTTTCCGTGCCGGATCTACGCGCCGGTCGGCGGCCACAAGGATCTGCTCGCCTATCTGGTTCGCCGCCTCCTGGAAAACGGCGCCAATTCCTCCTTCGTGACCATCGTCGGCGATGCCTCCGTTCCCGTCGGAACAATGCTCAAACGGCCCGACGAGATCCTCGAAGGCGGCAGCCATGCGGTCAACCGCTCCATCCCGTTGCCGAAGCAGCTCTATGGCGACAGCCGGGACAATTCCGAGGGCATCGAGTTTGGCTGCGCGGCGGAGCGCAACGCCCTGGTCGACGGCATGGCCGAGACCTCGACGCCGTTCACCGATGCCGGTCCGCTCGGCAAGGGGCTTGCCGCCGACGGCGAGGCCCATCCGGTTTTCGCGCCAATGGACGGCACCACGCGGGTGGGAACCGTCCGCTTCGCCGACCGCGACAGCGCGCGCCAGGCTGTCGAGACCGCCAGGAAAGGCTTCGAGACCTGGTCGCGCAAGCCGGTCAACGAACGCGCCGCGGCGCTGGAAAGGCTCGCCGACCTCCTGGAGGCGGATCGCGACCGGCTGATGACCATCTTGTCGATGGAGGCCGGCAAATGCCTGACCGACGGCATCGCGGAGATCCGCGAGGCGGTCGATTTCTGCCGCTACTACGCGGCCGAGGCGCGCGGCCTGTTCGGCGAAGGCCGGCTGATGCCCGGACCGACCGGCGAGGAAAACCGCTACCGTTATCGCGGCCGGGGCGTGTTCGTCTGCATCTCGCCGTGGAACTTCCCGCTGGCGATCTTTCTGGGCCAGATCAGCGCCGCGCTGGTTGCCGGCAACGCCGTCATCGCGAAACCCGCCGAACAGACGCCTCTGATTGCCTTCGAGGCCGCGAAGCTGATCTACCAGGCGGGCATTCCGGAAGATGCCTTCTTCCTGTTGCCGGGCGAGGGCGACGTCGGCGCTGCGCTGACCTCCCATCCCGATGTCGCGGGCGTGGCCTTCACCGGCTCGACCGAAACCGCCTGGACGATCAACTCGGCCCTTGCCGCCAAGCGCGGACCGATCGTGCCGCTGATTGCCGAAACCGGCGGCATCAACGCCATGCTGGTCGATGCGACGGCGCTGCCGGAGCAGGTCTGCGACGATGTGGTGATGTCCGCCTTCCGCTCCGCCGGCCAGCGCTGCTCGGCCCTGCGCCTGCTTTATGTCCAGGAAGACGTCGCCGACCACCTGCTCAAGATGCTGGAAGGCGCCGCGAAGGAACTGAAGCTCGGCGATCCGCGCCAGCCCGCGACCGATATCGGCCCGGTGATCGACGAGGAAGCCCGCGACAACATCATCTCCCATGTCGACGACATGCGCGAAAGCCAGACGGTCCGTTACGCCGGCGAAACGCCGTCCGGACCGCTCGCCAACGGCTCCTGGGTGGCACCGCACATCGTCGAGCTGGACCGGGCCGAGGCGCTGACCCGCGAGGTCTTCGGACCGGTGCTCCACGTGGTGCGCTACAAGGCGAAGGACATCGACAAGGTGCTCGACCGGATCGCCGCCACGGGCTACGGCCTGACCCTCGGCGTGCACAGCCGCATCGACGCGACGGTCAAGAAGGTCGTCGACCGTCTGTCCGTCGGCAACGTCTATGTCAACCGCAATACCATCGGCGCCGTGGTCGGCACCCAGCCCTTCGGCGGCTCAGGCCTCTCCGGCACCGGCCCCAAGGCCGGCGGCCCGATCTACCTGACCCGCTTCGCCCTGGAACAGGTGGTCTCCATCAACACCGCCGCCGCCGGCGGCAACGCCAGCCTGGTGGCGGCATCGGACGATTGAGCGAAAGCGTTCCACTGTCCGGGTTTGCGCAAACGGTGGCGGCGCATTCGGCCAGTACAGTGGGGAAGGGTCAGGGATGGGGGTAAACGGCGAAGCCATATTTACGTCGCGAGGGAATTTCCTCATCCAGGCTTTCGTCGCGTTTGGCCACGATTGAAAAAATGCGGCCACCCTCCACCTCTCCGTCGTCATGCCCGGACTTGATCCGGGCATCCATGCCGTTTCGTTTCCTTTTGGTCGGGCTTTTCAGGGATGCCCCGTCACGGCATGGATCCCATGGTCAAGCCATGGGATGACCTGTAGAGAGACTGGAGATCCGCGCTGCCTAACTCCCCCGCGGCTTTGCCCGCCGTGTCGCTTCCGCCTCGGTCGGGTCGTCCGGCCAGGGGTGCTTGGGATAGCGGCCCTTCATGTCCGCTTTGACATCCGCCCAGGACCCCGCCCAGAAGCCGGGCAGGTCCCTGGTGATCTGGATCGGCCGCTGCGCCGGGGACAGCAGTTCGAGGATGAGCGGCAGGCGGCCGTTGCAGACGCTTGGATGGTCCTTCAGCCCGAACAGCTCCTGCACGCGAATGGAGAGCGTCGGTCCGGCCGCCGCGCCGTAGTCGATCGGCACCTTGCTGCCCGTCGGCGCGGTGAAGTGGGACGGCGCGAGCGCGTCGAGCCTGGCAGCGGCGTCATAGGGTAGCCGTGCGGCGAGTGCGGTGCCGAGCAACCCGGCGTCGATGGCCGACAGGCTCGTGCAGCCGGCCAGGAACGGTTGCAGCCAATCCTCGAGCGTTTCGGTGAGAGCTGCATCGGAAAGGTCCGGCAGGTTGACGGCGCCGGTGTCGCGCGCATAGGCGACGCGCTTGCGCAGGCGCTCCTGGTCCTTGCTCCAGGGCAGGCGGGAGACGCCGCGGCGACGGGTTTCCGCAATCAGGGCTCTTGCGACCGCCTCCGGATCGGCGGCCTGGATCTGGACCGATTTCAGCTCGACCGCCTTGTAGCGCGTGACGCGGCGGGCTTTGAAGGCGCCGTCGCCGGTGAGTTGAACCTCGTCTTCCTCGACGATGCCGTCAGCGAACAGCTCCTCGATTTCGGAACGCGAGATCGGCGCGCAGAGCTGGATGCGGCCGCTGGCGGCCTTGCCCTGGATGTCGGCGACGGTCAGGAAGGCTTCCCGTGCCAGGGCATGCTCCGGCTCCAGTTCGGCGCCGCGTCCGTTGGCAAGCCGGAACCGGCCGGTCTGGCCGCGCTGTTGCGCCACGCGGTCCGGATAGGCGAGGGCGAGCAAAAGGCCGGTGCTTTCGATATCGATCCGCGTGCCGGATCCGCCCGCCAGTTTCAGCCAGCGCTCGGCGAGCGCACGGCCGTCCTTCGCCCGCTGGCCCTTGTCGTGGCGGAGCGCCTGCAGCCGCGCGCGCAGGTCCGGGTCGCGCCCGCCGAGGCCCGGCTCGGACAGGAGCAACGCGATCAGCGCGGCGGTATAGCCGAGGCCGCGCTCCACGCCTTCGAGCACCATATGTGCGAGCCTCGGATGCAGCGGCAGCCGGGCGAGCGCCTTGCCCTGCCCTGTCAGGCGCCCGGACCCATCGAGCGCGCGCAGGTCCCGGAGCAGCGTTTTCGCTTCCGACCAGGCGGCCTGCGGCGGCGGATCGGCAAAGGCGAGCGCCCCCGGGTCCAGCGTCCCCCAGGCGGCGAGGTCGAGAACCAGGCCCGTGAGGTCCGCCTCGAGGATTTCCGGCGCTTCGGCTTGCGGCAGGGCAGCCGTTTGGGCTTCGTCCCAGAGCCGGTAGCAGACGCCCGGCTCGGTCCGGCCCGCGCGGCCGCGGCGCTGGTCGGCGGAGGCGCGCGACACGCGCACCGTCTCCAGCCGGGTGAGGCCGGTTTGCGGTTCGTATTTCGGCACGCGTGCCAGACCGCTGTCGATCACCACCCGCACGCCTTCGATGGTGAGCGAGGTCTGGGCGATGGCGCTCGAAAGCACGATCTTCCGGGTTCCAGGCTGCGCCGGCCGGATGGCCTCGTCCTGTGCCCTGGCATCGAGCCCGCCATAAAGCGGCGCGATATGGCAACTCGAGGGAACCTTGCCGGCGAGCAGTTCGGCGGTACGCCGGATTTCACCCTGGCCCGGCAGGAACACCAGGAGGGAACCGGTCTCCTCGTCGAGCGCCTGGCGGATCGTGCGGGCGATCTGCGGTTCGATCCGCTCGTTGGGCGTGCGGCCGAGATAGCGGGTCACGACCGGAAAGCTGCGCCCCTTGCTTTCGATGACCGGAGCATCGCCGAGAAGCTTTGAGATGCCGGCCGCGTCCAGCGTGGCGGACATCGGCAAAAGGCGGAGGTCTTCGCGCAGCGCCGACTGCACGTCGAGCGCCAGCGCCAGGCCGAGATCGCCGTCGAGGGAACGTTCGTGGAATTCGTCGAACAGGATGGCGGCGACGCCGGCCAGTTCCGGATCGTCCAGAATGAGCCGTGTGAACACGCCTTCGGTGATCACCTCGATCCGGGTCTTCGCGCTGACCTTTGTCTCCATGCGCACACGGTAGCCGACCGTTTCGCCCGGCCTTTCGCCCAGTTCGCTTGCCATGCGCCGGGCGGCCGCCCGCGCGGCGAGACGTCTCGGCTCCAGGACCAGGATCCTGCCGTCGCCCCGCCAGTCGGCACTCAGCAATGCCAGGGGCACGCGCGTGGTCTTGCCCGCGCCGGGTTCGGCCACCAGAACCGCGTTGCAGGTCTGCTCCAGCGTGTGGAGCAGGTCCGGCAGGACACCGTCGATCGGCAGTTCTGTCCCGAAGGCGGGCACGGCGGTCATGACGTCAGGCCGCGGTACCGGCCCAGTGGCGGCCCTGCATGTCGACCGCGAAGGCGTCCGGGGCACGGGCGAAGGAGGCGAGGCCTTCCAGGGCGGGGTTGGGATGGCGGACGATGAAGGTCGGGATCTTGGCCATCAGCGATTCATGGGGCGCTTTTTCCTCGAAGGCGGCGCGGAACCCGCCATCGGTCAGGAAACGGCTGATGCGGGAGGGGATGCCGCCGGCCAGATAGACCCCGCCCCGGGCAAGCACGGCAAGTGCGAAATCCCCGGAGACCCGGCCGAGGGCGCGGGCGAACACTTCCAGGGTCTTGACCGCGACGGGATCGTTGTCGTCCGCGGCCGTCGTGATACTGGCGGGTGTCCGGAAGTCGCGCTCGGCCTTCATATAAGCCGTGACGGCCCGGGCGAGGCGCGGCATGCCGGTGCCGCTGAGGAGTTGTTCGGCGCCGATGCGCCCGCCGACCCGTTCGATGAACGGCCAGATGGCGATGTCCTCCGGCGTGACCGGGCCCAGCTCGACATGTCCGCCTTCGCCGGGCACCGGAACCCAGGTCTCCGCGGCATGGATCATCGCCGCCGCCCCGAGCCCGGTTCCCGGGCCGAGCACGAATTTGGCGCTCGCCTCGCGGATCGCGCCCCGTCCGATCTGTTCGACATCGCTGCCGCTGTAGCCGGGAAGGGCGAGCGCCTGGGCTTCGAAATCGTTCAGGACGACGACGTCCTCAAGGCCGAGATCGGCGATCATCTTCAGCGGTTCGATCACCCAGGCGGCGTTGGTCAGCGGGATCGCATCGCCGGTCACGGGACCTGCCACGGCGATGATGGCGGTCTTCGGCTTGACGTCCGTTTCGGGGAAGACGGCCGTGCGGATCGCCGAGGAAATATCGGCATGATCGGCGGTTGCGGTCTTGCCGCACATGCGGGTCGGCGCTTCGGGACCGTCGACCAGCGCGAAGCGGGCATTGGTCCCGCCGATATCGGCCACCAGAACCGGATAGGCGAAGGATTGCGAGCTTGCGGAAAAACTCATGACGCGAAGCTGCTGACTTCGGGGGTCGCGGATGTGGTCTTGAGGCCGATGAGGCGGGCGGAGCGCAGAAGGATGTCCGCCGTCGAGGGATTGAGCGCCATCGGCATGTCGTAAACGACGGCCAGGCGCATCAGCGCCTTCACGTCGACATCGTGGGGCATCGGGGACAGCGGATCGATGAAAAAGAACAGCCCCTGCAGCTTGCCTTCGGCGATCATCGCGCCGATCTGCTGGTCGCCGCCGAGCGGGCCGCTCTTCAGCCGGGTGATGTTGAGCCCAGGGCAGGCCTCCTGAATGCGCCCGCCGGTCGTGCCCGTCCCGACCAGGTCGAAAGCCGCAAGCTTTTCCTGATGGCGCTTGGCGAATTCCACCATGGCGTCCTTTTTGGCGTCATGGGCAACGAGTGCGAGCGTGGGTTTGGCGGGCATTCGGACATCCTCTTCGCGAAGCGACGGGACGTGTTTAGCCCCAAAGGCGGCCTTGCGCAAAGGGGGATACGCGGCATGTCGGCGGAGACCGGCGTTTTTTCAATCGATGGCAAGCCGGTTCAGTCTGTCGCGGAGGATTTGTCACGAAGAAGAAGAGCCAGCCCCACCCCGCAGGAAGTAGCTACAGCCATGGCAACCGAGAAGGTCTCGAAGGCCGGTTCCGTCCCGATCCTGTCGATCAGAATCCCCATAACGAAAGAAGGGATGGCATTCGACAGGTAGCCGACGATGTAGAAGCCCGAAATCAGCCTCTCCCGCTGATCTGGGGCAGCAGACAGGCTGGCCAGTCCGAGCGCGCCTACGAATGTGGCGCCATAGGAAAAGCCGGAACATGAAATCAGCGCCAGGACAGTAAGGCTGTCGGCGCCAAGCGCAGCCAGAAAAAGGGCGATCTGAGCCAGAAGCATTCCCGCAAGGCCCCAGGCGATGGCCCTGGCCGGATGGATACGGCCCCAGACGGCCTGACCGGCACCGGCAAGGAGCTGGAACAGGGCGGGGATCAGGCCTGCAAGGCCGGCGTCGCGGAAATCGTAGATACGGGCCCCGAAATCGGCACCGACCGCCATGAAGACCGATCCGAGCATCCAGGCGGTTGCCAGGGCGAAGCACGCCAGGCCGTAAAGCGGCCAGGAAGTGGACCTGCCGGTTGTCTCGCTTTCGTTTTCGATTGCTCTGGAAGAACTCTCCTCGGTCTTTGCGCTCCTCTTCGCGCTCTCGGGCCAGGAACAAACCGCCAGTCCGGCGCAGGCGAGAAGCACAACCGCGATAATGACCAGGAAAGGAAACAGCGTCGGGGCGAGATCGAGGGCAAGGGCTGCCGAACTGAGCAGGGGGCCGCCGGCTGCACCGCCCGTGAAGGCGAGCGTGGCGAGTGTCGCCGCCATGGCTTTACCCTTGGCCGGGGCAAGATTGTAGAGCGCGACCGAGGCCATGCCGGTCACCACGCCCGTTCCGAATCCGTTCAGGAAGCGGCCGACCAGCAGCATGGTCAGCCCGTCTGCCGTTGCGAACACTGTGGCCCCCAGAGCCGTGATGATCAGGCCGGGAACGATCAGGCGCCGGAGGTCCCCGATGCGGGTGCCGATCCTCGCGGTGAGCGCGAGAGAACAAAGCGTGCCGATGGCATAGATCGCAAAGACCGCCGTCCCCATCGCGTGGCTCAAATCCATCTGCTCGATATAGATCGGGTAGAGCGGGCTGGGCGCGGTGCTGCCGAGCAGGACCGAAAAGATCGCAAGAGCGCCCGAGGCACGGCCGAGAAGATAGGACGGAGAGGACTGAATCGGTGTGGATGGGCTCATTGACTGGGCGCGCCGGGCGCCGGATTTGCCGTAACGGTCGGGTTGATCGGATAGAAAAGGCCTGGGAGGACGCTGTGTCCCCGCAGCCCCGCCATGGTGCGGAATGTCTTCCATAGCACCGGGTGGAACCGCTGCTCAACAGCCGGCTTGCGTTTCCCGGATTTGACATCTTGCACTGCAGCAGAAAGCCTTGATGCCGTGAAACGGATCACGGTCGAGGAGCGGGCGCTTGAGCGATACGGATTTTGAAAACGAACCGGAGCTGTTGTTCGAGCCGCTGAAACTGCCCTGCGGTGCGGTGTTGAAAAACAGGATCGTCAAATCCGCGATGTCCGATTCCCTCGGGGACGGCACGGGCAATCCGACGCCGGCGCAGGAAAGGCTCTACCAGCGTTGGGCGCAGGGCGGTGCGGCGGTGTCGATCGTCGGCGAAGTGCAGGGTACGCCGGGTTTTGCGGAAAAGCCCGGCAACCTTGTTCTCGGTCCAACGTCTGATCTGGCCCGGTTCGGGGCACTTGTCCGCCGGGGTACGGAAAACGGTGCGCAGCTCTGGCTGCAGCTCGGCCATGCCGGCGCAATGGCCTATCCGCCGACCAGCCGGCCCAAGGGCCCGAGCGCGCTCGATCTGCCGGGGCTGAAATGCAGTGCGCTCACGAAGGAGGAGATTGCCGCTTTGCCTGCGGAGTTTGGCCGCACGGCGAAGCTGGCGCGGGAGACAGGTTTTGCCGGCGTCGAGGTTCATGCGGCGCACGGGTTTCTGCTCAGCCAGTTTCTGTCGCCCTTGTTCAACAGGCGGACCGATGACTATGGCGGCCCGCTCGCGAACCGGTTGAAGCTGTTGCTGGAGGTCATCGCGGCGGTCCGCTCCGCCGCCGGAGCGGATTTTCCGCTGGCTGTGAAACTCAACGCGACCGACCAGCTGGAAGGCGGCTTTGCGGAGGAAGACGCGCTCGCCGTGGTTGCCGCGCTGGACGGCACCTCCGTCGATCTGATCGACATCAGCGGCGGGACCTATTTTCCCGGTGCCAGGTCTGCCTTCGACAGCGCCGGCAGGGGGCCCTACTTCACGGCTTTCGCCGCACGTGCGCGCAAGGTGACGGGCAAGCCGCTGATGGCGACGGGAGGTTTCAAGACGCTCGCCCAGGCCGTCGAAGCCGTCGCCGACGGCGCGGTCGATGCGGTCGGTCTCGCCCGCGCGCTCGCCCTTGAGCCCTCTCTGCCGGACATGTGGCGCTCGGGCCGGAACCCGGAGCCGGCGTTTCCCAGGTTTGCCGACCCGCCGGAAGGCGGGGTTACAGCCTGGTACACGATGCGGCTGACGGCAATCGGTGAGGATCGCGAAGGGGCAGGAGCCATCGGTCTGGGGGAGGCGATCGCCGCCTATGAGGCGCGCGACCGCGAGCGGACCGGGACCTGGCTGCACCACTTTCCGGCGCCGTGACGTGCGTCAAAAAAAATGAAAAAAGCCGCGCTCCGGAGAGGAACGCGGCAGCAAAGAAGAGAAGACGTGGCCGCTTAGTCGAACAGGTTGCAGCGGATCAGTTCGCGTCCGGCAACTTTCTGAAGATAGGGAGCCGGCTCCGGCATGTGCAGGCCGGCGATTTCCATCACCAGCTTCATGCGGATCGCGTCTGCGAAGCCTTCCTTGGACCGGACGGGAATGGCGAAGGATCCCGGGCCGCCGATCACGCAGTCTTCGTAGTAGTGATCGAGGTTGAGCATCGCCTGCCAGGTGTTCTTGTTCGACTTCATCATCAGCGGAAGGCCGTTGATGGTCACGCCGGCGGCGACCATGCGGTCACGCATTTCCGTCACCGATCCGCCCTGGTTGTTCGGGCCGTCACCGGAAATGTCGATCACCTGACGCAGGCCCTGATACTGGTTGCTCTGAACGAGCTGAACGGATTTTTCCAGGGCCGAGGCGATCGAGGTCCTCTGGACCTGACGCAGAGGGGCTTCTGCGATCTTGGAGGCGAAGTGGCTGGCGGTCGAGGCATCCTGGATCACGGTCCAGTCGGCAACGATGAAATGTTCATCGACACCGCCCCATTCCATATAGGTTACCGCCACCCGGCCGATCGGGCCGACCTGGATTGCATCGAGGAATTCCCGGGAGGTCAGGGCGGCGACATAGCCGGCGCGCTGAACTTCCTGTTCTTCCGTATCCATGGATTGGGAGATGTCGACGGCCAGGACGAGCTCGACGTCCACTTCGTTGGCCGGATCGTATGTATACTGTGAGGTGACGAGCAGGGCCGGCCGGTAGTCCCGTGCGGCGGAGGGCGCGGCAAAAAGAATGGCCGCACAGAAAATAGACAGTATTTGAGCGACTGTCAGTGCACAAAGTTTCGTTATGTCGAGACGCATTGTTTTTCTCCTTAACGTCAGCCTTCCGGCTGGGTTGCCACGTCTCCCCAGTTCTATTTTGTTATTGAATTCCTTATCTTTTCGTTCCTTGCGATTCCTACTTAGGCATCGGCAAATGCCTTGGTTGAGCTTGAATATTTACTTAGCAAGCTACATGCCAAACGTAGCCGAAATAAAATTATCTGGCAAAATCAAACGTGCACGGAGTGCATGTTATTCACAGATAGGAATAAAATGCCGGAATGCTAGGCAGTATTTTCCGCCCCCGCCCGTTATTCCCGCGTTATTCGGCAAAAAGTGCCTATTTCGCTTAAGTGATGTGCAAAAAGTTAATTCGCCCAAAAATTAATCATATGGTCTGAAAATCGGCAGTTTTTTTTGTTGACGGCAGCTTCCGGTCTGGTCATGATTTGAAGAAATTCTCACGACGTGAAGAATTTTTCGGGCGGGTCTTTTGGGGATGCCATCCGGCAACGACAAAAAGCTTCGAAATGAAGCGAGGCACAGGCGGATTCGTCCGTCCCAGGGGAAGGTTTCGACGCGGAATGCAGGCGCGCGACGACGACTGGACATCTTATATGGCCATCCGGGCGGCTTGGCTGTCGTTCATCGGCGGCCGGACGCAGGGCGAGATCGCCTCCCAGCTCGGCGTGTCTCCGGCAAAGGTGCACCGCCTGATCGCTCATGCGCAGAAGGCCGGATACGTGAAGTTCCAGGTCGATGGCCGACCGAGGGAATGCCTGGAACTCGAAAAGGAACTCACCCGTCATTTCGGACTTACCAACTGCATCATCGCGCCGGATCTCGGCGGCGGAGACGATGACAGCGCCCTGCGCGCGGTGGCGGTGTCCGCCGCGCAGTTCCTGACCGGCCTCCTGAGCGGCTCCAGTGTCGCCCGTCTGGGCGTCGGCATGGGGCGCACTCTGACGGCGGCTGTCGAGGCACTGCCCAGGATCGCGCGTCCGGATCTGGAGATCATGTCGATCTGCGGTTCGCTGACCCGCACGCTCGCCGCCAACCCTTATGACATCATCCAGAAGATGCAGGAACGCACCGGCGGGGTCGGCTATTACCTTCCGGTGCCCTATTTTGCCGAGAACCGGGACGAAAAGGCGATGTTCCTGACCCAGCGCAGCGTACAGGATCTGATGACGCGGGCCGGCCGGTCGGACGCCTTTCTGATCGGGATCGGTTCCGTGGAGAATGAAGGCCACCTGGTGCAGCGTGGCATGATCTCCAAGCAGGAACAGGAAGAGTTGCTGTCTGTCGGCGCTGTCTGTGATTTGATGGGCCGCTTCTTGACGCTGGAAGGAAAACTGGCGCCCGATACGCTCGGCGATTGCGCCGTCGGGCTGCACTTCGACGAAGTGCGCGGCAGCCGCGTGATTGCGCTGGTGGGCGGGGAAAGCAAGGTGGACGCCACCCTTGCGGCCCTGCGCACCGGTGTCATTACCGACCTCGTGGCCGACGAGACCCTTGCGAGGGCTCTAGGCACACGGGCCGGATTGCAGTTGGCGCAGTCCGCATGACGCGGCTGGGCCACGAGGGGAAACGGGCCGGCTAACAGGCAGGCCCCCGCATGTCGGAGGACATAAACGTGAAAAAGCTTCTAACCATCGGCACGGCGCTTGCCGGACTGGCTTTGTCTGTGATGAGCGCGGCAGCGGCGGAAATCAAGCCGGCCGTTCTCTACGATCTCGGCGGCCGTTTCGACAAGTCGTTCAACGAGGGTGCGTATAACGGCGCCGAAAAGTTCAAGGAAGACACAGGCGTCGAATACCGCGATTTCGAAATCCAGAACGACAGCCAGCGCGAACAGGCGCTGCGCAACTTCGCCAAGCGCGGCATGAACCCGATCGTCGCCATCGGTTTCTCCCAGGCCAGCGCTCTGGAAAAGGTCGCCAAGGAATTCCCGGACACCCAGTTCGCCATCGTCGACATGGTCGTCGACCTGCCGAACGTGCGCTCCATCGTCTTCAAGGAGCATGAAGGCTCCTACATCGTCGGCATGCTGGCGGCGATGGCGTCGAATTCCGGCAAGGTCGGTTTCGTCGGCGGCATGGACATTCCGCTGATCCGCAAGTTCGCCTGCGGCTACAAGCAGGGCGTCATGGCCGTCAACGGCGATGCGGAAGTGTTCGAGAACATGACCGGCACCACCGGCGCGGCCTGGAACGACCCGGTCAAGGGCGGTGAGCTCGCCAAGTCGCAGTTCGACCGCGGCGCGGACGTCGTCTATCACGCGGCGGGCGGCACCGGCATCGGCGTTCTGCAGGCAGCGGCCGACGACGGCAAGCTCGGCATCGGCGTGGACAGCAACCAGAACGGCCTGCATCCGGGCTCCGTCCTCACCTCCATGCTGAAACGCGTCGACATCGCCGTCTATCAGGCGTTCGAGGACGCACAGAACGATGCCTGGACCTCCGGCTTCGAAGTTCTCGGCCTGAAGGAAGGCGGCGTCGACTGGGCACTGGACGACAACAATGCCGAACTCATCACCGATGAAATGAAGGCCTCCGTCGAGGAAGCCACGCAGAAGATCATTTCCGGCGAGATCGAAGTCCACGACTACATGGCCGATCAGTCCTGCCCGATGTGAGGCGGTTGACCCCGACCTTCGCGCGGTTCCGCGCGAAGGTCCCGGGTCGTAGTGAGGATTGAGCCATTGAATTTCTGCCGCCCCTTCAGGCTGAGGAGGACCGGATGATCTGTTTCAAGTCAGGTGTCTTCGCTGCGGCATTCGCCGCCGCGCTTGCCGCGACCGCTGCCTTCGCCGAACCGGCGATCGTCTATTCCGTCGGCGGCAAGTTCGACGGCTCCTTCAATGAAAGCGCCTATTCGGGGGTGAAGCGGTTCCAGGACGAAACCGGTGACCCGGTCCGCGAGTTCGAGCTGGAACGGGACGCCCAGAGCCTGCAGGCATTGCGCAATTTCGCCGGCCGCAGCTACGAGCCGGTCGTCGCGATCGGCTTCAACCAGGCCAACGCCCTCGGCCAGGTGGCCTCCGATTTCCCGGAGCAGGATTTTGCCATCGTCGACATGGTCGTCGATCAGCCCAATGTCCGCTCCTACGTGTTCAAGGAACAGGAAGGCGCCTATATCGGCGGCCTCCTCGCGGCGATGGCCTCCAAAAGCGGCACCATCGGCTTTGTCGGCGGAATGGACATTCCGATCATCCGCCGCTTCCTGTGCGGCTACAAGCAGGGGGCGCTGGCCGTCAATCCGGATATCAAGGTCATCTTCAACATGACCGGCGACACGCCGGCCGCCTTCGCGGACCCGGTGCGTGGCGGCGAACTGGCGACCGGTCAGATACGCCAGGGCGCCGATGTCATTATCCAGGCGGCCGGGGGCACGGGCATCGGCGTGCTGCAGAAGGCCGCCGACGCCGGCATTCTCGGGATCGGCACGGACAGCAACCAGAACGGCCTGCACCCGGGCAACGTGCTGACCTCCATCCGCAAACGGGTCGACAACGCCGTCTATGACAGTTTCAAGGCGGCGCGGGACGGTTCCTTTGAACCGGGCATTCGCGTCCTGGGCGTCGCCGACGGCGGCATGGACTGGGTGCTGGACGACAACAACAGGGATCTCGTCACGGAGGAAATGAAGGCGGCGGCGGATGCGGCGGTCGCGGGTATTTCCGACGGAACCGTCAAGGTTCATGATGTCGTCACCGAAGGGGCCTGTCCTTTCTGATAAAACCCGTTTGCCCTGCCGGGAGGCACGGTCTGTGGAGGCGAAAACAATGACAAGCAAGATCCGTCAGGCCTGGGGGAAGGCATGAGCGAGACGCCGGCAATCGAACTTCGCAAGATCAACAAGAGCTTTGGCCCGGTCCATGCCAACAAGGACATCGACCTTGTGGTGAAGAAGGGCTCCATTCACGGCATCATCGGAGAGAACGGCGCGGGCAAGTCCACGCTGATGTCGATTCTCTACGGATTTTATCACGCCGACGAAGGCGAGATCCTTGTGGACGGCAACGAGGTCAAGATCGCCGATTCCAAGGCGGCGATCGGCATGGGCATCGGCATGGTCCACCAGCACTTCATGCTGGTCGACAATTTCTCGGTTCTGGAAAATGTCGTGCTGGGCGCCGAAGACAGCGCGCTGCTCGCCGGCGGCCTCGCCCGCGCGCGCACCGAACTCAAACGCCTGGAAGAGGAATACGAGCTGCGCGTCGATCCGGACACCCTGATCCAGGATCTGCCGGTCGGCCTGCAGCAGCGGGTGGAAATCCTGAAGGCGCTTTACCGCAGCGCCGAAGTGCTGATCCTCGACGAACCCACCGGCGTTCTGACCCCGGCGGAGGCCGACCATCTCTTCAAGATCCTCGAAGTCCTCAAGAACGAGGGCAAGACGGTGCTCCTGATCACCCACAAGCTGCGCGAAATCATGGCGGTGACGGACACCGTTTCCGTCATGCGCCGCGGCGAGATGGTCGCGACGCGCGAAACGAAGACCACCTCCATGGAGGAGCTTGCCGAGCTGATGGTCGGCCGCAGCGTTCTGCTCAGGGTCGACAAGAAGCCCGCCACGCCCAGGGAGCCGGTGATGGAGGTGCAGAACCTCACCGTGACCGACAGCCGCGGCGTCCAGGTGGTCAAGGAGGTGAGCTTTTCCGTCCGTGCCGGCGAGATCGTCGGGATCGCGGGCGTTTCGGGCAACGGCCAGTCGGAGCTTCTCGAAACGCTCGCCGGCATCCGTCACGCGACCGCGGGCATCCTGAAGATCAATGGAGAGACCATCGATCTCGGCACGAGCGCGCTCGACGCAGCGGACATGCGCGCCAAGAATATGGGCCACGTTCCGGAAGACCGGCACCGCATGGGCCTGATCAACAGCTTCGCCGAATACGAAAATTCCATTCTCGGCTATCACCGCGATCCCGCCTATTCCAAGGGCGTGTTGCTGGATCTCGGCACGATCCGCAAAAACGCGGTCGCGGAAATCGAGAAATACGACATCCGGCCGCCCAACCCGATGCTGAAGACAGCCAATTTCTCCGGTGGCAACCAGCAGAAGATCGTGCTGGCCCGCGAGATCGAGCGGGACCCGGAAGTGCTCCTGGTGGGCCAGCCGACGCGCGGCGTCGATATCGGCGCGATCGAATTCATCCACCGTCGCATCGTGGAAATGCGCGATGCCGGCAAGGGCATCCTTCTGGTCTCGGTGGAACTCGACGAAATCCGGGCCTTGTCCGACCGCGTGCTGGTGATGTTCGACGGCCGGATCGTCGGCGAGCGCGGCGCCAATGCCGAGGAAGGCGATCTCGGCCTGCTCATGGCCGGGATCGAGGACAACAAGAACATGGCTGTTGAGGGGGGCGCCCGATGAGTGCCGGTCAGCTTCCGCGCTGGGTCGACTACGGCCTGATTCCGTTCCTGAACCTGGCGGCCGCCTTCCTGGTGTCCGGGCTCGTGGTGATCCTGATCGGTGAAAACCCGCTGGATGCGGTGAAGCTGCTGGTCTGGGGCTCGCTCGGTTACGGCGAGGGCATCGGCTTCACGCTGTTCTACGCCACCAACTTCATCTTCACCGGTCTGTGCGTCGCGGTCGCCTTCCATGCAGGGCTGTTCAATATCGGTGGCGAGGGGCAGGCCTATATCGGCGGTCTTGGCGTCGCCTTCGCCTGCCTGGCGCTGGACCACATTGTGCCATGGTACGTGACGCTGCCCTTCGCCATTCTCGGTTCGGCCCTGATGGGCGCCGCCTGGGCCTTCATCCCGGCGTGGCTCCAGGCGACACGCGGCAGCCACGTGGTGATCACCACCATCATGTTCAACTTCATCGCCTCCTCGCTGATGGTCTACCTGCTCAACAACGCGATGAAGAAACCCGGCTCCATGCAGCCGGAAACCCGGACTTTCGAGATCGGCGGGCGGCTGCCGTTCCTGAACGACATCTTCCCGTCGCTCGGTTTCGGCTACGCGCCGGTCAACCTGTCGCTGTTCGTCGCGCTCGCCGCCTGCCTTCTGGTCTGGCTGCTGATCTGGCGCACCAAGCTCGGCTTCGAGATCCGCTCCTTCGGCGCCAATGCGACGGCGGCGATCTATGCCGGGATTTCCCCGGTGCGCACCATCGTCATCACCATGCTGATTTCCGGCGGGCTTGCGGGCATGATGGCGATCAACGAGATCATGGGCTCCCAGCACCGGCTGCTGATCGACTTCGTCAGCGGCTACGGCTTCGTCGGCATCGCGGTCGCGCTCATGGGCCGCGCGCATCCGGTCGGCATCATCCTGGCGGCGATCCTGTTCGGCATGCTCTATCAGGGTGGCGCGGAGCTGTCCTTCGAGATGCCCAACATCACCCGCGACATGATCATCGTCATCCAGGGCCTGGTGATCCTGTTCGCCGGCGCGCTCGAACACATGTTCCGCCCGGCCATCGTCAGGGTGTTCACACCCTCCCGGGCGCTCGCGGCGAAGGAGGCGTAATTATGTTCGAGACCCTTATTCTGATCCTCGATTCCACTGTCCGCCTGTCGACGCCCCTTCTGCTCGCCTGTCTTGCCGGTCTCTATTCCGAACGCTCCGGCGTCGTCGATATCGGCCTGGAAGGCAAGATGCTCGGCGCGGCTTTCGGCGCCGGTGCGGTCGCCTATATCACCCACAATGCCTGGGCAGGACTTCTGGCCGGCATCGCGGTCTCCATCGCGCTGGCCCTGGTGCACGGCTTCGCCTCGATCACCAACCGCGGCAACCAGATCGTTTCCGGCGTGGCGATCAACTTCCTGGCGGCCGGACTGACGGCGCTCCTCGGGCAGACCTGGTTCCGCCAGGGCGGCCGGACACCGCCGCTTTCCGACGGCGGACGCTTCGGCGATATTGTCTTTCCCTACGCTGCCGAGTTGCGCGACGTTCCGGTGGTCGGTCCGATCTATTCGGAGCTGCTGTCCAACCACAACATTCTGGTCTATGCGGCATTCCTCGCGGTTCCGCTCACCTGGTGGATCCTGTTCCGCACACGCTTCGGCCTGCGCCTGCGCGCGGTCGGCGAAAACCCGGCCGCCGTGGACACGGCCGGTATCTCGGTCACATGGCTGCGTTACCGTGCGGTGATCGCCTGCGGCATCCTGTGCGGCGTCGCCGGCAGCTACCTTTCCATCGCCCAGTCCTCCGGCTTCATCAAGGACATGACGGCGGGCAAGGGCTTCATCGCGCTCGCCGCGCTGATCTTCGCCAAGTGGCGGCCGGCCAACGCCATGTTCGCCTGCCTGCTCTTCGGTTTCCTGGACGCGACCGCGATCCGCCTGCAGGGCCAGAAATTCCCCGGCATCGGCGAGGTTCCGGTGCAGTTCTTCCAGGCACTGCCCTATATCCTCACCGTGATCCTGCTCGCCGGCTTCATCGGCAAGGCGATCCCGCCTAAGGCTGCCGGCATCCCGTATCTGAAGGAGCGGTCATGAGCGATCTGGACGCGCTCTTCGAAGCCGCCAAAGCGGTGCGCGAAAAGGCCTATGCGCCCTACTCCAACTTTCTGGTCGGTGCGGCTTTTCGCACGCCGGACGGTACGATCTTTACCGGCTGCAACGTCGAAAACGCCTCTTATCCGGTGAGCGTCTGTGCGGAGGGCGGGGCAGTCAGCGCGATGATCGCCGCCGGTTACCGCAAGATCGCCGAAGCCGTGGTGGTCGGCGACGCAGCGCTTTGCACGCCCTGCGGCATGTGCCGCCAGCGATTGAAGGAATTCGGCACGGACGATCTCGTCGTCCATGTCGCGGACTTGAACGGCATCCGCCGCAGCTTCACCATGGACGAGCTGCTGCCTGCCGCATTCGAACTTGAAGATAAGTCAAAAAACAAGAAGGACTGACCCTCGATGAGTGGTTTCGGCCGTGAATGCGCGGAGATTGTCCGCGCGGCCCGGGAGGGCTCCTACAAGGTTGGCATGATCCTCGGCTCCGGCCTCGGAGCGCTGGCGGAGGAAGTGCAGGATGCGGTGCGCATTCCCTATGCCCATCTGACCGAATTTCCGGTCTCCACCGTCACCTCCCATTCCAGCGAGCTGGTCGCCGGAACACTGTCCGGCGTCCCCGTGGTGATCCTTTCCGGCCGGGCGCATTATTATGAAAGTGGCGACCCGACCGTCATGCGCACGCCGGTGGAGACACTGAAGGAACTCGGCTGCGAGATCCTGCTTGCGACCAACGCCGCCGGCTCGCTCCGGGAAGAGGTGCCGCCGGGCGCGCCGATGCTGATTTCCGATCATATCAACTGGTCCGGAATGAACCCGCTGATCGGCGAGGAGGACGAGCGGCGCTTTCTGGACATGGGCGTGGCCTACGATCCCGGGCTCAGGGCGGCCATGAAGAAGGTCGCCGAAGAAACCGGCGACCCGCTCGCGGAGGGCGTCTACATGTGGTTTTCCGGCCCGTCCTTCGAGACACCGGCGGAAATCCGCATGGCGAAGCTGCTCGGCGCGGACGCAGTCGGCATGTCCACCGTTCCGGAAGTCATCATGGCGCGTTTCCTGGGGCTTCGGGTCGCGGCCATGTCGATCATCACCAATTACGGCGCGGGCATGCGGACCGATGCGCTCTCCCATGACCAGACCAAGTCGGTTGCCCTGCAGGGCATGGAACGGATGAAAGAACTGGTGCGGGCATTTGTGAAGGAGGTCGGCGAATGAGTGACATGATCGAAAACGCAAAACGCGCTCTTGGGCTCGTGGACCTGACCAACCTCAACGACGACTGCACGGCCGAAGATATCACCAAGCTGGCCGGGCGTACCGTGACGGACCACGGCTCGGTCGCCGCCGTCTGCGTCTGGCCACGCTTCGTCGCCCAGGCGGCGCGAGAACTGAAGGGAACCGGGGTCAAGGTCGCCACGGTGGTCAACTTCCCCGCAGGCGGCGAGGACACGGAAGCCGTCATCGCCGAGACGAAACAGGCGCTCGCCGACGGGGCCGACGAGATCGACATGGTCATGGCCTACAAGGCCTTTGTGTCCGGCAGGAAGGGATTTGCCGAGGAGCAGATCATCCGCGTCAAGGCAGCGATCCCGGAACCGGCGATCCTGAAGGTGATCCTGGAAACCGGTGAGATCGGCGACCCGCTCCTGATCCATGCCGCCGCCAATGTGGCGATCGGGGCAGGCGCCGATTTCATCAAGACTTCCACCGGCAAGGTCGCCATCAACGCGACGCTCGAAGCGGCCGAAATCATGCTGACGGTGATCGAGGAAGCGCGCCGGGAGAATGCGGAACGTGTCATCGGCTTCAAACCGGCCGGCGGCATCCGCACTGCCGAGGACGCCACCTCCTACCTGGCGCTCGCCGACAAGATCATGGGCCACAACTGGGCGTCCGCCTCCACCTTCCGCTTCGGCGCGAGCGGTCTTCTGGACGCGCTGATCGACACGATCGAGGGCAAGGAACCGACGGCCGGTCAAGGATACTGAGAATGCTGCCGCAGGAACTGATAAGAAAGAAACGCGACGGTGGAACGCTCGACGCGGAGGAAATCGCGTTTTTCGTGAAAGGCCTGTCCGACGGGTCGGTGACCGAGGGCCAGGTCTCCGCCCTCGCGATGGCGATCTTCTTCAAGGGGCTGACCGTCGACGAGCGCGTCGCCCTGACGCTTGCCATGCGCGACAGCGGCGATGTCATGGACTGGTCCGGCATCGACGCGCCGGTGCTCGACAAGCATTCCACCGGCGGCGTGGGCGACAATGTCTCGCTGATGCTGGCGCCCGCGCTTGCCGCCTGCGGTGCGGCCGTGCCGATGATCTCCGGGCGCGGGCTCGGCCATACCGGCGGCACGCTCGACAAGTTCGACAGCATCCCGGGCTACCGGACCCAGCCGGACAATGCGCTGTTCAAAAAGGTGGTCAAGGAGATCGGCTGCGCCGTGATCGGCCAGACCGGCAACCTCGCGCCCGCCGACAAGCGCTTTTACGCCATCCGCGACGTGACCGGCACCGTGGAAAGCCTCGACCTGATCACCGCCTCGATCCTGTCGAAGAAACTCGCCGCCGGTCTTCAGGGCCTGGTGCTGGACGTGAAATGGGGCACCGGCGCTTTCATGGCGACGCTCGAGGATGCCCGGGCGCTTGCCGAAAGCCTCGTCCTGGTCGCCAATGGGGCGGGCCTGAAGACGACGGCGCTGCTGACCGACATGAACGAACCGCTGGCGTCCGCGGCCGGAAACGCGGTCGAAGTGCAGAACGCGGTCGACTTCCTGAAAGGCACGGCAGTCGACAACCGCCTGTGGGACGTGACCGTGGCGCAGGGCGGCGAGCTGCTCGCGACCGGCGGTATCGCCGCGACGGCGGAGGCCGGTGCGGAGATGATGCGCGAGGCGTTTCAGAGCGGCAAGGCGGCCGAGAAATTCGCGCAGATGGTCTCCGCCCTGGGCGGGCCTGCGGATTTCATGGAAAAGAGCGAACTCTATCTCTCGAAAGCGCCCGTCGAAGCACCGATATATGCCGAGCATGACGGTGTCGTCACGGCGGTTGACGCACGCGCCGTCGGCGTTGCCGTCGTGGCGCTCGGCGGCGGTCGCAGGGCGGCGGCGGATGTCATCGACCCCTCCGTCGGTCTCACCAGCCTGGCCGGTGTCGGCAACACGGTGGATGCGGACGCGCCGCTCGCCATCGTCCACGCCAGGACGGAAGAAGACGCGGAACAGGCGGCGGTTGCCCTGCGCAAGGCCTACACGGTCGGCTCCGCGGCGGATGTCGTCGACCGGCCGAGCGTGGTGGAGCGCATCGCGCCGTAACTGACCCATGGCACCGGGAAATGGGTTTCCGGTGCGTTCCGGTTCCTGGCGAACCGGCAAGAAACAAATGAGGAGATGCCCATGCCTCGTGCAATCCTGTGCGTGCTGGACAGTTTCGGCATTGGTGGTGCCGAGGACGCGAGCGCCTTCGGCGACGCGGGGTCCGATACACTGGGCCATATCGCCGGACGCTGCGCGGCCGGCGAAGGTGACAGGGAGGGACTGAGAAGCGGTCCCTTGAGCGTTCCAAACATGGACCGCTTGGGTCTCGGTGCGGCCGGGCGCCTGTCGACCGGCAAGGACGTTCCGGGCCTTGATTTTTCCGGCGAGCCGGAAGGCCTCTGGGGCTACGCGGCAGAAGTCTCCAACGGCAAGGACACGCCTTCCGGCCATTGGGAAATCGCAGGCGTGCCCGTGCGTTTCGACTGGGGCTATTTCCCCGAAAAGATACCGACCTTTCCGAATGAGCTGATCGCAAAGATCTGTGAGAAGGCCGGCCTCGACGGCATCCTGGGCAACAAGCACGCCTCCGGCACCGTGATCATCGCCGAACTCGGCGAGGAACACCTGCGGACCGGCAAGCCGATCTTCTACACCTCGGCGGACTCCGTCATCCAGATCGCCGCCCACGAGGAGCATTTCGGCTTGGAAAGGCTCTACAAGCTCTGTGAGATCACCCGCGAACTGGCCGATCCCTATAATATCGGCCGCGTGATCGCACGGCCCTTCACCGGCGAAACGGCGGAAACCTTCGAGCGCACGCCCAACCGGCGGGACTATTCGGTGCTGCCGCCGGAACCGACCCTGCTCGACCGGCTGACGGCGGCCGGCCGCACGGTCTACGGCATCGGCAAGATCTCCGACATCTTCGCCCATCAGGGGGTCGCGAAGGTCCTGAAGGGCGCCGGCAACGACCAGCTTTTCGACAAGACCCTGCAGGCGATGGACGAAGCGAAAGACGGCGATTTGATTTTCGCCAATTTCATCGATTTCGATTCCCTCTACGGTCATCGCAGGGACGTGCCGGGATACGCAGCCGCGCTGGAGCATTTCGACCGCCGACTGCCGGAAATGACGGCCAGGATGCGCGACGGCGATATTCTGATCCTCACCGCGGACCATGGCTGCGATCCGACCTGGAAGGGAACCGACCACACGCGCGAGCATGTGCCGGTCATCGGAACGGGGCCGGGTATTGCGGGCCGGAGCGTTGGCGGACGGCAAACCTATGCCGATATCGGCGAAAGCCTCGCCGACCATCTCGGCGTTGCGAAGGGATCCAACGGCACGAGTTTCCTTTAGAGCATCCTGCGTTCAAGTGAACGCAGATAAGATGCTCTAACATATCAAGACCGGACACCATCCACGCCTGAGGGTACGACCGAAACATGAGCGATACCATCACGGTTCCGAAAGCCGAACTGCATTGCCATATCGAGGGCGCGGCTCCGCCGACCCTGGTCAGACGGTTGGCGGCCAATCACGGCATCGACGTTTCGGAAGTGCTCAATGGCAACGGCAAATATGTCTGGTCGGACTTCACCACGTTCCTGAAGGCCTATGACACGGCGAGTTCCGTGTTCAAGACGCCTGCCGACTACGCGCTTCTGACGGAAACCTACTTCCGCATGCTCGCGGCGGAAGGCGCGATCTATGGCGAGATCTTCATTTCGCCCGACCACGCGCAGGCGGCGGGGCTCTCCTACCGCTCCTATGTGGACGGGCTGGCCGTCGGCATCGAGCGCGCCAAGAACGATACCGCCATCGAGGGCCGAATGATCGCCATCGGCGTGCGCCACTTCGGAGCGGCATCGGTCGAGCGCGTCGTCAAGGAGGTGATCGGCAATCCCCATCCGCTGGTGACCGGCTTCGGCCTTGCCGGCGACGAGCGCGCCGGCCATCCGGCCAACTTCTCCAAAGCCTTCCGCATGGCGGTGGAGGCAGGCCTCGGCACCACGGCCCATGCCGGCGAATTCGGCGGTCCGGAAAGCGTCGTCGCAGCACTTGAGTTTCTGCGCGTCAAAAGGATCGGCCACGGTGTCCGGGCGATCGAGGACAAGGAACTGGTGAGGCGCCTGGCCGACGAGGAGGTCGTTCTGGAGGTCTGCCCGGGATCGAACATAGCGCTCGGTGTCTACACGGTGCTGCGCTTCCACCCGGTCAACATGCTGCGCAGGGAAGGGGTGAAGATCACGCTCAACTCCGACGACCCGCCCTTCTTCGGCACTACGCTTGGCAAGGAATATTCCTCCGTCTCGGAAACCTTCGGCTGGTCCCACGAGGACCAGATGGACATCACCCGCACCGCCATCGAGGCGGCCTTCTGCGACGAATCCACCAAAAAGCGCCTGCTGGTGCGCCTGGACAGCGCGGCACGGAAGCCGGAAGAGGGCTGAGGGCCATGGTATGCACTCTGTGCTTTGCCGTATTGCTCCCGTCATTCCGGACAAGCGCAGCGCATGCTGCGCGCTGAGCTGGAATCCAGACATATTTCGCGCCGCAGGCGCGGCCAATTCTAATTTATTGCGGGAGTGTTCGCTGCGCTCACGCTGATATCTGGATTCCGCATCTGCGCGCAGCTCGCGCTGCGCTTGTCCGGAATGACGGCGAAGGAAAAGCCCCCTAGATATCCCCGCCCGTCTCGTCCACCTCCGTCCGCGGGTCGAGGACAACCGTTTCCGGCGTGGTGATCTGGGCGGTGGAAATGACGGGCACGAACTCGGACTTGTCTTCCGGCTTGACCGCTGCGCGCTTGCGTATCCGCCAGATGGCGAAGAGCATCATGGACAGGTGGGCCGCCGCCGTGACCTGGAACAGGGCGCCGGGATAGGTGTAGGTCATCAGGCCGGAAGCCATCAGAGGTCCGACCATCGTGCCCGTTCCGAAAATCAAGAGCAGGCCGCCGCTGATCCTGAGGAAATCGCCAGGATCCGCATGGTCGCTCGCATGGGCGACGATCACCGGATACATGGAATAGACGATCCCGCCGAACCCGGCGATCAGCAGCACTGTCAGCGTCGCGCTCACGCCGCCGAACAGGGACAGGCTCGAGCCGAAGCACATGGCCGCGATGGCGAGACCGACCAGCACCAGGCGCCGGTCCAGCCGGTCGGAAAGCAGGCCGACCGGGATCTGCACCAGCGCCCCGGCGAGCAGGGCGAGACTCATCATGATGGCGATTTCGGGGACTTCCAGACCGATGCGGCGTCCGTAGACCGCCCCGAGCGTTCCGAAGGAGCCGTTGGAGACGCCGACCATGAAGACCGCCACAACGGCGATCGGCGAGTTGCGCCACAGCTTCTTCGGGTCGAGCCGTGCCTGGGTCAGCGGCTGGGGAGAGGTGGCCGTGGAAAGGGCGGTCGGCAGCAGAGACAGCGAATAGATGATCGACCCCAGCACGAAGAAGAAATAACCGCTCGGCGACCCGGTGGTCAGTAAGAGCTGGCCCGCCGTCGTCGCGCCCAGATTGATCATGGTGTAGAGGCCGAAGATCCGCCCGCGGGTTTCGCTCGTGGAGCGCTCGTTGAGCCAGCTTTCCACGATCATCGCCGCTCCGGAAAAGCAGAAGCCGGTAATCGCCCTCAAAACGATCCAGACGGCTGCGTCCATGAATAGCAGATTGAGCAGAACCGTGATCGCGGCGAGCGAGGCGAGCGCGCCGAAGGAGCGGACATGGCCGACCCGCTTCACGATGACCGGCACCGCCAGGCAGCCGGTCATGTAGCCGAGCGCCCATCCCGCCCCGAGCAGGCCGAGCGAAGCGTCGGAAAACCCTTGCGCGAGACCGGCAAGCGGCAAAAGCAGGCCATGAAGGCCTCCGGCCAGAAGAAGAAGACCTGATCCGGCCAGCAGGGCGGCGATCGAAACAACGGAAGACATGAAAATTCCAGAAAGGGCGGTTGTCGGGACGGGCTTTCACTGGGCGGGATGATGACCAATGACGAAGCGGTTTGACAAGTTTATGGTGGCAAGAGACACGGGGATATCCGGTGAAACTGGCCGATCCGGATGTCCGTAACGCGGTTTCAAACCTATTTCGGGTCGTTTTCGATGAATTCTCCCCTTTCAGCCCTGACCCTTTTCGAGCCCGAGGAGGTTCGGCGCGGGGCGCATCTCGTCCTTGACCTCGCAGTGGAAGGCAAGCTTGCCCATGTAGGGGTGGATCTCGCGCGCCTGAAGGAAGCGCTGCTCACCGTCCTGGAAACCACAAAGGAAAACTATCCCGATTTCCAGATCCCGCCCCACGGCATTTGGCGGGACTTCGAAGCCGAAGGCATCGACCGCTGGGGAGCCCTCGCAAGCGCCCGCGGCTTTGAAACCGCGGAAGAGATGCTGGCCGCCGCAGCGGATCTTGCGGTGATCGGCACCTTCATGAAGACGCGTCATCCGCTGGGCTGGACCTATGAAGACCCGATGACCGGCACCCTTGCGCAGGGCCGGCAGGCCTCGGCCCTGGCCGCCTTTCACATGTTCGCCGCCGGTTCCTTCTCCGGCGAGATGGCCGACCCGTACAGGGTCGACGCCGAAACCCTGATCCGGTTTGAAACGGACGAACTCTCCTCCGGCATGCAATGGGACGCGAAGCAGGAAACCGGATTGCTGAAAGACATGCAGCGGCACCTGAAGCGCCTGGGAGAGGCGCTGGCGCTGCGTTCGGATCTCTTCGGCGAAGGCGATGAAACAAGACCGGGTCTCCTGGCCACGCGTCTAGCGAGGGAGAGCGAGGGCGCAGTCGATGCCGGAACCGTGCTCGACCGCCTGCTCGAAGCCCTCGCCCCGGTCTGGGAAGGCGGCGCCGAGGCAGGCGAGATTGCCCTGGGCGACAGTTTCGCCCATTCCGGGCTCCCGGACCAGGAGGCCGGCACCATCGTGCCCTTCCACCTTGCGGCGCAGGAAATGGTCTATTCCATGGTCGAGCCGTTTGCCTGGGCCGGGCTCGAAGTGAGTCGCCTGGAGGCGCTGACCGCCCCTTCGGACGATACCCATGCCGCACTGTTCCTCCGCGCGGGCGTCCTTGAGATCCTGACGGACGGGGAGCCCCTGTCCCCCAAGGCAGCGGAGGACCGCATGGTCGAGCTCCGCGCGGTGGCCTCCGCCCTGACCGACAGGCTGGCCGGTCTCCTGTGCCGGGAACTGGAGGTTCCGGCGGAACAATTGCCGCTCACCTGCATTCTGGAGGGTGGCACGCGCCGAGCGGGTGACCGGATTTTGCAGCAGGACGGCGAAGACTTGAAAAAACTCGGGAAATATCTCAATCCGGGGTCTGTTTTTTGGTTGCCGTTCGGGGCATAGGTCCAGAACATCAAATTTTGAGGAAGGGAGCCCGTATCCACGGGCCATTTAAGAGAGAGGCAGACATGTCCGGAGCCACCGTCATCAGCCATCCGCTGGTCCAGCACAAGCTGAGCATCATGCGTGACAAGGGAACGTCCACCCAGGGCTTCCGCCGCCTCCTGCGCGAAATCTCCACGCTGCTCTGCTACGAGGTGACCCGTGACCTGCCGCTGGTCTATCAGACGATCGAAACGCCGCTTGCGGAAATGCAGGCGCCGACCCTTGCTGGCAAGAAGCTGGTCTTCGCCTCGGTGCTGCGCGCAGGCAATGGCCTTCTGGAAGGCATGCTGGAGCTGGTGCCCTCCGCCCGCGTGGCCCATATCGGCCTTTACCGCGATCCGCAGACCCTCCAGCCGGTCGAATATTACTTCAAGGCGCCGGAGGACCTGAACGAGCGCCTGGTGATCGTTGTCGATCCGATGCTCGCCACCGCGAATTCGGCAATAGCCGCCGTGCAGAAGCTTAAAGAACGCGGCGCCAACAACATCCGCTTCCTCTGCCTGCTGGCGGCTCCCGAAGGCGTCGCCAAATTCAACGAAATGCACCCGGACGTCCCGATCTTCACCGCTTCCATCGACGAGAAACTCAACGAGAAGGGTTACATCGTCCCAGGGCTTGGTGATGCCGGCGACCGGATGTACGGCACGAAATAGTCTGACGAGCGACGGAAGCGCATGGAGCCCCGGCCTCACCTGTTCTCGAGATCATCCCATGGCTTGACCATGGGATCCGTGCCATCTCCGGTCAACTCGAACAGCCTCGCCAGACTGCGATGGAACGGCACGGATTGCCGGGTCCAGCCCGGCAGAGCGATTTCCTGAGTGACGACAGACCTTTAACAGGACCCACGGCATGATCACGGTATTCGGCTCCATCAACCTGGATCTCGTCGTCGTTCTTCCGCACCTGCCGAAGGCCGGTGAAACGGTCAGCGGGCCGGACCACCAGTCTTTCGCGGGCGGCAAGGGCGCCAACCAGGCGCTCGCCGCGCGCCGGGCCGGGGCAGAGGTCAGGATGGTCGGCGCCGTGGGGCAGGATGCCTTTGCGGATCTCGCCCTTGCCAATCTGCGCGCGTCCGGTGTCGATCTCGCCGGTGTCAGGGCGATGGATGGCGCCACGGGCCTTGCCTTCATCGGCATCGATCCGGCGGGCGAAAACCAGATCATCGTCGCGAGCGGCGCCAATGCCCGTGTCGAGGCCGGTTGGCTGACCGGCGGACTTGCCGCAGCCGATACCCTGATGCTTCAGGGCGAAGCGCCGTTTGGCGAGGTCAGGCGCGCCATGGAGCTGGCGCGGCAGGCGGGCGCCTCGGTATTCTGGAATCCGGCGCCGGTTCCGGGCGGCGATCTCCGTGCCGGTCTGGAAGACGCGACGGTGCTCGTCGTGAACGAAACGGAAGCCGCCGCGCTCGCCGCGAACCTTGCGGTTTCCGGTGGGACCGACAGCTTTCTGGATCATGCCGTCACGCCCTCCCGCGCGGTCGTCGTTACGCTCGGCGCAGACGGCGTCGTCGCCGGGAAGGGCGTGCAGCGGTTCCGCTTCAAGTCACCGGCGGTCAACGCCGTCGATACGACCGGAGCCGGGGACGCCTTTTGCGGCGCCCTGGCGGCGGGCCTCGACCTGGGTCGGCCGTTCGAGCGCGCGGTCAAGGAAGGCATCGCGGCGGGAGCTTTGGCCTGCACGGTGACCGGCGCCCAGTCCAGCGCGCCGCTTAAGGAGGATATTGCCCGCCTCGCCGATGAAATTTGAGGAGCCGGTTTTACGCGCCGCTAAGGAAACTTTGATATGCACGGGTCATCCCTGTTTCCATCTGGATCCGGTATGTCGCGGTTTGTGATCATTCTGTTGTTCTGCATCGGTGTGGCTCCGTTTCTGCCGGGCCTGATCGAAAGCCGGCTGGATACGCTCGGCAGCCGGGCGCCGGCACCCGTTGCGGAAGAAGTGGATGACGGTGAGCGGATCCACCGCATTTCCGTCGACCGCCGGGGACATTTCGTAGCCGATGCCTATCTGAACGGCCGCGCCGTCGACATGCTGGTCGATACCGGGGCGACGGTGACGTCGCTGCCGGAATCGCTTGCCGAAGACATCGGCATATTTTTGAGCAAATCCGACTTTAAATATCCTGTCTCGACGGCGAACGGCACGGCCTACGGAGCGCGCGCCGTGATCGATGACCTGCGCATCGGCAGGATCCGCCTCAAAAATGTCGATGCGCTTGTCCTGAATGATCAAAGCCTTGGGAACCCGTTGCTGGGTATGTCCGTTCTCAATCAGTTGCGGAAGTTTGACATTTCCGGTGGCACGCTAATACTGGTCCAGTAGAGCGGGATGTGTTCAGGTTGACGTATTTTGAGGGCTGGAAGGCCAGGCTTTCTGGACTGCTGATGCAGCGCAATTCGCCTCGCCGGCAGACAAGGGCCATCCGGTCGAATGCATCAATCTGAACACATCTCGCTCCATGTTAACTCAGTAGAATTATCTGTGTTCTTCCGGATCTGCCTTCATCCGTCAGGTCCAGTTTTTCATGTGCGAGGCGTTGTATGTTTCCAAAACCATTACCGAGTCTGACTCCCAACACGTTTGAATATGAATCCCTGCCGATGGTGAAGCCGACCGGTTTCCGGGAATACGACGCCCGGTGGCTGTTCGAAAAGGAAATCAACCTGATGGGCATGCAGGCCCTCGGCATGGGCATCGGTGCGCTCATCCATGAACGCGGCGTGCGCCCGGATATCGTCGTCGGCCATGACTTCCGCGGCTATTCCTCATCGATCAAGATGGCGGTGATCAACGGGTTGCTCGCCGCCGGCGTCAACGTGCACGACATCGGCCTGGCGCTGTCGCCCATGGCCTATTTCGCCCAGTTCGCGCTGGACGTCCCGGCGGTCGCCATGATCACCGCGTCCCATAACGACAATGGCTGGACCGGCGTCAAGATGGGCATCGACCGCCCGCTGACCTTCGGTCCGGACGAGATGGGCCGCCTGAAGGAAATCGTTCTGGAGGGAGCCTTCGACCTGAAGGGCGGCGGCAGCTACCGCTTCGTCGACAATTTTCCGGAGGTCTATTTCAAGGACCTGACCGACCGGCCCAAGCTCAAGCGGCCGATCAAGGTGGTGGCGGCCTGCGGCAACGGCACGGCGGGCGCCTTCGCGCCGAAGATCCTGGAAGCTCTCGGGGCCGATGTGATCCCGCTCGATACGGAACTGGACCACACCTTCCCGCGCTACAATCCGAATCCGGAAGACATGAAGATGCTTCACGCGCTGCGTGACAAGGTCCTCGAAACCGGTGCGGAAGTCGGTCTCGGTTTCGACGGCGACGGCGACCGCTGCGGCGTGGTCGACAACGAGGGCGAGGAGATCTTCGCCGACAAGGTCGGCGTCATGCTCGCCCGCGACATCTCGGCGCTTCATCCCAACAGCCAGTTCGTCGTCGACGTGAAGTCGACCGGCCTGTTCAACACCGATCCGGTGCTGCAGGCGAACGGTGCGAAGACCGACTATTTCAAGACCGGTCATTCCTACATCAAGCGCCGGGTCACCGATCTGAACGCGATTGTCGGCTTCGAGAAATCCGGCCACTATTTCTTCAACAAGCCGATCGGCCGCGGCTATGACGACGGCCTCGTCTCGGCCATCGCGATCCTCGATATGCTCGACCGCAATCCGGACAAGACCATGGCGGACCTGCGCAGGGACCTCCCCAAGACCTGGGGATCGCCGACCATGTCGCCGAAATGCGCCGACGAGGTCAAATACGACGTCGTCGACCGGGTCGTCTCCCGGTTCCAGGACATGAAGTCCAAGGGTGAGCCGGTCGGCGGCCAGGCGATCACCGACCTGATCACCGTCAACGGCGTGCGCGTCGTTTCCGAGGACGGCACCTGGGGCCTGGTGCGTGCCTCGTCGAACAAGCCGGAACTGGTGGTCGTTGTGGAGAGCCCGGTCTCCGAGGAACGGCTGCACGAGATGTTCAAGGCCGTCGACGGTGTCCTGCGCGAGAATTCCGAAGTCGGCGAATACAATCAGACGCTTTGACGGTATTGTCTTCCGGCAGGAGGCGGCGGAGATTCCGCCGCCTCTTTTTCTGCCGCTCTGTATCTGCCCGGCACAGCCCCCTCAACGGAGAACCAAATGATCAGGGAATTCGGTGTCCTTCCCGACGGTACGGCCGTACAGGAAATCACGCTGAAAAAAGGCGTTCTGGAAGCCTCCATCTTGACTCTCGGGGCAATAATCAGGGACCTGAAGGTGGACGGCGAGAGCGTGGTTCTGGGGTATGGGGATCTGCAAAGCTACCTGGATCATCCCGCCTATTTCGGTGCGATTGTCGGGCGTTGCGCCAACAGGATCGCCCACGGCAGGATGGCCATAGACGGCGCGGAATATCAGCTCGACCTGAACGAGCGCGGCGAGACCCATCTGCATGGCGGGTCCAAAGGCTTTTCCGCCCGGGTCTGGCAGATAGAGCAGACCGACAAGGCCAGCGTTCTTCTCAAATTCGTCTCCGAAGACGGCGACATGGGCTATCCCGGCCGGGTTGAGGCGCTGGTGCGCTACACACTGACCGGAACCGGTGCGTTGCGCATCAAGATCACCGCGACCACGGACAGCACTACGCCGGTCAATCTGACCCAGCACAGCTATTTCAATCTCGACGGCAGCGATACCATTCTCGATCACACGCTCGAGATTGCGGCGGAAAGCTACCTGCCGGTCGATGACATGCTGATTCCCACCGGCGACATCCGCAAGGTCGCTTGGACGCCTTACGACTTTCAGGACGGCCGGAAGATCCGCCGCAAGGCGGGCGAGGAAAACGTCATCTACGACCACAACTTTTGCCTCGCCGAAGACCTGCGCGAAACGGTGGAATTCGCCGCTGCGCTGGAAGACGCAGCGGGCGAACGCCGCATGGAGGTCTGGACGACAGAGCCCGGCCTGCAGTTTTACGACGCGGGCATGCTGGATGTGCCGGTGCCGGGCCTGGGCGGAAAACGCTATGGCCGCCATGCGGGCCTCTGCCTGGAGGCGCAGCGCTGGCCGGACAGTGTCAATCGGGAAGAGTTCACCCCTGTGTTGTTGCGGCCTTCCGAAACGTATACCCACGTGACGGAATACCGTTTTTCCTAAAATGGTTTACAGTGGAGATGAGATGACCTAGAGCAACCTGCCTGTGGGCTAATGCGTGTAAGATGCCTTAGGCTGCAGTGACCGATCGGCTTTTCAGCTTTCATGTCATTTCGGGTGAAAGCAGGCTGTTCAAAGGGCGGAAACAGGACCGGGGGCGGCTTGTGAAGACGGTTTTTTCAGAAACCCAGCTTGCGCATGCACCGGCGCAGGAGATTTCCGACGGCGAATTGAAGCCCGCGGTCGAAATCCCGGCCCGGGCCGAGATCGTGCTGAAAACCGTCAGGGAGCGGAAGGTCGGCGAGATCATCGCCCCGGAGGAATATCCGATCCGGCCCCTCCAGCGGGTCCATTCCCCGGATTACATCTCTTTTCTCGAAGAATTCTGGCAGAAGTGGACAGCCGCGGGCCGCTCCAAGGAAGCCTTTCCCTTCGTGTGGCCGATCCGCACCCTCAGGCAGGATACGCGGATCGACCATATCGACGGGCTTCTCGGCCGCTATTCCATGGATGCCGGCACGCCGCTCGGCCAGGACACCTACAAGGCCGCGCGGGCGTCCGCCGATACGGCCCTGACGGGCGCACAGCTCCTGCTCGATGGCGAGCAATCGGCCTTCGCCCTGTGCCGCCCGCCGGGCCACCACGCCGGGTTCGACTTTTTCGGCGGTTACTGCTTCTTCAACAACGCGGGTATTGCCGCCCAGTATCTGCGCGACAACGGCCTGAACCGGATTGCCATCCTGGACGTCGACTATCACCACGGCAACGGCACCCAGGCGCTGTTCTACGACCGGCCGGACATCCTGTTCCTCTCCATTCATGCGGACCCGAAGGACGAATATCCCTATTTCCTCGGCTATGCGGACGAGACCGGCGAGCATGCGGGAACCGGCTTCACCCGCAACTGGCCCCTGCCGCTCGGCACCGACTGGGAGGGATATACCCCGGCCCTGGAAGAGGCCTGCCGCTGGCTGCTGGTCTACAAGCCCGAGGCGCTGGTCGTCTCCCTGGGCCTCGATTGTTTCGAGAAGGACCCGATCTCCGGCTTCAGGTTCAAGAGCGAGGATTTTCTGCGTCTCGGACAACGGCTGGGCAAGGTCGGCGTTCCGACCCTGTTCGTGATGGAGGGCGGCTACGCCGTCGACGCGCTCGGTACCAACTGCGTCAACGTTCTCGAAGGCTTCGCCGGTTAGACGGTAAGCAGGTTCAGAGCCGCCAGCTCCCCGCGCAGGCTTTCCGCGTCCTGGAAGTGATGCGCCTTCATTCCGGCCTTCCGGGCCCCTTCCACGTTCGGCCGGGAATCGTCGATGAACAGACAGTTCCCCGCATCGAGACCGTTGCGCTCGAAAAGGACCGCATAGATCCGCGGATCCGGTTTGACCAGTTTCTCTTCGCCCGAGACGACGATGTCCCGGAAACCGGACTTCAGGAACGGGAATCTGTTCTGCGCCTCGGCGTATTTTTCTGTCGAGAAATTCGTGATGGCATAAAGCGGGACACCGTTTTCACCGAGCTCTTCCAGAATTGCCACCGTGCCCGGAATCTCGCCCGGCACCATCTCCTGCCAGCGATCGCTATAGGCCGCGATCAGGTCCGCCTTGTCCGGATGCCGGCGTGACAATGTGTCCACGGCTTCCTGCCAGGGCCGCCCGAGATCCTGCTGCAGGTTCCACTCCATGGTGCACACCGTTTCCAGGAACGCTTTCCGTTCGAGGGCATCGGGAATGAGCTGGCGGTAGAGATATTCGGGATTCCATTCGATCAGGACATTTCCTATATCGAAGACAACGGTCGTGATAACATCGCTCATGCATTGATCCCGAAATTTCCAAGGGACATTCTATCTGGGCAGGAAAAGAATTTGCAAGTCTTCTCAGAAGCTTATGTCGGATTTGTGACGCGGCTGAAAAACCGTGCCCTGCTGATTCCCTTGTGCCTCCTGCTCGGCTTCCTGCCGGCGGCAGCCGGTGCGCAGGACAGCGGGGACATGCCCGATAGGCTGCGGCTTGGCGTCGTCATTGCTGCGGAAGAGGGCGCGCGCGAACGGGTCGAACCCTTCCGTCTCGCCCTGGAGGAAATCGCGGATCTGCCGGTCGACCTGTTCCTTCTGGAAACCATGGGAGATGCGGTCGAGGCGATCGTCTCGAACCGGATCGACTATGTCAGGCTGTCGCCGTCGGCCTACGCCGCCGCGGACCAGTTATGTGCCTGCGTGGAGCCGCTCGTCACGGCGGGGCCGGACGATTTCCCGGCGCGCTTCTACGCCATTCTCGTTGCCAGGCGCGCTAAGGGAGAAAAGATCACGCTGGAGGACCTGAAGGGGACGCGGCTTGCCGTCGGTGGCAGACAGGCCGTGGCGGGCTACCGGGTGCCGCTTGCCAATCTGGCCGCCGACGGCATCGATGTGCGCGCGCATTTCAGCACGCTGGTCGAAGTCCAGAACCCGCTGGAAGGCCTGCGGGCCGTGCTCGACGGCCGCGTCCAAGCGACGCTTGCCTGGTCGACGCTCGCCGGCGAGGCCAAGAACGGCTATACCGCCGGCACGCTCAACGATTATTACGTCTCCGGCGGGCGCTGGTTCAAGGATCTGGAAATTGTCTGGCGGTCGCCGCCGATCCCCTATTCCGCGCACAGCCTGCGGTCGGACCTGCCGGACGCACTGAAACGGCGCGTGCGGTCCGGGCTGATGGACCTGCGCCGGGAGGCACCCGATGCCTATCTGGCGATCGAGCCGGACCTGCCGGGTGGTTTCGAACCCGTCGTGCACGCGGATTACCGGCCGGTTCTGCGCACTTATGAGGATGCCTTTGCGGTGCTTCTGAACCCGCCCGATCAGTGACACTGGAAAGGCGTTCAGACGCGCTCAGATAGGTTTCTGTTAAGTCCGGCTGGTATCAGCTTTTCGGTATGGCGCCGGATCATTTCCTCTTCGTTCGTCGGAATGACCAGAACCCGGATCCGCGATCCGTCCGCGGAAATATCCTCCGCGCCCGCCTGGTTTTTTTGCGCATCGACCGCAAGGCCGAGCCATTCCAGACCGGAACACACCTTGTCGCGGACGATGACGGCGTTTTCGCCGATGCCGCCGGTAAAGACCACCGTGTCCAGCCCGCCGAGAACCGCCGCCATGGCGCCGAGTTCGCGCCGGATGCGGAAGACGAAATAGTCGATCGCTTCCGCCGCGTGCGGATCGTCGCTCTGCGTCAGGGTACGCATGTCCTGGCTGATGCCCGAAAGTCCCTTCAGGCCGGAATTCTTGTAGAGCAGATCGGAGACCTCGTCCGGGGACATGTCCTTGGTGGTGAGCAGATAGAGAACGACACCCGGATCGAGCTGCCCGCAGCGCGTTCCCATCGGCAGGCCGTCGAGTGCTGTGAAGCCCATCGTCGAGCCGATGCTCTGACCTTTGCGGATCGCGCACATGGAGGCGCCGTTGCCCAGATGGGCGACGATGACCCGGCCGGAATACACCTCCGGCGCGGCCTGCTTCAGGTAGTTGCAGATATATTCATAGGACAAGCCGTGAAACCCGTAACGGCGCACGCCTTCCTCGTAAAGCGCGCGGGGCAGGGCGAAGGTGTCGTTTACCCAGGGATGGTTGCGGTGAAACGCCGTGTCGAAACACGCGACCTGAACCGCCTTCGGGAAAGCCGTCCGGGCAGCTTCGATGCCGGCCAGATTATGCGGCTGGTGCAGCGGGGCGAGCGGTTCGAGGGTTCTGAGTTCCTCGATCACCTCTTCGGTGATGCGGATGGGGGCCGCGTGGGCCACGCCGCCATGAACCACACGGTGGCCGACCGCGTCCACGTTCCGGCCGCCCAGCTCCGCTTCCAGGACCGGTAGCAGGGCGGACAGGGCGCTTGCGTGGCTGTCGCCTTCCGCGTCCGAGAGGGAGCGGTCGATCCTGGTATCGGAGATCAGGGAAGTGAGCGAAATATGCGGCTTGGCGCCGAGGCCGGAAATCTGACCTTTGAGCTGGACGGCATCGCCTGAATAAAGCGTGTATTTGATCGAGGACGAACCGGAATTCAGGACCAGGATAACCGGAGCCATCATTCAGTCTCCGTCACGGTCGAACATACCCGCCGGAGCGCCGCTGGCTTGCCAGTGCATGTAGAGCAGCGCCAGCGCACAGGACGCGAGCCGGGCCCGGCTGTCGTCGGCCCGGCTGGTCAGCATGACCGGAACCTTCGCGCCGATCACCAGTCCGGCGGCCTCGGCATGGGCGATGAAGGTGAGTTCCTTGGCCAGCATATTGCCGGATTCGAGATTGGGAACGATCAGCACCTCGGCGTGGCCGGCGACCAGCGACGTGATGCCTTTGGTACGCGCCGCCTGAACGTCGATGGCGTTGTCCATCGCCAGGGGCCCGTCGACGATCGCGCCGGTGATCTGTCCGCGTTCGGCCATCTTGGACAGCACTGCGGCATCCAGGCTGGAGGGAATGGCGGGGTTGACGGTTTCTATGGCCGAGAGAATGCCGACCCGCGGCGTTTCCAGGCCGAGCGCCAGAGCCAGGTCGATGGCATTCTGCGTGATATCGACCTTGGTGTTGAGGTCCGGCGCGATGTTGATCGCCGCGTCGGAAATCAGCACGGGCGTCTTCCGGCCCGGAATATCCATGACGAACACGTGGCTGATGCGGCGCCGGGTTCTGAGGCCTCCGTCCCGCTTGACGACATGGTGCAGCAGATGGTCCGTGTGAAGATGTCCTTTCATGACGGCTTGAACCCGGCCTTCGTGAACCATGGCCACGCCCTGTCCGGCAGCTTCGGTCTCGTCTAGGATGTCGATCAGTTCGAACGGGCTGAGGTCTTCGCCGAGTTCTTCGGCCGCGGCAGCGATCCGTTTTTGCGCGCCGATCAGAATGGGCCGGATCAGGCCTTCGCGGGCCGCCATGATCGCTCCTTCCAGCGAATTCGGGTCGTCGGGGGCGACGACCGCGGTCGGCAGCGGCGGCAGGGTTTTCGCCAGCTCGATCATCCGGTTGAAGTGCCGGTGCCGCTGGACAAGGACAGCCGGCAGATTGCTGGAGTCGAATTCGATCGTCTTGGTCGGAGCCGCGACTTCCGCGACGCCCTCAACCAGGCGGGTTCCGTCTTCCCGGGTGACGGTCAGGTCGAAGACGACGATGTTGTCCGGCTTCTTTTCCGTCGCCGTCACCCTCACGTGCAGCTTGTCGCCGACGACGGCCCCACCCAGAAAACGGAAGGACTGGGCCTTGTAGACCGTTCCCGGGCCGGGCAGGATGTTGCCGAGGACCGCGGAGGCCAGACCACCGACCCACATGGCCGGTGCCACCGGTTTGTCGATGTGACCGTCGCCGGTCCAGTCCGTATCCGGCAGGTGAATCGGATTGTAGTTCCCGGAGGCATGCGCAAAGACCAGAAGATCGTTGGAAGAACATTCCCTGACGATCTCCGCCGTGTCACCAACGGCAATATGCTCATAGGTTTTATTCGTCGCCATCGGCCTCGTAATCCCTTATTGGAAATGGATATTGCAGCGCAGCATCGCCGGAGAATGTAACCGGATTGTGCGACGGAACAAATACGCGAAGGAAAATATTGCTGCGCGGCGGGATTTCAGCAATCGTCGCATCTCACCGTGTCGGTGAGGCGCGGGCGCAGATAGAATGTGTCGCTTAGATTGAAAATGGCCAAACGGTCGGCGAAATTCACGCCTCCATAAAAAACGCCGTTGAGAAGGCCGGAAAAAGGTGGCGTATAGGCCAGGTTGGTCTGGCTTATGACGAGCGACGTGTCTGGCATGGCGACCGTGTCCGGCAGGGTGATCGGAGGGACGGATCCCTTTGCCCACGGGGATGCCAGATTGCCGTCCTCGTCGACCTTGCCGTCGTAGCTCCAGTCGACGCTTGCATCGCCGTCTTCGTTGAAGGACACGCTCGCGATGATGACTTCCAGGTCCGTGTCCGGATAGGGGGCGAGGATCTTGCCACCCAGATCGGCGATGTTCTTGAGCTCGGAACTGGTGACGGTCTGGGCCTGCGCGACCAGGTCGGTTATCGAGTTGGCTATGCGGCTGACTTTCCGGTCCGCATCGAGGGCGCCTGATACTTCGACCATTCCGATCAGGATGATCAGCATGAAAGGCAGGATGAGCGCAAATTCCGTGGCGGAGACAGCCCTCCGGTCCCGCCAGAGCCTGAGCGGGAAACGCCGCATTCTTTCAATGGACGTCCGGGGTCTGAAACTAGTCCCAGGGTTCATTTCGAAACACCATGGTTGAGGTGAGGTCACGCACGCCGCCGCGGTCGGCGACGTCCAGTCGCATGTTGGACATGATCATCGGCCATTTGTAGATGACGTTCACGACCACGATATCCCCTGCTCCACCAGTCGCGAAGTTGAGATCCTCGCGGATCTCGCCGTCTTCATCGTAAAGGCTGTCGACCGCGTCTGCGGCAGCAAAGCTGCCGACCGAGGTGACTTCGACGGAAATCCGGTCGGTATTGCACATGAAAGACGGCATGAAATCGCAGACCTGCTGCTTGAACTGATCTGCCGTGATCGTGCCTTGCTTGGCCTGACCGGTCCGGATCATCCGCGCGGCGCTGACCACCGCGTTGTCGAGCATGCGGTTGACGACCACGACCAGGCCGACTTCCATGATGCCGATGGAAAGAATGAAGAAGGGCAGGGCGATCATGGCGAATTCGACAGCGGTGACGCCGCTCCGGTCGGAGAGCAGCGACCGCCCGTTCCTGCCTTTAAATGGCCAGAAATGCCACTTTCTGCGGTGCATCCGTTACCGTTCCCCAACCCAAATGATCAGTTTCCGCCTGCCGCCTTGATGGCCAGGTCGTTGCGCTCGGTTGCCTGTTTGGCCGTTTCGCTGAAGGCGTCGACGTCGTCGCCGAGGCGGAGCGTCGGTTCGCAGGTCGGATTGCAGGACAGCGTTGCCCGCGCCGTTTTCCGGTAAACCGAGACAGTGTCCTCTTCCGAAGCGCGCACGGTGATCACTTCGTCCACGATGGGTTTGTTGTCGGCATCCAGGATCACCAGATTGGTGGTGCCATAACTTTTGCCGGTAATGACAACGGTGTTCTGATCGAACATGGCGACATCCGCGATGAAGGGATTGCCGACAATGACTGCGGACGCGCCGTCCTCGATGCGGAACACCTTGGCGCGGTCGACCGTCACCATGACCGGTCCGTCCTGCGCCATGGCCGCGCCTGCCTGGAACGCGAACACAAGCACGCCAGTCCATCTGATCAGCTTCGTAAACATGCTTATGGGTACTCCATATCTCTCTTTTCTCGCGATAGCATGCAGCAAACGTGGTGAACGATCTGCTAACACTCGGCAGGAAGAAGAGTAAATCCGATCTCTCCAGCGTTCTTGCGGTAAGCAGCGGGGACGAAGCGTATTCGTGAGTTGATCGGCGTCGCAGCACCTTTTCCACCAAGAGAGAACGGACTGCTCGCCATGTACGACCTATGCCGGAAACTTTCTATGGAAAACAATACTCCCAATTTATATGTTGAAACTCCAAGTGATATTATGCTTATAATTGAAACAGATATGACAGTATAAGAAATACTGAATTTTTATTAAAGTTATTTAAGTGTATTAATAAAATTTTAGCTATACGAATTGTTAACTATAGTTATATTTGTCAGGATTTAAGCGAGATTTGATGGTAAATTTAACTGCTTGGAAAGCTCTCTGTCCTAGGGTGAGCTCATGTCCAATCGGACCAGTAAAAGATCCGGCGGACTTGAAGCTGTCAATTCAGTGGTACTTGGAGCAAACACATGAAATCTCTTATCAACCGTTTCGTAAAAGACGAATCCGGCGCAACTGCAATCGAATACGGCCTGATTGCTGGCCTGCTGTCCATCGTCATCATCGGCGCCCTGACGCTGACCGGTGGTTCCCTGACCGACGTTTTCACGTCCATTTCTACTCAGCTCGACAACGCAATCGCCACGGGCGATGCCGGCGGTACTGAGTAATTATCTGCAAGCAGGTAAATACTTGAAGAAAACGGGCAGTTCGCTGCCCGTTTTTTGTTATATTTCGGGCTTTCTGAAGCGAGAGTTTTCGGATACCCGAAAAAATTAACTCTCGAACTTTAAAATGCATCGCAGAGAAATCGAAAGTCCGGTAGCCCGATGATTGAAGCAGCCATCCTGGTGATTTTCCCGATGCTTGTCGCGTTCGGTGGGGCGTCGGATCTGCTGACCATGACGATCCGCAACAGGGTCTCGGTCCTGCTGATTGCGGGTTTCGGCGGCCTCGCTCTGGCAACGGGCCTTCCCCTCAGCGGTTGGGGAATTCATCTTCTAGGCCTGCTTCTGGTCTTCCCGGTCTGCTTCGGCTTCTTCGCGGCCGGCTGGATGGGCGGTGGCGACGTCAAATTCATCAGCGCCATCGCGCTGTGGATCGGAATGACGCCAGAGCTCGGCGCCTTCGTCTTCCTCGTCGCGATCTACGGGATGGTTCTGACCTTCGCGCTGCTTTCCTTCCGGACAATTGAAGTCGTGCCGGTGACCCTGGCCACCCAGGACTGGTTCGCCCGGTTGCACGACAAGCGCAACGGCATCCCTTACGGAATTGCGATCGCCGTTGCCGGTCTGCAGATCTATCCGTCCACCGGATGGTTCGCCCTCGCCGCTCAGGGTCTGTAGAAACCACCCTTAAAGCATGGTCCAGTGTTATCGGACGATGCTCTAATCGGGACAAGCACCCTTTCGATGCGGTCGCGGTTCAGCGGCCGCCGCTATCTCGTTCCGTGTCCCGAAACCGGGTTTGAAGTTGATTTTTCGCAAATTGCGGTTCGTTTAAGAAAGTCTTCAGTAAAGTTAATGAATATTAACCAAAAACATCTACACCTGATTAACCATGTTTTGACCAATTACCCCTCATCCTAGTTTTGAAAGGCGCATGTGCGCGCAGGAATGTTGGGTTTTGGTCATGAAATTTGCTCGACTTTTTATACTGGCAATTGCAGTGGCGGCAGGCTTTCTGGCTTTCCGGCTGGTAATGATGTCCGGCGGAAAGGAACCCGAACAGCAATCCGCCCAGGCGCCGGCCGCTGAGCAGAAGACGTCTCAGATCCTTGTTGCCGCTAAGGATATTCCCCTCGGCGGCAAGATTTCCAAGAAAGACATGTCCTGGACGTCCTGGCCGGAGGACGCTATCCCCCATGGCGCGGTCACCAAGCAAACCTCGCCGTCGGCCGAGGATGAATATGATGGGCGAATCGCCCGCACCCCGATTTTCGAGGGCGAGCCCATTCGCCCGGAACGCCTGATCAACACGGACAAGGGGTTCATGGCCGCGATCCTGCCGAAGGGCAAACGCGCGATCGCGGTAAGTGTCGAAGCCGAGACCTCCGCAGGCGGCTTCATTCTTCCAGGCGACAAGGTCGATCTTATCCTCACGCGGAAATCCGACACGGGGGTTCTCAGCGAGACGATCCTGGAAAACGTCCGGGTTCTGGCGATCGACACGACGACCGCCGGCGAACAGGACAAGAAGAACCTGTCGCCGAAGAAGACGGCGACGTTGGAGCTGACGCTTTCCCAGTCGGAGGTCGTTGCGCAGGCACAGCAGATCGGCACGATCTCCCTGGCCCTGCGCAGTGCGCAGGATTCCGCCGATGACGCGGAAGAGGACAACGAACGGCGGCGGGGCGTGAGCTACGTGAAATACGGCGTGACCAGCCAGGCAGGTGTGAAATGACACCGGTTGAGACAAGAATGTCCAACGCGAGGGGCGCAATGAAAAACTATCTTCGAAAGATCGTGGCATCGGCCGCGCTGCTCGCGGTGGCGACAGGCGTCTCGGTGCCGTTCGCCGCGGCGGAGGAAGTCTTCCCGAGCCAGGTTCATATCGCGGCCGGGGAACGCGCAAGCGGCCGGATCCTGAATGTGGGTGTTGGCCGCTCGGTCGTTGTCAATCTTGCCGAAGATGCTGCTGACGTTCTCGTTTCCAATCCGGAGATAGCCGACGCCGTTCTGAGGACGCCGCGGCGGATCTTCGTCATCGGCAACACGGCCGGACAGTCCCGGCTTGTACTGTTCAGCCGCAGCGGCCGCGAACTGGCGAGTTTCGATGTCCGGGTGGAAAAGGATACATCGGATATCACGCGGATCATCCGCAAGCTGATCCCCGGGTCGAATATCTCCGCCGAATCGGTCAACGGAAACGTGATCCTGAGCGGAAGCGCAAAAAGTACCATCGAAGCCCAGCAGGCAGCCGACATCGCCGCAAAATTCCAGGGCACCGGAGCCGGAAGCAGCATCGTGAACCTGATCGCCGTGGAAGGGAAGGATCAGGTGCATCTGAAGGTGACCGTCGCGGAGGTCGAACGGTCGGTCATCAAGCAGCTCGGGGTCCAGTTTTCCGGCTCGATCGGAACGGGGAACTTTATCCCCTTCGCACAGAACACGCCCAGTTTCACCGTGAACCCGACAATCGTGAACCAGGCGGTGGCCGGGATCGGCTTCTCGTCCGGAGCCACTAGCCTTGCGGCCGAGATCGAAGCCTTGCAGCGGGAAGGGGTCGTCAGAACCCTAGCGGAACCGACATTGACCGCCATTTCAGGTGAGAATGCCAGCTTCCTGGCGGGTGGCGAATTTCCGATACCGATCGCTCAGGACGACGGCGAGGTCACCGTCGAATTCAAGAAATTCGGTGTCGGCCTGGATTTCACGCCCGTGGTGCTTTCAGGCGGTCGGATCAGCCTGCGGGTCAAGACCGAGGTCAGTGAGCTCAGCAATGACGGCGCCGTTTCGGCCGGCGGGATCACCATCTCAGCCCTGAAGGTCCGACGGGCTGAATCGACCATGGAGCTGCCCTCCGGCGGCACGCTGGTGATGGCCGGTCTTCTGAAGGAATCCTATCAGCAGGCGATCGATGGCATTCCGGGCCTCATGCAGATCCCGGTTCTGGGCGCGCTGTTCAAAAGCCGCGACTTCCTGCGCAGGCAGACGGAGCTTGCCGTCTTTGTGACGCCTTACGTGGTCCAGCCGGTCGCCGCGCAGAAGCTGGTCCGGCCGGACAAGAACCTGATGCCGCCGTCGGACGCGGAAACGATTTTCCTGAACCGGCTGAACAAGATCTTCAGGCCGGCCGGCGACGTGGTCGAAGGCACATATCACGGCCAGGTCGGCTTTATCTACAAGTGAGGACGGACGGATGAACACGAAAAACACGGTCCGCGCTGCCGCAGCATCCAGATCCGCCCTCGTGCTCTTTGGATGCCTGATCATGGCCGGGTGCCAGAGCCAGCAATCGCAAAGCCAGCTTCTGGCTTCCCACGACTATCGCTACAGGCATCCCATAGTCATCACCGAGGAGCCCGAGACGCTCGATCTTCCGATCGGCCGCAACACGCGCCGTCTCTACGGCCCCGTGGAAGGCACGGTGACGGCCTTTGCGGTGGAAAGCCAGCGCAAGGGCAACGGCGCGGTCGAAATCCTGGTGCCGTCCGGCGGGGCGAACGAATCCGCCGTCCATTCGGTGACCGGTAACATCCGTGCGGCCCTGCAGCGCGGCGGGCTCAGCCGGACGCGTATCAGCACGCGCACCTATGCGGTCCAGGATCCGAACGCGGACGCGCCGATCCGCCTGTCCTACGCGCGGATGCAGGCGACCGCGGGTCCCTGCGGGTCCTGGCCGAAGAATATCGGCGGCGGGATCGGCGAGAACACCGAATATGAAAACTTCGGCTGCGCAACCCAGTCCAATCTGGCCGCGATGGTCGAGAATCCGTCCGACCTGCTGACACCGAGAGCCAGCACGCCGGCCGATCAGAACCGGCGGGCGGTTGTCATCGAAAGCTATAGAAAAGGCGACGTGACGACCGGCGACTATGCCGAAGGTGTCGGCGCGGCAGTCTCTGAATAGGTGAAGATATGAGTGCAAATCCGGACCTAAAAGACATGTCGGGCCAGCTGGATCCTCTGTCGATGCCCGTCGAGCAGCAATTCGCCGTCAACGACGAAGCCATCCAGATCGGTCCGATCCCGCGCATAACGGTTCATGGTTTCTTCCTGTCGGAATCGTCCATGCGTGCCGGGGAAGCGGCGATGGAAGACCGCCGCCTGGCCAAGGCCCATATCAAGCTCGATACGGGCGGGATTTCAGCGGCGATCGAAACCTTCAAGCAGGCGCCGACCCCGAACCTGATCATCGTGGAAACGTCGAGCCAGAAGGAAGACCTCATCTCCAGCCTCGATGCGCTGGCCGAATACTGCGACGCGGGAACGAAAGTGATTGTCGTCGGGGATATCAACGACGTCACGCTCTACCGGGACCTGATTTCCCGGGGGGTCAGCGAATATCTGATCGCGCCGATCAGCGTGCTGCAGCTCATCGGCGCGATCGGCAATCTCTACAGCGATCCCGAAGCCGAGCCGCTCGGACGGACCATCGCCTTTTTCGGCGTGAAAGGCGGCTGCGGAGCGTCGACGATTGCCCATAACGGCGCCTGGTCGCTGGCCCGCAGCTTCCAGAGCGAAGTTGCCGTCACCGACCTGGATCTTCCTTTCGGCACGGCCGGACTGGACTTCAACCAGGATCCGCTGCAGGGCGTCTTCGAGGCCGTTTCCTCGCCGGAGCGGCTGGACGAAACCTATCTGGACCGCATCCTGTCCAAATGCAGCGAGCATCTGAGCCTGCTGGCGGCACCGGCAACCCTGGAGCGGACCTACGACCACAGCGAAAAAGCCTTCGAGCTGCTTGTGGAAACCATGCGGGCAAGCATGCCGCATGTGGTCCTCGATCTGCCGCACACATGGAATGCCTGGATCAAGAACACCCTTTTGACTGTCGATGAAATCGTGCTCGTGGCGGAACCGGACCTGGCGAACCTGCGCAATGCCAAGAACACCGCCGACATTCTGAAACAGCTCCGGCCCAACGACCGTCCGCCGCATCTGATCATGAACAAGGTCAACATGCCCAAGCGGCCGGAGATCAAGCCAGAGGAATTCGCCGGCGCGCTCGGCCTGACGGTCCAGGCGTCGATCCCCTTCGAGCCGCAGCTTTTCGGCACGGCCGCGAACAACGGTCAGATGATCGGCGAGCTGGACGCCAAGAACCCCATTGCGCACATGTTCGACGACCTGGCCCAGTCGGTGTCCGGCAAGGCGCAGCCCAGCAGGGCGCCGCGTTCGAGTCTCGGCGGGTTGTTGTCAAAGCTGAAACGCAAGGCCGGCTGACCGGTGCTTCAACGGAGCAGATAGTTCGTTATGTTTGGAAGACGTGGTAGTTCATCATCCGGAGCCCAGACCGTCCGGCCGGCGACCATGCCGGGTCTGCAGGATGCGCCTGCATCGGAGGAAGACGTCAGCCGGGCGGAGCAATCCGTCGCGCCGCCTGTCCGGACCGAACCGGAAAAACCGGCTGCGCCCGCTCCGGCGGCCGTCTCGGCACCGGCCGAGGAGCCCGTGCCCTCCGCCCCGCCGCCGCGCAAGAAAAACAGCGAATATTACGAAACCAAGGCGCAGATCTTCAACGCGCTGGTGGAAGCGATCGATCTGTCGCAGCTCGCCCGCCTCGAGGCGGAAGACGCGCGGGATGAAATCCGCGATGTCGTGAATGACATCATCGCCCTTAAAAACGTCATCATGTCGATTTCCGAGCAGGAGGACCTGCTGGAGGACATCTGTAACGACGTGCTTGGTTACGGTCCGCTGGAGCCTCTGCTCGCTCGCGACGACATCGCCGACATCATGGTGAACGGGGCGCACACCGTCTATATCGAAACCCAGGGCAAGGTCGAACAGACCGGCGTGTCCTTCCGCGACAACGCCCAATTGATGAACATCTGCCAGCGGATCGTGAGCCAGGTCGGCCGCCGCGTCGACGATTCGAGCCCGATCTGTGACGCGCGCCTGCCGGACGGCTCCCGCGTGAACGTGATCGCGCCACCGCTGGCGATCGACGGTCCGGCACTGACCATTCGTAAATTCAAGCGCGACAAGCTGACGCTCGATCAGCTCGTGAGATACGGCTCGATCACGCCGGAAGGAGCGACGATCCTGCAGATCATCGGCCGATCGCGCTGTAACGTCCTGATTTCCGGTGGTACCGGCTCGGGCAAGACGACGCTGCTGAACTGTCTGACGGCCTATATCGACAACACCGAACGCATCATCACCTGCGAGGATTCCGCGGAGCTTCAATTGCAGCAGCCGCATGTGGTCCGGCTCGAAACCCGCCCGCCGAACCTGGAAGGCGAAGGCGAAATCACCATGCGCGACCTGGTCAAGAACTGTCTGCGCATGCGTCCCGAGCGGATCATCGTGGGCGAAGTGCGCGGCCCCGAGGCCTTCGACCTGCTTCAGGCGATGAACACCGGCCATGACGGTTCCATGGGAACGCTGCACGCCAACTCGCCGCGCGAGGCTCTTTCGCGGCTTGAATCGATGATCACCATGGGCGGTTTCTCGCTTCCCTCCAGAACGCTCCGGGAAATGATCGTGTCCTCGATCGATGTCGTGGTGCAGGCAGCGCGCCTGCGCGACGGGTCGCGGCGCATCACCCACGTCACGGAAGTGATGGGCATGGAAGGCGACATCATCACCACCCAGGACGTCTTCCTTTACGACATCGTCGGCGAAGACGCGAATGGCCGGATCATCGGCCGTCACCGGTCCACCGGCATCGGCCGGCCGAAATTCTGGGAGCGCGCGCGGTACTTTGGCGAGGAGGCTCGGCTGGCTCAGGCGCTCGATGCCGCAGAGATGCCCGAATATGTAGCGGATTGAAGGTCCAATGTCCGGATTTGAAGATTTTCTGAGCCCACAGATCACCGGCATCGCCATCGCGGTGCTGGTGATGCTGGCCGTCGGGGGCGTCATCTATGGTCTGTTCCAGCCTGTCCTGTCCGGCAGCAAACGGCGCGACCAGAGGCTGCAGGCGGTCGCCGCGCGTCCGCAAAGCGAAAAGCAGCGCAAGCAGCTCCGCGACCATGATCGCCGCAGAAGATCCATCCAGGATCAGCTGAAGGAATTCGAGGAACGCCAGAAAGCCAAGCAGGACAAGCAGCAGAAAGTCTCACTGAAAGTCCGCATGGAACAGGCGGGCCTGACCTGGGAGATGAAGCATTTCGTCATCTTCTCCATCGTTTCCGGTCTGGTCTTCATGGTGCTCACCTTTATTCTGGGTGGCAATCTTCTGATCGTCGCCGGCATGACATTTGCCGGAGCCCTCGGTTTTCCGCGCTGGTACGTCAACAGCAAACGCAAACGCCGGTTCAATGCCTTCCTGGACGAATTGCCGAACGGTGTGGACATCATCGTGCGCGGCGTGAAGGCGGGTCTGCCGCTCGGCGACTGCATCAAGGTCGTCGCGCGCGAGGCTCGCGAGCCGGTCGCCACCGAATTTCGCAAGATCACAGAAACCCAGGTGATGGGTATCTCGCTTGCCGAAGCGGTCGCGAAACTGCCTGAACGGGTGCCGGTCGCGGAGGCGAATTTCTTCGCCATCGTCGTCGCCATCCAGCAGAAGGCCGGTGGTGGCCTGGCCGAGGCCCTCAACAATCTGTCCAGGGTGCTGCGTGGCCGTAAGGCCATGAAGGGCAAGATCAAGGCCCTGAGCTCTGAAGCGAAATCCTCCGCAGCGATCATCGGGTCTCTACCCTTCGCGGTCGGCGGGATCATTTTCCTGATCTCCCCGAACTACATCATGCTGCTGTTCACGACGACGACAGGCAACATCATCATCGCCGGATGTCTCTTCTGGATGTTCATCGGCATCATGGTCATGCGCGCCATGATCAATTTCGACTTCTAGGAGGGGATCGGCATGGATCTTGACACAATCGCGTCGAGCCAGTTCCTGGCGGCCGTGCTTGCCATGATCGCCGTCGTGGGAACGATCGTTTCCCTGGTGATGCCGCTGCTGTCGCGGGACGCCCTTAAGTCGCGGATGAAGTCGGTCGCGCTTGAGCGGGACCAATTGCGCGCGCGCGAAAGAGCACGTCTCCAGTCGTCCCAGGCCGATGCCCGCGCCTCCCTGCGCAATCAGCCCAAGGCGCAGATGAAAAACTTCGTCGACCGGTTCAATCTGAAGGAAATGCTTTCCGACGAAACCACCGTTGAGCGTCTGCGGATGGCCGGTTACCGGGGTTCGGCTCCGCTTTATTACTTTCTGACGGCACGCATCGCTCTGCCCGGCGTCATCTTTCTGTTCGCCATCGTCTATGCGTTCCTGGTTCTGCCCGGAACGATTCCCGCGATCTCCAAGGTCTGCTTTTGCATCGCGATTGCCGGTCTCGGCGCCTTCGTGCCGAACCTTTATCTGAAAAACAAGATCGACAAGCGCAAGCTGTCGATCCAGAGGGCCTGGCCCGACGCCCTCGACCTGATGCTGATCTGTGTCGAATCCGGCATGTCGATCGAAGGCGCCTTTCAACGGGTCGCGGAGGAAGTGGGCGTTCAGTCCATCGACCTTGCCGAGGAAATGTCGCTGACCACGGCGGAGCTCTCCTATTTGAGCGAGCGGCGCATGGCCTATGAAAACCTTGCCAAACGCACCGGCGTCGACGGGGTCAAGAACGTCATGATGGCCCTGATCCAGGCCGAGCGTTACGGCACGCCCGTCGGCTCGGCCATCCGCACCATGGCCGACGACACCCGCGATCAGCGGATGCTCATGGCGGAGCAGAAGGCGGCGTCCCTGCCGCCGAAACTGACCGTTCCGATGATCCTGTTCTTCCTGCCGGTGCTGTTCTTCATCATCATGTCTCCGGCCGTCATGCAGGTCATGCAGATGGATGCGTTTTAGAGGATCGGTCAGCGACCAGCGCCCCGGCGTGTAGAGACAGTCGGAACGCACCGGAAGATCGGACTCTCAAAGAGCCCGGGCCGTTGACAAAGGCACTGCATACGCCCTCGTCTTCCCGGATCTTCGCTGCGCTGCATCCGGGATGACGATCTGGAGGTGTGTCGGCAGTCCGAGGCTCTTCGGCGAAGGTTGCGTGGCGAAACTTGTCGTTCTCAATCCGCTTCGACGGAAACCGACTTCTTCAACGGGACATGCCCTGACAAAAAAGCAACGCCCGGTCGAGGGGCCGGGCGTTTTCGGTTCCGAACGATTTCGCGGTCGTCGAAAAAAGGGGCGACTTATCCCTGACGTTTCTGCATCATCTCGCGCAGGTAGGCGATATTGGCCTTTGCCTGCTGCGGATCGAGTTCGGCTTGGGCCACCTGGATGGCTTCGTCATATTTGCCCTGGATGCCGAGCACCAGGGCGAGGTTCTGGCGGACCCGGCTGTCGGCGCCGGGCAGCGTGGCGGCGCGCCTGAGGGTATATTCCGCGTCCGGAAGCTCGTTGGACAGGAGATAGGACAGGCCGAGATTGTTGAGCAGGCTCGGATCGTCCGGAGCGATCTTGAGCGCCTGCTTGTACAGACTGCGCGCCTGGGCGTGATTGCCGATCTGGTCGAAGATAGCGGCTTCCGCGGACATCAGTTTCCAGTCCGGCATGTCGGGCTGCTGGGCCCCCTGGAGAACGTTGAGCGCTTCCTCGAACCGGCCGTTCATCGCCAGCACCTTGCCATAGGCCGAGGCGATTTCGCGGTCCTTGGGATGCGCGATCACGCCGGAGCGCAGCACCGCGAGTGCCTGTGGCGTCTGGCCGTTCTGGCTGAGCGCGTTGGAATATCCGAGAATGGCCGACCGGTTCTTCCGGTCGTTTTCGTAGGACTGGGACCATTTGGAAACGGCGGCGATGGCATCCCGGGAGCCGGGTGTGGAATAATGGGTTCCGTTGGCCGGGGAATGCGTTCCCGTGTTGGATCTGTTGGAGGCGCAGCCTGCCACCAGAACAAGCGCGGTCATGGCCATCAGCGTCGAGGCGAGACGGGCGCGGCTTGAGGCGGTACGGGTTACGGGCGCTTGCATCTTCAACATCCTCGTTGTCTGCAGCTTTTCGTCTGTGTCCCTTAGAGAAATAGATAATTAACCCTAATGCTTGGTTAAGCGGCCTTGCGAAATGCGAAAATCGGTGGAACGGCAGGGCGTCGCGCGCCTTGAGCGGACCGGTTGCTTCCCTTGGCGGCGCGGCTAATCTGTAGCGGAACGATTCCCAATCCGAATGGAGTATCCCCTGTGCGCGAGTGCCTTGTCCGAAAGAGCGAAGTTCCCGAATCCACTCCCATCGTCGCCGTTACGGAAGCCTCGCTGCCGCAGATCCTCGACGGTCTGGGAAACGCGGCGAACAGCTGGTGCTCGGTGAATGACTTTTCGGGCAAGCCGTCCACTTTCCAGCTCGTTCCCGGCGTGAACGGCAAGGGGGCCGCGGTTCTGTTCGGCGTTGAGGAAAGCGGGTTGCCGCATCCGATGGCGCTGGGCGCGCTCACAAATGCACTGCCTGCCGGCGACTACCGCCTGGCGGACGATTTTCCGGACCAGGCAACGGCGGCGCTCGGTTTTGCGCTCTCCTCCTACGCCTTCACGCGCTACCTGTCCGTCCCGGCAAAGAGACGGCGCTTCGGCGTAAGCGACGAGGTCGATCTGGAGCGGCTGGGCATGATCCTGGACGGCGTCAGGCTCGCCCGCGATCTCATCAACACGCCGGCGAATGATCTCGGCCCCGAGGAGCTGGCGGCGGCAGTCGAAAAGCTTTTCACGACCCATGGCGGCAGCGGCACGGTCATCGTGGGCGAGGATCTCCTGAAGGAGAACTTCCCAATGGTCCATGCGGTCGGCCGGGCAAGCTCGCGCGCGCCGCGCCTGGCGGATTTTTCCTGGGGCAGGGAAGACGACCCCAAGGTCACGCTGGTCGGCAAGGGGGTCATCTTCGACACCGGCGGCCTCAATCTCAAGCCGGGCTCTTCCATGGCGCTCATGAAGAAGGATATGGGCGGCGCGGCCAACGTGCTCGGCCTGGCGTCGATGATCATGGCGGCCAGACTGCCCATCCGGCTGCGCGTGATCGTCCCTTGCGTGGAAAATGCCGTTTCCGGCAGCGCTTTCCGTCCGGGAGACATTCTTTCGAGCCGCAAGGGCCTTACCGTCGAGATCGGCAACACGGATGCCGAAGGCCGGCTGGTGCTCGGCGATGCGCTTGCGCTTGGCGATGAGGAAAGCCCGGCGCTGCTGATCGACATGGCGACCCTGACCGGGGCCGCGCGGGTCGCGCTCGGCCCGGACCTGCCGCCCTATTACACCGACGACGAGGAGCTGGCCGAGGACATCGCGGTGATGGCGGAAGCCGTCAGCGATCCGCTGTGGCGCATGCCGCTTTGGCAGCCTTACATGAAATATCTCGACAGCAAGGTGGCCGATCTCAACCACGTCAACACGACGGGTGCGGGCTTCGCCGGCTCGATCACGGCCGCGCTGTTCCTGTCGCGCTTCGTCGACAAGGCGGAAAGCTGGGCCCATTTCGACATTTTCGGCTGGACGCCCATCGAGAAGCCGGGAAAACCGGCGGGCGCCGAGGCGCAGGGCATCCGGTGCCTGTTCGATCTGATTTCGGAGCGTTTTGCAGGCGCACAATAACGGCTCCGAAACGTTTTTATGGTCTGATCGTCATGGTGATAGGTGGGGACAGGCTGATCCATGGCTGTCGAAATACGCGCCTCCCAGGCGCTGAAACTGATGCATGAGGTGAATCTGGCACTGGTGCGCGACAGCGAACAGGATCTGTCCGCGCGCCAGTTGACGATCCTTCTCACCGTCTACCTGGAACCCCCGCCGCACACGGTCAGGGGGCTCGCCGCCAAGCTGAACGTGACCAAGCCCGCCATCACCCGCGCGCTCGACACGCTCGGCGGCATGCGGCTCCTGTCGCGCAAGCGCGACGAGGCCGACAAACGCAACGTGATCATCACCCGAACGGTTGAAGGCGCGCTTTATCTGGAGCATCTTGGGGACCTTGTGGTCGAAAAGGCGAAGGAACTGCCGCGCTGACCTCGTTGTCCGGACCCGTTGGTGATAATGATTGAAAGCCTCGACCGCCGCCGCCATCCGGTGCGCCCCGATCTTGCCGCAAGCGATTATGAAGGCCAGGTGGATGCCGGCCGTTTCGTCGAGGGCGAGGTGTTCCAGATAACCGCCGACCGGCTTGCGATCCGGCCGGAACCGCGGGCCGACCGCTCGATCGATACCGAAGCTCTGCGCGGCGAATGGGTCACCGTCTACGAACAGACCCCGGAAGGCTGGGCCTGGGGCCAGCTGGACACCGACGGCTATGTCGGCTGGTTTTCCTCCGACGGGCTGGGGCCGGTGACGGCTGCAAGCCACCGTGTGCGGGCGCTCAGGACCTACCGCTATCCGGGGCCGGACCTGAAGTTCCCGCCCCTCAGCCTTCTGTCGCTCGGCTCGAAGGTCACCGTCACCGGCGAGGCCGAAACGCGCGGACTGCAATACGCCTTGCTCGACGACGGCTCGGCGGTGGTCACAAAACATCTGGTGCCGTTGGACGCCCGGGAAACCGACTGGGTGAGCGTTGCGGAAGAACTGCTCTTCACGCCCTATCTCTGGGGCGGCCGGTCCAGTCTCGGGCTCGACTGCTCGGCCCTGGTGCAGCTTGCGGCCCAGGCCGGCGGTCTCGACCTGCCGCGCGATACCGACATGCAGGAAGCCGAGGCCGGAGAGGCCATCCCTCATGACGATCCGTCTTCTTTCCGGCGCGGGGATCTCCTCTTCTGGAAGGGTCATGTCGCCATCGTCGCCGGACCCAACCGGATCCTCCACGCCAACGGCTACACCATGACGGTTGCCCATGAACCGCTCGACGAGGCGATCGAACGGATCGCGGCGACGGAGTGGGGCGCGCTCACCGGAGCGCGGCGGTTGGCGCCCGGTGGAGCGGGGGCGTGAGCGCAGCACCGCAGTTCCACGAGCGGGCAGCGCACGAGACAGGCTTTGCGGCCTTCTATCTAGAACGCATCCGCCCGGTCTTCCAGTCCTTGAAAGCCGAAGAGAAAAAGGTTCGCCGCGCGGGGCTGCGGTCGGCGGCCATCGTTCTCCTGGCCGGTGTCCTGCCGGTTGCCGGCGCCCTCTGGCTCAGGTCGGGACCGATGGGCGGAGCCTGGTGGCCGGCCGTCATGGTGGGTCTCGTCGTGCTGTTCATTGCCGGCATGGTGCTAGCCGCCGCCAGCGGCACCGTCGAGGATCTTGTGCGCAAGACCGTCCTGCCGCTGCTGATCGACTTCCGCACCCAGGCGACGGATGAAAGCGCTTTGCGCTTCGTGGAAAATCCGGCAAAGGATTTTGTCGACGCCAAGGCGTTCGGAAATCTGCGGCTCTTCCCCGATGCGCTTTTTCCGAATTCCTTCGAGGCCACACGAGGGATCGAAGGCACCTGGAAGGGTGTGCCCTACCGGATGGCGCATGTCCTTATGCAGAACGAAATACATCGTGCTTCGGAGCCCGCAAAACGGAAAACGCTGTTCTCCGGCGGTCTTCTCCAGGTCCCGCTGGACACGATCCTGGCTCCGAGCCTGGAGCGGCCCCTGCCTCTGACGGTCTTCTGCGCAGATCGGGAGGGGCTCGGCCCGTTCGGCGGCCTGGCGGACCTCGTCAAGTCCCGGGCGGAGATCGCAGGCACCAACGTACTGCCCGTCCCGCTGGCCGATCCGGAGCTGGAAAAGATCTACGACGTCTATTCGGAGGACCCGGACGCCCTGCCGGAGTACTTCTCTTCCGTCATCGGCCGGGCTCTGACCGGTATCGCCACGGACATTTTAGGTGTGCCGCGCTATCTGGCGGCTGCCGTTCTGGACGGCAGGTTCTATGTCGCCTTTCCGGCGAGCGATCTGCCACACCGCCACGAGAGAGGCTTTCTGGACCTGCGCGCATTCGGCATGAGCGAGGGGCGTTTCCTGGAAGAGCTTCGCGCAGCCCTGGAAGACCTCGCCGTGCCGGAAAAGGTCGTATCCGGACTTCTCGACCTGCGCGCCGGGGCTGCCTTTGGACTTAGATGTTAAGTTTCAACAGGTTGTTCTTCGGCATGGGCAGAAATTGATCTTGAAAACAGAACCTCATCCTGAGGAAGCGGCAACAGAATTGCTGTGCCTTCGGCGCCGGGGCACGGCGCGGGATTGAACCGGCCATCCCGGTAGGACGCTGCCGGAATGTCAGAGCGAGGCGGCGATTTCGCGCCACAGAGCGCCGGGGTCTCGATCCGTGAACGGTTTCCCCGCCCGCCGGAACCAGTAGGCGGCGTTGCCCGGATCGTTTTCGATCAGGTGGCACAGGGCATGTATCCAGTCATAGATCATTTCGCCTTCGGCGCTTTGGCAGATCTCGTGCGCGGCCTCCCATTCCGGGCCGAGCTTCAGGTCGCCCTTCTTCAGCCACCAGAGCGCTTTCCCGGGAGGGGCAAGATCGTCCGGCGGTGCGGGCTGTGAAACATCCGATAGCGTATGGAGCGACATGAAACCTCCCTGGCCGGTATTCCCGTGCGAAAACCGGAAATACTACGATTTCGGTGCCAGGGCGAGCTTCGGTTCCTGCGGAGAGACCTCCTCCGCGCTGCCCTGTACCTCTCCGAGTTCCAAATCCTCGATCTTCCGGCTCCGCTTGGAGATCTTGTCGGACGAGATCAGGATCTGGTCGATATCCTTGTTCGCCTGGGCGAAATGCGCCTGCAGTTTGCCGACCCGGTCGTTGAGGCGGCTGACGTCGTCGATCAGATGGCCGACCTCCGCCTGGATGAGATGCGCCTGTTCGCGCATCTTGGCATCGCGCAGGACCGACTGGATCACCTGTATGGACAGCATCAGGAGGGACGGCGACACGACGACGACCCGCGTCCGGTGGGCCTTCTGTACCAGATCCTCGAAATTTTCGTTCAGTTCCGCGAAAACGCTTTCGGACGGCACGAACAGGAAGGCCGTGTCCTGGGTCTCCCCGGGAAGCAGGTACTTCTCGCCGATATCCTGAATGTGCTTGGTGAAATCCTTGCGGAACTGGGCCTGGGCATATTTGAGCTGATCGTCGTTTTCGGCCTTCTTCAGGAGGTTGAAGGCTTCCAGCGGAAACTTGGCGTCGATGGCAAGCGGTGGCGCGCCGTTGGGCATGTGGATGAGGCAATCCGGACGGCTGTTGTTGGACAGCATCTCCTGGAAGGAATAGGTGCTCGGCGCCATCTGGTCCTGGATGATCGCCTCCATCCGGCCCTGGCCGAAAGCGCCGCGGGTCTGCTTGTTGGACAGGATCGCCTGGAGCTGGCCGACCTGTCCGGACAGGTCGGTGATGGTGCGCTGTGCCCGGTCGATGACGGCGAGCCGCTCGTGCAGATGCCGCAGCCCGTCCTGGGTGCGCTTGCTGGTGTCGGCCATGGACAGGTTGAGCTTGTGGCCCATGCCGTCCAGGCGCTCGTTGACGGCGCGCATCATGTCGGACTGGCGGGAGCCGAACACCTCAGCCATGGTCTGCATGCGGCCGGTCATTTCCCCCTGGCTTTTCAGAAGCTGGGACAGGTGGCCTTCCAGCTCGTGGATGCGTTCCGACGATGCCGTATCGGCTTCCGCGCGCAGCCGGATCTCGCGCATGGTCTTCAGCGCCAGCCACAGGATCAGCGCCAGCAGCAGCAGTCCGCCCGCAATCGCGGTCTCCAGGACCGTTACCGGACGGCCGCTCAACTCAAACAGAATCTCGTTCATGAAACAAACATAGAACGATTCGGGGCCCGCGCCCATCCAAAGGGCTCCGCCGGGCGGTTGAAAATGCAAGCCTGTCCTGCGTTTTCCGCGTTGACCGGCGTCCCGCGATTGCCTATGTCAATCGCATGACAATACGCCCTATCATCACCATTCCCGACCCGGTTTTGCGCGAAGTCTGCGCGCCGATCGAGACCGTGGACGACGACATCCGCGCGCTGGCGGACGATATGCTGGAAACCATGTACGAAGCGCCCGGCATCGGACTTGCCGCCAGCCAGGTGGGCATCCTGAAGCGCATCTTCGTGCTGGACGTTGCCAAGGACGAAGCCCCGAAGGAACCGATGGTCTTCATCAATCCCAAGATCGTCTGGTCGAGCGAGGAAACCTCCGTCTATCAGGAGGGCTGCCTGTCGATCCCGGAATATTTCGAGGAGGTCGAGCGGCCGGCGGAAGTGACCGTGCAGTTCCGGAACCGCGAAGGCGCCGAGCAGGAAATCAAGGCCGATGGCCTGCTCGCGACCTGCATTCAGCACGAGCTTGACCATCTCAACGGGAAACTGTTCATTGACTACCTGTCGAAGCTGAAGCGCGACCGGGTCGTCAAGAAGTTCACCAAACAGGCGAAACTGGCCGGCAAGCTCTAGATTTCTTAAAAGGGGACGGCACTCATGGATCAGGTCCTGTTCCTGAAAATCTTCGCCGCTCTCTTTGCGATCATGAGCCCGGTGGCCAATCTGCCGGTCTTCCTGTCGCTGACCGCGGACAAGGGGCCGGGATTTGAACGCAAGGTCGCCTTCACGCTTCTGATCAGCCTGTCCGTCGGCGCGGCCATCATCGGCCTGACCGGTGAAATGATCCTGAAGGTCTTCGGGATCAGCCTGGACGCCTTCCGGCTTGCCGGCGGCTTTCTGATCCTCCTGATCGCGCTGAATCTCATCTCTGGAGAGCAGAGCAAGGCCCATCACGGCACGGATGAGGAACAGGAACACCATGCCGAGAAGGAAAATCCGGCAATCTACCCGCTGACCATCCCGATCCTGCTGGGACCGGGATCGATTTCCACCATGATCATCTTCCGCGGACAGGTCACCGGCTTCCAGCAGGAGATCGCCTATATTGCCGGAATTGCGGCGGCGATTGCCATTCTGATCGCGACCTTCTTCGCCGCCCCTTTCCTGTCGCGTTTTCTGGGCCAGACGGCGACCAGCGTGATGAGCCGCCTGATGGGCATGATCCTGGCGGCGATCGCCATGGAAATGATGGTCGACAGCCTCAAGGTCCTCTGGCCCGGACTGGCGTGACGCCTTTCCCGGCATCGAGGGGAAGGTTGTTTCACGGAACAAGCGGCCATCCTTCGAGACAGCGCTGCGGGCTTCCTCAGGATCAGGGAGGAAGTGTGTGGCCTGGCCCGATGCTCTAGCGGTCCCATATAAGCCGTCATTCCAGATCTGCGTGTAACTGGTGCTGCACTTGTCTGGAATGACGGCGCATATGGGCCGCAAAACTCCAGAGCCAACCGAAGCGCACCCTTGCAACGCGGGATTTAAGACGCAATAAGGGGCCGGATTTTTCAACCGCTCAGGAGCGTCATGTCTCTTCGCGTCGTATTTATGGGGACCCCGGATTTTTCCGTTCCGACCCTGATGGAGATCGTCGGGCAGGGGCACGATGTCGTCGCCTGCTACAGCCAGCCGCCGCGCCCGGCCGGCCGCGGCATGGATCTGAAGAAGTCGCCGGTGCACGAGGCGGCCGAATCCTTCGGCATTCCGGTGTTCACGCCCAAAAGCCTCAGGGCCGAAGAGGAACAGGCGCAGTTCGCGGCCTTGGACGCCGACGTTGCGGTCGTGGTCGCCTACGGGCTCCTGCTGCCGAAAGCCGTTCTGGACGCGCCGAAATATGGCTGCCTCAATCTCCATGCTTCCCTGCTACCCCGTTGGCGCGGGGCCGCGCCGATCAACCGGGCGGTCATGGCCGGCGACAAGGAGACCGCGGTTCAGGTAATGCGCATGGAGGAAGGCCTCGACACCGGTCCGGTCTGCATGTCGGAAACCGTCGCTATCGGCGAGAACATGACCGCAGGCGAACTGCATGACCGGCTGTCCGGTCTCGGCGGCGATCTGATGGTCCGCGCGCTTGCAGCCCTTTCCCGCGGTGCGCTCGGCGAACAGGCGCAATCGGAAGACGGCGTGACCTACGCGGCCAAGCTTTCCAAGGAGGAAACCCGGATCGACTGGTCGAAACCGGCGGCCGAGGTGCACAATCATATCCGCGGTCTGTCGCCCTTTCCCGGCGCCTGGTGCGAGATGCCGCTCGGCGGCAAGCCGGAGCGGGTGAAGATCCTCCGCACCTCGCTTGCCGAGGGCCAGGGAGCGCCGGGATCGGTGCTCGATACGGGCAACGGTCCGGTCATCGCCTGTGCCTCGGGTGCGGTGCGTCTCGATCAGGTCCAGCGGGCGGGCAAGAAGCCGATGAGCGGTGCGGATTTCCTGCGCGGCGCGTCTCTTTCTGACGGCACTGTTCTGAGCTAAGCTTTTCTCAGGAGAATGAGATGACCAATGCAGCCGCCGTCCTCGATCTGACCGTCCGGGATGTAGTTCCCGGTGACGAGGCCACCGTGAGGGACCTCCTGATCGCCGCCTTTCCCTCCGACGCGGAGGCGCGCCTGGTCCACAAGCTGCGCCATTGCGGCGCGCTGGTGCTCGAACAGGTCGCCGTCGACGGCGAGGGAACGATCCTCGGCCATATCGCCTACAGCCGCGTGACGCCTGCCGTGACCGGACGCGGCCAGGGCCTTCTGGTCGCCTGCCTCGCCCCGGTTTCCGTCTGGCCGGACAGGCAGCGCACCGGCATCGGCTCCGCCTTGATCCGGGCGTCCCTGGAAAAGCTGAAGACGCTGGGCGAGGATCTGGTCCTGGTGCTCGGACCGCCGTCCTACTATCCGCGCTTCGGCTTCGATCCCGTGCTCGCGCGCAAGGTCCACGGGCCTTATGCGGGCGATGCCTTCATGGCGCTGGCCCTGACGGACGAAGCCGGCCGCGATCTGCCGATCGAGGTGGCCTTCGCCACGCCCTTCGAAGAATTCGAGTAATGCCGCGTTACAAGCTGACGGTGGAATATGACGGCCGGCCGTTCTGCGGCTGGCAGCGTCAGGCCAACGGCCCGTCCGTGCAGGCGGTAATCGAGCGCGCCATCAGGGCGTTTTCCGGGGACGAGGTGACCATCGGCGGCGCCGGGCGCACGGACACGGGCGTGCACGCTACGGGCCAGGTCTGTCACGCGGATCTCGCGAAATCCTGGCCGGCCAGGACGGTCATGGGCGCGCTGAACTTCCATTGCCAGCCCGACCCGGTGGTGATCCTCGATTGCGCGGAAATGCACGAAGGCTTCGACGCCCGCTTCTCCGCCATCCGCCGGTCCTACCGCTACCGTATCCAGAACCGCCTGCCGCCGCTGACCCATCAGCGCGGCTTGGCCTGGCACGTGAAAACCGATCTCGATGCCGGCGCCATGCATGCGGCGGCACAGGAATTCGTCGGCCATCACGACTTCACCACCTTCCGCCACTCCCGCTGCCAGGCGAAGAGCCCCGAAAAGACGCTCGAAGAGTTCCGGGTTTTCCGGGAAGGCGAATTCGTCATCGCCGAATGCTCCTCCCGCTCCTTCCTGCACAACCAGGTCCGCTCCATGGTCGGAACGCTGCGCCTTGTGGGCGAGGGCAAATGGGGACCGGGAGACATCACGAAAGCGCTCCAGGCCCGCGACCGCACCGCCTGCGGCCCCGTCGCCCCGGCCGACGGGCTTTATCTGACCCGCGTCGACTACCGCCCGGCGGAAGCCGATATCGAGCTCAAGAAAGACTGGCAGGCGCGCAATGCGGCGATGGCGGAAGAGGATGACGGCGAGGCGTAACCGCCGTCAGGGTGTCGATGACGGTTGCGGCATGATCACCCTTTCATCCCATCCGAAGGAGGACCGTCCGGTCTGTACACCACAAGGGGGAGGGGCAATGCATTCGCAGCGCGGCCTTTCACAAAAAAACCATTCGCGAAAGGGGATGTTCAGACAGGGGCTAACCCCCGGAGCCCGTCCTTCCCATCTTCCTCAGAATGGGTTCGTGGACGTGATTGTAAGCCTGTCCCGGCTCAGTTCGCCATGTCCTCCGGCGAGGCCACGCATTTCTTGTAGAGGTGCCAGGTCGTGTGGCCGAGGATCGGCAGCGAGATCACCAGGCCGAGAAAGGCCGGCAGCATCGACACGATCAGGATGCCGGTCACCACGAAGGCCCAGCCGATCATCGGGACCGGCGACACCGCGACAGCGCGCACGCTGGTGATCATCGCGGTGATGAAGTCGCGGTCCTCTTCGAGCAGCAGCGGGAAGGAAACCACGGTCAGCGAGAACAGGATCAAGGATAGCACCGCGCCGACCACATGGCCGATAGCCAAAAACATCAGGCCTTCCGGCGTTGTGACCACCTCGTTGACGAATTCTCCGAAAGAGGCGAAGGACCGGAAGCCGAGGAAAATGGCGAGCAGCAGCCGGACCTGATACATCCACATGATCTGGATGAAGAGCACGACGAAGGCCATCCAGGAAATCTCGCGGCTTTTCTGTGCCCACATCGTCCCGAAGATCTTCGACCAGGACAGCTCGTCGCCGGATTGCAGCCTGCGGCTGACCTCGTAGAGACCGACGGCGGCAAAGGGGCCGATCAGCACGAAACCGGCGGCGGCCGGATAGGAGAGGTAACTCATGTTGAGGGCGGCCGCGCTCAGGATGACGAATATCCCGCCGGCCGCGAAAACCGCGCCGATGCACAATCCGTAGATCGGAGCACGCCGGAAATCGGCAAGGCCCGCAGCCAGGGCATCGACGACATCGTTGATGCCGATCTTGTTCACCTGCGGCATCGGCCGCAAACCGTCACCCGCAGGTGTTCCGGCGCCCACTGGGGCCGAATTTTCCTTGCTCATGCGCCAGCTTCCTCCCAAAAGCCCGCCTGCCTCCCGCAGGCCGTCAAATTTAGCCACGGAAAGCGCACGGGCTCAATGCGGAGAAGGACTTATTTTTGCGTTGCTGATTTTTCCGCGGGCATGCCCTAGGCGCGGCCGACAGTCCGGTGTCATCGGCCGGTGCTGCGAGATGATCTACCATTCATTCGGTTGTCCTCCCGGCTGAAGCGCAGCGGAAGGCCGGGATGACAAGTGACGAATGGCAGGTCGAATTTGACCACAGCCGCTCTGCAAGATCGGGCCTCATGCTGAGGAGGGCCTGTCTCGAAGCATAAGGGTGCAGGTGTTATCGCCCGCTGTCTGAATGGGACCGTTACTCCGCTGCCGGTTTCGTCTCGTCTGCGGCCGCTGCGGCCGCTGCTGCGGCGATCTGTTCCTTCTGGTCGTCGTCCAGCTTGGCGTTTTCCGGAATGTGCACGCGCACCTCCTTGCGGGCGAACTGGATGCCGTTTTCCTCGAAGGCCTGCTGGACGCGCTTGTAGATTTCCTTGCGCACGCCGAACTGCTTGCCGGGCTTGGTGGTGAACTTGCCGCGCACCACGATGCCGACATCGTCCACATCCGCGACCCCCTGGCCCTTGAACGGCGCCAGGATGTCCTCCTTGAACTCGTCCATCTCCATGATCTCCTGGCCGATCCTCTTGAAGAGCTTGCGGACCTTCTCGACATCCGTGTCGAACGGCACCGTGAACTTCAGCTTCATGATCACCCAGTCGCGGGACAGGTTGGTGAGTTTCGGGATCTCGCCATAAGGCACGATATGCACCGCGCCACGGGTGCCGCGCAGCTGCAGGGAGCGGATCGAGATCCTCTCGATGGTGCCCTGGGTGCCGCCGGTGTCGATGAACTCGCCGAGGCGGAAGGCGTCGTCCATCAGGAAGAAGATGCCGGAGACCACGTCGCGCACCAGGGTCTGGGCGCCGAAGCCGACCGCAAGGCCGACGACACCGGCGCCGGCGAGCAATGGCGTGATGTTGACGCCGAGCTGGCTGAGCGCCAGGAGCGCGGTCAGCGTCAGGATGGTGATCTGCAGCACCACGCGGATCAGCGGCAGGATCGTCGCCATGCGCGACTTGCCCGCGCCGCCCATTTCCGCTTCGTCGTCCTCGACGGCCGCCGGAGGCGAATCCTTGGCGAGCTGATGGGCGACCCACAGGTTGGTGATCTCCCAGGCCAGGTAACCGGCCGCGAGGATCAGCAAGAAGATGACGGTGTGCCGGGCGACCGTCGAGCCTTCGTCACCGCCGATCGCCAGGAGGTTCAGGCCGTAGATGCGTCCGACGACCAGGATCAGGAAGGCGATCAGCGCCACCCGGGCGATACGGACATAGCTGTGCCGGGTCTGCTGGTGGGCGGCCTCCGCCACCGGCCCCTCGCCCTGCATCGGCGGAATGATATGTGCGACGATGCCCCTCACCATCGTGTCGAGGAACGGCGCGAACACCACCAGGACGATGACCGAGAATGAGCGCCCGGCCGTCAGGGAGTCTATGCCGAGGCTCACGGCGAACTGCACCAGGAACCAGTTGAACACGATGAAGGCGATCGAGAAATAGGGCCAGAAGCGGGCCATGCGCTCCAGCCCGCTGGTCGGTTCGGTTTCGTCGCCGAGGATGATGCTGGTCAGGCCGTGACGCGCCTTCCAGAGCACCGCGAGGATCCAGATGTTCACGGCGGTACCGACGAAGAAGCGGTAGGTTTCGCCGACGGAATCGTCCGCGTCGCGAATGATGAAGCTCAGAAAGAAGGCGGCGCCGACAAAGGCGAACAGCGTGGTGAAATTGCGGTAGAGCGACCTGGCCGTGGCATCGTCCGCGGTTACCAGACGCAGCTCGGGCCGGTGCGGAGCAAGCGCGAACCGCAGGAGCGCCGCGATCAGCCGGGGCAGGAAGACGATCCAGTAAACCGCCTGAAAGGCCAGGGTTCTGGTGTCATGATCGAAAATGGCGATGCGCCCGATCAGATAGGCCACCACCGCGAAGACGACCAGGCCGCCGAAATCGAGGCCGGCCCGGGTGGAGACCAGCTTGACCGTTTCGAACAGGCTTTCCGGGGCCCGGGTCCGGATGGTCTCGCGCTTTGCGGCGGCAAGCCGGTTGACCAGAAACTCCGCGGCGAAACCGGCCGCGAGCAGAAGCGCGATGGCGCCGATCAGGATGTGGATGGGGCCGGCGACTTCGCCGGACAGCAGCGCGCCGACGCTGGCCACGATGCCGGTGAACAGCTCCGGCAGGTTGCCGAAATAACCGGCGATTGTCAGGGAGAAAGTGTCCAGGGCCGTTGTGGCCCGGTCGATGATGCCGGGGCCTTTCTGAGCAGCGACCGCTTGCTGCCCCCTGGCTTCGGCGCCCTGCTGCAGCAGGGTCATGAGATCGGTCAGCGCCTTGACCTGATCCGCATCGAGATCCGAGACGAGCTTCTCGATCGCCTCCTGCTGGAGCTGCGGGGGGAGGGGTTTGGCTTCGCTCTGGGCAGAGGCGGCACCTGCGGGCAGCAAGACCGCCGCGAGAAACAAGGCGATCGACCACGCGGTCATCGTTGTCTTCCAGGCACCGGTCATAATCGCGTCCCCCATCGTCGATGTTGAATCCTTCCCTGTCAGGATAGACATGCCAGTGGTGCAATTTCCATTAAATTTACCTAGCGTCATCCGGATTTTACGGCTGCATCGGCTGGCGGGTTTGCAGCTCTCTCCCGGAAAATGCCGGACGGGATGGCACGACAGCGCTTGATCCGTGCAGCTTATGCGTCTACGTCCAAGCCAGGAACACACAGCGAGCGGGATTGAATGAGCACGCCCTCACAAAGCGCGAATATTACGCCTGGTATTTTCTGGGCTCTGTTCAGCCCGATCGGCCGCATGAGCCGGAAGCCCTATTGGCTGTGCTTTGCCTTCGTATGGTCCGTTATCGCCATCGCGATCCGGGTGTGGTGGATGTCGGCCATCGAGATCCTGACGCCCGAGACCGCCACCCCCAGCGCCTTCATGGGATCGAACCCGCTGTTTCCGATCCTGTTTTTCGTCCTGCAGTGGTTCGAACTGGCGCTGGTCATCAAGCGCCTGCAGGATATCGGGCAGAGCGGGTTTCTCGCCCTGCTCATCTTCGTGCCCTTCCTGAACCTGCTGATGGTGATCGTTCTGGGCTTCATGCCGAGCCAGGCCGAACCCAATCGTCATGGCCCGCTGCCGAACAGCTACTGGCGCAAGAGCTGACCTGCCCTTACCAGCAGGCCGAACCGGCCCGCCCAACAAAGAGATCCGCCCCGATGACGTCTTCCGCCGTTGCCATTGCCCAGTCCCTGATCCGCTGCCCGTCCGTCACGCCGGCCGAGGGCGGGGCGCTCGCCTGCCTGGAAGAACTGCTGGCGGGGGCCGGGTTCAGCGTGTCCCGGGTCGTCTTCAAGGACGAGGACACACCGGACGTGGAGAACCTGTTCGCTTCGATCGGCTCCGGCAAACCGCATTTCGTCTTCGCCGGCCACACCGATGTCGTTCCAGCCGGAACGGCGGACGACTGGACGCACGGCCCGTTCGACGGCACGATCGCCGACGGCGTTCTCTTCGGCCGCGGCGCGGTCGACATGAAGGGCGGCATCGCCGCCTTTGCCGCCGCCGCCCTCGATTTCGTCGAGGACTGCGGCCCGGATTTCGGCGGCACGATCTCCTTCCTGGTCACCGGCGACGAGGAGGGCCCTGCGGTCAACGGCACAGTGAAGCTCTTGGAATGGGCGAAGGCTGAGGGCCACGCATTCGATGCCTGCATCGTCGGCGAACCGACCAACCCGGAAACGCTCGGCGACGCGATCAAGGTCGGCCGGCGCGGGTCGCTCTCCGGCGTTGTGACGGTCACCGGCGTCCAGGGCCACGTGGCCTATCCGCATCTGGCCGACAACCCGGTCCCGGGCCTGCTCCGCCTGACGGCGGCGCTTGACGCCCTGGAGCTCGATCGGGGCAACGAGCGTTTTGAGCCGTCCAACCTGGAAATCGTCAGCCTGGAGACCGGCAACCCGGCCTTCAACGTCATTCCCGCCCGCGCCGAGGCCCGCTTCAACATTCGCTACAACGACGAGTGGACGCTGGAGAGCCTGAAGGCGAAGATTTCCGACACCCTGCAGGCGGTCGACCTCGGCAACCTGAAACTCGACCTTCAGTTTCGCCGCGATGCCAGCGAATCCTTCCTGACGAAGGACGAGACGCTGATCGCGGCACTTGGAGAGGCCGTCGAGGCGGAAACCGGCCGCATGCCCGAACTGTCGACCGGCGGCGGCACGTCCGACGCGCGGTTCATCAAGAATTACTGCCCCGTGGTGGAGTTCGGTCTCGTCGGGCAGACCATGCACAAGGTTGATGAATGTGTCGCAGTCGGCGATCTTGACCGTCTCGCGGCGATCTATAAACGATTCCTCAAGAGCTATTTTACGAAGATCTGATCCTTCAGATCGACGGACGGCCGACCGGAACCGATTGACCGTCCAAAGTTGATCGTCTTTAAAGTGCTGGAGCATCCTGTCTGCGCTGACTGGAACGCAGGATGCTCCAGGAGCGTGACCGGTTTCTGGCCCGATGTGCTTGAATATGCCCTGGGAGCGGATTGAATTTGGTGAGTTTGGGCGAAATTCGCGCCGCGCTTGACGGTTCCTGGTTGCTGTTGCGCAACCGCCCTGAAGGAATGGCGTTTTTCGATCAGTCCATTCAGGGGTTCTGGCGTTCCTTTTCGGTCATCTTTTTGCTGATCCCGGCCTTCCTGGTCAGCGGGCTCGCCGAGAAGGAATTCTATTTCGCGGAAAACATGTTCCATCCGGACGCCTTTCCGGACGGATCCTACTGGACGGCGCAGTTCTTCGGCCTGGCGGTCGACTGGATCACCCTGCCGATCCTGCTGGCGCTGGTCGCCGTTCCGATCGGCATTTCGCACCGCTACGTACCGTTCATCGTGGTGCGCAACTGGACCAGCCTGCTGGCCTCCGTGCCCTACATGATCACCTATCTGCTCTTCCTGCTCGGCATCATTCCGCCGGGCATCGCGGTGCTCCTGTCCTTCTCCTGCCTGCTGGCCGTGCTCTGGTACCGCTACCTGGTCGCCCGCATCGCCCTCCAGGCCCCCATCAGCCTCGCCATCGGCGTCGTCGTCCTCGACGTCCTTCTGACCCTGGTGATCTCCCAGCTCGTCGGGCATCTGTGGAACGCCTGAGAAGGGCTTGGGGGGAGGGATACTGGAGCAAGCGGCCCATCCTTCGAGACGCCGCTTTCGCGGCTCCTCAGGATGAGGGTGTAATCCGTTGAAAGTCTTCGGAGTCACTCCACCTAAATCCTCATCCTGAGGAGGACCGTAAGGTCCGTCTCGAAGGACGGGCCACAATCTCCGGCTGGTCGGCCACAAAAAAAAGCCCCGCTGAAAGCGGGGCTTCATCCTCCTCACCAATCGAACCGTTACGCTCAGTCGCGCAGCAATTCGTTGATGCCGGTCTTGGAGCGGGTCTTTTCGTCGACGGTCTTGACGATGACGGCGCAGTAGAGGTTCGGGGCGGCCGCGCCGTTGCCCATGAGGCTCGATGTCGGCATGGAGCCGGCGACAACCACGGAATAGGGCGGAATTTCGCCGTAGCTGATCTCGCCGGTCGCGCGGTTCACGATTCGGGTCGACTGACCGATATAGACGCCCATGCCGAGCACGGAGCCTTCGCGCACGATGCAGCCCTCGACGACCTCGGACCGCGCGCCGATGAAGCAGTTGTCCTCGATGATCACCGGACCGGCCTGGAGCGGTTCCAGCACGCCGCCGATGCCGACCCCGCCGGACAGATGCACGTTCTTGCCGATCTGGGCGCAGGAGCCGACGGTCGCCCAGGTGTCCACCATGGTGCCCTCGTCCACATAGGCGCCCAGATTGACGAAGGACGGCATCAGCACCACGCCCTTGCCGATGAAGGCGGAGCGGCGCACGGTGCAGTTCGGCACGGCGCGGAAACCGGCTTCCTCGAAATCGATGCCGCGCCAGCCGTCGAACTTGGAAGGCACCTTGTCCCACCAGGTCGCGTCGCCCGGGCCGCCCTTGATGATGTCCATCGGGTTCAGGCGGAAGGAGAGCAGCACGGCCTTCTTGGCCCACTGGTTGACGGTCCAGTCGCCGTCCTTCTTTTCCGCAACGCGCAGCTGGCCCCGGTCCAGAAGGGTCATCGTGGTATCGACCGCGTCCCGGACCTCGCCGGTCGTCGTCGTGTCGATGGACGCACGGTCCTCGAAGGCCGTGTCGATGATTTTGGACAGGGAGGCGAGATCTTGGGTCATATGCGGACAATTCTCCGGGCGTTGTCGAAGTCTGCGCGGGACCTAAGCCGCCGGACCCGGCGCTGTCAAGCGCCACCGGGGGGCTGGGCGTCCCGTTCAATGGTTTGACCCCGTAACGCGAACCGGGAAGGCGCCATGCCCTCCTGTCCGCCCCGGCCCCGAGCCGGGGCCTCCCGGCTGGTCCCGGATCAAGTCCGGGACGGCGAAGAGGGTGGCGTCATCCTCCCGGATCCGGCCCTTGCCGGATGCAAGGAAGCGGGCTGCGGGGAAGACATTCGCGGAAGACCGGAACGGTTGAGGAAATCTAACCGGTCAGTTGCCGTCTTGCCCGATTTAAAAGGCGGAGCGAGCCACTATGATGACGCCGGATCAACTGACGCGAAAGACCTCCCCGTGGAACTCTGGATCCCGATCACCATTGCTGCAGCCTTCTGCCAGAACCTGCGCACGGCGCTGCAGAAGCACCTGAAGGGCAAGCTGGGCACCACCGGGGCGACCTTCGTGCGCTTCGGCTATGGCTTACCCTTTGCCGCGCTTTACGTCTCCGTGCTGCATCTTGGCCTGGGGCATCCGCTGCCCGTTCCGAACGCGGCGATGCTGATCGCAGGCTCCCTCGGCGGCTTGGCGCAGATCCTCGGCACCTTCCTGCTGATCCATCTGTTTTCGTTCCGCAACTTCGCGGTCGGCACGGCCTATTCCAAGACCGAGCCGATCCAGGCGGCGCTGTTCGGCTTCCTGGTCTTGGGCGAACACATCTCGGCGGCGGCAGGGGTCGCCATCGTGATCGGTATCGCCGGCGTCATCGTCATTTCGCTCGCCCGCGCGCCACTGACGCTTTCCGCAGTCAGAACCTCCCTGATCGGCCGCCCCGCGCTGATCGGCCTCGCCTCGGCCGCCTTCTTCGGCGCTTCCGCCGTCGCCTACCGCACCGCCTCGCTGTCGCTTGAAGGCACCACCGTCGCCATGCAGGCGGGCTTCGCGCTGGTCTACGCCACCTTCTTCCAGACCCTCGTCATGGCGCTGTGGATGGCCCTGCGCGAACCGGACCAGCTGCGCGCCAGCGTCACGTCCTGGCGCAGCGCCGTCTGGGTCGGCGCCATGGGCGTCGCCGGCTCCATCGGCTGGTTCACCGCCATGACCCTGCAGAACGTGGCTTACGTCCGCGCACTCGCCCAGATCGAACTCGTCTTCACCTTCCTGGCCTCCTGGCTGGTGTTCAAGGAAGCGATCGCGAAGTCGGAAATCTTCGGCTGTGTGCTGATCGTGGTGGCGGTGCTGGGGATTATTCTGCTGGGGTGAGGGCCCTGGGGCTTGGGTTGGGCGAGAGACCGTGCAACGGTGACGATCAAGCAAAGCGCAGTGAAATTCTTTCTCGAGCCCCTTGAAGATCGACGGCACCTGGCTTTTTAGTCGCGGCGGCGACTTCCCGGCCCGAGACAGGAGCGATGTGATGACAGGTTCTGCCCCCTCAAATGTACCGCTGGAATCCGCTGAGGCGGAAGAAATCGTGGACGTCCTGTCCCTGGCGGAGAACCTGAAGACCGAGATGCGCCACAGCTGGCTGTCGGATGGAAGACGCGAGAGCGTGGCGGAGCATACCTGGCTGATGTCGGTCGCGGCAGTCCTCATGTCACCGCATCTCGAGCATTCCGTCGACCTGGGTCAGACCCTGAAGCTGATCGCGCTCCATGATATCGCCGAGGCGATCACCGGCGATATTCCCTATTTCGAGGAAAGTTCGCGCAAGGACACCAAGTTCGCGGACGAGGCCGCAGCGATGGAGACGATGCGCGCCATGCTCCCGGCGGCCTCGGGCCAGCTGCTCCTTGAGCTGTGGCGCGAGTACGAGGATTGCGAGACGCGGGAAGCCAAATTCGCACGCGCACTCGACAAGCTCGAGGTTCAGCACCAGCACAATCTGGCGGACCTGGAAACCTGGACCGAACAGGAGCTGGGCCTTGTCTACTCCAAGATGGACCGCGAATGCGCTCATGACGCGTCCCTGAGAACGCTTCTCGCGGTCATCAGATCGCGCGCCGAGAAGAAGATGGCGCAAGCCGGCATCGATCCCGCGGAGGTCAGGGCGCGCGCAATGTGACTGGCGGCTCGGTCTGGTTTTCAGGGGCTTGACGCTGGCACGGCGAAAATCTGCCTAGGAGTTTTGGCTACGCCTCTTCATCGCAGATTTCCTGTAGAGCCCGGGCTTGCACGCCGTCAGTGTCGGGGCTCGAAAGGCCCGACAGGCAAACAAGCGCTTTCCAGAGGGCCCACCCGCGCGCCCGTTGCCAAGTGTCTTCATCAATCGCACAGGCTGATCGAAAGACACTGCGGCTTTCGACGTCAAAATACGTCCAAGCCATCACGAAATCACATGCCGGGTCACCGATCCCGCACGTGCCGAAATCGATGAGCGCTTTCACGGCGTTGTTGTGAACGATGATGTTGCCGATCGCCACATCGCCGTGGAACCAGACCGGTTCACCCTTCCACGCCGATCTAACGCTACGCTTCCAGATGTCGAGGCAGAGTGCTGTATCGGCCATGTCCTCGAGAATTTCCAGGCTCTTTTGAACTTCATCGCCGTAGACGCTGGGATGGCATCCTCGATAAAAAGAGTGCTTTCCGGCATAGGGGCCGTGGCTGGTCGGTATGGTCCTCAGTTCGGCAAGAGCGTTACCGAGCGAAACTGCGAAACTATCCCGGTCTATTCCTATGGTGTTCTCCAATGTGTTTCCGCTGACCCAACGCCTTATCGACCATGGCAGCGGAAACGCTTCGCTCGGCTCTCCGACGGAGACCACTTCGGGAACCTCGACAGACAGATCTTTGCCAAGCACCGCCAGCGCATCTGCTTCTTTCCGCACTGCGTCTGCGTAGGATGGATTGCTTGGCAAGCGCACGGAGAGATCGTCGCCGAGCCTGAAGGTTCTGTTGTCCCAGCCTTGCTTGCTGACCGGAGCAATCGGCAAACGGCTCAAATGAGGAAATTGTTGATGGACGAGACGGGCCACCAGGTGTTCGTCGATTTCCATCACGTTCCCATCACCGGTTTCCGGAATATCAGTCGAGGCGAAACCTAGTCGGAATCGTGCCGCGCGTCATCGCTGCGGTCCGGAGGAAAGGTGGTTTTGTCCTGCAGTGTTGCCCTCGCACACTTCGGAGACTTGTTCCCCTCACACCGCCGTCTGCAGCCAGTCCCGGAAAGCTGCCACGGGCCGCGTCAGCGTCCGGGCAGGAGAGCGGACGAACCAGTAGCCGGTCTCCAGTTCGACGACCTTCCAGTCCGGCGTGACCAGATGTCCGGCGGCAAGTTCCTGGGAGACGAAGCGCCGGTCGATGACGATGGCGCCCATGCCGGCGATGGCCGCCTGGATGGCGAGGTCCCGGCTCTGCAGAACCATGCCGGATTTCGTGTCGGCATGGCTAAGCCCGGCTTCCTCCAGCCAGACGATCCAGTCGTTGCGCCGCGCAGCGCTGTGGATCAGGCGCAGGCCGGCGAGCGCTTGCGGGCCGGCGGCGTCCTTGTCCTTGAGGAGGCCGGGCGCCATGGCGACGGCGAGATGTTCCTTCCAGAGCAGGTGGCTTTCGACGCTCGGCCAGTTGCCGGTGCCGAGGCGGATGGCACAGTCGTAGTTCTCGCGGTCGAGATCGACCATTCGGGTCGAGGTGGAGAGCAGCAGTTCCACGTCCGGCTGCTCCGCCTGGAATTGCGGCAGGCGGGGGATCAGCCAGCGGGTCGCGAAGGTCGAGACCGTGCTGATCCTCAGTTCCGTCCGCCCGCGCCGCCGGAAACTGTCGACGGCCTCTTCGATCCGGTCGAAGGCGTCGCCCATGCTGAGCGCCAGCCGCTGGCCTTCCTCCGTCAGCGTCAGCCCGCGCCCGTCCCGGTTGACCAGCGTCGCCCCGAGCTCGCTTTCCAGCTTGCGCATCAGGTGGGAGAGCGCCGACGGCGACACCCCCAGCTTCTCGGCCGCAAGCGCCGCCCGGCCGTGGCGGGCCAGCAGGGAAAAGGCATGCAAAGCGCGCAATGACGCCATGGGTTCGGGCTCCGGACAGTTGAATATTCTTCAATAGTCAACGGCGGGGAGGGTGTCGAGTCCTTGGGTTTGGATCGCTGGTGCTTGGCGATGAAAAACTTCGATAGAATATCAGGTCCTGGCACCCTTCTTTCCCGCAGAGCAGGGCAGTTAGATAAGGCAAAGCCTGACTCCCTCTCCCAATGGGAGAGGGTTGGGGTGAGGGGTTCGATCGTCGGAAAGGTCCAACCCCCTCACCCGGAGCTGCGCTCCGACCTCTCCCTATGGGAGAGGTTACATGGACCCGTCGCAAACATTTTTGCTCATGTGCATTGCGCTCTCAGCTAAGGGCAAAAAAAGCAAGCGGCAAGGTCTTCTCAAGTCCTGACATCACTCCACTCGACCTTCGCCGCGCGGGCGTTCTTTTTCGGGCCTGTTGACCAGCGTGACCAGTACGAAGGAGATGATCATCAGGAGCACCCAGGCGTTCAGCTTGGAAATCGAGACGAGGGACCATTCCGCCGACTGGTTGGGATACTGCCAGGCGCGCGCGAAGGTGCCGATGTTCTCGGCGAACCAGATGAACAGCGCCACGAGGAAGAAGCCGAGCACCAGCGGCATCCTGTGCCGGAACCGGTAGACGGAATAATGCACCCAGGTGCGCCCGTAGAGCAGGAACAGGAGCGCGAACAGTCCGAGACGGAGGTCGACGATGAAATGGTGCGAGAAGAAATTCACGTAGATGGCGAGCGCGAACAAAAGGGTCGTCCACATCGGCGGATAGGCCGTGTAGGCGAAGCGGAAGATCCGCGACACCCGGGCGAGATAGCTGCCGACCGAGGCATACATGAAGCCGGTGAAGAGTGGCACGCCGCCGATCCGGAACAGGCTTTCCTCCGGATAGACCCAGGATCCGGCGGAGGTCTTGAAGACTTCCATCGCCGTGCCGACCACGTGGAAGATCAGGATGATCTTCGCCTCGTCGACCGTTTCGAGCCGCGTTGCGAGCATGCCGGTCTGGATGACGAGCGCGCAGAGGAACAGGAAGTCGTAGCGGGCGAGCGCCGCGCCGTCCGGATAGACGAACCGGGTCGCGAGGATGAGGCCGAGCAGCACCCCGCCGAAGAGGCAGGCATAGGCCTGCTTCAGCCCGAAGGCGAGAAATTCCGTCGCCGCCAGGCCGAACCGGCCACGGCCCAGAACGGGGCGCAGGCGCGTGAGCAGCCGGTGGATCAGCCTTTCCGTTCGCGACCCCGGACGAAAGCGTTGCGGAAGCGGTTGGACGAGATCGGACAGAAACATGCGGGCTCCTGGGTGCCGGAGGGACGGTGCCCGTCCGGATAGGACCAGGCTCACACCGCTTCTTCGCCCGCCGGCGTGCAGGTCCTGTGCAGAGCGTCTGCAATTAGCCGGGAAAGGAGGGGCCGAGGGAGGTGTTCGCCACCGATCGCAGGTCATCCCATGGCTCGACCATGGGATCCATGCCGCGACTATGCCTCATCGCAAGGCTTTCCTTGGGAGCAAGGGAACGGCATGACGAAGGAGAGAGGACGGCAAACCCCACCGGTGTCATCCCGGACGCAGCGCAGCGGAGATCCGGGACCCGGGACTCCCGGGCGGAAGAGTTTGGCGCACCGGCAACCGATGCAGGCTCCTGAGTCCCCGCGTTCGCGGGGGGCACTGGATGGTGTCGATGGCGCGACGTCAGGCCAAATCCACTGTGCTGTCCCGGACTTGATCCGGGACCTGTTAAGTGGCCCCGGATCAAGTCCGGGGCGGCGGTATTAGCGTCCGGCCTCGAAGCTCCCCGGGCCCGACAAACGCAGGCCTATCGCAGCGCCCCGAGCACGGCCTTGAGAAAACCCGTCAGGTCGTCGGTGACGAAGTCGACATGCGGATAGGGTTCGCCTTCCAGGTCCCAGGTTTCCTCGAACACCTCGCGCGAGCCCTTCGGGATGATCAGCGTGGTGCACATGCCGAGCGCGTGGGGGACGATGAGGTTCTTCGGCAGGTCCTCGAACATTGCGGCGCGCGCGGAGGAAATGCCGGTCCGGTCCAGGAACTTGTCATAGGTTTCCCGGTTGGGCTTGGGGATCAGGTCCGCCTCGACGATGTCGAAGATGTCTTCGAAATGCTCCGAAATGCCGAGCGCGGCGGCGGTGCGCTCCGCGTGCGGCCGGTCGCCGTTGGTGAAGATGAACTTCTTGCCCGGCAGCGCCTCGATGGCCGTGCCGAGGTCCGGGTTCGGCTCGAGGCTGGAATAGTCGATGTCGTGCACGAAGCGCAGATAGTCGTCCGGGTCGACATTGTGCTTGCTCATCAGGCCGCGCAGCGTCGTGCCGAACTCGTGGTAGAGCGCCTTCTGGTGGGCCATCGCCTCGTCGCGCGTCAGGTCGAGCATCCGTTCGACATAGCGCGCGATCTGCTCGTCGATCTGCGAGAACAGATCGGCGTCGTGCGGATAGAGCGTGTTGTCGAGATCGAAGACCCAGGCCTCGATGCCCTTGAAGACGCCGATGTTCCGCTTGTGCGCATGCGGCCCCTCGTGGGGCAGGGGACGTTTTCCGGTCACGGTATGATCAGGGTCCCCGCGCCGCCGTCGGTGAAGAGTTCCAGGAGAACGGCATGCGGAACCTTGCCGTTCAGGATGACGACGCCTTCGACGCCCCGGTCGAGCGCCTCGATGCAGGTCTCGACCTTGGGGATCATGCCGCCGGAAATCGTGCCGTCGGCAATCAGTTCTCGGGCCTTGGCGACAGTGAGCTGCTTGATCAGCTTGCCGTCCTTGTCGAGCACACCCGGCACGTCGGTCAGGAACAGCAGGCGCCGGGCGCTCAGCGAGCCGGCGATGGCGCCCGCGCAGGTGTCGGCGTTGATGTTGTAGGTCTCGCCGTCATCGCCGGGTGCGACGGGGGCCACCACCGGGATGATGTCTTCCTTCAGCACCAGCCGCAGGACGGTCGGGTCGATGCTGGCCGGTTCGCCGACGAAGCCGAGATCGACGACGCTCTCGATGTTGCTGTCCGGATCGACCATGGTGCGCGTCAGCTTGCGCGCGACGACCAGATTGCCGTCCTTGCCGCAAAGGCCGACCGCGCGGCCGCCTTCCGCGTTGATCAGCTGCACGATCTCCTTGTTGATCGAACCCGCCAGCACCATCTCGACCACTTCCACGGTCGCCTTGTCGGTGACCCTCAGGCCGCCCTTGAATTCGCTGACGATGTTGAGCCGCTGCAGCATCTTGCCGATCTGCGGACCGCCGCCATGGACGACCACCGGATTGACGCCGGACTGGCGCAACAGCGTGATGTCGCGGGCAAAGGCCTGTCCGAGTTCCGGATCGCCCATGGCGTGGCCGCCGTATTTCACGACAACGGTCTTGTTGTCGTAGCGCTGCATATACGGCAGGGCCTGGGCGATGATGTGTGCGCGGGTGGCGGTGTCAGGCGTGGTCATGAAATCGGTATTCTCTGCGTGACTTGAGAAACTTCTCGCGAAAGTCCCCTGCTATAGCCGGTTTGCCGGGTCTTCACAATCTGTGCTCAGCGGGGCCTTACTGGCTGGCAAGCAGGCACAGCTCCGCCCGCAGTTCGTCGACGCCCCTGTTCTTTTCCGAGGAAGTGGCGATGATTTCCGGGTGGGCGGCGACGCGCTTTCGCAGGATGTCCTTGGTTTCCGCGATCAGCCGGGCCAGCTGGGGCGGCTTGATCTTGTCCGCCTTGGTCAGCACCACCTGGTAGACGACGGCGGCCTTGTCCAGCAGCTCCATGGCTTCGAGATCGTTCTTCTTGATGCCGTGGCGGCTGTCGATCAGCAGGATGACCCGGCGCAGGTTCGGCCGCCCGCGCAGATAGGAAAAGACGAGCCGCGTCCAGGCCTCGACCAGTTCCTTCGGCGCCTGGGCATAGCCGTAGCCGGGCATGTCGACGATGGTCAGCGGTGTCTCCGGCGCGACGAAGAAGTTCAGCATCTGCGTCCGGCCCGGCGTCGCGGAGGTGCGGGCCAGCCCCTTGCGCCCGGTCAGGGCGTTGATCAGGCTGGACTTGCCGACATTCGACCGGCCGGCAAAGGCGATCTCCGTGCCTGCCGCGTCCGGCAGGTTGGCCATGTCGGTGACGCTGGTCAGGAAATCCCACTGGCGGGCAAACAGCAGCCGGCCCGCCTCAAGGTCTTCTTCGGAATAGGTCTGGTCTTCGCTCATGAGCCGCCTTCTACCCTGCCTTGGCGTCGGCGTCGAGCACGCAGGCAAGGGGAAGACGGCATCCCGTAACCAGGGCGACACGCTTTGCCGTCCCGCATCCGGAAAGTCCTTTTCCGGAAACCGGTGAAGGGGTCGCGGTATTGTGGCCTTCGAGGTTGAGCGTGGCTTGGGGATCGGCCGGGGACCGGCCTCCCTTATTGCTCCCGGTGATAGATACCCGTGAAGGCTACGGGATGCGGTGCGGTCTCGATATATGTGAACTCGATTTCGTCAGGACCGAGGACCTCGCCGAACATGATCCCGCGGTCTTCAACCTCCACCAGCCGCAAGGTATCGCCGTCGGACGAAATCGCCCCGATGAACTTTTCCGAGGCGCTCGTCAACGGGACGTCGCCCACATACCCGGGCACCGGTTTGTCTATTATCTTCCAGGTTCTGTAGCCGAATATATGATTGCCATTCACCTTTTCGATGACGACAGAGATGGCGGTGGCTCGTTCGACAAGTTCTCCTTCGGATTGAAGCAGTGTAACGACTTCGCCCGTCCAGGTGCCGACGAGGTCGGGTGTTTGCGCCATGGCATCACAACCGATGAACATGGCGACCGCACCCAGGCTGAAAAACCGATTAAACTTCATGACAACTATCCCAGCTCCGATTTCGTTCGATGCGCGGCGTCCCACTGCCGGAATAGAACTTAGCTGGATTGTGTGAATTGGGAAAGACAACTTTGGAGTTTGCCGTCTTTTGTTTCGACAGGTCTTGCTGAAAGAGAAAGCCACGATGCGGTCGCTGTCGCGGCTATTTCTGCCTGATTTATGAGTTCGTACGCTCTACTCTTGCAGGCTCGCGGCTTCCAGAGCTTCGAGATCCGCGCCGCGGATGGCATCGAGGTGCCGCGTGACCTTCTCCGCCGGCCAGTTCCACCAGGCGATCTCCAGGAGCCGTTCGATGACAGCCTCGTCGAACCGGAGCTTGACCACCCGGCCCGGATTGCCGACGACGACGGCAAAGGGCGGCACGTCGGAGGCGACCACCGCATGTGCGCCGACGATTGCGCCGGAACAGATCGTGACGCCGGGCATGATCGTGGCATTGGTACCGAACCAGACATCGTGTTCGACAATCGTGTCGCCGCGCAGGTGATCGAAAATGGTGTCCTTCTCGAACCCTTCTTCCCAGTCCGGTCCGAAGATATGGAACGGATAGGTCGAGAACCCGGTGAGCGCGTGGTTGGCGCCGTTCATGATGAAGGTCGTGCCCTGCGCAAGCGCGCAGTACCGGCCGATTTTCAGCCGGTCGCCGACGGCGTCGAAATGGTAGCGCACGTTCCGGTTCTCGAAATCGGCCGGACTGTCCAGATCGTTGTAATAGGTGAAGTCGCCGACCTCGATGGTCGGGCGGGTGATGACGTTCTTCAGGAAAACCGTGTGCTGTTCGCCATTGAATGGATGAAGGGTCGCGGGAGACGGACCGTGCATGGGACCTCCAAAAAAAGCAAGAAACAAGGGAAGGGAAAAAACGCGTTTTAGAACGCGGTCGACCTGCCGGAGGGCGTCTTCGCCTTGCGGGAAAGGTCTTGCTTTATCGGATCATCGGTCCGGACACTCCTGAATGGACACCTGAACGGGCAGCGCGCAAGCCGCTGCCGTCGGGGCGGGACATAAACACACTTGTTCCGCCCGGGTCAAGGTGGAAGGTTTCCGCGGGATAAGGCTATTCGGTCCGGCACCCCTCCAGCCAGACGTCGCCATGGCCCTCCGGGACGCAGCTTCCCGCAACCAGCCGTTCGATCCGCGCGACACGGTCTTCAAGTTGCGGATCCGCCCGCAGCAGATCGTAGTCGGACGGTGCGATCAGCACGGCCACGAGCGACAGAAATTCCCTGTCCGGCAGCTCCGCGGGCGGTTTGCCGTAGACCGTCTCGCTTGCCGGATAAAAGCCCTTCATCCAGCCGTCCGGACCCTTGCCCATTTCCAGCGTGTCGAGCCAGAGCGCCATGATCTGGTCCTTAGTGAGCCGCTGTTCCAGGCCGATGGCGTAGCCGGTCTGGCGGATCTTGCCGATGCCCGGTTTGAAGGTTTCGAAACCGACGCGCTTGGCGAGCGACTGGGTGACGGTCGTCAGGCCAGCGCCGGCGGTGGTGAAGTCCACACCGCCATGGTCCAGGAACGCAGGATCTTGAACCGTTAGAAGCTGTTTCAGGCGATCTTCGCCGAGATCATTGCCGCCACGGCCCTCCGCGATCAGCGCATCCGCGCGCCGGGCGAGGTCTTGCGCGTCGGAAAGGGCATCGGCATAGCCGACAGCCCCATAAACAAGCGCTGCCGCCACAAGCAGCAGAACCGCCGCGATCAGATATTTTGCCAGTCGAATCATGATCTCTCCTGTCGAAGGGAGAAAACACGTGTCTGGCAAAAACGGCATTGTCATGATTGGCGAGGATGAGCGGGCGCGCAACAGGGCGGCTGCCCGGCCTTGAATCGTGGGCCTGTCTTTTGGTCCCGGATCAGGTCCGGGACAGCGCAGGGATTCCCTTCGCCTCCATCAACAAATTTGATTTTACAGGGTCGGCTTTTCTTCCCGATGTCCCCCCGGATCTCACTGCCTTCGGCCGAGGTGACACAGCGAAGTGTGCCGCACGCATGCCACGTTCCTCCTCCCGGCTCGCGCCGGGACGTCGACGGAAGTCTTTCCAACGAAAAAGCCCCGCCGGTGGGCGGGGCTTTGCGTCATGGCCGGCCTGCAGCGTCAGCTCTTGTCGCCGGAGGCCGGTTTCTTTCGTTTGAACATGGAGCCGAGATTGTCCCAGAGCTCCACCTTGGCGCCCTGGCGGCGCATGATCACGTATTGCTGGGTGACGGACAGCGTGTTGTTCCAAGCCCAGTAGATCACCAGACCTGCCGGGAACGAGGCCAGCATGAAGGTGAAGATCACCGGCATCCAGGTGAAGATCATCTGCTGGGTCGGGTCCGGCGGCGCCGGGTTCATCTTCATCTGGATGAACATGGTGATGCCCATGATCAGCGGCCAGACGCCCAGCATCAGCATCTGCGGCGGATCCCAGGGGATCAGGCCGAAGAGGTTGAAGAGCGTGGTCGGGTCCGGCGCGGACAGGTCCTGGATCCAGCCGAAGAACGGCGCGTGGCGCATTTCGATGGTGACGTAGAGCACCTTGTAGAGCGAGAAGAACACCGGGATCTGAATCACGATCGGCAGACAGCCGGCCAGCGGATTGATCTTCTCCTTCTTGTAGAGCTCCATCAGCGCCTGCTGCTGCTTCTGCCGGTCGTCTGCGTATTTCTCGCGCAGTTCCGTCATCTGCGGCTGCACGAGCTTCATCTTGCTCATCGAGACGTAGGACTTGTTGGCCAGCGGGAAGAAGATCAGCTTGACGATCACCGTGACGGCCAGGATCGCGACGCCGAAATTGCCGGTCAGGTGGAAGAACCAGTCGATGGCGAAGAACATCGGCTTGGTGAGGAAGTAGAACCAGCCCCAGTCGATCAGGAGCTCGAACCGCTTGATGTTGAGCGCTTCCTCGTAACCGTCCAGAAGCTTGGTTTCCTTAGCGCCCGCGAACAGGTAGGAGCTCGTCTCGCCGGTCGCTCCTGCGGCAACCGCGACACCGTTGCCGAGATAGTCGGCCTGGAAATTTCCGGTCGTGGTGGAGTGGCTGAAACCCGGCTGGAATTCCTGCCCCGGAGAGGGGATCAGGGTTGCCGCCCAGTATTTGTCGGTGATGCCGAGCCAGCCCTGGTCCACCTTGGGTGGCCGGATCGTGCCTTCCTCCTCCAGGTCCGAATAGTCGACTTCCTGCAGTCCTTCCTCGCCGAAGACGCCAAGCAGGCCTTCATGCAGGATCCACAGTCCCTTTGTCTGCGGAATGTTGCGCCGCGCAATGAGGCCGTAGGGATAAAGCGTGACGGCGTCGCCGCTGGCATTTACCACCGATTGGTCGATGGTGAACATGTAGTTCTCGTCGACCGAATAGGTGCGCTTGAAGGTCAGGCCGGCACCGTTGTCCCAGGTCAGGGTCAGCGGGGTTTCCGGCGTGAGGGTCGCTTCGCCTTCGAGGGACCATTCCGTCTCCGGTCCGGGAAGGGCGATATCCGCGCCCGGATCGGCCACCCAGCCGTAGTCGGCGTAATAGGGGTTCGGAGCGCCGGAGGGCGAGAACAGCACGATGGTCGGGCTGCTCTTGCTGACCGTCTCGTGATAGGCCTTCAAGCGCAGGTCGTCGAGGCGGCCGCCGGTCAGATTGACAGAGCCTTCCAGGTGCGGCGTGTCGATGGTGACCCGCTTGGAAGCCGCGAGTGCCTGCTCCCGATTGGCGAAAGTCCCCTGGCCGGCAGCCGCCGGAGCGGGGGCCGCGGCGTCGCTGCCCGGCGTGGCGGAGGGTTGAGGCGTATTCGGCGCATCGCTGCCAGTCGCCGCCTGCTGGGTCGCCTGGGCGTTCTGCTGCTGCTGAAGTTCGGCCTGCTGGCGCTCCAGTTTCGGCCCGGCGATGAAATACTGCCAGCCGAGCAGTACGACCAGGGATAAGACGATTGCCAGAATCGTGTTTCGGTTTTCAGAAATCAACTGGAGTTACCCCTGTTTCCTGCGCCCTGTTTTCTGCGCGATGTCGTCTGATCCTGTCCAATCCGGGTCTTGTCCGTCCGGCGCGGCCTTGCCCGTCCGCGCGGCGTCTCCGGATCCAGCACGTGGCTCAGGCCAGACTTAAGGTCTGCAACGAGTTTTTGAAAGGGAAGAGTGAGCGCGCTGTCGCGTGCGACCAGGACGAAATCCGCGTTTTCCGGAATATCATCGCATTTGAGTTCGGCCACGGCGGCTCTCAGACGCCGCTTTATGCGGCTGCGCATGACGGAGTTGCCGGTCTTCTTGGTGACCGTATAGCCCACGCGAGACGCGTCGCCGGTGTCGCGCTTCAGACCCTGAACGACAAAAGCGCGCCGTCCCAGCCGGCCGCCTTTGGCGACCGCCAGGAATTCGGAACGCTTTTTGAGAGTGTCCATTGCGGCGGCAGGGTGTTGGCAGACGCCGCCAACCCGGCGCGCTGCGGGCTGAACGCCGGTTAGGCGCTGAGGCTCTTGCGGCCCTTGGCGCGGCGGCGAGCAAGCACCTGACGGCCGTTTTTGGTGGCCATACGTGCGCGGAAGCCGTGGCGGCGCTTGCGGACAAGACGGCTCGGTTGATACGTACGCTTCATTGTTCTTCCCCGCGCGGGTAAAAGCGCGGCCCTTGTTCATTTTTAAATTCTTTGGAGGAAGCACTCGAAGCGCTTGAAGAGCGCGGCTCTTGTCAGCCTTGGGTCCGAATGCATGTCCCGGTCGAGCGCGCTTATAAGGGCCATGCCGCATCAAGTCAACTTTGCAGGTGAAGATTCTCCGCCTTTCCGTCCGATCACGCACAGGTGAAGCCAAGACAGCCGCGCGTCACTTATCGGTGAAGCACGGTTCTCTTTACCTGGAATAAGGTACATCTCGTTATCACAAGACTGTGGCGGCTTCCGGGTGAAGGCCGCGGTTTGGCGGATGACAGACGAACGGGACAGGAAATGCCGGGTGAAAAGGCCAATGCCATGACCGCGCCGAAGGAGACGAAGCCGGCCGGCGGAGAGGCGGACGGACGCAGCGTGTCCGGCCGGATCCGGACCTGGCTGCCGCTGGCCGTTCTCGTCGCCCTGATGGCGCTTGCCTTCGCGCTGGGGCTGCACCGGCAGCTCACGCTCTCCAATCTCATCACGCGCCGTCAGGAACTGGCCGGCTATGTCGACGACAACATCCTGCTGGCGCTTCTGGCCTATGCGGCCGTCTACATGGCCGCGGTCGCCCTGTCCTTTCCCGGCGCGTCGTTCCTGACCATCGCCGGCGGCTTCCTGTTCGGCTGGGTACTGGGCGGCATCGCAACGGTATTCGGCGCGACGATCGGTGCCTGTGCCGTCTTTCTGGCCGCCCGCTCCTTCCTGGGCGAGGTGCTGACCCGGCGCGCCGGACCGTTTCTCTCCCGTCTCGCCGACGGCTTCCGGGAGGATGCCTTCAATTACCTGCTGTTCCTGCGCCTCACTCCCGTGTTTCCCTTCTGGCTGGTGAACATCGCCCCGGCCATCTTCAAGATGCCGCTCTCTTCTTATGCGCTCGCGACCTTCGCAGGTATCATCCCCGGAACCTTTGCCTTCACCTTCATCGGCTCGGGCCTCGACAGCGTGATCGCGGCGCAGGAGGCGGCCGACCCCGGCTGTGCGGCGGCCGGCGCCTGCCATATCGACGTATCCGCCCTGGTCACGCCCCAGTTGCTGATCGCTTTTTTCGCTCTCGGGATTGTCAGCCTCATTCCCGTCGTGCTGAAAAAACTCCGCTCCCGCTGATCTCCCCGATTGGCGCGCTTCTGATTGGACTTCTCCATGGCGACAGTAATGACCCCGGATATTTGTGTGATCGGCGCCGGATCCGGCGGGTTGTCCGTCGCCGCGGCCGCGGCCACTTTCGGTGTCGAGGTGGTGCTGGTCGAAAAGGGCCTGATGGGCGGAGACTGCCTGAATTACGGTTGCGTGCCGTCAAAGGCCCTGCTTTCGGCGGCCAAGGCGGCCTCCGCCGCCGAAAGCAATCGGGCCTTCGGCGTTATCTCCAGGGGCCAGACCGTCGATTTCGCGGCGGCGAACGATCACGTCCGCCGGGTGATCGCGGCCATCGAGCCGCATGATTCCCAGGAGCGCTTCGAAGGCCTCGGCGTCACGGTGTTGCGCGAAACGGCGCGCTTCTCCGGACCGGACACGGTGCTGGCCGGCGCTCGCGAAATCCGCGCGCGCCGCTTCGTGATCGCCACCGGATCGCGGCCCCTGGTGCCGCCGATCCCGGGCCTGGACCAGGTGGACTATCTCACCAACGAAAGCCTGTTCGATCTGCGGCAGGGGCCCGAGCATCTGGCGGTGATCGGCGGTGGGCCGATCGGCCTGGAAATGGCCCAGGCCCATCGCCGTCTCGGCGCGAAGGTCACGGTCTTCGAGGCTCATAAGGCGCTCGGCCGGGACGACCCGGAACTTGCAGGCATGGTTCTCGAGGCGGTCCGGCAGGACGGCGTCGACATCCTCGAGCAAACGGCGGTCGAGGAAATCCGGAAAACTGAGACGGGCCTTGTCGTTTGCGCAAGGACCGGGGAGGGCGCGCCTGTGCAGATTGCCGCCTCCCACCTGCTGGTCGCGGTGGGCCGCGCGCCCAATGTGGACGGACTGGGTCTGGAAGCGGCCGGCGTCGCCTTCGACAGGAAGGGCATCCGGGTCGACAAGGGTCTGCGCACTTCCAATCGGAAGATCTACGCCATCGGCGATGTGGCGGGCGGGTTGCAGTTCACCCATGTCGCCGGCCACCAGGCAGGGCTGGTCATCCGCTCCATCCTGTTCCGCTGGCCGATCAGGATGAACGACGATCTGGTGCCCTGGGTGACCTACACCGCGCCCGAGCTCGGCCATGTCGGCCTGAGCGAGGCCTCAGCGCGGGCGAAATACGGCGCCGGAGTGAAGGTGCTCACCGCCGACTATGCCGGCAACGACAGGGCCAGGGCGGAAGGCCTCGCGGTGGGCCGGCTGAAACTGATTGCCGGTCCTCGGGGAAGGTTGCTCGGCGCGGGTATTGCCGGTGCCCAGGCGGGGGAAATCGTCAATCTTCTTTCGCTGGCTCTGTCCAAAAAGATGACAATGAAGGACCTTGCCGGATTTATCGCACCCTATCCGACCCTCGGAGAGCTGGTGCGCCGCGCCGCAATTTCCTACTATGCGACAGCACCCAGAAATGTTTGGCTGCGCCGCGGCATAGCTCTGCTGCGCAAATTCGGGTGATCGGTTGCCGGAACGGCCGCGTAAACCGTGGCGAGAGATTTGGGACGTGGTGACATGAAGCATGAGGGCGCGCCGCAAGGGTCCGTTGTCCCTTCGAATGGAGAGGCGGGGCCGGTGGGATCCCGTGACAGCTTCGGCCGTTACCGGTTCGGGGGCCTGTCCGGCAAGCTTCTGCTGCTCACCGTCGCATTCGTCATGCTGGCGGAAATCTGCATCTACGTGCCCTCGATCGCCAATTTCCGCAACACCTGGCTGATGGACAAGCTGACCACCGCCGGCGTCGCCGCCTCCGTCCTTGCGGAGACCAATACGATTGCTCCCAGGCTTCAGGAAGAGCTGTTGCGCACCACCGGCGCGCTGGCCATCTCGCTCGACGAAGGCAGCCGCCGCAGCCTGATCGCCATGAGCGACGTGCCGGACGAGGTCGAGTTCGTCGTCGACATGGCGAATGTCACGCCGTGGTCCGCCATCGGCAACAGTTTCGCCGTCCTGACCTATGGCGGCGACGGCGTGATGCGCGTCATCGGCGCCGGCCAGATGGGCCACACGGAACATGTCGACGTGGTGCTGCCGGTCGATCTCCTGCAGAAGGACATGCTCGCCTTTTCCGGCCGCATCCTGGCGCTCTCGCTGGTGATTTCCGTCATCACCGCCAGCCTGGTCTATATCGCGCTGCGCGCGCTTTTCATCCGCCCGCTGCACCGGCTGACCCGGTCCATGGAGCGCTTCGCCGAAAGCCCGGAGGACACCTCGCGCATCATGGCCGTCTCCGGCAGACGGGACGAGCTGGGCGACGCGGAGATCCGCCTGGCCGGCATGGAGGAAGCGCTCTCCCGGGCCCTGCACCAGAAGCAGAGGCTTGCCGATCTCGGCCTCGCCGTTTCCAAGATCAATCACGATCTGCGCAATCTTCTGGCCTCCGCGCAGCTCTTTCTGGAGCGCCTGGAGCATGTGCCGGACCCGACCGTCAGCCGCCTCGCGCCCAAGATCCTGGCCACCCTCGACCGGGCCGTCGGCTACACCCAGGCGGTCATGTCCTACGGCAAGGCGCAGGAGCGCGCGCCGCAGCGCCGCCTGCTCGCCCTGCGCCGGGTGGGAGACGACGTTGCCGACGTGCTCGGCCTTGTCGATCACGGCACGGTCACTTTCGACAACAAGGTGCCGGAAGAGGTCGAAATCGACGCCGACCCGGAACAGATTTTCCGGGTGCTGCTCAACCTCACCCGCAACGCGGTTCAGGCGCTCGAGGCGGAAAAGGACGCGACGCTGGTCAGGCGGATCACCCTGGAAGCCGAACGCACCGGCTCAAGTGTCCTGATCGCCGTAAGCGACACCGGGCCGGGCATTCCCGCGAATATCCGCAACGCGCTCTTCAAGGCCTTTCACAGCGGCTCCAAGGATGGCGGCGTCGGTCTCGGTCTTGCCATCGTTGCCGAGCTTCTGAAGGCTCACGGCGGCAGCATCCGGCTGGACGATACCGGACCGGGCACCTGCTTTCGCATCGAAGTGCCCGACCGGAAAACCTGAGGCATCGTTTCAGCCCGCCTCCGGACCGGTTTTGCGCCGAGCCGCCGGGATTTCCGCCGCTCTCCGGCTTGTGTGACAGTTCCTTGAAAAAAACTTCAAAAAGTCCCTTGCATTCCCCGCCGGTCCGCAGTAGGTAAGCGCCCTGTCCGGGACGCACCGAACGTCCCCGCAGCGCCAAGACACGTCGTCGGCAGGCTTGCCGAAACCCGATGACAAGATCTTCGCCTCTATAAGCACCGGTAGCTCAGCTGGATAGAGCACCAGACTACGAATCTGGGGGTCGGGGGTTCGAATCCTCCCCGGTGCGCCATTATCCCATTGAAATTATTGAATTAAATGAAATGCGGAAAGCGTGCCGTAGCTCGCTGTTCCGCCGTGTCGGCACCGTGTCGGCACGATGCAATCTTTTGTGATTTCCACAGTTAGGATTTCGATGCGTCCTTGTTTAGCAGATCGTATTCGTATGCCTTCTCGTTCAATTCACTGATATGGCCCTGCACCGCCCGGAGCCGACGGCTGTGTTGATAGGCAAGCTCGCTCAGGGCGAGTGCGTTTTCGTTCCATTTATCCTTGTCAGTGTTTTCGAAAAAACACCCGATCATTTCCAGCACAACGGCGGTCGTTTCCGTAGCGCTTAGGATCCCTTCGAATTTGCTGTGATCGGCTTCAGCGAAGCAGTTTGGATGGTACGCAGTCATGACAGTTCCCTCTCAAGGCAACGAATGACCACCGGGATTGGCGGTCAGGCGATGACAGGTTGACAGACCGGCTAGAGGACCGGCAGAGCAAAGCTCTCCCATCACGCCCGACCATAAAAAACGCGCATGCGGCAAGCCGCTGCGCTTCGGGTGCGCCTCTAGTTGAACCGGCTGTCAATCCGGGCCCCACATTTTTAGTGAGGCGTCTTTAGCGTGCTCGCTGGACGAAAGCCTGTCAAGACGCCAGTTATGAGCGCGGTAACGATTGGATTAGGAACTCCATTCTTCGTCCCCTCCAGCAAGCCATGACGGCGGGTAGGCGCGAAGATTTCAGTGCTCGCAGTTTATCACATGCCTTCATCATCAGCTGCGACTTAGCCTCTCAACGTTAATGCGGCTAAAGCCTGCCCGCCTACGAAGCATTTCGTCAGCGGCATTTTTTCATTGTCCATTTGGATCAAAACAGGTTAGCGGAAAAATAGTCGATCATTTCGGAAGACTGAGTTCCCCGGCGAAAACGGCGATGCTCTTCAAAATCAATCGAGGGAAGCATATTGATGAATTGGTCTTCAGCATATACTTCCATAAGCTCTTCTGGATCAAGGCCGCCATCTCGGTGACCAGCGCCCTTATTCATTGCTTCAACTAGAGCTCCAGTCATTACGTCTGCCAATTGTACGGCAGGACTGATCACAGAATCGACTTGGGTTACTTTTGTAAGTTTGAGGGGAAATTTCATGCTAGCGATTTCCGTAGGACGGAATTCGATGTCGATGTCATGATCTATGAAACGCTGAATAACAGTGTTGTAGCCTTGCAGATTCTTCGAACGATCATGTTCTACGCGATAAGGTCCGTCGGCCATTATCTCCATTCTGGTGATTAATGACTGCAAGACGATGAACGAAGCATCTGTGTCGACGCCTGGCGTCGCTATGGCACTCCAGCAGTCGGGCGAAGCAAACTGGGCAAGTGGTCCTAAAATTTCTGGAAGCTCTTGCCACGGCAGGTTTCGCGCTGCCGATATCAGCCTGATTTTTGATAGATTGCTTTTTTCTTTTACAGCTAATTGAAACGCTTCAAGAAGTTCGTCGAACTCAACCCGTCCGAAGAGCGATGGACCTACACTATATAGCAAAGACGCCATGGAATAGTTACCTCCGTCAACATAGAGGTCGTGTCCCCTTTCATAATAAAATGGTTCGACGGCATAATCGACAAACATCAGAGTAAGCAAATATCGTTTGTCGCAAACGTAGTTGATGCATTTATGATGAGTGTGGATCTCACGTAATATATCGATTATCGGCTGACGATTATTAGTCCGACGAGATAAGGAGCGATATTTCAATTCCGGAGCCTGAAGCTTAGGGAAGTACTCTTTAATTAGCTTGGCGGCTTCCTCATTGCTGATAGCAATAGCCGATGCACCTTGATAGCGCTGGTCGGCATTAAAGAGATCGAAGCCAGTGTATCCGCTTTCGTCTATCCTGAAGCATTCCATATTGTCCCCGGACCTCGCTGGCACTCGTCATTGTGATCCCGTTTCAAAACATGAAAACCGCAAGTGGTCGCGCCTCCTTAGCTCTCGAAGTTGCGGAATTCGTGTAAGCCAACCGCCCGGCCTATCAAAAGATGCCATTGTCATGAGCTAGCTTTGCGCGTTTTAAAAGTTCTAACTCGCTGGCCCCAAATTTAGGCACATTCCGTGATGCGTTGTAGAGCAACTCTCTGCCGTCTATTGTGCCTGCCAACATCATCAATTGTGCAAAGTCTTCAACCCACACCCACACATCTTGCCTGCGGAGGAAGCTGATCGAGACCGCAAGATAGACATCAAATTTGTCATTCTCATTCAATTCCTCAAGGTGAATCTTGGCTTGCTGGCGGTCACTTTCATGACCCATGCACAGCTCTTCTGTTGACTGACCATTTTGCTTCCAATGAATAAAGTCGGCGGCCATGCCTGAGGCTAACACCAGAACCGTCCCAATGCGTGTTGAATTTGTGGGAAAGTCAGGCCTTTGCCAACTTACGTGCCCCAAGCTGTCATCGTTGGAGACATTGCTCACCCTGGTAACAGTGAATCCGTTGGCCATCGCCATAACGGCATGGCCAGCTTCATGATACGTGGTGATGATGGACTGTTGTCTGCTCAAAGGCGCCTCCGTCGGCAGAAGCATCAGCAATTTAAGGGTGTATCTCTATACTCCTAAAACCTCTTCCTGGAGTGTGTCTATATTCGATTTGCAACGCGCAAGTTGACGTGGTGTGAGTTTATTTAATCAGATGCAAAAAATGTTTTCCGCCAAGCACCATTAAACGTCATTCTTGAAGCCGACGAATGAACCGAGACGATGATCTCCTCCCACTCGGTTCAAACGAAGCATTTTCTTTTCAAAAACACTCGTGTGTGTGAGACGGGATACCCAGGGTGGGGGTGTCTGTTTCAGTTTTTAAAGGTCGCGATTTTGAGGTCTTTGCCTCCAAGAAGGGGCACCCCCTCTCGAACATCCATACGCCAAATGTTTTGCACGTAATATTCGGTTGGGATCAAAAACACGGCAGCGACGGCCCGCCATCTGAAGGTGATCTGACTGCCGGGTTGCATCTTCCGGATCACGGTTGGCATTGCGGCAAAGTAGTTCTCGCCAGCGGGAACGGATGGTCTGTTGCGACGGTGTTCAAAAAACCCTCCCGGAAATTGGTCGATTGACCGCTTGTTTTTCCGAGACTTTTTAGCTCAGTTTCATTTGTTCAAATAATACTACCTGATCGCGCGCGGCCTGCTCGGCAACGAAACCGCCGTTTTCTTCATCGATTCCGGCGTGGCGGCCATGAACAGGGACCAGGGACAGGCCGCGTTCCTGATGTCGAAATCCCGCGCGGCGCGCATGGGGCTCGACATGCCGCAACCTGGCCGTTTCGCCGAAATCTCTCGCCCCGCCGGCTTTGCATCCGCGCTGGCTTCCCAAAAACTGGCCTTTGTCGTGCCCGACCGGATGTGGCGCGGCTATGGCGACTGGAGTGGTGTCGAAGTCGCATCGCTGATCGCCCACGCTTATCTGAAAGATTTTATATGGACGCTCGACTTTGAAAGGAACGTGCTGGTGCTGCGGAAGGCATCGGCAAAGTAAGCGAGGCTCGATTTCGAAGACTATCGCTCGCGCTCGACAAGTGCAGGTGAAGGTCAACCCAGCCCGCCAGTGGTGCCTCGGATCAAGGGCAAGGCCTTGACAGTAATGCTACTGGGTAGCATTTTCTTGCAGAAGGAGACCATCCGTGAGCATCAAATCCTCTATTTCGCTAACCGAACAGCAGGATGCCTTTGCGCGTTCATTGGTCGAGTCCGGTCAATATTCGAGCCTGAGTTCCGTTCTGCAACAGGGGTTGGAGCTCTTGCGTCAGAAAACCGAGCTGGAGTCTCTTGAAGCGCAGGCGCTCCGCGAATTGATCGGGCAGCGGCTGAATGGCCCGTCCGTATCCGCGGTAGAGATGGGAAACCGTGTGGAGGCCCTGATCGAGCGGAAGCGGCGCGGCATCCGTGTGGACCCTTGAGTATTCGCTCGCCGCGGAGCGCGATTTCGAACTGATCTTCGATCACCTGCTTGAAGCCTACGCAGACCTTGGAGAAGACCGGGAGAACGCGTTCGACCATGCGGCAGAGCGCGTCCGGGCGATCCGGTCGGCCATCGATCAACTCACGGAAACCCCGTTCATCGGCACCCTTCGGCCAGACATCCTGCCGAACTTGCGTTTCGTGCGCCGCGATCAGGCGGTGGTGTGGTTCGTTTCTGAACCGGAGCACAACAAGATCTTTGTGGCCGCCATTTTCTTCGGTGCCCAGGACCACATCATAAAAATGCTGACGAGACTGCTGTCTGACTAGCCAGGTTGTCGTGACAACCTAATGCTCAAGAATGACCTCGGCCTCGTTCCGGAAGGCCGTGACGGTCGAATAGAACGCGTCGAAGAGAAGGTTGCGTTCGTCCGCCAGGGAAAAGACCACTTCCTCGTACTGGCGGTGCATGTCGGACACCGAGACGCGGTGCACGATGTCTGTCCGGCCAGTTCCGAAACGCCACATGAAGCCGACGCCCAGCCCGTTGACGACGGCTTCATAGACCGCGTCGCGGGTGTCGAGGGTCAAGAGCGGCGACGCCTCGAAGCCCGCCGCGCGAAACGCCCGGTCGACCACCCGCTGGGTCGAGGACCCCTTGGTCCGGAAGATGAGCGGTTCGGCCATCAGCCGCTCGCAGGTCACCGATCTTTCCCGCGACAGAGAACTGTCCGGATGAACGATCGCGACCACGTTCTGTTTGGCCAGCAGCGCGCGGCGGAAGCGGCCGTCGACCGGCACGTCCGGCAACACGCCGATATCGACCTCGCGGGTCAGCACCGCGCGCGTGATCCGCTCGTGCGAGCCGGTCTCGACGGCGATCTCGATGCTCGGATGCCGTTTCAGGAACCGGGCGATCAGCGCCATGCCGGGCATCGAGTTTCCCAGACCGATGACCAGCCGGCCGTTGAGCAGCGTGTTGTGCCGGGTCAGGAGCCGGGTCGCGGTACGCTCGGCCTCGGCCATGCGTTCGGCGATGTCGCAGAGTTCGTTGCACAGCGGCGTCGGCGAGAGAACGCCGTTTTTCCGGTCGAAAAGCCGAACGCCGTATTCCGTTTCGAGATCCTTGACATGCCGGGCGACGGCGGGCTGCGAAATCTTCAGAGCCCGGGCCGCCGCCGCATAGGATCCGCCGGAAGCGACCGCGTTGACGGCGCGGATACGGGGCAGGGTTACGGACATTTCCGGCAGTCTCCAGGATATGAAGCAAAACGTTTCGTCACCCCAAACCTTAGGTTCTTTCTGTAACGGCAGCGTCACAGAGTGGCGACAGTTTGTTGGCGAACTCAGCGGGCCAAGGTCCCAGAATACGGCCTTTCTGAAACATGACGGCCGCCGGAACGGCCGGCGGAAATTTCAATGCCCATCAACCTTGATCGATGCGGCAAACGGACGGATGTGGCCATCGCAATGCGTGCTCGCAAAACAACAATGATCCAGTCGCTGAGCGCAGCGGATATCGATGACTATGCAGCCATCCTCTGCGACCTGGACGGATGTCTGATCGCGGAGGAGCGCGCCCTGCCAGGCGCGGAAGAATTCGTCCGGTGCGCAGACAACCGGCTGTCGATCGTCTCCAACAACTCCGCCGATACCGGTGCCACGCTTTCCGGCAAGCTTCATGCGATCGGACTGGAGCTGCCGCCGGACTGCATTTTCCTGGCCGGCGAACTCGCTGTCCGCACGGTCGCGGCGGAGCGGCCGGGCGCCCGGGTGCTCTTGTTTGCCGAGCCGCCGCTGCGGCATCTTGCGGCGGATCTCGGTCTGGAAGCCGTGGACGATCAGGCGGACGTCGTCCTGCTCGCCCGCGACACCCGCTTTACCCTGAATTGCCTGGAACGCGCCCTCCGGCTTCTGGACAAGGGGGCGGAGCTGGTTCTGACCAATCCCGATCTCTTCCACCCGAATGCCGATGGCCGGCCCGTGCCGGAGACCGGGTCGCTCTTCGCGGCTTTCCGGGCCTGCTGCCCCGATATCAGCGCGAGGGTCTTCGGCAAGCCCGAACCGTTTCTGATCGAGGCCGCCTTGCGCAATGCGGGTGTCGCGGCCGCCGACGCGGTCTTTGTCGGCGACAATGCCGAGACCGACGGCGCTGCAGCGGTCCGTGCCGGTCTCGATTTCCTTCACCTGGTCGCGGAAGCCCACCGTGCGTCTGCGGTGGGCTGTCCGGACGCCCCGGAGCCCCCGGGAACCGGCCCCCGATCGTCGACCATGGAGGTGGCGCCATGCTGACCTATGTGTTGCGGACCCTTTTCAAGATGGCGGTCACCCTGTTCATCATCGTGACGCTGGTGTTCTTCGCCACAAGGCTCTCCGGCAATCCGGTCGACTTCGTTCTCGGCGAGGGCATCACGAAAGAAGACCGAGAGCTCCTGATCGCCTATTACGGCCTGGACGCCTCGATCGGCACCCAGTACTGGCGCTATCTCGTCTCCGTCTTTTCCGGCGAGTTCGGACTGTCCTTTCTGGAGCGCCGCCCGGTTTCAGAGATCGTGCTCGAGCGGGCCTGGCCGTCGTTGAAGCTGCTGCTCAGCGCGATCGGCTTCACCCTGATCGTGTCCGTGCCGCTCGGCATCCTGGCCGCGATCTACCGCACCAGCATCATCGGCAGCGTGGTCATGGTCATCGCCTTTCTCGGCTATGCCGTCCCGGCCTTCATCATCGGCATCCTGCTGGTACTGATCTTTGCCTATACGCTCAACTGGCTGCCTGTGGTCGGAGACGGCTCGGCCCTGCATTTCATCATGCCGACGCTCGCGATCTCCGGAACGCTGGTCGCCGCCATCACCCGCTTCACCCGCAACGCCATGCTGGACGTGCTCAGCCAGGACTACATGCGCACGGCCCGCGCCAAGGGCCTGCCGGAGTGGATCGTCATCCTGAAGCACGGCCTGCGCAATGCCGCGATCACGCTTCTTTCCGTGATCGGCCTGCAGATCGCCGGACTGGCGGCCGCCGGCAGCGTGGTCGTGGAAGCGATTTTCGCCTGGCCCGGCATCGGCGACCTGCTCGTCCGCTCCGCCATCCTCCGGGACTATCCGGTGCTCCAGTTCGGCGTGCTGTCGGTCGCCGTCGTGGTCATCGCGATCAACGCGGCGGTCGACATCGCCTATGCCTACGCGGATCCGCGCATCCGCCTTGCCAAGGGATGAACACATGACCGATTTGAGCCAGAACCTCACCCCGCGAGGCGCCTCCAGGATCTCGGCCTTGCATATTCCGATCTGGTCGGATGCGAACTGGATCGTCCGGATCGCGCTCCTCATCGGCCTGGTCCTGATCGTCGTGGCGCTTGCCGCGCCCCTGATCGCGCCGTTCGACCCGAATGCCCAGAGCCTGATCTCGAGGCTGCGGCCGCCGGTCGGGTTCGAGCGCTACAAGGCGGGCTATTATTTCGGCACGGACGAGCTCGGCCGGGACATCTTCTCCCGCTGCATCTACGGCCTGCGCCTCACCTTCGCGCTCGCCCTGGCCGGCGCTGTCATCGGTCTCCTGATCGGCGGAACGCTGGGTCTGCTGGCCGGTATCGTCGGCGGCGTCTTCGAAGATGTCGTCATGGGCATGGTCGATGCCCAGATTGCCATACCCTTCACGCTGATCGCGCTTCTCATCCTGGCGGTCATGGGATCGTCGCTCGACATCATGATCCTGGTTCTCGGCGTCTACGGCTGGGAGCAATACGCGCGGATCGTCCGGGCGGAGGTGAAGAAACTGCTCCAGATGCCCTTCGTCGAAGCGGCGCTGGCCGCGGGCGCAACTCCCTTCCGGATCGCCCTTCGCCACATCCTGCCCAATGTCGTTTCGCCGATCGTCGTCCAGTTCACCCTGAACTTCTCCAACATCGTGATCCTGGAATCGACCCTCTCGTTCCTGGGTCTCGGCGTTCAGCCGCCGACGGCGACGCTGGGGTCGATGGTCGGCATCGGCCGCGATTACCTGCCGACCGCTCCCTGGATCGTGCTCGCGCCCGCCGTCGTGATCCTTCTTCTCACCTTCGCCGTCCAGATCCTCGGCGACTGGCTGCGCGACAAGGCGGACGTCCGTCTCAGGTCCCGTTGACCCGACATTCAAAACAGAAGCCGGAACGGCCGAAGCAACAACCCCCGAAGCCTTGGAGGCTCATGATGACGAAACTACTGGCAACCACAGCCCTGGCGTCGCTGATTGCGACCGGCGCATTCGCTGCCGAACTCACCGTTGGCGCGGCCAACGTCTCCAGCTATCTCGATCCGGGCCGCGACCATTCCAACGTCGGCTCGCAGTTCTACTACAACGCCTTCGACACGCTGATCGAAAAGAACCACGACACCACCGAGACCGAGTGGCGCCCGGGTCTTGCGACCGAATGGACGCTGATCGAACCGACCGTCATGGAGCTGAAGCTGCGCGAAGGCGTGAAGTTCCACAATGGCGAGGACATGACCGCCGACGATGTGGTGTTCTCCCTGAACCGCATGTACCAGGCCGACTTCCCGCCGTATCAGGTCCGCGCCCGCGACCGTCTCGGCAACTTCGAGAAGGCGGAAAAGGTCGACGACTATACCGTGCGCGTCTACGCCAAGCGTCCCGAACCGCTCTGGGAAACGCTCCTGAACCTGCAGCAGGTCATGATCATTCCGGAGGACTACACCAAGAGCCTCGCCGGCGACCCGGACAAGATCGAGCATGACGACTACGAAGCCTTCTCCCTGAAGCCGGTCGGTACCGGTCCTTACAAGGTCGCCGAATTCGTTCCGGGCGAACGGGTCGTCTGGGAACGCTTCGACGATTTCTGGGGCGAAAAGGCGCCGCTCGACAAGGCCACCGTTCAGCATATGCCGGAAACCGCGTCGCGCATCACCGCCCTGAAGACCGGCGAAGCCGACATCGTCACCAACATCGCGCCGGATCAGCTCGGCCTGATCGAACAGGACCCGGATATGAAGGCCGCCGGCAGCGCCACCGCCCTGTTCCACGTCATGATCATGAACGTGAACCATCCGAAGCTGCAGGATCCGCGCATCCGCCAGGCCATGTCGCTGGCCATCGACCGCGACACGCTCAACGAGGCCCTGTGGGGCGGCAAGGCCGTGGTGCCGTCGACCCATACCCTCGAAGAATTCGGCGAGCTGTATCAGCCGGAGCTGACCACCTTCGAGTACGATCCGGAAAAGGCCAAGGAACTCTTGAAGGAAGCCGGCTACGACGGCTTCGAGATCACCTACGACACCGCGCCGAGCTACTACACCAACGGCCTTCTGGCAGCCCAGGCGATCATGGAAATGTGGGCCGAGGTCGGCATCAAGGGCAAGGTCAACGTTCAGGACAAGTGGAGCGGCAATTCGCCGGACATGATGGCCCGCAACTGGTCCAACCCGATGTATTTCGCCGATCCGTTCGGCTGCTTCGGGGTGATGTGGGCGCCCGGCGGTCCGTCCGAATCCGAAGGCCGTTTCAACACGGACGAGGACTACGCCAAGTCTTGGGAAAAGTTCCGTTTCTCCGGCGACACCGAACTGCGCCGCGCGGCCTATGCAGACCTGATGGAGCGTATCAAGCAGGATCCGCCGGTTCTGCCGCTCTACCGCCCGTATGAGAGCTGGGCGATGAAGAACAACATCAACTGGGCGCCGAAGCCGGGTCACATCCCCTATGTGCTCGATTTCCGCGCCGGTTCGATCTCCTTCAACTAGGCAAGCAATAAACGCCGCCGGTCCGCCGGCGGCGCTTCCTTAAAAACGCGTCTTCAAATCAGGAAACCGATCGTGTCCGTACGTATTGCCGTTGTTGCCGACATCCATCATGGCGCGCCGTCCGCCACCAAACGTGGCGATGCCGCGCTGGACCTGATGGCCGACTTTGCCCGTTTCGCCAATGACGCCCGGCCGGATTTCGTCGTCGATCTCGGCGACCGCATTTCCGACATCGACCGGGACACGGATCTTGGCCTCGAACGGGACGTCGCCGAAGCCTTCAGGGCTGTCGAGGCCCCGATCCACCACATCAACGGCAACCACGACCGAGATCATCTGGAGGTCGCCGACAACGAGGAAATCCTGGGTCAGTCGCTGGCGAATGCAGCCTTCGATGCGGGCGGCTGGAAAATCGTTCTCTGGCGGGCCGACAGCAAGATCCTGCGCACGCCCGAACATTCCGGTTTCCTCCTGCGCGAGGCGGACCTCTTGTGGCTGTCGCGGATTGCGCAGAATGCCGACCGTCCGCTGCTGGTCCTGAGCCATGTCCCGGTTTCCGGCCATGCCCAGACCGGTAATTATTATTTCGAGCGCAATCCGTCGGCGTCCACCTATCCGATGGCCGAACGGGCCCGGGCAGCCCTTGCCCAGTCGCGGTTTCCGGTCGTCTGCCTGTCCGGCCACGTTCACTGGAACACCGTCACCACGGTCGACGGCATCACCCACCTGACGCAGCAATCGCTCACCGAAAGCTTTACCACCAAGGGCGAGCCCGCCGGCGCCTTCGGTCTCCTGGAGCTCGACGATACCGTTTCCTGGCAGGTGCAAGGGCTCGACCCCTTCGCCTTCTCCTTCCGGCCGACGGCGGACCGCTGGACGCCGCCGCTGCCGGTCTTCAGCGAGCACGTCGAATTTGCCGCAAAAAGACGCGGAGACTGCAGATGAGCGAACCGGTACTGGACGTTCGCGATCTCAGGGTCTCCTTCGGCAGCCACGAAGCGGTCAAGGGCCTTTCCTTCGCCATTCATGCGCGCGAGACGCTAGCGCTGGTCGGCGAGTCCGGTTCCGGCAAATCGGCGACGGCGCTCTCGATCCTGCGCCTGATCGAGCGGGAGGGCGGCACCGTCCGGTCGGGCCGGATCCTGCTCAGCGACGGCGAGGCGGTCCGGGATCTGACGACGCTCGGTGCCGCGCAACTGACGAAATTGCGCGGCAATGCCGTCTCCATGGTCTTCCAGGAGCCGATGACTTCGCTTAATCCGGTCCTGAAAATAGGCGACCAGGTTGCCGAGGTCTTCATCCGGCACCGCAAGCTCACCCATGGGCAGGCCCTGAAAGCCACGGAGGAGGCCCTGGACCAGGTTCGCATTCCCGAACCGGCCCGGCGGCTCGCCCAGTATCCGCATGAGCTTTCCGGGGGACTGCGCCAGCGCGTCATGATCGCCATGGCGCTCGCCTGCCGGCCGAGGCTCCTGATCTGCGACGAACCGACCACCGCGCTCGACGTGACCACCCAGGCCGAGATCCTGTCGCTGATCAAGGGCCTTCAGGCCGAAATCGGCATGGGCGTTCTGTTCATCACTCACGACATGGGCGTGGTCGCTGAAATGGCCGACCGGGTCGTTGTCCTGCGGCACGGCGAGAAGATCGAGGAGGCAGCCGTTCAGGACCTCTTCGAAAAGCCGCAGGCGGCCTATTCGAAGACACTGATGGCGGCGACGCCGAAACTGGGCACTGGCAGCCGCACGGAAGCGGCAGGCTCCGAGACCGTGCTCGAAGTCGACCGCCTGTCGACACGGTTCGCATCGAAGGCAGGCCTGTTTTCGAAACGATCCGGCGGCGTCCTGGCCGTGAACGGAGTGTCCATCAAGGTTGCACGCGGCGAGACGCTCGGCCTGGTCGGGGAATCCGGCTGCGGCAAGTCCACCCTCGCGCGCTCCATCCTGCGCCTGATCGAGCCGGAAAGCGGCACGGTCCTTCTCGACGGACGGCACCTGACCGGGGCGTCGAAAGCAGAACTCAGGCACAGCCGCAAGCAGGCCCAGATGATCTTTCAGGATCCCTATGCCAGCCTCAATCCACGCCTCGCGGTCCATGAACTGGTCACCGAGCCCGCGAAGATACACGGCCTTGTCTCGCGCAAGGATCAGAAGGAAGTCGCCGCGCAGCTCGTTTCGAGAGTCGGTCTTGAAAAGGACGCCATCTATCGCTTCCCGCATCAGTTTTCCGGCGGCCAGCGGCAGAGACTGTGCATTGCCCGGGCGCTTTCGGTCGAACCCAAGCTGATCATTGCCGATGAAGCCGTCTCGGCGCTCGATGTCTCGATCGCCCGCCAGATCACCGATCTGATGCTGGAACTGCAGCAGCGAGACGGTCTTGCCTTTCTGTTCATCTCTCACGACATCGCCGTCGTCGAACGGGTCAGCCACCGGATTGCGGTGATGTACAAGGGCGAGATCGTCGAGACCGGCGCCACCGGCCAGCTTTTGTCTTCCCCAAGGCATTCCTATACAAGGCGGCTTCTCACGGCGGTTCCCTCCGGCATTCCGGCGAGTAAACGGTCGAAGACCGTCAACGAAGCGGCCGAGACTCAAGCGGTCTGCGCCTGATCGAAACGGATATGGAGGCCGTTCAAGCCGCAATGAGGTGATATCGGCTCCCTGGCGCGTGAGGGTGCAGGAGCGGTATCCGGCTATTTCTCCGTCCCCGAGGCATTTCCGGTTACGCCGATTGCCTGAAACGTAAGCCTGTCCAGGCGCTACCTGCCGGGCGGCGTCGCTCCGCCGTGGCGGTATTTCCAGAAATTGCAATCTGTCTCCCAGCGAGCGGCTTTGCCGCGCGCGCTTTCCCGCGCGCAGATGCCCTCTTGCGTCGGCACTCATATCTAAATAGATTATTTACATAAGAATTAAGGAGGAGACATGGAAACGCCTGTTGCGACCACGGTGGGGGTCTCCAGCACCCATCCCGGAGATATGCCGTGCGAACACGCACGCATTCCTGTGTGGAATTCGGAAAACTGGTTCTATGAGGACTGGCAGCCCGGTCATCGCATCCGCTCGCTCCGGCGGACCATCGCGGAAGGCGAAAGCCACCTGTTCAACACGCTGGTCGCCGACCTCCATCCTTATGTGCAGGACGAGATGTTCGCCGCCCGGGACGGAATGTTCGGACGGCGGCTGGTCGCGGGCGCATTCGTGTTTTCGGCAGGCCTGGGCCTTGTCGCCACCAATTGCGTCAACGCCTTTTCCTACGGCTACGACAGGCTGCGGTTCATCAAGCCGGTGTTTATCGGCGACACGATCTACGCGATCCGGACCAATCTCGACAAACAGCCGAAAACCCCCGCGATGGGCCTGATCCGCGCCTCCTATGAAGTGTTCAAGGGAGACGGCGAGCTGGTGCTCTATTGCGAGCATCTTCAGACCGTCAAATACCGAAACCCCGCCGATTTCGCCGACCGGACAGACAGCGAGAGCGAACAGAAGACGTCATGACATCCCAATCCGATTTGCCGCTTGCCGGGCTGGTCGTGCTCGACATGAGCCAGTTTCTCTCCGGCCCCTATGCGACCCTGCGCCTGCAGGACCTGGGCGCGCGCGTCATCAAGATAGAACGCCCGGGGTCCGGCGATCTCTCGCGCAGCCTGTACCTGAGCGATACGGAGATCGGCGGGGATTCGACGATCTTCCACGCGATCAACCGGGGCAAAGAAAGCCTTGCCGTCGATCTGAAGAGTGCTGACGATATCGAGCGGCTGAAGAAGCTGATCGCCAGGGCCGATGTGCTGGTCCAGAACTTCAGGCCGGGCGTGATCGAAAGGCTCGGGCTCGACTACGGGACCGTCCGGCAAATCAATCCCCGCCTCGTCTACGGGTCGATCAGCGGTTATGGCGAGGAAGGTCCGTGGGTCAGGCGCCCGGGCCAGGACCTGCTTGCCCAGGCGCGTTCGGGGATCATGTGGCTGAGCGGCGACCTCGACCACGGTCCCGTGCCGATGGGCCTTGCCGTCGGCGACATGTTCGCCGGGGCGGCGCTGGCGCAGGGCCTGCTCGCCGGGCTCGTCAAGCGAGGCATCACCGGCGAGGGCAGCCACGTTCAGACCAGCCTCCTGGAAGCGCTCGTCGATTTCCAGTTCGAGGTTCTGACCACTTATCTCAACGACGGACGGCGCATGCCGAAGCGGTCCGGCTTCCGCAATGCGCACGCCTATCTTGCGGCTCCCTATGGCGTCTACGAGGCCAAGGACGGCTTCATTGCGATTGCCATGACGCCGATCCCGAAACTGCGCGACCTGATGGAACTGGACGCGCTCGATCCCTATTGCGACGATCAGTCGACGTGGTTTTCAGAGCGCGAGACCATCAAGAAGCTGATCGCCGGGGCAATCGCGGAGCGCACAGTCGACGCGTGGATGTCGGTCTTCGAGCCGGCCGATATCTGGTGCTCGCCGGTGCTCGACTGGGACAGCCTGCTGGAAAGCGAAGGCTTCAACTGTCTCGACCTGCTCCAGCGGGTCACGCGCGACGACAATGTCTCGATCCTGACGACGCGTTCTCCCATCCGCGTGAACGGCGACCGGCCAAGGGTCTCCCGGGCGGCGCCGCGCGTCGGCGAGAACACCGCCTCGATCGTCGAGGAATTCGGGCTGTGAGCTCCCTCCGCCTGAAAGGCATGACCTGGAGCCATCCGCGCGGCTACGATCCGATGATCGCCTGCTCGCGCGTCTGGAAGGAGCGGACCGGCGTGGAGGTCGACTGGGACAAGCGCTCCCTGCAGGATTTCGAATCCTTTCCCGTTGACGAACTCGCCCGCCGGTACGACCTGATTGTCATCGATCACCCCCATGTCGGCGAAATCACCGATCAGGGCTGCCTGGCGCCCCTGGATGAGTTTTGCGACCCGGAAAAGCTTCAGGCCGTGGCTTCCGGCAGCGTCGGCGGCTCTTACGGCAGCTACGCCTGGCAGGGCCATCAGTGGGCCTTGCCGATCGATGCAGCCGCCCAGATCCAGGCCTACAGGCCGGACCTGATCGGCGCGGCCCCGGACCGTTTCAGCGAGGTGCTCGAGCTCGCCGCTAAGGGGAGGGTGCTGATCCCGATGCGTCCGCCACATTCGCTCATGACCTTCTTCACGCTTTGCGTCAATCTCGGCTCGCCATGCGCGACGGAGGGGCCGGGCGATCTCATATCGGCCGAAGACGGCGCGGCCGTCTACGACCTGATCGCCCGTCTTATGAGCCATGTGCCTGACGACTGCTACGGCATGGACCCGATCGCCGTTTTCGAGCGCATGTGCGCGGCCGGCAGCCCGGTCGCCTGCGCGCCGCTGATCTACGGCTACGTGAATTACGGCATGTCCGGTTTCCGCCCGAAAAAGCTTGCCTTCGCCGACATTCCCGCCGCGGGCGAGAACGGACCGGTCGGCTCGGCGCTCGGCGGAACCGGGATCGCGGTTTCGGCCTTTTCCGGCCATATTCCGGAAGCGGCCGGTTTCACGGCCTGGATCGCGGGGAGCGACGTCCAGCGCGGCCCGTTCGCAACCGCCGGCGGCCAACCGGCACATGCCGACGCCTGGGACGACGAGGCGGTCAACGCAGCGACCAACGGCTTTTACCGCAACAGCCGCAGGACACTCGACGGCGCCTGGGTCCGTCCGCGCCACAAGGGCTACATGGCGTTCCAGGAGGCCGCGTCCGAACGGCTGAACAGGGGACTGGAAACCGGCGAGCCGGCACGGCCGGTGATCGACGACATCAACGCGCTTTTCGCCAAGAGTTTCGGGTGAGTTTTCATTGGACTGGTTGGACTTCGGCTATTTCGTGGAACGGCAGCAAGTTGAAAACAGGACCTCATCCTGAGGAAGCGCTTCAGCGCTGTCTCGAAGGATGGGCGGCACATTCTGGAGCAAGTGGCCCATCCTTCGAGACGGGCCTAAAGGCCCTCCTCAGGATGAGGGAGGAGTGGCTCTAGTGCTTTGAGGGCGCATGGTTTTATTGCTGCCAGTGGGCTTCGGTTGGATGCCGACTGACCTAAAGCCGCCAGATCCGCCTGGCGTTTCCGGACAGCAGTTTATGGCGCTCGTCGTCGCTGGCGCCTTCCAGGAGGGCGTGGGTTGCCGAGGCCCAGGCGAGCAGGCCGCCGCCGAGCGTGCAGACCGGCCAGTCGCTGCCCCAGACAACGCGGTCCCAGCCGAAGGCGTGAATGACGTGTTCGACCCACGGACGCAGTGTTTCTGTGGTCCAGGTCTCCGCGTCGGCATAGGCGACGACGCCGGAAATCTTGGCGATCACGTTTGGCCGTCTGGCCAGTTCGGTCATCCGCTCCCGCCATGGATGCCGGGCATCGCCCGCGATATCCGGCACGCCGCAGTGATCGAGGATGAAGGTGACGTCAGGGGCAAGGTCGGCCAGCGCGATCGCCTTGTCGAGCTGGTGCGGGAGAACGCACAGGTCGAAGGTCAGTCCCGTACCGCCGACCCGCTTCAGGTTTTCGCGAAACAGGGCGCCTTCGGACAGTTCGTCCGGCATGACGTGCAGCACCCGGCGGAAGCCCTTCACCAGGGCGTTGGCCTGCTGCCGCTCCAGATAGGCGGCAAATCCGTCCTCTTCGGGACGGCAGGAGGCGATGGCTCCAGCGATCAGGCTTTGAGGTCTGCCTGCCAGCGAGCCGATATAAGCGGTTTCGTCCTCGATCCGCTCCGGTGCCACATCGACTTCCATGTGCAGGGTCGCCGAAATGCCCGCGCGCCGGGCGTCGCGCGCATAATCGTCGTAGGACCAGTCGCGGTTCAGCGGCTCGACCCCGGCAAGCCAGGGATAGTCAAGGGCCGACCGGTCGATGACATGCAGGTGGGTGTCGACGATCATGGTGCTTCCTCCTCGGGCCAATGCCGCCGCATCCTTCCACAGGAGAATACTTCATTCAAATAAGAATTTACGACACCGGAACCTGTTCGGTTCCGGTCAGGACGGAGAGCTGGCGGGCGGTCTTGCAGAGCAGTTCCAGCGTTGCGGTAATGTCCGGTGCCTGGGGCACGTTGACCAGTGTGATGAACGGAATGGTCAGCGCCGCGATGGCCCGGCCGTCCGGGCTCAGGATGGGCGCGGAAAGGTTGTAGACGCCGGCGGTCTGCACGCTCGGCATCATCTCGTATCCGCGTTCGCGGATCTGGTCGAGACGGTCGAAGAATTCCTGCTCCACGGTCGGGCGCTCGGTGCTGCGGGAATACTCGTTGATCATCATCAGCCGTTCTTCCTGGGAGTGGAAGGCAAGCAGGATATGTCCGGAGCCCGTATCGTAGAGGCTGATATTCGATCCGACGCGGATGGAGATGCCCCAATAGCTCGGAGCTTCCTGCTGCGCGACGACCACGACCGAGCCGCGGTCGAAGACCGAGAGCTGGTTGGCCTGGCGCGTCTTCTCCGCCAGTTCGCGCATGAAGGGCGTGGCGAAGGACACCAGCCGGCGCACGGGCGCGTGGGACTGGGCGAGGCCGAACAGCTTCAGGGTGAGCGAATAGCGGTCGCCGTCGATGCGCGTGACATAGCCCCGGCGCACGAGGCGGTCCAGCATCCGGTAGAATTCGTTGGGGCTGCGGCCGAGATTCTTGGCGATCTCCGCCTGGGTCAGACCGCCGTCGATTCCCGCAAGGAGTTCGAGAATATCGAGCCCCTTGTCGAGAGCCGGTGCCCTGTAGCGATCGTCGTCCTGTGACATTCTTTTCTCCGTGAATTTCAACATTCATATACGCATAACATGCCGGAAAAACAAACGAAGTTCGCCTTGACCATAAATAAAGATCATGTTTGTATATGAATGAACCACTCATCAGTGGGGATGAGGGCAGGTTGCCCGGTGTTTAATAAAGTCTCGGGAGGAGGCTCATGAAAAAGCTACTGGCCGGCACGTCCGCCGGAATTCTCGCATTGTTCGCCGGCGGTGCCGCGCTCGCACAGGATCTGCCGGGCAAGTTCGAGGGTGTCACCATCGATGCCAAGCTGATCGGCGGTCAGCAATACGAGAACCTGTATTCGCGCATCGCCGAATGGGAAGCGGCCACCGGCGCGAAGGTCAATGTCATATCCAAGAAGAACCACTTCGATCTCGACAAGGAGATCAAGTCGGACATTGCGGTCGGCGCGGTGAACTGGTGCGTGGGCTCGAACCACTCGTCCTTCGCTCCGCAATACCCGGGCATCTACACCGACCTTGCCGCGCTTCTGCCGAAAGAGGAAATCGACGCGTTCGTCGACGCCAATATCGATGCCTCGACGCTCGACGGCAAACTCGTCATGCTGCCGCGCGCCCAGTTCGACGTCTCCGCGCTCTACTATCAGAAGAGCCTCTACGAGGACGACGACAACAAGGCCGGGTTCAAGGACCGGTACGGCTACGACCTGGCGCCGCCCGACACCTGGCAGCAGGTCAGCGATCAGGCCAAGTTCTTCGCCAACCCGCCCGATTTCTACGGCACCCAATATGCCGGCAAGGAAGAGGCCATCAACGGCCGGTTCTATGAAATGCTGCGCGCCGAGGGCGGCGAATATCTCGACGCAGACGGCCGTCCGGCGTTCAATTCCGAAGCGGGCGTGCGGGCGCTGAACTGGTTCGTGGATCTCTACAACGCCAAGGCCGTTCCGGCCGGAACGACGAACTATCTCTGGGACGATCTCGGCCAGGGCTTTGCCTCCGGCACCGTGGCGATCAACCTGGACTGGCCGGGCTGGGCGGGCTTCTTCAACGATCCCGGTGCGTCCAAGGTTGCCGGCAATGTCGGCGTGGTCGCGCCTCCCAAAGGCTCCTCGGGTGCGCGGACCGGCTGGTCCGGCCATCACGGTTTTTCCGTGACCGAGACCTGCGAGAACAAGGAGGCGGCCGCCTCTCTCGTGTGGTTCCTGACCAACGAGGACAGCCAGAAGCTCGAGGCGGGCGCGGGGCCCCTGCCGACGCGCGACGCGGTCTGGACCTGGGTCATCGGCGAAGCGTCCGACGATCCGTATCGCAAGGAGGTTCTGGAAGCCTTCCAGGAAGCGGCCAAGGGTGCCTATCCGGTTCCCCAGTCTGCCTCCTGGATCGAGATTTCCAACGCCGTCTATCCGCAGCTTCAGGCCGCCATCCTCGGCGACAAGACCCCGCAGGAAGCGCTTAACGACGCCGCCCAGGAGGCGACGGCCATTCTCGAAGACGCCGGCGAGCTGTAAGCTCTCCCGGGAAAGGCGCGGCTCTGCCCGCGCCTTTTTCCCCCGCGGGGCGGCTTGACCCTTTCGCACAATGAAATGAGGAAAGAATGAGAGGCTGGAAGCCCGCGCCGCATGTGCTTCTGCTCCTGCCGGCCTTTATCGTGCTGGCCGCGGTGGTGGTCGTGCCGTTGTTACTGTCGCTCTATTCGAGCTTCACGCCCTTCCGGCTGACACGTCCGGATTCGATCTATACCTTTATCGGCTTCCGCAACTACCAGCGGCTGCTCGCGGACTGGGACTTCTGGGTCGCCTTCGGCCGAACGGTCCTCTTGCTGACATTCGCCCTGAACCTGGAAATGGTCTTCGGCCTCGGCCTGGCGCTGCTGGTCGAAAAGGCGACCCGCGGACAGCGGATCCTGCGCACCATCATGATGTTCCCGATGATGTTCTCCCCGGTCCTGGTCGGCTTCCAGTTCAAGTTCATGTTCAACGACAATATCGGCGTGGTGAACAACGCGCTGCAGTCGCTCGGCCTGACCGACCAGGCCATTCCCTGGCTGATCGACGGCCAGCTCGCCTTCATATCTATTCTCGTCGCGGAAATCTGGTCCTCGACCGCGGTGTTCGCGATCTTCATCCTCGCCGGCCTGATGGCGATGCCGCGCGAACCGCTGGAAGCGGCCAAGGTGGACGGCTGCACGGCCCTTCAGAGCTTCCGCTATGTGACCTGGCCCTTCGTCATGCCGTTCGCCTATATCGCCATGACCATCCGCTCGCTCGACATCGCGCGCGCCTATGACATCGTCAAGATCATGACCGACGGCGGGCCCGCCGGGCGGACGGAGATCCTGTGGACCCTGATCGCCAGGACGGCCTATTCCGACGCGCGCATGGGGCTCGCAAACGCCATGGCCTATATCGCGATCCTTCTTTCAATCCTGTTCACCGGGCTGTTCTTCCGCCAACTTGCAAAGGCCCGCCAACAGATCGGCGCGGAGTGGTGACAATGGACGAGAATGCCGCACATCGCCTCAAGTCCGGCCTCTTGAAGGCCGGGCACCTGATCGGCCTGTTCCTCGCCATGGCGATCATCTGCCTGCCGGGCCTGTGGATCGTCCTGTCCTCGCTGAGGCCGACGGTCGAGATCATGGCCAAGCCGCCGGTCTGGATCCCGCAGCAGATTTCCTTCGATGCCTATATCGCCATGTTCTCAGGCGTCGGGCAGGGCGGGATTCCGGTCCTGGAATATTTCCGCAACTCGATCGTCATCTCGGTCACCTCGACGGTGATCGCGCTTGCGGTCGGCATGGCCGGCGGCTATGCCTTCGCGCGCTACCGGTTCAGCTTCAAGTCGTCGATCTTCCTCGGCTTCATGCTGACGCGCACCGTTCCGGGCATCGCCCTGTCGCTGCCGCTGTTCTTCGTCTACGCCAAGCTCGGCATCATCGACACGCATTTCGGCCTGATCCTCGCCTATGTGGCGCTGAACGTGCCGTTCACGATCTGGCTGATCGACGGTTTCTTCCGCCAGGTGCCGCGCGATCTTGCCGAGGCCGCGCAGATCGACGGCTGCACCCGCTGGCAGGCCTTTTGGCAGGTGGAATTCCCGCTCGCCCGCCCGGGCATCGCGTCGGCCGGCATCTTCGCCTTCCTGATTTCCTGGAACGAGTTCGCGCTGGCCTCCCAGCTCACCCGGTCGACCAATTCCAAGACCCTGCCGGTCGGCCTGCTCGACTATACCGCGGAATTCACCATCGACTGGCGCGGCATGTGCGCCCTGGCCGTGGTGATGATCATTCCGGCGCTCACGCTCACGTTCATCGTACAGAAACATCTCGTCTCCGGTCTCACCTCCGGTGCAGTGAAGGGATAGAAATGGCTACCGTCTCGCTGAAGAACCTGGTCAAGAATTACGGAAATCTGGAGGTGGTCCATTCCATCGACCTGGAGGTCGAGGACCGCGAGTTCATCGCGCTGGTCGGGCCCTCCGGCTGCGGGAAGTCGACATCCCTCAGGATGATCGCCGGCCTGGAGAACATCTCCGGCGGAGAGATCCGCATCGGCGACAGGGTGGTCAACGACCTGCCGCCGCGCCAGCGCAACATCTCGATGGTGTTCCAGTCCTATGCGCTTTATCCGCACATGACGGTCGCCGAGAACATGGGCTTCTCGCTGAAGATCGCCGGGCGTCCGAAATCGGAGATCGAGGCGGCCGTCGCCGAAGCCGCGCGCACGCTCAGCCTGGAAAATCTCCTGGAACGGCGCCCGTCGCAGCTTTCCGGCGGCCAGCGGCAGCGCGTCGCCATGGGCCGCGCGATCGTGCGCAATCCGGATGTCTTCCTGTTCGACGAACCGCTGTCGAACCTGGATGCCAAGCTGCGCATGCAGATGCGCACCGAAATCAAGAAGCTGCATGCCAAGGTTCAGTCGACGGTCATCTACGTGACCCACGACCAGGTCGAGGCGATGACGCTCTCCGACCGCATCGTTATCATGCGCGACGGCCATATCGAGCAGGTAGGCACTCCCGAAGAGGTCTTCAAACGGCCGCAGACCCGCTTTGTCGCGGGCTTCATAGGCTCGCCGACCATGAACCTGCGCGAGGCGACCGTCGACGACGGCAAGCTCGCCTTCGACAATGGCGATACGCTGCCTCTGCCCCCGCAGTTCCGCAGCGCGGTGACCGCGGGCCAGAAGGTCGTCTTCGGCCTTCGGCCCGACGATCTCTATCCCGCCGGCCACGGTCTGCATTCCGGTGAGGCACATGACGTGCATACGATTTCGGTTCCGGTCTCGATCACCGAGCCGCTTGGCAACGAGACCCTGGTCTTCGCCGAATTCGCGGGCGAAGACTGGATCGCGCGGATGCTCAATCCGAGGGACCTGCATCCCGGCAAAAAGATCGATCTCAGCTTCGACCTCAGCCAGGCGCACCTGTTTGATGCGGGGACCGAGAAGATCCTGAGGAGTTGATTGAATGGCACGTATCGAAAAAGTCGAACTGCGCATGGTCGACCTGATGCCCAAGGTCAAGCGCACCGACGCGATCCAGAGCTTCGTCAGCCAGGAAACGCCGATCGTCACGATCATCGATTCCGACGGTGCGAGCGGCACCGGCTACAGCTACACGATCGGCACCGGCGGGTCGTCGGTGATGCGGCTTCTCGCCGATCATCTGGTGCCGCGCCTGATCGGGCAGGATGCCGACAGGATCGAGGGCATCTGGCACGATCTGGAATTTGCGACCCATGCGACGACCATCGGTGCGATCACTTCGATCGCGCTCGCCGCCATCGATACCGCCCTGTGGGACCTGCGCGCGCGCAGGCAGCACCTGCCGCTGTGGAAACTGGCCGGCGGAGCCAAGGACCGCAGCCCGCTCTACACGACCGAAGGCGGCTGGCTGCACATCGAAACGCAGGCGCTGGTCGACGACGCGCTCGACGCGAAAGCCAAGGGCTTCACCGGGTCGAAAGTGAAGATCGGCCGGCCGCACGGGTCCGAGGATCACGCCCGGCTGTCGGCCGTGCGCGCCGCCGTCGGTGACGGCTATGAGATCATGACGGACTGCAATCAGGGCTTTACCGTCGACGAGGCGATCCGCCGGGCCGAGCGTCTGCGCGAGCTGGATCTCGCCTGGATCGAGGAACCGCTGCCCGCCGACGACATCGACGGCCATGTCCGCCTGTCCGGCATGACCGCGACCCCGGTGGCTGTCGGAGAGTCGCTCTATTCGATCCGCCATTTCCGCCAATATATGCAGGCGGGTGCCTGTTCCGTCGTTCAGGTGGATGCCGGGCGCATCGGCGGTATCACACCCTGGCTGAAGGTGGCTCACGCAGCCGAAGCCTTCGACATTCCGATCTGCCCGCATTTCCTGATGGAGCTGCATGTCAGCCTGGTCTGCGCCGTGCCGAACGGAAAATATGTGGAATATATCCCGCAGCTCGACGACCTGACCGCAAGCGGGATCACCATCGAGGACGGTCACGCGCTGGCTCCGGATGCACCGGGGATCGGCATCGACTGGGACTGGGACGCGCTTCGGGCTAAAAGCATTCCCGAATTCACGGCGACGGTCACCCGAGGGGAGGGTTAGGAATGCAGCGAATGGGCATGGTGATCGGCCTGAAGGCTGACGGGATCGCCGAATACAAGCGGCTGCATGCGGATGTGTGGCCGGAGATCCTCGACATGATCTCAAAATGCAATATCCGCAACTATACAATTTTCCTGAAGGAGCCGGAGAACCTGCTGTTCGGCTATTGGGAATATCACGGTACGGACTTCGCTGCGGATGCGGCGAAGATGGCGGCGGATCCGAAGACACAGGAGTGGTGGGACATCTGCATGCCGCTTCAGGCGCCGCTGGAAACCCGCAAGGACGGCGAGTGGTGGGCGATGATGGAAGACGTGTTCCATCATGACTGAGCGCTTCGATCCGGCGACGCTCTCCCAGGAATGGCCTCTGCCCTCCGATCCCCGCCCGGTCGTCACGTTCGGCGCCGGGTCGATCGTCGGCGACGCGCATTTTCCCGCCTACAGGAAAGGCGGTTTTCCGGTCGCGGGTCTTTTCGATCCCGATCCCGCCAGGGCCGAAAAGCTTGCCGACGGCTGGGGTGTGAAGGCTTTTGCAACAGCGGAAGAAGCGGCTGCCGTCCCGAGCGCGGTCTTCGATCTCGCCACGCCGCCCAAGGTTCATGCGGACGTGTTGCGCCTGTTGCCGGAAGGGGCGGCTGTGCTGATCCAGAAACCGATGGGCAGCGATCTTGCCGGTGCCACGGAGATCCTGGAAATCTGCCGGGAGAGGAACCTGACCGCAGCCGTCAATTTCCAGCTTCGCTTCGCCCCGATGATGCTTGCTCTGAAGGACGCCATTGCCAAAGGCTGGCTCGGGGACGTCGTCGATTTCGACGCCTGGCTGGCTCTGGCGACGCCATGGGAGCTCTGGGCTTTCCTGAAGGGCCTGCCCCGGATTGAGATCACCATGCATTCGATTCATTATCTGGACCTGATCCGGCAGCTTCTCGGCGACCCGAAGGGCGTGCATGCCAAATCGCTCGGTCACCCGAGCCACGACATGGCGCAGACCCGCACCAGCGCGATCCTCGACTATGGCGACAGGGTGCGCTGCGCGCTGTCGATCAACCACGATCACAAGTTCGGCCGCAAATACCAGGCCTGCGAATTCCGGATCTGCGGCACCGAGGGCGCCGCCTACCTGCAGCTCGGCGTCAATCTCGACTATCCGCACGGCGAGCCGGACATCCTCGAAATCCGTCCGAAAGGCGGCAAGGACTGGGTTTCCGTGCCACTCAAGGGGACCTGGTTTCCCGATGCCTTCATCGGCCGCATGGCCAATCTTCAACGCTACGTTTCCGGCGAGGACGCAGACCTGGTGAGTTCGGTCGAGGACGCATGGAACACCATGGCGCTGGTCGAAGCGGCCTACCAATCCTCCGCTTCGCCCGCCACGCCGCTCGCGCAAAGGCCCTGACAATGGAGCAGACGATCTATTTCGAGGAATACGAACTCGGACACGAGCGCGTGACCTACGGGCGGACGATCACCGAAACGGATTTCGTGGTCCATGCCGGCCACACCGGGGATTTCTTCCCCCATCACATGGATGCGGAATTCATGAAGACCCAGCCCTTTGGTCAACGGATCGCGCATGGCACCATGGTGTTCGCAATCGGCGTCGGGCTGACGGCGAGCGTCATCAACCCGGTGGCGTTTTCCTACGGTTACGACCGGCTGCGCTTCGTGAAGCCGGTCTTCATCGGCGACACGATCCGCTCCCGCGTGACCATCGTGGCCAAGGACGACGATCCGAAGCGTTCGGATGCCGGGCGCGTGGTCGAACGCACGGAAGTCCTAAACCAGAACGACGAGGTCGTCCTCGTCGCCGATCATATCCACATCGTGGAACGCAAGAGCAAGACCGCCTGACGGGAAGATGGAGACGACAAGATGGACTGGGTGAAGGACAAGACCGTTCTGGTGACGGCGGCCGGGCAGGGGATCGGCCGCGCGACGGCGGAAGCTTTCGCGACGCAGGGCGCCAAGGTGGTCGCAACCGACATCAACGAAACCACGCTGGCCACGCTCACCAGCGAGACGGGGATCGAGACGCGCGTCCTCGACGTGCTGAGAGATGATGATGTTCGCAAGACCGTCGCCGAGGTCGGGCCGGTGGACGTGCTCTTCAACGGCGCCGGGTTCGTTCATGCCGGCTCGATCCTGGAGATGACGGACGAGGAGTTCGACTTCGCGCTGAACCTCAACGTGCGTTCGATGATCCGCACGATCCGCGCCGTGCTGCCGGCGATGCTGGAACGCGGCGGCGGTGCGATCATCAACATGTCGTCCGTCGCAAGTTCCATCAAGGGCGTGCCCAACCGGTTCGCCTACGGTACCACGAAGGCGGCCGTGATCGGCCTGACCAAGGCGGTTGCCGCCGATTATGTAGCGCAGAACATCCGCTGCAACGCGATCTGTCCGGGCACGGTGGAAAGCCCGTCGCTGCAGGACAGGCTGCGCGCCCAGGGCGACTACGAGGCGGCCCGGGCGGCCTTCATCGCCCGACAGCCGATTGGCCGGATCGGAACGCCGGAAGAAATCGCCGACCTTGCGGTTCACCTCGCCAACGCGACCTACACGACCGGTCAGGCCTATGCGATCGACGGCGGCTGGACGATCTGACCATTCTGAAGGACAGACGTCTCGGGTGGAACCGCTCCTGCCGTCAAGTCATCCGGATGCCGCTTCCGATCCCTGCCAAGATTTGCCTTCCCTGGAGCGCAGGAACGATCGCAGAGCTTCGTAATCCTGGTCAGTGGCAGGATTGTAGACCGCCATCGTGAGGTCCGGCCGGCCGGCGACGGCGAGGGAAGAATATTCGAGCGCGATCTCGCCAAGCAGCGGATGCTTCAGGCGTTTGACCAGTCCCTCGAACGACCGGACGTCGTTCTCACGCCAGATCCCGGCAAATTCGGGACTGCGGTCGCAAAGCTCCCGGACCAGAGGCATGATTTCAGCTTCCGCACCGGCCCGCGCGGCGTCGACGCGAAAGGCTGCGACCACGCTGCGGGCCATGGCCTCCCAGCCCGGTTGGGACGCATGGCGGTTCGCGTCGCCAAAGAGCATGCGCAGGACGTTGCGCTCGTCCGGTGGGAGCTTGCCGTAATCGGCGAGCACCACGGCCGCTGCGCGGTTCCAGGCGAGAATGTCCCAGGTTGCGGTTTTCAGGATTGCCGGGCTGTAAGGGAGCGCATCGAGCAGCCGCTGAAGCCGCGGAGTGACCGCGTCCCCGCCGCAATATCGGGCCTCAGGCGGCCGGCCGAGGCCGAGCAGAAACAGATGCTCACGCTCGATCTCCGTCAGCATCAGCGCGCGTGCGAGCCGGTCGAGGACGTCGGCCGACGGAGCGCCGCCCCGGCCCTGCTCGAGCCAGGTCACCCATGCGGGACTGATATTGGCGCGCAACGCCACTTCTTCGCGGCGCAATCCCGGCGTCCGCCGCCGGCCTGCCGGAAAACCCAGCTCGGCCGGGTCGAGCCTGGAGCGCCTGTCCCGCAGATAGGCGCCCAGCCTGTTCTCGTTGTCTGTGGCCATCGTGAGAGGTTCCAGGTCATACTCAGCGAGAAATTATAATACGATAAAGTCACTGATTTAACAGGATGCTATCCGCCCGTAAGGTGCCATGCAACGCGAATTCACAGGCGTTGCCTGCAGCTCTTGGGCCGGTTTCCCGATTCAGGCAGGCCAGGGGTCAACGAACGGGAGACAGGCATGTTTTTTGTTATGGGTATAACCGGCAGGACCGGCGGCACCGTGGCGCGGCATCTGCTTCGCCGGGGCAAGGAGGTGCGCGCGCTCGTGCGCGACAGCGCCAGGGCGGGTGAATGGGCGGACCGCGGCGTGGAACTCACCGAGGGCGAGTGGACCGACGCGGGCGCGATCGCCAGAGCGCTGCGGGATGTCGAGGGCGCCTATTTCATGCTGCCACCGGTCTATATGCCGTCACGCGATTTCGCGGAATCAAGAGGTCTGATCGAGGCCTATGGGAAGGCGCTGAAGTCGGTCCATCTCCCGCGGCTGGTCGTGCTTTCGTCAAACGGTGCGGAGAAGACGGGTAGCCTTGGGGCGATCACGCCGCTGTCGATGCTGGAGCGGAAATTGCGTGATCTGCCCTATCCCCATGCCTTCATTCGCCCGGGGTCCTTCTATGAGAACTTTCTCCACGGCTTGCAGACGGCCCGGGACGGCATTTTTTCCGTCTTCTATGCCAGGACCGGGGAAAAGCATCCGATGACCGCCATCGATGATATCGGAGCGGAAGCCGCGAAACTGCTGACCGGTCCGGCCTGGACCGGCGGACGGGTGATCGAGCTGGGATCGATGGTCAGTCCGGACGAATTGGCGGCGCAGTTGGGTGAGGTGCTCAAGCGTGACGTCAGGGCGCAATCCATACCGCGCGCGCAGTGGATCTCCACGCTTGAAAGGATGGGCTTCCCGTCCGGCAAGACCTGGGCGTTCGAAGAAATTTACGACGGGGTGAACGCGCATTGGATTGGCTTTGGCGCCGAGGGTGCGGAACGCGTCGAAGGTCTCACCACTGCCCGCGACGTGTTCGCTGCGGCGCAGAAAAGGGCGGAGGGGATTTGCTGACCGGGTATCTGTTGCCCTTCGCGTTCATTGCAGGTCGGCGAAGACCGCTTTCAGCCGCCGGGCGGCTTCTTCGACCTGGCTGCGCGGCATCGCGATGTTGAACCGCAGCCAGGTCTCTCCGCCCTCGCCGAAGGAGGGGCCGTGATTGGCGGCGATTTTGGCCTGTTTCTCGACGCGGCTTAGAATCTCCGTTTCGCTCATGCCGGTTCCGGCCGTGTCCACCCAGGCGAGATACGTGCCTTCGAGATGCATCGAGGTCAGGCCCGGGATGGCGGCAATCGCGCTGTCGAAGACCTGGCGGTTGCCGTCGAGATAGATCATCAGCGCATCGACCCAGTCCGCCCCCTCGGGCGAATAGGCGGCGGTCGCCATGTTCATCCCGAAGGCGTTTGCCGAAATGCCCAGAGCGCCAAGCCTTTTCGCGAAAGCCCGGCGCAGGGTTTCGTCCTCGATGATGACGTTGCCGGTATGGGCGCCGGCGATGTTGAAGGTCTTGGTAGGGGCCGTCATCATCACCAGCCGGTGTTTCGCCTCGGGTGCGGCGACGGTCATCGGGGTGTGCTTGTGTCCGGGGAGAACGAGGTCCATATGGATTTCGTCCGAAACCAGCAGCAGGTCGTGCCGCTCGCAGAAATCGGCAATCGCGCGCAGCTCGTCGCGCGTCCACACCCGGCCTCCGGGATTATGCGGCGAACAGAACAGGAAGATTTTCTCGCGTCCGGTCATCCGCGCGTCCCAGGCTGCGATGTCCAGTTCGTAGCGGCCGTCGCGAAGGGCCATCGGGCATTGCACGATCTCCCGTTCCGCAGCCGTCAGGATGCGGTGGAACGCGTGATAGACCGGCGTCATCAGCACCACCCCGTCGCCGGGTTCCGACCACAGGTCGACGCACAGCGCCGCACCATTGACCAGACCGTTGGTCGTGAAGATCCCCTTTGGGTCGACATCCCAGCCGTGACGGGTCTTCATCCACCAGCAGATTGCCTCCAGATAGGCCGCGTCGTTGCCGAAATAACCGTAGACGCCGTGATCGAGCATCCTGGCGAGTTCCTGCTGGACGCAGGCTGGCGGCCGAAAATCCATGTCGGCGACCCACATCGCGAGTCCGTCCGAAGGGGACACTCCGAAAATGGCCTCCATCTTGTCCCACTTGGCGCAATGCGTGTTCTTGCGGTCGATCAGTTCGTCGAATGGAGATGCGGAGTTCATTGAAATTCCTTAGAGACGTGAATCCAGGGTCAGGAAGGCGGCTATGTGGCCGGGTGCGCTGAAAGGGGCGGGAAGCCGGAACGGCCTTTCCGGCGTGGAGTGGACAGATAGTGCACAAGGAACCGATGGCCACAAGATGCGATTTGTGTCCGGGCGGCGCGAGATCATCAGCGTCTGTAAAGAAAGCGGCTGTGCGGCGGCGTGTGTCGCCGGCGCGCGTTGCGCCGACTGCGTGCTCGGCGCGTGCCCCGGCTCCGCCGGGGCTGCAGCAGGTCCACGACGGGCCAGGGGCGATCCCGTCTGTGCGGCTGCTGCTGCCGACGCGGGGCCGACAGCAGCACGTCAATACCGGTTACCGCGAGGTTTGCGTGGCCGCACCGGTTGCCGTCCGGGGCGCGCCGAGAAGGATGGCCACCGCGGCAACCGCCAGGCCGACACCGGTGCTGACCCATTCCGGGAACCCGATCAGAAGCCCGGCGGCGAAAATCGGCAGCCGCGACCACATGGCCAGCGGACCGCGCCAGGGCATATAGCCTTCCGATGCGGCGGCGATCAGAATGACGGCGGTAATGTTGAGAAGGGTCCAGGCGGCCGTCAGGTAGAACGGGCCCTGCAGGATCAGCGCGGGTTCGAACAGGAAGAAGATCGGTACGAAATAGAGCACGATCCCGAGCCTGGCCGCGTGCATGCTGGTTTGCAGCGCGTCGGAACCGGAGATCCTCGACGCCAGGAAGGCGGCCAGCGCGACGGGCGGCGTGATCGCGGCAAGCGAGGCGTAATAGGCGATGAACAGGTGGATCGCCAGGGTGTTGAGACCTGCGATCTGTTCCAGGGCCGGAGCAAGCGTGAGTGCCAGCATCAGGTAGGCCGCGACGATCATGCCCAGCATGCCGAACAGGATGCAGACCGCGATCCCGATCGCCAGGACCGGCACCACGTTGTCCCCGCCCATGCGTACCAGGCTGGCCGCGATGACCGGCGCGACACCGGTCGCCATCAGGCCGCCGAGGATGAAGCTGGTCGGCAACAGCAGGCCCATCGTTTGGCTGAGCAGTTTCGAGATCTGATAGAACAGCTCCGGAATGCGGCTGAGTTTGAGCCGCAGTTTGGGATGCAGGGTGGTCAGCACCAAAAGCAGCGCGGAGGCGTAGAACGGCGTCAGCCGCTCCCAGCGCATGACGACGAGGCCCCAGACGAGAAAGGTCAGGACGATCAGGAACGGCCAGCCGTCCAGAAGCACCTTGCCGATTTTGGGCAGGTTCTCGCGTTTCATCCCCTGAATACCGTTGCGCAGGGCAAAGCCGTGGACGTGGCAATAGAGGCCGAAATAGTAGAGCAGGGACGGGATGATCGCGGCGAGCACGATGACGCGGTATTCGGTGCCGGTGAAATCCGCCATGATGAACGCCACGGCGCCCATGACCGGCGGCATGATCATGCCGCCGGTCGAGGCGCAGGCCTCCAGCGCGCCGGCATAGTGGGGCGGGAACCCGGCCTTCTTCATCGCCGGAATTGTCACTGAGCCGGTGCCGACCACGTTGGAGAAGATGCTGCCGGAAAGGGAGCCGAAGAAACCGGAGGCCAGCACGGAGACCTTGGCCGGTCCGCCGCGGGCCGTGCCCATCAGCGACATGGCGAGGTTCAGGAAGAAGTCCGCCGCCCCGGTCGCCACCATCAGCGCGGCAAGGATCAGGAAGCCGATGATCGTTTCGGCGACCACGCGGGTGACCACCCCGAGCATGGCGTCGTTCGAAAACACGTTGAAGGCGACGGTACGCGACAAGTCCGTGGGCGGCCCCCAGAAGATGCCGGGCATGAGATGCGCATAGACGGGATAGAGCGCCAGCACGATGACGATCGCGAGAAAAATGTTGCCGCCCGACCGCCTCGCCGCCTCCAGAATGAGCACGAACAGGCCGGATGCGACCCAGAGCTGCCAGGGCTCCTTGACGGGCACCCAGGTGCCGAACACCAACTGGCGGGAATTGTAGGCCATCACGAGGCAGAGAACGAGCACGGCAAGGGCGGGCAGATAGCTTGCCCAGGTGACGCGCTTTTCGCCTTTCCAGGCCGGCAGGAGCAGATAGACGACCGGCAGAAAGGCGGCCATCAGAAGGAAGTAGTAGGTCAGATCGAGCAGTGGAAAGAGCGCGAAGATATAGCCTGCCGACATGGCGACGCCTGCAGCGGACGCCAGCAGGACCAGGAGCCGCACCGGCCGGGGCATCGAAGACCAGCGCCCCTCGGACGGATCCTTGAGATCCTCGGGAACAACCTGGTTTTCCGGGGTGTCGCTTACAGAAGTCATCTCGGCACTCACTTGTTCAAGCACAGACGCATCGGCCGCGCTGCCTTGGCCGCAATTCAGGAAGTGTCCCGCGCCATCCGGATCGGCCTGCTTTCGTGGCAGCCACGTGCGGAGGCAGGAAAATCGATCGGGCCCGGAACGCCGGAGCATCCTGAATGTGGGTACACAGGCTGCTCCGGCGGGGCGCGGGACTGAGGTTCATCCCGTGACGGGAAGAGCTTACTGGCCCAACGCCATGACCATTTCGCCGAAGGTCTGGGAGCCCGCCGCGTCTTCCTTGTTCTTCTTCCAGAGGGCGACGAACTCGGCATTTTCCGGTGAAATTTCGAGGCCCTTGGACTTGGCTTCTTCCATCGTTTTCTGCCACAGGGCGACGCGGTCCGTCGCAAGCTTCACCAGGGCGTCCTGGCGGGCCTGGTACGTGTCGGTCCAGATGCCCTTTTCCTTCAGATAGCGAATGGTGCCTTCGTGCAGGGGCTGCAGGGCGCCGGCGTCCAGGAAGGTTTTCAGACTGTCGATGCTCATCATGTGGGCATGCGCATAGTCGTCCTTGAAATCCTGATGGTGTTCGTCGAGCCATTTCACGAGCTGATAGATGAATTCGGGATCGGCGTCCGCGCGGACATGGTTCGCCTGGAAGGCGTGATCCATATAGACGCCCATCGAGCTCTTCGTGCCGGCGGTAATCTCTGCCGGAATATATCCGACCGCTTTCGCGCGGTAGCGGGCGAAGGCTTCCGGGTCGTCGCTTTCGGCCGGCAGGGGCAGCCAGGTCAGGCCGTGCGGATTGGCGTCGGCTTCGTAGCTGGTGCCGGAGAGCGGCGAGGTGAAGGCAACGTCGGCGCGCCCTTCCACGACGACCTTGGTATTGGCGCCGTAGTTGCCGATCTCGACGATTTCAACGTCGTCCTTGCTCAGGCCGCGGTAGTCCAGAAGCGCTTCCATGCCGCCGGTAAGGAAAGACGACGATGCGGTCAGGGCGACGCGGGCGCCCTTCTTCAGGTCGTTGAAACTCTTGATGTCGCTATCGCCGAGAACCATGTAGCCCCAGGGCGTCACGAGGTTCATCATGGCCACGCGGGTATCGGCAGGGCCGCCTTCCGGCGTCTGATAGCCCTCGACGCCTTCCATCTGGTCGAAATATTCGGAAGCCTGCGCCAGGGCGATGTCGCCTTCACCGGTATTGAGCCATTCCGCGCGGGCATAGCCGTTGGGGGCCGGCAGAACGCGGGCCCGGCCGCCGGTCTGTGCCGAGAATTCGGATGTCCAGGCGACCGCGAGCGAATGGTTGGCCGAGCCGACGATTGGCGTGATGACGGTGAAGTAATCGGGCCACTTGTAGTCCTCGGCCTGTGCATCTGTCAGGGCGCCTCCCAACGCTCCGATCGAAAGACCCAGTGCCAGGGACGCTCGCAGGGCGTTCCTTCTTGTGAATTGGTACATCTGCTCCTCCTCCTTTGCGGCAGTGGCTTGAACACCGCCGGCTTCTGGTGCTGCGGCTTCTCCGTCCGCCTTGTCTTATTCTCCGTGTTTCACCCGGATATCCTCGTGACGATCACGGTGCCCGCATCGCCGTCGACCTCGACGAGGTCGCCGGTACGGATCAGCTTGAACACATCTTCATCGAGATCGGTGACCGCGGGAACGCGCGCGACGACGGCCCCGAGCGCGATCTTGGTGGTCATGCGCGTGAAGATCATCGCCGCCGGCGCGACGCCGTTCAGCCGGCACATATGGAAATAGGCCGACCAGCCCGACGATCCCTTGGCGCCGGGAAAGACCAGAACCTTTCCCGCGAACGACTGCCCGTGAAGGTCGTGATGCAGCTCGATCACCGACCCTTCGCGCTCGTTGATGCCGCCCCAGCCGGAAATCGTCTGGGTGGTCACGATCGCCTCGGCCCGGGCCTTGCCGCCGACGACCTTGCGGCCGCGCAGCGTGATGACCTCGCTGTTCGGCGCCGGAACACTCACTGCACGACCCCCAGCCATTCGCCGGCGATTGCGGATTCGACGCATTGGTTCACCGAACCGAACCAGCCCTGCACCTTGGCGATCGCCGGCAGATAATGTGCCTGTTTGGCGCTGTCGGTGGCGATCACGCGGACCCCCTTGGGCAGTTTGCGGGAGATCGCCGGACAGGTGTCGCTCATCACGACGCCGCCTGCCGCCTCGATGATGCGCGTGTATCCCGACCGGTCGGCGATCTGGCGTATGGCGCGCGGCGTGTGCACCCAAAGGGCGGTATCTGCATGAATGCGCCGGCCCTCGAGCAGTTCTGCGACCAGGGACATCTGCTCGATGGAATTGTGCGGGCAGCCGAGCATGACGAAGTCCAGCTTGCGGTCGCTGGCATTCTGCAGCCGCTCCCAGGTCCGCTTGCGTTCTGCGGCACCGTAAACGATGGGTTCGGGAATGGCATTCGTGCCGAAGGCTTCCGCCAGGGTCGGCGCTTCCGGCGTGATGCCGGGCATGTGATAGAGCTCGACCCCGCCGGAGGACGCGGCGGCAGCGCCGAAATGCTTGAGCTTCATCAGGTCCGGCTGCCGGCTCAAACCGCGGAACGCGGGCTTGTTCTCCTCGACCGCGAAGCCGGTGAAATAGCCGAGCACGCCCCAATCGGCCATATCGTCCACGTCGACTTCCACCTGGACCAGCCGGTTGGCGTATCTGTTTTCGGCAAGGTGCATTCCCCAGTAGGGGATCCGTCCGGTCAGGCCGGCGGCGCCGGTGCTCTCCTTGCCTTCCACGTTCGTGCGCGCGCCCAGAACCGAGTTGCAATAGATCACCGCGGAGCTTTCCATCCAGGCGCAGTGCTCGCCCCTGACCGGAACGTTGCCGACCTGATAAGGCGTGCAGGTGCAGGCCAGATTGATCCCGCGGCGCCCCAGATACTCCTCTGAACGCCGCTGCAGATCGGCCAACGCCGGATCGACACCCTGCGTCTCGGAATTATCCAGATCGATCCCGGTGATGAGCTGACAGGTGGGCACGGCCATGTGCGGGATGGCCACGACATCGTCGCTGTCGAGATTGAGTTCGGAAAACACACGGTCGAAGCCGTCCTGCGCCATGTGGACGACCGAAGGGGTCGACGCATTGAAAGCGCCCGCGACATTGCGCGTTTTCACCAGCTTTTCTGCGCCTAGTGCCTCGCCATAGCGAATGAGCAAATCCATTGCCCGAGCAACGGCTTCACCCTGCGCGCCATCGCGCATGGCGGCTTCCTCCCCGGATAGCTGCATTGCTCCTCCCGAGCGTTCAACATCCATTATGAGCGTACTGAAGGGTTTGTTTGTTGAGAACAGAAGAAATTTCGCTTTCAGTTTTGTCGAATCGCGAAAACTGATTGAAAGATCTAACAAGGATCCCGCCGGGCCGGCGGTCCGGTTTCGCGCCTGACCGGCCTGTCCCGATGTGTCGGCGCGTCGCGCCGGGGCTGCCGGAGGGCAGGAGTCAAGTCCTTGAAACTTCGACAGCGGCTGTTCGGCAGGCGGCCGGCTCTTCCACCCGGTTTCCGGCCTGCAGAACCGGACATTTGTGCGGTTCTGTGGCTGCCGAACGGCTTCTTCAAACGGCAGAAAGTGTTTTCTTGAATCGCGAAAGGCTTTCAGAAACAATATGTTATTGAAATCGTTCGCCTCTGGAATGCGGTTGACAGGCAAACTCGATTCAGGGATGAATAAATCGAAACGACAGCGCATACCGGCTGTCGAACGACGACCCGGCAACCCGTAATCGAGGGGGCTGGTGGGGCAACTCGATCGACGGACATTCAATCGGTTCCGACAGGATGTCCGTTGATCGATTTCAAGATGCTCTGGTCCCGCCGGGACCGCAGGAGGAAGTGACGATGGCAGACAAGATCACGGTCATGGATCCGCGGGGCTATCCCCCGAAGGTGATCGGCAAGCGTCTAGCCGATCGGCCGTCCGCCCTCGACGGCAAGGTCCTCTACCTGATCGACGCGCTCTTCGACAACGCCGATGTCTTCATGGAACAGCTCAAGTGCTGGTTCGCGGACAACCTGCCGAATGTCGAGACGCGGATCGTAAAGCCCAGGGAGAGCTGGGTCGACGACCCCGAGATGCGGGCCAGGGTGGCCGCCGACGGGGACGCGGCCATTATGGGCGTCGGTCTCTGAAGCACCTGCTGTCCCACGGTCGTGGGCTTCGCATTAGCACTGGAAGAACAAGGGGTCCCGACGATCCCTGTATCCACGCACACCTTTGCGCGGCTCGCGAAAGCCACCGCGCGGGCCGGTGGCATGCCGACCCTGCGCAATTGCTTCGTGCCGCACCCGATCGTCGGGCGGTCCGCATCCGAATTGCGCGCCTATATCGAGGGAACGGACCCGGTCGAAAAGCGTCCATTCATGCAAGGCGTGCTCGAGGGCCTCACCCAGCCGCTCAATGACGAGGATCTCAAGGACGCCAGTTTCGAACGGGAAACGCCCCGGTTCCTGGAACCGGACACCGAAGACAATCTGCGCCAGCTTTTCCTTGAGAACCACTGGACCGACACGCTGCCGGTCATCCTGCCGACCGAGGCCCGCGTCGAAGCTATGCTCAAGGGCACATCGGTGGCGCCCGACAAGCTCGTTGGCAAGATGCGGCCCACGTCCTTCCGCGAAGCCTGGGCCTTCGACGTGGAGAAGGTGGCCGTCAATGCGGTGATGGCCGGCGCGCGGCCGGAATACATGCCGGTGATCCTGGCCTTGACCGCAAGCGGCGTGTCCGCGCGCTCCAGCAGCACGACGAGCTGGGCGGCGCTCTCCATCGTCAACGGGCCGATCCGCGAAGAGATCGGCATGAACAGCAGCATCGGCGCGATGGGGCCGTATGATCTCGCCAACGCGACCATCGGGCGGGCCTATTGCCTGACCAGCCAGAACGTTCAGGGCGGCTCGGTGCCGGGCGACACCTACATGGGCTCCGTCGGCAACAACTGGAACTACACGGCCTGCTTCCCCGAAGCGGAGGAACGCAGCCCCTGGGCGCCGTTCCACGTCGACAACGGCTACAAGGCGACCGACAGCACGGTCAGCGTCTTCTTCGGCGGCTGGTACACCCAGTCGGGCTTCGGACCGCGGGAAACCTGGAAGGAAACCTTCATCCGCTGCCTGACCGGCGCCGATCACTTCAGTCCGCCGCTGATCGTGCTGGATCCGATCGTGGCGCGCGCCTTTGTCGACATGGGATACACCAAGGAATCGCTGATCGAGTGGTGCGCCGAAAACGCCAAGCTGCCGGCCCGGAACTACTGGGACAACCAGTGGACCACGACCCTGGTCAAGCCGCATGCGGTCGCCGGGATCGAGCCCTATGCCAGCCGGTGGAAGGCGGCGCCGGACGAACTGGTCAACCTCTACCGGCCGGAAGACATCAACATCGTGGTGATCGGCGGCGAGACTCAGGGCGCGTACAAGATGATCAGCGGCCGCTACCGCGGGCTCGGTCCGGGAACCATGACCAAGGGCAAGGCGCCGACGGTGCTTGTCGACGACTGGCGCTGATTTCGTTCTGTTTCGATCATAATGCACGCTGAAACGCAGCGTGCATACGGTTCAGCTTTCGCAATTCGCGAATTCTTTTTTTTCCAGAAACCGAATAGTCATCCCTCCCGCTCTGTGCTTTTTAAAGTCCCTCAAGCGTGAATTTGGGAGGATGAGCGCTATGATTGAGTTCAGCTCCATCGTTCGGACGGGTTTTGCGGACGGGATCGTACGATGAGTACCGGTCCCTTGCCTGCCGGGGATGCGCAACCGTTTCGCCTGACGAGCCTCGCCCATGGCGGCGGTTGCGGCTGCAAGCTGGCGCCGGCGGTTTTACGCGATCTGATTTCCGGTCTGTCGACAGCGGGCGCGTTTCCGGATCTTCTGGTCGGAACGGAAACCGGTGACGACGCCGCCGCCTACCGGATCGACGACGAGACCTCCGTCATCGCGACCACCGATTTCTTCATGCCGGTCGTCGACGATCCTTATGATTTCGGCCGGATCGCCGCGACCAATGCAATTTCCGATGTCTATGCCATGGGCGGAACGCCGATCATGGCCCTGTCGATCCTTGGCATGCCGATCGAAAAGCTGGCGCCCGAAATGATCCGCGACATTCTGAAAGGCGGGGCATCGGTATGTTCCGATGCGGGCATACCGGTCGCCGGCGGCCATTCGATCGATTCCGTCGAACCGATCTACGGCCTTGCGGTGATCGGACTGTGCCCCACCCGCCATCTGCAACGGAACTCCAAAGCCCGGCCCGGCGATGTGCTGATCCTCACCAAGGCGATCGGCGTCGGCGTCTATTCCTCCGCCTTCAAGAAGGGCGATTTGAGCAGCGGGCAGTATGACGAGCTGATCGCCACCACGACCCTGCTCAACAAGGTCGGCGTCGGTCTTGGCCGCAATCCGGCGGTTCACGCAATCACCGACGTCACCGGGTTCGGCATCCTCGGTCACGGGCTTGAAATGGCCAGGGGATCGAATGTGAAACTGAACCTGGAAGCCGATGCGGTTCCGCTGCTGGGGGCCGCGACAGCCCTGGCGCAGGGCGGCTACGTTACCGGCGCATCGCACCGCAACTGGCAGAGCTACGGCCGCGAAGTGACCCTGCCGGACGATTTTCCCGAATGGCGGCGCCACCTCCTGTCCGACCCGCAGACCTCCGGCGGCCTGCTGGTTGCCGTCGCGCCGGAACACGCGGGCGCAGTCCTGCACGAAATCCGCGTGGCCGGATATCCCGCCGCAGCGATTGTCGGCGCTGCCGAAGCCGGCGAGCCCGGCGTCCAGATAGTTTGAGAAGAAAGAGGATCTCCCATGGCACGGGACTTCGACGTGGTAATTGTAGGCGGAGGCCTCGCGGGACTGAGCGCGGGAGTCGCCATCGCGCGCCTGGGCCATAGCGCAGCGATTCTGACCGGGGGCGTGCCCGGCGGCGAACTGATCAAGATCGAAAAGATCGACGGCGTTCCGGGCCATGCCGAAGGCGTGCCCGGTTATGACCTTTGCCCGATCACCCAGGAGCAGGCCGAGGAATTCGGCGTGGAATTCTCGGACCAGCCGGCGACCCGCATCGCGGCGGAAGGCGGCAACTGGCTTGTCGAGACGGATGCGGACAGCTTTGCCGCGCGCGGGCTGATCGTCGCCTCGGGCACCTCCATGGCGAAGCTCGACATTCCCGGCTTCGACCGGCTGCAGGGCAAGGGCGTCAGCGAGTGCGCGAGCTGCGACGCGCCGCTCCTGCGCAACAAGGTGGCGATTGTCGCGGGCGGCGGCGATTCCGCGATGCAAGAAGCGCTGGTTCTGGCCGATCACCTGGAAAAGGTCATCATGGTCGTGCGCGGCGAGGAGCTTTCGGGCCAGACAGCCTATAGGACCAGCGTGGAGGACAACCCGAAGATCGAGGTCCGCACCCATAGCGTTCCGACGGAAATTCTCGGCGAGGACGCGGTGACCCGCGTCAAGGTGAAGGATACGGTTACCGGGGAAGAGGAAGACATCGAGGTGGATGCGATCTTCTCCTTCATCGGCCTGGTGCCGAACAATGAAATTGTCAGGGACCTGGTCGCCCTGGACGAAACCGGCCGCATCGAGGTGGACGTCGCCATGCGCACCACGGCCAAAGGCATTTGCGCGGCCGGCAACATCCGTCACGGTTCACCGCACCGCGCCGCCGCGGCAATGGGAGATGCCGCGACGGCTGCCGTTGCGATCGACAGGTATTTGACGAGCGGAGAGTGGCGCGCGACGTGAGTGCCCGCCCCTTCAAGCGATGAAGCTGGACCAAGACCCAAGGCGACTGCCTTCCGTAGACAAGGTGCTGAACACGCCGCAGGGCCAGGCTCTTTCCGGGCGGTACGGCCACAAGTCTGCCGTGGACGGCATTCGGCGCGCGGTCGGTCTTGCGCGGGAGGACGCCTCGCTCGACCGGTCCGGGACAGGCCTGGCCGAAGCCGCGGCCCGTCTGCTCGAACAAGACCGGCTTTCCCGTCTGAAGACGGTCTTCAATCTGACCGGCACCGTTCTGCACACCAACCTGGGACGCGCCCAGCTTGCCGAGGCGGCCGTCAGCGCGGCGGTCGAAGCCATGCGCCACGCTGTGGCTCTGGAATTCAACGTCGATGAGGGGCGCCGGGGCGAGCGCGATGATCTCGTCCGGGATCTGTTGCGCGAGCTGACGGGCGCGGAGGACGCAACGCTCGTCAACAACAACGCCGCCGCCGTGCTGATCGTGCTCAACACCCTGTCGCAAGGCCGCGGCGCCATCGTCTCCAGGGGCGAGCTGATCGAGATCGGCGGCGCATTCCGCATGCCGGAGATCATGTCCCGGGCCGGTGCCGTGCTTGTCGAGGTCGGCACGACCAACAGGACGCACAGGCGCGACTACGAAAATGCCATCGACGGCGACACCGGACTGCTTCTGAAGGTCCACACCTCGAATTACCGGATCGAGGGCTTCACCAAGGAGGTTCCGGCGCGGGAACTCGCCGGACTTGCCCGCACGAAGGACGTGCCGCTTGTCGAGGATCTGGGCTCCGGGATCCTGGTCGATCCGGAGCAATTCGGCCTGCCGCACGAACCGACGGTCCGTCAGGCCGTCGCCTGCAGCGCGGACGTGGTCACCTTTTCCGGCGACAAGCTGCTCGGTGGGCCGCAAGCCGGGTTCATCGTCGGCCGGAAGGACCTGATCGCCAGGATCAACGCCAATCCGATGAAGCGTGCCCTGCGCGTGGACAAGATCCGCCTGGCGGCAATCGAGGCCACCTTGCGTCTTTACCGCGATCCGGACCGTCTGGCCGAAACCCTGCCCACCTACCGGTTCTTGTCCCGCAAGACCGGTGACATCCTGGCAGCGGCCGAGCGCCTTGCGCCGCAAATGGCTGCCGCCCTGGGGCCGGATTTCGAGGTGTCCGTCACGGAATGCACCAGCCAGGTCGGCTCCGGAGCCATGCCGACGGAGACGCTGAAAAGCGCTGGGCTCGCCATCAGGCCGGCCGACGGAGGCGGCCGGGCGCTCGAAAGCTTAGGCGACCGCCTGCGCCGTCTTCCCAGGCCGGTGATCGGGAGGGTCGCCCAGCAGGCGCTGATTCTGGATCTGCGCTGTCTCGATGACGAAGCCGGATTTCTCGCCAACCTGGATCGGTTTCCAAGCTTCGGGACGCCGGCATGATCGTGGGCACGGCCGGGCATATCGATCATGGCAAGACGGCGCTGTTATACGCGCTGACAGGCGTCGACGCCGACCGGCTCAAGGAAGAAAAGGCCCGCGGCATTACCATCGACCTGGGCTTTGCCTATTGGTCGCTGGGCGATGGAAACATACTGGGCTTCGTCGATGTTCCCGGCCACGAGAAATTCATCCGCAACATGCTGGCCGGTGCAACCGGCATCGATTTCGTCATGCTGGTGGTTGCCGCCGACGACGGCGTCATGCCCCAGACCCGGGAACATCTCGACATCGTCGATCTGCTCGGGTTGTCCCGCGGCCTCGTCGCGCTGACCAAATGCGATCTGGTTCCGCAGGAGCGCTGGGCCGCGGTGACGGCTCAAGTGAAATCGCTTTTGAAGGGCACCTTGCTCGAGGAGGCGCCGGTCTTCCCGGTGTCGGCGGTCACATCGCAGGGCGTCGATGCGCTCCGGGCCGAACTGGCCGAACAGGCCAAGTCATTCGTGCCGAAGGATACCGAGGGCCTGTTCCGCCTCCCGGTGGACCGGTGCTTCAGCTTGAAAGGTGCGGGCACCATCGTGACCGGTGCCGTCGTGTCCGGCCGCGTTCGTGTCGGCGATCGGGTGATGATCAGCCCGAAAGGGCTCGAGGCGCGCGTTCGGGCAATCCATGCGCAGAACCGTCCGGTCGAAGCCGGTCAGGTCGGAGAGCGCTGCGCCCTCAATCTGACCGGAGAGGGCGTTGGTGTCCACGCCATCGAACGGGGCGACTTCATCCTGGCTCAAGGCGCGCACGCGCCCACCCGGGCGGTCGATTGCGAACTCAGGCTGCTCGCCACCGAACCAAAGCCTCTGGCGCATTGGACCCCGGTGCGCCTGCATTACGGAGCCGGGAGCGTCGGCGCACGGCTGGCGCTGCTGCAGCACCAAGATATCCGGCCGGGAACGACCGGACGGGTGCAACTTGTCCTGGACGAGCCGATCGCGGCGAGCGTGGGAGACCGTTTCATCATTCGTGATCCTTCGGGTGCGCGAACCATGGGAGGCGGCAGGCTGATCGATTTGCGCGGGCCGCGGCAGCGCAGGCGCACCCCGCAGCGTCTGGCGCGGCTGGACGCCCTGGCGCTTAAGGATCCTGCGGCCTGTCTGAAGGCGCTTCTCGACGGCCCGCCGTTCAACGAGAATATCGCCGGCTTTGCCCGGGACCGGGCGATGAGCGCAGCGCAAGTGGACGCGCTTCTGGCGCGGGTTCCGTATGTGAGCGCCGGCAACGGTGACGACAGGCTGGTGTTTTCCGAAATGACCTGGCGCTCGCTCGTTGCCTCGGCCGTTTCGGCGCTGACGGAGTTTCATCGGGACTATCCGCAATTGCTCGGTCCCGGAATTGCCCGTCTGGCGAAGGAACTGGAACCGCGGCAGAAGGCGAAAACCGGTGCTGCAGTGATCCGCGAGCTTGTCTCCGGCGGAACGCTCGTCTCCGAGAGCGGGGCGATCCGCCTGCCCGGGCATCGCCTGGCGCTGGACGGCAAGGACTATCGCCTGTGGCAGCGGATCCTGCCGCATCTTTCCGGAGAGAACCGGTTCCGGCCACCGCTCGGCAGGGAATGTGCGCCTCTCTTGAACGCACGGGAATTCGACGTGCGCAGGGTGCTGAAGAACATGGCCAGGCAGGAGCGGGTGATCGAAACCGGCCGGGACCGCTTTTTCCTGCACGAGACCCTGCAGGAGATCGCGACGATCCTCTCCGGTATCGCGGAGACGGCGGAAGACGGCTGGTTCCCGGCGGCGGCCCTTCGCGACCGGCTGGCCAACGGCCGTAAGGTCTCGATAGAAATTCTGGAATATTTCGACCGGAACGGCCTAACATTTCGCCGGGGCGATCTGCGCCGCGTCGTGCCGCACCGGATTGAGGAATACACGAGATCAGCGGACGTCCGCTCGCAATCGATCGGACGTCTGACAGTTGATCGAGTTTGAGGTGCGGGAGCGTCCTGGGTCCAAGCGCAGGATGCTTCATGGGTCTTCGGCCGGAAAACGCCGAAGACCGTCAGGGAAGAGAATCGCTCCCGGTGGGGCGTCCGGACTTCAAATCCGGGTGGGGCTGTCAGCCAGTCCTAGGTGGGTTCGACTCCCATTCTCTTCCGCCAAATCCCGAACGGCGGAATGCCGTTCCCCCGGAACCGGACTTCGGCTGCACATGCCGCTGAAATCCGGTCCGGCAAGCGAGTGAGTGATCGAATTGACACTGCTGATCGACATCAAGGCGTTTCTCACCAGCGTACGGATGGAAAGCTTTTCCGCCGCCGCGCGCGAGATCGGAACGACGCCTTCCATCATCTCCAAGCGGGTCGGGCGCCTGGAAGACGAGATCGGCCTGAAACTGTTTCACAGAACGACGCGCGCGCTCACTCTGACCCCGGAAGGGGAAAGTCTTCAGCCAAGGTTGCAGGAGCTCGTCGCCGAGCTCGAAGACGTGCTTTTCAATCAGGACCGCGCAGGCATGCGCGGTGCCTTGCGCATACGTTCCACGACGACCATGGGGGCCGCTTTCGTCGGTGCGTCGATCAACCGGTTTCAGGCGCGGCATCCCGGCATAACCATCGAGTTGCTGCTCATAGACCGTCCGGTCAATCCGCTGGAGGAGGGGTTCGACGTCTCCTTCGGAGCATTGCCCCAGTCCTTCGGCGGGGTGATCGAAAAACCGATATGTCCTTACCCGCGATCCCTTGTGGCGACGCCCGGCTACCTGGAAAAACACGGTACCCCGAAGGAGCCGGCGGAGCTCGTCGATCACGAATGCCTAGCCTTCGTGCCGGTCGGCCATACCTGGACGTTCACCAGCCCGAGCGGCCAGATCTCGGTGGACATCCACGCGCACTATACGGTCAATGACAGCCGGATCATGGTCGACGCGGCCCTCAATGGGCTGGGGCTGGCGGTCGCGCCGGAATTCCTGACGCGCGAGGCTCTGGAAGACGGCCGACTCGTCAGGGTCATGCCGGACTATCCGGTGATCCCCATCTGGTTCAAGGCCATGATCCCGCGCCACAAGGCGCTGCGCTCAGAGGTGGTCGCCCTGATCGAGCACATCCAGGAAGAAAGCGAAAACGCCCCTTGGGCGTAATGCGCATTGCGTTTGTTTGACGCATTTGACCGGGGCGGTGTCGGTTCCTCGCCAGACGGCTTGCGTCTGATCGAATGCAGGATGCTCCGAAAGCCACGCTGGTGTCGATAACAACGGCAGTGCTTCGCGCGGCCTACTTCCTTGAAAAACAAGTCGCATAAAATTCCAATGACATTTCAATGCCTTGAATATGACGAAAGAATATATCTCGATATATCTTGATTTTAGATATATCGAGATATATATCACAGGTCATGAGAAACAGAGACAGAGGCGGCAGAGGCCGTCATCCGCACGGACCTTTCGATCGCGATGAGCATCGCCCGGACCGTCACCACGAACATGAACATCCCGGCCGCCACGGTCCCCACGGCCGCTTTGGCCGCGGCGGGCGGCGCGGCGGCAGGCCTTTCGATTACGGGGAGCTGCGGCTGTTGACGCTCGCCATGATCGCCGAGGAACCGCGCCACGGATATGAACTGATGCGTGCCATCGGGGAGCGCATGGGTGGGACCTACAGCCCGAGCCCCGGCGTCATGTATCCGACGCTCTCCTGGCTCGAGGACATGGGCTATGCCCGGATGGAGGTGGAGGAGAGCGGGCGCAAGCGCTACCTGATCACGCCGGAGGGGGAAGCCTTTCTGGAGGCGAACCGCGCGGCGCTCGATGCCGTCGAGGCCCGCATGGGACCGGAGGGTGCGGAAGGCGGCCATCGGGGCGTTCCGGACGCCGTCACCCGGGCCATGGAAAATCTCAAGCTCGCCCTGAGGCTGCGGTTGCGCCGCGGGCCGCTGGATCAGGAAACCGCAGACACCATTGCCTCCGCCCTCGATCAGGCCGCGCAGACGGTGGAGAAAAGCTGAGGGACAGCAAGGTCGCCGCGCTCCGGCTTGCTTCTTGCCAAGCCGGATGTGGGCGGAGCGAACGAAGGTGAAGCACGCCCAAGTAGTGGTTGCGTTGTAGTTACCTGCCATGAAGAAGTTCGGGTGATCAACCTAACGGGGTTGCCTCAAAGGAAATGCAACCAATTTACTTAAAATTTCTAACTATTGGTGTGGAGGTGTGGCCAAAATTTCTTAAACACAGGCGCATCAAAACAGTTGATAAGTCCGTGACAAATTTACTATTGTAATTTTCATATTCAAAAGTTGAGTGGGTTTCCGAATGTCTTATTTAAAGCATATTATCGCCTATGGACTGACCGTCGCCCTGGCAAGTGCCTGCAACACGCATACCAGTGTCGGAAACGGCGGCACCGGCCATGACGGCTTCAGCCGTTTCAGCCATTCGAATTCAGGCAATCCCGCCTATTGATGGGGGCGTCGGGGGCGACAGGTCGTTTCGCAAGACCCTCTGACCAGGCATAACGCCCGTGGATTTCGATATTGTCTATCTGGCGGACATCCGCTTTCCCGGCGGCACGTCGACGGCGCTGCTGTATGAACTCAGGGCGGCAGCAAGGGCAGGCCTGAAAGCCGGCCTCATTCCGGTTGCTTCGCCCATTCTTGCCCGGTCCCGCCCGCCGAACCCGAAGCTGCTCGACGAAATCCGCGACACGCGGACCGTGATCGTTCCGGCACAGGAGATACCGAGAAGCCGGGTCGCCTTCGCCTATCACCCGACGCTTCTGGATCCCACCTTGGCCAAACCGCCGCGCTTCAAGGCGGATACCTTCGCCCTTGTCGCCCATCATCCGCCGCTCGACCGTTTCGGCAGGCCGGCATACGATGCGGAAAATCTCTCCCGCGTGGCAAAGGACATGTTCGGGCACGAGCTGAGCGTGCTGCCCGTCGGGCCAACGGTCCGGAAGGGGTTCGATTCCCTCGGCCTGTCGGATCTTCTGCACACAAGCGACTGGAACAACCTGATCGATGTCGCCGATTTCGCCGGCCGGCGGGAGAGGGAGATCAGCGGTCCGCTTGCCATTGGCAGGCATTCGAGGCCCGGTCGGGAGAAGTGGCCGGACCCGGCCGTTGCTCTTCAGGCCTATCCCGACGACGAGCGCTACCAGTTCCGCATGCTCGGCGTGGATCCGGCCTATCTGAAGGAATTCGGCGATATTCCCGCCAACTGGCATGTTCTGCCCTTCAGCTCGCAACCCGTCGCCGGTTTCCTGAAAGGCCTCGACGCCTACAGCTATTTTCACAGTCCGGCCTGGATCGAAGCCTTCGGTTATGGCGTGCTGGAAGCGCTCGCAACCGGCCTGCCGGCCGTGTTGCCGCACTATTTTAGCGGCTGGTTCGAGGAGGCTGCCCTCTACAGTACGCCCGCCGAAGCGCCCGAACATTACGACCGGCTCCTGAAGGACAAGGCGTTTCGGACCGAAACGTCCGAAAAGGCGCGCCGCTTCGCCAGCGAACGCTATGGTCTCGATCTTTTCGCAGAACGGTTCGGCGAGCTCGCCGGCAATGTCCGCAACCTGCATCCGGCTGGGCCGTCCGTCAGGAGGCGCGCTCCCGAGCCCCCCGTGGTCATGGCGGTGACCTCCAACGGCATCGGTCTCGGCCATCTGACCCGGCAGCTCGCGATCTCCAGGGCGCTGGGGCCGGGCGTCAAGGTCGTTTTCTTCTCCCTGTCCGAAGCTGTGATCGTGGCGCAGAACATGGGCTACCTGGTGGAGTTCCGGCCGTTTCACCGCCGGCTCGCCTGCGATGTGAAGGACTGGAACGATTTCTTCTACCGCGAAATGCGCGATGCGCTTGCGTTCTACCGGCCCCATCTGGTGAGCTTCGACGGCAACACGCCCTATGCCGGGCTGCTCGATGCCGTCAAGGACCATGGCGATGCCAAAGCCGCCTGGATCCGGCGCGGCATGTGGCGCTCGCCCGACGAGGCGGTTTCGGCGCGCGGGGGGAGTTTCGATCTCGTGGTCGAACCGGGCGAGCTGGCCGGCGTGACCGACCCCGGACATGCGCGCGCCGGTTCCGATCATTTCGTCAAGACCGATCCGGTCGTCCTGGTCGACCGCTTGGAAGCTTTTTCGCGCGCGACCGCACGCAGGCTGCTGCACCTGCCGCAGGACGTTCCGCTGGGGCTGATACAGCTCGGGTCGGAGCGCAATTTCAACATGGCGTTCGCCCGCCGGGCCGTGGATGCTGCGTTGAGCCGGAATCCGGACGTTCATTTCGTCGAAATCAGGTCTCCCATCAGCGCGCCCCTGCCGGAAGAACCGCATGAGCGGCTTCACCGCAGAACGGCCTATCCGCTCGGGCTCCACCTGAACGCATTCGATTTCGCGGTCACCGCGGCCGGTTACAATTCCTTTCACGAACTCCTTGCGGCATCGCTCCCTACGGTTTTCGTTCCCAACGCCGCACCGGAAATGGACCTTCAGGAAAACCGGAGCTTTTACGCGCAAAAAGCCGGCTGGAGCCTGCATGCGGATGCCGCCGACCCCTTCCGGCTGGAATGGTGCCTGGAAGAGATCCTGCGGGCAGATGTGCGTGAGGAACTGCGGGAGACTTGCCGCCGGATTCCGGACCTCTGGAACGGGGCCGGGCAGGTGGCCAGCCTGTTCGCGTCGATCGCGCGGCTGCCGGCAGGCTTTTCTGAAAGTCCGGTCAGGAGGGCTGTCTGAATGGCGTTTCCCGGCAACATCAAAAGCCGCTTCCTGAAGCCGGCGGTCTCGGCCTTCAGCCGCATGGCGGGTTCCGGGAAGGAAGAGGCGCTTCTTCTTTCGAAGGAAGCCAGGTCGAACCCGGTTGCCCTGGTCTGGGCGCTCGGCATCGCCGAAGCGGATCGCGACGAAAAGCTGACCGGCATGAAGGCCCATCTGGAGGCGTTCGACACGGTCGTGGTCGTCTGCGACAGCAACGCCTTTTCCTCCGTTTTGCAGATGGGCTTTCTGGCCGAAGCGGTGCCGAGCCGCCGTGAACAGCAGATCCATCTGTGCGACATGCCCTGGCAGACCTATCTGACGCGCCGCATCAGCCGCATCCGCCGATGCTGGGCGCCGGATTTCGAGTTTACCCTCGGTGCCCGGCCCGAGGATTTCATCGCCTCCTGCCAAAGCGGAAAACACTGGGAGCTTTCCTTCGGAGCTGCCCAAGAAAATCCGGCTTACCTGGAAGACGACGCCCCCTGACCGGCGGGATGCCCGAAAACCTCCGGGCTGGAAAGCGCATAATCCAGAAGCTCCCGCCGGTTCAGCTCGCGCCTGACTTCTTCACCCTCCACGATCGTCCGGAAAACGTCGCGGTTATCATCCTGCTTGAAGAAAGAGGAATGGATGGTCTCTGGTCTTTCAGGCGATAGATGTGGTTCCAGGAGCCGGCACAGGGCCGCATAGGCTTCGGCAGGGGGCTTGTCGAGATCGTTCTCATAGGAGACGCGATGGCTTGTGCAATCGCTGACGAAGGCCCATTCGCTGGTTTTCCTGAACCAGTCGTCCGCCGCGCGCGAGACGGCCAGAAAATCGTCGAAGTCGATGGTTACCCGAAGATCCGTGGTGTCGTGCCGCCGCCAGATATCCAGCGTCATCGCCTTGAGCAGCGAGACGTAGCGGGGCAGGCGGTTCCGGACGAGGAAAACGGCTATCGTGTTATCCCCGTCGAGCAGCGACCGGACGGCCGTGTCGGGCAGGTGATCCGGGAAGAGGAGGAAGGACAGGACCGATTTCTGCTGGCGGTCCGCGAGATTTTCCAGAAGCTTCAGGTAGATCTCCGGCTCCGAGCGCAGCGCCGCGGTCAGCCGTTGGGATCTTTCCTGCAATGTGTTGTCACCGAAATAGTCCCTGAAGAAGGTCAGCCCCGCCTGGCCGTACTGCACCAGCCCGAACGCCCCGATCGGGTTGAACAGTTCGCCGAGCGCGAAAACGGAAGCGTTGTTGCGGAGCAGGTCCTGGTGCCAGTTGGTTCCCGACCGCTCGCAGGAAATCAGGACGAGGCGCTTCACGATGTGCTCTAGCGGCTGGTCTGGAGCGCCTTCGCCACGAAAGGCTGAAGGGAGCCCAGTTCGACCAGCGGGCTGCGCAGCCGGGAATCGGTAAGGATGGCGAGCAGTTCGGGATGGTCCGGATGATCCGGATCGCAGACATTGCGCGCCTCGAATTCCTGGGGCGCGAAGGTTCCCCAGTTGCGCAGCCTGAGGAAATACACCCCGTTGGCTCCGACACTTTCCGCCAGGCTGACGAAGCCCGGTATCTCGGAATAGTTCTCCTTCTGGACCACGAAATCGAGCCGCAGTTTCGGAAACGCGCCGGCCCGGCGCATGTCGCCGAGAAACCTCAGGTTCTTCAGGAGCCGGTCGAACTGGCCGCCGCGCCGCACCACCGAATAGGTGTCGGCGCAGGCCGCATCCACCGAGATCCAGATGCTGTCGACATGCCCCCACAGATCGAGCCGGTTCCAGGTGGTTTCGTCCAGGAGCAGACCGTTGGTGTGGAGCTGCAATCGACGGGCGGGCGTATTCGTCGCCGTGAAGTGTTTCAGGAAATTGAGGAAGTGCCGGCTCGCGAACGGGTCGCCGGAACCGGTGACCTTGATCGCCGACGCGCCCGCAAGAAAATCCGCGTAGCTGGTGTTGATCAGCTCGTCGAGCTCCGCCGATTGCGACCGGTCGATCTGGATGGTCTTGGTCCGGCAGGTCGGGCAGGAGAGATTGCAGCTCCGGTCGTGGGACAGGATCGCCCGCCTGGGGGTCTGCTCCAGCGTCAGGGATTGCTTCTGTACGATTTCCTTCTGCTTCGCGATCTGCTCGTTTGCGGCGGGCGCCTGAGCGAGCTCGGCCGCCGGCTGAAGCCGGCGTCCGCTGATCATCGGACAGTGCCAGCGGCTGCAATAGGAGTAGTCGCCGTCCAGGATGGACCGGCGGATTTCCTGCGCCGCATCTGAATTCCAGACCTCGTCCGGCTTTTCGCCGAGCGTGCCGATCGGGACCGGCTGCCAGGCGGAACAGCAGAAATGCACCGCCCGGTTGGAGCGCGTCTCGATCTGCTCGAACGGGGCCGGGCAGAACTTGTCGCGCAGCCATTGATCCACCGGCAGCGAAAGATCGCCGCTTTTCAGCCCGGCGGCATCGTAAAGCCTCTGGGCGAGCAGATCGTGGTGATCGGCATTGTTGACGGCGTTGGCGAGATGCCTGGCGAGGTCCCACTCTTCCGTGCGGATGGCGGCGAGGGCCGCCGCGTTCAGGGTAAGGATACCAGGAGTGGCTTCGCTTTCCAGCAGCCAGCGGCAGAACTCCGGCAGCATGTCCGCGTTCAGGAGGCGGGTCAGCTCGTCGCTGGCCGACGAAACGACATCCAGCGCGGTCGGCTTGCCGGCGCGCGGATACCGGCGGGCTTCCAGATAGGCCTTGTTCCGCGCGTCCAGCCCGTCGGCGGTCTGGCGGAAGAGAGCTGGAAAATCTGCCTTGGCGTCCATGCGTCAGAGACCGTTGAGTTGCAGCCGCTGCTTGATGCGGTCTTCGACCTGGGCAACCTCGCCGTCGCTCAGCCGGCTCTTGAGTTTCTCGACTTCCTCTGCCGCCTTGCCATATTTCTTCAGCTCCGCGATCCGGTAGTTGAAGAAGGCCTCCAGCGGGTCCGCCGGAACGATCTTTCCCTCAAGATAGACGTTGCCGAGTTCGAAATAGGCCTGGCCGAAACCGCGGTCGGCGGACAGCGTCAGCAGGTCCAGGATCTTCTCCTTGCCGGCCTCGTTGGGGTCGTGCCACATCAGATCTCTGGCCAGGAAGTAGGGAGAGAACCGGTCGCCGGCGTCGATTGCCCGGTTGAGCCAGACATGGCCCGTCGGGCGGTCCTTGTCGACGCCCCAGCCCTCGAGATAGCTGCGGCCGAGGCTGTTCATCGCTTCCCGCTGGCCGTTCTCGGCGGCGAGGCGGTAGAGGGCGAGGGAGGCGTTGTAGTTCTGCTCGACACCGATGCCCTTGCGGTAGAGGTCGGCCAGCGCGTTCTGGGCATTCACCCAGCCCATGTCGGAGGCGAGGCGGTACCACAGGATGCCTTCTTCCGGCTGCTGGGGAACGCCCTGTCCCTTGATATGCAACGTGCCGACATTGGTGCGGGCGCGCAGATTGCCGAGCCGGGCGGCCTGCAGGTAATACCGGCGCGCTTCCGTGTAATCGACGTCCGTTCCCCGGCCGGAATAATACATGTAGCCGAGATTGGTCAGCGCGGCGGAATAATTCTGGTCCGCCGCCAGCTGGTAGAAGGCCCGCGCCCAGTCGTATTGCCGGGCGATGTCGAGCACCCGGCCGAGCTGGAACTGCAGGCGCGGATTGAGCGGATCTCTGGCAAGCGCAAAGCCACAGGTGATCGCCGCATCGTGGAGATTGACCAGCCCGTCGCGGATCGACGGCGCGATCCGCTGGGGATCCGCCGGATGGGCGGCGAGCAGGTCGCAGGCCGTGACGATAGTCTTCAAGCCGTCCTCGGCCTCCGGCAGGTCTTCCGGCCACAGGCGGAAGAGTTCCGCCGGGATGTTGGATTGCGGGCGGAAGGTCAGCCGCTCGAGGCGCTTCTGCCGGGCGCGGTTGATGACCTCCTGGCCGCTGTCCGCGTCGCCGTCGACCGTTACTTCCGGTTCGGCCGTGGCCTGGCTGCCGGAGACGGAGCGGCTGCTCGCGGTGTCGAACCCTCTCAGCAGGGACCGGGCCGCGACCAGGTGACGGCTGGAGGGGAAGGTCTGGACAAACCTCTGAAGCTCGTCTTCCGAACTGTATTTGCTCAGGTAGTACCAGAGAACGGAATCCAGGCTGACATCGCCCGCGTCGATCTGGACGTCGGGCCGCGGTCCGGAACCGGCCTTCAGCACATGTTCCTTTTCCACCGAGCCGATCACCCAGGGGATCTGCTGGCCGTCGGTGGCGATGCGCACCTGCTGGCGGATCTTGCGGAAGATGGAAAAGAGCGAGGTTTCCGGCTCCTCGAAGGCGCGGTTGAGCGCGATGGCATAGGGACCGTTGCCGCCTGCCGGGCCGTCGAAGGCCAGCTTGCCGGCGCTGGTGGAAAAGGCGAGCATCGTCTCCTCGCCGCCGGCCTCCGAATAGGACAGGCCGGCCTGGAACCGCGGATCGAGATCGGAAAACGGATCGTCGCGGCAGGCGTCGATGATGATCAGCCGCAGCCCGCCGTCCGGGCCGGTCGAGGCGGCATCGATCACGTCGCGCAGATGCACCGCCTTCTCGTTGACCGATTCCACGGAGCTGGTATCCACGTCGACCGACAGGAGTTCGTTTTGCCCGTCGACCTGGAACCCGTGACCGGCGAAATAGAAAACGGCGACATCGGCGCCGTCGAACGAGGCGTCCATTTCCTTGAGGAGCTTGGAAAAATCCTCCTTCTTCAGATCGAAGAACAGATTGACCTTGAAGCCGGCCTGCACCAGCGACTCCGCGACCAGTCCGGCATCGTTCGAGGCGTTGGCAAGCGGCGAGGTATTGTACTTGGTGTTGCCGACGACGACCGCGATCTTCTCCTCCGCGGCTTCGGCGGGAAGTGCGGCAAGGAGATGAAGGCCTCCCGCGACGGTCAGACATGCGATTTTATAAAAAGACCTGGAGCTAAATAACATCTGGGAACTCCCAGGGTTCGAACAACTTAAAAAGAATTGGAGACGGACTGCCCTCTCGACACTCCGCCGGACCGTAGTTTCGCCCTCGTATGAAACGGCTTCAACTTCCGTAGGGTTGCAAACCGGATTTTGTTGATGGTCCCGGAGGGCCGGAAATTTAAAAACAATGCTGCAGATACTAGAGGGATTTGCGTTGGAAATATGTCGGCATCTCAAGCCGGTACCGGTTCACAGGTGGCTCTCCTGTGAATCGTCTGTCACTCGCCTGCCGCATCGGCGAGACGGGTCCGCGAGCTTGTCTCGAAGCGTTCCAGACCGTCATCGATATGGAGCCAGGACAAGCGCTCGGAGGCATGGGCGTGAAGTTGCGGTGCAAGCTCTCCGGCCTGATCGAGGATGCCGATCGAGATATAGATCTGCCCCGGCAGATAGTCGTATCGCCCCGCGAGCGGCGAGCCGCAATCCGGGCAGAATAGGCGCTCCACACCGGGATTGACGGTCACGCTCCGCCCTTCGTTCGGGCTGAACGTAACCGCTGCCTCGTCGAAGGCTGCGAAGGCCGCAACCGGCGCGCCGGTTACCCGCCGGCAGTCCGCGCAATGGCAAAAGGCGACGGTGTGCGGGCGTTGCGTGCTGCGGAGGGATATTCCGCCGCAATAACAGCGGCCGGTAATCACCGCTGCCGGGTTGTCGCTCGGATGGGTCATTCGTCAGGAACTTCCTTTGAACCCGATCGTGGAAGGGGTGTTTTCCGGAGTGTTGCGGCATCAGCGTAACGCGCCGGGCAAGGACCGTCGAGACGAAGCTGTTGCCTGCCGTTCCTGCGAACACCGGTTTGCCCGGTGCCGTCGATGACCGGCGCCCGTGGCGCAGGTCTCAGGTCTTCGCCTTAATACGTTTTTCCGGCTTGCCTGTTCGCGCGTTGGCCGGTTCGGGGTCCGGCTGGCCGGCCTGCCTGGCGAGCCGGGCGGCTCTGAGCTTTTCGGTCTTGGCCTGCCTCAGCTCGGCTTCGGCCTGCAGGATTTCCTGCGAAACCCGCTTGGTCGTCTCAGCCTTGGATTCTGCGGTCTCCCGACGTGTCTGGCCGAGTTTGCTGCGGTTGGTCGTGGAGGACATGGCTCTCGATCCCGTCAAAGTGCTGAACGCAAAAAGGCCGGGATATTTCCCGACCTTTCCACTCATCCGAACGATCCGTGCCAGTACATCCGTGGTCAGGGACCGGGGATGAGGACCTAGGCTGCCTGGAGATTGTCTGCAGCAGACTTGCCGGAGCGGCGGTCCTGGACAACTTCGAAGCTGACCTTCTGGCCTTCGACCAGCGGCGGCATGCCGGCGCGCTCAACGGCGGAGATGTGAACGAACACGTCCGCTCCGCCGTTTTCCGGCTGAATGAAGCCGAAGCCTTTGGTGGTGTTGAAGAACTTTACGGTTCCGATGGTCATAACGATTTCCTTTCAATCGGTCATGAGTATGTGTTCACCACGCCATCGGCAGGTGAACGGTTAGGTCGACGTTGATGGGGAAGATCGTTCGGGACGCGGCTTGCCGCGCAGTCACAAAGTTCGTCAAGCAATATCGATGGATACTACATAGATTATGAGAGTGTTCAAAACAAGGCGGCTCGAAAAATATTTATTCGTCTTCAAAAATAGTTTGTCGCGAAAGAAAAATATCAGTTTTTATGTAACTTGAAGATTTCTTGAGAGCAGTTCGCGCCATTCCGGCGCTCTTGGCAACCTTACCCTAGTGATTGACCGGAAAAATGCTCTGTGGTCCAATATGGTGCAGGCAGGATTTTATTATTGATTTTGGTGGGTTATGGCTGAGCGGACGACACGTAAATTTCTGAATTTACTTTCCTTTTGTTTGTCGCTGTTGGTCGTCTGGCTGACGGGCGCGACGAGTTCCGCCAACGAGCCGGGGGAAGGACTGACCGATCCGGTCGAAAGCAGTATCTGGAAGCTGTCCAGGCCGCGGCTTTCCTCTTCCACCAGCGCCCTGCTGCCCTTCGATCCGCTTGGAACCGGCATCTTCCTGGACCGCTTCGACGGAAAGCCGATCACCGTTGCGGCTTACGGGAGCGAATCTCCTTCCTCCCAGGCGGGGTCGGGAAGCGCGCCAATCAAACCGAATTCTTTCGTGCCGGCAAACAACGTTCCAACCGCCCAGCAGGAACGGGCGACGCTGCAGCGCTTTTTGAACCTGAAGGCCCGTATTCAACGGGACTCCGACAGTTGCCGCAAGAGGATCGTCCGCGGCCGGAAGGTTCAGGAATGTATCGCCGACGTGCTCACGGTTCTTGAAACCCGTCTGGCACGCGAAGCCAGCCGCGGAAGCAGCGTGGCGAAGTCGGCACTGCCGATCGTCAGGCAAATGGCCAGAGACGTCCGCAGGTCGGGAAGCGGCAAGCAGAGCCTCGCGATCGTTCGCAGCGGTATCGGCAAGGTACAGCGCATTCGCCTCGTCCGCTCGCAGGACACGGTGATCGCGAAGCTTCAGGGGCAGCAGCGTGCGGTTCTGGCGGAAACCCTGCAGGCCGTCGAAGTCAATCTGGCGAAAGCGATTTCGCTTTGAATGGAAACGGACCCGTGACCTTGGATCTGGGTGAAATTCAGCGGTTGGTGCCAGGGCGTCTCCTGTTTTTTGTCCTGGGCCTGATGGTGTGTGTCCATTTGTCCGGAGCCGCATCCGCCCAGAACGCCAATGCGGAAATCAGGATGGCCCTCGTCGTCGGCAACACGAACTACACGTCCGAACGGTTGCCGAATGCGAGGAACGATGCCGAGGGTCTCGCGGCCACGCTGGAGGCGCTCGATTTCGATGTCAGGCTTGTCCTGGACGCGACGCATGACAGTTTCCTGCGGGAAATCGAGGCGTTCTCGGAGGATGCCGAAAGCCGCGGCGCGAATGTCGTCCTTGTCTATTACGCGGGCCACGGCGTTCAGCTGGGCGGAAAGAACTATCTCATTCCCGTCGACGCGCATATCAGCGATGTCGACACGCTTGTCAGCGAAGGCGTTCACTTCGACGACCTCCTGGAGCTTGTCGGCGACAGCAATGCCTTCAAGATGGTCTTTCTCGATGCCTGCCAGAACAATCCGTTCCAGGATCGCATCGAAAGCTTCAAGCCCGGTCTTGCGCCACCCCCGGATGTCAGCGGCTTCCTGATCGGTTTCGCGACCCAGCCCGGAAAGGTCGCCTATGAAGGCTCCGGCAAGAACAGCCCCTACGCTTCGGCCCTTCTTGCCAACATGCCCGTGCCGGGCCGGGAGGTCCTGTCCGTCCTGGCAAAGGTGAACCAGAACGTGCGCAAGGAAACGGGCGGCGCGCAGGTCCCTTATGTTCAGTTTTCCGTGAAACCCGAATTCTTCTTCAAACCCGGGACCGAGTCCGACCTGGATGTCGAGGCAAAGTTCTGGAAACTGTCGGCGCAGCAGGCGGATCCGGAGCTGATCCAGCTTTATCTGCGCCGCTATCCGGAAGGCCGTTTCGTCGCCGAGGCGCGCACCCTTCTCGACAAGAACGGCGGGAAATCCCCCGGAAACCTCACGGTCGCCAGCCTGGAGGAGGAGATCTGGTCGAACGCCCTTGCGACCCGGAACCGCTCCCTGCTGGAATATTACATCGAGCGGTTTCCCGATGGAGCCAATCTGGAGCAGGCGAAGAAGCTCGTCACGCAGATGACCTCCGACAATCCGGACGACGCGACGCCTGCCGAACTCTGCCGGAAATTCGCCACCCATCCGAACGATGCGACGGTCATTTACCAGGGCGTTTCGCTCAGCCTGCTTGCGAAAAACGCGCCCGCCGCAATCATGGCCTGTGACCAGGCGGTTCAGAAATTTCCCGAAAATCCGCATTACAAGGCGCTGCTCGCCCGGGCCTATGCAGCCAACGGCGAGACCGAACGCGCCGTCGAGCTCTATCGAAAGGCCGCGGAGGCGGAAGATACGCGGGCGCTGGTCAGTTTGGGGCTGCTTTACGAACTTGGCCAGGGGGTGCCGAAAAACCTCCCGCTCGCCAGGGAGCTTTTCGAGGAAGCCTACGGCCACGGCAGTACCGACGGAGCGATCAATCTCGCCGTTTCGCTCTATTCGGGGGAAGGCGGAAAACGGGACGTTCCGCGCGCGATCGGACTCCTCGAATACGCCTCGGGAGAAGGCGCCGCCAGAGCGACCTATAACCTCGGCGTCTTCGCCAAGGAAGGCATCTTCAAGACCCCGGAAGACGCCGTCGGCTTCTTCGAGCTTGCCGCCGAGCAGGGCTATGCGGAGGGCGCTCTTGCCGCCGCAGCGATCTACGACGAGGGGTTTCATACGGACAAATCGGCCGAGAAGGCGTCGGATCTGCTCCTGTCGGCCCTGACGGCGGATAGCGGTGAGACACTTGCGAAAGTGACGGCTGAAGCGAAAGACTGGTCCCGGGACACGATCATCGCCCTGCAGTCCCGGATGCAGTCGGCCGGCTATTATGACGGCGACCTGGATGGCGTGCCCGGCCCGCTGTTCAACCGCGGCCTGGGGCTCTGGCGGCTTTACGGAGGCTCTCCTTCCTAAGCCGCGTATCCAATCGCCTGCAGGATGTTCTAAGATCCGGGCGGTTGGTTTGAAGTCGTATTCCTCCAGACAGAGCGTAATATGGAACTGGATGTCCTTTATTTAGCCGATTTGCGTTTTCCCGGTGGCACATCCACATCGCTCAAATACGATCTTCGCGCCTGCAAACGGGCTGGGCTCAGGGCCGGGATCATTCCCGTGTCCTCTCCGGTCTTTGCCCGCAACCGGGTCCTCAATCGGGCGCTGCTTGAGGAAATCAAGGCGACCGGCACGGTGATCGTGCCGCAAAACGAACGGCCGAGAACCAGACTTGCGCTGCTCTACCACCCCTCCCTCCTGGACAATCGGGTACTGTTCCGGACCGGGTTCGATGCGGATGTGTTCTGTCTCGTCGTTCACCAGCCGACGCGGGACCGAAGGGGCCGTCTCTATTACCGGACCGGAAACTGGCAGAGCCTGGCGGCCGACTGGTTCGGCCATGATCTGAGGCTGTTGCCGGTCAGCAGCATCGTGCGGAGCGATCTCGTCCAGCACGGCTTTGCGCATGCGCTTCACGACGGCGAATGGACCAATCTGATCGATCCGGACGACTTCCCGCAGAAACAGATCCGCTCTTTGAAGAGACCGCTGATCGTCGGGCGCCACAGCCGGGCCGATCCGGAAAAATGGCCCGCGCCGCAAGTTGCCCTGGCCTGCTATCCGGAGACGCCGGACTTCGAGCATCGCATGCTCGGCGTGTCCCAGGACTATCTGGATGAATTCGAAACCCTGCCTTGGAACTGGAAGATATTCCCCTTCACGTCGCAGCCGGTTTCGGACTTTCTGCAGGGACTGGACATCTACAGCTATTACCATTCGGACAGGTGGACCGAAGCCTTCGGCTATAACGTGCTTGAAGCGCTCGCGGCCGGGCTGCCCTGCGTCCTGCCGCACTATATGGAAGAGACCTTTTCCGATGCCTGTTTCTACGCCGAGCCTTCAGCCGCTCCGCAAGTCTACGAGCGCCTGGGGGGCAGCCGTTCGCTGATGGAAAAAGCCTCCGGAAAGGCACGGTCGTTTGCGGCCTCCCACTTCGGTCTGGATCAGTTCGCCAGGAAATTCGAACAGGTTGCCGGTGTAAGGAAAACCCGTTCGCGGGTCGTTCCCGGCAGCCACGGCACGCCGTCCACGCCGGTGGTGATGGTCGTCACCTCTAACGGGATCGGTCTCGGCCACCTATCCCGCCAGCTAGCAATCGCCGGGGCGCTCGGCCCGGCCGTGAAAGTGGTTTTCTTCTCGCTTTCCGAGGCGATCGAAATCGCCCGTTCGATGGGTTATCTCGCCGAATTCCGCCCTTTCCACCGTCGCCTGGAACTCGATGTCGACGCCTGGAACGGTTATTTCTTCCAGGAGCTGCGCGAGGCGCTCGGCCACTACCGGCCGTCCCTGGTCCTGTTCGACGGCAATCTTCCCTATGTCGGGCTTGTCGACGCGCTCGAATCCTACGGCAAAAGCCACAATGTCTGGATCCGGCGCGGATTGTGGCGCACGCCGCAGCCGGAAAGTATTGTCAGGGAAGTCTATTTCGACGCCGTCATCGAACCGGGGGAACTCTGCGAAGCGCTGGATCTCGGATATTCGAAAGTCACTCCTGACAGTGTTGCAACGGTCGATCCCGTCATCATGACCCGGCCGCAGGAGCTTTTCGGCCGCCAGGCGGCGCGGCGCGCGCTCGATCTGCCCGAAGAGGCGACCCTGTGTTTGGTTCAGCTCGGGTCCGAGGCGAATTTCGATATGTCGCTTCCCAGGGAACTGCTGTTCGATTTTCTCGACAGGCATCCGGAGATCATCGCGGTCGACGTCAGATCGCCGCTCCACATCGGGGAGCATTCAGATGTTCACGACCGTCTGCTGTTTCGCAAGGTCTTCCCGCTCGGCAAGCATCTGAAAGCATTCGATTTCGCTGTCTGTGCGGCCGGTTACAACACCTTCCACGAAAACCTCGCAGCCGCTCTGCCGACGCTGTTCATTCCCAACAGCAACCCGGAATCGGATGTCCAGGAATCGCGTGCGCTTCATGGCTCCCTTGCTGGCTGGAATCTGGCCTGCACGGCTGACGACCCTTATGAAATCGAAACGCAGCTCGGGCAGCTGCTCGATCCGGATATCCGCCGGATGCTGTCCGCGGAATGCGCCCGGAAAACCGGCTGCTGGGACGGGGCCTGGCAGATTGCACGGTTTTTGCGGGTTCTGGCGCAGCTTCCGGCAAACCCTCTCGAAGACTGTGGCGGGAAGCGGAAAGGGAAACCGGAATGAGGCAGTATCTGCACAGGCTCGGCCTCAGATACGCCCTGCGCAGCCTGCGGGCTCTCAAGGGGGGCAACAAGCCCAATGCCACCCTGTTGACGGAACAGCGCAGAAGCGGCAGCGTCGCGCTCGTCTGGGCGCTCGATCAGTCGGGGGAGACCCTGTCGGAAGAGGTCTTGGCGCAGCTTGAGAAGCTTTCCGTGTTCGAGACCGTCGTCGTCGTCTGTCCGCCGCGTTTTTTCCCGGCCCTTCGGCGGGCGGGACATTTTTTCGAAACGTTGCCGGCTGCGGCCGATATTCTGAAGTCGGAAACCGGCTCCAACTGGAACCTTTACCTGCGGCGCAGGGTCGTCCGGATCCGGGAAAACTGGGGCCCCGATTTCGAGGTGGTCGTCGGTCCGGAGCCGGAGAGTTTCATTCACGATGTTTCGGATCAGGCGAGCTGAAGCGGAACGCCGTTCTGAAAGGACGGTAAAATCCCGATTGTACTCCCGCCTGCGCCGCACTAGCGTGGGCGCGCGGCTGGTTCGAGTCGCTCAAGAACAACAATCCCACCAGTCAAGCTTATGAGGCGTTCCATGGCGCAGCTCCCCAATTCCCTTGAAGCCCGCGATATTGCGTTCCAGCTCCATTCCTATGCGGACGCGCGCCGTCAGGAGGAGGCCGGTGCGCTGGTGATCGACAAGGGCGAGGGGATCTATGTCGAGGACATCAACGGCAAGCGCTACATCGAAGGCATGGCGGGACTGTGGAGCGTTGCCGTCGGCTTCGGCGAAAAGCGGTTGGTGGAGGCCGCGGCGCGGCAGATGGAAAAGCTGCCCTATTATCACACCTTCACTTACAAGACCCACGGGCCGTCGATCGAGCTTGCCGAGAAGCTGGTCGAAATGGCGCCGGTGCCGATGTCGAAGGCCTATTTCACCAATTCCGGCTCGGAAGCCAACGATACGGCGATCAAACTGATCTGGTACCGCTCCAACGCGTTGGGCCAGCCCGAGCGCAAGAAGATCATTTCCCGCGTGAAGGGCTACCACGGCGTGACGGTGGCTTCCGCCAGCCTCACCGGCCTGCCGAACAATCACCGCTCGTTCGACCTGCCGCTGCCGCAGATCCTGCACACGACCAGTCCGCATTACCGCACGTCCAGGAAGGACGGCGAGAGCGAGGCGGATTTCGCCAAACGCTGCGCGCGGGATCTGGAAGACATGATCCTGGCCGAAGGCCCGGAAACCATCGCCGCCTTCTTCGCCGAACCTGTGATGGGCGCGGGCGGGGTGATCGTTCCGCCGGAAGGCTATTGGGAAGCGGTCCAGCCGGTCCTGAAGAAATACGGCATTCTCTTCGTCGCCGACGAGGTGATCTGCGGCTTCGGCCGCACGGGCAACATGTTCGGGACCGAGACCTACAATCTCCAGCCGGACATCATGACGCTGTCGAAGGCGCTCTCGTCCTCCTACCAGCCGATTTCCGCGCTGTTGGTCAACGACGACGTCTATCAGCCGATTGCCGACGAATCCCACAAGATCGGCGTGCTCGGCCATGGTTTTACCGGCAGCGGCCATCCGGTGGCGGCCGCCGTCGCGCTGGAGAACCTGAAGATTATCGAGGAACGCGATCTGGTCGGTCACGTGAAATCGATCGCCCCGACCTTCCAGAAGCGCCTCGCCGGTCTCGCCGAAAATCCGCTGGTGGTCGAGACCCGCGGTGTCGGCCTGATCGGAGCGGCGGAAGTCTTCCATGAATCGCTTGCCGGGACGCCGGGAGCCATCGGCGGCAAGACCAATGCGTTTTTCCTGGAAAAGGGCCTGATCTCGCGCAACATGGGCGACGCCATGGCCTTCTGCCCGCCGCTGATCATCACCGAGGCCCAGGTGAACGAGCTGTTCGACACCGCCGAGGCGGGTCTGAAGGCGCTCGCGGAAAGCCTATGACGGTCTGGTCCATCGTCGGGACCATCAGCGGTACCTCGGCCGACGGGATCGATCTCGCCGAAATTGAAACGGATGGAGACACCGTCGCCTGCTTCGGGCCCGCGGAAACGGCTGCCTACCGGCCGGAGACGAAGCGCCGGGTGCTGGAGGCTGCCGCGAAGAAGGGCACAGAGCGCGAGCTCTGGCCCGACATCGCCCGGGCTGTCACGCGGGATCATGCCGCAGCGATCCGGACCTATCTCGACAAACACCGGCTGACGCCGGACGCGATCGTCTTCCACGGCCAGACGGTCTGGCACGATCCGGAGAAGGGCGAGACCGTTCAGCTCGGCGATGCACAGGCGCTCGCCGACGACCTTCGCCTGCCGGTGATCGGCGATGTCCGCCTGGCGGATATGGCCGCCGGCGGGCAGGGCGCGCCGCTGGTGCCGGTCTATCATCGGGCGCTCGCCAAGACGCTTGCCAAGACACATTTGGGCGAAGACCGGGAGCCGCTCTGTTTCCTGAACATCGGCGGCGTCTCCAACCTGACCTATATCGATGGCGACCGTCTGCTCGCTTTCGACATCGGTCCCGGCAACGCGCTGCTGGACGACTGGATCCGCCGGCACGGGGCAGGGGATTACGATGCCGGCGGGCGGATTTGCGCGAAAGGACAGGCAGACGAGCGGCGTCTGACCGAGGCCCTGAAGCATCCGTTCTTCACCGAACCCGGCCCGAAATCCCTCGACCGCTACAGCTTTTCCGGCGGCTTTGCCGAAGGCTTGAGCCTGGAGGACGGCGCGGCGACCCTGCTGACCTTCACCGCGGAAGCCATCGCCAAGGCCGAGGCGCTGCTGCCGCGAAAGCCGAAACTCTGGCTGGTCTGCGGTGGCGGCCGCCATAATCCCGTGTTGATGCAGGCTCTGGCGGACAGGCTCGACGGCGATGTCGTTTCGGCGGATGCTTTTAAAATCGACGGCGATGCGCTTGAAGCACAGGCGATGGCGTTTTTGGGCGCGCGGCTCAAGGCCGCATTGCCGACAACGTTTCCTGAGACCACCGGTGCGCGCCAGCCGGTCACCGGTGGAAAGCTTTATCTTCCCGGTGCCTGACCGGGATATCCAGAACGATCCGGGAGTTAACGTGAAGACGATCCTCGAGCCCGCGCGCGAAATCGACGTCATCCACGAAACCGACGTGCTTGTGGTCGGCTCCGGCCCGGGCGGCCTGTCGGCCGCGCTCGGCGCGGCGCGCGCTGGGGTCGAGGTGACCCTGGTCGAGCGCTTCGGCTGCTTCGGCGGCAACATCACCGCCGTCGGCGTCGAGGGCTTCGCCTGGTACCGGCACGAGAAAACCGTCGACACCGAAGGCGTCGGCCGGGAATTCGAGGACCGCGCCCGGGAAGCGGGAGCGGCGACGCCGGAACCGCAGTCGGACAGCCATGCGATCGACGCGGAAGGCTTCAAGCTCGTCGCGGATGCTCTGGTCGAGGAAGCCGGCATCCACCCGATGCTGCACCGGGCCTTCGCCGCGCCGATCATGGAAGGCAACGAGATCCGCGGCATCCTTACCGAAAGCAAGGCGGGTCGCGAGGCGATCCTGGCGAAGAAAGTGATCGACGCCACCGGCGACGCCGATGTCGCCTTCCGCGCCGGGGCGCTGACGAAAAAGACGCCGGTGGAAGAGATGCAGGCGGCCTCGGTGATGTTCTCCATGACCGGCGTCGACAAACGGAAATTCATCGAGGCGGTGAAGGCCGATCCGCAGACCTACAAGGACTGGGAAAGCGGCGAGTGGACGGTGGAAACAACGGGCAAGGAAGACACGATGTTTTCGCCCTTCCTGCGCAAGCCCTTCGAGAAGGCCATGGAGGCAGGGATCATCCCCCGGTCGCTGTCGACGATTTCCGGCACCTGGGGCGCGGTCTATGACAGCGGCGATCTCACCTACCTGAACCTGGTGCATCTGCCCGAATGCGACGGCACCGATCCGGCCTCCATGACCCGCAACGAGATCGAGGGGCGCCGGCAGGCGATGATGGCGGTTAAGGCGCTGAAGCGCTTTCATCCCGGCTGCGACACGGCGAAGCTGCGCAACTTCGGCATGACCATCGGCATCCGCGACACCCGCAAGATCCTCGCCGCCTACGACATGACGGCAGAGGACGTGCGCGACCAGGGGCGGTTCGAGGACAGTGTCGGCATCTTCCCGGAATTCATCGACGGCTACGGCATCCTGATCCTGCCGACCACGGGCCGCTACTTCCAGCTTCCCTACCGCACCATGCTGCCGAAGGGCGTGAAGAACCTGCTCGTCGCGGGCCGCGCCACCGGCGGCGATAAGATCAGCCACGCCGCCACCCGCAACATGATGTGCTGCACGGTGACCGGCCAGGGCGCCGGCGTGGCCGCGGCGCTCTCCGTCAGGCACGGGCTCGATCTTGAGGCAATGGATATCGGGCTCCTGCAGGGTGAGCTGAAACGGCAGGGCGTGCGGCTGCATTAGGTTTTGCTCGTGCGGGATGTGACAAAGCCGGGCAACCCCCACCCCTGACCCTTCCCCACCGTATGGACCGGGGACATAGTGGGCAGGTGTTCGGAGACATGGTGGACACTTCCAGCCCGAAAAACCTCATCCTGAGGAAGGCTGAAGGCCTGTCTCGAAGGATGGGCCGCATTCTCCGGAGCAAGCGGTCCATCCTTCGAGACAGCGCTTATGCGCTTCCTCAGGATGAGGGGAGTGGTTCAGGCGGCAGTGTTCTCCATGACAGACGGAGCACACGAAGGTGTCACCTGTTCAGCCCTATTTGGCGGTTGGAGATGGAAAACGACCCAAGGACGTCCCGAGCCCCAGCTCGCCGCATTCCCCGCCATCTCCCTTGCGCAACCCCCGTCTTCCGGCTAACCAGATTTCATGAACGGATCTGAAATCTACCAGCGGCTGATCGGCCTGATCGAGGAGCGGGTGCTGAAACCCGGCGACCGGTTGCGCGAGGCGGATCTCGCCGAGGAGTTCGGGGTTTCCCGGACACCGATCCGCGAGGGGCTGAAGCGGCTGGAGGCGCAGGGGCTGGCGGTGCACGAGCCGAACCGCGGCATGGTGATCCCGACGCTCGACCACGGCCAGATCAACGAAGTCTATTTCATGCGCGAGGTACTGGAGGGCACGGCCGCAGGCCTCGCCGCCAAGCATGCCTCGAAGCCGGAAATCGAGATCCTGCAGGATCTCGTGACCGCCGACCGCAAGCGCATCGCCGACAAGGACAGCCTGGTGCGCTCCAACCGGGAGTTCCACCGCCGCCTGTGCCTGGCCTCGCATAACCGCTATCTGGTCGACCAGATCGACCACCTGCGCCTATCGCTGATCCTCATGGCCGGCACCACGCTCGATACGCCGGAGCGGCGCGAGACCGCGGTCGAAGAACATGCGGCGATTGTCGATGCCATCGCCAAGGGCGACAGCATGGCCGCGGAAACCGCCGCCCGCCGGCACATCGCCCACGCGCACAAGACGAGGCTGCAGCAGATCTGATTCAGCACTCGACGACGTTGACGGCAAGGCCGCCCTTGGAGGTCTCCTTGTACTGCTCCATCATGTCCATGCCCGTCTGGCGCATGGTTTCGATACAGCCGTCGAGCGGCACGAAGTGGGAGCCGTCGCCGCGCAGCGCGAGCGAGGCCGCCGTCACCGCCTTGACGGCGCCGAGCGCGTTGCGCTCGATGCAGGGCACCTGCACGAGGCCGGCGATCGGATCGCAGGTCATGCCGAGATGGTGTTCCAGGGCAATTTCCGCGGCGTTCTCGATCTGCTCGTTCGTGCCGCCGAGCGCGGCGCACAGGCCTGCGGCGGCCATTGCCGAGGCGGAGCCGACCTCGCCCTGGCAGCCGACCTCGGCGCCGGAGATCGAGGCATTCGTCTTGATGATGCCGCCAACGGCAGCCGCCGTCAGCAGGAAGGTGCGGATGCCCGCCTGATCGGCACCCGGGCAATGATCGAGATAATAGCGCGTGACCGCCGGAATGACGCCGGCCGCGCCGTTGGTCGGGGCGGTGACGACCCGTCCGCCCGCCGCGTTCTCCTCGTTGACGGCCATGGCGTAGACGCCGAGCCAGTCGAGGACATTGTGTTCGTAGGGCGGACTGCTGCGGCCTTCGCGGATGAGCTTTTGGTAGATGTCGGCCGCGCGCCGCCTGACCTTCAGCCCGCCCGGCAGGGTGCCGGTCTGGGTGATGCCCCGGTTGATGCAGGAATCCATTGCCGACCAGAGCCGGTCGACCCGGGCTTCCACCTCTTCCCGGGGCTGGTCGCAGCTTTCGTTCTGAAGCTTCATCTCCGCAATCGTAAGCCCGGCTTCCCGGCCCATCTCCAGCATCTGTTTGGCAGAAGCGAAGGGGAAGGGCACATCCTGCTTGGCCAGTTCGCTGACCGGCTCGTTGGTGGTCTTGCGCAGTTCCGCCTCGCTGACCACGAACCCACCGCCGATGGAATAATAGACGAAGGTGTCGATGACGGCACCGGAGGCGTCCAGGAGATGGAAGGTCATGCCATTGGCATGCAGCGGCAGCGGCGGACCGTAATCGAAGACGACATCCCGTTCCGGCGAAAACTTCAGTTCCGGCAGGCCGTCGATCCTGAGCCTTTGTTTCTGCTGAAGGGTCTCCAGCATGGTGTCGACGTCGTCCGGATCGAGCGTATCCGGCCGGGCGCCGAGTAGCCCCAGGCAAACCGCCTTGTCCGTGGCGTGGCCCTTTCCGGTGAAGGCGAGCGAGCCGTGCAGGGTGACGGTGAGCCGGGTGGCCCTTGCTTCGGCGCCGGACAATCCCCGGACCCGGTCCAGATAGCGGTGCACGGCCACCATGGGTCCGACGGTGTGGGAGCTGGAGGGGCCGATGCCGATTTTGAAGATATCGAAGACGCTGATGAACATCTGGTCCGGACTGCCTGTTGCACCTTGGCTGAAACGATCAGCACTGCCGTTCAGGGTAACAGATATCCTTTTGCGCCGAGGCGTTCAAACGGGCATTTCTGTGTTATTTGCGACATCGATCCGGAACGCCTCTTCCGGCAAGCCTCGCTGCGGGAACAACATCTTGCGGAAAGTGTTGTTTGCCAAACGGCGCTTTGCTAGCTTGCCGCTCCCTTTTGAAGGGAGGGGAGGCCCCTTGAAGAACATAATCTGGAAACCAGAGAACGCCCGATGACCGCACAGCACCCGTCCGATGTGAACGACGTTCTGAAACACAAGAAAGATCTTTTCCGGATTCCGGAAGGGCTCATTTATCTGGACGGAAATTCCCTCGGCATGTTGCCCGCGCATGTGCCAGCGCGGCTTGCCGAGGTCGTGACGGAGGAATGGGGCACCAGCCTGATCCGGGCGTGGAACACCCATAGCTGGATCGACCTGCCCACCCGCACGGGCGACCGTATCGGCCGGCTGATCGGCGCGCCCGCAGGCTCCGTGGTCGCTTGCGACAGCACTTCGATCAATGTCTTCAAGGTCCTGGCGGCGGCGCTCTCGCTCCGGCCGGAGCGCAAGGTCATCCTGTCGGACACGGGCAACTTCCCGACCGACCTTTATGTCGCCTACGGCCTGAAGGACCTGCTCGCCAGGGGGCACGGACTGAAAGTTGTCGCGCCGGAGGAGGTCGGGGCGGCGATCGACGAAGACGTTGCCGTTCTGATGCTGACCCAGGTCGACTACCGGACGGGCCGTCTTCACGACATGGCGGACCTGACCCGCATGGCCCATGCCGCCGGCGCGCTGACGGTCTGGGACCTGGCGCATTCCGCCGGCGCCATCCCGGTCGACCTTGCCGGGGCGAAGGCGGATTTCGCCATCGGCTGCGGCTACAAGTACCTGAACGGCGGCCCGGGAGCGCCGGCCTTTCTTTATGTCGCGCCCGCGCATCAGGACAAGGTGATGTCGCCCTTGACCGGCTGGATGGGCCATGAAGCGCCCTTCGCCTTCGATCTCGACTATCGTCCCGTCGGGGGCGTCGGCCGGATGGCGGTCGGCACGCCCGCGGTTCTGTCCCTCTCAAGCCTTTATGCGGCGCTCGATGTCTTCGACGATGTCGACATGGCCGACATCCGCAGGAAGTCGGTGTCCTTGAGCGAGCTGTTCATCGCGGAGGTCGAGGAGAAATGTCCGCAGCTTCAACTGGCGAGCCCGCGCGACCCGGAGGCCCGCGGCAGCCAGGTGTCGTTCCGTTTCAGCGAAGGCTATGCGGTGATGCAGGCATTGATCGCAAGGGGTGTGATCGGCGATTTCCGGGCGCCGGACGTGATGCGCTTCGGCTTCACGCCGCTCTATCTGTCCCATTCGGACATTGTGGATGCGGTCACAGTGCTTGCGGATATTCTGGAGACGGAAAGCTGGAACAGGCCGGAATTCAAGGCCCGCGCCAAGGTCACATAGCGGCGATGCGCATCTGCGCTTCGAGCATGGAGAGGAAGCGTTCTTCCGGAACGGGTTTCGAATAAAGGTAACCCTGGAACTTGTTGCAGCCGTTCTTCGACAGCCAGGCCCGTTGTTCGATGGTTTCCACGCCTTCGGCGACCACATCGGCTCCGAGCGCGTTGGCCAGCGACAGGATCAGCTTCACGATCGCCCCGCCCGTGGCGATGTCTTCCATGAACATCCGGTCGATCTTGATGCCGTCGATCGGGTAATTGTGCAGATAGGCCAGGTTGGAATAGCCGGCGCCGAAATCGTCGATGACGATCCGGTAGCCGGTGTTCTTCAGGTGGGACAGCGTTTCAAACGCATGGGGAATGTCGCCCAGGAGAACGCTTTCGGTGATTTCCAGCGAGATATGTTCCGGATTGCAGCCGGTTTCCTCCGGCAGGTCCCGCATGCGGGCCACGAAACCGGAATCGGAGAGCTGCCTCGGCGACACGTTCATGGCCAGCGGCACGCAGATATCGAGATTTTCCAGCTTCGCCTGCATGGCCGCGACCTTGCGGCTCACCCAGTTGCCGATGTCATTGATCAGGCCGGTATCTTCGGCGATCGGAATGAACTCGTCCGGCGGGATGAGCCCCTTTTCCGGATGGTGCCAGCGGATCAGGGCTTCGGCCGAAACCACCCGGTCCGTCCGGGTGCAGGCGATCGGTTGATAGTAGAGAAGGAATTCGTTCACGGCGATCGCGCGCTCGAGGTCCTTCTTGATCGCCAGATGCTGGTCCCGCATGCGCTTCATCTTCTCACGGAACCGGACACACTTGTTTTTCGGGTCCGTCTTGGCCTGGTAGAGCGCGAGGTCTGCATGACGCATGAGCTGGTCGATGCTGACGCCGTCGTCCGGATAATGCGTGTAGCCGATGCTGAGGCCGACATTTCTCGGCTTGCCGTCGATCATCTGCGGGGATGCGAAGGCGAGCAAAAGCGCCTGGCCGAACCAGTCGGCGCTTTCGATGCCGGGTTTTTCCATATGGCAGATGAGAAATTCATCGCCGCCCAGCCGGGCGACGATGTCGTCGGGGCTCGCCAGATGCTTCAGCTTTTCCGCAACGAGCTGGAGCAGGCTGTCGCCGGCCGCGTGACCCAGCGAATCGTTGACCATCTTGAAGTCGTCGAGGTCGACCAGATAAAGCGTTGCCGTCAGGCCCCGGTCGGAGGCCGTGTGCAGCACCTGGGCCAGACGCTCCTTCAGATAGGTCCGGTTGGACAGGCCCGTCAGCGTGTCGTGGCTTGCCAGGTACTGCGCCCGTTCCTTGGTCTCGTGCAGTTCGGTAACGTCGATTTCACTGACCAGATAGGCGGGCTGGCCGGTGACCGCATCGTGGCAGGAGCGGATCGTCAGCTCGTGCCAGCGCGGGCCCGCGCTGGTCCGCACACTGGCGACGACGCCGGATTTGTGCTCCCGTTCCAGATGCAGGAGCATCTTGCGGGCGTCCCGGGGGTCGACAAAGTGATCCTGAAAGGGCGTGTCGAGCGAGGTGCAGGACGCCCGGGCAGCGGTGTTCCTGTAAAGGGGCGCACCGTCCGTCGAATAGAGCGAGATCATGACCGAGGTATGCATCAGCGCTTCCGCGCTGCGCAGCGTCTCGGGCTGCTGTTCGTGCGATTCCCGCGCTTCCGCCAGCATGGCCGTGCTGCCGTCGAGCAGCCGGACGCCGCTCAGCTTGACTTGGAAGACCCTGGGATTGCCCTTGGGATAGAGTGTCCAGATCTCGGAGAAATGCACGTCGTGCCGGCTGAAATCGTGGTGATACTGGCGCAGGCGCTTTTCGACGGAAGGCGACATGTCGGATGCAAGGTCGCGCGCGCGCAGCTCCTCGAGGCTGGACGCGTCCATCAGCTCCAGGGTTTTCTGGTTGGCCCAGAGGAAACGCTTGTTGTCAAAATCGAATATCCAGAGCGCTGCGTCGAGACGATCGTAGAGCGACGCAATGAGTTCTGGATCGATCTTGCCTTCGGCATCGTGATGAGGGGAAGGAACGTGCTGTTCTTCCGGCTCTTGCCGCGTATTCCTTGAAAGATCAGGACAGTTCGACAGTTGTGCCTCCCTGATCTGTGCGCCGCCGGGACTGCCGTCCTGTTGACCCACGACCAGCCGCTGAGAGCTCTCGTTTCTGTTTTCCTCAAGTGTAATGATCGTAATTTCTCCGCTCAATTCCAACTGAGAAAAACCGCGAGGATACATAACCCGACCAACGTAAACGTCGAGTTTTCAAATATCTTCGAATTTTACTGTTAAATGTAACGATATGAAAAGGAAGTTAACCGATCGGGTCGCCGGGCGAAAATTAAGGCTGTCCGAGCTTTACAGATACAGCGATTTCGTGATTCGGTGAGGCGTTCTCGCTGCCGAATTTGGGACCTTCCAATGTCCGCCATAATCGACATAACGCCGCCCGTTCGCAAGGGCATGGCCGTTTTCCCCGGCGACGCGCCGTACAAAACCTCCGACACGCTTAAGATTTCGTTGGATTGTCCGGTAAACGTGGCGGAGTTTTCCATGTCCTGCCATTGCGGCGCGCATGCCGACGCCCCGCTTCACTACGATGAAAACGGCCTGTCCATCGACCGGCTCGATCTGGAAGACTTCGTCGGCCCGGCCCGCGTCATCGATCTGCGCGGACCGGAAGACCTGTGCCCTCCCGAAACGCTCGAGCCTCATCTTCAGGACTGTCCGCCCCGTGTCCTTCTCCGGCTGATCGAAAAGACCGATCCGCTCGTCTGGCCCGAGGGATTTCGGGCGCTCGCTCCCGAAACCATGTCTCTCCTGGCGGACCGGGGGGTACGACTGGTCGGGGTGGACGTGCCGTCGGTGGATCCGGAAACCTCCGAAAAACTGCCAAGTCACGGGATTGCCCGTTCCCGCGACCTGCGGATTCTGGAAAATCTTGCCCTTTCTGCTGTGAAACCCGGTGATTATGAGTTGATTGCGCTGCCAATGAAGTTAGAAGGTCTGGATGCCGCGCCGGTGCGGGCCATTCTGCGCCCTCTCCAACAAGCCTGAGCAACAGGATGGAAGCGGCCAAAGGATAAGAAGAAAGACCGCTTTGGGGGGCGGCGAGGAGCATGAATGCTTGAGCTTGATCAGCTCGTCATGAATTTCGGCGGATTCAAAGCGGTAAACGACTGTTCGTTCCGGGTCGGGGAAGGCAGCATCACCGGGCTGATCGGGCCCAACGGAGCCGGCAAGACCACACTGTTCAATCTGATCGCGGGCGCGTTTCATCCCACCAGCGGCAGGATCCGGTTTCTTGATGAAGACGTCACCAGTCTTTCCAGCCATGAGCTGTTTCACAAGGGGCTGGTGCGCACGTTTCAGATCCCGCAGGAATTTCACAAGCTGACGGCGCTGGAAAACCTGATGATGGTGCCGCCGTCCCAACCCGGCGAAAGCCTGTTTTCCAACTGGTTCGCCTGGGGCAAAGTCAGATCGACGGAACGGCAGGTCGAGCGCAAGGCCCGCGAGACCCTTGAGTTTCTGGAACTGACCCATGTCGCTCATCAACCGGCGGGCAATTTGTCCGGCGGCCAGAAGAAGCTTCTGGAACTCGGCCGGACCATGATGACCGACGCGAAGCTGGTGCTGCTCGACGAGCCGGCCGCCGGCGTCAACCGGACGCTGCTGCGCAAGCTGGAAACCAAGATCGATATCCTCAACAAGGACCGCGGCTACACCTTCATCCTGATCGAGCACGACATGGAGATGATCGAGAAGCTGTGCGATCCGGTCATCTGCATGGCCGAGGGCCGGGTGCTGATCGAAGGCGATTTCCAGACCGTGCGGTCCGATCCGCAGGTGCTGGAGGCCTATCTCGGCGAGACGGTCGGAGACGCCGCATGAGCGCGCTTCTTGCCATGGCTAACCTCACCGGAGGTTATGGCGACGCCGACATTCTTCAGGATGTCTCCCTGGAAGTCGCGGGTGACGAGATCGTCGTGATCGTCGGCCCCAACGGGGCGGGCAAGTCGACCGCGATGAAATCCGTCTTCGGCCTCCTGACCATCCGCGGCGGCAGGATCGAATTCGACGGCGACGACATCACCGGCTGGGCGCCGAACAGGATCGTCCAGCGCGGCATCTGTTACGTCCCGCAGGTCGACAACATTTTCCGGGAGATGTCGATCCACGAAAATCTGGAAATGGGCGGTTTTCTGAAAAAGGGCGATCTCAGCGCCGCCTATGACAGGATCTACACCCTGTTTCCGGACCTGAAGGAGCGCCGCAAGGTGCTGGCGGGAGCGCTCTCGGGCGGCCAGCGCCAGATGGTGGCGATGGGCCGCGCGCTGATGCTGGATCCGAAACTCCTGCTGCTCGACGAGCCGACGGCGGGCTTGTCGCCGAAATACATGGAACAGATCTTCCAGATCTGCCGCGACGTGCGCGACACCGGGGTAGCCATCCTGCTGGTGGAACAGCATGCCAAGCAGGCTCTCGCCTTTGCCGACCGCGGCTATGTTCTCGCCGCCGGCAGAAACCGCCACGAAGGCTCGGGAGCGGGCCTCCTTGCCGACCGCGAAGTCGCCGAAATGTTTCTGGGGGGCTGAGCGGTATGGACCTGGAACTTTTCGAGCTTTTGAATTTCTACGTCATTCCGGGCATCGTGCTCGGATCGATCTATGCGCTCGGCGCCGTCGGCATCACGCTGATCTTCGCGATCCTGCGCTACGCCCATCTGGCTCATGGCGACCTGGCGACGCTCGGCGCCTTCGTGGCGCTTGCCTGCGTCACCGGTTTCGGGATCTCGCCGTTGGCCGCTCTGCCGATCGCGATCCTGGTGACGGCGGCCGTGGCGGTTGGCATCGACAAGGTGTTCTACGAACACCTGCGGGAAAGGCCGAAGATCGTCACGGTGATGGCCTCGCTCGGCATCGCGCTCATGCTGCGTTCCGTCGTCCAGGTCGTCTGGGGCGTGGACACACAGACCTATGCGCGCGGCATCGTCCGGCCGGAGGACTATTTCGGCCTGCGCATCCGCGACCGGGAACTCTACACGGTCGCGGCCATGATCCTGCTGGTCGGCGGCCTGCAGCTCTTCCTGACACGGTCCAAATGGGGCAAGGCGATGCGCGCCATGTCCGACAACCCGAACCTGGCGCTTCTGTCCGGCATCGACAACAAGAAGGTGGTCATCCTCACCTGGATCATCGCGGGCGGCCTCTGCGCCGCCTCCGGCTTCTTCCTCGGGCTGAACACGGAACTGAAATCCCTGATGGGCTGGAACATGCTCCTGCCGATGTTCGCCGCCGCGATTCTCGGCGGCGTCGGGCGGGTGGAAGGCGCGGTTCTGGGCGGGCTGATCGTCGGCATCGCCGAGGAGTTGTCGGTTCTGTGGATCCCGAGCGAATACAAGGCCGCCATGGCCTTCGCCATTCTGCTGTTCATGCTGCTTGTGCGCCCGACCGGGCTGCTCAAGGGCAAGGTATTGTAAAGGGGGCTCGAAATGGAATTTCTGGGTCTCGTCAACTACGCGCTTTTCACGGCGATCTTTATCGGCATCTACGCGCTGCTCGCGCTGGGCCTCAACATCCAGTGGGGCTTTGCCGGTCTGTTTAACGCAGGGATTGCCGGTTTCTTTGCGGTCGGCGCCTATACCTCGGCCATCCTCTCGACACCGCCGGATGACGGCCGCATCGGCGGCTTCGACCTGCATTTCGTGCTCGGCTGGATCGGGGCGATGCTGGCCGCCGCCCTGGTCGCCTGGCCGATCGGCAAGATCTGCCTGCGTTTCCGCTCCGACTATCTGGCGATCGCCTCCATCGGGGTCGCGGAAATCATACGCCTGGTGATCAAGTCCGAAGCGGCGCTGACCAATGGCGCCCGCGGTATTTCCGGCATTTCCCGTCCGATGGGCGACATCGGCTACATGGAATCCCAGATCGCCTATCTGGTCATCGTGCTGGCCGTGCTGATCGCTGCCTATGTGCTGGTCGAGCGTCAGTTCAACGCGCCCTGGGGCCGGATGATGCGCGCGATCCGCGACAATGAGGGCGCAGCGGAAGCGATGGGCAAGGATGTCGAGTTCCGCCGTCTGGAGGCCTTCATTTTCGGCGCGGCGCTGATGGGTCTCGGCGGGGCGCTGTTCGCCCATTTCAACCGTTCGATCACGCCCGAGGCCATCGACCCGATGGTGGCGACGTTCCTCGTCTGGATCATGCTGATCCTAGGCGGTTCCGGCAACAACCGGGGCGCGATCCTGGGGGCCGCGGTTGTCTGGATCATCTGGTCCGTTTCAGAGATTGCAACGGACCGCCTTCCGCCTGAATATGCCATCCAGGCGAAATACATCCGCCTGTTCCTGATCGGCCTGATGCTGCAGCTCGTGCTGCGTTTCCGGCCGGAAGGTCTGCTTCCGGAGCCCCTGAGAGGGGATCGGGGCGAGGACCGGCGGACGTCGAAATCGGGTGCGGACCGCGAGTAGGGTCAGGACCTATTAATATGATTGAAATGGTAGGGATGAATTTGTTCAGATACGAGGCGCAAAGCTGCAGGAAACCGTCCGGCTTCCAAAGATTTGCAACGACGTTGCCGGGCAAATTCACCCTATCCCGAAGGGACGCGAAAACGGCTTCGATCTGCTATGTCAAACCGCTCAACCGGGCAGAAGCCCGCTTGTCGCGCTTTTCCTCGCAGCTCATCGCCGTTTGCCGCGCCATTTCAACCAAATTAATAGGTCCTGACCCTAGGCCCGTTCCCCGGGGCACGTATTGAGTGTAGTGTCCGGACATCCAAAGACCCGGCAAAGACCGGATAATTGAGGAGGTATTCGAATGAAAACCAAGTTTATTGCGCTGGCAGCCGGTTTGATGGCGGCAACCGCTTTGGCATCGGTTCCCGCCAAGGCCGATGTGAAGATCGGCCTGCTCGGCGGCATTTCCGGTCCGATCGCGGCCATGGCGCCGGCCATGATCGATTCGGCCCAGCTTGCCATTCAGCAGGTCAACGAACAGGGTGGCATCGGCTCCGGCGAGAAGCTGGTCGGTGTGGTCGGCGACAGCGCCTGCAATCCGCAGAATGGCACGGACGCCGCGACCAAGGCCGTGAACATCGAAGGTGTGGTGGGCGTCGTCGGCCCGCATTGCTCCGGCGCGGTTCTGGCGGCTGCCGGTTCCGTGACCATTCCGGCCGGCATCGTCATGATCACGCCGTCCGGCACGTCTCCGGAAATCACCAACCTGGAAGACAAGGGCACCGTGTTCCGCACCGTGCCGTCCGATACGGACCAGGGGCGTGCGCTGGCGCGTGCTATGAAGGACATGGGTTACGGCAAGGTCGCTGTTGCCTATCTCAACAACGACTACGGCACCGGTCTCGCCAACACCTTCAAGGCCGAATATGTCGACGCGCTCGGCGGCGAAATCACACAATTCGCGGCTCATGAAGAAGGCAAGGCGTCCTACCGTTCCAACCTGGCGGAGCTCGCCAAGGGCGGCGCCGACACGCTGGTGATCTTCGACTACGGTGACGGCACCGGCCTGACCATCCTGCGCCAGGCGCTGGAAAACGGCTTCTTCGAGAAGTTCGTCGGTGCGGATGGCATGAAGTCTGACGCGGTGATCAACGAACTGGGCGCGGAGAACCTCGCCACTTTCGTCGCATCTTCCCCGGTTGGCGAAAAGTCGGATTCCCTGGACCTGTTCAACGAAGCCTTCAAGGGTGTTGGCGGTGATACGGATGCGATCTTTGCAACCAACTCCTACGATGCAGCCTTCCTGCTGGCGCTGGCCATCGAAAAGGCCGGCGGTGACAAGGCCGGTGTGGCGGCCGCAGTTGTCGAAGTCTCTAACGGCGACGGTGAAACCATTCGCCCGGGCGAGTGGAAGAAGGCGAAAGAGCTGATCGCAGCCGGCACAGCCATCGACTACAAAGGTGCCGCCGGTGATCACAATTTTGATGCCAATGGCGACGTCCCGGGCGCATATGCACTGTGGGAAGTCGGCTCCGACGGCTTCGAAGTCGTCACCGAAATGAAGTAAGTTTCTTCCTTTCAGGAAGAGATTTGACGGAGACCGGCGGCTCGCAAGGGCCGCCGGTTTTTTCGATGGGAAGGGAGCACCTTTCTCTCCACCGTCATTCCGAACAAGTGAGGCTTAGCCGAACGCCCATCCGGAACCCAGACATATGTCGCGCTAAAAGCGCGGCCTGATTGATTGTGTGAAGGTGTTCGCTGCGCTCACGCTGACCCGCTGGGTTCCGGGTCTGCGCGCAGCTGCGCTGAACTTGTCCGGAATGACGGTCGTGAGTGCTTTCATCCCTTACCCCGTCCCGAAAATCCCGCTATACACGCCGCCATGCGTGATCTGGATGTTCTTGTGCTTGGCGGTGGCGCCGCCGGTCTGATGTGTGCGATTGAGACGGCGAAACGCGGGCGCAAGGTGCTGGTGATCGACCATGCCAGAAAGCCCGCCGAGAAGATCCGCATTTCCGGCGGCGGGCGCTGCAACTTCACGAATATCCATTGCGCGCCAGCGAATTTCCTCTCCGGCAATCCGCGTTTCTGTGTCTCGGCGCTGAAGCGCTACACCCAGCACGATTTCCTGTCCCTGGTCGAGAAGCACCGCATCCCCTGGCACGAGAAAACCCTCGGCCAGCTCTTTTGCGACGACAGCGCCCGGGACATTATCCGCATGCTGCTCGATGAGCTGGAAGCGGCCGGTGGCACGCTGCAGCTGGAGACGGAGATCAAGGCCGTCTCGAAACCCGACGACCGGTTTTCCGTTTCGACCTCAAAGGGACCTTTGCGCGCGAACGCGCTGGTGGTGGCGACCGGCGGTCCGTCGATCCCGAAAATGGGCGCGACCGGGTTCGGCTACGACCTTGCCAGACAGTTCGGCCTCGATGTCGTTGCCCCGCGCGCGGCGCTGGTGCCGCTGACCTTTTCCGATGCCAACAGGGAACTGTGCGGCCGCCTGTCCGGTGTCTCGGTGGATGCGAAGGTGTCGTTCGGCAAGACAACGTTCCGCGAAGGCCTGCTTTTCACCCACCGGGGGCTCTCCGGACCTTCCATTCTGCAGATCTCGTCCTACTGGCGAGAGGGCCAGCCGATCTCGGTCAATCTTGTGCCGGAAGCCGATGTCTTCGAGATCTTGCGCAAGGCGCGCCAGGAAACACCGAAACAGGATCTGAAGACCGCGCTCGGCCTGCTGTTGCCCAACCGGCTGGCCGAGGAACTTTCCGGCACGTTCTCGCTCAAGGGCCGTCTCGCGGACCAGTCCGACAAGGTTCTGCGCCGGGCAGCCGAGCAGCTCGGTCGCTGGCAGCTCACGCCGGTCGGCACGGAAGGCTACCGCACGGCGGAAGTCACGCTCGGCGGCGTCGACACGCGGGAGCTGTCCTCAAAGACCATGGAAAGCAGCAAGGTGCCCGGGCTCTATTTCATCGGCGAGGTCGTCGACGTGACCGGCCATCTCGGCGGCTTCAATTTCCAGTGGGCCTGGTCGTCCGGGCATGCGGCAGGGCAGGCCGTCTGACGAGCTGCTGCCGTTTCAGAGGCAGTTTAACGCGGCGCAGCAATTTTTGATGACCGCACCTCATTCGTGGGTATACTCCCCCGGCAAATTGGGGGAAACGATGCGGCGTGTGACGATCCATGACGTGGCCGAGGCGGCCGGCGTCAGCCTTGCGACGGTCGACCGGGTGCTCAACGGGCGGCCCGGCGTGCGCAAGACCACCATCGAAAAGGTGAAGCAGGCGGCCGAAACGCTGAACTACAAGCCGGACGTCTTTGCCGCGGGCCTTGCCAAGAAACGGCTCTACCGGTTCCACTTTCTCCTGCCCAACGGTCCGAACGCCTTCATGGAGGACCTGACCCGCGAGGCGTTGTCTCACGCGGTGACCCTGAGCGGCGACCGCATGCACGTTCACGTGGAGCCGATCGACGCCTTCGACGGCCACCGGGTCGCCGGCACGCTGGCGGTGATCGACAGAACCGTTTGTGACGGCGTGGCGGTGGTCGCTCCGGCCTTTCCGGAAGTACGGGCGGCGATCGACCGGCTGCAGGATCGCGGAGTGCCTGTGGTGACGCTGGTCTCCGATCACCCGTCTTCGAACCGCCGGCATTTCGTCGGCATCGACAACATGGCCGCCGGCCGCACCGCGGGCCGGTTGCTGGGGCGTTTCCTGCCGAAGGTGCCCGCCAAGATCGGCCTTATCGCGGGCTCCCTCGGGCTCCGCGACCACGCGGAACGCTTCGCCGGCTGCCGGGAAGTGATCGAGACGGATTATCCGCATCTGGAACTCTTAAGGGTGCTCGAGGGCCGTGACGACAACAAGCGCAACGCAGACCTCACCCGCAAGCTCCTGAAGGAGCATCCGGACCTCGCCGGGCTCTACAATATCGGCGCGGGCAACCGGGGCACCATTTCCGCCCTGACGGAGTCCAGCCGTGGCCGGGAGCTCGTCTTCATCGGCCACGAACTGACTCCCTATACGAGGGATGCCCTGGAGGCCGATGTGCTGGACGCGGTGATCGCCCAGGACCCCGGGCACGAGATCCGCAGCGCCATCCGTGTGCTCAAGGCACTGTGCGACGGCGTTGCGATCATCGAAGGCCAGGAACGGATCGGTATCGACGTCTTCCTGAAGGACAATCTGCCCGGATTTTCCGATTCGCAGATATCAGCGGAATGAGCGCCTGGCTGGCGGTTGCTTGGGCGGTCCGGAGCCGGAAAACGATGACTTTTTCGTGAGCGCGCAGGCCTGTTCCCGTTTTGGGGAAAAGTGGTGCGGTGCATTCCATTTTTAGGATTGATTTTTACCGCTCCGCCCCTCATATCTAGAGCATGCGTTTGACACAACAGACAAACTATGCGGTCCGCGCCCTGATGTATTGCGCGGTCAACCCGGACAAGCCGAGCAAGGTCGCGGATATCGCGGCCAGCTTCGACATGTCCGAAACCCATTTGTTCAAGATCATGAAGGTCCTTGTGGATGCCGACCTGATCAAGACCATCCGGGGCCGCAACGGCGGGGTCATGCTGGCCCGTCCAGCCGAAGACATCACCGTGGGCGAAGTGGTTCGCGCCGCGGAGGAGAGTTTCCTGCTGGCGGAATGTTTCGATTCCGGCCGCAAGGATTGCCCGCTGATCGTCTCCTGCGGTTTCAACGGGCTGCTGCATGAGGCCCTGGAAGCCTTCATGGAGGTGCTCGACACCAAGTCGATCGCCGATCTTTCCGAAGACCGCTTCGGCATGCGCGACCTCCTGAAGATCGACGCGGCCGACACACCGATTGCGGCGAACGCGTAAAGCATTGCCGCGACGTTCGGAGCAAATTCGAGGCGCCACCATCCGGTTGGCGCCTTTCGTGTTTCAGGCGCGGGTTCAGTTGCGGAAAACTCGCCTTATATCCTGGTGCCATCCCGGACGCAGCGAAGCGGAGATCCGGGACCCAGGACTCCCGGGCCAACAGATTTTACACACCGGCAATCGATGAAATTTCCTGGGTCCCCGCGTTCGCGGGGATGACACCGAGTGTTGCGGTTATGCCAGACAACACGCGCCATCCCTTCGATCTGATTTTCAGTCACTGCGAGCTGGGTCTCGGGATGACGGCGGAGAGGGCCGCACCGGCCTCGAGGTTGTCGGGATCTCGGTGGTGACCCATGAAATTTTCCCACACCCCTTCAACCGCCACCGCGTGGCGCACGCTTCTTTGATTGTCTTGTCGGGAAGGTCGTTCGGGGAAAGGCCGGGCTGGCTGACCGCTGAGGGAGAGGAGAGGGCGGTTGGCTTGCCTGGCATTTTAATCCCCTGAATGAAGGCTCAGGGGTCCTGTCTCCATCGAAACCAGAGGACGCGAATTCCAGTTCCGTTTCGATCAGGCATTGCCTTGATAGGAAAACTTGAGTATGAGTGTCAAGTATAAAGTTGAGTTAGAAACTCACCTTTATATCCGCCGCCGACCGCACCCGGCTGTCCGCCCCGACGGGCGACACCGGAAGCGCCCTGAAAGCCAAGGACCGATTGAGCGCATGACACCGACCGCCAACAGCCAGAAGCACCGCCTTTCCCTCAGCTCCGCTTGCCGCTCCCGGAACGTGTTTGCCGGCAAGTCGTCCGAGGAGACCAAAACGGATTTCGATTCGCGCGAGCTCTTCAGCGGAACGCGACAGATCCAGATCCATCACAACGACGAGACCTACCGCCTGTCGATCACCAAGCAGGGCAAACTGATTCTGACCAAGTGATCTGGCAGGTTCCCCTCCCCTTGTGGGGAAGGGACTTGCCGCTTTGGCCGGCGGCCGGAAATTCAGCGTCCCGGATATTTACGCCGCGAAGATCGCCACCGGTTTGCCGACGCCGCGCAGAGCGTGTTCGCCCATGGCGTTGAGGCCGGTCAGCAGCTCGCCGGAAAGCGACTCGCGCACGAGCTCGGTCAGGAGCAGTTCCCGGCCGAGCGGCTTGCACAGGGATTCCACCCGGCTGGTTTCGTTGACGGCCCGGCCGATCACCGTGAAGTCCAGCCGTTCCTCGCCGCCGACATTGCCGAAGAAGACTTCCCCGCGATGCAGGCCGATGCCGATCTTTAGCGGATGCCAGAGCGCGGGATCGGGTAGATCGGCGGGCGG